>OKVV01000036.1_pt1 | contig 135128 bp, 116 predicted proteins | sample 1606871 | NCBI WGS metagenome assembly OKVV01 (sample SAMN03281011, study PRJEB24777) | human gut metagenome | isolation source: fecal sample PR176 from 1 month old male Indian infant, caesarean delivered... | place: Singapore | collected 2006-01-13
TGTTAGTTTGCAAATATACTGTTTCACCTCGCTTTCCAATTTACACCTAAGCTTTTCACTTAGGAACGAGTCGCACCAAGGAAATAATCGTGGATACGGAAGTTATACTTGTTGTACTTCGGATCAAATACCTTATAATCTCCAAATGGCACATTTCCGACAACCACATCAAAGAAGTTATCCGGATAAGTGGTATTCTCAAATCCTGTGATACTGATATTGGCATTCTGATAAAGCTGCTTTGCAATTCTTCCTGAAATGCTGTCAAGCTCTACCCCATACAGCTTTGCTTCATGCATTGTTTCCGGCATACTTCCAAAAAAGTTACCGATACCCATGGATGGTTCTAATACATTGCCGCCTCTGAAACCAAACTGGACAAGTGCCGAGTTCATGCACATGGCAATCTCCGGTGAAGTATAAAAGGCGTTATTTACTGTTGCCCTTGCCGCACTGTATTCCTCATCAGATAAAAGTTCTTTCAGTTCTGCATACTCTTTGCTCCAGCCTGCGTTTTCCTCGTCAAATGCCTGTGACAGTCCGCCCCATCCGACAAACTTCGACAGAACTTTCTGCTCCCCCGGTGTGGCAAGCCTGTTTCCTGATTCAATCTGCTTTAGAGTGCGGATTGCATCCATATTCCACTGGTATCTGGTCTTAGCACCGCCTTTTTCCATTTCCCAAAGATTGTAGTGGAAGTTGTGCTTCGTCTGCCCGTCAACATTCTTCTCATTTTCAAGACTTCCTACTTGCTGTACTGGCTCCTGCTTTGGTGCAAAATCAACAGTTTCCTGTGATTCTGTATCAGCCTGAATATCATCCACAGATACTGATACCGCATCATCTGAAGCTACATGTCCATTCTCATCAATCTTGGTATCCCAGCCATTCGCTATTGCTCTTTCCCTGGTTTCAAGACGATTGGCTTTTACACTATCCTCGATATCAAAGAATCTCTTATAGACCGGATTCATCTTATCCCTGTCAGCCTTCTGCTTTGTCTCCTGATAATACTTCTTCTGGTCTTCTCCGCAGTAAAATGGCTGTTTTACCATATAAGATAAGATTTCATATAACTCACGCCAGTCAAGTGCACCTTCCTTACGCACACCATTCCTGTTCTTATAGCTGATCTTCACATATCCGCTTCTGATTGAGTACTCCACAAGACCATACTTATTGTTGGAATATGCCTTTCTTTCTGCATTATCTGTCCCTAATGCGATATCCCTGATAAGGTCAAGTTTATTTGGCATAAATGCAAAATCAGACTGCACCACATCCATAAGGAATGCCCTAAATGGAGTGTAGCAGCTGCAATCTGTCACCAGAATCTCTGCAGCATCACGCAGGTCTTCATCAAGCTCTGCAATACGCTTGGCATAATCAATTGGTGTAATATACTTAAGCTCTGAAGGATCTTTTTCAGATGTTTCAGATTCTATCTCAGCACCATATTCTGCCTGTGTTACCATGCGGTCTTCATCGGCGGCTTCCTGTGGTGTCATGCCTTTTGCACTTACATAATCTCTGTTAGAAACATAGCTCTCCGGCTCATCCGGTATTGCATAATCATCAATCTCTGATTCTGTCTCTTCCGGTTCCACTTCCCGGTATTCGGCATCAATAACCTCATCATCCTCACGGAGTCCGTCCATCGCAAGCTCATCAATACGAGGTGTCTCAGGCTGGTATTCCCCTGTAAGAATAAGGACACCAAGCTCTTTTTCGATATCTTTCCACGAAACATATCCTTCAACCTCTCCATCCTCATCTCGCCACTGAAAACGCAGTCCATTCCCATGAAATGTGTCATATCCGTGCAGTCCCAGTCCGTCAACCGGCCAGCCTGCACCTCCCTGACCATATTCTGCTTTAATACGCTTTGCCCTAGTTCCTGCATCTATCTCTGTTTCAAAAATCTTACATACCCTGCCCTTGCCACCGATAAAGCCTGTACCTCTCATAAGCACCTGTTTGATATACTCACCTGGTACTGTTGCAGACTTTTTGGGATTCAGGTAATTGTATTTACCTGCTAATGCAGCTTTTCTGTCCTGCTCGAACTGACGCATAAACTGATTATTGTTTTCGTCCTCAGTATGAATGGTGCCAATGCTTGCCTGTCCGTTCTGGTCGAAAAAAAAGGAAGCCTGTGTATATTCGGCTTCCTTACTAACACCCAATGAATTGATTTCATCAAGTTCCCTATTCAGTTCTGTATCATCTGATTCTAGTGGAATCGCATCACTACCTGATTCAGTACCACTTCCTCTGCCTGCATCTTCGCCTGCTCTCTTATCTTCCACATCTCCATTGTCGATGACGGATTCTGTGGCTTGTGCTTCTCCAGATACTGCATCTCTAACTGGTCGTACAGCTGATTCGCTTCCTCCTCTACCGCTGACATCTTCTCGTACATCTTCCCGAATCTCATCAGCGTCTTGTATCTTGCCGGCTCGTTCTCCTTTAGATAGTTCATCGCCATCCTTCCGTATTTGCCCAGCTTCGTGAGATCCTCCGTCTCGTCCGGCATCTCTATCTGCGGATAAAGCAGTCCGTCCACTTCCTTGTAAGTCATTTCTTCTAACATATCCAATTCTCCTTTCGCTCTCGATTGCCTTTAAGTTACGACTAAATTCTCTAAGAACACTACAGGAGACATCGCATACAATGGAACCAAGACGGTAAATGATCTCTTCGTCTTTGATATTTACGATCTGACTAAAATCCTGTTCTTGCACAGATAAGTCAAATCCGCATCTCGTCCCTACAGCATACATGACACTTGCATATACAAGCTGCTCCATGTCCATTTCCTGCTGTAAGCCATTGCGTTTCTTACTTTCTTCCTTTATCACACTACCTGATAGCTGCATAAGCTCGGTCATTCGGTCTCCGAACTCTTCTTTTATTATAAGCCAAACATCTGTTCCTGTAAACTGTTTTAATATATTTTTTAGAGACTCCCTGTCGCTGTTATCGTACTGCTCAATCTGACCTTCTGATACAAGAAAATCCACATAATCCTTAAGATTTTCTCCCTCAAGATCCCATGTCAGTTTGACATTCTTTCCTCCGGTATCACTGATATCAAAAATATACCTCATGCGTGGATTCAGTGCCCTTGACGGGAAGATAGCGCAGCCTTTCGCACCACGCTTTACATATCTTCCCACCTTTTTCCAGGTATCATAATCTGCCATGAGTGTGCTTTTTTCCGGAGGTCTCTGAGCTGTTACCATAACGATATTGTCAAATTCATAGCGGTATAACTGACCTGCGACCTTTAACACATCCTTCCAGCTCTTTTCTGATCTGGTGATGTTACCAATCTCAGAATCGTATATCGCTTTGACCTTCATATCAACGCCCATACCTTTGTCCTCCTCTACTTAAACATCTCTGCAAACAATCCCTTAAATAGCTTTAACTCATCCTTATCCAGCTCGATTGCAAATTCATTGTCGATTGCCTGTTTTTCACATTTATCCTTTTTCTTTGCAATCTTACGCACCACACGAAGAAGCACATAACACTCCTTGGACTTTGCAATGCTCTGTTTAAAGGTCAGCTCGTCCTCATCGACTGACTTCTGTGCCTGATAGATAATCTCTTTTAACTTATCATTGATACCATCTACTTCCTCAAGGGAAATAATAACGGATGCCTTAGAATCACCCGATCGGTCCCACTCCTTATGAAGTTCCTTTACTAAAAACTCCATGTTTTTAATTACTGTTGTTGAATCACTTTTCATCTTGTTCTTCCTCCATTTTCTTTTAATGAAGAAGGGAGCTGACCTTCGCTGAAAGGCGCAAAATCAACTCCCTTCATGTCCTCTGCTCCAAGGACTATCTGCTCTGTATAATACATATCCATTGCTTTATTGATGGCATCGTCAAGCGACTCTGCCTTTACTTTCTGTACTCGTGAAAGCACTTCCTTTATCTCAACATCAAATTCCTTTTGCATATGATATCCGCCTCCTGTAAAAATCTCATCACCGGCTCTTTTCTTCCTTTACCTGTCTTTCCTTAAAGCCCTCATCGTACTTTCCATCTTCCAGCCTGTCGTAAAAACAGTCCTCTTCAATCGTTCCGAAATCATCATACATCTGGTGAAGGAAGTCATTCTGCAGCTTCTTTGGTATATCATCATCCTTTGACATATCCTGATAAAAATAGAACTTCTGCTTTAGCTTTGCTCTGTAATCATAGATATCCTCCATCTTTTCCGGTGTGCCATACTCCCTCTTGTATGCCTTGAAATTCGTAGTTGAGAGTGTGGAACCTAGATAAATGCCATGCTCCCACGATACCCCGATTGTGGTATTGTCCTTTGTAGGCTTCTCATCCTTCGGATAACGCTTATACTCTGTCGCACCAAGGGCGATTGTAAGAGAACCTGACTTCATATCCATCACCACAAGATTCCTTGGTGATAATACTTCAAGCACCATATAATCATGGTTATTGAAGTTATGAAATGTCTGTCCCCTTTCAAATGAGCGGTTCTCCATTTCATAATGCAGGCTAAAATCATCCACCCAGCCCTTATCGGTCATTCCAATCTCCTTAAGCTTTGCAACGTATTCAGAAGAACTGGCTTCTTTATCAAACCGAAATTCTTTGGAATCGTTATAAAACCCCTGAAGAAAATGTCCCAGCTGAATATCATCCAGACAGAATCTCGCAGATACAGTTACATTTGCTGCCCTGTAATACTCTGCGAAGTTATCTGCTTCACCAAGTGTCCTTCCAAGCTGCAACAAATTGTCTGCAAGCTCTGCCATGTCATCAATTGCTATAAAACTCTTATAATCATCCAGAGTCATCAGCATATTTGTCTCTGTTCCCCTGTCGTTTTCTATTACCAGTATCATATCTTTTAAATCCATTCTTACCTCCAGTCTCAGAGAGGGACTATGCCCTCTCTGTAAATTTCCTGTTATGGTCTTCCTATCACAACAATCTTTCCTGTGCTTGCCACATCCCTGTAGACCACACCAAGACTTTCATTAAGTGCTTCTACCACTTTGCCATTTCCGACGTATACTGCCACATGGCTGATGTTCTTATATCTTCCGTTGCTTGTAAAACTGTAAAAGATTAGGTCTCCCGGCTGTAACTCATCAAAGGAGACTGTCTTTCCTGCTTCATCCAGTCCCTGTGCCTCCGCTGCCGCTGTGGTTGCACCGCCGTAACTAATATCCACGCCTGCATCCTTCCACGAATAATAGGCTAAGGAGCTGCAGTCATAATAGTTACCGCTGTCTCTTAAATCCTGACTATAAGGGAAGCCAACTCTGTGAAGTGCATAGGAGCAGACTGTTTTCTGCCTGCTGTCTGTAATTTCGTTTAGGATGGCATTGATTTCATCCTCAGTCATGGAGCTTACTCCCGGACTTCCGCCTCCACCGCCACTTCCGCTTCCGGCATATCCAAGCTGTCCCATAAACTCCGGACTCATGATCTGCTCAAGCATTTCCACCTGATCAGAATTAAAGCCATAGACCGAAATCATATCCCGATAAGTTTTCAGCGTTACATTCACATAAAGAACCGATTTTGTGACAGTTGTTACATTGCCATCTGCATCTGTTTCTTCCACGTCCTTTGTTCCGGTGCTTGTGGTGTATGAACACATATCATTTACAACTGCCTGCAGCCAGCCTTTTGAAATGTCATTCATGACTGTTGCAGCATCTCCGACACCATGCTTGACCATATAGACTGCCATGATGTCATAGTAATTGCTTGGATTTTCTTCCATACCTTCATAATCCACATAGACAAGCTCTCCAAGATCATATCCGGTATGCTCATTCACTTTCGTGTTCACATCCCGGTTAAACTCCTGCACATAAGCACTCGTTACTGTCTGCACGGTATCTCCTGATTCAAGTGGTGGCAGAAATAAAGCAAATGGAGAATTGTAAAGGATTGCTATCGCCGCAATAACCGGAACCGCAATCATGGCAACTACAAGAACAAGTAACAACAGCACAAGTCCGACAATCGGTGCCGCTGCTTTTACCCACATGATAGCTTTTCTTACTACTAAATCTTTTACAAGTTTAGCAAAGCTGTCTGTCTGATTCTCCTGCGCTTTCATCTTATCCAGAAAGAACTTAATCTTTCTACTCCGGTTAGTCGCTTTAGCATCCTTTGCCTCAATAGACACTCCAGTCACATATCCGGCAGCCATACCAACAGCAGTTCCAACTCCGGGTGCAACTGCTGTTCCTGCCGCTGTTGCCGCAGTCTTTGTAGCTGTCTTGGCTGCCACTTTTGCAGTTGTCTTTGCAGTTTCTTTTGCTGTCTCTTTAGCTGCAGTCTTTGCAGTATCTTTGACAGTTTTCTTTGCTGTCTTTTTCGCTAGCTTCTTTCCAGCATCCACTTTCTTAATACGCTTCTTAGCCTCGGCTGCCGCCTTTTTCTTAAAGAGTGCTGCACCCTTAGAGGCAGTTCCTGTCACAGGTCGGCTCGCCTCATATGCAAAATAAGCTGCCTGTGATACTTCCTGTCCTCCATCTACCTGCTCTGTAACTGCTCCAGCTGCAAGTACTCCAGTTCTTCCTGCAATGTGAAGATTGGTATTCTTGGTCTTGATGGAAGTGTTGGATTCTTTAATGTTTCGCTTGAATCTTGATAGTCCCTTATTCTTCGACTCTGACTGATGAATGGTACTCTTGCGATAGGACTTCTTTTTATCATCAGATACCTTTGCACCGATAGTCTTCGGACCTCTCTCTACTGTATAGATGTTGCTGCCTTTAATCTTGGCTCCCTTTGGTTCATGGGCATGAATCTTGGCTTTCTCCTTGGTGTGAATGACCATTGGCTTGTCATCCACCTTTTTAATTTTCATTTTCCTCACCTCCTATCGTGAAATAAAATAAGCCGCTAAGGAGCTTAATTACTCCTTAACGGCTATGTATATTCATTCAATATTCAATTGTTAAACGCTCCAGGAACCTGGAAGTTTCACATTCATTCTCATTCAATTTAGGAATGCATATTCTGTATTCTTGTATAACAATATTATCAATCAAATGTTTGTAGTAACTGCTTGATTCTGTGTTCATTTTTATATGCTTCTTTATAATCACACATATCTACATTTTTAACTATAATTATTCTCTCTGTATACCAAGATAATCTATTTTCATCAAAACACTGCTTAATACTACTCTTTTTATCATCAGCAAAGTCATAAAACCAAACATCACTCGGATACATACAATGAAACGAACTTTTTCCATGTACCACTCCGTATATCTCATTTCTATTATTTATTCCAAACTTCACATATGAAAAATTATACTCACCAGATCCTAAACACCTAGACTTTTTCACGATATTCTCTCGCTTTTCATTAAACAGCATTTTGAATACTTTATCTGCCCATGCACTCCTATCCGCTTTGTGATTTCTCCCTTTAGGATTTGTTGTTAAATCAAATGCCTTGGTGCTAACTAACACTACTTGTTCATTTCCAAATTCCTTTGATAAAATTTTCATTGCATCTTTCAAGGTTTTCATTGATATCTAATTACTCCATATAACATTTGTACAATTCAATCCTTATCCCATCTATTTGCATCAGTCCATCTAAAATTTGGATCCATATTTTTAGGATGTTTTTCAAACCACTCTTTAGCCCCTCTTTCTCCTAATTCTCTACTTATTTGCTCCATATCATATGTTCTGACTCCTGTTTTGCAAAAGTTCAATCTTAATTTCTCATATGCTTCTTCTAATTCTTTTTTAGGTGCCATTTTTAACCACTCTGAAAATGACATTCTTTTACTCTTACCAAAAACATAGCATATTCCCGTGCCTACAAGCGATAAAATAACAGTTCCACCTATCATTATAGTTTTTTTATTCTTATTAGCCAAACTCTTTATCTTTTCTCTTAAATCCATTGAAAAGTCTCCTTCCTTTAACATGTTCCACAACTTCAAATTCTCCATCGCTTCCAGTCTCACCGTAAGACTGAAATTTGTAACATATTACAGTTTCTTCGTGAAGCATACAATCCTGTTCGCTTCGGTAAATCCCATGTTTTGGTGAAATAATATGCTGGTTTCGTTGCCTAATTCACAATCACTGGCAAACTCGGTACAATGGCAATTCTTTGCCCACTCTTCGCAAGCATGAAGTAACTCTTTTGCATAACCACATTTGCGGAATCCGTCTTTAACAAAAATCCCCTCTAAATATCCTATTGGGCTACTGTCGGTACCTTCTACATAGTCATATCTGAGCTGACACTGTGCAAAGCCTATAGGCAAGTCAGCATCATATTTTAAGTAAATTACCGCAGACTCATGGCTTAGTAATTCTTCAAATTCCTGTGTTAATTCCTCAACAGTATGGCTGTCCCACATACATATGGCAAGTCGTGCAATTATAGCGGCATCTGTGTGGTTTGCTTTCTTTATCATTCTGTTCCTCCATCAAATTTCAATTCCTCACTCGACTAATATTCCTTCGTAATCGTTGCAACATCATACATTTCCATAAATAAATCCAAGTCCGCCGCATTACGAATCAGCATAATCTCATCAAAATGACCGGTATCCAAATCCTTAAATCTAGCCACCTGCTCTCCGTTACAAATGCTACATTTAAGAACTGCTTTCTTATTTGTCGTATCATATTCAATCTTCTTTTGCTTCTTCTTAAACATAGGTAATACCTCATTCATAATCATCAAGGCCGGACTTACATCCGACCTCTTGATTATACTACAGATTCATAAGAATATCATCTGCTATCCTTACTGCCTAGCTTCTTTTTTCTTCTGCTCGATTATTTCATTTATCCAAACCAAAATAAAATCCAAACCTTTGTTAGAATTAGCAGAAATTTAGAATGATGATAATTAAAGGTTTGGATTTTAAATGACATTGATCAACTTAGACCACAAAGATTGAGAAGTGATCCATCTGCATTTTTCCACTTAGGTGTGACTTTTTGACTTGTTTCATCATCGAGTGTTGCTAATGCAGTTGCTTTCACATCATTTGTGATATCCAGGTAAACCATTGTAGTTTGAAGATGTTCATGCCCTAACAAGAGCGAGATTTGAACTATGTTCATACCATCTTCAAGCCAGTGTGAAGCTTTGGCATGTCGTATCTGATGTGCATGAAGATCATTCGGAACTTCATTGCAGATTTCATGTGCACATACGGCATGCTTTTTAAGCATTTTTCCAACAGCTGGTTGTGTAAGTTTTCCATAAATACCAGTATTTCTGGAATAGAACGCATATGCTTCTGGATCAGGATTATTACCATGGTTCTCCATTAAATATTTTTTGAGATGTGATACAGCTTTGGGCAAAAGACCTATCGTTCTAATCTTAGATCCTTTGCCAATGATAGTGATATAGGGCTTTTCAACATTTAAAAGTAACTGCTTATTTTTAAGCGATAGAACTTCATCTATTCTACAAGCAGTCGCATATAACAAGATGATAAGAGCAAGATCTCTTCTACCTGTTTTATTGGTAACATCAGGTACTGACATCAATGCCTTAATAGCATTTTTGCTCATGCCTTTTACCTTTGTTTTGGGTTCTTTTAATCTTGGAATCAATGTTGCATCATGATAAAGGTAAAGACAGTCGATTTCTTTACCTCCAAGATATTTTAGAAATACCCGTAAACACGCTAGACGATTATTGCAGGTAGCGGCACAACAGTTACGATCATTTCTTAACCAAAGAATCCATGCTTCTATAGTGGATCTATTAAAACAGCTTGCGTTCAGGCTATTAATGGTGATTCCCTTTTTCTCATCTAAGTACATGATATAAAGGGTAAGTGTATATTTATAGGCTCTAATTGTATGCTCACTTTCAGTCAAAAAGGATGAGACATAATCATTTACAAAAAATGATATATGACGAGCTATGCATACGCCCTCATTAGTAGATTTCTTCATCTGCATTTACCTCCGGAACAATCCAATCAAATGATTCATTTGTTTGTTTCTCCATAATGCTGCTTAGATTAGGAACAATCGAGTAATAGTATTTTGTGCTTTCCAAAGTAACATGTCCCATGCTCTTACTCAAGTATGCGATTTTGTCATAAAAGTTAAAACCTTCATCCGTCCACCTGTTGATATTTTCTATTGCATAATTATGGCGCAGGTCATAGGCAGTGGCATGGGAACTGTTTACAGTATCCCATATGATACGAAAATTATCTGTTAACCAGTGACTGCTAAAACGGGTATTATCTCTTGATACGAAAAAGTATTCTCTGCATGGGAGAAGACACTCCATTTTCTTATTAAACTGTTGCATAAGTTCCAACATAGTATCATGCAATACAACATAGTGCTCATTGTAACCTTTTGTATCTACTATGCTGATAATTCCTTCAGAAAGATTGATGTTGCCACACCTTAATGATAGTGCTTCGTTAGTTCTCACTCCTGTGCTGTAAATAAGTCTAAAGATAACTGGTGCCGTTATGCTACGAATCTTCATATCCATTCGACCAGGTTTGTATTTAAGACTATCACATGCTGCAAAGAAATTAGCTAATTCCTCCTGAGTAAATGCATGCGGTATATACGTCTTTCTCTGTTTCCGAGGTCTTTCTGGAATAATTACTTCTGTTAGGTCTCTTTTTTGAAGATACTTAATAAATTCAGAAACAATGGAACATCGTTGTCTACAAGAATTTATTGTTTCAGTAGTTCTTTTGGCAAAGAAACTATCAACCATTTCTTGTGTTAGTTGATCTGCTTCTGGATTGCACTCCTTACAATGGCGATCAAATTCACGGATTTTAAAATGAGAAGTATTACTCCATCTTTGGGACGCCTTCCTGTATTTTACAAACTGAGACATTAATGGAGATATCTTTGATATAAATTCAGTCAATATCAAACACCTCCCTTCGAATAGGAAAGTTTTCAATACTCAAAGCACATTCTTTTAAATGTGGAAAATCTGTATGGAGATATGGATCTACTGATTTCGGAGAAGTATGTCCCAAGATATTTGATATAACTGGTAATGCAGTATCTTTTTCCAATAACTTTCTAGTCAGATTATGACGGAATAAATGTGTACCTATCCGTTCGCCTTTACCCATACGGATATTTGCAAGCTTGAATACCTTACGAACAAGCCAGCGAATTGTTTGTACTTTCAATGGCTCATGTGGAACTGCTTCTGATATAAAAACTGTATCATAGCTACAAGCAGGTCTTTCTTCAATTATATAGTCATATATAGCATTTCCTACGTTTGGTCGTAAGGGTAGCTCTAGTTCAGTTCTGGTTTTTGATTGTACAAGCCTGATAACATCTTCATTCCAATTGACGGATTGCAACTTTAGATTGATGATATCTACACCTCTTATGCCCGTATGCAATAAAAGACTCATAATAGCTTTGTCTCGCAATGACAGTATCTCTGTGCTTAGCAATAGATTTATTTTTTCAATTTCGTCATCAGTAAGCACCTGGATATTCTTCCGATGCTCAGTTAAGTGTGGTAAAAGCAGTAAAACTCTCTTACAAGCGGATGGATTAAGTTCTACTCCAGCTTTAAGCACAGCCCTGACATTTTTGCAGCATCCTGCAGAACGGATCAGATTGCCGGATTCATCAAGAAAATAAGATAAAACATCCTTTTCTTCCACTGATTCTAAATTCGAGCAGCCCTTTTTCTGTAGGTGATAAAAGAATGTGGCGCCACTGTGACTTTCATTATCAATGGTTGTTTCGTATGTTTTTCCCGTTTTTTCTGCATAGGCTTTGTAATGATCAATTAGCTGACGAAAATCTGGATTGAGAGAATAGTAAGCTCCCCTTGGTTCAATAAATGAGCAGATTCTGCGTCTATCTGGAAATAAATGAAAAAGATCAAAATTCTCAATTCCACCAATAACAGAACGTCTCCATTTGAAATCTTTTTGATTTGTGGAAACGCTCACGAAATATTGATAAATATCCTTGTAAGAAGTCCATGATTCCATGTCTAACTCTAGAATTTCACGTAGTTGATGCCTGTACATATAGATACAGCTCATGGAATATCCAGAGTTTTTCATGTGATTGATAAGTTCCTCATGGTTTTGTCGTAAATTTGTTAAATCCATGGTATGATAACCTCCTTTTTCTCTTTGGTTAAATCATACCATGGTAAATAAAATCTAAACCTTTGAAGTGGTCTATCAAATTATTTAAACCGCTACAGCTCTAAGTTTGGATAATATTAAGGTTTGGATAAATGAGATAATCGAGAATTCTCGATTATTTCATGAATATTGGTGTTGTAAAGCCTGTAAAGGTCTGTATCCTTGCTAATCTGATTATCAAACGGAATCACCACCGAGCCACACTTGATAAGTCCCATTCCCGATGCAGTATTGGTTACGAATCGAAGCTGTGCTTCTGATACTCCGATAACCTCCGCCATCTTGGAACTGTCTGTATTCGCCTGCTTCAAAAGTGCCACAAACTCAGAGTTTGCAAGCATTGTGGTTGCTGTGTAGTTCTGCAAAAGATCGACTACGTTCTGCGTGATACCGGTACAAAGACCTCCCTGCTTTCTTACTTTCTTCCAGAGCTGCTGTAAGTATTTCGCAGAATACTCGGAATTAAGTAAGACGTGAAACTCATCAATATAGAGCCATGTTGCCTTGCCTCTCTTACCATTCTCAACAATCCTGTTCTGGATAGACTCCATCATTACGAGCATTGTGATAGGACTAAGCTCTGTACCTAAGTCCCTGATTCCATAGACTGTGAATCTGTTATCCACATCCACATTTGTCTGATGGTTAAAGATATTAAGTGAACCATTTACAAAAAGTTCCAAAGACAATGCAATGTCTTTTGCCTCGTCCTCCGGCTGTGCCATAAGGATATTGTAAAAATCACTCATCACCGGAATATACTTCTCTTTGCTTCTTGCAATGTCGATATACAGTTTTCTAACACAACGGTCGATGATTGACTTCTGTCTCGAATTTAAGCTGTCTCCGATACACTGCTCACAAAGACCAAGCATAAATTCGCCTTTTTCTCTTACCATTCCCTTAGAATCATTCGGATCAAGGCTCCATACATCCATCTCCAGCGGATTCACATAGTTATCCGTGTAAGTGGACATATTTACCACTGTTCCACCATAGGTCTCAGCAATATCAAAGTATTCGTTCATTGGATCTATGACGATTATCTCATCATCTCCCGACAAGAATACGCTGCCCATCTCCATCTTGCAGAAGAAGGATTTACCGGAACCCGGCACTCCGAATACGAATCCATTTCCGTTTATCAGCTTCTTTCTATTGCCGATGTTCACATTCTTGCTGATCTGGTTGATACCATAATAGTTGCCTGTGCTGTCATTTAATTCCTGCACATTGAATGGCATAAGCACCGCAAGTGACTGGGTAAGAAGTGTTCGCATTGTCTCCACCTGTCTTACTCCAATCGGAAGTGTTGTGTTGAGTGCTTCTCTCTGCTTTAAATAGTGTGTATCAATCGTGCAGCTGTTACGCTTTCCGATAGTCTCCACTGTCTCACATACACTCTCAAGCTCCTTCTTGCTTTCTGCCATAAGAATAATTGTAACTCCCACAAAGAAAAGGCACTGGTCATTCTCACGGACATCATCCATGATTTCCTCAATCTCCTTTTTCTCCGTTCTCTTGGCATATGAAATTTCCGTAGAAAAATCGTTATTCTTATTACGGACTCTCTGCTGCTTGATGATATCCGACTCAATGCCAAGGTATTTCTTCTGAAGCACCTTTGTGGTCAAATCCTTTGGCACAGGCACCACATCAATGCTCGTGATGGAATGAACCGGAAGGGAAGTAATCTCATTGATGAATCTGTCTGACAAACTGCTCGGATACTTTTTGATAAAAAGTGCCTTGCAGAATTTACTCTCATCCTCAAAATGGTCTGGGAAATATTTCACCATCCCATTACACAGGTCATTCTTAAAATCTGCCCCGACCTTCTTTGCCTTTTTGATATCAAAATCAAAACTGCCCTCATCTCCAAGATGATAATAGTCATAGAGCACTTTCAGTCTCTCATTGCCATTAAGCGGCACAATCTCTGCCCCAAGCTCAATGAAAGCCTTGTGTATCGTTGCCTCTAGGGTTGCAAACTGTGCCTTTGCCTCCTCGAAGTTCTTTCTCTCAATCGTGATCGTCAGGTATCTCTCCTGCTCAATCCCCTGTCTGCCCTCAATAATCTTCTCTTCAATGATGTCATTGTAGATTCTTCTGTAATTATTGAAGCCATCATTTTTCTCAGTAATCAGAACCTTATCACGGAGGTCGTCCATGCTTTTGTTCTTATTGTTGATTGTAATCTTATAATTACAGTCCAGCGAATTTAAGAACTTGCAATACCTCTCGAAAATGCCGATCTGCTCATCCTCCGTTGCTGTCGTGTAATTGATGTCCTGAAAGCGGTAGCATTTGGAATACTTATTTTTGCTCACTTCAAAAATGCCGTTTTCAGCCACCGCCATAATCTCTATGGTTTCCTGAATGGATTTAGGTGTCTTATACAAAGGCTCACTCGCCTTCTTTAATAACTTAAATCCGTCTGTAAATAAACCCATGTCTCTAACCTCGCTTTCTTATAATGAAAGCCCGCCGGGAACTTCCCCCTGCGGGCTGTGTTCCCGACCTTTCGGTCAGATACTATTCGTTTCTAATGCATTGCCTTATATGCTGCTATACCAGCTGCTGCCGCCACAATGACTGCGACAAGTCCAAGCAGCATGTTTCTCGTCTTTTTCTTCATTGCTTCAAACTCCTCCTGCTTCTTTACAGCTGAATCAGCTGTTACCATCTCCGGTTCAGCCTTTCTGCCTTTCTTCTTTACCTGCTCATTCTGTTCTGCTTCTAACTGCTTTATTGCAGGCTCTCCCTCTGTTGATACATAGGTAAGTGCCTTGTTTCCAAACACAAAATGCTGTTTCTTTCCCATATACTCGTAGAAATTCATCCCATTAAAGGAATAAAATCCTCCAAGTGCTATCGGTGCCACACAGGGAATTGCCACATAAGCAGAACCCGTAAGACCGATATACTTGTAAAGAAGAAGGACAATACCGCCACCGACCACTACGCTTGCAATGGAAAATATAAGCTGCCTTGCTGTAAGTCCCATCGCAACCGATTCCTGATAGCGGTCAATATCCTTGTTTACTTCGATTACCATTGTCTTTCCTCCCTTCTATAATCCAAATGCCTTGCTTGTAAGTGTCTGTGCACCCTTCACGCTTCCAACAGTCATTGCTATCGTAAATGTCATTTCACACAGATATATAAGCGTCTGTGCCCAGTCAGCATAACTTCCTGTAAATGCCGGAAGTCCTGCATTGATAAATGCATTACATACCACAATCGCAAGTGCCATCGTTACTGCCTCAAATACACATGAAAGAAAATATTTGCAGTAGGTAGCCATTGTATGGCTGACCATTCTGTTTCCTGCCATCGTGGAGCAGGCAATCGCACCAAGCGGCACAATAATCAGAATCTTCAAAAACCTGAAATACACTGTATAGATGATAAAAAATCCACAGATAATAATGACGATTGCAAGCAAAGCTGTAAGTATCAGCATTACCAGACTTTCACCAAATCCAAGTCCTTTAATGATGTCTGCCTGTGTGCTGTCAATGGCAAGCTGCGTCGTTGTTCCGGCAGATATAAGTCCCACCAGATTTCCTATGGAAGTAAAAAATGCTTTCATGATCGTTACATTATTTGCAACAAACCATTCTGCAAGTCCCAGTCGGATAAGCATACGGAATATAGACTCAAACCTCATCTCATCTTTTACATCTATGCTTTCCGAGCAGAAACCGATAACAAAGAACAGCACAACAAGGGATGAGCCAACCGCTACAAAGACCGGCTCAATACCCTCAATGACTGCCCAGGGACCTCCGCCCTTGAAACTGACCGGTGACTGTCCAAGCATTGCAAAGACCAGGGATATCTGATTGTTCCAAAACCCAAACACTGCCTCAAGAAGTGCAAGGATCTTGTCTCCAAGCTTAAAAATATCCATACTTGTTATTCACCTCTTTCCTTTTACTAAAAGTGGAAATGCATTTCCCCAATCTTAGAAGCCTAAGAATGTCAGAACTGTTGAAATACCAGCCATCATGACACCTGCCACAATTCCTTTCAAAGCGGAGTTCATGGTAGATGAATCCTGCTGCTGATAGGCTTGTGCAAACTCCATGACATTCTTTGCAAGAATGATGACACCGACCGCACCAATGACTGCAATGATCAGTGTCTTTAAGTTCTCAAGCGGCTGTGTTACTGCAGAAGTTCCCGTAGCTGCTGCAAAACAGGTAGTGCTCATAAGCAATACCCCCATAAGTGCTCCGGATACTGCCGGAACGAATCTCTTCTTAAAGTGAATGAATCTACTCTTCATGCCTTTCTCCTCCATCTGATTATTGTTTGTCGTAATAATCTGTTCTTTTCTCATGTTATTTGTCTCCTTTTCGATAAAAAATAAGCCAGCAGGGATAATCCCTAACTGGCTGTTAAAAGTTACTCTATATGATCAGGCATAGCCTGTTGTAATGATTAATCGGGCTTTCCCCGATGCGTTGTGCTTCAACCACCTCCTTATATGGCATGAAAAAAGCACTCTAACCTGTTATGGCTAAAGTGCTTGTAATCCTGTTATTAAATTATTTATGAGTCAGACAAACCTGAAGTTATTTTTTGCTCATATAAAATATATCAATGGCTTTACTTGCAAACTCCGCAGTGCCTGTACCAGCAACATTGTCAATATTTTCCGTAAGTTCTCCTCCACCAGCATACATTCTTCCAAGACCACATAAAATCTTATCAGAACATGTATAAAAATGATTCGTAATGTAATCCTGAAGTTTCTTTACCTGCAACTGCACCTGCTCATCTGCCGGGTTCATTTCCTTCATTTGTCCAAATTCAACAAATAATTGCATAAACTCATTGGCGGCAGTAGCTTCGTCATCTTTAGTCCAGTTCTTTGTTTTCTCTTCAAACTCCTTGAACTCAGAGGTTTGTCCCCATTGTTCTTTTGCTCGTTTAGAATACTCATCAATCTTTCTTGTATCAAATACTTTAAAATCCATATATTTCACTCCTATTCCTTTTATTCCTCGAGCGAAACTAATAAGATTTTCAAGATGCTCCTTTTTCATCGTAAGCAATTCAATCTGCTGCTCTAATGCTTTGTTCCTGTCAAAGTTAGGAGCATCGATTATCTTTTTAATCTCCTTAAGCGGAAATTCCAATTCTTTAAACAGTAAAATTTGTTGCAACCTTTCCAAGGATGTATCGTCATACAACCTATAACCTGACTCTGTATATTCAATAGGTTTTAAGAGTCCAATGGTGTCGTAATACTGCAGAGTGCGTATACTCACTCCTGTTAATTTACTTACTTCATTCACCGTCATCATTGTCATTTCCTCCTCTCGATAAGCATACTCTAAACTATTACGTTACGTAGGAGTCAATAGTTTTTCAAAGAAATTTTCAAAATTAAACAGCTTGATAAACAACGATTTAGTAACGCAAAAGGAAATATATGACATACACCCAACTAAGTAATCCATGAAAAATTGCCCAGCCGACAGACTTCCACGTTGTATAACTAATAACCATAGCTAACGCACTTCCAAAAGTTATTCCTGATTTTACCGTTTTCTTGACAGTAGTTGATTTTTTTTCTTCCACATTTGTTTCCTCCGTAAATTCTGCTTGTAAGATACATTCATTTTTACATAGACACAGTATAACATAATCCCTGTGCCTATGCGATAACATTTACTGCTTCTTCCGATATGAACTCATCTTCTCCACAGTGACCTCCGGGTAGAAATAAGTCAAAATCGTTGCTTTCGGAACTCCTGCAGCCAATGCTTTCTTCACCTCTTCTTTCTGCTCCGGTGTATACGACCAGTGCAGCATTCGATTTGTGATGGTATCTTCCCACTTAGGCTTTTCCCTCTCTGGATTCCTTACAGGCTTAGCACCAGCACTTCCACTAGAAGCGTTAGCACTTTCTGCAGCATCTGACTTCTGCGACTCATCAACATACTCAAGCTCATTTGCCTGTTCTCTGTCTATCTTTGCTTTCTGCTCTGCTTCATCCTGCATGGAGAATCTTCTGCTTAATTCCGCATCACCAAGCATCATAAACTGCTCATAGGTAAGAGAGTCTATATACACATTCTCGCCCTTATCCTTCAGCTTTTCATAATACTTAACCGCCTTGTCTGAAAGAATCTCAAATGGCGGACCTATAAGATTATCTGCTCCCCTTATCTGATGGACATAAGGCTCTCCCTTGCCATCTGCTGTCTGATTAAACATCGGATGATTGAATGGTATGAACTTATTGTCCATGATAGGATCAAAGCCACGGATAAAGATAATACACTTTTTGTTATCCAGCTTTCTGACCTCATCGGGTGTAAACAGTTCTCTTCCTAATACATCATAATTCCTTGAAGAGCTTCCCTGTCTGCCCTTTGTCTCTCCGCTTGATTTCTTATCAATCGTACCTTTTCCAAGCAGCTCCGACACATACTTGTGCGTGCTCTGCTCGTTGCCACCAAGATAGATGAACGTATCGCAGTTGCCAGGAATTGTCTCCCAGGTATCCTTAAATAATGCCTTTAACTGGGCAAAGTTCTGAATAATGATAATACTTGAAATCTCACGGCTTCGCATAGTACTTAACAGCGAACAGTAGTCATCCGGCAGTGCCACATTTGCAAACTCATCAAACATGAATGTCACATGGATTGGCAGTCTGCCTCCGCAGTTAAAGTCTGCCTGATAGTACAATTCCTGAAATATCTGCGTGTATAACATACCGATAATAAAGTTATAGGATTTGTCACTATCAGGGATTACACAAAAGAGTGCTGTCTTTGTCTCCCCATCTCCATTGACTCCAATGCCGATATCAGAAAGATTCAGCTCATCTTTTGAGAGCAATCGTAATACCTGCTTATTCTCAAGAAATGCAAGTCTTGAGTTGGCACTGATTATGATGGAACGGACTGTATCTCCTGCACCTCTCATACATTTGTTGTACTGTTTTACAGCCGGATGATTGGCTCCAAGCGGAGAACTCTCCTCTAAAAACTTCATACGCACATCCAGCTTTGATGCCTTCCCCTGCTCTGTAACCTCTGCCTCTCCAAGAAGCTTCAGTACTGTCTCAAAGTTTCTCTTTGCCGGCTGTACCTCCAGCCACACATAATAAAAGATAGCCTGTAAGAACAATCCTTCCGCCTTTTCCCAGAACGGATCACTTGGTGTTGCTCCCTTTGGTGTCGTATTACTGATAAGGTTTGTAATCAGCTTGACCACATCGGTTTCCTCTCTGATATAGGAAAACGGATTGTAACAGTCTGATTTATCCATCTCTAACAGATTTATGACTTTCACATTGTATCCGTTATTCTTTAGCATCTGACCGCAGCTTCTAAGGATTTCTCCCTTTGGATCGGTACAGATAAAGGAACAGTTATGTGGCATCTGCATAAGATTCGGCTTTACTTCATAAAATGTCTTTCCTGCTCCGGAACCACCACAGATAAGGATATTTCCATTGAGCTTGAGCCTTCTGAAATCCAGCGACATCTTCACATTCTGGCTGAGTATCCGGTTGAAATTCTCATCCTTATCTGCAAGTATCTTGTTGACCTGCTTCGGATTTTCAAATCTTGCCGTACCAAATTCCTTACCGGGCATATAGTTTCTCTGGCTGGTGTAATACATGACAATAGCCATCGCATAGATACCTAATGCAATGGCTACTTCTTTTACTGTATTGGAATTGTAATAGTTGGCAAAGGGAACAGCACATACTTCATTGAATCTGTCCATAAATTCATTAAAGGCAATCCCTTCCGTCCACGCACCATTTATCAGATAACCAAGATACCCTGCTAACACTGCACCCACAAGAATGAATATCAGTGACGGCTTTTTCTTTGTTGTCTGCATAGGCTGCTACCTCGCTTTCTTCGTGGTAACAGTTTTCTTCTGTGTGGTCTTTTTCTGCTGCTTCTGCACTTTCTCGTAACGCTCCCTGACAGATGACTCCACCTTGTCGTAGTGAGTATAAAGCTCGGTTCCTTTCTGAGTTGTCATCATACGATTCTGCTCATCGTAAAGCTTATAATCCTTGGTGGAATCAAGGAAGGTAAGCATTGTCTTTCCACCATGAATCTCCATGATGTTTTCCTTACGGATCCATACATATCTTGCCTCTTCTCCCCATGTGCCGGGAACTCTGGTCTTAACAGCATGGTCATTCTCTTCGATAATCAGCTTCTTGCTGATAGTCACATCTGACAGGTTCGCATTCTTTGATGCTGCAACTGCCCTCATTCTCTCAGCAAGGTCCTGATAACCTCTGACACGATTGATAAATGCATCCTTGTCCATCATTACTGTATGGGTGCCATCCTCATTTTTCTTTCCAAGCACACCGATTGTCTCTAGCTGTCTGATAACACTTTCAGCCTGCTCGCCATTGATGCTGAAATTCTCCTTGACCTGATCCACACTGATAGCTTTCTTTTCCATTGCAAACATTCCGACCTTTTCGATCAGTCCATCAATAGCGGAATTAACCCTATCCCCTTCTATCGTGTGGCATTTCTCGTTTCCCTGCTGTTTCTTCAAAAAATCCATCAGCTTGCCAAGGGATTTTTCATCTCCATTCTTCAGATAATCGTCAAATGTGGCAATCTTACCAAACTTGAGCTTCTGTATCATCATATTCACACGTGGAACTGCCTCTGTATGAAAGATTACCTCACTCATACCGTCTTTTCTGTTGCAGTCTGGAAGTACTGAATACAGGATTCCATACTTCTTTGCTATCTTTTCAACCTTTTTCATATCTTCGGTATTAAACTGCAACACCTGTAAATCTCCACCCTTTAGGAGCAGCTTTCTCATGGATGTCTTGCCAAGTGACTTTTCATAATCAAGCATCCCTTTTAAGAAATCAATTGCCTTCTGCATGGCAGCTATTCCGCCACTTCCTACCTTCATGGCAATCTCAATGCCATCATAAGCAACACGGATGATCTGCACCGCTTCCTGAATCTCTTCTGCCATTATCGCACCTCCACTTTCTCTCTGACTGTTGTTTTAAGTGTTTCTGTCTCTGTAGTACGGATTTCTTCTGCTGATACATCAATACCATAAGCAGTTAAGATATCTGCCAGATGATTGATTGCTTTTTCCTCCTCGATCCGGTACATTTCAAGAGCCACAAACAGGTTTTCTACCTGCTCCACCCATGCAGGCTTCATATCATATTTAGCCCTGTATGTGACCATAATCTCGTCCGACTCAGCCTTATCCGCTGAATGTGCCAATGCTTCAATAAGAGAAATCGTATCTTCCTTGCTGCCGCTTCTGAATGCAAACTGGACAACAAAGTTTTTCTCTTCCTCTGTAAACTGATGCTCCACACCATTCATCTCTGTTACTGCTTCATTTACTACTGCTAAATTCATAAGTTCCTCCTAATCTGCCATGCTGTTTTCAAGCACAGCAATCTCAATGATCTCCTTCATCTTATCCGCTGAAATGTTGTTGTTTATAAGCTCTACAAGCTGAGACTCAGTAAGTCCCTTTTCTATTGCACTCTTAATCTGCACAAGCTGTGCCGGAACAAGGTCTCCCGATGCTACCAGCTTTACAATGTCAGCTCTTGACTTTTTCTTAAATGATAATCTTGCAAAAAGGCTCGCCACTCTGCTGTTGCTGCTCTTTCTCGCACTTCTCTCAATCGGAAGTCTCTGCACCACATTTCCGGTACCATCAACTACCGGAATCTGGTAATATACTGGTATTCCATTCTGAATAACTGGTGCTGCTTGTGGTACTGCTATGGTATCCACCATTTCCTTACCTGCTGTTGTCTCGGCTACATTATCTTTAGGCTTTGTCTCCTCCTGTTTTGGTTTTTCCTCAGCTGCTTTCTTATTATCTACAGCTACTCCCATAATCTTATCTTCCAGCGATTCAATACGTTCACTCATACGCTTCATCTCCTTATCTTTTTTCTCAATATCATCCCTGAGTCTGGCAATCGTGCCATTAGCCTTGTTAAGTTCATTCTGCTGGTCATTAATCAGCTCATCCTTCTCCTGATTATCTTTAACCAGCCGCTCCCTTACTTCCTCATCATCTTTGGAAGTCTCGATTTCAGATAACTTCTTATTCAGGACATCGTACCTCTCATTCTGATGGTTGATCTTCTCGACCACTTCCTCCATCTGTGCGACAAGAGCTTTCACATATTCCGAATCCTCCGGTTTCTGTTCTTTCGCTTTACTAAGATTTTCTAATACCACATCAAGCATTCTTCTCATATTAATTGCAGTATCGTCCTTTTCAACAACTTCTTTGATTGCTGCTACAGGCACACCCTTTTCATAATAATTAAGGGCTGTCTGCATCTGTCCGCCAGCCATCTTACTTTCTCTAAGAAGTGTCATCATTTCTTCTGACACACCTTTATGCAGACAGTTTGACAGCACCTTCATCTGATTGAGATTATAGTTTTTATCCAGATATAAATTCACCTCGTCATCAGTAAGCCCATCCTCGTAATCACTCTTTACAAGTGCAATCACTTCATTATCCACATTTTTATTACGGAGAAGCTGGATTCTCTTCTCTATCGCCATCTGACTCAGCGGCTCTCTTTTTTCTTCCATATATGCCTCCTATCCACGAAAAAAACAGCCTATCTGACTGGCTGCTCTTTTCTGTCTCGTATTGCTTCTTTGTTATGCTCTGTATCTTTTCCATCTGATACAGTATCCGGGATTAACTCATCCCAGATTGACTGACCTATTTTTAATTCCTTAAAAACAGCCCGTTCCTTTGCACAGACATTTGCATATTCCTCTTTGTAGTGTTTTCGTAATTCTTCCACTTCCTCAAACGAATATCCCTGTGCCTTTAGACTGGCTTCAAGCTCCTGCCACCTGTCATGCTCCTCCTGAAAGAAAGTATCACCATGACTATATGACTTCTCTGCCGGTTCAAGTTCTGCCATCTCATCTGCAATCTCAAAAAGTTCTTTGCTTCTCTCCCTTGCTTTGTAAATCCGGCTCTTCTCTGCCGAGCTTTCTTTCCTTTTATCTGTCAGGGAACTGATAACCGCTGCAAGCTGCTCTGCCGAATGAATATCATGCCTGTCCAGAAACAGATACTCATTCTGGAGTCTCTGCATCTTTCTGATATCATCCCTATATTTCCATACCTGACTGTAAGGGCGTTTCTTCAGCTTTCCTATCCGGTACAGCTTTGCATAATACTTTTTCTGAAGCCCAGACAGCTTTGCCCTGCGGTATCTTTTTACCCTGCACCTTACAAGCACAGCTTCCTGTGGAGAATTCTGTTTACTGTAAAAGGATAAATCTTCTTTTACTATACGCTCCCTGATTACTTCTTCAGAATAAGCATCGCCTAAAGTCTTACACCTTCTATATCGTGTCATTCCCGGAGGCTTGACTGATAAATACTTTCCCTGCTTTATCTCATAGCCCTTATCTGATAACAGCTCAAGGAACTGCTGATAATCACCTGCCTGCAGGATACAGGCATCAAGGTCACGCTTTATCATGTCAGACCAGACAAAGTTACCATCCCGTTGCTCACTCCAGTCTTTGTAACCATCATGCTCTTTCTCTCTGTTTCCATCATCCACGTCAATTATGGAAAGACCATATTCCTGACACAGCCTGTTGGTAACCGGCTGGATATACTTTGCCCAGTCTCCTTTTTCGTATCGGTACTTCTTGCCATCTACGAAGCTTACGCTGTTGAATACAATGTGTGAGTGGACATGTGCTGTATTATCATGCACGACAAATACCGCCTCATAACAACTGCCAAGATACTCTGCTACAAACTTCTGTGTTATCTCAAATGCGGTATCCGGATTCACTTCATCTTCCTTGAATGACAAAATGATATGATACCCCTGCCGCTTATCGACTTTTCCAAACTTCCGCTTGGTTTCCTTCATCTGTTCAAATGCAGATTCTGCCTGACAGTTAATTGCTCCCACAAGCCTTCCATACTGTGTTTTCTCTGGATTCATTACATAATCTAAAGAACGCTTTAAGTGCTTTCCATGAAAATGCCCTCCGCAGTCTTTCATGTTAAGAATCTTACTGATTGCCAATCTTAATCACCGCCTCATTCACATTCTGATTCAGCTTCCGCATATAGGCAACCAGCTGAGCCTTATCGTCTTTGGAATATAATCCTGCATTGCTGTTAAATACAATCTGATTAATATTGATTCCAATTCGGTTGACCTCGTTGATAAGTTCCTTTAAAAGCTTTCGCACTTCAGGATAATCATTGGGTTTCTGACTGATAAGAAGCCTGATATACTCTGCCTCATTCATATTCTGCTCCGCAGCTTTTTCCGCCAGAGCCTTTGCTTCCTGAGGCATAAGACGAAGGGTTTTTCTGATACAGTGTACTTTATCTGCCATTAAGTCACCTTCCTCTCTTACCCGTACTATAATTCCTGATGTCCTCTGCAACAGTAACCGCAGCAGCTCCTGGTTCCTTACCCTTTTCTATCTGACTGATAACCCTGTCTGCCAGTTCAGTAGCAATCTCAATAATCTCCTTGCCATAACATGTCTTGTCAAATAATCGATCAAGCCTCTTTTCGTCAGCTTTCAGACTTTCATACCTGCTCTGATACTCGTTATATTCATCGAAATCCTTTGGATCTGTCTTGTGAGCCTCTGCATCAAGAATCAGGTCATAGTTCCATTCGCACACCTTATCAATGACATCATCAATCGTGTATGCTTCAATCTCTCCATTCTCTTCTGCCATATCCTGCCTGTACATCTTCCCGTCTTCATCTATGCCGATTGCATAATCATGTCCTTCCATGTAATTAAGAAGGATTGCGGCATCTTCTATCGAAGGGTTGAGTAAGATATCATAAGTGTCTGCCCAAGCAATCAGTTCTTCCGGTTCTGCTATCAGCTTAACTTCTACATCCATTGCTTCCTTGCACCTCCCTTATCTGTTTTTAGTAAATCTTCACCATAGCTCCAGTCTCCGCTTAGTCACCGGCGACTGCTGCTAGATACGCATCAGAGACATCTCTGCCCTGATGCGACCTAGTTAGGGAGAAAATCTCCCTAAAACCCTCTTTTTTATACTATGGTGGCGCTTTCTGCCACCATTTTGATATTTTGGTGGCGTTTTCTGCCACCATTTCATAGTTTTGATGGCGTTTTTTGCCACCAACTTTTTACTGCTGACATTAGCAGTTTTTGTTTTTATTTTTTATGGTGGCGTTTTTCGCCATCACTTTGACATTCTGGTGGCGTTTTCTGCCACCATTTCGTAGTTTTGATGGCGCTTTTTGCCACCATACTCTTATTTTCAAATTTTCATGCTCTAATAATCTCACTTGTGCGATTAGCCGATGCAAACAGACTTAATTTTGTAGCAACAAGCCATTCATTATAATCCTTATATCCGGCTGGCGGAGGACAATTCTCTACCTCATATCCAAGTCCATAATACTTTTCCATGAGTTCCAGACTTGCCTTTCTTCCAGGCTCGTCGCCATCAAGGCAGAACCGGATGGAAGTAATCTGAGGATGCTCCCGAAGAAATGTTTCAAGCGGTGCATCTGCAAGCATTCCAAGTGCCAGCTTATTTGACTCGTAATCAGTGAATATATCCACATAACTCATTAGATCGATTGCTGCTTCAAACACCACAAGTTCTGTGCTGCTATCATTTACCACATTGAAACCAAAGTTCTTATCATTGCCAGCCACATCACATTTGAAAGGTTTGCCCTGCTTATCAAACACTCCTCTCATGCTTGCAAATCTGGTAACTCCATTCTTGTCATTTCCCCTGAACACAACATTATGGTAATGCCTGCTCTCATAGATAAGTCCTGCTTTTAGAAACATATCTATGACTGTCCTGCTGATTCCCCTTTCCTGATTCAGATAGGAAATCAGATAAGAATTATCTCCCGCTGGTTTTGGGAGTATGAATGGCTTTCTCTCTTCCGCTTTCCTGTTTTCCTGTGACACCTGATGAACAAGCGGCTGCTTTACAGGGCTTTCTATTCTTCGATATCCTGCAAAATCCAAGAGCCAGAATACTGCATCCTTTACGTTCATGCCACAGAACACTCTTAGGAAATCTATCTGCGAACCTCCGTTATTGCCCCTGTCATATTGCCTTGACCATCTGTACCAATGGCTTCTGTTATAGATTCGTATGGAATCCATCTCCTTTAAGGTGTGGTACTTTCCAATCCGCTTTACTGTATAGCCGAGACTTTCTGCTACTGCACACAAGTCAACACTTTTTGCAATGGCAAGCTCTTCCTCAGTAAATCTTCCATCCATCGTCTCACCTTACCTTTCCCTGTTCTGCTACAAGAGGCGACTGTATATCCAGCGTCCGGTAATCGGTACTGAGTGTAATCTTTGGATTATCAATCAAGCCCTTTTCCCGATAGCTGAAGAATACCTTGTTGTCACCGCCCACTATGATATGATCCACAAGCGGTATTCCAACCAGCTCACACAGCTTATTCATCCGGTCCGTCATCATCGTGTCAGCCTTGCTTGGAAATACATTTCCTGACGGATGACAATGGATTAGCATAAGACTCGCAGCATTGCTAAGAATACTGGATTTAAGCAGCTCCCTCGGATGTGCCATTGCTTCATTAAGTGAGCCAACACTTGCAAAATGCACATTGATAGGTTTTAAATCTGAGCGAAGATTTACCACACACACCACTTCCCTGTCGAACTGGCACATGCAATCTCCCATCGTTGCCGCAATATCTGCCGGATTGTTAAATGAATGCTCCGAATAAATCGGAGCATCCTTCACAAGTCTCACCTGCACAACATCAAGTTTGAAGTCTTTCTTTGCTGGCATCGCAATCCGCCTCCTCTCCAAACTTAACACTGATAATAAAGTCACCTTCCTGACTGTTTATGAGAGCAATGAATTCTTCCATTGTAAGTTCCTGCTCCATAACTGTCTCCTATCTCGACTTTTCCTTAGAGTCATATACAAGCGGTGGTTCTGCCACAATGCCATCGAGTCTCTTATTCGGAGTGTCTGTAGCAAGTGTGAGCTTTCTTAAATCCTTATCATAGTGATATACCTGATTGGAAAGTCTCTCATCGAGGTCTACAGCTTCCATGTTGACCTGTACAACCATTTCTGCAAGTTCCTCCGGGCTTCCCATTTCTGAGGATACGGCAAGCACCTCATGCACACTTGAAGGTAAGATATAAAGATCACTGCCAAGGTTTTCTGCCAAATCATGCAGTTCATTCTCATAGAGCATATTTACCGCACCATTAATACCTTTACTGTTGGAAATCACCCACAATGTCTGCTCCGGTGGAATCTCTCCAATCATCATCTCTGCAATCTCTTCCGGCATGCCATCCTTTAAAAACATATCCTTCATCACATCATTCATGCTTCTTACTGTAGGCGGGAAAAGTCTTCTGGTATTCTCCGCAGCACACTTAAACAGCTGTTCCTCATTCATTCCGAGTCTGCCAGCAAGTTCATTGGTAACTTTTGTACTCTGAATACCATTCTTATCTTCATTAATCACAACTCTGTACACAATAGAGAGATCCTGGAACTCCCTGTGCGGAACCTTCTCCAAAAACGACTTATTCTGCTGTGTATTGATAATCTGAAACACAACCCTTTCACTGGCATCTTTTAAGATGCTATCCACACTAACCGGTGGAATCTCTTCAAATGATTTCATCATAACATCACAGGCTCCCATAATTGTCTGTTCCAAGTCCTCACAGTTCTGATATCTCTTATACATATCGTTGATATAAATGGTAGGTGAGATATGCTTGCCCTCTTCTCTGAGGCTTAACCCATCAAGAGTCATATTTACCTTTTCAACAGGTGCAGTCACAACCTCCATCCCTTTGTACTTCTCCGGCATATAATCCAGAAACTTTTCCTTTACTACTTCCTTAAAAATCTCATAATTCATCATATTGATGTTCCTCCTTAATCTAAATTATCGTATAAAATCCCTTCATCATCGGGATCTGCGTGTTTCCTGTAGCTGTAGTCCTCATCTATCCCCTCATCCGGAATTAAATGACCTCTTTTCTTTCTGTAATAATTCTTCAGAAACATACATTTTCTGCAATCTTCACAGAACAATTCTTCCGGTTCCACTCCCAGAGCTGCGCCAATTCTTTTCAGTGTTCCTGTCTTGGGGGTTCTCGAACCATTCTCGTACTGGGCAATCCTTACATCCCCACGATTCATAAAGCCACATTTTTCTCCTAATTCCCTGAGCGTCAGCTTCTGCTGTTTTCTGTAATATCTGATTCTTTCTCCAACCACTTTCGTTTCCTCCGTAAAATAAAAATGACAGGGAACATAAGTCTTAGGCTTACATTCCCTGCCGGGTTAATAGTTCTTTAATTGTTACTGATTCTTCTTTTTCTTTCTTCCACGAAGTCCTACTCCAACACCTGTAATAAGTGCAAGTGTACCGATTCCAAGGTAAAGAAGTGGATTAGCGTTATCGCCTGTCTGTGGAAGCTTTGGTTCTGTCGGTACATTGACAAGCTTTAGAGTTGTTACAACAACATCCGGAGCATTATCGTCATATCTTAAAACCACATCATGGGCAGTCTCATCAAGGATATATCCTTCAGCAGCCTTTGTCTCAACTACTGTGTAATGAATATCTTCCTTGAATGAACCATCCTCATTGTAAGTACAGATAGGAAGCTCTTTGCTCTCAGCATGACCATTCTTGTCAGTAGTGAGTGTATCAACTACCTTTCCATCCTTATCCCTTACTTCAAATACAACACCCTCGATTGGTTTTCCGGTTACTTTGTCAGTTTTTTCAATGACAATCTTGCCTACTGCCTGCTCATCCTTCATGGATACCTTCTGAATCTCGACTGTTTCCTTTACTTCAAATGTTACATCCTTTGCCACCTTGTATCCATAAGGAGCTGATTCTTCACGAAGTGTGTACTTTCCGACAGGAAGTCTTTCGATCATATGAGTCTTTCCAGCCTCAGATGTCCAGCTTTCTACAAGCTTTCCATCCGAATCAATCACTGAAAGCTTTGCTCCCGGAAGTTCTTTTTCACCTGTGATATCTGTCTTTGAAATCTCCACCTTAATAGGTGCATTTTCAAATGCTGCCTCAAACTCGATGACTTTTACCTTATCTCCCTGATATAATGCATCCACATCAAATACCTTGTCAGACTTCACATATCCCTTTGGAGCCTCAAGCTCTTTGACATAGTACTGTCCCAGTGGAAGGTCAGAAGTAAATGTTACTTTTCCATCCTTTCCTGTGACACCTCTCTCAATCTGGGTATCAGCTTTTACAATAACCTTGCCATCCTTATTTACGATATCCTCTTTCGCAAATAAGCCGAATACTGCACCTTCAAGCTCTTTCTTTGTCTCTGAATCAGTCTTTGTGACAGTAATCTGTACTTTCTGACGCTCATTAGTCACATCCATTCCTGCAAAAACAACCTTTGTATTCTGGTCGATATAAGAAAGGTCTGCGTCAATCGGTGTATCATCCAGTACAAATCCATCTAATGTCTTTGTCTCCACAAGATAATACTTGCCAAGAGCAAGGTCATCAACTCTTGCAATGCCCTTATCATTTGTCACGATGGTTGCTACCTTTTCTCCTGCTTTGTGGTAAATGGTTCCAAGTCCGTCTGCACTCACGATATCCTCTTTTGCATATACATCAAAGGTTACTCCTGCAAGGCTTTCCTTGAAATAATTGAAGATGAAATCATACCAGTGTCCCTTCATAAGAGTGGTATCTGTTACAAACTCACCATCTTTGTTGATTACGATAGAACCGGTTGGAACCTCATCCTTCATCTCTACATGCTGCACATCGCCTGTATCCTCTACTGTAAACTGGATATCAGTTGCTTTCAGGTATCCGTATGGAGCAAACTCCTCACGAAGTGTGTAAGTCTCGCCAACTACAAGCTTCTTAATTACATGTGCTTCCTTAGCGTCAGATGTCCATGTGTCTACCACATTTCCATCCTTATCAAGAACTGTAAGTGTTGCACCACTAAGCTCTGCACCGCTTGTAATATCAGTCTTTGTAAATTCAAAGGTTGTCGGAGTATTTTTATACTCGCTGCTATATACAGCAGTTTTCACATCCTGTCCCTGATACTTGGTATCAAAGGTTACTACCTCTTCGTTTGTCACATATCCGGCAGGCTTTTCAATCTCTTTTGCAACATACTTTGCAAACGGATAATCCTTTACAAATGCAATCTTTCCATTTTCATCAGATGTTGCTTTTTCAAGTAGACTACCCTTTTCGATGATTACTTTGCCATCTACATTCTTGATATCCTCGTCAGCGAAAAGACCGAATACTGCACCTGCGATTGGTGTGTTGTCCTCAGAATCAAGCTTTGTAACTGACATATCAAGTTTCTGTCTGTCATTAGAGAAAGTAAGACTTTCCTTGATAACAGGTGTCTTATCATCCACATAAGTGAATGTGACTGTCTGCTCATTCGGATTTAATACATATCCGTCAGGAGCAGTTACTTCTACAACCTTATACTGTCCAAGAGGAAGGTTCTTTGCTACTGCCTTTCCATCTTTTCCTGTTGTAAGAGTTGCCACAAGGTCGCCCTTGCTGTAATACTTGGTTCGGTTGCCATCTGCGTCCTTCTGGTTGTCTGCTGTGAAAATATCTTCCGCTGCATACACCTTGAATACTGCTCCTGCAAGTGAACCCTCTTTATAAACAAACTCCTTATCCTCAGAGTTTGCAAAAAGTCCTCCCTTAAATCCGTCAAGTACCTCTCCCTTCTTTTCAACAGTAAGCTCACCTACTGCCGGGGCATCAGAATATTCCACTGTGATGATGGCATCATTGGTATCTCCATCTGTCTCAAATGCTGTATCTGTATCAACTGAAATGTTGATATAGTTATCATTCACCACATATCCGAATGGTGCTTTTACCTCTTCAATGCGGTAGTTTCCGATTTTGAGTGCTTCCGGTAAGATTAAATCGCCATCCTCATCTGTAAAGAATGAAGTATGCTTAACCTTTGACGGATAAGTCGTGTACTGGGTTACATATTCATTCTTATCAAGATTGAAAATCTTAAACTCTGCATTTGGCATAAGTACTGTCTGCTTTGTATCAGAATCCTTCTTGATTACACGAAGCTTTGCTGTAAACTCCCTGTCAAGGAATACTCTCCATGTCTGAGGCTTGTCAGGATGATTCTCGCTGATTTTTACCTCAAATGGCTTGATTGTCTTCATGTTATGCGGAGTCTTTGACTCAACTACCACATAAGTTCCATAAGGAATTGCAATGGAAACTGCATGTCCCTTGTCATCGGATGTGATTGTTGTTGCACCGTTTTCCCCGATTACTACCGGAGTTGCCTTGTCATAGTCATAACTTCCATCTGCCTTTACGGATAAAGAAGATTTTAAGTATGCTGTGAACTCTGCACCTGCAAGCAGTCCTGCTTCAGTATCATCGCCATTGTCAGATACCTTGATAAGCTGGAATGGCTGCTTGATGACCTGCTCTGCTGAGGTTGTGCTTCTTGATACCTCTGCTACAAGGTCTCCCTCATAGCCACATACTACATCGTGCTCCTCTTCGTCTAAGAGATACCCCTCTGATGGAGTGATTTCTTTCACATAATAGTTTCCAAGGTAAAGGTTATTGACCTCTGCTTCGCCATTCTTATCTGTTGTAAGTGTTGCTACAAGGTCACCTGCTTTGAATACAGCCCCTGTTGCTCCGTCCGGATGCACGATATCGTTTCTTGCATAAAGACCATAAACTGTACCTTCAAGGCTTGCATCTCCCTGGGCAACTGCCTTGCCTGATTCCTTGTCTACCTTGTAAATGTGAATCTTAGCTGTAGTTCTGTCATTCTTAAATGTGTGGCTGAATGATGCCTTTGCCTGTGTTTCAGGCAATACATTGAAGTTGAAACTGTACACATCAGACTGGTTTCTGATATATGCGTATGGTGCCTGTGTCTCTGAGATATAATATCCGTTTGAAATAGGTAGATCCACGCTGTAGCTTGCACTTCCATCCTCACCTGTGGTTACTGTCTCAAGGGCTGTACCCTTTGTCACAATCACCTGTCCGGCATAGTTCTTGATGTCGTTTCCAGCGTAAAGTGTGTACTTACCGCCATCAAGAGGATTTTCTGTATCAGAATCTTTCTTTACTACAGATACATCCGCTTTCTGTCTGGTATTCTCGACAGTAGTAGACTCATACTGTACTGTTACAGTCTGGTCCTTGTACTCAATCATTACAGTCTGTGGAGTTGTATTGATGGTATATCCGTCAATGCTCTTAATCTCTGTTACCACATAGGTTCCAAGATGAAGGTCAGATAATACCACCTGTCCGTCATTTCCTGTGGTAAGGCTTTCTGCAACTACATCTCCAGCATTGTAAACCTTTGTACCATCTGCCTTGTAGATATCTGCTCCTGCAGTTACCTTAAATGTTGCTCCCGGAAGTTTCTTTTTCTCGTAAGTGAAGTTACTTCCATTCCATGAGCTTAATACTTCACCTTCCTTATAGATTGTGATTGCTCCAAGCTGTTCCTTATCTGTAGCGGAGATTCCTGTTGTCTGTCCTGCTCTTACAGTGAGAGTATGAACCTTATCCGAAAGAACATAGCCCTTTGGTGCTGTAATCTCTTTCACATAATAAGTACCTGCTACAAGTGCTGCCGACTTCGCATATCCATTACCATCTGTTGTCATAGTCTGTACTCTGTTTGTACATCCGCTGTCAGAATAAATTCCATAAACTGCACCGGAAAGCTTCACTCCGCTTGACTCATCAGTCTTTGTAAGTTCACCATATCCGATATTTTCTGTCTTAACCTTGATATATGCTCTGATTGGATCTGCGGTTGGTCTTTCAGAAATAAACTCCTGATAACCACTTTTTCCTGTCAGCCAGAATACACAGCTTGATGTTGTCTCTACCTTGCCTGCATTGGATACAAATTTACCTGTTGTGGCATTTGTATTCACATTTGCAGATGCGATTGTGATGGAATTTCCATTCTTACTTACAGAATAACCATCAATAGAGAAATCAAACTCTCCTAAGACACCATTGGAATCTGAAAGTGTTGTTTCAAATCTCTGGTTTGTCTCATTCCATTTCAGTTCATAGGTTGGTGCTCCCGTACCTGTTCTTGATGCAAAGCTAGGAATCGTTGCATTGTATGAGCTGCTGATATTGCTCTTTAAGCTTTCATAGTAATTGTATGAAGCTGTTGGATTCGGTGCTGTGTTGCAGAGCTTCTGTGCAGCTGAATCTCCGCTTCCTGTACCGAAAATGTTTGCAACAATAATCCATACCATTGCCTGTGTTGCGATATATTCATCACATTGGCTGTTGCTTGGTGCTGCTTTCTGTGTACTGTTAAATCCATAGTACAAACAGTAACTAAGCAGCTTTCTCTGTTCTGTTGACATGGATGTGCTTGTTTCATCATAACTGTTCATGAGCTGACCTCCATCAGCCTTCAGACCGAAATTCATACAGTAAGCTGAATTTCCATCCAGTATAGAATAAAGGATTTTCCCATGATTATATCCAGCCTTTAACTCGCTTACTTCACCAGAGTTCTTGGTCGATGCGTACCAGAACGCAATATTTGCCTGCGGACTGGCTGCAAATGCCGTACTCTCGTTTGTAAAAAGAGTCATGACCATTGTAAGCACAGCCATAACTCCTGCCATAAAACGCTTTAATTTCTGTTTCATGTGCTCTTTACCTCCTTAATTTACGCATAAAAAAAGAAAGACATAAGTTTATGGCTTACATCTTTCTTCTCTCTGCTTCTATTCGTTTTTTATTATCTGTGACATCTGAACTCGTAAAACTGATTGCCGGCATTTGAAGTATATACTCCGGCATATTCCACATCTACGGAAGGAACACTCTCAATAATCAGCATATCTGCAATATACTGTGCGATTGCATCTTCACTTGGCAATCTCTGCCCATCAATGGTACTCGCCTGATTTAAGTCAGTTTCGACAAATATGCTGAAATATCCAGTTCCATCATACGGATAATACTCATTGTACTCTTCCTGCGTGATAGTTCCCTCACTTAACATCCGGTTCATTTCCTCTGATAAAATAAGCTTGCCACCTGCTTTTATCTTTGGAATGGACAATGACACAACCGTCTGTGGACTGTATGAAACTGCTGTCTGTGTGGCTTGCTGACTGCCACTATCCTGTCCTGCATTTCCACTGTCTGCTGGTGCATTTGCTGTGCCATTGTCATCGCCTGCGTTACTGTTATCGGAATTGTCCGTATTAGCAGCTTCCTGTCTGGTTCCTGCACTATTGTTATTCTTCTTATTACTTGAATCTGCTGTATTTTCATCAGATTTCTGCTGCTCCTTAGAATCAGCCTTTTTATTATCTTCCTGACTAACCGCCCCGGTTACTATCTCTGTAGCAGCTTCTTCCTGTATGCTTACAGTAGTCTCGGTTACTTCTTCCGTTGATTTCACACTCTCTGTCGCTTTTTCGGTCGGCTTTACGCTTTCCGTCTGTTCCTCTGTCACTTTTTTAGTCTTACCACCACCGCTATTGCAGGCGACAAGTGATACGACCATAATTACGGATAAAAAGATTATTCCAATCTTTCTCATAAAAATCACCCATCCCTTCTCCGCAAGAGGGATAGGCTTCGTGTTCGTGCTTATCCACTCTTACAGTGAATCTATCTATTGTTTTGCACGAACACAGGTCTGTCCCGTATTCTGTGCATTTTTCGCTCCTTCCATTATACCAGCTCGCTTAATTTAAAGAAATACTTCATAAGTCGCTGGTTTTTCCTGTAATTTAGGAATAATCCCTTAACCTGCATACGCTTCACCTCCCCTCAAAATGTGCCCATTCTTACGAATGCTAAAAATACTCTTGCCACCATACCGAATAGAAGAAGAATTATCTTTGCAAGCTCTAAGACCAGCTTCAATGCTCCAAGAATAATCCTTGCTATCCATTTAAGTATCGTTAATATCACTGTTCCTATCGCTCCAAATATTCTTCTCATAATAATCAGTCTCCTTTCGACATCCATCCCATTGCAAGTCCTGCTACATCTTCATCATCCATCACATCATCAGATAGCTCTTCCTCTGGCACCTCTGCAACCGCCCTGACTGTTGACTGAGGCACATTCATACCGGAAATGACTCCACCAAGAAGCCTGATAACCTCTTTTCTAGCTTCACTGATTGCTGCCTCAATCATTTCAGTCTTAATTTCCTCAATATCTTCTGATCGGATGAATTCAGCCCGTTCTTTTTCCTTTTTCTTTGCTATAAAGGTGTCCTTTCCATAATTGTCAATATAGAACTTACACGCTTCCAGAATAAACTGATTCTTTGACTTGAATATGCTGGGATCAAGGTTCTGAATGACATTATTAACCAGCACATGGTCTGGATTGTTCATATTCATCCTTATCGTTGTCTTTACTTCATAATCTGACAGCTTTGCCATTTCGCCACCTCCTATGCCAGCCTCTTGGCACTCTTTAATCCCATAACAGCAAGCTGTTCATATCCTCTGGCATTTGCTTTTACATCGAGGTTGTATGAAATGTTCTTGGCATCGTGATTACCGAAGGTCTTCATCACAACAGCTCCGCCACCAACAAATACAATTGGTGTAGTCTTTAGATTGTAGCCAAACTCTCGGATTGAGTTGTAGACCTTTTCCACAAAATCCTCTATCTCTGCCTTGATGATAGCGAAATACTCATCATCAATATCTGACCTGCCATACCGCATGATATTCTGTATTTCAGCTTCATCAATTTCACCATTGAGCTGTCTGACACACTGCTCATTGATAGAACGCATACAGGTAATAAGACCTCTTGGTATCGTCACACACTTGGATTCGTCCGGTGACTTGTTAATTACCGGCATGATATCTATTGTCCAGCTTCCAATATCAACGATAAGCGTTTTCTTTGCCATTGTAGGTATCTTATCAACCACAGCTGCATAGCACTGTGGAAATACCGCTACATCATTAATCTCAATATGATATGGTTCATTCTCATACTTGAAATCCACTCTTTTATTCTTGGTCAGATACTTGATAAAATCATTTCTCTCTGCACCAAATCTTGTAAGTGGAAGTCCCACTGCGAGAAATACCTTTGCCTCTTTAAGACCTCTTCGCTTTAACTCTTTTGCAACCGCAGCTAACGTCAGAAGATAGAAGCTGTCATCCTCTACTTTTGTATCCTTGACCTCCTGCCTTACAGTTCCAATCTTGTAGTACTTTCCCTCATACTCAAGTACATCACCAAAGAATGCCGGAGTTGTTGTTATCTCCTTAACTCCTGTGACAAATACCTGAGAAATTGTTTTCATCATTGACCAACCATGATCAATGCCGATTACTTCTAACTTATTATTCATGTGTTTTGCACATCCTTTCTTCTTAAACAGCCACTTGAACATCTTAGCCACCTACTTTCCAATCAGTTTTCGCATACAAGGAAAACAATAATCATTCCCCTGATAATACGGACAACCAACACATTCTGCTGGAAGTTTTTGTTCCTTTTTCTTAGATGGCTTACAACATGTCCCATTAGCACATCTGTTGTTGTGTCCCCAGAAGAACTTGCAATGCATACAGTCCTTTAGTTCTCTCTCTAGCTTCTTTTCTGGAGATACATGTCTTTGTTTTTTATGCCTGTCTCTTTTTTCAACTGTTCCCACCAGAACTTTCCTCCCTTCTAAGGAGTAATTGCTCTCTTATCTGTTCCATTTTCCTGTCTGACTCTCCTGCCATCCTGACTAACGAATACAATACGATAAGAACAATAATTATAAATGCTATGCTTAATCCAATCATCACTTTATCCTCCTTCAAGTTAGTGCCATATTGACAGAAATTGAATTTGAAAGTGATACAGTCTACATGGCTATGCTTAATGCTAAGCATGTAGGTATGCGTTTTATCCTATTCGCCCCGCATACTAAGGAACTACAGACGAGCTGCTGTGCATTTCACGACGCCTTGCTATTTCTAGCAACACTATCTCCTCTAACTTGCCTTCCGAGGATAAGGACGATATCTTCGCCCTCCATGGGTTATTATCCTTACGGAATGTCTGTGATTCCTTTTATCATACTTGTATCCTGCTCCTCGTTCTTCATCTCTCGATACATCAAACTACTAATATGAAAGCAGTGACCTTGAATACTCCAGGCAAACATTCCGAAATTCTACTCTTCAACTTATGAATCGTATTTTTAATAAATTTATACGAATCTGTAGCTGTTATTCAGTTGTGACTCCCAATCACTTGGGATATGTATATAATACAGGCAGATGCCAAATACAAAAAGAAACTACAATGGGCTTTTTTCAAAAAAAGAGTCTATTTTTTGGTTTTTTTCAAATCCCATACATGTTTTGGTAACGGAACTGGGTTTTCATGATACTGTTCCAGATACTCCTCAAAGATTTCTGTATTTACTAAAGCTGATGCACCTACCTTATATATTGCTCCTGCCTCTTTTGCTAATGTTATAAATCTTGTCTTCCCTAGACTATATATAACTGAACCTTCAGAAGCATTCACAAATTTCTTCATTACATCCTTCATATCTGAATATGTTTTATATGAATACGCCACTTAATCACTTCCTTTTCCAATTATCGTTTTCTGGCTTCCACAATGGATTTTTCATTTCTCTGGGTTCTTCTCTAAACTGTTCCATATACTCATCAAAAATTTCAAGATTAACAAGAACTGTTCCACCTGTTCCCTCGTTTATTTTATATACAGCTCCCGCTGCTCTTGCCATCTCTATAAATCTATGATGACCAATACTATATGTAATCGAACCCTCCCCAATTCTAACGAACTTCTTTTGAACATATTTCCCAGTATTAGGAACCTTATGTAAATGATTCATATATTTCTCCATCTGCTTTCTATGTATAAGTGTAATCTTAGGTAACTGATAAACTGCTCCTGCTGCTTGTGCAAAGCACAATACAGTACTATATGGCAATCCAAATATATCTGCGGCATCCTCTTCTCTTAAATATCTTATTGAGTCCAATCCATAGATTTGATTCGACCTTTTAGACCCGTCTAACTGATTTGCCATGTCCTATCATCTCCTTACTTGTAAAAGTCATCCTCAACTATATGGAACGTCTCAAGATACTTATCAATTATTTCTAAATTGACCAGTACCAACTGATTTACCTTGTAACATGCCTTTGCATCCTTTGCTAACTGCATGAATTTTGAAACGCTCATGCTATATAATTCCGCTCCGTCTGCATATCTCACAAATTTCTTACTTTTTGCCCTTATTTCTTTGTAATTATCCTGCATATCTTTTTACCTCCGTATCCGATGCTTCCGTTTGACCAATTCAATTGACCAAAACTACCTTTTTGACTATTTTTTCCATAACGCAAAAAACGGGCTATTTCCTAATTTTCTTAGAAAATAGCCCGTAAACAGTACATTCTTTCGTCCTGTTCGGATCTAATATAAAATTAAACTAAATTATATTGACTTGTTTGACACTGGTTTTTTTTAGTCAAACGTTGGTCAACTCCATCTTGAGATTGCCTCAAACCCGCATAAACACTGGATTTATTTATCTAAGTTCTTCATCGTCGGGAACAGCAGAACGTCACGAATTGCATAGGAATCAGTCAGCAGCATAACAAAACGGTCGATGCCGATACCGATGCCGCCTGTAGGAGGCATACCGATCATCAGCGCATTTAAGAAGTCCTCATCCATGGAGTTAGCTTCCTCATCGCCTGCGGCCTTCAACACTTCCTGCGCCTCAAAACGGACTCTCTGGTCAATCGGATCGTTTAACTCAGAGTAAGCGTTAGCCATCTCACGCTTTGTAATAAACAGTTCAAAACGCTCCGTATAGTCAGGATCATCCGGTTTTCTCTTGGTCAGAGGAGAAATCTCCACCGGGTGGTCCATAATAAAGGTCGGCTGTACCAGATTCTCTTCCACAAACTCTTCAAACAGCATGCTTAAGATGTCGCCCTTCTTGTGGCGCGCCTCATACTGGATATGGTACTGGTCTGCCAGCGCCTTTGCTTCTTCATCTGTATGAATCTCCGTAAAGTCAATTCCCTTATATTTCTTCAGCGCGTCTACCATGGTAATGCGCTCAAATGGCTTCGATAAATCGATTTCCACGCCGTCGTACGACACGACTGCGGTTCCCAGAACCTTTAAGGCTACGGAACGGAACAGGTTCTCCACCAGGTCCATCATACCGTGGTAATCCGTATATGCCTGATACAGCTCCATTAAGGTAAATTCCGGATTGTGGCGGGTATCCACGCCCTCGTTGCGGAATACGCGGCCAATCTCATAAACTCTCTCCAGACCGCCTACGATCAGTCTCTTCAGATACAGCTCCAGAGAAATTCTAAGCTTTACATCCTCGTCCAGCGCGTTGTAATGGGTCTCGAACGGTCTCGCAGCAGCACCTCCTGCGTTGGGAACCAGCATCGGAGTCTCCACTTCCATGAAGCCCTGCTCATCTAAATGATCCCGGATTGCTTTGATAATCTGGGAGCGCTTCACAAAGGTGTCACGCACCTCCGGATTCATGACTAAATCCACGTAACGCTGTCTGTAGCGAAGGTCTGTATTGGTCAGGCCATGGAACTTCTCAGGAAGAATCTGAAGGCTCTTGGTCAGCAGAACGACGCTGGTGGCATGGATGGAAATCTCACCGGTCTTCGTGGTAAATGCGGTTCCCTTAATGCCGACAATATCGCCGATATCCATCTTCTTAAAATCCTTATAGGACTCCTCGCCGATGCTGTCTCTGGCTACGTAAGTCTGGATATTTCCCTTTAAATCCTGAACGTTACAGAAGGAAGCCTTTCCCATCACACGCTTGGACATCATACGTCCTGCTACGGAAACTTCCTTTCCTTCCCATTCCTCATAATTTTCCTTAATATCACTGCTGTGTACAGTTACATCATACTTTGTAATCTTAAACGGATCCTTTCCCGCTTCCTGCAGCTCCGCCAGCTTATCGCGGCGCACCTTCAGTAACTGGTTTAAATCCTCTTCCTTAACCTGGTTCTGGTTCTGCTGTTCTGCCACTTATATACACTCCTTTGTGAACTTGACTTTTGGACTTATGACACTCTCTGAATTTCCAGCACCTTGTACTGGATCACACCGGCCTGGGTTTCCACATCTACGACATCGCCGGCTTTTTTGCCCATCAATGCCTGGCCTACCGGTGACTCATTGGAAATCTTGTTCTGAAGGCTGTTCGCCTCTGTGGAACCCACAATCTTGAACTCCATCTCCTCGTCCTCATCCACGTCGTAAACCTTTACCTTACAGCCAATGTTAATCTTATCTAAATCAATCTCGTCTTCTACAACGACTTCAGCGTTCTTAAGCAGCTTCTCAAGCTCCTCGATACGTAGCTCGATATCTCTCTGCTCGTCTTTCGCAGCATCATACTCCGCGTTCTCTGATAAGTCACCCTGCTCCCTGGCTTCCTTAATCTTCTGGGCAACTTCTTTTCGTTTCACTACTTTTAAGTTCTGAAGCTCATCCTCATATCTCTTAAGACCTTCATATGTTAAAATATTTTTCTTATCTGCCATGGTTTTACTTCCTCCTGGTTTAATTCTCGCTCTTTCGCATTCAAAGTATTATATCTTAAACGTCCCGGATTGTCAAGAATTCCGCCTATTTTCCCTCGCAAATACAAGTTCCGTTTTTGGAATCCTGACCGGCCGTAAAATGGTCCTTCCCTTCCCGATCCGGGACATAAAAAATGTGTTTTCTATTCTTATCCATTTCCGATGTATTTTATTCTGCTTTTTTACAAACTCACACTTTATTTTCAATTCTCTTCCAGGATAAACCGCAGATACGTCCTGTCATCAAAGCTGTGAAAACCCGGGGCAATCCCTTTCGGTCCCTTAAAACGGTACATGCACATGGGATCTGTCTCCTTCACCTCCCGGATGACAGATTCGCTCTCCGCAAGATTTCCGAAAAGTTCCGGGTATCCGTCGCTCGCCAGCACCACTTCTTCTCCTGGCCGGACCGGATACACCTGGGTGTGTTCTTCATGGATGGGAAAACCATCCAGCACGTCGTAGGAATACTCCCCGTCACCATTGGCAAACTGGCACTCGCCCACCAGAAGCGGCATGATGTACTCGCGCCCCGTGTCATGCTCCGCCAGCTCCTCAAGCGTCTTTCCGGCTGCCAGCTCCAGCTGGTTGTAAGCCGATCTGACACCCGCGGTCAGCTCATCCATCACCGTCGTCTTCCTGTAAAGCCTGCCGCCGATCATACACTGGCAATCCCCAAAGCACCAGACCTCCCGGCGCATACGGCTGTATACAATGAGAACAGCCTGAGGCCGCTCCTCCCTCACCCGTTCCAGTACCTCCGGGTTTTCCGCCGCCTGAAATGAGGCTTCCCGCAGCGCGTCATTTAAATAGGAAACAGCGCCTTTTGCATTCATATCCGCAGGAAGCGTTTCCAACGCCTCCAGAAGTACATCTTTGGCGAATCGGCCCCCCGTCTTTTCCCCTGGCCAGACGAGGCTTCCTTTGCTGGTCACCCCATCGATGACCGCATAATAGTTACTGCCTGTATACAGGCCATCCTCGCACAGTTCCTGGTTCGGATGCTTGGCCTGGATCCATGTTTCAATAATCCGCTCTCCCATTCGGAACACTCCTCCTCCCGTCTAATTCCGCGGACAATGAGCCGGCGGCCATGCGAGCATGTCCAGCCGGCGACTTCCGTTTTTTCTCTCCTGCTGCCTCTCTCCACAGCGAAACCGCCCCGCGAACCGCTGCACAGAGAATACGAAATGGCAGGTTTTATCCCTGCCATCGTTGTCGGAAGCATCTGCCTCCGCTAAAGCCATATAATATCAGTTGGTAGTATACCACATAACGGAAATAATGACAATATTGTCTTTTTTTGCTCTCAGCCACACAATTAAAGCGGTTACAATTCACGGCCCCACCGCGGGCCGTGAATTGTAACTTAAAGCGCTCCGTCCCCTTTCATGGCATCATACTGCAAAAGGCCGGCAAAAAATGTGAGCGCCATGCCCTGTCCCCAGCCCTGAATCCATTTACGGGAGATATTGCGGTAGCCTTCCCTGTCCTTCATGACAGCGGTGCCTCCGGAGACATTCATCACGCGGCCATCCTCTGTCACGTTGGCCAGAAGGCCCTGCACCGTTTTGTTGACATATTTTAGATAGAGAGGATTCTTTTTCGCCAGCATCGCCGCGGCAATCCCGGCGGAGGCCGACACTTCCTCGTAGGACTCGTTATCATCCAGCAGCGTGCGCCATAAACCGGAGTCCGTCTGGTACAGCTTCAGAGCCGATAGCTGCTCGTTTAAGCTTCCCGCGATCTCTAAATACTCCGGATATAAATAACACTCCGGGAGAATGTGTGCCACCTGGGACATGGTATACGCTGCCCAGCAATTGGCCCTTCCCCAGTAGAACCCGCTCATATGGTCCTTTGTGATATGATTATAGCCATGGTACCAAAGACCATTCTTCTCATCCTGTAAATACTGGATGTGCCAGTACCACTGTTTCAGCGCATCCGCTGTCAGCTCCGGCCTCTCAAGCATTACTCCGGCCCGCAGCAGAAAAAGCGCGGCCATGAAAAGCGTATCCGCCCAGCACTGTTCCGGAAAATCATTGTCAGCCGACACCGTGTGCTGAAGGACATGGTCTCCGAACCGGAGCGCCTCATGTTCCAGATAATTCAGTTTGGCCTCTATGATATCCTTATAGACCTCCTGACCGGTGTGCTGATACAGGGTGAGCAGCACGTGCCCCATGGCGCAGGTGTTAACAGTAAAATCGGGAAGCCCAAGACTGATCAGTTCATCCACCCGCTCCTTCATAAGATCCAGATACTCCTGTTTTCCTGTTGCCTCATACGCCTCCGCGATTCCGTAATACGCGACGCCGCAGGGCCAGTCCCAGGTCATATCCATCCGCATCGTCCGTTCCACGATCCGGTCCATAGTCTGCTCCATACAATTTCTGTCAAATTCCAGTTTTCCCATCTGCCCGTTCCTCCATCTTCAACCGTCGTTTGTGCCTTCTTCTTTCTTCTTTATCCCTTCAGCCCGCTGGTACTTATTCCCTCCACCAGATATTTCTGGAAGAAAATAAAGATAATCACTGACGGAAGAATGGATAAGGAAGCCATGGCAAACATCGCGCCGTAATCCGAGGAAGAGCCCGGATCGCAGAACAGCTTTAACGCAAGGCTGACCGGATACTTAATGGACTTATTGACGTAAAGCAGCGCGGAGAGGAAGTCATCCCATCTCCACATAAAGGAGAAGATACCTCCTGTAACGATGGCCGGTGTGATGAGCGGCAAAATGACTCTTCCGAATATCTGCGGGTAGGAGCAGCCGTCTATCTTGGCCGCCTCGTCCAGTTCCTTCGGAATCCCCTCGATGAAGTTCGTCATCAGGTAAACAAAAAATCCCTGAATCGCAAAAAAATACGGCACAATCAGCGGTAAATAGCTTCCCACCCAGCCCAGCTTCTGATACCAGAGGTACTGCGGGATCATTAAAACCTGCGCCGGAAGCATCATGGAGAGAAGCATTGCCGCAAACAGTATTTTCTTTCCCTTGAAATCAAAACGTGCGAACCCGTACGCCACCACCGCGGATGAAATCACGGTTCCTATCGTGGCGACTACGGAGATAAACAGTGAATTTTTGAAGAATACCAGAAATGGAACCTTTGCAAATCCCTTTAATCCATTTATGTAATTATCCAGTGTAAACGGATTGGGAATCAGACTTCCGGCCGTCTGGAAAATGGTTTTGGTCTCCTTAAAGGAACTCATGAACATCCAGATCAGCGGATAGATCATGAGAATGCCAATACCGAAAACGATGACATGGTATACGACATCGCGAATTCTTTTCTTTGCCTTCATAATTAAAGTCCTCCTTCGTATACCCAGAATTTCTTCGTTGCAAACAGGAACAGCGTGATCATTCCGATCATAGCCAGCATAACCCAGGCCAGAGCCGCGCCGTATCCGGTGTTATAGAACTCGAAGGACTGCTGGTACATATACACCGTGTAAAACAGTGTGGAATTCATTGGTTTTCCCTGGGTAATGATATAGCTCTGCGTAAAAGCCAGGAAACCATTAATCATCTGCATAACCAGGTTAAAGAAGATCGTCGGTGTCAGAAGCGGCAGTGTAATCCGGAAGAATTTGGAGATGCCGTTCGCGCCATCCACATTGGCCGCCTCGTATAACGACTGTGGAATCTGCTTTAACGAGGACAAAAAGATCAGCATGGAAGAACCAAACTGCCACACCGCCAGGATAATCAGCACCCAGATCGCCGTATTCGTGTTGCCCAGCCAGGACATGGTACAGTTGATGCCGACTGCCTGAAGCAGCTTGTTGATCACGCCGTCCGTGGCAAACATACGCTTCCACAAGATAGCGACCGCAACGGAGCCGCCGATGATGGATGGCAGGTAGTAAGCCGCGCGGTAGAATCCGGTCATCTTCGTGCTCTTGAGCAGCAGCATCGCCACGATCAACGCAAATAAAAGACGCAGCGGCACGGACACAAATGCAAAGAAGAAGGTAACCTTAATGGATTTATAGAACGTTTCATCTGCAAACATGGTTTTGAAATTCTGCAGGCCCGTGAAGACAGGCGGAGACAAAATATCATAGCTGCAGAAGGAATAGTACAGTGAAATTCCCATCGGCACTATCATAAACAGCAGGAACCCGATGGTAAACGGCATGGTAAAGATAATTCCCGCCGTGCGCTCATTATTCATTGCTTTTTTCAGCATATTCATAGATCTGCTCCTTTTCCCAATCTTGATTATTTCCCAATCTCGATTATTTCCCATTCTCGAAAAAAGGGCGCCCCGTAAGTCAGATTATGCCGAAATAGGGACACCCTCAATATGTTTTCAGTTTACAGCCTGTTATTTGGCCTTTTCTGCCATGATCTTATTTCCCTCGGTATAAAGCTGTTCTGCCGCTTCCTCCGCAGTCAGTTCGCCGTAGCATACCTTTTCACCCAGCTTGTTGATTAAGTCGGATACCTCTGCGCTTCCGTTCGGATACGGAGGGTTGATCTGAGAAGAATTCGGTGTCACCACATCATTGATGAAGCTGATTACCTTCTGATCGCTCTCTGTCAGAGACGGAGCCAGTTCCTCGGCAACCTTGGAAGAGATCGGCACGCCTCTCTCGGCCAGAAGAATCTCGTTGCAGTCCATGGAATTGGTCCAGTAATCGATAATCTTAGCACCGGTAACCGGATCCTTGGAATCCACCGATACGGAGAAGAGCTGGGACGGTTTTAAGAAGTTGGACTTTTTCGGGTCTTTCGACGGCCATGTGGTCAAGTCTAAATTTATGTCCTCCGGAGCTGCGTTGGTAAACGCCGCATACTGGTTTGACCAGCAGAACGCTACCCAAGACATGGTTTCCGGGCTGGAACCGTAGATCAGAGGATCCTGCTCGATGGACCCCGGGGTCAGCTCTGCAAATACGCTCGGTTCAATGTACCAGCCTTCCTTCACGCCCTCCTCATATACTTTGTAAAATGGTACGAATTCGTCTGCGCTGTCCACGCCCAGCTTCCCTTCGTCAAAGAGCACGTGGCCGTCGTAGCCGCGGATCATAGCCTGTAAGATTTCCTGGGAGACGCCGTATGCCATGTTGGTCTTGCATCCGGTCTTTGCGTAGATTTCCTTGCTGACTGCTACGAACTCGTCCAGCGTCATGTTGTCTTTGATTTCCACTCCCGCCTGGTCGGTGATGGTCTTGTTGTAGACCATGGCCGGCGCGTTGATGCCGATTGCGATGGAATACACCTTTCCGTCAACCGATCCGGAATTAATGATGTCCTGGCTGCAATTGTCCACATTCAGGGTGCCATCCTCGATATAAGGCGTCAAATCCACCAGAAGATTGTTGGAAACATACTGATCCAGGTAAGCGTAATCCATCTGGATTACATCGGGAAGCGAATGGCCTGCTGCCGCGGTCGCCAGCTTGTTCCAGTAATCAGACCACTCGGAGAACTGTCCGTCGAATGTCACGCCAGGGTTCAGCTCCGAATACTTATCGAGCGCCGCCTGAGTCCTCTCGTTTCTCGTCTGGTTGCCCCACCAGGCCACCGTCAGGGACGCGTCGCCGGAAGCTGCTGCTGTCGTATTTTCAGCCGCCGCACCTGCGGTTGTCTGGGAATCCGCTCCCGTCGTGCTTCCGCTTTCCGCCGTGCCGCCGCCGCATGCCGCCAGAGATACCGCCGCCATGGAAGCGGCCAGGACTACTGCCAATTTCTTCTTCATTTTCATATCCTCCATCTTTTTCTGAAAACGGTGCTGCTCTTCCGTTTCGTTTGTAAGTTTATTATAAACTGGTTTCCTCTGATACCGGTATAAATAAAACCGACTTCCTTTTAGAAAAAACCGACTTTCCTTTCCGAAATCTTGAGTTTGCAATGCAGTTATTATATACTGTCCATGTACCTTTATAACCATGTTTTTCCACTTGAACCATAAATATCTCATATAGAAAGAAGCAGGATAATTTTCATGAAAAAAAGAACAGAAACAATTAAAATCAGGCTCCTGACCTTGTTTAAAAATCTGTCATTAAAATGGAAGATTTTCTTTATCGTGCTGTTAAATGTAGTCTCTCTCCTGCTGTTTTCCTTCATTGGCTTCAACATACTTTCGAAGACCTATAACGAACTGCTCTACCGTTCCATCGCGGGAAATTTGAGTTTTTCGGCAAATACCATATCGACTAATCTAAAAGATGTGGAACGCCTGTCCTCCATTATTTTATCGACGTCATCCATTCAGACTTCCCTGTCTGCAATCCATGAGTCAGAGGATGCCGTGGTCCGTTCCAATGCCAACCGGAACATCAACACAGCCCTGTCTTCTTATTATGAGACCTTCCGGCAGAATGGCGTCTCTTACATAGTCCTGTACAATGACTCATTTTCCAACACTACCAACTGGGCGGCTTACAATAAGACAGATCCCGGCTTTATTGAAAAAGCCCTGCAAAACGCGGAGGCCGGCGACGGTGCGGTCAGCTGGACTACCGGAGGCGGCAGTACCTCCGGCCTCTTTCTCGGAAGAAATATCAGGAAAATCGAGGCGCTGGATTTCTCCACCATTGGAAGGCTGCTGATCTACGTGGATACCGACAGGCTGATCAATACGATCAACCGTTCCTTCCAGACCTTCGATACCGGCTACTACATTCTGGCAGACGGACCGGACACCATCTACTCCTCGGCCGGCCTCTCCAAAGACCTGGTAACCCAGACGCTCCAACTGGAGGACGACACGTACCAGACCCTTCGGGTGGACAACCACACCTATTTCGCAGTAAGCAGCAATATTCCGTATTACGACTGGCGCTACATCAGCCTAATCCCGTTTGACTCCATCATTCACTCCATCGGACGCTCCGCGAAAATCATTCTGGGCATCATGGTGCTCGGCATTCTGATCGCCCTCGCCTTAACGCAGTGGCTGATTTACTCCATTCTTCGCCATTTCAACGCGCTGATCGTTAAGATGGATGGATTCAGTAAAAATGAGCTCACCCTGGAGCAGTCCGCCTATGATTACAGCGTCCGAAACGATGAGATCGGGCGGCTTCACCAGCGTTTCGACCGGATGGCCACCCGAATCCGGACCCTGGTGGACACGAATTATAAAAATGAACTGCTGCGCAAGGAAGCCCAGATCAAGGCGCTGGAATCCCAGATCAACCCGCATTTCCTCTATAATACGCTGGAATCCATCAACTGGAGGGCAAAGGCATCCAAAAACGCGGAAATATCCATGATGGCGGAGTCTCTCGGAACACTGCTCCGCTCCACCCTCAGCAATCACGAGTCCCTGGTGGAACTGGACTACGAGCTGGAGCTGGTCCGCGCCTACATCACGATACAGAAAATACGGTTCGAGGACCGTCTGGACTTCGTCTCCCTGGTGGCCGACGATCTGCATCATATCCTGATGCCGCCGCTGACCATACAGCCGCTCATAGAAAATGCCATCCGCTACGGCATGGAAGAGATGACGGAGACCTGTCACGTGGAGCTCCTGGTACGCCACGAGGATGATAAGGTCCTGATCCGGGTAAAAAACAACGGTTCTGTTTTTGAAGAAGACCTTCTCGAAAAATTAAAGAGCCGGGAAAAGCAGCCGGGCGGCTTCGGCATCGGTCTCATGAACATTGACCAGCGCATCCGCCTGCTGTTTGGCGACGCGTACGGTCTTGAGTTAAAAAATGAGGACGACTGCGCAACCGCCGATATCCATATACCATTTCAAGTCAAGGAGAACCAATCATATGCTGAAACTGATCATTGCAGACGATGAACGCATCATCCGGGAGACCATCTCCACAATTATTGACTGGAGCCAGTATGGGATTGAACTGGCCGGTCTCTGTTCCAACGGAATCGAGGCCTACAACATGATTTTAGATGAATCTCCGGACCTGGTTATCACGGATATCCGCATGCCGGGCATGAACGGGCTGGAGCTAATCGGCCGGATATCCGAGACGGATCTGGACACCCAGTTCATCCTTCTCTCCGGCTACGGGGAATTTGAATACGCCAAACAGGCCATGAAATATGGGGTCCGCCACTATCTTTTAAAGCCCTGTAATGAGCAGCAGATCATTGACGCCGTAAAGGAAAGTGTCAGTGACTGCTACGCCAGGCGCCAGACGCGCCGGATATTGGACTCCCAGTTCAGCCAGGCGGACAGCATCCGCCACAATGTCGTCTCCAGTATCATCAACGACGCCCTCTATCTGGAGAAATCGCTGGATGAGATTATTCCCACCTATGAGCCCTACATGGATTTTTACTTTACGCCCTACCGTCTGTTCTACATTTACTATCTGGAACAGGAGAATCTGGAGGAATTTCTGGGCCTTCTAAACGATTTTGCCCAGAACTGTCTGCCGCAGGTCAGCATCTACGGAATCTATGTGCGAAATACCTTCTTGATCTTCTGTCAGGACATCTCCTTTGACTTCGGCCAGCTGAAGGCGAAGCTGGACCGCGTCAGCTTAGAGGGCCAGCACACCAGCCTGGAGCTTCAAATGGAGACGTATACCGACTTAAAAGGCCTGTTCGGCGTCGTCCTCGAAAAGATCCGCAGATTCAGCACCTTTTACTACGTAAACAATTACCATGCCTTATGCACCTGCAATTATACCGCAATCACCCAGGAGACTGAAAATTACTGCCGCGCCATTGCCGAGGGCAGCGCCTCCGCCATGGAAAGCCTCATGGAACTGATCTCCGATATCATGGACATCCGTTTCCTCAAACAGCTGTCCGGCAGTATGTTCCTGAAAATCACGCTCGGCAACCCGAATATCTCCGGCTCCGGCCTCACGGAGTGGCTGATGCAGGCCGAGGGGGAGAGTGATCTTGACGCGCTGAAGGAATCCGTCTTTCAAAAGCTTACAGATCTTATGGAGGGATGCTCCAGAACGGAAACCGTCAGCAGCATGACCAGGCAGATCTTTACATATATCAGGGAAAATCTGGAGAATCCCAACCTGACGCTGAAATACATTGCTGAGCAGCATTTATATATGAATGTAGACTATGTATCCAGAAAATTTCAGAAGGAGACCGGCATACGCTTTTCCGATTACCTGACCAATGAGCGGATTCAAAAGGCAAAGGAATACATCGAAAACGAGGAGATGGACCGGATCTCGGATATTGCCGAGCGGGTCGGCTTCGGCAACAATCCACAGTATTTTTCCCAGCTCTTCAAGAAGAAAACCGGCATGGCCCCCAGCGCCTACATCACCGGCTTACGCGGACCGTCCGGCCCAGCGGAACCCAGTGCATCCCACTAGCGTATTTGAAAATTCATTTCAGGAGGAACTTTAAGATGCAGTATCATTTTCAGCCATTTTTTCACAATACAGCCGCAGACCATCTCACGGCTGATTCCGACCGGCTTGACATACCGGAGCTGTCAGACGGCTTTGACCCATCACTTCTTTCTTTAGCCAACGGCATTGCAGGGAGTATGATTCCCCACAGCTATATCACAGAACGGGTCCCCTGCGGGCTCTACGCGGTTCATATCGCACTGACCGCCGTTCAGGATGTGGAACAGCTCTTTCTCTTCACCGGAAGGAAACTTCTGCGTGATATCATCACCCTGAAGAAGGGGGACCGGTACGAACGCACCTTTTACCAGTCCATAGCCGGCATCATTCCACGCTACCACGAAGCGTACTATCCGGTGGAAAACCTCTTTGTTACGCTCTGTACCCCGGAGCCCGGCGCTGTCCGGATCGAGGCCTGTTATGCCGAAGCAGCCGGTGCAGTCGAGGCAGCCGATGCGGTTGAGGCAGCCGGTGCAGCTAATGTCTCCGACGGCGTAACGACAGTCTATCTCTGCGGGGATTCCACCGTCACAGACCAGTCCGCGGAAATCCCCTATCTTCCGGGTGCCTGCTACGCCTCCTGGGGCCAGGCACTTCCGGCGTTCTTAGACGGCAGAATAGCCGTGGAAAACCAGGCGCACTGTGGGCTGACGACGGAAACCTTCCGTCAGGAAGGCCACATGGACATCGTGAAGCATTTTCTCCGTCCGGGTGACTTCTGCCTGATCCAGTTCGGCCATAACGACCAGAAGCTTCCCCATCTGCGGGCCGACAGGGAGTATCCTGTCAATCTGCGAAGATACATCGAAGAAGTCCGGGACCTGGGCGGAATTCCCGTGCTGGTGACCTCTCCCGGACGCAACATCTGGAAAGAGGACGGCACCTACCATGAGCTGCTGGCGGAACACGTGCAGGCGGTAAAAGATGTGGCCGTTTCCACGAATACCCCGGTCATCGACCTGCATGAGTTCTCGGTACGCTTCTATGAAAAGACCGGCATGGAACGCTCCTGCGGATACTTCCATCCGGGTGACTACACACACACCAATGAGTACGGGGCGTGCCTGTTTGCTTCCTGCATTGCAGCCGGACTCGGCCGGATATTTCCCGAAGTATTTCATGTAACCGCCGGTCCCTCCGACTTCACGCCACCGGAAAATCTCTGGGATCTGCTGGACAGCCAGAACAACCGTGCCGGCGGTACGGAACAGAAGGAACAGTTTGATGCGATGGAAAAATCAACTGCTGCGCTGTTGAAAGTGTTGGAAGAGGCGGATCAGGCATCATCGGAGGTGTGACAGACGCCGAAGGTGGTTTGACTTTAGCAGTAATGGTAATAGATTTCATAGATTTTATACCTCATAATAGATTTATGGACTAAGTATATTTTACCATAATAAGAAGTAAAAAGTAAACAAATGTTTGAAAAACAAAAAAACAAAAAGGAGAAGGAGCTCGCGAAAGAGTCAGGAGGGGCACAATTCCTCTCATGTCTAAAGACACGAGTCTCGCGGATATGTCTGTAAAATTTTTTCCTTTAACGGAACATTTTTCCGGAAAGTAAAACAGGACATTTCATCATCTGAAATGTCCTGCAAACCGTTCCATCACGAGTGTTTCCAAATCCGCTAATGTTTCCACCGCGTTGATATCATTCCGCAGTTTTGCCGAATGAGGCAGTCCGGCCGTATACCAGGCCATGTGCTTGCGCATCTCCCGGATTCCCAGATACTCTCCTTTGTGTTCCACCGACATCTTCGCATGGCGCAGAACCATGTTCTGCAGTTCCTCCATGGATGGGGGCGGAAGAAGTTCCCCCGTCTCCAGGTAATGGAGCGTTCTCGAGAATATCCACGGGTTGCCCTTTGCCCCTCTCGCAATCATAATTCCATCGCAGCCCGTCTCGTCCAGCAGCGCCTTCGCATCCTCGGGGGCAAAGACGTCTCCATTTCCGATGACCGGTATCTTCACGGCCTCTTTTACCCTGCGAATAATATCCCAGTCTGCGGTCCCGGAATAATACTGTTCCCTCGTCCTGCCGTGAACCGCAACCGCAGCCACGCCGCAGCTCTCGGCCATCCTGGCAAATTCCACCGCGTTCACATCGCTGTCCGTAAAACCCTTGCGGAACTTCACTGTCACAGGCTTTTTTACAGCCTTCACCATGGCGCCAAGAACCGCCTCCGCCAGCTTGGGATTCTTCATCATCGCTGAGCCTTCGCCGTTATTAACGATCTTCGGCACGGGGCATCCCATGTTGACATCGATGATATCAAAAGGCCCCGGCTCGATGAGCTTCGCAATATCCGCCATAATTTCCGGATCGGAACCAAACAGCTGAACCGAAACCGGACGTTCTCTCTCTTCTACCTCCAGGAGCGCCTTCGTATTCCTGTTCTTATAAAGAATCGCCTTCGCGCTCACCATCTCTGTCACCACCATGCCGCAGCCCTGCTCCTTGCACAGAATGCGAAATGGCAGGTCGGTTACCCCTGCCATCGGCGCCAGAATCAGATTATTCTCAAGTGTTACATTACCAATCTTAAGCTTCACGATTCCTCTTCCTCATCAATCTCTTCTCCCAGATAAAAAACCCGGTAATACATCTCCAGGGCCTCCAAAAGATCTCTCTTTTCCGTCTGGTACTGTTTGATCTTCAGCACACTTCCTATTTCGTCAAATAAATAATCTGTCTCCTCAGCCGTCACTAAAAACTCCAGCGTACCATCCTCTTCAAATTCCAGCGTCAGAATTCCGCCCACATCCTCTGTATACAGCACACACATAATCTGAAGCTCCTGCCGTATGTTCTCAGGAAGGTTGGAAAACTGTTCATTAAAATAGTACTTCTGCTCATAGGAATTGGCTCCGCATAATACAATACGATCCTGTTTCTCCTCTATCATAAAAACACCGTTCCTTCTATGGTTATTTCATCCGAACGTAGTATATCACAAGACAGAACGAATGACAATAGCCCCTAAAAATCCGTAGTACACCGCTTCACCAGTCTGCAGGGGACCTGGCTCTTCTGCTCCACAGATTTCTCCTCGCCCCGCAGAACCGCCATCATCTGATCCGTGGTGATGGCGCAGAGCTCTTCTACCTTGTTGTCAATGGAAGAAAGCTCGGGATCACAGCAGATGGAAAGCGCAGAATTATTAAATCCGGTGATGCAGAGTTCCTCCGGAATCTTTAAAAGCTTGGCGTTGGCGTATTTGATCGCACCCACGGCCAGGCCGTCGTCCGTAGCCAGCACGCTGTCAAACTTCAAATCCCGCCGCTCTAAAAGAATGTCTCTCACCGAATGGATCCGGTTCTTTACATACAGCTTTAAGTCCCCCAGCACAGGCAGTCCATGGTCCTTTAAGGCCGCCTCATATCCCGCCAGCTTCTGATTCGCACTGTAAGAATGGGAATCACACAGAAACAGAATCCGTCTTCTTCCCGCCTCAATCATCTGCGAAGCCACGTCATAGGTAGCGCCGTAATCGTCGCTGAAAGCACAATACACATGATCGCCCTTAATGTAACCGTTAATCATAAATACAGGAACCGTCTTCGCCGCATTCCTTACGTAATCCGCCTTCCGGTCGTCTCCGCCCTCGCCGGCATACGTCGATCCCACCAGAATCAGCGCGTCGATCCGCTTATTTAACAGAAGACTCACATACTTTTCCTTATTCTCCTGCCGGGATCCGCTGCAGCAGAGAATACAGTCATACCCGTACTCGTGCAGACGGCCTTCCAGGTGAAATGCCGCCGATGCCATATAGGAATCCGATACATCCGGGCAGATAATCCCGATGGTCTTCATAGAGTCCAGTCCCAGGCCCCGCGCAAACACGTTTGGCGTATAACCGTTCTCCTCCATGATGGCGCGGACCCTCTGTTTTGTCTTCTCGCTGACACGCGGGCTGTCGTTCACCACACGCGATACGGTGGCGATGGACACCCCTGCAAGCTCTGCTATATCGTAAATATTCATTTTGAACCCTCTTTATCCTGACGCACCGACGCTCTGGAACACAGTGCGAAAGCGCTTACACTTTTTCTTACATTATATCTGATCCATTCATGAAAAGCAACCGTATTCTTTTTATTTTCCCTATTGACGAAGTGACAAAAATGGTGTATGGTTTATGTAAGTACTTACATTCTATATCAACTGGAATATTTAAATTGTAACCCTGAAGCCGTGCATCTTCTTATTTTCGTAAAGCACGAAAGTAAGAAGCTCGGGCGTTCCGCCCTATATCAGTTTGTACAGCTGAATCGTTACATGGAATTGCAGAAAGGAAAGAACGATTATGCAGGACTTTATTAAAATTCACTCCGGGGATAATGTAGCTGTAGCCTTAAAGCCGCTGGCCTCCGGCACCACCGTAACTGTGAATGATCAGACGGTCACGCTCGTCTCCGATATCCCTCAGGGACACAAGTTCGCTTTAACCGACATCGCAGAGGGCGCTTCCGTCATGAAATACGGCTGTGCCATCGGAATCGCAAAGGAACCGATTTTAAAAGGAAGCTGGATCCACACGCACAATTTAAAGACCGGGCTGGGCGATCTGCTCACCTACTCCTACGACAAACAGGAAACTGCTCCCACGCCAGCGGAAGAACGCTTCTTTCACGGTTACCGCCGGCCGGACGGAAAAGTCGGCGTCCGCAACGAGATCTGGATCATCCCCACTGTAGGCTGTGTCAATAACGTTGCCCAGGCCATTGAGCGTCAGGCTAAGAGCCTCATAAGCGGAACCGTAGAAGATGTGGCGGCTTTCCCACACCCCTATGGCTGTTCCCAGATGGGTGACGACCAGGAGCATACCAGAACCATTCTGGCCGATTTAATCAATCATCCCAACGCCGGCGGTGTCCTCGTTCTCGGCCTTGGATGCGAAAACAGCAACATCACGGAATTAAAACGCTATATCGGAGAATATGATGAACGCCGTATCAAGTTCCTGGCAGCACAGGAATCTGACGATGAGATCGCCGACTCTCTGGAACTGATCCGCGAACTGGCCGCTTATGCCGGCAGCTTCGAGCGTGAACCGGTCAGCTGCAGCGAACTCATCATTGGCATGAAATGCGGCGGATCCGACGGACTCTCCGGCATCACAGCCAACCCCACAGTCGGTGCATTCTCAGACATGCTGGTGGGCGCGGGCGGAACCACAATACTGACCGAGGTTCCCGAGATGTTCGGGGCGGAGACACTGCTCATGAACCGCTGTATCAATGAAGAGACCTTTGAAAAAACCGTTCATCTGATCAATGACTTCAAAAACTATTTTACCAGCCACAATCAGACCATCTACGAGAACCCGTCTCCCGGCAACAAAAAGGGGGGTATCTCTACCCTGGAGGACAAGTCGCTGGGATGCGTTCAGAAATCCGGCAGCGCTCCGGTCATGGACGTCTTAATGTATGGAGAACCCGTTCACACAAAAGGCTTAAACCTGTTAAGCGCCCCTGGTAATGACCTGGTCGCCTCCACCGCGCTGGCTGCCTCCGGCGCCCACATTGTACTCTTCACCACAGGACGCGGTACACCGTTTGCCTGTCCGGTTCCGACCATGAAGATATCGACCAACACTGCGCTCAGCACAAAGAAGAGCAACTGGATCGATTTTAACTGCGGCAGACTGGTAGAAGACACGGATATGGACACATTAAAGAATGACTTCTTCGATTTTGTCCTGGAGGTTGCTTCCGGAAAGAAAGTTAAGTCAGAAGAAGCAGGCTTCCATGATATGGCCATCTTTAAGCAGGGAGTTACACTATAGAAATCATATAAAGGAGAGTATTTCAAATGGAAAAGTTATGTTATGAGACACTGGAGAAACAGGGCTACGACGGATATTTATTAAAGGACGCACCGGAACGTGTGCTGCAGTTCGGCGAAGGTAATTTCCTGCGCGCTTTCGTGGACTATTTTATTGATATGATGAACGAAAAGGCAGGATTTCATTCCAAAGTCGTTTTATGCCAGCCCATCGCTCCCGGACTCGCTGATATGATCAATGAGCAGGAAGGCTTATATACTCTGTTTTTACGCGGTTTTGAAAATGGAAAGAAGGTCAATGACAAGCGTGTGATCTCCTGTGTCAGCAGATGTTTAAATCCCTATCAGGATTACGACGCCGTTCTCGCCTGTGCAGAGAATCCGGATTTACGTTTCATCGCCTGCAACACAACGGAAGCCGGCATCACCTACGATCCGGCCTGCAGCTTTACCGATGTGCCGGCGGACAGCTATCCGGGAAAGCTGACTCAGTTCTTATATAAGAGATTCGAAACGTTTGGAAAAGAAGCCGGAAAGGGCTTTGTCATCCTCTCCTGCGAGCTGATCGACAACAACGGAAAAGAATTGGAGAAATGCGTCCTGCAGTATGCAGATCAGTGGAAATTAGGAGAAGAATTCGTCACCTGGATCAAACAGGAGAATATATTCTGCTCCACTTTGGTAGACCGGATCGTAACCGGATATCCGAGAAATGAAGCCGCTTCCATCTGTGAAGAGCTGGGCTATCAGGACAACATCATCGATACCGGAGAAGTCTTCGGATTCTGGGTCATCGAAGGACCTGAGAGTTTAAAAGAAGAGCTTCCATTTGAGAAGGCCGGTCTTCCGGTCCTCATCACCGACGATCACAAGCCATACAAGCAGAGAAAGGTCCGTATCTTAAACGGTGCTCACACCTCCTTCGTCTTAGGCGCATACTTAGCCGGCCAGGATATTGTCCGTGACTGTATGGAAGACGAAGTGATCTGCGGCTTTATGAACAAGACCATTTACGCTGAGATCATCCCGACTCTGACGCTTCCGAAGGAAGAGCTTAAGAGCTTCGCCGCTTCTGTTACGGAGCGTTTTAAGAATCCATTTATCGACCACGCGCTGCTCTCCATCTCCTTAAACTCCACCTCCAAGTGGAAAGCACGCGTTATGCCTTCCTTAAAGGGCTATATTGCAAACACCGGCAAGCTTCCGGAATGCATCACCGCTTCCTTTGCATTCTACATCGCGTTCTACCGCGGAAAGCAGCTCACCGAAGACGGACTGATTGCAGCGAGGCCGGCCGGTAATGAATACACGGTAAAAGATGACCGCCCGATCCTTAAGTTTTTCTGCGATCACAGGGAGGACGATGCAAAGACTCTGGTTCACGCAGTCTGCTCCAACGAAGAGTTCTGGGGTGAGGACTTAACCGCCATCGCCGGATTCGAGGACGCCGTCGCCGGTTATGTGGCAGATATCTGGGAAAAGGGTGCTTATGAAGTGATGAAGGGTTGTCTGGGTAAATAGTATTATAACGAAAAAGAAACAGGGCAAATGCACGAATCCCCACGCGATGCATCTGCCCTGCTTTATTATTCCGCTCCCTGGCTTCTATTCTCCTTATTCCGCTCACGTCTCCACACGGATCCAACACCTCCCGGCTTCTCCCTTCTCCATACAGAGAACCACTTCCCAGCCCTCGAAACCACCGTTCAGGAAGAAAATTGGATTTACTTCTTCCGGTTCCCTGTCCAGCTCCAGAACTACGTGTCCGCATTCTCCGCAGATCCGGAATCTATTTTTTCCATTCAGACATTCCAGTCCGCCCTCATGCTTTCCAACCAGAGGGATCACCCAGCGTACCTTTTCCGCACATTCTTCCACGACTGCGCGGATCATAACCCCGTACTCCTCCATGCGATAACAAAATCTGTATGCTCCGTCCCATTCGGAAGATACTACCTTATGCGACCGGTCTGTCAGATGTCCCGAGGCCTCAAGACAGACTGCCATTCCGCTCATGGCAGCATCATATTTAAAGACGGCTCGGTAATCATATGCACTCGATAAATATGGTCCCCCGCAAGTCTCCAGCCTCATCGTCATAGGTCTGTGACCGCTCTTTTTTAAGGAAAGCTGACCATTGGTGGGCTCGATCAGAGCGTACTCGACGGTAGATGAAGCCATAATCATTCCCACATTTCTGTGCCACAGCATGGTCATCGTTCCTCCCGAAGCATGGCCGCCCGGCTTATATTCAATATCGTATGCCGTCACCGTTGCTATAAAACCGCCCCATGCCATCCGGTATGTGTCAATTACCGGCCAATATTTTATTGGAACCAGATGCTCCGACGGAAGCTCCGACGGAGTTACATTCACGGCTCCGGAATCCAGGAGCAGCGCCAAGGCCTTTGCCTTGCAGAATGTATGGTGTACACAGGGCAGTTCCCCGTGTGCATAATAATCGGTGCCTCCATAGAGCATGCCGTCATGGGTACACTTTTTATATAACTGAATATTCCGGTATGAAGCCTCCGAAAATACCGGTTCCTCATCTCCCAGAAGTCCATATGCCAGCTGACAGCCATCGGAAGTCCTGCTGCCCCAATAGCTCCATTTGTAGTTTCTTGTCCCTACCGTATTATCCCAGCCTCCATCCGGGTTCATAAATTCCAGATGCGCCCATAGCATGCGCTTTACCTCAGCACGTACCAGCTCATTTTTCCTGATTGCTCCATAGGCCAGAAGAGAAGCCAGACTCTCTTCCACATTGTAGCCGATGTCCACGGGCCTGCAGCCTTTCGGCGACACAGCGTCCCTCGGTTTCCCCTCTCCAAAAAACAGACCTTCTTCCGCAATATACCGCATACAAAAATCTGCCATCTCATCCGAACGCCTCAGATATTTTTCCCGCTGAAAATACGTCCCGGTAAGCGCCATCGCCTCCGCGCAGGCGGCATGGTAATTGATATTGACATCAAACTGCGGCGTGATCGTCTGAAAGACCCATTCCGCCGTCGTATATAGCCGCGCTTCCCACAGTTCTTTCTCCTGTTCAGAAAGCAGGGAGGCATGAAACTCCAATGCATGGGTCAAAGCAATCACAGAAAAAACGGTGATTCCCGCCCAGTCATTCTGAGCGTCATTATAGTAACTTCCGTCATCACAGAGCAGATTCTCACTCCACTGAAACAGACGTTTAGCAGCGGTTAAATATTTCTCCTCGTTTAATCGGTCTGCCAGAACCATCATCGGATAGATCGCGTCGTGGCATCGCCCATGGATCATCATACAGGATGGGCAGAAAATGCCGCCATCAAGACGTGGATTATTCTCCTCTTTAAACTGAAGTCCGATCAGCCCGTCACACCAGCTTTTTAACAATTCCATGTACTCATTTTCTACATTCATGACTCTGTTCTCTCTCTTAAATCTATGTGATATGTCATCCCATCAAGCTCCATATGAAAACCGGACTTATCCGCGTACAGGCCGCGGACGTCCACGTCGCCTTCCGCCCTCACCGGCAATAAAACCGTGGCAAAGTACCGTGTCTCTTCATCGCTGTTTCCCCCTCCGCCCTTCAAACCGTCCTCTTCCTCCCCGCATTTCTCCTCCTGGAAATCCAGAATAAGTGAGGGGCGTTTCTGATCCATCGCTTCTGAAATCCACCCATTGCGTAAAGATGGTTTCATTCTGCCGTCTCCTGCAATGATTAATGAAGGGGCTCCTGGCTCCCAGAAGATAGTTGTTTGACCGGCCGATCTTCCCCTGGAGCGTGTCTGAAAATTGCTTTCTGTCAGATGTGCGGCACATTTTGTGGGAGATTTGCCCCGAATGAGTGCGGTGCAGCGGGCTGCGTTAAGTGAATTCGGGGTAAACCTCCCGCGAAATGGGGCGTGCAGATGGCAGGAATGAATTTTCAGACACGCTCTGGTATAATTAACCTGAAAATGAAGCTCCACCCGGTCCTCTCTCCCGAGCCCATCTACCCGGTCAATCACAGCAAGGAACGGCTGCTCCTCTGAAAAGCCGGTAATCAGAACTCTTTGGTGACGGTATCCTTCAAAAACGTGTTCTGCCGCAATCCGGTACAGCCCGGGATTCCGCCTGTTTTCCAGTAAAAGTCCTGTAATCTTTCCTCTCCCCTGTTCCCCGTAGCTCCACGAAGATCGATATTCAAACGGCTCTTTTCCATTGACAGTCAATGTGGTATGGGAAAATGCCGACTTAAACAGTGCTCTCTCCGGGATTTCATTATAAGTAAAACGCCCCGGATCCGCGATCATATTTCTGCCATACGCCGTAAAGTCGAATCCACCCGGATCCATATGCGAGTGAGAGTTCTGCACCGGAAGGCGGCAGGCAAAAAACAGGCTGACAGCCTCCCTGTTCCAGGCAGTACGAATGCACACCTGTGACAGAGGCTTAAACCATGCCGTCAATGGAAGTCCTGCCTCCCAGCTCTCCTTTTTCCCCTTTCTCATTCTGTTTTCAAACTGCCTCATCAGCTCTTCAAACCGTTCTGGAGCCGGACAATCCCATATGGAAGATAAAAATACCCCGCGCACCGTATCCTGGCCTGCAAGGCGCACAGCCATCTCTACAAGCTCTGTATCGCCAAATACGAACCACCCGTACAGCACACTCTTTATCGGAGCAGCTGTCGCATCCGAATCTCCCCACGGCACTCCTACGCCTGTAGGTCTGCACGTATGAAGCGAATAGATAAGTGCCTGGCGAAGCCCTTCCTCAAATGCTCTGGTAAAACATGCGTTTCCATTCTTTTCTTTAACCGCCAGAAGGGAACGCAGCAGCAGCACAAGACACTCATTATGATAGTGAGGGCAGCCTTCCAGCTGCCCCCCGCCCTCTGTATACTGCTTCGCCAGACAGCGTTCCAGCTCTGCCGTGGCCAAAGCACGCCATTCTCCCGCCCCCGGCAGTTCCGGAAATTTACAGGATGCAAATAACAATCCGCACATCTCCATCAGATAGTGATTATGGTCCGCTCCCGGATAGAGACGCGGGCTTACAAACTCCAACACTTCTGCATGTTCCGTTACGGACTGCCGCAGTCCTTTTCTGATCTCTTCCGTCACATAAGGAGTATCTTCCAGACAGTCCCCGATCAGATACCAGGACAGGAACATGCGAAAGCCCGCTTCCAGACTTCGCCAGGGAGCATACTTCGGCTCCCCCGCGTCAGATTTATCAATCAAATCGGCTGTCCGCGATACTGAGGAATATCCCCCCGCACCTCTTACCGGTATAGCAGGCCTTTGGCAGACCTGCACCCAGTTTTTAAACTCTGTCGTCACCTTACTGGCATACCTTCCATCTCCCGTCAGCATAAATGCCTCGATAAGTGTCTTCCAGTGTCCCATCCGGTTTAGGACAAAGACAGCCTCCCTGTCTTTCTGCGGCGTCGGATTCTCCTTCCACATCGGTGGATTCCCGACAAACACGGGACTTCCGCCGCTTCCTGGAAGAATCAGCATCCCCTCCAGCGCCAAATCAGCTTCACGAATTATATTATTTTTCAAATCAGGAATGTGTCGATTAATAAAGGATGCGGTTTCAATCAGACGTTGATTCATGAAGCTTCCCTGCCTTCCTGTATGGCTTTACTCTGCAAGTATCTTTGGTATTTCCTCATTCAGCTGGGCAATTCCGTCGTTGACAGACACAGCCCCTGTCATGATACCGTCATGTACCTCATTTAAAGCAGTATCAATCTGAACGGTCTTTTCATGTACTGGCATCTCTAAGTAAGTGTTTACCGTATGAAGCGCTTCCCGGCTCTGCTCATCCTGCGGAAAGCCATCCATCGCCGCAAGTTTATCAATGACCGCTTCGGTTTTAACGGCCGGGATAGAACCGCTGTCCGCCACAATCTCCGCGCCTTCCGGTCCCGCCATAAATTTGATGAATTCCCATGCCTCTTCCTTATGATCGGACATGGCCGGAACCGCTATTCCTGTGATCGTTGCAATAGTAGATCCCGCTTCCACACCCTCGGAATGAGGCATTTTCGCGATTCTCCAGTTTGGGATCTCCGTAAACTCCCCGCTTTTGATTTTATTGATAAATCCGGAAATCTGCCACGTTCCCATGATATACATAGCCACATTGCCCTGGGCAAATGCAGACGAATGATGAAGTCCCGTCGTCTTGAGTTCCGCATAGTTATGGCATACTCCATCCTCCTGCTGTTTTAACACCATCTCATAATACGGTTTCAGGAAATCGTACGTTCCATCCACCATTGTCTGTTTTCCGTCCGTCAGTCCAAGGCATTCCACACAGGATCTCCATGTATGGTAATGAGTGCCGTAAACCTCTTTTCCTGGCGTGGTATCCGTCACTTTTCTGGCAAGAGCATCATATTCCGCCCAGGTCATATCGTTGGACGGACACTCCGCTCCGGCTTTCTCAAACAGGTCCGGATTATAGTAAAGCACCCAGAAATCACTTCGAAACGGCAGTTCATACAACTTTCCATCGAGTGTCACCTGATCGGTCAGTCCGCCATATCCGGATAAATCAAAGCCATCCCGCTCAATATATCCGGTAAGGGGCTCCAGCACGCCTTTTTTCACCAGTGTGGAATAGCCCGGAACATCCTGGATACACACCATATCGAATTCCGTGTCTTTTCCGGTCAGTTCAATGCTTAAGCTGGTCATGTAATCCGTTCCGCCTGCGCTTCCCAGATCTACCAGTTCAATTTCTATGTCCGGATGGGCGGCCTCATATGCCTCTGCCATCGTCTTATAATAGAAGACGGAGTTTAAATCCCATAAGGCCCATTTTAGAACCGTTTTCCCTTCTCCCTCTGCCTGACCGGATGTATCAGCAGCTGTATCCTCCGCCTGTTTTAAGGATCCTCCCTGATCGCTTTTACCACAGCCTCCAAGTGCCGATGCCGCGAGAATTCCGGCCAATACCAGACTCAATACTCTTTTCTTATACATGATCTCTTCCCCTCCGTATCTTTTTTTCATACCAGCCATTCGCTGTACCTGTATTATATAGCCTTGCCCCTCCTGTTTGAATGGAAAAACATTCAAAATGTTTCACTTTTTTACTTTCTTGTACTTTCAATCCGGAAAAGATATACTTTTTTCTCAAATAAAGTAATTTTTTTGGATTGTATTCAAATCAGCCTCAAAATGATGTAGAATCAACTTATTATAATAGGAGGAAGGAACCATGCGAAAAAACAGCCTGCTGAAATCTATCCGCGGCAAAATCACATTCTTCACGGCAGCTCTCACCATCACGCTGACCGTACTGGCCATCACCATCTGCTTTTATGCGTTTCATTCCTATCAGAAAAAGATGATGATCCGTTCCTCGGAATTCAATCTTCAATCCATTGCAGACAACACCTCGGCGGACTTAAACAACATCCTGTCATTCGTAAAATGGTGCTGCTCCAGCAGCGATGTCGCCGAATACATGGATACCATCCACGGCCAGGGAACACTGGGTCAGATATCATCAAAAAATCCCCGGGTGGCGCAGATGGCATTTGATACGTATGACCGGATCTGGGAAGAATATACCCTGCATAATCAATCCAACTACATCCGAAGACTTATCCTGTCCTCGGATAATCCTCTGGCCTATATGCAGATGTTCTACTCTTCTGTTCCCGACCGTGCAGATGCCGCTTCCCTGATTGCCTCTCAGGACTTCTTCATTCCGCTTTACGAAGCATCGTCATTTCAATGGGACGGAATGGTACAGAACCCCTTCAACAGGATCAGTGACGAATTCATCATACCAGTGGTTCGCCCCATTTACAGCGGCGAAAGCAGCCAGACTACCGGCTGGCTCTACGTAGAGATCTCTCCAGAGCTGATCACAAGCCGTCTAAAAGCCTATCCGCTGGAATCGGACAGCCTTCTCTACCTTACCATCGGCGAGAAGAATTACCTCTGTGATAAAGGTACACTGACGGAATCTCCCTTTGAATATCAGCAGGTGTCCGATTTAAAGGGCAGTACCATAAGCACCAGTTCCAAAGCCATGGAAGCCATACTGCCCGGGCTCGGAAAACGCACGATTCTCACCTGTTCTCTGGGAATTCCCGACTTTCAGCTTACAGAAGTCCTGTCTGTCAGGCGGGACCGGGCCCAGCAGACGCTCTATACCTGTATAATCGCTGGAATTCTGTTTGCCGCGCTTTCCTTCGGTGTCATTCTCATGTACTTTTTAAACCGGACCATCGTAAAGCCGGTTCACCAGCTCCGCCAGAACATGGATTCCATCTCCCGCGGAATTTTTGATAAAAATCCCGATATAGAATGGGAAAACGAGCTGGGAGAAATCGGGAAAGGGATCAACGACTTGTCAGAGAATGTAGTGAACTTAATGAACACCAGGATCGAGCAGGAGCGGCAGAAAAAGGATCTGGAATATCAGATTCTGCAGAGCCAGATCAATCCGCATTTTCTCTATAACACCTTAAACTCCGTCAAATGGATGGCAACCATTCAGGGAGCCACGGGAATTGCAGACATGATGACCGTACTGGCCAGACTGCTGAAGAATGTGTCCAAACGAAGCGAATCCATGATTACGCTTAAGGAAGAACTGGAGCTGGCAGGCGATTACTTTCAGATTCAGCAGTACCGGTACGGCAGCAGCATCTCTATCCGGTACGAGATCGCTTCTGAAGATTTATTCGGCTGCATGGTACACCGTTTTTCTCTTCAGCCACTCATCGAGAACGCCCTCTTCCACGGTCTTGAGCCCAAACGGGCTCCCGGCACTATTACGGTATTCGCATCCTCCGAGGGCTCCGGTGAAACGAAAGTTCTCGTTTTATCCGTCACTGATGACGGCATCGGAATGTCACAGGAGACAATTGAAAAAGTAATGTCCGGTGAGTCTCTGGAAGGCTCAGATTTCTTTAAGCACATCGGAATCAGCAATGTAAATAATCGGATCAAATATGACTTCGGCGCCAGCTACGGAATCACAATCACCAGCGAGCCCGGCGTCTATACCACCATGACGATTCGGATACCCTATATCCATAAGAAGGAAGGAGTGGAAAAACAGGCATGATAAAACTATTAATTGCAGATGATGAGCCGCTCGTTCAGATCGGTATCAAATCCATGCTTGACTGGGAACGACTTGGCATCGAGATCTGCGGCATCGCGGCAAACGGGGAACATGCCCTGGAGCAGATCGAGGAGACTTCCCCCCAGGTTGTCATCACAGATATCCGGATGCCGGTCATGAACGGGCTGGAGCTCATCAAGTTGTGTTCAGAAAAATATGGCCGACTCCCACTTTTTATTGTTCTGACCAGCTATGAGGAATTCGGTCTCGTAAAGGAAGCGATTCATTATGAAGTGATTGAATACCTGGTAAAGCTGGAATTAAGTGCAGACAGCCTGAAAGCCGCCGTGGACAAGGCCGTCAAGCGCCTGGAGGATATCCGCAAAGCGGAAGACCCGCAGGCAGTACTCTTAAACCAGAGTATGTCGGAAAAATTTTTCATGCGGCTTTTATACAATTTATTTGACAGCCGGGAACAGTTCGAACTCCAGGCACGGGATTTGAAATTTCCATTTCAGGATTTTTCCTACCAGGCCGCCTGCTGTGAAATCTGTGAGTCTGACCGCTTCCCATTGACCCGTGAACAGCTGGCCCAGCTCTATTCCGGCTGTCTCCAGATGATCCGTGACGTCCTGACCCGATACTCCAGATGCCATCTCGTGTCTCTGGATCAGAAGCATTTTGCAGTCATCTTCTGCCTGCTTTCGGGCAAAGAGTCGGGCGATCTGACGGCCAGAGCTTTAGGAGATGCCAGTTCCATCGTCCATACTTATTTTAACGCGAACTTAAGAATCGGAGCGGGGACCGCCGTGAACACTCCCTTTGCCGTCAGTGAGTCATATCAGGAAGCGCGCGAAGCCGCTCGAAAAGCTTCCGACAACCAACCGGTCATCAGCTTCTCGTCCTCTTCCGCCAATTCGCTCCAGAGTTCCTTTAATCTGTCCATCTTTAAACGTGATATGATCCGTTCCTTTGAAGAATTTGACACTGATGTTCTCTCCAGGACGCTAAGTTCCATCATCGAACTGTTTGCCTCCCATCCCAACCGCTATCTGCAGGCCATTGACGGCGCCTGCAACATTATGTACCTGGCCATGTCTCTCCTGCCGGAGGGCGAGGTGAATCTCTCAGAGATCTTTGAAGGCTGGAACGGCTCCTACCGTTCCATCTACCGCTGCAGCAGCGTAGAACAGATCACGGTATGGATGGAGACTCTGCGGGATGGGCTCTGTGAAATATTGAAAACGCGCAAGAAGACGTATAAAGATCATATTGTCACCAATGTCAAGCACTACATCAACGACCACATCGAGGAGCGCCTGACCCTGAATGAGGTATCTGACGTGTTCGGAATCAGCCACAATTACTTAAGCGTTCTGTTCAAGAAAAACTGCGGCATTGGTTTTTCTGAATACATCACTCAGATGAAGGTGACCAGAAGCAAAGCCATGCTTCTGGAAGAGAATTTAAAGATCTATGAGGTGGCCGACCGTCTTGGCTTTGAGAGCTCCTGCTACTTCAGCAAGGTCTTTAAAAAGGTAGAAGGCGTGTCTCCACGGGAATTTCTTCAGGAAAAGACGCTGGCCCCGGAACCGGAGCTGTGAAACAGTGAATGCAGTACCAGGCCCGGTATGAATGAACCATCACTGAGTTCATTCATACCGGGCTTTTCTTTTAATCGTCCGTTCAGAGTCCGTCGGTCAATCAAACACCGTCTTCCAATTCTTATCCGCATACGCGTCAAAGCACATCTCAATCTGCTCCTTCGTATTCTTATCCTCGGCCAGCACCGGCAGCTCATCCGGGGAAAACCATCCGCTCCCTACCGTCTCGATGTTTTCCGAAAACTCACCATCCACGATCTCGCATAAGAAGAACACCTTGCAGATACCGTACGGATATGCCGGCGGGTTGTGGAGTCCCTTATCGTGAAGCGCCACCACGCGCACCGGAACTACCGTGAGTCCGGCCTCCTCCAGCGTCTCCTTGACGGCGTTCTCTCCCACCGTCTTATTCACATCCACCCAGCCTCCCGGCATGGAATAGCGTCCGTCCATCTCCTTCACCAGAAGGATCTTCCCATCCTCGATGATGGCGGCTCTCGTATCCAGCTTCGGAGTCTGAAATCCCGTCTCATTGCAGAATAAATCCGTCACCCGCTCCTTCGACAGGCCGGTGTAGGCGCTCATAATCTCTCCCGACAGCTCCCGGATCCGCTCAAACCGCTCCAAGTCAAACCGGTCCTTTGAATAAGTGACGCCCGCCTGAGCGATAAACTGAAGCTCCATGGCCCAGGAAATCCATTTTCTCCCTTCAACCTCTGCGTCCAGCCGCTCCAGAACCGACTGCACGGAGGCCGGATCAGGGAAATAATAATCCGCGTGGATATGCCTCACGCTGACGGCTCCCCACAGAGCCAGACCACAGGCGGTCTTCGCCGCCCTGGCGCATTCCATGTCGTAGATGCTGTCCCCAATGTAAAGCACCTCCTCCGGTCTCGCTCCGGCCTTTCTCATATAACACTCCAGGGGCTCCGCCTCCGGTTTGTGGCACACCGTGTCCTCCTCGCAGACAACCGTATCAAAGTATCCGTCGAGCCCCAGGCGCATAAAATCCCGTTCATACTCCGCCCTGCATCTGCTGGTCACAACGCCCAGTTGAACCCCCTCTGCCCGCAGCCGTTTTAAAAGCAGTTCGATTCCATCAAACACACGGACGAAATCTCTCAGAGCCGCCAGATTTTCCTTCCATTGAAGGAGTATCTCCTCCTCATGACCGGTTTCCAGCCGTTTGAGAGCCGCGGTACCCGTGATTCCAAGACAGAATGAGAGTTCCGAAAGTTCTTTTTCAATCCCTGCATATTCTCTCAGTGTCTTCTGAAATGACTGGAGGATTGCTTTCTCCGTATCCAGAAGCGTACCGTCGACGTCGAATACAATATGGTGATATCTCATTTTCTTATCCTCCTGTGTATAATACTATTTAACCATATTCTGTTCCCCGGGGCAAGAAGAAGTTACGATACACAGGGGCCGGCGGAGGCTGTGTACCGTGATAGAAGAGACGAAAAATAATAAGGAAAAAAGTATAATTGCATTGTAATATCACACAATTTCCTGTATGATAACAGGATAATGAGCATTTCCAAAGATAAGGGGGAACTACTATGTTAGAGACATTGAAAAAGCGTGTAACAAAAAATCTGATGTGGCGTATCGTCATCTCAGTCATCATTGTCGGTGCCGTCTTCTTTTACAGCGGCAAATCGATTTTGATGTTTGTCAAAGGGCCGGAGCCGATTACGGCAGGCATGGACTATGACGCCGCCGAGGGCACCTATGTGAGCTTCGATGCGCAGTATATTGTTGACGAATATGTACGTCAGACCGAACGCAACACAGACACCAAGAAAGAAACCCTGAAAAATATCAGCTACTTCGTTTATTTTGAGGAGGATGGATACTTTTTCGGAATTGAGCTTCCTTCTTCCAAAGAGGACGAGATGAACCAGTATATCGATGACACGATCAGCTGGCTGAACGGCGAGGTCGATGAGCTCACCAATACCAAATCCGTCAAAGGAACCTGGACAGAGCTCACCGGCAAGCGTCTCCAGTATTATCAGGAACAGATTACCGATGATCTGGGCGAGGAATTCCTTGAAATAGCGCTTCCCTATTATATCGACACAAATAAGGTCGGAGACCGCTCCTTTGTCTCCATCTATATCTGCCTCGCAATCCTGGCTGTAACGATCCTTTGCCTCATCTACACGCTTATCCGGTATTTTACCGGCAGCACTCAGAAAAATATTAAGAAGTATATCGAGGCCAATCCATCCGTATCTATGGAGCACATAGAAGCAGATTTCGCATCAGCCTCCGCCATCTCCAGCAGCATTTGGGTCGGCAGGCGCTGGACCTACCACGTTTCCGGCATCTCCTCCCAGCTTCTGGAGAACAAGGATCTGGTCTGGGGCTATTACTACCACCGCACGGGACGCAACTCCGAAAGCTCCCTGCGCCTGTACGATATCAACAGACGCTTACATACCCTGGCTGCGTCGGAAAAAGAGGCCATGGCCGCATTAAATGTTTATGAACAGCAGCAGCCTCACATGATTCTCGGCTACAAAAAAGAACTTGAAAAGACATTCCAGAAGGATTTCCAGGGCTTCTTGAACCTGCGTTATAACCGTCCTGCGGAAGATTTCCAGACTGCGCCGGATGAACCGTGGAACTATACGAATCCAGAAGAATAATAACAAACCAATGATGACTCGTACGCGCTGCGCACGGGTCATCGTGACAAGAACAGGAGACTGCCATGCATTACGACTGCCTGATTGTAGACGACGAGACAGCAATCGCCAGTTCTACCTCGGAATACTTTAACTTATTTGAGCTGTCATCAGCCTATGTAACCAGCTACGAACAGTGCATTGACTTTTTAAAAGAGAATACGGTCTCCCTTCTTCTGCTGGATATCAATCTGGGAGACCGGTCCGGCTTCGGACTCTGCAAGAAGCTGCGGGAACAGACGGATGTTCCGATTCTGTTTATCAGCGCCCGCACCAGCGACGACGATATTCTGACTGCGTTAAACATCGGCGGTGATGATTACATCACCAAGCCATACACCTTAAGCGTTCTGCTGGCCAAGGTAAAGGCCGTCTTAAAACGGTGTGCACGGACCGTGGAAACCGGTCCCCTGCGGATCGCCGATGTCGAGATCGACCTCTCCGCCCACAAGGTAACCGTAGGCGGAAAACCGGTCAAACTGAAAGAAATGGAATTCCGGCTGCTTGTTTATCTGGCGCAGAATCTTGGACGCGTCGTCACGAAGGAAGAGCTTCTGGAGAACGTCTGGCCGGACCCCTATGTGGGCGAGGGCACCTTATCGGTCCACATCCGCCATCTGCGGGAGAAGATTGAGAAAGACCCCAATCACCCGCTGCTCATCTTAACGGTATGGGGTACGGGATACCGCATGGAGAATGGAGAATGGAGAATGCGATGATTAAGAAAAAATGGACATTACTGTTTCTGGTTTCCTGGCTCCTTTTGGGCGCCGTCTTTCTGTTCCGGCTTTTTTCCTCTCTGGAGATGCCGGCAATCGATATGGTTTCCATCAACCGCATCGAAAAAGAGACGGCCGCCCAGTGGGAACAGGGAACCTTTTTTAAACCGGATTCCTTTCCCTACGATTACACGGTCGCAGACCTCTCGGGAGACATTCTGCTAAAGACCTCTGCCGCCGCCCCTGAAACCATGACCGAGGCGATCCGCAGACACGATACCGTGCTGGATCTCACCATCGGCCAGGCCGTGAAGGGCCATGTGTTCATTGCCACCGGATACGATGCTGCTCTTCTGAAAGCAAAAAAAGAACTGGCCTTTTTCGCCGTTCTTCTTCTGCTGCTGCCGCTGATTCCTATTTTGATCTGTACTGCTTATTTGAACCATGCCGTTTTAAAGCCGTTTCGGCGTATGAAAGATTTCACCCGACACATCGCCATGGGCGATCTGGATTTCCCCCTTCCCATGGACAGAAAGCACGTGTTCGGCGCATTTACCGAAAGCTTTGACATCATGCGGGATCAGTTAAGGGAGGCGAGATTTAAGGAAGCGGAGGCAAACCGGAGCAAGAAAGAGCTGGTTGCTTCGCTGAGCCACGATATCAAGACTCCGGTCGCGTCCATCAAGCTGACCAGCGAGCTTCTGCTGGTCACGGAAAAAGAGGCGCCGGTCAGAGAACGCCTTCAGACCATTTACCAGAAATCCGACCAGATCGACCATCTGATCACCAACATGCTTCAGGCCTCTTTAGACGAGCTGGGGGAACTGACCGTAAACCTGTCGGAGGCGAGCAGCCGTTTAGTCGAAACCATGATCCGGGATGCCGATTACTGCGGCAGAATATCGCCATTTACGCTTCCCGGCTGCATTCTCCTCATCGATCCGTTCCGCTTGGAACAGGTCATCGGCAACATCTTAAATAACGCCTACAAATACGCGGGAAGCGATATAAACGTGGTGTCTGACTTAACAGAAGACGGCCTGCGCGTCGAGTTTATGGATTACGGAAAGGGAGTCCCCGATGAGGAACTCCCCAGCCTTTTTACCAAATTCTTCCGCGGCTCCAACTCGGACAAAAAGGCCGATGGCTCCGGACTCGGACTCTATATCTCCAAAAATCTGATGGAGCGTATGGGCGGCATCATCGAATGCAGGAACCGCAGTGACGGTTTTTCAGTCATTCTCTATCTTCCGCTTCGCCATCCCGGTACCTGACAGTGCGTCAGGACCGGGCCGGCCTCCGTGTTCCGGGAACGCTGTGCAGGGAACTTTGAGACACGCTCTAATCCGCATAACGGATCGTAAACGCGGCTCCCGCTTCGCCCACCAGTACCACTCGGCCGTCCTCCGGGAGATAGAACGGACGGTCCTCACTCAATGTCCACGAACTCGATACACATTTCATGTCGCGGCCGGTATGGTCATACACGTACCATGCGCCGTTCTCCGGTTTTTCGATGATAACCGGACGTTTCTGATTCCTGTCTCCGGTAATGAACCAGACTGCCTCCCCGTCTGCTCCGATGGTCCGCTCACTGTCTGCGTCAGGAAACGCTTCTGCGTCCGCTGCTGCAATATAGCGGTAGCTTCCCGATTCCAGATACTGTTTTCCATTCTCCTCCGTCCGCGTATAATCATTTAAATCGCGGCCCGCCTGCCCCGGAACCTCTGTAAAAAATCTCGCATGCGCCTCATCCGTGACCTCTGCCATACGCAGCTCCAGATTCTCAAAGGAAAGAATTCCCCTCGGTTCGTCAAGCAGCAGAGGCTTCACCATGAACCGTTTCAGCCACGCACTGGAAGTATACTTTTCGCTTAAGAGATAATACTCCTGGCCATCCAGCGCCTTCCAGGCTGATACCGCAGTCTCCGCCGGCGCATTGCCGGTATACCGAGTGCCGACAGGAAGATACGTGGCCACACGGCCAAGGCCAGGGTAGACCTCCATGCTTTCCGCCATCAAATACTCTCTTCCCTTTTTTCCTTCCTGGAAACTCAGTCTGGTTCGCCCGATCCGTCCGCCGCTTCCCTTCGACAGTTCTCCCGAGGCACTGATATAGCTGCCGTCCATAGAGTAGAATCCACCGTCTTCTCCAAGTCGATAGACCTGCTCTCTCCGCCTTCCGCTTCCTTCGGAGGCAACTGTCATCTCCCCTTCGCCGGAGACAGAGAGCTTTAACAGATCGCTGCCGGCGTACCAGCCGGAGCGCTCTGCCATTTCCACAGGCAGCATGGCGTCCGCCTTCTCTCCACGGCTTACACTCTCTTCATCTCCCCGCTCAATTCTTTTGACCTCGTCCAGATACGTCATCACAATCTCCTGAACAGCCAGCTGGTTCAGCGTGCTGGAACCGCCGCTGGTAAGCACGGCACAGGAAATATTCTCTTCCGGAAGCACCGTTAAGCTGCCGTGATAGAAGTTCGTATCGCCGCCCTTAACGAGGGCTTTTATCCCATAGCGGCTGAATGGATACGTTTCCACGCTGTCCCATCCAAACCCATAGGATAAGGTCGTATCATAGCCGTTCGGGTTGATCTCCTCGTTGTAACGGCTGGTTTCCATAGCAAGCAGCGCTCCGTCGGACAGCAGTCCGGCATTACCTGCTCTGTTTTTCATAAATATTTCCGAGAAGCGGCATAAGTCCATGGCCGTCGCGTAAATACCGCCGCTGCCGATCACGTTGGCATGTTCCGGAGGAAGTTCCTCCCCGGTGCCCTCATCGTATATCTTCGCCAGGCGGCCCGACAGATTGCCGCTCTGAGGCGTCTTGAACTGTGTCAGGCCAAGATTTTCCGAAAATTCCCGGTCGATGTACTCCGTAAAGGTAAGTCCGGTCACCCGTTCCACCAGTATTTCCGCCAGTGTAAAGCCATCGTTGCAGTACACCTGGATATCGCCCGGATCGGATTTCAGGCGCTGTTTCTTCAGCCGCGCCAGAAGCATATCATGATTTTCCGTATCGTTGTCTCCCAACAGCATGGCGTTATTTAATGTGCTGCCAGGAAGCCCGGAACTGTGATCCAGGAGCATTTCCGGCGTTATCCTGCGATACCGCTCATCCGCCATCTCAAACTCCGGAATGTATGTGATGAGCGGTTTCTTAAGATCAAGCTTCCCCTCATCGGCCAGCCTCATGACCGCAGCCGCGGTCACCACTTTGCTGGTGGAGCCGATCCCGTACATGAGGGGCTCAGCCGCAGCCTGGACTCCCACGCCCTCCGTCCCCGCCGGTACCGTCTCTTTCGCCAGGCAGGCCTCCCGGCCAAAACCGTTCATTCCGGAAAATATTGCCGCAGCCGCCAGAACGGCGGTTACATGGTACCATCTTTTCTTCATCCTCATCATTCCTCCGTCAACAATCCATATACCGTGATGCCTCTGATTTTTCCCGCCAGCACCATAGAAACCGCAAATGCGAATACTACCAGAGCGAAAGCCATAAGAAGAATCAGCCACGGCTCCACTACAAAATTCATCTCCGAAATTCCCAGCTGTTCAAACAAGAGACTGGCCATGCGGTTCACCGACAGGCAGGCCGCAAGGGAACCGGCAAGCGTTCCTCCCACCGATGCAGGCAGAAAACTTATGGCGATCTGTTCCATCAGCTGTCTGTCCGTATAGCCCAGAGCCTTGTAGATGCCGAATTCTCCTCTCCGCCTTGTGAGCATCGACTTGATCACCATATAAAGCACCAGCACCACCAGAAGCACGGTTCCCGTGATGATGAGGGCTGCCATCATGCGTGTGGAATCGGCAATGCTGTCCACATTGGACACAAAGAGCCGTCTGTTGTTTTCAATCCTGTCTATCTCATAATCGTTCGTATCACCGCTTAAGACGACTTCGCCGTCTACCATCAGGGCATACTGGGCGCTGTCCACGCCGTACATGGATATCAGGGCGGCGAGCTTCTCTTCCGCCTTTCTCTTCGCCGCGGCCAGCGCTTCCTGTTTTTTCGTGCCGGTATCCATACTTGCGCCGCTGTCCGTACCGGCATTTGTACCGGCATTTGTACCGGAATCTGTGCTGTTATCTGTATTGCTGTTCATATCCGCTCCCGTATTACCAGGTGACACAGATGGGGAAAGCACTCGGAAGCTCTGCTCCATGGCCCCGATAAACGTATCGATATCCAGACCCGGCTCTAAGTACACCTGAATGGAATTCTTTTCGTAGTACGGCTCCACTCTTAAAAGTCCTGTCTCATGCATAAAGCAGATGCGGCCGAAGTTATTCATGGTCTGTGTCAGCCCGCAGATCACATATTCAGCGGAAGCTCCGTTTGAAGATACCGTAATGGTATCCCCAATCTTCTTTCCCCAGCTCCTGGCGAGAAGTCCCGTCACCACGATCTCATTATCGTATTCCGGGAAATTCCCTTCATAGACCTCCACCATTTCCAGTTTACCAAAGTCGTCCGACACGTAGCAGCTTAACAGCTCGCCCTCCACGCTCAGAGACTCCATCTCATAGAGGCTCACTTTTCTGACGCCCTCCATGGCGCCGATCTTTTCCGTCAGTTCCTCGTAATTTTCGTGAGGGGCCTTATAGACCATGATATCGCTGATCTCATATCCTGTCATCTTAAGCACCAGCTCGTCGTTAATCCCCATATTCCACCAGGTGATGATGGAAAACGCGCTGGCAAATGCAATGCCGGCGAAAATGATGCCAACCATAAAATACATTTTCCGGCTAAACGCCATGCTCTTTAATCCCAGCACCATGGAGAGAGAGCCCCGCGTCCGTTCCAGCGGAAAATGCTCCTTCTTGAAGCTGTGGGATTTGATGCCGCCCCGCAGCGCCTCCACCGGAAGAATTCTGGCTGCTGCCGCGGCGGAACGCCATGCGACCAACACCACTACAGCCATGATAAAGGCCGCGCTCAGGATATCGAAGCCGATATGTCCACCGCTCCTCCAGGTAACGCCCACCGAGCTTGTAATCAGCCCGCCCAGGGCTGCGATGATCCCATAGGAAAGGGCGATTCCCAACACTGTTCCGATCATTCCGATGATGATAAACTCCAGGACCACCGACCACCGGATCTGCCTTCCCGTATACCCCACGGCTCCCAGCGCTCCAATACCTCGCATCTGAGAATCAATATGATTGGAAATCCTGAATTTCATCACTATCACAGCGACAATCACCATCAAAAACGAGAATACAAACAGTACCACGGAAATAATGGTAACCACCATGGTGGTTCCGTTTCTCATGTCGTCGATGGTTATTTCCATAGCCTTCGCATCCATGGAAATCGCTTCAATATTTACATCCGTATTTTTCTTAAAATCCGCGATTAATCCTTTTAAATCAGCCTGATCCTTCACCCGCACCAGGAGCATATATCCGCCGCCCTGCTGTTCGTACAGTTTTTCATACGCCTTCTCCGGCATATAGAAATTCACCATGCTGCTGACCGAAGAGTGAAGCCAGGTGGACTGCGTGAAGCCTGCTATGCGGAAATGGTAATCTTTTTTATTATAATTCAGGGTCAGCTCATCCCCCAGTCCATATCCCATGTCCTTCATAAACACCGGAATGCAGACTGCCTCATCCTCCTCCGGCACCTCGGTCTGCTCCGCCACGAAGTAGCCGCCGATCTTCCTGCTGCGGTCCATATTCAGGAAGTTGGCGGAGATAACGCCGCCTTCCGGGAAGGAGGCCATATCCATCATTACAAATTCGTCCGTCTCTGCGGTTTCCACCCTCGGATCCTGCAAGAAGAAGTCGAGATACTCTTCACGGTACTCATTTCCCGTAAACCGGACCATGTAATGCGCTCCGCCCAGCCTGTCATTTTCCATGTCGTAAAAATGGTTAATTCCCGCCAGCAAAGTGAGTCCCACATTAAAAATAGCCACTGACAGCAGTATGAGAACACCCATGGAAACGGCCACGCCCTTTTTCTTTCTGATATTTGCCATGGCAATCATAAAAACCGGCATCTTACCACCCCATTTCCGTCAAAAACGCATTCAGCTTCTCATGACGCGCCATATCATTGCTGGTATACGTACCCATCCGGCACTCGCCGCAGATCATGCCGTCCTTCAAATAGACCACCCGGTCTGCCCGCCTCGCAGTCTTCACATCGTGAGTGACGACAACAATGCTCTGGCCCTTCTTGTTCACCTCGCTCAGGGTATTTAACACCTGCTCTCCAAACGCCGAATTTAAGGCTCCTGTGGGTTCATCTGCAAATATCACGGCCGGCTCATTGATCAGTGCCCTCACAATGCCTACCCGCTGAGCCTCGCCGCCGGAAAGCTGGGACGGAAACTTTCCCCAGTCCTCTTTCATAATTCCGACTTCGCCCAGCAGCTCCTTTGCCCTGGCTGCAACGGCCTTTTTATCCCTGGACACCAGAAGACCGCAGGCCAGCACATTGTCCAAAACGCTCATATTGTCCAAAAGATGAATCTGCTGAAATACAAACCCGCAGTTTTTCCTGCGGAACACAGCCATATCGCTGATTCCCAGATGGTTAATCTTCACATCTCCGTACATCACCTCTCCCAGCGTCGGCTTATCCATTCCCGACAGCGCATAAAGCAATGTGGACTTACCCGAGCCGGAAGCCCCCATAATCACGGTAAAGTCTCCTTTATAGATACTCAAATCCAGATTTTTAAGCACATGCTGCTGCCTCCCGCCGCTGGAAAAGCTCTTACACAATTTATCTGTCTGAATAACGATTTCTTTCATCGTCTTTCTCCCTTCTTAACCGGTCTCTTTCCTCCGATACCACCATTATAAATGGCCGATGAAAAAAAGTCCTTAGAAAACTGCTGTCAAATTCTTATCAGTTTCTTAACTGAATACCATTTCTGTGGTAAACTGGAGGAAGGCAGGAAAACCCTCCACTATAACACCAGGCTTTTTGGTTATGATATGATTATGATATTAAACCGGAGGCAATTGACATGATAAATACTTACTCAACTTCCGATGTAGCAAAGCTTATCGGAATCCATCCCAACACAGTGCGGCTTTACGAGGACCTGGGGCTGATTACGAGGCCGGAGCGAAAAACCAACGGTTACCGGGTATTCACGGATTACCACCTGATCCAGTTTCGGATCGCGCGTCTGGCCTTTCAGGTTGAAGTCCTTCAGAACGGCCTGCGGAAACAGGCTGCTGCAATCGTAAAGTCGTGTGCATCCGGTGACATTGATAAGGCGCTGCTCCTCACTGATATCTATCTGACCCAGATCAACGAAGAAAAACAGAATGGGGAGACGGCCATACAGATTGCCGGACAAATCCTTTCCGGGCGTACGCGTATTTCCGACGACCTGCTTCTCACGAGAACACAGGCCGCCCTTTCCCTGCACATCACCGTGGACACGCTGCGCAACTGGGAGCGCAACGGACTGCTGGAGGAAGCGAAATCCCAGAATGGCCGCCGCGTTTACACTTCCCGCGATCTGGAACGGCTGATTATCATCAAATCCCTTCGCTGCGCCAACTACTCTCTTTCCGCCATCCTGCGGATGCTGTCTGCGCTGTCCCTCAATCCGGAGGCCAGTATCCGTGATGCCATCGATACGCCGAGGCCGGATGACGACATTCTGACTGCCTGTGACCACCTTCTTACTTCTCTGGAGCAGGCAAGAGAAAACGCGGAACAGATCATTATACTTTTATCAGAACTGAAAAAATCAGAATCAGTCAATCCACACGCAGGAACATACAGGAGCACCGGCGATTTTCCGGCTCCATGTCAGCCGGACAAATAAAGCCACGGAATGACAGGATTTTATTCCGTTTATGCGTTACCATCATTATAGTCACTGCACGTAAGCGTCCAAAGACAGACGTGAAGTGCTCATAACCAGGAGGCAGGAACAATGGAATGGACAGAAAGTTTAAAACGTTCAATTAATTTTATGGAAAACCATCTTTTGGAGGATATCAGCCCCGACGATGTGGCCGCAGAGGTACATATCTCGTCGTTTTATCTCCAGAAAGGCTTCAGCATCATGACCGGTTACTCCATCGGAGAATATATCCGATACCGCAGGCTGTATCTGGCCGCACTGGATGTCATTGCCGGAGGCACTAAGGTAATTGACCTGGCTTACCGGTACGGATACGACACACCTGAGAGCTTCACAAAGGCATTCAGCCGTTTTCACGGAGTTTCGCCAGCGCAGATGAAGAAAACTTCCAATAAAATCCACACATTTTTGCCTTTAAAAATAACCGTTTCAGTACAAGGGGGAAATGACATGGATTATGCAGTAGAAAAGATGAATGTATTTTCGGTAATCGGCTATGAATACGAGGTTCGTTTTGACGATTCCTATCAGACAATTCCGAAACTTTGGAATCAGTTCTGTGAGCACTTCGACCGCGGAGATAATCCTCCCGAAGTGCAGCAGGCAATTGACATCTGTAAAATCGGAGAATTCGGTATCTGCATAGACGATAATCCCGGCGGAGACACCTTTCACTATCTGATTGTCGGCCATTACAACGGAGGCCCTGTTCCCGAGGGCATGAAGGTATTCGAGATTCCCGCCGCGGAGTGGGCAAAATTCCACTGCACCGGACCGCTTCCCGGCTCCCTGCAGGCAGTCAACACAAAGATTTTCAAGGAATGGCTTCCCGGCAACCCGGACTATGAGTTTTCCATGAATATGAATATCGAATGGTATTCCATGAGCGACTGCAGTCAGCTGGATTATGAAAGTGAAATCTGGATTCCGGTGAAACGTAAATAAGTGCAGCAGAGAAAGGGACGGTCCTGTTAAGGTCCGTCCCTTTCTCTGTTCCATTCGACTCAGTCCGCTGATATCAGTCCCCATCATTCTTGTAAACTATAAGAATATTCTCGTTATTCCTGCGACCTTCATCCCTCAAAGCTCTCTAAGAATTCCCTTGATTCCACTGCATTTTCCGGTGTGCTGTCCTCGATCGTCATCTGAATATACGGTTTTTCCTTCCGCACAAAATCCATGATCGTATCGTATTTCATGATTCCGGTACCCGGAGCACCGGAAACGATTCTATCCTCTTTCACGACGAAATCTTTCATGTGCAGAACCGCGGTATACTCTCCCAAATCCCGAATCGCCTGAGTAAAGACAGACTCATAATCCCTGCTATTTTCCACAGAAAGAAGATTGACCGGATCCAGAATGATCTGGAGATTAGGAGAATTGATCTCCTTCAAAACCCGAAGTGCCTGTTTCGAATCGTAAACAATGTGACTCCAAACCGGTTCGATAGCAAGAATAACGCCAAACTTTTCCGCACACGCCACTACCGGGCGCACATTCGTTATAAATGTCTGAAGCGCCTCTTCCGTATGGCACGCCGGTTCAAAATGGTAATCCGCATTGGGAGCCCCCGTCTCTGTTCCCACCACACTGCATCCTAAAATAGAAGCAAACCGAATATGTGCAAAGTACCGTTCCTGTATCTTCCTTAATTCTTCCGGATCCGGGTGGGCGAGATTCAAATAGCAGCCCAGGACTGCAATGTCCACATCATACTTTGCAAACATCTTTCTTAAATATGCAGCATACCCGGGTGTCAGCGCTGAATTGGCAACAGAGTGTTCCGTCACCGTCTTTGCAAGCGCCAGATGGCCACAGGTAAATCCCTGTTCATGTGCTCTCATAACTCTCTGTTCCAGTGTTCCTGGTTCAATATCGTGTAATCGAATTCCTATCTGCAACTTCGTTTCCTCCTTATAATGAACACACTGCGTGTTCTCTCTATACCTCGTGAACTTACTCATGTATAAATACACGAGTTTCCTGTTTCAGTGCCGATTGCCCTTCTGTTAACAGGTCTTATGCCAGCTCCACAGGCGTTGATTATTCTGTTCGGACCGTCCCGGCCCTACAGTCTATGATTACTTCTATGCTGCTTTTCGATATATCTCATAACCTTTGTTTCTGATGTTGATTGCTGCATTTAAATCTCTGTCCATGCTCATTCCGCAGCCGCACTCATAGCGGCGTTCCGATAACGGCATCACCTTGACCTTACCGCACTGGCTACAGATCTTGGAGGACGCATACCACTTATCGATTCGTATCAGGCTCTTCCCTCTCTCCTCCAGTTTGTACTTAAGCATTGTAAGAAATGATCCATACCCATTATCCAGTGTCGCTTTTCCGTTCCCGAATGCTCTATTTGCCAGCGCCCTCAAACTTAAGTCTTCCACACACACTAAATCGTACTGATTGGCTATCTCAGTTGATTTTTTGTGCAGATAATCCTTTCTCTGATTGGCTGCCTTTTTTGCGACTCGGGCAATTTTCTTCTGCTGTTTCCGGTAATTTACTGATTGCAGCTGCTTCGCTTTCAGCTTCCTCTGCACCTTTGTCAGCTTCTTCTGATTCTTTCTATAATAATGCGGCATGCCGCAGCACCTGCCTTCTGAATCCATATACAGTCCGTCCGATTTATAGTCCAGCCCAATCACCTGCTCCGGATTAACTGCCTGCGGCATAATCACGGCCTCATACTCGTAAAGGACTGACACATAATAACTGCCGTCACCTTCCCTTGATACCGTAGCCTGTTTCAGACGCCAGTCTTCCGGTGCCCTCCCGTGGACAACTGCTTTGACCTTCCCGAGCTTTGGCAGCCTGACTGCTCCATCCAGTATGGCAATATTTCCATTCGTATAGTTCGTCGTGTAGGACATACGGCTGTGATGTCTGCTTTTGAATCTGGGATAGCCACCCTGTTTCCTGAAAAATCTCTGGTAAGCAGCATCCAACGCATAGATGGCATTGGTCAGGGCATGCTTAAGCCATGGCTGCTCCTGCTTGAGGATTCGGTTGCAGTCGTTATTGCAGGCAATTTTATTCATATAAGCCTTACCCTGCTGACGGTTTTCCGACTGCTGGGCGAGATAATGATTATAAACAAATCGACAGCTTCCGAACGTATCCTTCAAAAGCTGTTCCTGCTCCGCGGTCGGATAGACGCGATACTTATAAGCCCTGTTCATCCTGTTTCTCCTGTTACCGTTCTTTTTGGGAATCAATATAGTGCTTTACCTGTTCATGGCTTCGGTCACTGACCGTCACTGCGCAGTAAGATGGATTCCAGAGATGGCCTCCCAACAACTGTTTCTTTAATTCCGGATGGTCTAAGAACAGCCTTCTGGCCAGATTTCCCTTCATGATTTTGACCATGTCTGATATCATGAACTGCGGGCGGCAGTCCAGGAGCAGATGAATGTGATCCGGCATAACCTCCATCGCCAGGATCTGAAAAGAATACTGGTCCGCCAGTTCTGTCAGCATCTCCTTACATTGAATATCGATTCCATCTGTTAATACCTTCTTCCGATATTTGGTACACCAGATAAGATGGTACTGTAAAGAATATACATATCCACGACCATATGTTAATTTTGTTTTCTCTGATATTTCATATATTTTTTCCATAAATCAATTATACCATATGTATGTGAATTATGCAACAGAATTCTCGAATGTATGTTCTGTTTTTGTATGAAAATATGTCTGGCTATTTAAGATGATTTACTATGTTACAGTCAGGAAACTGACAATGGATTTTTTAAGAGCCGTGTCGGCAGACACATATATTTACATGTTGCAAAAGCGAATCCGAAACAAATCTTGCCGGTTAACTCACGATTGAAATCACGAGAATGCACCGGCAAAATTTTCAAAATAATCAATATTGCTCATAATAAACGCATCGCCCCTCTGTCCGGTAATGGTTACATTTTTACAGATCAGCGTATCCACATTCATCACGGTAAATCCCTGTCTGGAGCAGGCCTCCACCCCTTCCATCATAGCTGGAACGCCTTCCCTGGCCTGTTCAGCAAAGGATATCTCCACATTTTCCAGCTCAATCTTACGGATCTTCTGCTCCGGCAGACCGCAGAGGAAAGAAGCCGCCACATGGCAGTCCCATGCTTTAATATCTTTAAAGGACAGGTTTTTAATCTCCGGTGTCCGCTCGTCTACCGGCAAAGCTTCCCTGCACTGCACGTAATCCGTCTTTCCATCCGGATCACAGAAATAGAAGCTGTTGACCACAAATGGAGTCATGACATTCTCCATGATTATATGTTGAAAGGAAATATCAGACAGCACCGAATCCCTTCCCCTTCCGCGCCTGGTTTTCACCCGGAGACCTCTGTCAGTGCACCGGAACAGACAGTCCTTCACCTGCACCGCCTTTACACCGGCTCCGACCTCGCTTCCCACCGTAACCGCACCATGGCCATTTTCCATCAGGCACTGGCGAATCTCAATATTCTCCGAAGGAGTCTTATAGCGGCGCCCCATATAGATTTTCCCTGACTTTATGGCAATACAGTCATCACCGAGAGAAAAATGCAGCCCCGCAATCTCCACATCTCTGCACGATTCCGGATCCAATCCGTCTGTATTGGGCGAGTCCGCAGGATTCCTAATATCCAGATCCAAAAAACGCAGTCCCTGGCTGAAATACGGATGAAGTACCCAGGTGGGGCTGTTCTTCAGATGAAATCCCTGAAGCGTGATGCTCTTACACCGCTCCAGAAATACCATACGCGGCCGGAAAGCTCCCCGCATTGTTCCCACATCGTTCCACCAGTTCTCAAAGGAAGCCTGGCCGTCCACCAGTCCCTCTCCATAGATTACCACATCTTCCACTTCAATTCCATTGATAATTCCAGCAAACATGGGAAGAGGATTTCCCTCCCACGTCCCTAAGTTATAATCCTCTGTCTCATCGTAGCTTTCAATCATACCTGGAAATCTTGGATATCTGAAGCGGTCGGTATCCGCCGCCAAAACAGCTCCGGCTGCCAGCTCCAGCCTGATATGACTTTTTAAAAACAGACTGGTAATCCGGTATACTCCCTTTGGTATCAGCACGCGTCCATTCTTAGGACATGCCAGAATCGCCGCCTGTATAAATCCGGTATCATCCTGTATCCCGTCTCCCTTTGCTCCGACCTCTTTGACATTGAGAGTCACGAATTCATAATCCGTACGAAAAACGGTTCTCGCCTCTTCCCCATCCCGCTTTAAGCATACCTCATACTCCGTATCCGGCTTTAATCCAAACAGACTGAAAATCACCCGGTTTGTCCTCTTATAAAGGCTCCCGTTTATGTAAACCTCTCCCTCAGTATCAAATTCAAAAATCCGGCCCGCCTCTGTCTCCAATGTCGCTGACCGGGCGGTCATACAAATCACCTTTAGCTCCATTTTCTTCATCCTCGCATATCAACAGACCATTTTTCCCTGTCTTTTTCAAAGACCAGGTATTGTGCCTTCAGCATATTCCCAAGTCCATCTTCCTGTTCCTGCTGCTCTTCGAAGCGTCTCCAGATCCGGAGTCCAGCCTCTCCATATTTTTCACGGTTAAATATCCCCATGTTGCACGCCTTTAAAACTGCGTAGCCAGCCCAGGCCCTTCCGTTATTCAGATGCGCTTCCGCACTTTGTACTTCCATGCTTTGTACTTCCACGTTTTGTACTTCCGTGTTTTGAACTACTGCCAACATTCCCTGGCGGATTACCTGCTTAAACAAATCACACAACGCCCTGTAGTATTCATAGATTTCCATCGACATCCGATCAATTGTATCAATCAGTGCGGCAGCCTCCTGACCTGACCACGCCTCTTTTCTCTCAAAATACGCCGCGATCTCTCCATAGTGGGCTTTTTTATTAAATAAAGTATCATACTCCGCATAAAAAGGCATGGCCGTCTCACTTATTACTTCTTCCCCACTCACCAGTCGGTTAAAAACAAGATCTGCCGCATTCCGGTATTCCTGCTTCCCAGTCTGCCTCAGAGCAAACAGATATGCTCCGGCTTCCCTCCCGGAGAGAAGTTTTACGCCTGCCGACAGACCGGTCCTGTTGATTCGTTCCAGAACACGATCCCCATATCCGGCTGCGCCCGTTGCCTGGTACATCTGCATCAAACCGGACAACTCATAGATATCTTCCATGATTTTACATCTCCTCATCGTTCATTCCCGCGGTGCATAACAGGGCTCAGCTCATATTCCACGCCCAATTATGTAATCGCTTACATCTCTGTTTCTTAATTTTAAATCAGTAAAATAACTACATTTTTAGTTTATCATTATTACCAAATGATGTCAATGTGTAAGCGCTTACTCACAGGATGAACTTGTAAACTTACAGAATTATGAAAAGCTGCTTTCGTCATTAACTTAAGCTGGGATTTCGGGGTTTTCGTTCCGCCTGGGAGCCGGGGCCGGAGCACTTCCCCCGGTTTCGGCGATTTTTGCAGGACGTCGGCAGCTCTTAGGCCGGAAGGGTGCAAAAACGAGGGGAAAAATCTGACCTCAAAGTCAGATTTTTAGAGGACCTGAATCGGGAAGTCCTTCAGGAGTTCCCGATGAATGTCATCGGTACCCTTGTTTTTGTATCCTTCCGGCCTTAGAGATGCCCCGGCCGAAACCATGAGCCGAAACCGGGGGAAGTGCTCCAGCCCCGGCTCCCAGGCGGAACGAAACCCCCGAAATCTCTCTCAGCCTCATGAAGAACCACACCGCTTAATAATTCTGTAAGTTTACAAGTTTATCCTGGCTTACGCACGAAAATATATTACAAATACCTTTTGCTGCAAAGATACCCACTGCCGTGCCAGTCTCTTCTATGTTCAAAAGCAGTCCACAGACAGTGCGTCGTCCCCCATCGCTCCACGCCTGATATTTACGATCTATATGGTCCTCAAACTGCGGATTTGAAAATTGAATCAAGATTCCCTGACAATGTCACATTCATTTTCCTTTTCCCATAGCCGGATCGTCTCGACAGCGGTCCTTGTATACCGGGAAACTTTTTCATATGGCTCTCCGTTTTTCCGCATTTCGATAGCAAGTTCTCTCAGCGTTTCACTTCTGCCTTTTTCAATTCCTCTTTCGATTCCTCTTTCGATTCCATCATTTACAAGCATCTGCCCCAATAATGTCATGGAAAATTCCTCCTTTACTTCTTCTAAATCTTTCGAGTCCAAAAACTTCACAGCCAGTGCATAGAGAACTGCCTGCATCTTCACCCCTTCATCCGCCGTAATTTCTGCGGAGGTCTGAAGCAGACGATTTCCTTCTATAAATCGCTCTCTTTCCGGCATATTCCCGGACATCAGCGGCGCCAGCAGTACCGGAATCACATCCTTCCGATCAATGCTCTCTCCCGCCTGCTGCTTATGCTTCAACTGATCATACAACTGATCGGCGTCCCAGTCTTTTAACCGCACAGGAACAACCCGATATGTATAGCCGGTTACCGCCTCATATGCCCGAAAGCGGCGCAGGTCCTTTTCCGTGACCTTGTCACTTTCAAATTCCAGATGGATCCAGGAACGGTCGGAAACAATATAGGTAAAATCCTCGATCATTCCCTTAACTTCCAGATACACCAGTTCCGTGGGCGCAATCCCCTTAACCTCATAGTCGATCCCAAGATATGGAAGCAGCACCTCCCCAAAATACGTGACAGCGGACTTTAGAATCATGTCCTCCAGCGGAAGATTTTCCGGCGGAACAGGTGCATTGCCAACGCCTGATACGCCAGCCATTGAACCACCAGCGCCAGATACTCCAACCATTGAATCATTCTTCCTCTTTTCTTGCATATAGCCTCCAAACCAAGCTATATAAGAACCTATCTCCATTATAACAGCATTAAAACCGACAGACAATAACCCTGCTTTCCATATTATTTTCTATTGAAACTCTATAACACTCTATAACAAATCAGGAAACATCGTCAGAATCGACGCAGGAAAACCAGATGCCGGACGGCACTATGACCCGTGAATACGGAACAGAATTCTGGATATGGTGATAGCTTCTTATGGAAGGGTGTTATCTGTTTTTGCAGTACTATTTACTTGCATTTATAGTATATCATGCATTCAATCATCCCGCAAGCCCATTTTCAATCAAAAAGGAGAATCCCCGCCTCCATACACCAAACACCGTGTATCGTCTGCGGGAATTCTCCCAAACCCTTTTACCCGATTCTACTAATCCTACAGTCCGCCGACCGGCAAACCTATGCTCCTCAGATTACCGAACCAGCATTCTGCTGATCTGATACTGATCCTCCGGAATATCCTTGTGCATATTCAGTGCTTCCTGAATATCGAAATCTACGTATTCGCCGTGCTTGTAAGCCACGATGCGGTTGCTTTCGCCCTTGCAGAGAAGCTCAACCGCCTTCGCACCCATAATGGAAGCATAAACTCTGTCCTTGCAGGTAGGCGCGCCGCCACGCTGCATGTGGCCCAGAATCGTTGCTCTCGTCTCAATGCCGGTTGCCGCCTCGATTCTCTTCGCCATGGAAGAAGAATGGCCGATACCCTCCGCGTTGATGATGATATGATGCTTCTTGCCGCGTTTTCTGTTCTCAATAATGCGGTTAATCAGCGCCTGCTCGTCACCGTCGTAACGCTCCGGAAGAAGAATATCCTCCGCTCCGTTGGCGAAGCCGCACCACAGGGCAATGTAACCGGCGTTGCGTCCCATAACCTCAATGATACTGCAGCGCTCATGGGAAGTAGATGTATCACGCACCTTGTCGATGGCCTCCATCGCCGTGTTCACAGCAGTATCAAAACCGATGGTGTAATCGGTACATGCGATATCCAGATCGATGGTTCCCGGAAGTCCTATGGTATTAATTCCAAGTGCGGAAAGCTTTCCCGCTCCGCGGAAGGAACCGTCACCGCCGATTACCACCAGGCCGTCAATCCCATGCTTCTTACAGATATCGGCGCCCTTTTTCTGGCCCTCAGCCGTTGTGAACTCCTGGCATCTGGCTGTATAGAGAATCGTACCGCCACGGTGAATAATGTCCGACACGCTGGTACTCGTCATATCAACAATTTCTTCCTGCAGAAGGCCCGCGTATCCTCTCATGATGCCCTTTACTTCTAATCCTTTATGGATAGCCGTCCTGACAACCGCACGGATTGCCGCATTCATACCCGGTGCGTCACCGCCGCTGGTTAATACGCCGATAGTCTTTACTTGTTTTGCCATAGTAACTTCCTCCTGTTTCTGAACATCTTTTATTGTAAACTGTCTTCGTTCTTACCAAATCATACAAATTGTATTCTAATTCATTTTCCTTATCTTTTCAACTGTTTTTTCTACAACCTTGACATTTTTTTCACCAAGTTTTTCAGCCAAAACAGAGACAAGTTCATTGGAAGCACTTACATTTCTATTGGCCGGTAAAACCTTTTTCGCCCGCTCCTTTTCCAGATAAATGATCACGGTGTCATTTCCTTCCGACTCTTTCAGTTCTGAAAGGATTTCGGCCTCTCTGGCCATGTAAACGTCTTTGTCGGGGAACTTCAGCCACAGCTCCTTTGGAAGGCTCTGGAAGGGGATTACGCGCTCACAGATGACCTTTCCCACCGGATCGTCACCGATAGAAGCGCGGCCCTGGATAAAGACCTTGGCGTCCTCCACAAACAGCTCCCTTTTGCTCTCATAATCCTTTGGAAATACGATTACCTCCACAGATCCGACTAAATCCTCCAGCGTGAGAAACGCCATCAGCTTGTTGTTTCTTGTCGTCTTCACCGTCTTCCCTGTGATCATGCCGCCGATGGTCACATACATACCATCCTGGACGCGGGCCGCTTCCGTCTCCTCATCCACTATGAAATCTATGGTAACCGCGGTGATATTATTCCTCCAGGTGGCCTCATAGGCCTCCAGCGGGTGGCCGCTTACGTAGATTCCCAGCGCCTCCTTCTCAAAGGCCAGAAGCTCCTCCTTCGGAAATTCTCCCACATTGGGGAAGGTAATCTGGTACCGTGTCTTCTCTTCCTCGCTGGCAATGTCGAACAGCGTCAGCTGCCCCTCCATGGAGTTCTTCTTCTCCTTGCTCCTCTGGTCCAGAAGCTCCGGCGCCACCAGGACCTTCTGCTTCCTGGTTCCGGGAAGGGTATCCAGCGCACCCGACTTGATGAAGTTCTCCAGCGTCCTCTTGTTGACCTCCTTATTGCTCATGCGGTCCACAAAGTCCTCGATGGAGGTGAAAAGCCCGTTGCTCTCCCGCTCTGAGACGATCAGCTCCACGACGGATTTGCCGACACTCTTGATCGCCGAGAGGCCGTAGCGGATCGCGCCTCCGGAAACCGAGAAGCCGCTCTCCCCTTCATTGATATCCGGCGGAAGGATGGATATCCCCATCTGCCGGCAGCTTAAAATGTATTCCGATACCTTGGTCACATTATCCATGACCGAGGTCAGCAGGGCCGCCATATATTCCTGCGGATAGTAGTATTTTAAGAAAGCGGTCTGATAAGAAACCACGGCATAAGCCGCCGCGTGGGACTTATTAAATGCGTACTTTGCAAAATCAATCATCTCATCGTAGATATGATTGGCAATCTTCTCATCGATCCCGTTGGCTATACAGCCCATAACACCCTCTTCCGGATTTCCGTAAACGAAATTCTGGCGTTCCTTTTCCATGACCGACGTCTTCTTTTTCGACATGGCTCTTCGAACCAGGTCACTCCGGCCCATGGTATATCCGGCCAGATCCCGCACGATCTGCATAACCTGTTCCTGGTAGACGATACAGCCATAGGTCGGGCTTAAGATCGGTTCCATCTGAGGGCAGTCATACGTCGCGGACGAGGGATCATTCTTTCCTTTTAAATATTTGGGAATGAAATCCATAGGGCCCGGGCGATAGAGGGAAATACCGGCAATGATGTCCTCAAGGCTCTGAGGCTTTAACTCCTTCATGAAGCTCTTCATCCCCGAACTCTCCAGCTGGAACACGCCGTCATCCTTTCCTGTTCCGATGGATTCCAGCACCGCCTTGTCGTCGTAATCGATATAATCCATATCGAGCGCCACGCCGCGGTTCTTCTCCACAGCCTTCACCGCATTCTGAATAACGGTCAGCGTCCGGAGTCCCAGGAAATCCATCTTTAAAAGCCCCAGTTCCTCCAGCGTGGTCATGGTGAACTGTGTCGTGATCGTACCGTCAGCCGCCTTTGAAAGCGGAACATACTCGTCTACCGAGGTACGGCTGATAACGACTCCTGCCGCATGCATGGAGGTATGCCTTGGCAGGCCTTCAAGACGCATGGACATGTCGATTAAATATTTGACCTCCGGGTCCTCATTATAGGCACTTCTTAAATCCGGGCTCTGTTTTAACGCCTTCTCCAGAGTCATACCCAGATCACCCGGTATCATCTTCGCAATAGCGTCGCATCTGGCATAAGGCATGTCCAGAACACGTCCGACATCGCGCACCACGCCCTTTGCCGCCAGCGTACCGAAGGTGACGATCTGTACAACCTGTTCCTTGCCGTACTTTCTCACCACATAATCGATAACTTCCTGTCGCCGTTCGAAGCAGAAGTCAATATCAATATCGGGCATGGATACTCGCTCAGGATTTAAGAACCGCTCGAACAGCAGGTTATACCGGATGGGATCGATATTGGTGATCCCCAGACAGTATGATACGATGCTGCCAGCCGCAGAACCACGCCCCGGACCCACGATGATGTCCTGGGATCTGGCATAATGGATGAAATCCCATACGATCAGGAAGTAATCCACGTATCCCATGGTATGGATTACGTCCAGCTCATACTCCAGTCTGGCCTTCAGCGTACCGTCGTCGTCAGGGTAATGCTTCGTAAATCCTTCGAAACAGAGCTTGTTTAAATATCCCCAGGAGTCGTAGCCCTCCGGCACATCGTACCGGGGCAGCTTCGTCACGCCGAACTCGATCTCCACGTTGCAGCGCTCGGCGATATCGTGTGTGTTGTCGATCGCTTCGGCAGCATAGGAGAAGAGTTTTCTCATCTCCTCCTCGGTCTTGCAGTAGTACTGGCCGCCCTCATACCTCATGCGGTTTTCATCGGTTACCTTCTTACCGGTCTGAATACACAGAAGGATATCGTGCGGTGTGGCATCCTCCGCAAATGTATAATGAATATCATTGGTCGCAACCAGCTTGATGCCGGTCTCCCTGCTCATGCGCAGCAATCCCTGGTTCACCGTGTGCTGCGCCGGAATTCCATGATCCTGCAGTTCCAGGAAGAAATTCCCTTCCCCAAAAATCTGCTGGTAGCGGAGCGCCGCATTCTTTCCCTGCTCGTACATACCGCGCTCGATATAGCGCTGTACCTCGCCGGCCAGACAGGCGCTGAGAGCGATGATACCCTCATGGTACGTCTCCAGCACTTCATAATCAACACGGGGTTTATAATAAAATCCATCGACGAAGCCCTTGGACACGATCTTCATCAGGTTCTGATAACCCTGGTTGTTCTCGGCCAACAGCACCAGATGATAGTAGCGGTCCTCCCCGTTCGTGGTTTCTCTGTCAAATCTGGAACCGGCCGTCACATATACCTCGCATCCGATGATGGGTTTGATTCCCACCTCTCTGGCCGCCCGGTAGAAATCGATCACGCCGTACATGACGCCATGGTCCGTGATAGCCATGCTGTCCATGCCCAGCTCTTTTGCCCTCGCCGTCAGCTCCTTAATCTTACAGGAGCCGTCTAAAAGGCTGTATTCCGTATGGACGTGTAAATGTGTAAATGCCACGTTTCTAGTCTCCTTTGTTTTATCTCTTATATCTCGTCAAAATTATTTTAACATATCCTATTCGTTTATTATAGCATATTTTTTATTTACGCGCGGGATTTTTCGTTCAGGGGATATATAACCAAAAACAGACATGAATCTCCGCGGCCTTCGCGGAATCATTCATGCCTGTTTCCCTTTTCCAATTTGGAGTGTATAAACACTCTCTAGTTGTTGCTCAAATATTTTTCAATATCGGTAACGGCCTGGTTTTCATCTGCACCATCAGCAGAAATTGTAACCTGCTCTCCGGCTGCAAGACCCAGGGTCATCATACCCATAATGCTCTTTGCATTTACTTTCTTGGACTCGATCTCCACGTAAATACTGCTTTCATACTGGCTGGCTACCTGTACAAGCATGGCTACCGGCCTGGCCTCTAATCCTGATGCAAGTTCGACGGTGACTGTTTTTTTTACCATAATTATCCTCCTCATTCCTGTGAACGGACCCTATTCCATTCTGCTGCGTTCGCTCCTGTCCCGCAGTTGCTCTGCTATATCGCAGAGTTTCCTAAGTCGGTGGTTTACTCCTGATTTTCCAACAGGAGGGTCCAGAGCTTCCCCAAGCTCTTTTAATGTTGCTTCCGGTCTTTCTACCCGCTCGCGAGCAATTTCTTCCAAATTCTCCGGCAGATTTTCCAGGCCTATTGTATCTCTGATATATTCTATATCCTCTATCTGCTTCACAGCAGCTGATACCGTTTTGTTGATGTTGGCGGTTTCACAGTTTACCTGACGGTTTACGCTGTTGCGCATGTCCTTCAGAATTCTGATATTCTCCAGCTCCATCAGTGCTACCGGCGCCTCCATCACGTTTAAAATATCGACGATCTGACTGCCTTCCTTGATGTATACGATATAGTAACGTTTTCTCTTAACAATCTTCGCCTCTAAGTCAAAGGTGGCAATGATTCCCTGAAGCTGCTTCGCCTTCTCCTCTGTTGCACATACGATCTCAAAATGATAGAATTTCTCGGGATCACTTAAGGACCCCGATGCCAGAAACGCCCCGCGGATAAATGCGCGCCTGCAGCATGACTGCTGGATCACCACATTCTGAACCACATTTAAATTTTCCCCCACCTCTCCATGCTCGTCAAGGAGCTTTGCGGCATGAAGCACCCGGAGGGCATCCTCATGCTCCCGGATTGTCACCGTGTATGTACGGTTTTTATTTAAATAGGCGTTCCTTCTAATAGAGACATCAGTAACTATATTAAATGTTTTTTTCAATAATGTAAAGTACTTTCTTGCAACTGCCACATTTTCCGTGTGGATTTTAATGGCATAATGGTCCTCTTCCGAGATTATGATCTTTCCACAAAGGCTGATGATCGCTGCAATTTCGGCAATCTGGCAGTGCCTCGCCGGGCTTAACTGCCTGGAAAGTTCGTCTTTTACTTTGGAGGAAAATGACATGGCAGCTCATTCCTTTTTTCTTTTATTATCCTTATCAATGTCACGGTGCTCGATCTTTAAGCCAAATTCGCCGTGGGCTTTCAGCTTCCCGTAGACCGCCTTCGCGATGGTCACCGAGCGGTGCTTCCCTCCGGTACAGCCAATCGCAATGACCAGCTGGTTCTTTCCCTCCAATACGTAGCCCGGAATCAGAAATTCCAGCATATCGTAAAGTTTATCCAGGAAAATAGCCGCTGTCCCGTTCTGCATCACGTAGTCCCGCACTTCCCTGTCCTCGCCCGTCTTCGGACGCAGTTCGTCCACATAATACGGATTCGGAAGGAATCTGACGTCAAAGACGAGATCTGCATCAGAAGGAATTCCGTATTTGAAGCCAAAGGACAGAATTGTGATGTACAGATTCTTATAGCTCTCATTTGCCATAAAGATCTTTTCCAGCTCTGCCTTCAGTTCCTTTGTCAGCAGCTTGCTGGTATCTATGATATAATCCGCCTCTTCCTTTAAAAATGCCAGTTTGAGGCGTTCTTTCTCGATACCGCTGTCAATCCGGCCCTCTCCCGCAAGGGGATGGATCCGTCTCGACTCCTTATACCGCTTAATCAGTGTCTCACTGCCTGCATCCAGGAACAGGATCTCATACGGGACCCTGCTCCTGGACCATTCATCAAAGATCCGGTTAAGTGCAGACAGTTCATCCCCGCTGCGGATATCAATCCCCAGCGCGGCATCCTTAATACCGCCCTGATTGCTCAGGGTCAGCTCGGCAAATTTTTCCACCAGAGGAATAGGAAGGTTATCTACACAGTAGAACCCCATGTCCTCCAGCATCTTCAGCGCACTTGTCTTACCGGCGCCTGACATGCCTGTCACAATTACCAGTCTCACAAAAAGTCTCCTCTACGCCATTTTAAAATCGTCCCAGCGTCTTTACTTCCATCTCCAGTTCCACTCCGGAATGTTCTTTTACTCTTCTCTTCACATCCTGACAGAGCGTCATAATATCCGAAGCCGTGGCATGGTCTCTGTTAATCACAAAACCACAGTGTTTCCCGGAAACCTCCGCGCCGCCCACACGGTATCCTGCAAGGCCCGCCTCTTCGATCAGTTTCCCGGCAAAATTGCCGGCTGGCCGCTTAAATGTGCTACCGGCACTGGGAAATTCCAAGGGCTGCCTGCTCTTTCGCCTGCCCGCCAGATCATCCATATACGCCTTGATCTCATCCCTGTCGCCTGGCTTTAAGCGATACCGCGCTTCCAGCACAATATAATGGTTTGCAGGAATGCAGCTGGTCCGATAGCCCAGCTCCAACTCCGGCAGGGAGAGTACCTTTTCCTCGCCTTCCATGGTCATAACCCGGACTGATTCTAAGATATCCTTCGTCTCGGAACCGTAGGCGCCCGCATTCATCACGACGGCTCCGCCCACCGTACCAGGGATTCCGGCTGCAAATTCAAAGCCTGTGAGCCCGGCCTCCAATGCTGCCTTGCCCACTCGGGAAAGGGATGCTCCCGCACCAGCCGCGATCTCACACCGGTCACTGTCCACACGGCATCCGGAAAATCCGGCTGTCATGGATATGACCACACCATCGAAACCGCCGTCTCCCACAAGCAGATTGCTTCCATTTCCGAGAATGCAGTACGGTACCTCTTCTCTCCGGCACAGCCGGATCACTTCTCCCAGTTCGCGCGCGTCCGCCGGACTTACATAGTAGGCCGCGGGACCGCCGGCGCGAAAGGTCGTGTGTCTGCTCATTTTCTCTTCCGTCTTCACATGGCTGCTATCTGACACTTCCAGCAGTTTCTCATAAAACATCGTCATGAAACACCTCAATCATCCTGTTTTCTTGACAGGTTTGCCTGGACGCGGTTGTATAATTCCTGTGCCGCGTTGTACCCCATCTTCTTCTGTCTGTAGTTGACAGCCGCCGACTCCACGATGATGGCGAGATTCCGTCCCGGACGGACAGGGATGGAATGACAGACCACACGGTTTCCCAGGAACTCCGTATACTGGTCTTCCAATCCCAGTCTGTCGTACTCTTTATCCTTATCCCAGTCCTCCAGCTTGATCACCATGTCGATGGCCTGGGTGTCCTTTACGCTCTCCACACCGAACAGCGTCTTCACATCGATAATACCGATACCTCTCAGCTCGATAAAATGTCTTGTAATTTCCGGAGCGCTTCCGATCAGAGTCTCATCGCTGACCTTTCTGATCTCCACCACGTCATCCGTTACGAGACGATGGCCTCTCTTTATGAGCTCCAGAGCCGCCTCACTCTTACCGATTCCGCTCTCGCCCATAATCAGGACGCCTTCGCCGAATACGTCCACTAAAACGCCATGGATACTGATGCATGGAGCCAGTTTTACCTTCAGCCACCGGATGATCTCCGCCATCAGATCGGAGGTCGTCTGCTCCGAAACAAGGCAGGGCACGCCGTAATGGTCGCACAGTGCGATCATATCCTCATCAGGATCCTGGTTTCTCGAATAAACCAGACACGGAATCTGACTGGACAGAAGCTTGTCATACATCTCCACCTTGCGGTCATGTTCCATCTGTCGGATGTACTCCTGCTCCACATAGCCGATAATCTGGACCCTCTCATTGTCGAAATGGTCAAAAAAACCTGCCAGCTGCAGCGCCGGACGATTGACATCCGGATGGCTCAGCACGATTTTCTCCGCATCGATCTCCGGTGTCATGTTCCGGAAGTTCATTTTTTCAATTAACTCTGTAATCGCAACTCCATGCATGGTCTCATGCTCCTTTTCCATCTGTTTTTCTCATACTAACACAGATTTTGTGTTTTGAAAAGAGATAAGGGGAGGAAATTCCTCAATCCTCATCTAATGAAAGAAGTCATAGACGCTCTTCGCCGATTTACCATTCATGCCCGGTGTGGCCGTCAGGGACTCTATGGACGCTTCTTTTATGGCTTCGATATCCTTGAAATGACGCATCAGCGCCTTGCGGCGGGTGGGGCCAATGTCGGGGATATCGTCCAGGATGGAATGGACCTGGCCTTTGCTGCGGAGGCTGCGGTGGTATTCGATGGCAAAGCGGTGGGCCTCATCCTGAACACGGGTGATCAGCTTGAAGCCTTCGGAACGCTTGTCGATGGGAATCTCCACATTGTTGTAGTATAAACCGCGCGTTCTGTGGTTGTCGTCCTTTACCATACCGCAGACAGGGATGGAAAGCTTCAGCTCACCCAGTACCTCCAGGGCGATATTGACCTGGCCGCGGCCGCCGTCCATCATGAGTAAGTCCGGGAATTTTGTGAAGCTGCCGAACTCCTCGTCCACGCCCTTTTCCTTTAAAGAAGCGGCTTCATCAAGACCGTGGGAAAAGCGGCGCGTCAGGACCTCACGCATGGAGGCGTAGTCGTTGGCGCCTTTGACCCATTTGATCTTGAATTTGCGGTAATCGTTCCGCTTGGGCTTGCCATCCTCATAAACAATCATGGAGCCTACCGATTCGAAACCGCTGATATTAGAGATATCGAAGGCCTCGATCCTGTGGACTCCGGTTATGCCGAGCCAGCCGCAGACCTCATTCATGGCGCCGATGGTCCGCAGCTCCTCGCGTTTGATCTTCTCTTTGTCCTGGGAAAGGACCAGGGCCGCGTTGCGTTCCGCAAGCTCTACCAGGCGCTCCTTCTCCCCCTTCTGAGGGACGACAAGCTTCACCTTCTGGCCGCGTTTGGCGCTGAGCCACTCTCTGATGATCTCGCTGTCCTCAAGCTCTGTCTGAACCCAGAGCTCCCTTGGGACGAACGGCGTGCCGGCATAAAACTGCTTGACGAAGCTGGTCAGGATCTGCCTGTCATCCTCTGCCGTGGCAATGGTAACGTGGTAATGCTCCCGGCCGATCAGACGGCCTTCCCTTACGAAGAAGACCTGGACAACCGCGTCCTTTTCATCCTTCGCCATAGCGATGATATCGCGGTCCTCCATACTGCTGCTGGTAATCTTCTGTTTCTGGGCCACCGCCCTGACGCTGGTCAGCAAATCCCGGTATTCGATGGCTTTTTCGAAATCCATCTCGTCCGACGCCGTCTGCATCTTTTCCTCCAGCATGGAGATGACCGGATCGTATTTGCCGCCCAGAAAATCAAGGGCCTGACTGATGGCCCTTCCGTACTCTTCTTTATTAATGTATCCCTGGCAGGGCGCCGAGCACTGCTTAATGTGGTAATTTAAGCAGGGGCGGTCCTTGCCGATATCCTTCGGCAGATTGCGGTTGCAGGTACGGATCTTGTACAGCTTATGGATCAGATCAATCGTATCCTTAACCGCTCCTGCGCTGGTGTATGGCCCAAAATACTTACTTTTGTCCTTTTTCATGTCCCTGGAAAATAATACCCGGGGGAAATCCTCGTAGACCGTCACCTTGATATACGGATACGTCTTATCGTCCTTTAACATCGTGTTGTATCTGGGACGATGTTCCTTGATTAAGTTGCACTCCAGAACCAGTGCTTCCAGCTCCGAATCCGTTATGATATACTCGAACCTGGCGATCCGGGAAACCATCTGCTCAATCTTTGACGTCTTATTCCTGCTGCTCTGGAAATACTGCCGGACCCTGTTCTTTAAGCTGATGGCCTTTCCCACATAGATGATCTCATCCCTTTTATCGTGCATGATGTAGACCCCAGGCTGGGCGGGCAGTTTCTTTAGTTCTTCTTCTATATTAAATCCATTGTATCCGGATTGCTCCACGTATTTGTCACCTCAGTCTCGCTCCATCGTATTTCGTCTGCATCTCAAGATAATTGACGGCGGCGCGGTACATGCCTTCCCGCGTACCCGTTCCGCTTCCGATGTCCAGAGATTCACAGACAGCCGCAAGCTCCTCCTCGGAAAATATCTCACGGCGTTCTTTTAAAACTTCCAGCTTTTCATAATACGTCTCCGCGTCTAAAAAAGCAAGAAGAATTTTACTGGAAACAGTTGTTTCTTCTTCGGCTTCCTCAGTCTTCGTCCATGCCGCATCTTCCACGCTCGTTTCTCCTGCCGCCTCTTCTTTAAGTTCGACCCGCTCAAACCGGTATTTCTGCTTCACCTCCGGATATTTCTCATGGTCCACTTCGCTGATGAACATGGACAGCGGCCGCACATACGTCCCAAATGTGCCGTACAGCGCCTGGTAAACCACCATCTTCTCTTCTGTCTCGGAATGTTTGGCTACGGTGATGATCTGATACAGCTTATTCTTAAAATGCCTGTAACATTCTCCTGGTTTTGGTATTCTGTCCATATGCGTTTCCTTTCCTGATTTTCTGTCATATCTGCGCAGTACCGCGCTATTCTCCTGCCCCGCCTGTCGTGACGATCACAACATTGGGCTTGCTTCTCTTCTCTCCCTGCGCCGTTGTCTCCGGCTGAGCGGAAGCGGCCCGATCCGTGGCCTCTGTTTCCGGGTCTTCGCCGGTCTGCAGTTCTTCGCTGGCGGATGTTTCATCCACCGGCGCCTCTGTCTCCTCCATCGAGGTTTCTTCAGAAGGCTGTCCCTCCTGCGGAAGCGTCTCCTCCGGTGCCGGCGCAGTTTCCGGCTTCGCTGCTTCTGTCGGCGGCGCTGCCGTGGTTTCAGGAGGCAGAGCCGCTCTCGATTCGGCAATCTTCCGATCCTCCTGGCTGGCTTCTTCCGGCGAAAGAAGGCCATCCCACGTATATTTGTTGGATGCGCTCCAAAGGATCCATTCATCGTATCCGGCGTCATAGACGGCCTGAATCTGGGCTCGCACCTCGGCGGGGCCGTATTTGATGTAATGCTGTAAATAGGAAGCGGTGAAATCCTGAAGCCATGGGCGCACGATGGCATGCCCCTCCCCTGCCGCCGTCACTATGGCCAGATCCTGCTTCGATTTCATCAATGCCGCATAGATCGTATCGTAGGGCTGGGTATCCGGATGCTCGATTCCGAAATTACCATCGCCGTAATGGGACGGATAAATCATCGGGCAGATATAGTCTAAATGCCTGGCCATATCATTATACACCTGGCCCACCGCATCCGCGTCAATCTTACTTCCTATAATGGTGCCGAAAACATCGGCCGAAACGAAGATGCCCTCCGCCGACAGCTTGTCATAGGCATACGTAATAAACTCCGTGATGATGTCCGTCTTGGAGCGTCCTTTCGTATCCGCCTCGTCAAATGCGACCTGCTTCATGGTGCTGTCCGTGGCAAACCGGATATAATCAAACTGTATCTCGTCAAACCCGACCTTCGCCGCCTGTGTGCCCACTTCCACCAGATAGTCCCAGACCTCCTGGCGGTAGGGATTGACCCAGGCCAGCCCCTTATTGTCGCGGTGAAGGCTGCCATCCGCGTTCTTTAAACTCCACTCCGGCTTCTTCTCAGCCAGATAAGGATCGCGGAAAGCCACGACCCGGGCGATGGTATAGATACCCCGGGCTTTTAAATCCGCCATGAGCGCTCCGATATCCCGGATATACCGCTCCGAAGCGCCGATCTCATTGACAGTAGGCGCATCATCCATGGAAAATGTAATTCTTCCGTCGTCGTTCTTCACATCGATGACCACCGCGTTAATCTCCGTCTGGTCGATCTTGTCAAGAATCGCCTGAAAGCCTTCTGATCCAGCCATATATCCGGAAATGTAGACGCCCTTCACACGAACCCGTTCCTTCTGCGGTTCTGCCGGCTCTGTCTCCTGCTGGACTTCCAGCGTCTCCTCCGTGGTTTCTCCGCTCATACTCTCTGTTTCTGTTGTCTCATCCGTTTCCGGCAAATCGGATACCTGCTTATATTTGCTGCATCCCGTCACCGCCAGCGTACAGACAAGTACTGCCAAAAGCCATTTTTTCATATTATTCCCGTTCACTTTCCTGATGGTTTTATGGTATTCTCCTGTAACATTTATTTAATATTTTACCACATTTTGTAAAATTTACAAACGTGTTTTCGTTTTGACGCTTTAATCATTCAATATGTAAATTATATTTGACATGTAGTCTTTTTTAGTGTACTATGTAGGTATGAAACGAGTATAACGCAGGAACTGGAGGTGGATTTTTATTGAAGAACAAACGGATGAAAATTGCCCGTGTGGAACACGATTTATCGCAGGAGCAGTTAGGGGAACGGGTTGGCGTCACGCGGCAGACCATCAGCATGATCGAATCCGGGAACTATAACCCGACACTGAATCTCTGTATCGCAATCTGTAAAGAACTGAACAGGACACTGGACGAATTATTTTGGGAGGTATCAGAATGAAATCACTGTTTAAGAAACGAATCGTAGATGAACGAATGGAACTTCAAAGTCTTAGGAATGCCAGAAAGAGCTGGAATTTTCTTCTCCTTGCAACCGGCTTCTGCCTTTTGACGGAGCTTCACTTACTCCGATGGGAGCTGAAATACATAGTACCGCAGGCTGTCGTCGTCCTTGCCGCGTCTGTTTATAATTTATTTCTGGATGCCAGAGACGGCAACATTTATACTGCGGAAACTGCGAATCGCAAAAAGCTGTTTCTGCTCTACGCCATCAGCTCCCTGGCAGCGTCACTGATTATCGCCTACAGCTTTTACGTCCGCTATTCCCTTACGACAGCAGTCATCTCTTTCCTACTATTGTTCTTTTTCATGTTTGGGCTTATGTATATGGTGGATTCTCTTTGCTTCCGTATCGGGAAAAAAAGAGCGTTCACGGACTCCGAAGAGGAAGAAGAGTAACCCGGCAGACAAAAGGAGAAGGCAGACGCCTTCTCCTTCTATTTCATAACCGTTCCTCCACCGCCCTTCTAAAAGCTAAAGCAGATGCACCGCCACAATCAATCCTGCAAATACAATGGAGACCATGGAGGTAAGTTTAATCAGAATATTAATGGATGGCCCCGACGTATCCTTAAACGGGTCGCCAACCGTATCTCCCACGACCGCGGCCTTATGCTGGTCGCTTCCTTTTCCGCCGTGGGCTCCGCTCTCGATATATTTCTTTGCATTATCCCATGCTCCGCCGGAGTTGGCCATCATGACCGCCAGGACGAAGCCGGTCACGGTATTGCCGGCCAGCAGGCCTGCGACACCATTCACCCCCAGCAAAAGCCCGACAACGATGGGAATGATCACTGCGATCAGAGCCGGCGCCAGCATCAGCTTCTGCGCCGATTTCGTGCACATATCCACACAGGCGGCGTAATCCGGTTCCGCCTTTCCCTCCATCAGCCCTTTGATCTCCTTAAACTGACGGCGCACCTCGACCACGATAGACTGAGCGGCCTTTCCCACCGCATCCATGGTCAGAGCCGCGAATAAAAATGGAAGCATGCCGCCGATGAACAGGCCGATTAAGACCGTCGGATTTGTGATGGTCAGATTCAGCGCAATATCCGGATTCAGCTGTTTGACTTTGTCAATATAAGATGCAATCAGCGCCAGTGCCGTCAGCGCGGCTGAGCCGATGGCAAATCCCTTTCCGGTGGCCGCCGTCGTATTTCCCAGAGAATCCAGAGCATCCGTCCGGTTTCTGACCTCAGGAGGCATATGGGTCATCTCCGCGATTCCTCCCGCATTATCGGCGATTGGTCCATACGCGTCGGTTGCCAGCGTGATTCCCAGCGTCGATAGCATGCCAACCGCAGAGACTCCGACACCGTAAAGTCCCATGTTAAAATCAGCGTTTCCGCCCGAACAGTAATAGCTGATCAGCACCGACACACCGACGATGATCACAGGAGCTACCGTAGAAAGCATGCCGAGAGACAGTCCGCTGATAATCACCGTAGCCGCTCCCGTCTCACTGGACGAGGCCAGATCCCTCGTCGGCCGGTACGAATCCGACGTAAAATATTCCGTGATTGCACCGATCAGAACACCGGCTACAAGACCGGACAGCACCGCCGCATAGATCCCGATATGTTCCGGAAGCAGGAGGCGGATAATCACATAGGCCCCCGCCACCACCAGAACAGCGCTGATATACGTTCCCAGCCGCAGCGCCTTTAAAAGTTTTTTCTGTGAGGCATCTTCCTTTGTCTTTACGAAGAAGGTACCGATAATCGATGCGATGACACCGAATGCCGCCAGCATCATGGGAACGGCCACGCCCTTCACTCCAAAGCCGGCTGCAACCGCCAGCGCTGCGGTAGACACGATCGAGCCTACATACGATTCATACAAATCTGCGCCCATACCAGCCACATCACCTACGTTGTCGCCTACGTTATCCGCGATAACAGCAGGATTACGGGGATCATCCTCCGGAATCCCCGCCTCTACCTTACCAACCAGATCGGCTCCCACATCGGCCGCTTTCGTAAAAATACCGCCGCCCACACGGGCAAACAGCGCCATACTGGAGGCGCCCATGCCGAAGGTCAGCATATTGGCTGTAATCTGGGCGATCCGTTCCGTCTCCGGAAGCGAATGGAACACGGTATTCAGGATAAAATACCAGATCGTCAGATCGAGAAGTCCCAGCCCCACCACGGTAAAGCCCATGACAGAGCCTGCCGAGAAAGCCACTTTGAGGCCCTTGTTCAGGCTGCGGGAAGCCCCCTCCGCCGTCCTGCAGTTTGCCATCGTCGCGGTCCGCATTCCGATAAACCCCGACAAACCGGAGAAAAAGCCGCCCGTTAAAAATGCAAACGGTGTAAAATAACTCAAAAAACCGCCAAACGCCATACACAGCAATATGATGAAAACGACAGCAAAGAAAATGCCGACGCCCAGATACTGCCATCTTAAATAGGCGCCGGCACCTTTCCTGACCGCAGTAGAGATTTTAATCATCCCAGCGCTGCCCTCCGGCTGTCCCTTCACCCGGACAAACATACAGGCAGCATAAATCAGAGCGGCTATGGAACCAATTGCTACGACATACATAACATTCATGGTACCCCTCCTTGTAATAACATTTTATTGAAATTGTTTAGTTTCAATTTCATTATAGTTCTTTATATGGGCGTATTCAACAAATATGCATGAATTTTTTCAACACCTTAACGGACAGAAGCCCGGCGGGAAACCGGAGTGGAACTACATCTTCCACATCCTGCTTCCCGCCGGGCTTCTCCCTGCATATGCCGGCTCAAAAAAACTCCTAATAAGTGAGCACCTCCGGCCCCTCTTCCGTGATCAGCACCGTGTACTCCCACTGTGCCGACAGGCTTCCGTCTTCCGTATAGATGGTCCAGCCGTCTTCCTCATCCTGAACCACATCGGGCCGTCCCGCATTTACCATCGGTTCTATGGTAAAGATCATGCCGGGAACCAGAAGCATATCCGTTCCCCGCTCTCCGATATGGCTGACCCACGGTTCCTCATGGAAATCATTCCCCACGCCGTGGCCGCCGATCTCACGCACTACCGTAAAACCATTTGCATAAATGTACTCGGATATGGCAGCTCCTATGTCGCCCAAGTGGCCCCAGGCCCGGGCTTCCTTAAGCGCTAAGTCCACACTCTCTTTCGTCACGCGTACCAGCTTCTCCGCCTCCGGCGACACGTTTCCGATGCAGTACATTCTGGAGGCGTCTCCGTAATAACCGTCTAAGATCGTCGTCACATCCACATTGATGATGTCGCCCTCCTTCAGGATCCGGTTCGGATCGGGAATGCCGTGGCAGACCACCTCATTGACGGAAGTGCAGACGCTCTTCGGGTAGCCTTCAAAATTAAGGGGAGCCGGGATGCCGCCCATCTTTATCGTATTTTCATGGACCAGGGTATTGATATCCTCTGTGCTGATGCCCGGACGTATGAAGGAATCCACCAGATCGAGGATCTTCGTATTCACCTCGCCGGCCTTCCTGATTCCATCGATCTGCGCCGGGGTCTTGATCATGTAATGCTCCGGCACCAGATCACCCATGATACCGTAATTTTCAATTTTTCTGTCGAACGCCAGATGGCAGTTCTTATACTTCTTTCCGCTGCCGCACCAGCAGGCGTCATTTCTTCCTAACTTTAACATCGCTAATTCCTCCATCTTCTCTACAACGTTTTATCACGTTTTCTCTCCGTTGTAAAGAGCGCTCCCGATTATTCTTTTAAGACGGCTTTTACCCGGCCGTTCTTCTCTACATTATCATTATATGGGTCGGAGGCCACGATATCCCCATCTTCCAGTCCGTAAATAATTTCTACCCGGCCGCCCTCTCTTCTTCCGGTTTCCACAGGTTTTAATACCGCTTTCCCATTCTGTATGAGATAGACAGCGCTTCCATCCTCCGCCGGTATTACGGCCGCGGCAGGTACGGAAAAGACCTCCGGGGCGATCACGACATGAAAGGATACCTCCGCCGTCTGGCCTGCTCCCGCGTGCTCCGGAAGTGCTGCGGGCTTTAACTCTACGGTACACCGGTTCTCTTCCAGGCCGATGGAAGACATCTGTTTCTCGGCAGTCTTCGCGATGAAGCTCACCTCGGCTTCCCCCTCGCTCCCGTCGGCGTAAATGACTTTCGCCTTAAGCCCGGGTGTCAATGCGGCCGCATCCTCCGACAGAACGGAGGCGGAAAGCTTCATGCTGTCCGGGCGGTAGATTTTCACCACCGGCTGGTTGGGCGACAGATAGGCGCCTTCCTCCGTGTACACCTCCCACAGGACGCCGTCGTATGGCATCTTTACTGCACCGGGATTCACGGTATCATCGAGAAGGGCCAGCTGCCTTTCGAAGGAAGCAATCTGCTCCTGGGAATGCGCCTTCTGCTCCTCGGAATTATCTTCCTTCGCCTGCGTGTATTTCTGGTAAGTCAGATCCAGCTGGGTCTTTAAGGAATCCAGGTCCGACTGGGCGATGAAGCCGCCCTGCTGCGCCAGCACCACCCCGTTGTCGTAATTCTTCTTCGCAAGGCGGTATTCGCTTTCCGCCGCCTTAAGGGCCGCCGCTGCCGAACCATTGGAACCGTAGAGACGGTCGTACTCCTGACGGGCCGCGCTTAACTGCTGCTTAAACTGCTCTCTCTGAATGTCCAGCGTCGTCTGGGAGGCAGTATCCGTCTTTAAAAGGAACTCCCCCTCCTTGACCTCCATTCCCGGCAAATACGGGATTTCCGAGACATTGCCCGCGGTAACGGAATTAAGCACCATGCCTGATACGGGTAGAATGGAGGCCGAAACGGTAAACTGACTCTCCAGGTTTCCTTTTACCGCCTGCTCTGCGGTAGCTTCCACGGGTTTTAAGAGCACCGCCGCATACGCGCCGATACTGATCACGGCAATGGCCGCAAGAAATATCCATTTCACTTTTCTTTTCATCCTGCACCTCTATTCCCGTTCCCGCAGAAGGTCTGCCGGAACTATTTTTTTCAGTTTTCGAAGCATCATCATGGAGCTGAACCCGACAGAGACGGCGGTCAGCCCAATGGCCTGCAGCAGCGCCTTTCCGTCGATAAAGCTGGGAATTGTATACATATCCGAAGCCATAGAGACCGAGATCAGCTGGCTGGCCCCCATGGACATGGGAATTCCGATGAGCACCGCGCCCGCGGCCAGCAGCCACTGTCCCGTGGAGATCACATCGAGACACTCCTTACTCTTTAATCCCAGCATCATCAGGGTGGACAGCTCCCGCTTCAGTTCCTCGAAGCTGATCAGGGAACTGATATAGATGACCGCAAAGCTGATGATAACGCCCAGCATGGACATGGAGGCCATGATGGCGCTCATGCTCCCCATCATGGACCGGTACTGGGAAAGTCTGTCCTGGCGGCTCTGGATTCCGGACACAGCGGCCGCATCCTCGAGACGCTCCCGCAGTTCCTCTAAAACCGTGAGCGGGGCCTTCAGGAGAACGGTCGTGCACACATTGCGGTAATCGCTGATCCTGCTGGCGCTGTCAAAGGACATATAGGCGGAGCTCCCCATATACTGGGCGATTGTGTCCGTCACTGTGACGCGGCTGACCCGCTCCTTGGGATAAGGAACCTTTACCTCTATGGTGCTCCCCTTCTTCACGCCCATGACGTTCGCCATGTGCTCCGATATCACGATGCCCTCTTCCTCCGGATACGCGCGGCTTCCGTCCTCTTTGTACAGCCTTGTGAGGGAAGCCTCCGGCGAAATGGCCTGGATGGTGCAGTCCGTCTTCCCTCCCGGCCCCGACAGGGTGACCGCAAATTCCATCATCCCCTCCGTGATTTCCACCTGCGGATGTTTTACCGCCTCCAGGGCCTCCTCTAAAAGGACCGGCTGCTCAAACTGAACCATGATGTCCTGTCTCTGGGTCTTCTCCCAGTAATCGAAGATAAAGACGTCAAACAGGGAGTTCATGGACACCAGAGTAGCCGTAATCATATAGGCAAAGGCGATGCCGGCCACCGACATGGCCGTCCGCCGTCTGTTTCTGGAAAGGCTTCGAAGCGCCATAACGCCCGGAACCGTAAAGAGATTTAAAAACCCCGGAATCCGCTCCAAAAATGACTGTCTGGCTGACTTGGGTGACGGGGGACGCAGCGCCTGGGCGGGCTTCATCTTTCCGATCACACCGGCGATAATCCAGGAGGTGCCGGAGCAGAAGATCCCCGCCAGCAGGATGCCTTCCAGCAGATAAGACACCGAAAGCGGAGCCGTCACGTCCGGCAGGTTAAAGTATACCCGGTAAAAGCCCGCCATGGGATCCGCCAGGGCATATCCCAGAAGCCCGCCGAACAGTCCGCCGAGCAAACCGGTCACCGCTCCGAAGCCCATGTAATGGAGTCTTATTTTCCTCAATGGGATTCCAATAGCCATCAGGGTTCCGATCTGGGTCCGCTGCTGCTCCACCATACGGCTCTGCGTGATATAGAGAATCACTCCCGCCACGGTCAGAAAGAGGAACGGCACCACGCCGGACATTTTCTCCAACTGCTTGATTTCTTCCCCTACCACGGAGACTGCCAACTGGTCCTCACTGGCATAATGGGAAATGAGGCCGTAGGGCGTAAGCGTCTGTTCGATCTGGTCCTTCACTGCCTCCCAGTCGCTGCTGGGCTCCAGCTTAAACAAAAAGCTGTTACCATGGCCTTCCTGGCCAAACAGCTGGGCCATGGTCCGATATGAGGTAAACGCCGCGTCGTACACGGCCGGGCTGGGATACAGCTCGTTCATATTGCGGATCATGTAGATGTTTTCCGGCGTCAGGCCGATTCCCGTGATCTCCATGGGGACCCGCTTACCTTCCACGACAATCTCCACCGTGTCCCCCGGATTTAAATTTCTGGCCTTCGCGATGCCGTCGCCGATAACGATCTCCTTTTTTCCCTCTTCCGGCAGCGTGCCGCGGGATAAGACCGGACGGTTCATCTCGCCCTCCGACCAGGATACGAGATGGAGCTCCACATCCTCTTCGTATCCGTATACCCTCGTGTCCTTCACGAGCCGGGCCTGCACCGTGTCGATTCCGGGAATCCTCTTTAAGATTCCCGCCTCGGAGACGGGGGAATCGGTTACCTCGGCAAAGCCGTCGCAGAATTCGGACTGAGAAAAGAACATATCACGGGATTCGGCCAGATTGTCGTAGCACAGCTCCAGCACGGTAAAACCGCAGAAACCGATGGCAACGATCAGGATGCACAGTATGTAAGCCGTCATGGATCGCTTCATGTCGCGAATCATTTTTTTCAATAAAAGTTTCGTCATATCCGTCCCTTTCCGCCGCTACCAGTCCAGTTCTTCCGCCTGGCATGGATGCTCATTGACAGTGATACGCTCCAGCCTTCCGTCCTTCATGTGGAAGACGCGGTCCGCCACACGGGCCATCTCCGCGTTGTGAGTGATGGTCATGACGGGGCATTTTAAGCTTTCGCCCACCTCCATAAGAAGTCTTACGATGGCCACGCTGTTTTTGCTGTCCAGCGCCCCCGTCGGCTCATCGCACAAAAGAAGATCTGGCTTTTTAACAATGGCCCTGGCGATGGAGACCCGCTGCTGTTCTCCTCCTGACAGCTGAGCCGGAAAGTGTCTCTCTCTGCCGCCCAGCCCCACCATGGCGAGCACCTCCTTCGGGTCCATGTGCTCCTTCACAATGCTGGCCGCCAGCTCCACATTTTCTATGGCATTTAAGGAGGGGATGAGATTGAAAAACTGAAATACGAAGCCTACGACATCCTTCCGGTAGTCGGAGAGCTGGTCCGCCGTATATCCCGTCAATTCTCTGTCCTTGTACCATATCTCACCGCCTGTGGGCTTATCCATCCCGCCTACTATATTTAGAAGGGTACTCTTCCCGGAGCCGGAGGGCCCCAGTACCACGATAAATTCTCCCTGTTCCACCTCGAAGGTGACATCCTTTAAGGCATCCACCGCCACGCCCTCCCCTTCATACCGGACGGAGAGATGATCCGCTTTGATTACCGTTTTTCCTGCTGCCATTCTATGCCTCCATTTTCTGATATTCTTCTTTATAAGCGATCTGCTTCAGCCATTTTTCCCAGACATAGAACTTTTCCATGATTTCCTTTATGGAAATGGACGCGTTGGATTTCCGCTTGTCATGCAGGTATCCCTCTGTCAGCCAGACCAGCATCTCGTAGATTTCCATCGGTGGGACATCCGGCTTAAACCTGCTGTAGTCCACATTTCTGAAATACTTCTTAAAGGCAGACGAAACCGCCTCCATCGTCGCCCGGTTTAAGTCTTCCTTTACGATTCCGTCTTCAGAGTAATACCCCCGCACCATGAAATCAGCCAGATAAGGCGTCTTCTCCAGCACTTTGATCTTGGCCTCCGCCGCCATCTCCAGAAGCTCGAAAAAATCGGTGACTGTCTCCCATCTGGCCGCCTTGCCGCCGGACTCATTTCCGCCGCTGGCGGGTTCATCTCCGCTGCCGCCTGGCCCATCTCCCATAACCTGGTTCATGATAAGACTGGCGCAGTAATCGAACAGATACAGGTACAGTGACTTTTTATTGTGAAAATAATAGAATAACAGCCCCTTGGATATCCCTGCTTTTCTCGCGATCTCGTCCGTCACCGCATGTCTGTAATCATTTTTTGAAAATACCTCCAGCCCGGCATTGATGATCCGCAGCTGTTTTTCCTGAGGAAGCTCATAAAACTGTTCATTCATCTTCCTGACCCCCTTAACCTGTTTGGTTTAACCGATCTGGTCAGCTTTATTGTATCGCATTGACTGTATTTTACAACCCCCTGCAAGACCTTTAAACAATCATTTTTTCTCAGAAACGGAAAAATTTATGAAAAGCTGCTTTCGTCAATAACTTTAGCCGGGATTTCGGCCTCATGAGGAACCACGATTCTTCATAACTTTGTAAGTTTACCCTATGGAGAACGAAATAACCGTGGTAATTTCATTCGTTTTATGATACAATCGGTAAGTATTATGAGCAGGAACCCGTCGTTTTTAACGATATGGGGGCTTTTTGCGTGCTTTTTTGCGGGTAAACAGCCTCTGAGGACATAGATTCTAAAGAATAAAAAGGGGTACGAACATGAAAATCGGATTTGATAACAACAAGTACTTGCAGCTGCAGTCTGAGCACATCAGGGAGCGGATTAACCAGTTCGGCGATAAGCTGTATCTGGAATTCGGCGGAAAATTATTTGATGATTATCACGCCTCCAGAGTCCTTCCAGGATTCGCACCTGACAGCAAGTTAAGCATGCTGATGCAGCTCGCCGACCAGGCCGAGATCATCATCGCCATCAATGCCGCAGACATCGAGAAGAACAAGATACGTCACGATCTCGGCATCACCTACGATGTGGATGTGCTCCGCCTGATTCAGTCCTTCACGGACCGGGGACTCTATGTCGGCAGTGTCGTCATCACCCAGTACTCCGGACAGAAGGCAGCCGATCTCTTCAAGAGCAAGCTGGAGAAAATCGGCATCCGTGTCTACCGCCACTACATCATAGACGGATATCCCAGCAACGTATCTCTGATTGTGAGCGACGAGGGATACGGCAGAAATGATTATATCGAAACAGCGAAGCCGCTCGTCATCATCACGGCACCGGGACCGGGAAGCGGAAAGATGGCCACCTGCCTTTCCCAGCTCTACCATGAGAACAAGCGCGGCATCAAGGCCGGATACGCCAAGTTTGAGACCTTCCCAATCTGGAATATCCCCTTAAAGCATCCGGTAAACTTAGCCTATGAAGCGGCTACCGCCGATTTAAATGACGTCAACATGATCGACCCCTTCCATCTCGACGCCTACGGTGTTACCACGGTAAACTACAACCGCGACGTGGAGATTTTCCCGGTGTTAAGCGCCATTTTCGAGGGAATCTACGGCGAATGCCCCTACAAGTCTCCTACCGACATGGGTGTCAATATGGTCGGATGCTGTATTATGGATGACGAGGTTTGTACCGAGGCTTCCCGTCAGGAAATTATTCGGCGCTACTATCAGGCGCTGGCCCGCCTGGCCAAGGATATGGGCAGCAAGGATGAGGTATATAAGATCGAGCTTCTGATGAAGCAGGCCAAGATTACCACCGACTTAAGACGCGTGGTCGGAGCAGCCAACGAGCGGGCGGAAAAGACCGGCTCCCCGGCGGCAGCCATGGAGCTGGATGACGGAACCATCATCACCGGCAAGACCACTAATCTTCTCGGTGCCTCCGCGGCCCTCCTGTTAAATGTGGTCAAGGTGCTGGGTAACATTTCTCATGACATTCATCTGATCGCACCTTCTGCCATCGAACCGATCCAGAAGTTAAAGGTCAATTACCTGGGCAGCAAGAACCCGCGTCTCCACACCGACGAGGTGCTGATCGCCCTGTCAGCCAGCGCGGCCACCGATCACAACGCACAGGTCGCCTTAGAGCAGCTTCCAAAGCTAAAGGGCCGCGAAGTTCACACTTCCGTCCTGCTCTCCGACGTGGATACGAAGATATTCAAGAAGCTGGGCGTCAATCTGACATGCGAACCGATCTATGAGGAGAAAAAGATTTACCATTAATATTGAAGCCGCCGCCCGGATGATTTCTCAATCATCCGGGCGGCGGCTTCTTTCAATAAGACTATGATCTGGTTACGGTAAAAAACGGTGCTCTGCTTTTATCCGGCATTGCTTCCTGTAGAAAGCAATTCCATAGTTCCATACTTCCGTATAACATTCTTCCGGCAGCCAGGAATCATACGCTTTATCTCTGATCTGAGCCAAAGCCCTGTCACTGGCCTGATCCAGTCCCTTGTAGGTTTCTGACACCTTCAGTCCCAATACAATTGGCGGACAGCTTACATTCAGGCTTCGCAAAAAAGCCATGATAGAAAGCTTCCTTCGAATCCATATAACTAATACTGATCTGGAGCAGCCTGGACAATTCCGTTTGATATATACCGATATCTCCAGTCTGCATAGCCTGATACATAACAGAAAGATCCCTTTCCTTCATTTCCTCATGAAACCATGAGGTAATCGTATTTCTATATATATACTCCACCTCCAGATTCGGGACAGCCAGAGTTACATACCAGGTCACCTTATCCAGTCTGCGGGACACTTTCGTCAGATAACCGGTAAAGAAAAGAAAATTCCTTTCTTCGTCGAAAGACCAGCCTTCTTTATCAAATTTTTTACGATGCTGTCCGCACTGGTATTAGCCCAATAAGGAACTGGCATCTCATCGACCTCTTCCTGGACAAAGATATTATAACAGAATACTTAGCATTACACACCATTTTCTGTCAAGCAATCAGGATAAACTTACAACCACTTATTCATTTTCCTGCAATGCGGATTTCCATTTTACCCGAAGCAGCAGGACAATGGAGATCGCCGCCGCCATATAGTTGGAGAATAAATTCCCCCAGAATACGGAATAATAGGCGAGGAAGCTTTCCGTTGCCAGTATAAACAGGTAACGGAGCAGCCATATTCGCAGCAGCCCCACCACCATTGGAACCTTTGTCTTTCCGAGGCCGATAAATGCTCCCTGAACTACCATGCAGATTCCGAAACCGACTACGGAATACGTGTAAATATGTAACGCGTGATTTGCGATCTCCAGCACATCCTGCTGGCGCGTAAACAGGGTCGTTAAATGGGAGGAGGCCGGTACTATAATGGAAATAATAAGGACAGCCGTGATCATACTTGCCACGCATCCGGTCACTGTACATTTCTTCGCCCGCGCGCCCTGTCCCGCGCCCACGTTCATACTCACCATGGTTGTGATGGCAGCGCCGAAGGAGCTGGGCAGGTTAAAGCATACTGACGTGATGTTGTTGGCAATTCCCTGACCGTTTAAGACGACGGGTCCGTATTTCTGGGTCTCGTTGTTGATGAGGAAGAAGCCAAAATTCAGTATCAGACTGGTCACCATGGCCGGGATGCCGACGCGGATCAGCTGATGGATCAGGACTCCGTCAAACCGAAAGCCCTTCAGGGTCAGCTGGTTCTCTCCCTTCTGGATAAACAGCTCATAGAACATCCAGATACAGATGAGCATATTGGCGCAGAGCGAAGCCATGACACAGCCCACAATCCCCAGGCGGAGCCACACGATAAAGACTACATTGAAAGTTATTTTTAATACCAGCATTAAAACCATCCGGATAAATGTCGCTTCCGGCCGCCCGGTTGCATTCATAATAGCATTATAAATGCTTTCCAGGAAGGAAAATGGAAGAACCATGGCATATAAGGCGATATAAAGCCAGACATTATGAGAGATTTCCTGATCCACATGGCCCGATATTGGAAACGCGATGAGCACCAGAAGCGGCGCGATGCACAGGCCGAGGCAGAATGCAAACACCACGGTCTGAGTGCTGATATGCTTAACCCGCTTAAAATTCCCCTGGCCGAAGGTCTGCCCGATGATGGCCATGGCGGCCACGCTTAAGCCCTGGGCCAGCGCGGTCATCATGTTTATGATCGGCTCGCTGTATGTAACGGCGCTGGCCACCAGCGTACCCGCTACATTATTGATGAAGAGACCGTCGGACAGCGGCATCAGGGACTGCACCACGCTCATCATCAGGGTCGGAAACGACAGCATCATCAAGGTTCTTACGATGCTGCCGTTCAGGATCAGTTCACGGCGTTCGGCCGCGCCCGTTTTCAATATTCCAGTTTTCATGTTCCACACATCTCTTTCTTTTCTGTATCAATTAAAATGTCACAATTTCTTACTATAGCACAGTTTATCCGGTCCTGCATCCTGATTTTTCCAATTTTAGCAGTTTGTTAATATTCCTTCTTCCCTTTCGCCGCCTCGTCTTAACATTTTTTTATCCTTTGTAAAATCGGCGTTAAGCTTTTCATTTTCTATAGATTTTTCACGTCAGTCCGTTATAATCGAAGTAAAGAAACATTAAAATCCACGTAAAGTGAGGTAAGACATGAATGGTATGACAATCCCCATATCTGATTTTTTAACAGGACTCTCGTCCAGCCCGGCGTTTGCCGTTACCACGGTTCTGACGCTGGGCGTTATTTTGGTCAACGGCTGGACCGACGCCCCTAACGCCATCGCTACCTGCGTCTCTACCCGGGCCATCACCGCAAAGTATGCGATTCTGATGGCGGCCCTTTTCAATTTTCTTGGAGTTTTTCTCATGACTATGCTCAATCAGAGTGTGGCCTCCACCATTTACAATATGGTCGATTTCGGAGGCGACAGCCACCAGGCGCTGATTGCGCTCTGCGCCGGACTGACCGCCATCGTCGCATGGGCCGTGGCCGCATGGTGGTTCGGAATCCCGACCAGCGAAAGCCACGCCCTGATCGCCGGCCTGTCGGGAGCCGCGATCGCCCTGCATAACGGCGTAGACGGAATCAATGCGTCCGAGTGGGTCAAGGTTCTCTATGGCCTCCTGCTCTCAACCGTTCTCGGCTTCGTCTCCGGCTGGATCTCTGTCCGGCTGGTGGAACTGCTCTTCCGGGACCGCGACCGCAGAAAGACAAACCACTTCTTCGGCGGCGCCCAGATTGCCGGCGGAGCCGCCATGGCCTTCATGCACGGCGCTCAGGACGGCCAGAAATTCATGGGTGTCTTCATGCTTGGAATCTTCCTGGCCCAGGGAAATGTGGGTGAAGGCCATTTCTCCATTCCGGTCTGGCTGATGGTACTGTGCAGTATCGTCATGGCGCTCGGCACCTCCATCGGTGGTTACCGCATCATCAAAGCGGTAGGCATGGACATGGTGAAGCTGGAGAAATATCAGGGATTTGCCGCCGACTTAGCCGGAGCCTTTTGCCTCTTCTTATCCTCCATCGCAGGGATTCCGGTCTCCACCACGCACACGAAGACCACCGCCATCATGGGCGTGGGAGCCGCAAAGCGGATCTCCTGTGTGGACTGGGGCGTCGTGAAGGAGATGGTCCTTACCTGGGTCTTAACTTTTCCCGGCTGCGGTATCATCGGCTTTTTCATGGCAAAACTGTTTCTCTGGATCTTTTAGGCAAAATGGAAGATATCAAGAGATAAATAACGATCAAACTATAAACAGCAAATAGAAAAGGAGTCAGAATCATGACAGGAAAACGAGATCATTTATATTTTGAACTGCTTCAGGAAGGCGTCCGGTATGCAGTTGAAGCGGCGGCGCAGCTGCAGAACGATTTGGAGCACTTTGATGCCTCCGTGTTAAATCAGCAGATTGATACCATGCACGAACTTGAGCACCAGGCCGATTTGACCAAACACCAGGCGATGGAAAAGCTGATCCGGGAATTCATCACTCCCCTGGAGCGCGAAGACATTCTGGGTCTCACCAGCGCGATCGATGATGTGACAGACAGCATCGAGGATGTGCTGCTGCGCCTCTACATGTTTAATATTCATGAGTTGAGGCCGGATGCCCTGGAATTTTCCCGTATTGTGGCACAGTGCTGTGCTGCGCTTCAGGATTTGATGGACGAGTTCCCTCATTTCCGGAAATCGAAAACCATAAGGGAAAAGATCATTGAGATCAACCATCTGGAAGAAATCGGAGACCGCCTCTATACAGAAGCCATGCACCGCCTTCACACGGAGCGTCCGGATGCCGTGGAAATCCTGTCCTGGACCACAATCTATGACCGGTTTGAAAAATGCTGCGACATGTGTGAACACGTGGCCGATTCGGTGGAACTGGTAATATTGAAAAACAGCTGATGGTACAGGGCGCCGGAGAATGACTCTTCAGCGTCCCTGTGTCCTTCCTGCAAAAATCCGAAAGGGGGCGGTATTTCACATTCCCTTTCCTGCAAAGTAAGCTTCATTGAACAGAACGGCCGGGTGATCCGGCTTTTTCTTTTTGGACTTCTCATGGTACTCCAACGCTTTTTCCCTTTCTCCCAGCCTGTCATAGCAGACGCAGAGCTGAATATCCGGTATGAAATCACTGCAGTCCGGATTCACGAAGGCGCCGCTTTCCTCATTGGTCTTATGATCCTTCGCCCGCAGATACCAGTAAACAGCCTGTTTTAAGTTACCCTTGTCGCTTCCCCCCTGTTCCATAAACCATTTTCCCGCCTCACAGCAGAGTTCCGGGCGGGGCAGGTCGTAACGAAAGCTTCGGAACAATGCCTGAAGGGCTTCTTCCCGTTTTCCCATTCTGGCGTAGCAATGGGAGAGATCCAGACAGGCACTGATATTATTTTCAATCCATCCTCTCCCCTCTTCCAGAAATGTTAGAAACATGGCCGCAGCCTCTTCATAACGCCCATGATAGAACAGCTCCCTGGCATAGTAAAACTGATGTCTGGGATCCGTGATCCCTCCATGTTCTTTCATGGTCTCATAGATCTTCAAATTGCGGTCGGGATCCGAAGGGTGCAGCTTTCTGTGGCAGACGGCCGCCTTGCCATAAAGGATGGCCCCGGCCGGTGTGATTACCTCGTGAACCGCTCCCTGCCAGAGAAATCTCCTGCTTCGTTTCAGAAGGCGCTCCCGGTAATACGTCATGGTGGGGTTCCCCTTCTGGTCGAAGGCCACCTGATACGGCATCATGACGACATCCGTGCTCCCATCCAGCTCCTCTTTCATCTGCTGAAATTTCTTCCTGTCCTCTTCTTCGATCACGTCATCCGCATCCAGCCACATCTGATAATCCATAGTCGCTTTTGAAAAGGAAAAATTGCGCGCTGCCGAGAAATCATCAATCCACGGAAAGTCGTATACCGTGTTCGTAAACCGGCCGGCAATTTCCTTTGTCCTGTCCGTGGACCCCGTGTCCACAATGATGATTTCATCCACGATATCTTTTACACTCTCCAGGCACCGCCCCAGAACATCCTCCTCATTCCGTACAATCATACACAGGCTCACCGTCGCCATTTTATCTCATCCTTTCTGATTTTTGTCCGCAAAATACGTATAGGCTCTTACGGTTATCATATGCAAAACACAGCCGGAACGAACCTTTCGGTTCAGTCCGGCTGTGTTCATACTTCCTTCTGCTATTGATAGATGCTGGCTTTTATTTCCTGAATGATCTTATCGAGGCCAAGCTCATTACACTCACTGATCAGCCCCATTGTAACAAATTTCTTATAAGCCGCTGTCAGACCGCTCCGGTCACCGGATTCAGTCAAGCCGATCATCTCATCAATAAAAGCTAAAATCTCACTGTCCGCATCTTCCTTCTTCGAATAGTTCTCATATAACACCTGCAGTTCCTGGGCCAGCGGCCCGCTTACCGCATTTCTGTTGACGGCTTTTACTTTAGCTGGTGTCGTATCCTTAGTGGTGTCTTCCTCTGAGCTTTTTACTGCCTTTCCATTTTCATCAAACAGAATCTCTGAGGCACTGCCATCCTCTGTCAAACGTTTAACAGCCTCGTAAAATCCGACTATGGAATCCTCATCATGAGCTGAAAAAGAAATAATATCTCCGTTCAGAAGCTTCATATGAACCATTTTCTCTGCGCTGCCGGTACGATGGTACAGCAGCCACACAGCGACAGAGGCAGCCAGGGCGATCAACATGCACACAACATGCGTACCCGCTAATGCTATAAATAAAAGGATAAGAAACAGTTCCGCCGGAAACGGTTTCACCGTCAGCTCCCCCAGCCATACCTGGGAAATCCCTGATGACCGCACCGTATGATTTTCCCAGCTTATGAGACCATCTTTTATCTGTATGTTAGAAATCTTATACTGAGTTTCCTGGTTTTTTCCTGACATAATGTATCCTTCCAAAAACGAAATCACACTTCTCCTACAACTGTTGCAATTAATGTAGGATTTGCTATTATTGCGCTTCCCCCCGTATCGAATTCTTCAATATCCACTAAGACGCTATAGACGCAACGTCTTTCTGCCGCTGCACTGTGGTCATACACAGACAGCGTAAAACTATTCGCCTCCGAACATACTTTATCCCGATCGTATAAGATCCCTGCACTGACTGGAACAGTTACCCCCTGACCGCTTTCCTGCCTCAAAATTTGAAATCTCAGCCGCAGTTTTAGTTTCTCAGCAATGATATTACAGGAAAAAGCCAAATGGATCAGTATATTTTTATAACCAGAGGTATCCAAACTAAGAGAAGCCACATGAAATGTGGCTCTCTTATCTGTTCCTTCAGGCAGGACAACTCCCCCAAAATCAGCGTTTTTAATGAACATATTTTCTTTACGGCATACATCTTCAGAAGAATGCGGGCGCTGTTTCATTTGGGGGAAAGGGTATTGCCCCACATTATATCTTGGCTGATTGAATTTCGGGGGAATGCAGTTACATGTTCTGGAACCTGTTTGACAACCATGTCCAAATAGCCTGTAATACATTGCTGCTCCTTTTAGCTAATTAGCAACCGGTAGCGTTATCGACAACAATAGCTCCAAGAGTCGCATTGTTAATAGAAGTAACACCAACCGTTGCAACACCTGCAACAGTTGCAACTACACTGTAAGTGCAGCATTCTGCCTCGCAGATATCGCAGTCACATACGAAAAATGAGAATGAATCACTCGCAGTAACAGCAACGAGGCGGGAGAACGTCCAGACAGGACCAACCGGAATCGGAACCAGCTGATTTTTACACTGTTTGAAAATCTGGAAATTCAGGGAAAGAACTGCCGCCGTAGTAACAATATTGCTGGCAAATTCAAACTTAATGCAAGGTTTACGGAATCCTTTTGTATCTACAGTTGTTGTAGCAACTGTAAAATTAGTTCCTGCAATCGTTGCCAGAGGAAGAGTCACCGCACCAGGACAGCCGCATTTTAATGTTGTTCTGTTCGGAGCGAGAGCTCTGCATCTTTCACATTCACAGTAACATTTGCAGTCACAATCGCAGGATTCTCTCTGATCACACTCACAGTTATTATAGTTCATATCACTCATAATGGAACCTCCATATTATTTCTTTTATTAATACCCTGATGGTATACTACAGTATATTTAAAAAATGGAAAAAGGTGACATATCGGGATTTGGGCATCTTGCCTGTCCTTTGGATGGTGGGGACATGGGGGCGGCATAGGGGGTGTGGGGACCCGGAGACAAATTGATTGGGCGAACAGGATATGGGGGGGAGAAGGGGGATTAGCGGCAGATTTGAGGGTGGGGTGGAGACAGTTTTTTGAGGAATTATGAGGATTTCCGAAAAGCAAATTAAGGTATGAACTGGAAGGCTAATAAGAGGGAATCGGCAAATGGGCTGAGGCGTGGATCCAGATACGAATTGAAGGTATCGAGAACAGCATTTAAGGTATTCTGAACAGGCGGATTCATAAGAATCCGCCTGACTTATGTGGTCTGTTTTAATCCAGGCCTTTTGCTTTTCCTTTGTTTATTGCTGCTAATTAATCTGATTTACGGACCATACAATACCACTGCCGGAACCACCTAAATTCAGCCCGATCGTAAGTCCGTTTGCTACATAGTAAAGTCCGATGATATCACCAGCATTTAGCTGTACCTCTCCAGCCAATGTTACAGTTCCGCTGCCCAATATCGTTCTTAATGACAGTATCAGCGCAATATTAACATTTAAGATAGGAAATAAACCTGTAATTAAACTGGTCACCGTCGGTGAGCTTCTCTGTACAACAAATGCAGGGTTAATTCCCGCCCCCAGTGCGATTGTGATTACCGCTGTCGTTGCATAGTTAATTGTCGCTTCTATAATATATCTGCCTGTGGCCGGCACAGTATAATTTCCAGTCGTCGGATTAAAATTTCCACTGTTGAAATATGGGGCGGCCACCGACCAGCCAGTTAACTGACTGCTGGCAGATACACTGGCTGTTGAAAGAAATGCTGAAAAACCTTCACTGGTGACAGTCGGACCTGTGGCACCTGTTGGGCCGGTGGGGCCTTGTGGACCGGTTGCTCCTGTCGGGCCGGTGATTCCCTGCGAACCCGTGGCTCCTGTGGGGCCTGTGGGGCCTATGACGCCTTGCGGGCCCGTCGCTCCGGTCGGGCCGGTGGGGCCTATGACGCCTTGCGGACCCGTCGCTCCGGTTGGGCCGGTGGGGCCTGTGACGCCTTGTGGGCCTGTCGCTCCGGTTAGGCCGGTAGGACCTATGACGCCTTGCGGACCCGTCGCTCCGGTTGGGCCGGTGGGGCCTATGACGCCTTGCGGGCCTGTCGCTCCGGTTGGGCCGGTGGGGCCTATGACGCCTTGCGGGCCCGTCGCTCCGGTTGGGCCGGTGGGGCCTATGACCCCTTGCGGGCCTGTCGCTCCGGTTGGGCCGGTGGGGCCTGTGACGCCTTGCGGGCCAGTCGGGCCGGTCGCTCCGGTTGGGCCGGTAGGACCTATGACGCCTTGCGGGCCGGTCGCTCCGGTTGAGCCGGTAGGACCTATGACGCCTTGCGGGCCCGTTGCTCCGGTTGGGCCGGTGGGGCCTATGACGCCTTGCGGGCCGGTCGCTCCGGTTGGGCCGGTGGGGCCTATGACGCCTTGCGGGCCCGTTGCTCCGGTTGGGCCGGTGGGGCCTGTGACGCCTTGCGGACCTGTCGCTCCGGTTGATCCGGTAGGACCTATGACGCCTTGCGGGCCTGTCGCTCCGGTTGGGCCTATCACGCCTTGCGAACCGGTTGCTCCCGTCGCGCCTGTAGGACCTATGGCTCCTTGTGGACCCGTCACTCCTGTCGCTCCGGTATTTCCCGTTGGGCCTATGATTCCTTGTGGTCCGGTTGCTCCTGTCACTCCCGTTGGTCCTATATCCCCTTGTGGACCCGTAGCTCCTGTCAATCCTGTTGGACCAATTACACCTTGTGGACCGGTTGAGCCTGTCGCTCCTTGCGGACCTGTGGCTCCTGTTGATCCTGTTAAACCTGTTGGCCCTTGCGGTCCGGTCGCTCCCGTTGGTCCTATCGCTCCTTGTGGTCCGGTTGCTCCGGTCGATCCTGTTAAACCGGTCGCCCCTTGCGGTCCGGTTGCTCCTGTCACTCCTTGTGAGCCTGTTGGGCCTGTCGCTCCTTGTGGTCCAGTAACTCCTGTCGCTCCTGTAGGACCCATCGTCCCTGTAGGACCTGTCGCGCCCTGTGGGCCGGTTGCTCCTGTCGCTCCCGTAGGACCAGTCGGACCTGCTGATCCAGCATTTAATACACTGATACCAGCATTAACCGGGACCACATCTGATAGACTGACCTCCGTAGCTAATTCATTTCTTAATGAAATACTAAAACCTGCTGTAACTGTCAAAACTGCGGAGCCAAATATCTCTCCATTTTTTATTCCACTGCCAGCGGTATAACTACTGGAAGGCGTTTCGTTAGTCACAATTGAAAAACTTGGACCGAATACGCCAAGTGCTGTTTTGACAGTCACAAACCATGATACATAGTATTGCCCCGCATTTATAAACGTTATCATACCATCTGCCGGATTATACGTTACATTGGTATCAGAATCAACCAATATTTCGTTAAACAATACTGCGGCATTTGCAGATACTATAAGGGGCGTCGTATTTTGTAACTGTAATCCTAAACCAGCCATTATAACACCTCTTTTAAAACCTTTTATTCTTAGCCATATTCAAATATGGCTTACACTTTAGCCTCTACTATACGCATACTCGCCTGAACAGTTATATCTGATAACGTCAGTGCCGCACCTGATTGGTTTACCAGCTGCATTGTAAATGGTAATTGACCAGCCGTTACTTGAAGAATCGCATTCCCATAAAATTGTCCCGGTATGGATGGCGGTGCATAACTTTCGCCAATTATAGCGGATGTCGTAGCATTAACCAAGTTTACTACAACAAAATCAAGATCTCCTGATCCGTCTAAATTCAACCACCAATCAACAAAATATAAACCTTCTGCCGTAATTTCAATTGTCCCAGCCGTATTTGTGATATCCGGAGTTAAATTTGTAAAGACTGTATCAAAAGTAAATACTCCTCCATCCGCAACATTGTTTCCCGAACTATTTTTAACTTCAAGCTGAATACCACCAACCACTCCTGATGGGCCTGTTGCTCCCGTTGCCCCAGTCTGGCCCGTTGCTCCGGTATTTCCTTGAGGTCCTGTTGCTCCTGTCGGGCCTATATCTCCTTGTGGACCTGTTGCTCCCGTTGCCCCAGTCTGGCCTGTCGCTCCGGTATTTCCTTGCGGTCCCGTTGCTCCTGTTGGACCTGTATCTCCTTGTGGGCCTGTTGCTCCTGTTGGACCTATATCTCCTTGTGGTCCTGTTGCTCCCGTTGCCCCAGTCGGGCCTGTCGCTCCGGTATTTCCTTGTGGGCCTGTTGCTCCTGTCGGGCCTGTCGTTCCGGTATTTCCTTGCGGGCCTGTTGCTCCTGTTGGACCTATATCTCCTTGTGGCCCTGTTGCTCCTGTCGGACCCGTTACTCCGGTATTTCCCTGCGGTCCTGTTGCCCCGGTATTTCCTTGCGGTCCCGTTGCTCCTGTTGAACCTGTATCTCCTTGTGGACCCGTTGCTCCTGTCGGGCCCGTTACTCCGGTATTTCCCTGCGGGCCTGTTGCTCCTGTTGGACCGATATCTCCTTGTGGTCCTGTTGCTCCTGTCGGACCCGTTACTCCGGTATTTCCCTGCGGGCCTGTTGCTCCTGTCGGGCCTGTTGCTCCCGTTGCCCCTGTCGGGCCTGTATCACCTTGCGGTCCTGTTGCTCCCGTCGGACCCGTTACTCCGGTATTTCCCTGCGGACCTGTCGCTCCTGTTGAACCAGTTACTCCTGTCGGGCCTATATCTCCTTGTGGACCTGTCGCTCCCGTCGGACCTGTTGACCCGGTATTTCCCTGCGGTCCTGTTGCTCCCGTTGAACCAGTTGCACCCGTCGGCCCTATATCTCCCTGTGGGCCTGTTGCTCCTGTCGCTCCCGTTGACCCGGTATTTCCCTGCGGACCTGTCGCCCCCGTTGCGCCAGTTACCCCCGTTGGACCTATATCCCCTTGTGGGCCTGTTGCTCCTGTCGCCCCAGTCGGGCCTATATCTCCCTGCGGACCGGTCACTCCCGTTGCACCAGTCGGGCCAGTCGCTCCGGTTGCACCAGTGGCACCAGTTGGGCCAGTGGGACCCCCCTTACCGATATTGACTACTGCGATTCCAGCCATAACTTCTACATTATCATTAAGCCGAACTCCGCCATTCGTCACATTTTGAAGTGTAAAACTAAATTCGGCACTTACATTGAGAAGTGCAAAGCCGGATATTTCTCCTGTCTTTATACCGCTTCCAGCCGTATAATACGTAGGCGTGGCTTCATTGGTCACAATAGAAAAGCTTGGCCCAGATGTGCCAAGCCCCGTTTTCGTCACCACAAACCAAGATACATAATATTCGCCTTCCTGCACAAAGGATATTGTTCCATCAGCAGGATTATAAACTACGTTTGGATCATCGTTGACGAGCGTCTCATTGAACAGGACCGCACCGCCCACAGCGATATAATCAGCAATAGTATTTTGAAGTTGTAATCCTATATCAGCCATAATATCACCATCCCTAAATTCTATATAAATCGCAATGTTTCATTGCGTAAACTTCTGATTTGATCAATTGTTTTTGTAAATACCCGCCTAGCAAGTAATTCCTGCAATCACAATATTAGCCTGTACCGAAGCCTCCGTGTACCTCACGGTATCTCCGCTTATATTTACAAGTGAGAGTCTTCCTGGTGTTTTTCCCGTCGTAATAAGAGCTGTTCCTGCCAGTTGACAGGTTACCTGTGAAGACGAACTGACTGAGATCATGACATTGTTAACTACCACACAAAAATCAATACTCTGCACAGTTTCTGACCCATCAATAGCCACCTCCCAGGAAACATAGTAGCTTCCATTGGAAGGTAATGTGAACTCTCCCGTCATATCATTATATTGGATTCTTGGATTTGACTGGTTTACCATTTTATCAAACACGACATTGCTGTTGTTTTCTAAAAGTGCTCTTGCCGCCCCGCACAGCTGTACCTGTACACCACTTAAGTTACAGGACCTCTGTTCCGGAGGACAGATGGGACAACAGCGCTTGCAGCAGCATCTGTTACAAGAGGTGTTCTCACAATTCCTCACATCACCGTGTCCGCGGTTATCATTATCATTGTCCCTAAGCATCACGCATGTTCCTTTCCTGATTAAGCTGCAAATCAATATGCTGCATGAATGGAGCTGCCAGGTATATTGTGCCATGCAGCCGAAACCGATATTTTAAATTTACTCCATTCCCAGGCGCCAGCTGTTTCGTCCTGTAATCAGACGCACAGATGGATCTAATACACCTAGGCTATTATATGCGGAGGCTTGTATTATGTCACAAAGGCATATTACCACATTGAAGTCATTTGCAATCTGCTGAAATATATCTGAATAATTCATTGCTCTGCGGCACGTCATTCTAAATATAAAATGAAATGCCTGAAAAAACCGCCACCTATGCCCTTTTGATTTGATGCAGTCATACTGAAAAATGGAATTGTACATGCAGCAGAAATGATTTTCAGCATACTCCTGTTTTTCATCACACCTATACAAAAAACACCGGCAGTTCAACAAAATATGAACTGCCAGTGTTTTCCATTAATACAAGGAGACATTTATTCCTTTGCTTCTATTTTTCTTTATGATATAGCCACACCAGCACTTGCATAACCTACAACACTGTTTACAAGATTAAGGCCCGTAGCCGTAGTTGAAAATACAAGTAAGAGACGTGTATTCATTGTCACCGGGATTGAAAGCCCTGTCGTCGACCCACTGGAGATATCACCAATGGAAATGAGACCGCTGAGAGCTGGAGCCAACGTAACAACTGCCCCTGCAATCGGTGAGAAAATGTTATTCGGTGTCGTAGATTGATAAAGCTGTGCCCGGATTGTAATTGTCGAACCTACTAAAGACAATGCCACAGTACTGCTGAAAAATGCGGACATAGAAGTGATCACACCATCACGCGGTACTGAAAATGCAAAGTTTGTAAGTGTTCCGGACGCATTTGTTAAATCGATTGTTGTTCCCAACACACCAACACTTGGTGCGCTGTCTCCAAAACCAATTAATGATGGAATACCAGCTAATCCGCCGAGAATTGTTGTCATTGTAATTGGTAATCCAGATGAATACGGAATAATTGCACTGCTTCCGGCTATACCCGCTGCACCGGTTGCTCCTGTTGCTCCCGTAGCGCCTGTGGCCCCTGTTGCTCCCGTTGCACCCGTGGCTCCCGTGGCTCCTGTTGCTCCGGCTGCTCCGGCTGCTCCTGTAGCTCCCGTGGCTCCTGTTGCTCCGGCTGCTCCTGTCGCTCCTGTGGCTCCTGTTGCTCCGGCCGCTCCGGCTGCTCCTGTCGCTCCTGTTGGACCTGTTGCTCCTGTTGCTCCGGCCGCTCCGGCTGCTCCTGTTGCTCCCGTGGCTCCTGTTGGGCCTGTGGCTCCATTCGCTCCCGTTGCTCCGTTAGCGCCTGTCGGACCTGTTGGACCTGTTGGACCTGTAGCTCCCGTGGCTCCTGCCGCTCCTGCTGCGCCAGTCGCTCCCGTTGCTCCGGTTGCGCCTGCGGCTCCGGCTGCTCCTGTAGCTCCGGTGGCACCTGTGGCTCCTGCCACTCCGTTGGCTCCGGTTGGACCTGTGGCTCCGGTTGGACCTGTCGGACCTGTTGGGCCTGTCGGGCCTGTGGCTCCCATCGGACCTGCGCTTCCGGTTGCACCTGTGGCGCCAGTGGCTCCGGCTGCTCCAGCCGCTCCAGTGGCACCTGTCGGGCCCGTGGCACCTGCCACACCATTTGCTCCGGTAGCACCAGTGGCACCTGTAGCTCCGGTGGCTCCAGCCGCTCCTGCTGCTCCAGTAGCGCCTGTTGCTCCAGTTGCTCCCGTTGCTCCAGCGGCTCCGGCGGCTCCTGTTGGGCCTGTCGGACCTGCGGCTCCATTCGCTCCCGTTGCTCCGGTAGCTCCTGTCGCACCTGCAACACCATTAGCTCCCGTTGGTCCGGTCGGGCCAATCGGGCCTGCAGCTCCGGTAGCGCCAGTGGCACCCGTCGCACCTGCGGCTCCATTCGCTCCCGTTGCTCCAGTTGCACCCGTCGCACCTGCGGCTCCGTTTGCTCCCGTTGCTCCTGTCGCTCCTGTAGCACCTGCCGGGCCATTCGCTCCCGTTGCGCCAGTCGGGCCGATTGGGCCTGCGACTCCAGTCGCGCCAGTCGCGCCAGTCGCGCCGGTCGCACCTGTTGCTCCTGTTCTGCCTGCTGCCCCTGTCGCTCCTGTCGGACCCATTGGGCCGGTTGCTCCTGTTGGACCTGTCGGACCTGTAGCTCCTCTCGGACCTGCAGCTCCTGCTGCACCGGTAGCACCTGTTGCTCCAGGAAGTCCCTGAAGTCCGGTTACACCCTGCGGTCCCTGAGGACCTGTCACACCGGCAGGCCCCTGCGGACCTGTAACGCCCTGAAAACCTCTTGGTCCCTGCGGCCCCTGCGGCCCTGTTGCCCCACGAGGCCCCTGCGGACCTGTCGCGCCCTGAGGCCCTCTCGGCCCAGGACAGCCCTGCGGCCCCTGCGGACCCGGAAGACCTGGAAGTCCCTGCGGTCCTCTCGGTCCCTGAGGCCCTGGACAGCAGTGGCACATGTTATTACTGCAGTTATTACCGCAATTACTACCACAAGTACCTCCACAGCTACGATTTGATACATTCGGACAGCCTGGACGGTCTGCATACGGCGACTGCTGTGAAACAGACTGGTACTCCTGTTGTCCATCAGATATATGGTTATCGAAATTGGGGATACCAAACGGGCCCCCCGCCTTCGGATAATATTTACAACTCATAAAAAACCTCCTGAATTCTCTTTCCATTATTATTCTATGTCCAACAGGAAAAAAGAGTTCTAGGGGTTCTGTTCACTTCCATTTATAAAGGCAAAAATAAAAGGGATCACAGCTTCCTGCAATCCCTCTTTCCGCTTAAATCTTTTCGAACCGTTCCACGTCCGTTACAAATATCGTTGCTCCGCCAAGCTCAACTGTCATTGGCATCATCATATATCCTGCTGAAATAGATGCAATATTCGGTGCCGGAACATTACAGGTTATCTTCTGTCTCTTTCCACAGGTATCCTTAATTAAATTAATTACTTCCTCAACCTTGTCATCATTCGTACCAATCATCAGAGTAGAGTTGCCTTTCTTCAAGAACCCACCGGTAGTAGCCAATTTCGTTACGCTGAAGCTGTTTTCATTCAGTACATCTGTCACACGGTTTCCATCATCGGAACTGACAATTGCATAAACTATCTTCATATCAATCACCTCGTTGTCTTTCTTGGCAAATATATAAGCTGGTTCTATTATAAAGCATAATCAGGAAAAATAAAACAGCAAATCACAAAATAGTTATCAATTTTCTGTTAATATGTAACAGTTCATCTTTTCTGCAAGTTTTCGATAAACCCAGGTCTGCATCCACGGCTCCTTTGATGCGTTGATTCCATCCTTCGTCAAAAACCAGCGCACATCACTGTTTTCATCCTCTTTTTCATGCAGATTTGCTTCTTCATCCGCCTCCAGCAGATAGGTGATGTTCAAATGAAGGTGAGACGATACATAGCTTCCATTTTTTATATGGCCGGACACAGTCAGTATCTCAATGGAAAAGATATCTTCGGTGACAGGGCTCACAGAGCGAAGCCCGCTCTCCTCCATCGCCTCTTTTTGAGCCACCAGAAGCAGGTTCTTCTCTCCATCCGCATGACCGCCCAGCCATGCCCACGAATCGTAAATATTATGATACGCCATCAAAATTTTACTGCGCTCACGGTTTGTCACCCATGCCGAGGCCGTCATATGGACGTCTTTGCTCTCTCTCGTATATACCAGATCCCCTCGCTCCAAAAACTTCAGAATCTGTTCCCGGTCTTTTTCTTCCTGTTCATTATATGGTATATAGTCCATTAACACTTCCTTCAAATTCATCTCTTTTTCCCTCCTGCCGCCACTTTTTTAACTTTCCAGTCATAACTCGTCTTTTTTTGCTTATATATTGAATAAGAACCTTATTTAACGAGGATATTTCATGGATATAACAACATTTCATTACTCAGATCATACTCCGTATCCACCCGTAAAGGTGGACGGCAAAAATCCCCAGTATGCGGCCGCGATTCTTTCCAATATCGGTGCCTGTAACTCCGAGATGACCGCGGTCAGCCTTTACTTTTATAACAGCCTGGTCACCAGGGAGTACTATCACGACGTAGCCGAATGTTTCCACCGGATCAGCATTGTGGAAATGCGGCACCTCGATATCTTCGGTGAACTGGCTTTAAAGCTGGGAACTGACCCGCGGTTATGGAGCTATAACAAAGGGCGCATGTATTATTGGTGTCCCGGATGCAACCAGTATCCGACGCAGATTCATGCACTGCTCAATAACGCACTCGAAGGAGAGATCGAAGCTATCCGCAAATACCATGCTCAATCTGAATGGATTGAAGATGGACATATTCGATCAATTTTAAACCGCATCATCGCGGATGAAGAGCTTCACGTCAAGATATTCCGTTCTCTCTTATCCGAGCTTTCCATGCCGGAACCGGAACCGCAATCGGAGCCGGCCGAATCACCGGAGCCCACTACGCAGGTTCCTACATAATGTGTTTCTTCGTCTCCTGATCCAATCTGTCACGCAGTACGGCCATCAGCCCGTCTTCACGAAAATAGGCTGCGCCGTACTGCAGATTAAATTCATAATCAAAATCGGAGGGATTCATTCCCTGATTATGCTGCAAAATAGTTTCCGCCTTATCCAGAGCCTTCACCAGATGGGCCTCAGGAGACCTGTTCTCGTTATATTCCTTCCAGATCGCCATAAAATTCTCACGATCCTTATCCGGAAGAAATGAAAACAGCCGTTCCACAGACCGCTGCTCCTCCGCATGCTTTTGCTGTTCATCTGGCAGCAGAGCGGCCGATATATCACCGTCATACAGCTCCCCCAGATCATGGATCAGGCACATGATAAGTACCCTCTTTCCATCCAGTTCCGGATATTCGCCCAGCATCAGAGCGGCAAAGAGAGCCAGCCTCCAGCTGTGTTCAGCCGTGCTCTCCTGTCTCCCTGCAGATCCCCACGCCGTGCGCAGTACATTCTTTAAAAGCTCTGTCTCCTTTATAAAAGCCAGATACCGGTCAAGCCGTTCTTCCTCCATCATTCATTCATCCTCCCTCCTGATTTCTACACCCTCCTGGTGTTTCCTCTCCATCTGATGCCGATTCTTCCGATTTTCCACTGTGTCAAATATAATCGAGAAATCGTAATCTTCCGGATAGAGCTCTTCTGCTGCGACTAAAAGCTTTATCCGTTTGTGATTGATCCATATCTTCCTGTCCTGCAGCTGCACCTGGAGGACACCCTTCTCATTCACCGTTCTGCATACAATTCCCGTCTTTTTATCCGGCAGAACTAAAACACTGTCGCCAACTGTAAACTTCACAGCCAGTTCCTTCTGAATTCCCTTTTCTTCCTTCTGTTTTCGAATACGGGGGCCTTCCGGAAGAATGACATGCTTTTTCTTTTTGCCGCCGCTCTCCGCCTGAAGCCACTCTGGTTTCAAGTTGCCGTATGCAGCCTGTTCCGCTCTTAAAAGCATGGCGTCCGGCATACCTAATTTTTTAGCAATAAACAGGGCGCAGCTCTCTCCCGCTTCTCCCTGTACAAGCCGGTAAAGCGGCTGCAGGGTCTCCCGGTCAAAGGCCATTCTCGCATTCTCAACACCATCGGCCGCTTCCGCATACCCCTTCACCTCCGGATAGTGGGTAGTAACCAGGAACAGACATCCACATTGCCTCAGACTCTCCAATATGGCAATGGCAATCCCCATTCCCTCCGCCGGATCCGTACCGGACCCAAGTTCGTCCAGAAGTACCAGACTCTCCGGTCCTGCTTTTTTCAAAATATCCAGCACATTTGTAATGTGAGCGGAAAATGTGGACAGATTCTCAGATATATTCTGTCCGTCTCCAATATCGCACAGCACCTGATTATTCATACAGAGACTGGCTTCTTCACATGGCACGTGAAGTCCGCACTGCGCCATGATACAGAACAGTCCCACCGTCTTCATCGTCACAGTCTTCCCGCCTGTATTGGGCCCTGTAATGACGACACCATTTCCCCTGTCTCCGAGTTCGAAGCTCAAGGGCACTGCGTGTTCCCGGCTCATCAGCGGATGTCTGCCGTTCCTGATTCGAATGTACCGTTCCATGTTGATCTGCGGTTCTTTCGCCTCCATGGCAGCGCTTAACTTTCCTTTGGCGAATATATAGTCCAGCTTCTCAATCAGTCTCTTGTCGGCTTCGAAAACCTCCCGGTTTTCCGCCACCATTACCGTCAATTCATAGAGAATTCGTCTCGTTTCATTCTCTTCTTCCATCTTCAGCAGCTCCAGCTCTGAATTCATAGAGGCAACCGCTTCCGGTTCGATAAAAAGAGTGGCCCCTGTAGCGGACTTATCAATCACGCTTCCCGGCACCGATGACCGGTATTCCTTCTTTACAGGCAGACACATCTTGCCATTACGGTTCGTCACGTAATGATCAGCAAAACAGCTCTTCCTGCTCTTTAAGATAGAATCCGCTTTGGCCCGGACCTTTTCCTCCATACGGATCATGTCCTGCCGCAGACTTCTGAGAAGGCGGCTGGCTCCGTCCTCAACCCGTCCCCCTCTGACAGCTTCCGCGAGCTGCTCCCTCAAGTGCTCCAGGGGATCCAGTTCCTCATCATAGCAGGCCAGACTCGTGTTTAAATATCTGCACCGGTTCAAAAAGTCCTTCAGGCGTTTTACCGCCGTCAGCGTCATACCGACCGATTCCAGCTGTTCGGCTGACAGACAGCCGTCCTGTCCGACTATAATCAGGATGTCATCCACATCACCCATGGATGCAATCGGCGGCATTCCTGCACTTTCAATAATCAGTCTCGCCTCTGTCGTATCTTTCTGACTCTTCCTTACATCGCCCTCGTACAGATACGGTTCCAGGCTGCGTATTCTCTCTTTTGCTGACTTTGTACATGCCAGTTCTTCCAGTTGTCTTAATATATGGTCAAATTCTAATGTATGAAATGTGTTGTTCATTGTTCTTTCTCCTGTTTTATTGTTCCTTTACCAGTAGCAGCCAGGCGTCATCAGAAGAGGAATAGACAGCAGCTTTTCTTATTACGAATAAAGAGTCCGGCTCGCCGGACTCTCGCGCCGGAGAGCGGTTGCCTCAGCAACCATACTTCCTTAGCGCGGAGTGCGCATCCTGCCCGGAGGGCTTTTTGTGTAACAGGAGCACTTTCCTGTTACACAAAAAACTGCAGGATCATAGGGCTGGCTATGTTCCTGCAGATAACGATTCATCCTTTTCGTGTATATCACTGCCATTCACATCCCTATGGTCCAAACAGGTACACAAAATAGAAAGAAGATTCTGCCTTACAAAATCAATCTTCTCTTAAGCTGTTCCTGTTCCCGCTATTCTCTTTCTATGCGCCATATTCAGATGCAATTAACAAACACACACTTCCAATCATTTTTATTTATCGCTACTATATCATGTCAATCTTCAAATGTCAACGGAATTTCCTTCCACCTTCTGTCCACCACGTTTTCAGCATCTGGAGTTCTTTCACATTCAGGCAATTTTTCAGGGTATGATTCTCGATTCGGGAAAGGCACTCGTCATAGTCTATCCACATGACAGATTCTACCTCTTCCTTCTGAAGCTTCAGCCGATCTGCTTCTATCGGCCTTGTGTATACATAGACTCTGCAGATTTCATGGTTGTCAATTACCCATGTCTGAAGACACCGGCTTGCAACTCAACTACACGTAGTACGGCATGTGATTCATGCCTCCTGCCTCAAACGTTGGCTACAATAGGCTGATTGACGACAGCCCGCCTGCTTCGGCTATGCCTGACAGGCCTCTGCAAACAGAGTATTACATCCTTTACGGTAGATATTGATGGCCCCTGTCCGGTCGTCATTACTCCGGTAACCGCATACCGTACAGCAAAATTCATGCTTTCTCCTGTTACGGTTGGCCTTTGTCGTATTTCCGCAGACCGGACAGCTCTGGCTGGTGTACTTCGGGTCTGTCGCAAGGACTTCTGACTGCGACAGCGCAGCTTTGTATTCCAGCATCTCCCGGAACTGGCAGAATGCCCAGGAGACCATGACGTACCGGGATTTTAAACGGACGTGTTCTGTGACAGTGCGTATCCCCGTTAGATCCTCTATAATAAAAAGCGTACCTGCTCCATACTGTGAGATAAGTGCCTTCGTAACCGCGTGATTTACCGCAGTTACGTAACGGGTTTCTTTCTCACGGAGCTTTTTCAGCTTCCGCTTTGCTGATTTTGTTCCACATGCCTGCAGACGCTTCCGCAGAGCAAGGGCTTTTGCGCGCTTTTCCTTGACCGTGCGGCCGGAAAAGAATCTGGTGTTCCCTTCATCGTCAAAGGAAACTGCCAGATGGTTCACACCGAGATCAATTCCAACGATATGATTTAAGGTATTCCTGTTCTCTGCTTCCAGAGTAACCGGTATATGCAGATAGTATTTCCTGTTTTTACGGATCAGTTTAGCAGTGCCAAAGCGTCCACCGGCAGAAAACCAGTGTTCCATCCCTTTTAATTCAAATGGGATATGCAGCCTGCCGGAAAGGGTATTTAAACTGACGGACTGACCTGATATGGAGTAATCCCGGTTCCATACCAGATCATACTCAAAGTTTCGAAAAGATACTTTCGAGAAAGGGTGGCCATTGCTTTTCATGGATTTATATTTCGCAAGGACGGTCTTAAATGCACTCTGAGTCATCTGAGAGCGGAGTCCGAACTGCTGTCTGACCGGGTAGTATAAAGCATGGTCTAATTCGAGATAGCGGATTCCCTCCCGTCCAAAAACGAAAGCAGAGACGAAGTTCAGTACATCCCGGATAACGGACAGTGTCTTGTTCAAAATCATCATCTGCTCTGATGTAGGGTATAGTTTGACTTTAGCAGTAATTGTAATAGATTTCATAGATTTTGTACCTCATAACAGATTATGGGCTGAGTACATTTTACCGCAAATTGGAGTTAAAAGCAAACAGATGTTTGAAACCATCCGCATCCCGTTCATCCAATAGTTCCAGAGAACTGCCATCCAGTACTGCTTGAGTCAGCCGCTCCCCTTTATAACAAAGCTTCAACGAAAAGAAAGGCTGGTTATTCTGCAGCAATTCAAAGAAGATCAGGTCGCCTTCCCACAGACTCAGTTCCCGAATCTGATCCTTTTTTACCCATTCGAGCTGTCCTTCCCGGCAATCACCGATCGTCCCCTCATAGCGGTCAGCTGTATACAGGCACATATACTCTTCCGGCCAACGGTCAGAAACGAACGTGACAAGGCCGCGGAAACACCACCTTAAGAGTGTGAGTCCGGTCTCTTCCTTCACCTCCCGAAGCAGACACTCCTCCGGACTCTCTCCCTTCTCAAAGTGGCCGCCTACGCCCAGCCACTTATCTCGGTTCATATCCCCTTCTTTTTTCACCCGGTGCAGCATCAGATAGCTGTCTTCCGTTTCGATATAACAAAGTGTTGTAAAATTTGTATGCGGCATGAATTTACTTCCTCTTCCCCAAAATTGATAAACGTACATCATCCACCATGACAGAAGTATAGTCTATGGTATTCAAATAATCCAGTATCTCCTGCTTCTTTCCGGAAATACAGTAGTTCTTCGTGGTCAGTACCGCCTGCTCCCTGGTCTGATCCAGCAATACCTTCACTGGTTCCACCGTCGTAGGATATACGTAATACCGTCCTTTGCTTCCCATACGGAGGCCCAAAGCATTCAACAGCTGCGGCTGTGAAAGCAGATATTCCAGATTCCCCAGATACTCCTGCTTTAACTCTTCATCTGTCATTCCCACCCGGTCGCGTTCATCCTCTCCCATAATGCTCTTTCTGATCGTAAGACCACCGCGTACCTTTCCTTCTTCATTATATATTTCCACCCAGTTTACCTGGATCGGGGCGTCAATCACTTCAGATACCGGTTTCGCGGTCCTGGTACTGAGTGATAAATGAATCACACTGGAATCCGGAAGTTCTTCCATCTCTTCCTTAAGCGCAGCTTTATCCTCTTCGCTCATCAGTCCGTAGCCATAACGGTTCGCGGTAACCGCCGTAAGATTCTGAGGATCTTCAACTGCAATTCTGCCCCAGTTTACATTCATCTTAACATTGGGAGGAAGTCCCACATATATGGGACTGCTGGTGTCCAAAACACTCATTTCAATTACGTAACGGCCAAATCCACGATCCTTCAGGCTGGAATCGTATACCGTTACATATGGCTGGGCAGTTTCATAATAACCCCTCATATATTTCGTAAATTCATTCTCGTAGGCCGCCTCAGCCGATGTAAACAGGGGGCGTGGATTAAAACTGCAGAGTTTCATCACAGGATTAATGATCAGAAGCAGCACCGCCGCCGCAATCGCCACTGCGAAGAGCGTGCGAAGGCTGATCTTTGTAATCCTTCTGTTAATCTGACGCTCAATCTGCCTCTCCAGGCCTGTGTCCTCCATAATATTCCATTCCGGCAGATCACTCAAGCCTTCTGCCAGTTCATCAAAATCCTTCATGATCTTTCACCTCCAACAACCTCATGACCTGTTTCTTTGCACGGGACCGGATCTGCCGTACATTCTCTTTTGTGATTCCCATGGATCTTCCGATCTCCTCATCGCTTAAATGAAAATAGACCGAATCCAGCAGCACTTCCTTATAGTGAACCGGGAGCGTGGTTATCGCTTCCAGTAAAAGACGCTTCTCCTCATCCTGAATCAGATCCTCCAGAATGTGATCCTCCTGCCTGATAAGCGATAAATCAAAGCTTCCTTCATCCACCAGACGGTTACGCCTCTTCCACAGGTTGAAATACTCATTCTTCAGTACCTTGGTAAGCCAGTAACGCAGACTTCCGCCTCCCTCATAAGACAACAGCGCTTTTAAAAATGTGGACTGCACCAGGTCTTCCGCATCAGACCGGTTACCGGAAAGAGACAGCGCATAGACGTAAAGCGGCCTGTAAAACTGCCTGTATACAGTTGTAAACTCGTCCTGTTCCATGCCCATCCCCTCCTTCTGACTATAAAACAATCCAGCCAGAGATTTGTGACACTTTAAAAGAAAAAAAATAAATATTAATTGGTGATTGCCGTATCCTCGCTCATTCCTGCTTTTGTCTCCGGTATTCTGCCCGCAGCCCCCATGACTTCCAGAGAAACCACGCAGTTTGTTTCCTTTCCGTTATACAGTACCGGAATCTGGCAGATTCCTTCCTGCTCCCAGCTACAGCTGCTCAAATCAAAGGTAAATTTCGATAAATCATATTCCTCTTCGGAAAAATAATTCTCAGCCCTGATATACGGCTCCTTTCCAACCTCTGTTTCTGCATAAAACGTGGTTTTCGTCCCCTGGTCAAACAGCGGATCATTCTTTCCGGTCAGATTTCCGTACAATGCTGCCAGAATAATTACCAGCACAATCGCGCTGAACAGTGATATATGAATTTTCTTCATAGATTTCCTCCTTGCCTCTCAAGCAGTCCGAATCGGCATATTTCTCCGCCGGCCGGAAGGTCAATGTTTTCATTATAAACATTTGCTTTACTGATGTAAAGTTTCGTGGTATATTTTGTAGGAACTATTTTGATAACAAAAGAATATAAGAATTGAAGGTTTTAAAAATGAATACGAATGCGATTCAATGGAGAAATGGGTTAAAAGACGGAATCCCCATCTGTCTCGGATACTTTGCAGTGTCCTTTACCTTTGGCATTATGGCTTCCGGCGCCGGTCTTTCACCCTGGCAGGCAGTCATCATGTCCTTTACAAATCTGACATCGGCGGGGCAATTTGCGGCGCTGGGAATCATTGCGGCGAAGGCGCCATTTATGGAAATGGCAGTGGCGCAATTTATCATAAATCTGCGATACTGCCTTATGTCCTGCTCTCTTTCCCAGAAGCTGGACGATAAGACGCCATTTTTTCACCGCTTCCTGATCGGATACGGTGTTACCGATGAAATTTTCGGAGTTTCTGTGTGCAGGCCTGGAAGGCTGAGCCCATTTTTCAGCTACGGCCTGATTGCCGTCGCAGTACCGGGCTGGACTCTGGGTACTCTTCTCGGTGCGGTTTCCGGAGATTTCCTGCCTCCTCGTATTTTGAGTGCACTAAATGTAGCCCTGTATGGCATGTTTCTTGCAGTTATTATCCCTCCCGCTAAGGGAAACCGGATTTTATCAGGGGTTATCGTGGTATCCATGGTCTGCAGCCTGATCTTTGCGGCAACACCGATATTAAATACCATTTCATCGGGATTTAAAATTATTATTCTGACACTGCTGATTGCAGGGGCGGCCGCATATTTATTCCCGGTAAAAGAGACAGGGGAGGAACAGCATGAATAACCGTATTTATTTAGGTTCTATAATAAATGTTGGGGTATGTGAATAAAAAAATTTACAACCCCGACGTTTTTATTTTATAATATAAAAAAC
>OKVV01000037.1_pt1 | contig 129951 bp, 122 predicted proteins | sample 1606871 | NCBI WGS metagenome assembly OKVV01 (sample SAMN03281011, study PRJEB24777) | human gut metagenome | isolation source: fecal sample PR176 from 1 month old male Indian infant, caesarean delivered... | place: Singapore | collected 2006-01-13
GTGAAATGAAAGTTTCATGCACGGTGTGGAGTGGGGGAAAATCCGGAGATAACTTCAAAGGATTACCTATCACTATTCAACGCCTACAACGATATTGAGGTGATTATGAACAGCGGCCGCAGCATTAAGATCCCGGACAAATTCTCCTCGCCCCAGCACGCCATTGATGTGGTTCGCCGTATGCTGAACGCCTGCGGCATGGTGATAGACGACACCATGCCCAGCGTTATTGGGTTCCTGGATAAAAATATCCGAATCTCTGTGGACAAAGCCCCTATTGTGGATTCTGATGTGGGTATCAACGCTTCCATCCGTATTGTCAACCAGCAGACGGTTTCCGAGCAGAAGCTTCTGGAATCCGGCAGCGCCACGGCGGAAATGCTGCACTTTCTCACGGCCTGTATCCGCTATGGGGTCAGCGTCTGCATTGCCGGCTCCACCGGCTCCGGAAAAACAACCGTAATGGCTTGGCTGCTGTCCCAGGTTCCCAATAACCGCCGCCTGATTACCATTGAGGAGGGGAGCCGGGAATTTGATTTAATCAAGAGGGACGCCAATGGAAATATTCTCAACTCCGTTGTCCACCTGCTGACAAGACCTCATGAAAACCCGGCCATGAACATTAATCAGGATTTTCTTCTGGAGCGTGTGCTGAGAAAGCACCCGGACGTGATTGGCGTAGGGGAAATGAGATCTGCAGCCGAGAGCCTTTCGGCTGCGGAAAGCTCCCGGACCGGCCATACGGTCTGCACCACCATTCACTCCAATTCCTGCAACAGCACCTACCGGCGTATGATGACGCTTGCCAAGCGCAAGTATAACATGGATGATTCCGTGCTTATGCAGATTATGGTGGAAGCCTATCCTGTGGTTGTGTTTACAAAGCAGCTTGAGGACCGCTCCCGGAAAATCATGGAAATTATTGAGGGGGAGGACTATCTGGACGGAAAGCTGCTCTACCGCTCTCTTTACAAGTATGAGGTAGTGGACAACGTAACCCTTGAGGGCGGGGAAACCCATGTGGTAGGGCATCACCGGAAAATGTGTTCTATCTCTGATGGATTGATAAAGCGGCTGCTGGACAATGGTATCTCTCATAAGGAGCTGGAAGAATTCACAGGAAAGGTGGTGGATTAGTTGCAGTGGATTTATCTGATTTGTTTTGCCCTTATAAACGCCGGGCTTCTGGCCCTGTTCGGGGTCCGCCCCGGAGATATTATGGACGCAGTATTTTTGTCCCGGCGCAAAGCCGCTACCCTGAGCGATGAACTGAACGTACTCCTGGGTACTCCGGCCAAAGGGTTCTTTAACCAGGACTACGAAATCAGAAGGATTCTAAGGGACACGGGCAGAGCCGACCGCTTTGAGGCCCTGAAACGGCTTACCCTGATCCTGTTTGCCGTGGGCGCGGTATTGGCGCTCCTGATTGGCAATGTATACATGGTACCGATTCTTGGAATTGGCTTTTCTCTGCTGCCGGTCTGGTATTTGCACAGTACGGCGGCCAGCTATAAAAAGCACTTGAATGAGGAGCTGGAAACGGCAATCTCCATTATTACGACCTCATATCTGCGGACCGAGGATATTATACGGTCTGTGCAGGAAAACCTTTCCTACATCAATGAACCGGTAAGAGCCAATTTTGAGGCGTTTGTCTATGAGACCAGGCTGATTAACGCTAATACGACCAGCGCCATTAACAGCTTAAAAATGAAAATCCCAAACCGGGTATTCCATGAGTGGTGTAATATTTTAATCCAGTGCCAGTCGGACCGCTCCATGAAAAACACCCTTCCCACAATCGCCCAGAAATTCAGCGATGTCCGTATTGTGCAGTCAGAGCTGGAGGCCATGATGCAGGGACCACGGCGCGAGGCAGTCACTATGATGTTTCTTGTAATAGCTAATATCCCTCTGCTGTATTTCCTCAACAAGGACTGGTTTCACACTCTGCTTTTTACAACTCCCGGAAAGATTGCTCTTGCAATCTGCGGGGCAATTATCCTGTTTTCATTGACACAGATTATGAAATTGAGCAAGCCCATTGAATACGGAGGTGACAGCCTATGACACTGTTGGCGCTTACGGCTGTTGTACTGCTTGGGTTCGCAGCCTATTATCTCGCCTGCGCCTTTGCGGATATTCCTACTGCCAGAACCTCGCGCGCCATGCTGATGGTGCGAAGGCAGCAGGGAGTCAAAAGAGAAATTCTGGCCGAGGTTTACCTGACGAAAATCGCAGGGCTCCTGGCTCCTCTCCTGAAGCTGGACAGGCTAAAACGCAATAAGCTGCAGTCAGCTTTACATATTGCCGGGGTGGAGCTGACGCCGGAGGTTTATACGGCCAAAGCCTGGGTAACTGCCGGCGCTGCCGGACTATGCTCTCTGCCCATGGCGTTTGTAATGCCTCTTATGGTGCCGCTCTTAGTCGGGCTGGCCGTGGCGCTCTGGTTCTCCACGTATTATGCGGTCTTTGATTACGTCAGAAAGCGGCGAAAGCTCATAGAAGCGGAGATTCCCCGATTCGCCTTAACCATCGGGCAGAATCTGGAGAATGACCGGGACGTGCTGAAAATCCTGACCTCCTACCGGCGTGTGGCGGGCAGGGATTATGGCGCCGAGCTGGACCAGACCATTGCGGACATGATTACCTCTAACTATGAGAACGCATTGCTTCACTTTGAAACCAGAATCGGAAGCCCTATGCTCTCGGATGTTGTCAGGGGGCTGGTAGGCGTGCTTCGCGGAGACGACCAGCGCATGTATTTCAAGATGATCTGCTTCGACATGAGACAGATTGAGCAGAACAATCTGAAAAAGGAAGCGGCCAAGCGGCCCAAGAAGATACAGAGGTACTCCATGATGATGCTTATTTGCATTATGATTATCTATCTTGTGGTCCTGTGTACCGAGGTGTTAAGCTCTCTCGGTGCCTTTTTCGGTTGACAGAACCGCATCGGTTTCCAAGCAGACAGCTTTATGGAGTTAATAACAACACACAACTATTATATTCAGGAGGTTTTACCATGAAAAAAATATTTATTAAATTTAACAGCACTGCTGCCCGTCTTATGTTAAACACCCGCGCCGCGCTCTCCAACCAACGCGGCGATTTTTATATCAGTGACGCCGTAAAGATCATCATAGCCGTGGTGCTGGGCGCTCTCCTGCTGGCGGCTCTGACATTGATTTTCAACGACACGGTGATTCCCAGAATCACAAGGGAGATCGAGGCATTATTCGGATAACAATACACTCGGGATCAGCGCAGGAATATGCGGCTGATCCCTTTTTTTATTTTACTTTTCGCAATGTGCGGTAATGGAGGTAAGGGCATTGAATCAAAACCATTGTAAGTTTTATTCCTTTATGCGGGCAACCAGGGGCAACTGGAGAAATACGCTGTACGTCATGTGCGGCTCTAACTCCTGCCCCTGCGGAAAAAACCCGCCCTGTGACGGCTTTCTCATGGCTGCAGCCGCGGACGGAAGCCTGATCGTAATGCCTGTGGAAATTGTCAGGCAGTTTACCGGCGAGTCCATCGAACCGTCAGAATGCCGTGGTACTCTGTTGAGAAAGACCTTTGAGGCTGTTTTCTCACAGTATATCGAGTGGCACACGCTTTCGGATTCCGGCTGTCCAATCCTGCAGCTTTACCAGGATGCTGACCGCTGACATCTGAACTAAAACTGTCCTGATCAACGGAATCACGCCGTAAACGGCGAGTAATCAGGAGGTAATTGTTATGAAGCAGAAACAGCGAATCAGATGCCCCTATTGCGGGGCCTATGCCACCTGCCGGCCGGCCAGTGTTGTATATGGTAAATCCGGTAAAACAAAAAATTCGTACCTCTACATCTGTTCCCGATGGCCGGCCTGCGATTCCTATGTGGGCACGCACAAAAAGGATCGGAGTCCCCTGGGAACGCCAGCCAACAAAAGCCTGCGCCACAAGCGGATTCTGGCCCACAGGTCATTGGACGCTGTGCAGCACCGCTTCCAAATGCAAAAGTGGGAAGCGTATGTCTGGCTGCAGGCAAAGCTGGGACTTAGCGAGTCAGAGACTCATATCGGCATGTTTTCGGAGTATATGTGCGACAGGACCATTGCGCTTTGTAACCAGGCATTAGAAGCGGCCCATATCCGTGCAGCGTGAGGGGAGGCGGGACTTATGAGGAAAGACGGTATCCTGACAGAGGAACAGAGATGTCTGGTTGCTGAACACATGTCCGTTGTCCATTGGGTGATTGTATCAGGCATCCATGTCAATGAGCGTATTTACGGCTTTAGCTATGATGATTTATTCCAGGAGGGATGCGTGTGGCTGTGCAGAGCCGCTGTCTCCTATGACGCGTCCTTGTCCCAGTTTTCCACCTACGCAAGGAAGGTGGTACGCAACGGGCTGCTGTCCTATTGCCGGGGAATGTGCGACAAGCAGCGTCATTTTACACGGCTGGAGCTGGGGGAACATGGGGAGCTGGTTGCCGATGGCGCGGCCATAGATCACGTTGATGAATCCAGCGCGCATATTTCCATGCTGGAGACTCTCTTACTGCTGGAATCCAGAAAGCAGGATTACAGCGGAATCGCCAGACTGGGGATTGAAGCTCTGGAATTAAAAATCAAAGGCAGCAGCATCAAGGAGATTGCACAGATGTATGACGTGCCTTCCTCTTATGTGGGCGCCTGGATTTCCCGGTCCGCCAAAAAGCTGCGAAAGGACCGGATATTCCTGGACAGCATCCGGTAGCCTGTTGAAAATCCGGTGTTTAAACCGTAAGGAACTGATAAAGGAGGTATCGACTATGACGTTAAAAACATTATTTACTGCCGTGGGACGTTTGGAGAAAAGAAGCGGCGGTCCGGGACGCTCCTATCCGGTTATCGTGCTGGGAGGAAAGGACTATATGGTTGATTTACAGGAGATGCTGGTATGGTCCAGCTTAAACTGGAGGATTGTCAGGAAGGAAGAAATAGGAGCGCTTTACGAGAAGGCTGTTCTGGATTACAGCTTCCAGACAGACCGTACATGGGCTGCCTGCGCGGACCGCCTGCTGCTCCGGGGGCTTCTGGTCTCCGGAAGCGGCGCAACGGATTATGACGCTCTATACGACCTGTTGAGCACCATGTATATCATTCCGGCCACAGGCAGCCTTCCGCTCCGGTTATTTTCCTTTATTAAGCTTGTGCTGATAAAGGATGTGCCCATCTCCATGGCCCGCCGGCTTCTTCAAGGGGACAGGCGGACAGCCGGAGAAAAGCAGGTGATGCGCCTTGCCGGACAGACCCTGATGTCCACGGCGGAGATTATCAAGTGTATGGACAAGGGAATTCACAGGCTGCGCGGTGAGGAAGGCGTGCTGGACAGCCTGTACAACGACCAGGATACAACCAGCGACAATATCGCCTATCTGGTCAAAGCCAGCGCCAGCAGCAGACCCGTTGTCCTGGCCGTTGCAAACCTGTACCTGCGCCAGCAGATTATCTTTGAAAGGATTTAATATGATGGAAAAATGGAATGGTTGTCCTGCCGTACTGAAAAGAAGGATATGCTTCACCCTGCTGGCCGGTCCTGCCAGCGTAATTGTCAGCCTTATCATCTACCTTGCTTATGCCGACACCGTGCTGCTTACCATGAGCGGCGCTATTTTCATCTGCTGCCTGTACCGTGGTAAAGTCCTGTGGGATATTATCCGCAGGGAAGCATATATAGCCGTGTCAGGCACCTGTACCGGCGTTACGCTTTCGCCCCTGAGAAGATACAGAAGAGTCCGGATTACCGATCTGTATGGCAGAGAGCAGACTCTGCTTTTAAGTGGGCAGACTGCTGTGCAGATCGGGTCGCAATACTGCTTTTATTTCCAGAAGGAAAACCGCCCGCTCCTGGGAAATGACTATCTGGATACCATGCTTGCAACCAACGCTTTTCTTGGATATGAAAAATTAATGGAACACTGTGCAGAAATGGAATAGGGTCTGTCCTATTTCCTTTGTAGATACCGAAGAAAGGAGGGTTTTCTTGTATAATCCGCACACCGTAGAGCAGTATCATATTTACAGCTATTTAAAGGAAAAATTTTATTTGGAATACTGTCTGCTGTCTCCTCTTTCCAGGAGTTCCATGCTGATAGAGGATATGGCAGGCGGCAAGGCAGCATTTGGCTATGAAAACGGCGCTGTCCGGGAAATCGCACTTCCACCGCCTCCTGACCCCGAACAGGTTAAGGCTTTTTTAAAGGGCTTTCAAGCGCTGGAGCCCAAGCCCTGCCTGACTGACTTTGAAGGCATTACCCGCTGGTGGCTGGACCATCCCAATCCCCTGACTTATCAGCAGGCATTGGGGCTTACCGATGACCTTTACCGGCACGTTTTGACTTACCCGCTCATAGATGATAAAATGGCGCGAAGCATAGTGGCAAAGGGTCTTGTGACAGAAAAGGAGTTCTTTGATATCCGGCTGTGGTACCGCAACGGTCATGTCATGACCTGCTGGCTCGGACAGTTGGGTCTTGATGGAACGGGGAACATCTACGGGCTGAGCTTTAAGTACCGGGAACCAGACGAACAAAAGTTTGAGTTTTACCTGCTGGACGATTATTATTGCTTTATGAACCACATAACGCCTGCTCCTTCTGGAAACACTGATATTTAATAAATAGCAGTTTACAATCATGCTTTATTATTTTATAATTTAAAGCATGATTGTATTATGGCAGGAGGTGGCAAAGATGGACGATATCTGGCTGAAAATAAAAGAGCTTGCAGCCGCAGGGAACGGGATTGTATCTACCAAACAGGTAGAGCATATGGGAATCAGCCGCATTGCGCTGAAAAAATATGTGGAGGATAACCGTCTTGTCCGTATCCGCAAGGGACTTTATACGCTTTGCGGCGAGCTGCCGGACGAATATGCAGCGCTGCAGATAAGAAGTACAAAAGCCATATTTTCTTATGGAACCGCGCTGTTTTTCTGGGGGCTGTCCGACCGGGCGCCGCATCTGATTGATATGACGGTTCCACAGGGGACAAATGTATCTGCTATAAAAAGAGATTATCCCCAGGTCCGTTTTCACTATGTTGTGGAAGCTATGTACGGCATAGGCATAACGGAGACGAACTCCCCCCAGGGCGGTCTGATCCGCCTGTATGACAGGGAGCGCTGTGTCTGCGATTTAATACGGGACAAGAAGAATATGGATATGCAGCTTTACACGCAGACCGTAAAAGATTATTTCCGGTCCGGGGCAGACTGCCGGAAGCTGCTGAAATACGGAAAGCAATTTGGAATTGAGGAACAAATCAGAACATATATGGAGGTACTGATATGAAAACACCGGAACAACTGAAGGGGGCAATCCGTAACATGGCAGCGAAAAAAAAACTGCGTCCCCAGGAGGTGCTGCAGATGTTTTTGTTTGAGCGGGTCCTGGAGCGGCTGGCGGTTTCTCCCTACCGGAATAATTTTATATTAAAGGGCGGACTGTTGATCTCTTCCATGATTGGCATTGACGAGCGCACCACCATTGACATGGATACCACGGTCCGGGGAATCCGCATGGAGGAACCGGAAATCATATCTATTATTCGGGAAATCCTGTCCAGCGATGTTGACGATGGCATAGATTTTGTTTTTCGGAAAATCGAACCAATCCGGGAGGACGATACTTACCGCAACTTCCGGGTTCATATCGACGCCCGGTACGGCAGGATTAACAGCCCTATGAAGATTGATATCACCACCGGAGACGAGATCACTCCCGCAGCGATTCAATACAATTATCCCTTTCTTTTTGAGGATAAAACAGTACCGGTCATGGCTTACACTCTGGAGACGATTCTTGCAGAAAAATATGAGACTATTATACGCCGGAATATCGGAACCACGAGAGCAAGGGACTTTTATGATCTACATATGCTGTACCGGGAGCGGGAAACGGAAATACGCGCTGACATCCTGCGGCTGGCCGTGGCTCATACGGCTAAAAAGCGCGGTTCTGCCAGGGCGCTGGCGGATTGGGAGGAAATTATCCAGGATATCCGGGAGGAACCGGCGCTGGCATCGCTCTGGCATAATTACGCGGCGGATAACCCCTATATTGGAAAGCTGCAATTCTCGGAGACAGTGAATACCGTGGAGCGTATCGGCAGGCTGCTGCAGGAATAACCCCCATATGTTGCGTATAGCTAAAATCTTTTATACTATATATTGATTACTAAATCTTGACACATACCAGATATAGTGTTATACTTGCTTTGTAAATGATTTTTGTGCGCACCCGAAGGGGAATATGGACTCTGCTCCATATAGCGGCAGAAGCCCGCATTGCACACGTTGTCAAGTTTGTAATCAAGTGTCAGTGGTATTACTGTGCCTTTTTATGGCCGGTTTTATCTGCTGGCACTTTTTATATAGATATAAATGCCTTTGGCAGAAAGGAGTGTTATGGCACAGGTTTTCGTATTTGGCTGTGTGACTGCGGACCTGCAGTTAAAACAGAGCCAGAAGCAGACGCCCTACGTCTCGTTTGACCTTGCCGAGCATATCGGCTACGGGGATGGACAGCGGACCATTTATTATCAGGTCTGGGCGTGGAGGGAGGACGCGCTGCGGCTCATACGCCTGAAGGTGAAAAAGGGCAGTATGATCTGGATTACCGGCTCCCTGGAGCTGGTAGACTGTACCAGCCAAAACGGCAATGTTAAAACAAAGCGCCTGAAGATTTCACTGGACAACTGCGGCTATATGCCCAGCTGGCAGCAAAAGCAGCAAGACGGGGAATTGACAGGCGGCCATGGAACGGAAGCCGGCTTCCATGACCCTTCACCCCCGAAGGTGCTGGACGGTGAACGGGAGCCCCTGCCGGAGTGATTAAGCTCCGGCCCATTGAGAGGAACCACATTAAGTTTTTCAGAATGATACTGAAAGCTTAGTGCGGTTCCTCTTTTTTTGTTTCCGGAAAAATGTAAAGAGAGGATGAATGAATCAATGAAAAACGACAAGGCCCTGTGGGGCAGTATCAGTATTCTTGTGGGAATTGTAATCGCAATTCTGGCACTGGTAAGAGGGGATATGCAGACATGGCTTCTGTTAGGGGTGTTTTCACTGTGGGGAACATGGATTGTAGCAATCCTTCTGCTCCCCTATATGCGGCAGGCAAAGAGACGGCAGCAGCGGAAATACCGGCTGAAACGTCTTTATGCGGAAGGAATCCGCGGCCCCGCTCCCAAGGCCCAGGAAAAGCCAGAGGGGGCGCCGATGGAGCATCTTCTGCTTCGCCATGTGAACCACCGCATTTCAAGCTATCTGCACTCCGCCTATCCGGAAGTAACCTGGTCCTGGTGCGAGAAGGAACCGGAACGGCTTGCGATTCATGGGGGAATTGGACGTATCCGCGTATATGGCGTTCCTGATTTCGACCATGCGGATGTAACCGTGGACCAGAAGGCTAATATCAGCTGCAGCATGGTTAAAATCGTTCCGCTGTCCCAGATCGGAGCCACAGCAGATGAAGAGAGCAAAGCGCCGCCCAACCGTCAGCCGGTGGACCCGCAGATCTGGTATGAGGTGCAGGGACGGGAGGTGATGGAAACACTTATGGCTGATTTAAATTCCCGGGGACACAACAGCCTGACCCTTTATGAGAATGGAAATATCTGTATCCGTCAGGACAACGAGGAGGTGGCGCAGGAACAACTTCCCGGTTTTCCAGATAAGACATACTGGCCCCGGCTGGTTAAGGTGTTTGAGCGCAATGGTCTGGCGGCGGAAATAACCGGGACGGGTATTGTCGTCACCTGGTAACTCACCTATTACGGAAAGGAGTGATTGTTACAGATGAAAGAAGGAATCTCCCTGCAGGAAATGGCGGCTGAAATCACACGCCAGAACCAGCTGAAGGAGGATTATCTGGTGGACACCAGAAGCCTCAAGCTGGAGCCCAGCGGCGGTCAGCTTTACCTGCATATGTATGACAAGGATGTGGAGGTGCTGGAACCCTTTGAGGTCAATTCCATCGCTCACCGGCAGGTCGGCAGCTATCTGAAAATTCCCGCCGACTACTATGACCGTATGAGGAACGATTATCCGGAGCTTCTGGCCGAGAATGTCAATTCCTGGTTTAACCGGGAACCGGCTAAGAGAATGCTCCGTACCATCGGCGGCACGGCGCGGGCTTTTTTAAGCAACCGTTACCGCCGCATTGACAATATGGAGATTGCCAAGGTGGTGCTGCCCATCATCGGTCAGATGGAGGGCGCGCATTTTGAGAGCTGTCAGATTACAGAGAGCAGAATGTATATGAAGATTGTCAACACCCGCCTTGAAGCAGAGGTTGTCCCCGGCGATATTGTCCAGGCCGGGCTGATTATCTCGAACAGCGAGGTCGGACAAGGCTCTGTGAATATACAGCCCCTTGTATACCGGCTGGTTTGTAAGAATGGAATGGTGGTAAATGACGCCAGAACACGCCAGTACCATACGGGAAGAATCAATACGCTGGAGGAGAACTTCCAGTTGTATTCCGAAGAAACACTGGCTGCGGAGGACCATGCTTTTGTAAAGAAAATTGAGGATACGGTAAAGGCTGCCGTGGAGGAAGCCCGCTTCTCCCAGGTCATTGACATAATGCGAAACGCGACTGCCGCGAAGATGAATACAGCAGATGTCCCCGAACTTGTCCGGCTGACAAGCCGCGACTTCCATATTACCGAAGATGAAAGCGCGGGCGTCCTTCAGCATTTGATTGAGGGCAACGACCTGACACTCTATGGACTTTCCAACGCAGTCACCCGTCACAGCCAGAATGTAGAAAGCTATGACAGAGCCACGGCGCTGGAAAGCATTGGGTATAAGATTTTAACCATGCCCTCAAGACAGTGGAGCAAAATCAACCAGATGGCCGCTTAATACGGCTGTAAGAAGGAGGAAAACCATATGTATAACCAGAATACGACTGCTTTAATGGAACAGGAAACGTTTGTACTTCCCGCCATGGCGGAAAGTGAATTCAGCTCCGCAGAGCTGGCCGAGGATATGGACGGTCTGCAGATGAGCTTCCAGCGGGTTAAAATCCCGGCAGGCGGCACCATTCAGTTTGAGCTTCCGTCCGACGATCCCGAAAATCCGGACTACGCAAAAACACTGGTCGGCATCATTCTTCACAACCACGCCACCTGCGCCTATTGGCCGGAGGGAAGCGAGTACGATGAAAATACCGCCCCCCTTTGTTCTTCTGTGGACGGTAAGCAGGGGATCGGAGATCCGGGAGGCGCCTGCGAGGCCTGTGCCTTAAACCGCTTCGGCACGGATTCCAACGGAAAGGGCAAGGCCTGCAAGAACATGCGTAAGCTTTATCTGCTCCGCAGCGGAGAGTATATGCCGATTCAACTGACCCTTCCGCCCACCAGCATCAGTCCGTTCCGCGAATTTTTAAACCAGTCCTTTGCCATTCGCCGGCGGGCAACCTTTGGCAGCGTGGTGCAGATTGGACTTAAAAAGATGAACAATGGCACAAATGATTACAGTGTTGCCACCTTCCGCCGCCTGTATGACTTTACCGGCGAGGAACTGGCGCAGGTACGCGCTTTTGCCGACAGCTTTAAAGAACAGGTAAAGGGAATCCTTCAGCAGCGCGCCGCCGCTACCGGAGATTTACACGATGACGGCTGTGACTACCTTGAGACAGGTACACTGCCCGGGGATAACCGCGGCAGCTTTTCCATTCCGCCTGCGATTGACGGGGAACGGGAAGCATTACCGGCTTAATGATTTATGGCAGTGATATACCGCCCAACACATTAACAAGAGACATCTCCGGTTTTGGACCGGGGGTGTCCTTTTTTTAGGAGGAAAAATAAAGATGGAAATCCCATTAACAGAACAGCAGAAGGATTTTGCCGCGGCCAACCACGGCCTTGTACATGCTTTTCTGAACGCCTATGGACTAAATGAAGATGAATTCTATGATGTGGTGATATTCGGATACCTTCGGGCCGTCCGGCGCTATTTCACGGAAGCCAATCTGAAAAAGTACAAATTTGGAACAATCGCATGGAATTGTATGCGGGTTGATTTGCTCAACCACTACAAAGCAAACCGCCGCCAGAAGCGCAATGCAGAGGTGGTAAGCATCCATGTATGCTTATCCCATGACGGACTGCCCCTGGAGCACAGCTTACCATCCCGAAATGACTTGATGGAACAGCTGGAGGCCAAGCTCCTGCTCCACGACCTGGCCGGGCAAATCTCCAGGCAGCAGCTTGATATGGTGTACTTAAAGTCCAACGGCTATGGGGTCAGAGAGATTGCCCGCAGCCATAAAACCAGCATGAAGCACGTTCAAAAGCTGCTGGAGGATGTCCGCAGTATTCTTATGGACTTATGTTATGAATAGACAAATGCCGCAGCGCAGATTGGAGGTCAAAACGAATGAAACATTACAAAAAAGAAATTGCTGTGAACGGACGCCTTTTGCGCCCTCTAATGGTGGGGCAAAGCGCCTTTTTATATGCCAACGGACGAATTCGCCATACCTTGCCTGTAGTGGCGATTCATGAACAGATGGAGGATTTTATACGCTTTGAAACAGCAAAGGCCGAATACCATCTGTCACTGTCCCCTTTTCCAGGGGCAGCCAGCGCCATGCTTCCTGCAAAACTGGCAATGGCAGCCTAAAGAATGGTAACTGACAGACAGGGGCCGGCAGTCAGGCCGGCTCCTGACGCTTCAGCCGTGGCAGATTGTTTCTTCCACGGCTTACTTTATTTTGGATACTACAATTACGATCTGCAAAAACCGTTTCTGCCACAGTATGAAAAGAACCACCGGCTGCTGATGTCAGAGCTTCACCGGATTCTGCAGAACGGCTGATGATAAGGAGGTTACCCTTGGATATTTTATCAAAATTTGAGGCAGTTACGGTAAAAGCGGATATCCGGCTGTCAGAAGCAGACCAGCGCTTTTGTGAAGCCCACGAAGCGGCATACCATACAGCCCAGACCTGTTTTCAGGAAATGGAATACATATGGGAGGATATCTGCGGCAGGCAAAAAGATATCCTGTTGGAGGTGGATTCCCATGCGTCCTATTTATCAACCAGCGGCGGCTTTGATATTTCTGCCGTCCAGATCAGTGAGCACATGATGAAGCTCCATTCCCGGTTCATTCAAAATCTTACCGCGCATTTCAGCAGAGCTTATCATGTCTCCATTGATGAATATGCGATTGAACAAAAGCTGCTTCCGCAAAGCGTCTTTGATTCACGGCGGACCATAGCAGCACAGGAGCAGTATGAAAGGGATATGCTGGCGTTGTCCCTTAGCTATGAGGATATTGTTAATCTGATTTTTGAACAGATGAATGGCCGTGATTTTGGAGAGCAGGCGTTATATGAATTAAAGGATAAGTGTCATAACGCCGCGTGGAGCTGCTTAAAGAAAACCGCGGACTTTGAAATTAAGAAATCCGTTTTGCGTTTCACATATGGCTGCTCTTATAAAAATTGGTATAGCAACGGAGACTGGGCGCTTAACGACAGCTTAAAGGAAATCCTGAAAGGCATAGCACACTTTGAGACGGGGTGCTTTGCGCTTATGCCCCATGGCTTTGACAGCCTGTTAGGCTACCGTCATTCCGGTTCTGAGACGGTTGAATTTTTAACCTGCAGCAAGGTTCGCCAGCTTAAAATGTTTAAAAACGGACGGGTTGATATCAGATTTGCAAGTGAAGCCGTTGCCCGGCAATTTGCAGACGAATATCTGGGCCGTGTCTATTAAGGGGGCTTTCATGAAATATCCCTATGAGAACACTCCTATCCCGTTGAATCAGAGAAAAGCGTTGAACGAAAAGGTTCTCTACCTCATAGATCATGATGGCTTTGACTCGGCGGAAATTACAGCGGCTGATATTTACAACGCCTACACCGGTGACGGCGGGCTGCATGATTTACAGCGGGAGGACTATGAGAATTACCATGAATACAGTGACGCCAAAAAGGAAATAGAGAACGGTCAGTTTTTTACACCACCGTCAATATGCGACCTGGTGGTATCGTGCCTGAAGCCTTCCGCATCTGACTTAATCGCAGACTTAACCTGCGGAATGGGGAGTTTTTTCAACTTTCTGCCCGCAGAGTCAAACGCTTATGGCTGTGAAATAGATCACAAAGCATACAAGGTAGCCCATTACCTTTATCCGAAAGCGAATATTGAGCTGGGGGACATACGCACATATGAGTCCGATATCCGTTTTGATTATATACTTGGCAATCCACCCTTCCATTTGAAATGGTATCTGGAGGACGGGAGTGAAACGCTTTCGCAGCTCTATTACTGCATAAAGGCTGCCGGGCTGCTGAAGCCCTTTGGTATCATGGCATTGATTGTACCCCAGTCTTTTCTGGCTGATAGCTTTACTGATGGCCGGTTCATTCAGGAAATGGAGAGCAGATTCAGCTTTCTCGGACAGGTCACTCTGCCGGATAACGCCTTTTTAGCCATGGGCGCCGGACGCTTCCCCACAAAGCTGCAATTCTGGCAAAGGCGAAGCGGATTAGAAGGCTGGGTTCCCCTGCCATATACCACAAAACCCGGCTTGTCACTGACATCGGATTTTCACATTCAGTCAGAGGCCAGGCGTATCTATGATTGCTTTCTGGAAAAGGCCAGAGCAGACCTGGAGGTACATAAGTCACATATCCTGCTGGAGCTTGCAAAGAGCCGCGACACGTCGGCCGAGTTCCAGTATAAGGTTAAAAGGCTGCTGTACCATATTAAGATACATCCGAAAACGAAATCCCGGTATACAAAATGCTGTGAATATCTGTACCGGTTTTGCACGGAAAAGAAACCGGATGACATGACGTATAAGGAATGGTGCAGAGTCCGGATTACAGAAAAAAAAGTATTATCGTATCTTCATAAAACCTTAAAAAGACAGAATTTACCTCCTGAACGGGATGTAATTGCTCTGGTTAAGCAAAACTACCACTTTGCCTACAAAGGCTACAGCGCAAGAATACGCCGCCAGATGAACCATGATATGAGGCAGCCAACGCCAATCTATCAGGCTGTTCTGGAAAATAACCCGGAACACTTTCCCGGATATACCCGGCTAATACGCGAAAAACGAAAGGATTACGAAAATCAGAACCAGCAGTTTACGGATATGCAGGAGGACCCGGACATCGCCAGATGGCTGTCTGGCTTTGTTCTGTGGGATGCTGAAAATAATGAAGCAATTCATTTAAACGAACCCCAGCGGCATGACATTAATCTTGTGCTTCAAAAACGCAACACCCTTCTCCAGTGGGAGCAGGGAAGCGGAAAAACCCTTGCCGGCATTGCGGTTGGGCAATACCGAATGAATTGTCAGGGTATCCGCAATACCTGGGTGGTCTCTTCCGCTATCTCGATCCGGAATAACTGGGATTTGGTGTTGAAGAATTACGGTATCTCCTATGTGTTCGTGGAAAAGCTGAAGGATTTGGAGCAAATCCGCAAGGGGGATTTTGTTATTATCACCTTAAATAAAATCTCCCAGTACCAGAAGCAGGTTTCCAAGTGGTTGAAACAGCATCGGCAGAAAATCCAGCTTGTGTTAGACGAAAGCGACGAGATCTCCAACGCCAGAAGCCAGAGAACCAAAGCGGTTTTGGCCTGCTTCCGGCGCTGCCGCATGAAGCTGCTGACTACGGGTACCAGCACACGAAACAATATTTCCGAGTTCGCACCACAATTAGAACTGCTATACAACAATTCAATCCATATGCTTTCGTGGTGCTCTAAGCTCTATCGCTATAAGGGAAAGGAGGCTCACCTGGAATCACATAATAATCTATATTACAGACAGCCCATCCCAGCTTATAAAAAAGGATACTCTCTTTTTTCCGCTTCCCACCTTCCAGATAAAATTACTGTTTTTGGAGTGGCGCAGAGGACACAGGATATCTACAACGCCGATGTTTTAAGCGAGCTTCTGGGCAAGACCGTCATTACACGGACCTTTGAGGATGTCTGCGGAAAGGACATCAAACAGCTTCATCAGGTTCCAGTCCGCTTCCCTCCGGAGGAAAAAGAGGTATATGAAAAGGCCATGGACAAGTTTCTTGTCATGCGCAACAAATACTTTAATCTGACAGGAAACTCCAGAAAGGACAGCATGATGAAATTAATCCAGCAGATTATCCTGCTGCTACGGATTGGAGCGGCCCCGGACACGGTAGACGAGTATGAGGGCGATACGCCTGTTAAGATTATGGCTGCCGTGGAACTGGCCGCCGGATGGGAAAATGAGATTGTAGCCATCGGGGTGCGGCATAAGGTGGTTCTGGATTCTTACGCCAGGGCAATCCGCAAATATCTTCCGGACCGCCCCCTGTATATCGTCACCGGCTCAGACACAACATTTGCCAGGAGACGCGCCCTGCGGCAGACGCTGCGGGAAAGCGGGAACGGTATCCTGCTCTGCACCCAACAAAGCCTTCCGTCCAGTGTGAACTTTGAATTTGTCAATAAGATCATCATACCGGAGCTTCACTATAACAATTCCGGCATGAGCCAGTTCTATTTCCGGTTTATTCGCTATACCTCTACGGAGTATAAGGACGTGTATTTTATTACCTATGCCGGAAGCATTGAATCGAACCTTATGCAGATGATACTGGTGAAAGAAAAATTGAATTTGTTTATGAAAGGGCAGGATACAAATTTAGATGAAATATACGAGCGCTTTGATGTGGATTATGATTTGCTGGCGCTGCTCATGTACCAGGAAGAAGATGATAAGGGACGGCTGCGGATTCGCTGGGGGAAACAGGACATTGCATGATTTATAAGGAAACAGAGGTTTTTAGCACGAATATGGACACTCATTATTAGGAGGAAATAAGAATGAACTTTTATGAGACACCAGCAGGACAAATGTTTTTTGAACATCAGATGCCCCAAATTATTAAATCATTACAATCACTATCAGAAGCGTTAAACCGAAAAAATCCGGTTGTCAAGCTGCCCCTGGCTGAAGGCTCGGATATTTTAAAGGAGCTTTATCTTGGAAATTATGAAGCTTCGGTTTTTAATAATGCTGCGCCGCCGGCAGCGCTTAATAACACGGTGGTAATAAAACAGAGAGTGCTGATATCAAGCCTTACCAAGAAATCACTAAAGCTGTTTTATGACTATTTAGATGCGGAATCAAAAAGAAATAGCGCCGTTGCTGAGCAGGCTTATAAATCCGGGTTCTGTACCGCCACACAACTGATTTTTTCCGGTCTTATGGAACCGGAACGGCTGGAGGCAGATCAGTGACTTGACCGAAGGGAGGTCTGCTATGGATATCATGGAAATACATAAAACCCTGTCCGCACTGCTTGATAAATTGAAACGTAACCGGGAACTTGTATCTCTTGCTGAATTAAAGACAAAATACCGCAAGCCCTATACAGCGCTATGTGAGGAAATACGCACAACAACCATTGCCTATGTCCAAAAGGCGGCTTTGCAGGGAATTCGTATCCGCAAGGCGTATTTTAAAGAAGCTCTGCCTATTATTGAAAACGCAATACACCGGTCAGGGCTGCTGCCAAAGATTTCAGCCGCGGCCTTCAAACGGCAGGATATCAAGGAAATTGAACGGTTAGCGCTTGCTTTAAATGAGCAGATAAAAATGGCTCTGGAACCATTTTACCATCAACACTTTGGGCTTTACCTGACAGAAGATTGCTTCGCAGACCCGCCCAGAACGCCGGATATCTATAATAATGTCAACGGCTGTATCCTGCGTGACGGAAAGTGGATACCCGAGGAGCTTCTATATGGAAAACAGGATTCGGCAGCGTAGGACAGATTACCGCCGGTATAGGATGGCATAACAGAAATTTTCTGCTATGCCGCAGAGTAAAAAGACCAGGAGGACAACCGTTGAATTACATAATCTATGGTAAGCATGAAAAAGAAAAACATTTTGGCGCTATGGATATCAAATCGAACAGATTACACCTTTCAGGTACGTGGAGCCGGTTCCTCTAAAGTATTTTATACAAAAGGAAGCGAAGATAAATAAGGTAATCGACATAAAAGGGCTGACTGACTGCTTGAATGAGCATCGGTCAGTTCTTTTGTACTATCGGGCCGGCATGACGGATCAGACCGGCTAAGTATGAAAGGAGGCTGCTCTGCAAAATGAAGAGCTTAAAATGGCTGGACGAAGCCTGTAACAACTGCGGTCAGCAGATTAATAGCTGGGATAAAAGAATCTCAAAGGTATTGGCCTACAGATATCCCTGCTGCGAGGCATGTATTGCCAGGGAATACGATATGGACATAGATGTATTGCGAGAGCGCATGGAACATTATCTGGGCATCAGACCCTGCCTTGGTCTATAAGGTGAGCCTATGGCAGAATACAATCTTTTAACACAGCGTCTTTTGTCAGAAGGATACTCCGTAGACCATTATCCGGATTACGTTCAGATTCAGGGCAGCACCCTACCCGGAGGAGATCCACTGAACAATCTTGGCGGCGGTTTTGTCTTCAAAAAAGCCATTGCCAATGACTGTATCTACAAGACAGGCTGCGGTAAATATGTTCTGGGCAAAAATGTGAACAGTGATATGAGTTATATGGGTATCCTGTGGTGTCATGAAAATGATAACCCGGTCATCCGGTGTCCCTATGATATCCCGGACTGTGCGGATAATGACCCTCTGCTCCATGGCACCCGGGGCGGAGGACTCTGCATTATGTGCCAATGTGTCTGCCATAGGACAGAGGAATGTTATGATTACGAGAATAGTATTGAGAAAGCAGACGATGAACGGCAGGCTGAGAAGCGCAGGAAATATGAAGAATACTCCAAAACCCACAAAGGGCGCGTGTGTTTGAATCATATGTATTTTAATGAAAGGACGCGGGAATGGAGATTGGAATATGAACCTCAAAGATGTGCCAGAATATGCTATTCCCAGGATGGGTGGTGCCCTGTTTTATGCCGGCAGCTTAGCCGGAAAAAGGGCAACGTGTATTATGATTTAAAGACGAGCCACATCAGGAAGGATGGGACCCTGTTCGACGGCGAAGTGATAGTTCATATTGAAAAAGGAATCCGCTACTTTGAACGTCCTGTGTGTATGGATATCTGTCAGGCATTTGTCAGACAAAACGGAAAAGATATTATCTGGGATAAATACAAGTGGAATACCTATACCACTGTAAAGCTGTTTGATCCCACCTTCCACGCCGAGATTCTGAATGTCAGAGCCGAATCAAGACCAAGCCGCAACCTTATGCAGGACCTGACTGATATCCAGGACGGAATTAAAATATCACATTCGTCCGATTTAATAAAACGCCAAAAGGAAGCCAAGCGGGAGCGACGTCAGAAAGCACGGGGAAAACGGATAGAGAAGCTGGAAGCAAAACTCTTAAAAACCGGATATGACAGCCTGGAAGAACACTCTTTAGACAGGATTCATGCGGACAAGTGGCTGTCCCCTGAACGGATTGAGGAACTGGAAGAATTACGGCTGCAAAGGATAAAAGCAGAGCAGGTACAAATGAGCCTGTTTGATTTAGAGGAAAGGACTTAATAACATATGGCAAATGATTTTAAAATGTATCAAATATATGCGCCACAAGTAACCGCTGATCCGTTTCACGCAGACCGCTTATTCTCAAAGCAGCTTCAAATGGTAAAGGTATTTTGGAAAGGCGTAATCTGTGCCCATAGCTTTCGGGCAGCCAGGTGGAATCAGGGCGGTCTCACTTATATGCTTTACCATAGCACACGGGATACGGACGCTTTTGTAATAGGCGTAATCGGAAGCGACGGACTGCCGCTCTCCCACCACAGTTATCGAAAAGAGGATTTAGGCACGGGAAAATATTACGCGGATATCCTCTCAAATCTGCCGTATGCCAGGAAGGACAGTATACTAAAGGTGACTGTGGTTCATTCTTGATTTCCATTGTATTCGTGCCAATGAATAAAACAAAATATAAGGAGCCAAAATGAGAGGTCAAATAAATTTACCCGTGTACGGCGATTATGTCGGGCGGGTCATTAGGGAACTGCGCTGTATAGCCGGCTGCCAAACTATGTGTCTGCGGTTTTCCGGCGGTAAGGACAGTGTGGTGTTGAAATGGTTATTCGAGCAGGCCGGTATCCCCTATCAGGCGAGATTCAGCCGGACCAGCGTTGACCCTCCGGAACTGCTCCGTTTTATCAGAAAATACCATTCCGATGTGATTGAAGAACAGCCCAGAATCTCCATGTTTCACTTGATTATCAAAAAGGGCTTCCCCCCTACCAGGGTCTGCCGGTACTGCTGCAGTGAATATAAAGAACGAAATACCTGTCCGAAAGAAAAAAACGTCCTGACGCTGACAGGGGTTCGCAAAGCCGAAAGTCCAAAAAGAAGAAACCGGTCAAGAGTTGAGACCTGCCAGGCATTTAAGGGAGTGACCTTTTTTCACCCTATTCTTGATTGGACAGACGAGCAGCTCTGGAATGTCATTGACGACAATCGTATTCCATACTGCGAATTATATGATGAAGGCTTCAGCCGGATTGGCTGTGTCGGTTGTCCCCTCACATCATCAAAAAATATACTCCGTGAGTTCCGGCGCTGGCCTAGTTTTGAAAAGGCTTATTTGTGGGCATTTGAGCGGATGCTGGAAGGCCGGCAATTCGATAAATGGAAAACTAAATATGATGTGATGGACTGGTATGTGTATGGTGTCCAGGAACAATACAAAAAGCTGGACGAAGAAAATGATAAGCTGTGGAAGCAAAATACCTTTCGTGCCTATGAAGATGAGCTATACTTTGGCGATTATTTTGATAATCTCACCCATGAATACGAGAACAGAGATGTCAACGCTGCCATTCAAATTTTACATAACTGCCACGATAAGAAAGATGTTTCCCGGATTGCTTAACATGTAATCCGGAGAGAGGAGCATACTAATTGAAAATTAATATTTATTCAAAGCATTTACAAAAAGCCGTCTCCGAAAATTTGCCAGATACTCTGTCTGATTCAGAGGTTATACTTTCGCCAATTTGTTCCTTTAGCCATGTTTTTCAGAATATGAGAAAGGGTGAGAACGGCATTGACCGCCCCTCCAGTGAATTAGTTTATTCCAGGTCTGATTATGACGGATACAGGTGGCACACATCTTGGTTCAAACACGATAAGGGGCATCTGGATTCGGAATTAATAAAAGAGATTGATGAATTCACGGAAGCGCTATTCCTGCTACCGGAGTTTACAACCTTATCGGCTATGAAACGGCTGTGTACTGCCTGTGCAGAGCCGACCCGCGATGAAACGGAATTTAATCTTTACTCTGGAACTCAGAGCTTACAGATATGGCTGCGGTTGATAACAAGGTTTAAAGACTATAATCTCTATGTACACTATTATTTAAAGTAGGATTTGAATTGAGCAATCAGCGCTGCCTTTAAGTACGGGTAGCGCTGTCTCTTAAAATCTTAACATTGTATTAAAGATTCCCTCATTTCTACCACGAAAAATGTAGTTATGGTATAATTAACTATCACTTTATTTTAAATTGCCTGCGGGAGGAACAATCCTATGAAGAAAATTTTGTTACAATCATTCGTTCGGGTCATCTTTCTTTATATTTCGATGTTTTTGCTTTACATTTTATCCTGGTTAATCTTTGATTATGCTTTTCCTATTTCCTGGCGGGCCGAAATAGTCATTTTTATTGTGGCATTTTGCATTGAGCTTGTTAGCGTTTTATGGAAAATGCGAAAAAACCAACGGAAGTCTGGCTTATGAATGGAGTGTTGGAAAAAATCAAAAAAGAAAAAATGATTATTATATATTTTGTGTCTCTCTTAATCCTGATGCTGGTTATAACCGGCTGCGCAGGAGGATTAGATGAGCCATCTGCAAAGAACACTGCCTTACCCTCCGAATCCAGCATTGAAGAAACCCGCACGGTTTCCCCCACAATTCCAGAAACGGTCCCAAAATCCACCCCGGCGCCCACCACGCAAACTCTGGACGAGGTAGTCACAGGAGCAATTCTGGAACATAACAAAGATAAATTCCCGGCTAATAATGAAGCTTACGGCGAGGGCCATATTATTATGGATACGGTTCAGGATGGGGAAATTGTTACGGTATATGCACTCACCATGTATGGGGCCTATCAGTTTCAGGATGGGAATTTTGTTAAAAATGGCGGAAGCGGCGGAATACCTGCAGTCATCCAGATACGTGACGAAGATAATGGCGTCTGGAAACTGGAGAATTATGAAGAACCACTGGACGGCGGCCTCTATGGCGATTCAATCCGTTCCATGTTCCCAGAAGAGCTTTGGAAGCGATGTATCGCTATACGGGAAGAGGATCTGAAAGAGTTAAAGCGGCAGGAGCAATCCTATGCCATGGCATATTTAAAAACCATTGAGAGAGAAGCTGAAATCGGTGATTACAGCGATTTTCCACATACAATCCCCAGCGAGGTTGGAATATCAACAGAGGTATCCAATAAAATTGACGAAGCCCGTAAATACGGAAAAGGCCCATTAGCCTATGCGCCCTTCTGGTTTGGAACCGTGGAGCAGGTTGAAAATGGCGTTCGCTATTTGTATGAACAAAGATATGACGCTGAACAAAAGGAAATTTTGTTTTCCAAAATAGTATATGACTCCCAGGAAGTTGTAGAACAGATGGTATTTGACTCTTATACAGGAGAACAAAAATAACGATATTAAAAGCGTCCCCAGCAGTAATCAAAGGGGACGCTTTTGAATTTTAATGCTCTCTCACCACCTACTTCTTATACCTCTCCGGGCAATAAAAAATCAATAAATCCATCTCTGCACTGGAATCCTCTCCCCTCTTTTCACGCAAATCACAGGAAACATAATAGTCGTTGAAAATAAATGCCGTGATGTCCGGCTCCAGCAGCCGAATATCCTTTGTCTTGAAGTCAATCACCCCAATTCCATATGGCTCGTCGCTCCAGCTCTTGCTCATGACACGATTCAGGCAGTCCGTACATAGAAATTTACCGGCCTTTTTCAGATCCAGAACCTCATCATTATTAAAAGTAAGAGATGCATGGGCGTAGCCTCTGTTCGGATCTTCCGAGACGTATGACATAAAGCCATCGTTACCAGTACTCATTATATGAGATGAGGACCCTTTTACAGGCTCTTCAATCAGTTTTTTATGATCATCATACCGGTTAATCTCCACACATGACAGCCTAAAGGTATTCAGGCTGATAAAACCCACATTTTCCTGCCCAAAATACCAGGTAAACAGTGTTTCTTTTCCCCCATTACATATCAGGCAATCCTCTGGCGCTGTATCTGACTTAAAACGCGGCAGTTCCTCCGCTTCAGCTACAGATACTTGCTTTTGCACTGATTGCTTTTGCTCTGGATGTTCCTGCTCCTGCTGCTCGGGCTTTGACCCTTTCTGCGCGTTCAGCAGACCCACTCCGACCATACCGGCCATCATAAGCAAAACAACAACGAAAAATAATATGCCAACTTTTCTTGTCCAATAACAGGTAAATATCTTCTTCATAAGAGCTCCTATCTGATTAAATAAGTTATTTTTACAATTATATCTGTCACAATCGGACACTTGAAGTTGAGTATCCGATTTAACCAGACATATTGCGGTCATCTATGGGGTAAAATCATATACAGAGGTGATTTGGTATGTATGAAAACTTGTTTTATCAACGGTTGGAAAAACTACGTTCCGAAAAAGGGGTATCTGCGCGGGATATGAGCTTGTCCATTGGGCAAAGCGCGGGTTATATTAATGCGCTGGAAAATAGAAACGGCTTTCCGTCCATGCAGGTCTTTTTCTATATCTGCGAATATTTAGGTGTTACACCAGCCGAATTTTTCGACAGTGATAATAGCTATCCCACAGAGTATAAAGAGATGTTTGACGATATAAAAGCTTTGGATCATGAGCACTTAGGAAATGTGAAAGCCATTATAAAAGGATTGAAAAAATAACCGGCCGAAACGCTTCAGAGAGTATTCGCCGTGTCCGGATGAATAAATACAATTTTCACCCCTCTTCCCATAGCATATTTTACGGTTTGACCCGTAATGGATCTCACCGCAAGATTTCCGTCATAAACAGCTACCATGTGCTGCGTCTGATTTACCATATAACAATTACGCCGGAAAAAATCGTCTCTATCCTTTGCACCTCCTATCGTTATATATTCCGTACTATGCTTTTTCAGAAATTCCATGCGCTTTCGGCTCCGTTCATCCCATTTAGCGTCATAGCCTGCACAGGGCAAAATAATCCAAAGCTCCAGCTCTCCATATCCCTTCTGCTCTTTTAAGCGGAGAAGCAGTTCACCGGCCCACATACCGACTCCCAGAGAGCCGCTGATATAGAAACGGCGCACCCCCATTGCATAAAGAATTTGAAACTGTCCAGTCATGGCACTCTTTATTTTTTTGCATAAGGAATAATTTTCTTTGTATTTAAACTTAAATCTGGTGGGCTTATGCCCAATAATTGTACATGCGAGTATATCCATCTGCTTCCTCCTTTTTTGTATTTAATGTTATTTGTATTATACATGCTATGGACGCTAAAAATCAACTATGGCCGCTTATTTTACCATGTCATAGACGATAAAATATAACTATGGCATGGAGGAAAGATAAATGGACGACCTTTTAAAAGAGATGGGCAAGCGTATTCATGACAGGCGCAAGCAGCTTCATATGACGCAGGAAAGGCTGGCGGAGCTGGCAGGCATTACACCGCAGACTGTTTCCACTGCCGAGCTGGGGCAAAAGGCCATGAGGCCCGATACAATTATCAAAATTTCTACCGCCCTTGAAGTCAGCACAGATTACCTGCTGTTGGGCAAGGTAACAGGGGACGATCAACTGCTTCTCTCCCCAAAGGTATCTGAACTGACGCCAATTCAGTACAGGCATTTGGAAACTATTATTGAGAGTTTTGTGGCAGCGGTGAAGGAAAAGGAGACACAGGAGAATTAAACCTCCCATGTCTCCTTTTCAGTTATTGCGAAATGCCGACAATGTATTCATAATCAAGGCACGCGCCGGATTTTCCTCCGTCTTTTTGTCTGACGGAGCCGCTTGCTTCTCGTGAAAAGCTGTTGCCAACGTTTCTTCCGTTCTCTGTCCCATGTCAGTTACAGGCTGCATATTCTCCATAGGCTGTCTTTCTGCTTCAGGCTTTATCTCTCCTGTGACCTGTGTAGCTGCCGCAGGCTGCATATTTGCAGAAGACTGTAGCTTAACTGCCGGCTGCGCCCTTATCTCGGGCTTCGGCTTTGCTACGTCTGACGTCTGCTCCTTCAAAATCCCCCGTACCATTTCCTCAATAGACCCTTTATCCATCAGCCATGAAACAGGAATGTCCGGAGTTTCAGGGCAGTGGATATAGTGCAGGATCGCATTGACGATAAAAGGAGCCTTACTATGCGCGCCCTGACTCTCCAGAATTTCAATGACCTTTCTGTGTGAGGGATCATTTTCATTAAACTTAATTGTAAAGCGTTCCCTGTCCTTTTTAGCCGCCATAGGAATCACCTGCCTGCCATTTCAAGCTGATACAAAAATTCATATCCTTTTGCATTGGCATTAATTTCGTCCACAAATATGAGCCGGCCTATTTTTCCTGACGCCTCAATCTGTCTGCGAAGCAAAATAGCTCCACCCCCGACAAATACAACAGTACCGGACCGCAAATCAATCATACGCTCCCGCAGGGTGCTGAACAAATCATTGATAAATTCCTGCGCCTGATATTCAACAATCCGAACCGCCTTCTCTGTATATCCATCCGTTTGCCCTTTCAGTATGGCGTCAATATCGCTCTCTTCCAGAAGTAAATCCAGTTCAGCATTTATTTTTGAGCGAATCCTATTGTACAGCAGAATTACGCCGTTTTCCAGGGAATCGCATGTGGAAAGATCTGCCTGTCCATATTTCATTAACAGATAGTCAGCAGTAAATCCGCCAATGTCCAAAACCAAAGCCTTCGGGCTGTCAATCAGGGATTCCATCATGGTAACAGCGGCCGCATATGCCTGGGGGAAGCAGGCCACATCTTCAATATAAATGGAATGAGGCTTTCCATGATAAGAAAACTTAATCACATCCCGGTCCTTAAAGTATCTGATAAAGCTCTTATTTTGAGCGCCGAAATGGGCCGGCGGAAGCCCTACCGCAAGCTGAATGCGTATCACCTCCTCCGTATAGCACTTCATAGCCTCAATTTCATTGGCAGCGCCAAACAGGGTCAGGTGGAAAAACCGGTCGTCCTCCGTTTTATCCTTCCGGTAGGGAATCCGTTGATTGGAAAGAGCATAATAGGTCCCATTACATTGAATGATATTTTCCCCAAAGGGCTTTGTGATACTTTGCTGCAGCCCGGATACAAACGGCGGGCAGTGAATTGTCTTAATCTGTTTATTTCCGTGGTCGATTGCTAATAACATAAAAACATCTCCTTTTCATTTTATACTTATCCTTTACGCTTGGATTACGTCTTTTTCAACAGACCACAGAAACTTATTCGTCATTTTTATTATGTTTAAACCGATATCCGATTCCCCAGACTGTCTCGATACAATCATAGCCATAGGTCTGTTCCAGCTTTTTCCTGATTTCACTGACATGATAGCGGATTGTTTCATCAACGTTAATAGCCGTGGACTCATTCCACACCTGATAGTAAATCTGTTCTTTTGTAAAAATCCGCCCCACATTGCGGGCCAGAAGATACAGAAGCGCAAATTGGCGAGGTCCCAAGGTCAGTTCCTGGCCGTTGACCTCTACCTTACATTCATGAGGATAGAGGGACAGATTTGTGAGGGATAGAACCGGAGTGGGCGAAATATCCACGAACTGAATTTTTTCGGCCTCAATGCTGTCCAATATCTTATTTAAGACATGCTCCTCTGCTTCATCAAGCGTGATAATAACAATTTTTCCCATTCTGGCACCCCCTTTCAATTCCAATAACCATAATCTTGTAATTCCACGCCTGTCACTCTGCCTGGCCGCCTTCCCCCCGTGCAGGCTTTGGAGGGCAGAGATAATGGCGGATCAGGAAAATGATCCCCACTGCAATTACCCCCATAAGGGTTTCAGCCGATCCGGCGTGTGTAACCACCATCTCCCTGGCAATGGCGAACAGCAGCACTTCAACCACGGCTTCCGGCGCGTGCTTTACCAGCATTTTAATAAACTCAATCCCTACAACCAGAGCTAAAGCGTCCCCCAGGACCTGATTCAAGTCCACCAGCTGCGGATTATGTATCAAATCGCCTGTCAGATTAACCGCCAGAAGAATTGCCCCGGCCAGTATGACGACCAGAAGAATTGCGGCCACAAAAAATTCAAGAAATGCAGCTATCTTTGTAAAATAAGCAGCAGTTGCCCGATTCACATTTACTCCCTTCTTCACTTTATCATCAGTCTTTATCTCCATAATCGTCTAAAGCTCCTCCACCATTTTTAGAATCAAGTACATCCCTGCCATATTCACGGACGTAATAAGCCATTGCCAACAGGTAAGTCACGGAAGAAAAAAATAAAAACATAAAAGGATTAATCCCTAAAAAAGGGCCTTTGCCGTCCTGCATAATAAAAGTATACTCAATGGCAGATAATACCGCGATTTCCACGCCCAAAAGAAAGGGAGGAAGAATCGCACGACTTATGATATCCTTCCAGCCGGCCTCCCCATATTTTTTCAATACATATAGGGTAAATCCGATACTTACTGCCAGCAGCGCCATATTCATACTCAAAAATAATTTCATAATCATTCCTATCTAGGCCGTGTCCTCCAGCCCGGAAAGCGACCGGACGGCAAAGAAGCCTGCTCCTGCCAGCACACAGCACAGAAGCATCTGATTGGCTTCGGGCACTCCCGGAAATATCTCTGCCAGGGAAGCCAGTATAAAGCCAAAAATCATAAGGTACGTGGGCCTGGGGTAATGTTTCATTGCGTGCTCCAGTGTTTTTGTGGAAAGAAAAATACCCAGAAGCAGCCCAATCCCGAACGGAGCCAATACAGGCAGATGGAACCCGTGAAGCGCCAGAATCATTCCATCATAAATCCCAAACACCAGCAGCAGATAGGAGACACTGATTCCGGGAAGAACTAAAGCCACTGCGGCGGCAATACCGGTAATTATAAGAAACACAGTTTCCTTTAACCCCATTTCCAGCCCAGCCTGAACAGGAGCTTCCGGAAGTAAAGATAAGATCCATACCAGCAGCATACCAACGGCCGGCCAGATCAGAACCGGCATGGAAAACCTCCGGACCTCCGCCTTTTTAAGCATCAGCGGGATTCCACCTCCCACGGCGCCCATAAAAAAGTAAAGCATCAGCATTGGGTAGCGCTCCAGCAGGGACAGCAGCGGCTGGGAAAACAGCAGGATACCAATGAAGCCACCGATGGAAAATGTACCTAACAGCAGCAGGCTCTTCCCGCTGCGAATGGAATTTACAGAATATATCAGCCTGTCATAAATTCCCAGAAGCATTGCCATCGAACCTCCGCTGACGCCTGGAACCATCATGGTACTGCCCACGCAGACACCCTTCAGCATGACAGATAAAACAGAACCCTTCAATCGTTTAAATCCTCCTTTGCTTAAACAAGAATATACAGTGCCATTACAATCCCCAGCCCAATCCGATACCACCCGAAAATTTTAAAGCTGTGCCCCTTAATAAAATTCATCAGACCCTGTATTACCAGCAGGGACACCAGAAATGCAGCAATCATTCCAGTCACCAGGATAACCGCCTCCACCCAGGTCCATTCCCAGCCAAACTGGACTAACTTAAAAAGACTTGCACCCAGCATGACAGGAAACGCCATGATAAAGGTGAATTCCGCAGCCACGGTCCGCGACACGCCTATCATGAGCGCTCCGATGATTGTTGCGCCGGAGCGGGAGGTCCCTGGAAATATGGCGGCAATCATCTGGAAGCAGCCAATCCACCAGGCAGCCCTCCAGGTTAGCTCCGCCACGGTATGAACAGACGGCTCCCTTTTCCGTGTCTCAACCACAAGAAACAGAACGCCCACAACGATCAGCATGATAACCACCACATGGGGGTGGTAAAACAGATCGTTTATCTCATCATTCCATAAAAGCGCCGCCACACCGGCTGGAATACAGGCCACGGTTATCTTTCCCCACAAAAGAAGAATATCCGGTTTCAGGCGAAAGCCGCCGCGGACAGCACAGGGAACCATGCGCTTCCAAAACAGAAGCGGAACCGCCAGAATGGAGCCAAACTGTATCACCACGAAAAACAGTTCCAAAAACTCCTCCGACTGATATAGCGGCAGAAACTCGTTCAGCAAAATCATATGTCCCGTGCTACTGACAGGAAGCCATTCCGTGACCCCCTGCATGAATCCGAAGATAACCGCTTTTAATAGCTCCACGACCTCTATGATTGTCAAAATTTACAACTCCTTTCTTCTCAAAAACCCTTTGATTTATCTAAGTCAGAACACAAAAAGACATAGCCCGCGCCTTTTTATGAGCGCAGGTTATGTCTTTCCTGTTCTTGAGCTTATTCCTGTTTCATTCTTAATATATCGTTTAGGGGCAGCGTCGCTATCGGCGTCGTCCATATGTTCCGTAATTTCCTTTCAAAAACAATCCATTTTAGGGTTATGATGGCATTATATTGGGAGGGGCATATTCTGTCAACAGGCAGCAAAGATTCTTAACAAAGATTTAATACTTAACCAGCCTTTTACTGCCGGCTCTGAATCATACTGATATTGGCTTTTTCCTGCTCGCTTAACAGCCCTTCCTCAAATTCGTCAGGCTCAATCCTCCCCCTGTACCAGCTGCAGCCATTAAAATAGCTTTGCAGCTCCGCATCCGCAAACAGCCGCCCATGCCGCGCGTAAATCTCATTTTTTGCAATCCGGAGTTGTTTTGCAGACAGGTTTAACAGGTCTGATTCCTGCAGGGCCGCTGCGCTGCTATTAGGAAAAATGTATTCATTGCCATCATATTCAGCAGAGTCGAAGAGGATACGAAAGCTGCTTTTAATCACGCTCAAATCCTCCTGCATATTAATATATTCATGCCGAATCTGTTCATTCTCCCAATAAAATGTTACATCGGTAGGCTTTTTCATAACGTAGACATCGGACCCGTCATAACCCAGAATTTCATAATCCGGCTCATTGACATAAGCCCCATCTTCAAAAATAGTAATAGAAAATAATGCCCCGTCTCCGTTCAGATCATAGGATTTTTTCTGGCAGATTAAAATTCCTCCGCCCTCCAACTGCTTCTCCACATATAATCCGTTCCAGGCCTCCGGGTACAGGATAGTAAATTCAGCTATGGTTTTTCCGGAATCGTCTTTTATAAACGGTGCTTCTGTATCCTCTGGCGCCGGAACGGCCGTAGGACGCGGAGCCTGCGTTGCTTCCGGCGTTCTTTCCATAGGTCCGGTTATTTCAGAAGGAGCTGTTTGGGGTACATCTGATAGTTGTTCTGCACCCGATATTTTTGCCGCTGTCATAAACAGTGAGATGGCTATAACAACAGCGTATATGACCCGGAAAGCGCTGGCGGTCCAATCCCTCACCGCCAGCTTTTCACATGAATAGGTACAAGGCCCATAAGCCATCGCATTCTGGACCTCCCTGTTTTCAGGACTGAAGGTAAGAAGTTTCTTTCGGATATCAGAAGCTTCTTCTGTTTTTCCAAGCTTTTCCTTCACCTCTGCCATCAACTCAAGCACCGGTAAGCGGTGGTAATCATCGTTACAGCTGTAAAGATAATCTTCCCCTGTTTCTTCCGCATCGGTAAGGCGCCCTTCTTTCAGCATACAGCGAAATCTGCCGGCTTGTAGGTTCCACTGAATATCACGATTCTTCAAAAGTAGCGGATTCTCCTCAAGAATAAGCTCTTTCCGCAATTCTTCCCGTTCCGCTGCCGCTTCCTCTCCAAGACGCCTGAAACAGACAGCGACTGTATTACTGTATAAATACAGAAACAGGCCGCCTATATGCTTTCCTGCCATCTTACGGGCAAGCCGGCACAATACCAGCGCCTCTTCACTGCGGCCGCTCCGATACAGGCCCACGGCTGCATTGTGCATGAACACTGTACGCTTCCGCGTAATGGAAAGACCGTAGATTCCTTCCAGCAGACAGGCCACCGATGCGCTGACGGGCCTGATATCCCGGATTAATGGGTGCAGCAATACCCGCTGCCAACAGACCCTGAAAAGGAAATTGAATACCAAAAACAGGATTAACGCGATTAAGAAACCAACCACAGCCCCGACTCCGGCGCCCCCGTCCGGACGCAGCAGGCGTTCATAAGCCCATAACACCGATGCCCATATAAACAAAAGGCCCAGGATGGTATCTATGATGCTTCTTCTTTCCATCGCAAGATAGTACGCCTTTCCCTCTTCAAAACAGCTTCTGGTCTCATCATCGGACTCTAAGCTGTGAATCAGTTTTATGGCGGGGGCAAGCAATCTGTCTCTCTTTTTTGAAAACCGGTTATCCAACAGCATAATCCCCATGGCGACGGTTAAAAGAAGGGAAACGGCCGCATACCATGTCCCCATCCACAGAGAAAATGCAATCATAAACAATCCGGTAACCGGATATAAAAACCACAGGCGGCTTCTTTTCAAACTAACACTCCTTTCTAAAGTACCAGAACACAAAAAGGTGTTCTGAAATCAGATTCCGTCAGGCTCCGCCGTCTCTGTCTGCCACGCTTCCCGCTTCTTCACCCATAAGGCCCACAGGATACTGGCAATGCACACCGAAGAGAAACAGCCGCTGATAATTCCAAACAGCATGGGAAGAGAAAATTCAAAGATGGAAGGTATCTGGTAATACCAGGACACTGCCACCAGAATCAGCACGCCGATTACGGTTGTCACGGACGTATAGACCGACCGGGACAGGCTCTGGGATACACTCATATCCACTAACCGGTATACTTCCTTTCCTTCCCCCTTCCTCATATTTTCCCGTATCCGGTCATAAATAACAATGGTGTCGTTGATGGAATATCCGATTATCGTAAGCACCACCGCCACAAATGCGTCATTCAGAGGAATCGAAAATACCAGGAACACGGCAAAAACAATCAGCACATCATGAACCAGCGCCGCCATGGCCGCCAGCCCGGCCGAAAGCCCGGACAGAATCGAGAACCGTATCCATACATACAGGGTTATCAATACCGCGGCAAGCCCCATGGCTATCATAGAGCGGTTTAACGCCTGCTGCCCGATATAGGGCTGGACAGAATACGTTTCCGACAGCGCCGCTTCCAGCTCCCCATATTCCCTGTGAATCAAATCCGTGGCCTGTCTCTGCTCCTGGGGGCTGATTCCTTCCTTTCCGGAAAAGGTCACCACCATGGACTGCCTGCCTTGGCCGTCCTCCCTTGTAAACCGGACGCTCACGTTCCGCCCCAGCTCTTCTCCCAGGGAAGCCGCCAGTCGTTCTGAGTCCGTTACCTCCCGGATTTCATAGTTCAGAGTCGTTCCCCCGGTAAACTGGGTGTCCAGGCTTACGCCATTTCTGGCAAGGCCCAGAAAGCCGACAAACAGGGCCGCGGCAGATATGGACAGCCAGACCTTCTTATATTTCATGAACTGGTAAATTCTCTGCTCCTTCTTATAACGGAACCACCCGGCAGCGGAAAAACGGCCTTCCTTCACAAAGGACAGCAGAATCACTTTTGAATAATACACACCAATTACCACATTGATGATGATTCCGGCCAGCAGTGTATAACCGAAGCTGAGCATCGGACCGGAACCAAAAAGCATCAGGATCGCCGCCACAATGGCGCTGGTGATATTTCCGTCCATTACGGAGCTGTATGCCCGCTTATATCCGGCAAGAACCGCGTCCTTTAAGGAAGCGCCGTCCCTTAGTTCCTCTCCAATCCTTTCATTGATGATCACATTTGCGTCCACCGCCATTCCCAAAGACAGGATAATGCCCGCGATACCAGGCAGCGTCAGTGTATACTGGGGAACCGATATCGCCAAAAGCTGCAGGCAGGTCTGGAACGCCAGACCAAGGCAGGCCACAAAGCCCGGCAACCGGTATTTCACCACCATAAAGACACAGATCAGAACAAATGCCCCAATCCCTGCCGCCACCATGATATCCAGAGCCGAGGCTCCCAGGGAAGGGCTGATTGTGCTGAAATTCCGCGTTGCCATGGAGTAGGGAAGAGCGCCTGCATTGATTTTATCCGACAGCTCCTTCGCCTGCTCATAGCTTTCCATTCCGTCAATAATAGCGTTTCCGCCTGTAATCCGGTCCTTTACCACCGGGTTGGAGATGATGGTGTCGTCCATAAAAATCCCCATACGCTGACCGGTCAGCTTTCCTGTGGCATCCGCAAACTTCTCTGCGCCTTCCTCCGTAAAATGCAGCTCCACCGCATACTGTCTCGGTCCGTTCCCGCCGCTTTCCACCGGGCTGCTGGTGGAAACGTCCTTTCCCTCCAGCATGATCGTTCCCGCCTCATCACGGAAGGTCAGATTAGCCATTTCTCCCAGTTCTGCGATTGCCACTTCCGGGTTAAACTGCGTTTCCCCTGACTTCCAGGGAAAACGCACAATCACATAGCCCCGGTCCGTGTCAGCCGTCACCTCCCGGTCCAGAATGTTTCTGTCGTCCAGCCTGGATTCCATGATGTTGCGGGCCGCTGTGACCTCTGCCTCCGTAGGGGCGCGGTCTAAGCCTACCGGCTCAAAAACAGCCTCCACGCCGCCGCGGATATCAATGCCAAACCTCATATCCCTGGCGCCCTTCATCTCGTCCCCCATCCCAAACCATACAACAGCAGCACTTATAACCAGCAGCAACAGCATTGCCGCCAGACTTTTTCTTCCAGGTTTCATAATTTCTCCTTTTCACTTACAGGGAGCCGGTCCGTCTCCTCCAGACCGGCCCAGGCGCGTGCAATATTTAATACGTGATCGCCAATCCTTTCAAAATCCGTCAGAATTTCCGAATACAGAATGGAAGTCTCAACATGGCAGGTTCCCACGCCCATACGCTCCATCTGGTTCAACCGGTACAAAGCCGCCTTATCATCAATCTCCTGCTCCACCAGAGCAGCCTCCTCCGCCAGATAGCCGGAAGCGATATAATCCGCGTTGCAGAGCAGCCGCAGGGCGCACCTGCAGGACTGTCTCATTTCCCACAGCTCGCCTGACGCCTGCTCCGACAGCTCCAGCTTCCGGTCCATCATATTTTTGGCATAGCCCGCCAGATTCTTTGCGTGATCCCCGATACGCTCTATGTTGCCGATAACCGTGAACATGTGGCGCAGGGCTTCCACCTCGTCCGGAGAGTGCTCTGCCTGGAGAACCTTTGAGATTTTCCGCGACAGCCGTGCGTTCAGCAGGTCAATTTCCTCCTCCCGCTCCAGAATTTTTTTCAATTCCGTCTCGTCCCTGTCCCCGAATGCCAGAAAGCCCTTATCCACGTTTTCCGCAGCCAGGGAAAGCATTCGCCCGATGTCCTCCTTCAACTGTTTTCTGGCAATTACCGATACCCCCAGCACATGCTCTGACTCCAGCAGATCCTCGAACCAGCGTTCCTCCTCCGCCTTTCCCATAGCCTTATCCGGCAGAAGCCTGCCCGCCAGACAGGCAAGCTGCGATCCAAAGGGCAGCAGAAGAAGCGTTGTCACAATATTAAACAGCGTGTGCATGTTTGCAATCTGTGCCGCCGGATTAGCCGGGGTTAAGTCTCCCACCAGACCTGTAAGCGGCCATATGATACAGACAGCCGTAAATACAGCCGTCCCGATTACATTAAACAACAGATGGATCAGCGTGGCCCTTTTTGCGTCACGGCTCGCTCCAATGGAAGCAAGCGCCGCCGTAATGCAGGTTCCGATATTCTGCCCGAACAGCACAAACACCGCGCTGTCCAGACCAATCAGGCCGCTGACAGCCAAAGCCTGCAGGATACCCACAGAAGCCGACGAGGACTGAATGATGGCTGTAAATGCAGCGCCGGCCAAAATGCCCAGAAGCGGATTCGAGAATCTTGTCATGAGATTGACAAAGACCTCCGATTCCCGCAGAGGAACCATAGCCTCCCCCATCATGCCCATGCCGATAAACAGGATTCCCAGACCGGCTATGATACCCCCGGCAAACTGGACGTGTTTTCTCTTTACAAACAGGATCAGCGCCACGCCGACAAAGGTAATAAAAGGAGCCAGTTCACCGATATCCAGGGCAATCAGCTGCCCCGTGACAGTGGTTCCGATATTTGCTCCCATGATAATCCAGACCGCCTGCTTTAAAGTCATAAGCCCGGAATTGACAAAGCCCACCACCATAACCGTTGTGGCGGAAGAGGACTGGATCACCGCCGTGATACCGGCGCCCACGCATACCCCGAGAAAACGGTTTGCGGTAAGGCGCTCCAGAATATGCTTCATACGGCTGCCGGCTGCTGCTTCCAGATTGACGCTCATCATCTGCATACCGTATAAAAACAGCGCCAGACCGCCCAGTAAGCCAAAAACCATACTCACACTCATCCTTTTTCCTCCGCCATCCTAAATACTTTTATTGCCCCGCTTTCGTTTAAATGACGCAGCAGCGAAAGCCCGATTGGAAAACCGAACAGTCCCAGGACGCCAAACAACTGGGCGCCCACGAACATACCCGCCAGAGTCACAACCGGGTGGACCCCAATCTGACCGCCTACAATCTTCGGCTCTAAAATATTGCGGACCACCGTAACAAACAGATAAACCAGCAAAAGTCCCAGCGCCAACGCGTAATCTCCCTGGAGGGCTGTAAGAATGGTCCACGGTATCATGATACCTCCCGTTCCCAATACCGGAAGAATATCAAAAAGCGCAATCAGGAACGCGATCAGAACAGAGTTCTCCACCCCTATGACAGTCAGCCCTACCGCCAGCTCCACAAACGTAATCGTCATAATGAGTGCGTAGGAACGGATACACACAAGTAAGGTGCCCACCACATATTCTTTAATCTGGAGAAATATATCCTTCGCCTTTCCGTCAAGCTGCATCAGGCAGAAACCGGTCAGCCGGTGGTAATCCAAAGCGATAAAAAAGGTAGATATAATCATGAGCAGCATTTCAATAAATATGCCGGGCAAGGACGAGGCAATTCCGGAGATATATCCCATGGCGTCCATAGACAGGCTTGAAACCATCTGCCCCGCCGACTGGACAAACTGGGCCTCCAGCTCCATGAAGGCAGACAGAAGCGCGCCGTCCACCCGGAAAACCGACTGCTCAAAGCTGTCAAAAAGACTGATTAAGGCAGGCTCCACATAATATGCGTAAATATCCGGCAGGCTGCCGGTAAGCTCCTTTGCCGCAGAAAATGCCTTGACGCCCAGCAGAAAAATCAAAAACCCGATGGTGCTGTAAAATAACAGCACCACCAGAACAGCGGCTATCCTCCAGTTCAGACGTAACCTTTTTGACACAAATCCAATGGGGCCCTTCAGAACCCATGCAATCAAAAAGGCTGCCACGAACGGGGAAAGCATGGACATACCATACTTTATCACCGCAAAAGCCATTAAAAATAAGATCATAAAATACATAAAGTGGATAACAAACTCTCTTCTCTTTTCAGTTTTCATAGGTTGCTTCCTCCAAAAATCACTGTCTCTCTTTTTTTCTGGACCGTTTTACCCACTTCACAGCTTCCATCTGAACAATAGACATGATAGATAGCCCCATAACCATAAGCCACTGGCTTCCGGTCAGGTCTGTCAGCCGGAAAGCGCTCTGTAATGCCGGAATAAAGAGAATACATGCCATCAGGCCGGCCGACACCAGAAACGATACTGCCAGCCAGGGGTTAGGGCCTTCCGCCCGCACCCAGATGGGTTCTGTATTAGATCTCTGGTTAAACGCGCGGAGCATCTGGGAAATAGCCAGAACGCAAAAGGCCATAGTCTGCCCCGTGATATGGCCGTCCTGATCCGCTCCGATAAAGTAAGCAACGATTGTCATAGCAGCCACAAAAACACCCTGACGGATTACTCTGGCAATCAGGTCGCGTTCAAACAGCGTTCCCGCCTTCACCGGCTTATGCTTCATGATATTTTTGCTGGCCGGGTCAACGCCCAGCGCCAGCGCCGGCAGGGTTGCGGTCGCTAAGTTCACCCAGAGAATATGCACCGCTAAAAGCGGCGCGTCCCAGTTAAACAAGGTTGCCAGAAACAGCGTTGTAATCTCTGCTATATTTCCCGCCAGCAGGAACTGAATGACCTTCTGGATATTCCGGTATACACGGCGCCCCTCCTTAATCGCATAGGCGATTGTGGTAAAGCTGTCGTCCAGAAGAATCATATCCGATGCTTCCTTTGCCACGTCTGTTCCCGTGCGCCCCATCGCCACGCCGATATCGGCGGCCTTCAGCGCCGGGGAGTCATTTACGCCATCGCCCGTCATGGCCGCCACTTCGCCGTTCCTCTTCAGGGACTGGATAATCCGGAGCTTATCAGCCGGGGATACCCTGGCGAAAACCGTGGTCTGCTCCACCGCCTGGTCCAGCTCTTCCTCACTCATGGCCGCCAGTTCCTCACCGGATATCACGGTATCGCCCTCCTGCCAGATAGAAAGCTCCTTTGCAATGGCAAGGGCAGTCACCTTATGGTCGCCGGTAATCATAATGGTGCGGATACCGGCGTTCCGGCAGGTGCGTACCGATTCCGCCACTTCCTTTCTCGGCGGATCTATCATACCGGCAACGCCGATAAAGGTCATATCAAACTCAATATCTTCTTCCTCGTCCTCCGGCAGATGCTTTAAGTTTTTCACGGCAAACCCCAGCACACGCAAGGCTTTCTGTGACATAGAATCACACATATCCTGTATCTGGCCCATATCTGCCTGCGTTATTGGGCGCACACCCTGAGAGGTCAGGATTCCCGTACACAGGGGCAGCATTTCGTCAACCGCTCCTTTGGTATAGGAGACTAGCTGCTGATCTATCTCATGAACCGTTGACATCCGCTTTCTTTCGGAATCAAAGGGCTGCTCAAACAGCCTTGGATACGTCTCCTCCAGCTCTTCATGGTCGATTCCAAACCTTTGAGCCAGGAAAATCAACGCGCCCTCCGTGGGGTCTCCGATGATTTCCCCTTTATGGTCAGGGTCCAGGCTTGCATTGTTGCACAGCGCGCCGGCATAGACCAGCTCCCGGTAAACCTCCGGATGTTCTCTGTCCGCCGCTTCAACCGGCGTTGTCCTTTTTGCCTCAAAATCTCCATTCACCGCAATCTGGGTGACGGTCATCTGGTTTAAGGTCAGTGTTCCAGTCTTATCGCTGCAGATTACCGTTGCGCTTCCCAGCGTCTCCACCGCAGGCAGCTTCCGGATTAAGGCGTTCTGCTTTGCCATTCTCTGGACGCCCAGAGCCATAACAATGGTAGCCGTGGCAGGCAGCCCCTCCGGGATAATGGAAATTGCCAGAGAGATTGCCACTAAAAACTGCGGAATCAGCGGCCTTCCATAAAAAGCGCCGATTGCAAAGATAAGGGCGCAGACAATGATACCCACCACGGTCAGGGTTTTTCCTACCGCGTTCAGCTTCCTCTTCAGCGGGGTATCCAGCTCATCCTGGTTTTCCAAAAGTCCGGCAATATTACCCACCTCTGTATTCATGCCCGTTGCCACTACCACTCCGGTTCCGTGGCCGTAGGTGACAATCGACGAGGTATACGCCATATTTACCCGGTCTCCCAGCACACACTCCTGCGGCATGATGTCCTTGGCATCCTTTTCAGAAGGGACGGACTCGCCGGTGAGAGAAGCCTCCTGTATTTTTAAATTAGCTGATTCTATTAACCGTAAGTCCGCCGGAACCATAGCCCCATCGTCAATCAGGACAATATCTCCGACGACCAGTTCACTGGCCGGCACAATGCTTTCCTCTCCCTGGCGCAGAACTCTGGCATTTGGCGCGCTCATCTGCTTCAATGCTTCCAGAGAGCTTTCCGCCTTCCTTTCCTGCACAATCCCGATGACCGCGTTGATAATTACGATTGTCAGGATAACGATTGCTTCCGTCCATTCCCGGAGTATGGCGGAAAAGACAGCGGCGCCAATCAAAATCAGTACCATGGGATCGGTAATCTGGCTTTTAATCATCTGCCAGATTGTTTTCTTCGGTTTCTGACGCAGTTCGTTGCGTCCATAGTGGGCCAGCCTTTCGGCAGCCTCGGCATCGCTGAGCCCCTCTTCTGAGGTATGTAATGCTTTGTAGATTGCCTCCGGCTCTGATGCGTGCCAAGGCAGTCGCTTGTGATTTTCCATATAGGAAAGACCACTCCTTTCTTTTTTGAGATATGATTTGTTATTTATTCTAAGTCAGAACACAAAAAGACATAGCCCGCGCCATTATCAAAGAGCGCAGGTTATGCCTTCCATGTACTGAAGCTTATTCCATTGATTTATATTACTATAACATCGGGCAGCGTCGCTATCGGCGTCGTCCATATAGAGCAGGGTTCCTTTCTGAATAAAAACTGGTTTCAGGTGTTTTATTGGCATTATATGAGGATGGGGCATCTCCTGTCAACAGACATCATGTAATTTTAACAAATATTTAATACTTCCATGACAGATTTTCTGGTTACATGAAAACACATTGACCGGGCAGGTTATGCCATTATATAATAACTGTATTTACTGACAGCTTCACTGTATATAAGACAGGAGAACTACCATGCGATTATATAAAAGGCCCTTGTTCGCCATAGGCGTCTCACTTTTTCTGGTACTGGCAGTCATTATCATAACCACCTTGATTTATGGTAATTCTGTCCACTCTGCCCTAAAAGAAGAGACTGACACCTATATGGAAGAATTGACCGAACAAAGCGCCAGACTCATTTACGAACGCGTAAAAAGCGACCAGACCTATTTGGAGGGCCTGGCGGCTTCCATCAGCGAGCTTGACATGCCCCTTTCCTCTCCAGGTACTTTAAGCATATTGAGCCAATGGATTGATATAACCCGCTTTAAATGGATGGCTGTTGCGGACGCCGATGGCACGCTCTATGTTCCGGGTTATCCGGAAACGCCGGATATCTCCCGGGAACCCTACTTTCAAAGTGGGATTCTTGGCGAGTCCTCCGTCATGTGGCTGCCGGAAATTGACGGCAAAAGTGAAAAGCTGGTAATATCCGTCCCGATTCATGACAACGGGGAGCCGGAAGGCGTGCTGCTTGGGCGGTATTCCATGGAAAACCTGGCCGAGCTGTTCACAATCGGCGCATTTGATGGAAAAGGATATAATTATGTCATGAAATCAGACGGCGGCATTATATTCCGGGCTTTAACCGATTCCACTGCGTCAGAATATAAAACCCTTGATGAAATTGCAGACAACACCTCCAATACCCTTACTCCGGGCGATGTAGACGCTATACTCCACAATATGGAAACCGGCGCCGGCGGCAGCATCACCTATGAAAGGGACGGCCAGGAGCGCATTATGAAATATATTCCAGTAGGAATTAATGACTGGAATTTAGCGCTGGTGATTCCCTCCGATGTAATTGACGCAAAAGCGCAGGCTATTATAAAAAGCACCAGCTTTTACAGCGGCGTCATGATATTGTCATTTTCATTCATAGCAATACTCATTTTCTACTTAAAACACCAGAGCCACAGAGCGCTGCAGAGGGCTTACCAAAATATTGAATCCATTTACCGGACCGTCCCCAGCTCGGTGGTGCAATTCAAAAACGACCGCGATTATTCCATTCTGGGTGCAAATAACGCCTTTTATCATTTCCTCGCATATACGCCCCAGGAATTTGATAAGCGGATCGGGAGTTTTCTGCTCCCCATTATCCATCCCCAGGACCGTGAATTTCTTTCGGCTCTGCCGGACGGACTGTCCGCGCATGAATTCCGGGTGCAGGACGCTCACGGTCAGATGAAGTGGGTTTACGGTAATTTTGACTGCTCAAAGGACTCTCAAACAGTTTTGTGCGCCTTTTTCGATATCAGTGAACAGAAAAAGCTGTTGATGAGCGCCGAGCAGGAGGCATTGATTGATCCTCTTACCGGAGTAAAAAACAGACTGGCGGTAGAAAAGAAGCTGCCGGAGCTGCTTTGCGCGGCAGAGGCTGCGGGGGCCTTAATGATATTTGACTTAGATAAATTCAAGCAGATCAACGATACGCTGGGACACCCGGAGGGCGACCTCGTATTGCAGAAATTTGCCCGCTGCCTGCTGGAAGTCTTTGGAAGTGATAATTTTGTAGCCCGCCTTGGGGGAGATGAATTCATTGTATATTCAGACGATACGTTAACGCAAGAAGCTGCGGCACAGAAAGCGCGGCAGCTCATTGATAAAATGGCCCTGCAGATGGGAATGGCAGAAAAACGCTGCGGTTTAGCTGTGAGTATTGGCATTGCCTTCTATCCGTCAGACGCCGGCAGCCTGCCGGAATTAGTAAAGCTGGCAGACCGGGCGCTTTACCGCGCAAAGCATAATGACGGGAAGTGTTATATGTTTTATTCGGAAATAAAGTAATCGTCAAGGGGAAAAGGCTGTTCGTGCCTTTTCCCCGTCCTGTATTTTAAGCTGCCAACTGCTCCGCTGGCGCCATTACAACCTTCTGTTCCCAAACCTTTAAAAAAAGCTTAATCTGAGGGGTTGGCGCCTTGTTGCCAAACATACTCACCTGACCGACCTCCGCCCCATTCAATTCAACGGTACAAAGGGGCTTGTCCGGTTCGCTGACCTTGCGTACAAAGAAAACCAGGCACTTTCTTTTTACTATGCTTTTTACATAAGTTCCTATACAATGATGGAGCTTGTGCCCTTCTTCCATTATTTCTTTCACTGAGCGCGGAAGAACGATAAAATAACCATTCTGCATAAAGGTATACTGGCTATTCAGCTTTTCATAGAGCTTTTGAATTTGATTTTCATAGGCCTGAGCTTTCTCCTTATCCGATAAATCATTGACCTTATCATGCGCCTTTGAAAGATTGGCAGGATAGAGGACAAAGCTATTGCTTAAATCGTATTCCAGAGCCTCACACATACTGATATAGTCTCTGTAGCTGTTCAAAAGGGTTTCCATATCATAAAACACTGTCTGATCGGACCAGCTTCTCCTCTGATACTTTTCAAATTGTTCATTGGCATAACGGATCAGCTTATATGCAGTCATATATTGTAAGGGAACCGTCAGGTTTTCCAACCGGCCGACCTTATGCCTTGTACACCAGGTAAATAGCTGTTCATCTACAGGAATATGGTTCTTCAAAAACTTTTTGATAAGAGTCAATTGTTTGCTGCCCGGATTAATTCTCCGAAGCAGCGGAAGATAGCTTTTACCCAGACCGAGCACCCCATAGATGCTCTTACCTTTTTTATTAATAGCATAATCCAGCATATAATAGTAATAGTTTGGGTTTACGAGTTCCTCCGCCAATCTGTATAATCCCAGCTTTACCAAATATTCCAGCATGGGATAATCCAGAAATCGTTTCAGATAATCAATCACATAAAACGGCGATTTGTCTGCCTGATAGTAATTTTTAAGCTGAGAATATTTCCAGGGGGTGTTATCCAGCACCAAGTCCAGATTCCTGTCATACAGGTAACCATTGTCATCCGCATTAAAATTATACTGCCATTTGCTGAACACCGGACGATTACCTTTTTTCCATGGTGTAATATCCTCGCTGTAGAATTGCTTGTAAAAGTGTTCTGAACTTGCAGCACCTTTACGGTCCAAGCAAATAAATATCCTGGAGCTTTCATAAATATCCTCTTCTGGAACGTCGGCATTTGGATATCTGCGGTATATTTTAACAAAACGTACCACCAGCTCTGTATCTGATATCCGCTGAAGGACTTGTAGCGTTTCCCTGTCCAGTACATTTCCACGCCGCCCCCGGCTTTTATAAGTTACCGCCTTTTTACAAAGCGGACAGCAGCCTTCGGTATTATGCTTTATTCCCGATACCTTAACTGACCGCCTGCAGGCTGTGCAGTAACCGACCATCTCTTTGGCGCCTTTAGAATAGGTATAGAATATGTACACGGGCATAATCTCCTTATGTATCCAGCTTTTCAGTCCCCTCGGCAGTCCTGGTACGGTTTCCATCCTTTCTATGATTTTTCTCTGCTTACTGTGCCTTCTCTGCAGCGTAGATTGATGCATAATTCTGGACTGCAGGGAATCCAGGCAAGCAAATCCGTCTTTTTTATCCTCTTTGCAAAATCGCATAACTTTCTTTTCATCATTCAAGGAATAGAACGCACATTTATTTCTGAAAGATGGCTGCCTGCTTAAATTATCAAAGGCTGCTTTTCTCCAATAGACTGCCCCATCCTCACGCCGCGCTAAAGTGATATATTGTTCACGGCTCTGAAACACGGTCCACAGCGGACGGGTTTCTCCCACGTTCACCTGCTCCCTGTCATAGACATACAAGATAAGGACTCTCTGATGGTCCACATTCCTTACCGCCGACCTCACAATATACTGAAGCTGGTCTGCACAGAACAAACCACTGTTCAAATTCATCTTCCATGTCGGATCAGCAAGCTTTCGGCAAGCTCTCTTATTCAACCTCATCCTGCTTTCACCTCCGCGACAAAATCCAGCATTAGCTGCCCGGCAACACCTTCGTCTGCCGAAACCTCCTGTTTCTTCTGCTCCTGTTTTTTATCCGGCTTTTTCTGATCCGCTTTCTGCTGCTTACTGGTTGTTTTACTCTGAAACTGTCTGGGAACAAATTTTTCTTCCTGTTCCTTATCTTCTTCTGCGTCCAAATCTCTGAAATAATCCTCGGCCCACTGGTAGCAAAGCTCATCCGGCACATCTTCACCATATAAACCGGCTGTAAGTTCAACACAGTTATCCTTCATATCCTGCTCAATGAAAGCTTTAGCCTTGCGGTATATATAACGAAAGCAGTGAATCATATTCTTTTTCGGATGCATGACCAGCCGCGCAAAGTCCGGACTATCCAGGCAGAGGGTCTGGATATGTTCCGAAACGCACTCCTTCATATTTCGCCGTGTCAGCCGCTCTGTATCGGCGCTGACACGTCTCAAGGAAGCTGTCGTTACCTCGTCATTATTCATGGCCCTCAAGTGATTCAGCTGTTCCTGCTCGGCTATCCTTTTTGCCTGCTGCTTTGCCTTCCATTCTTCTTTCCGATTTGCTTCGGCAGCTTCATGCTCGGCGCGCTTTTTATCCTCTTTATTGTCTTTTTTCTCTGCTTTCTCCTGCTCTTTCTCCAGGTCGGAGGGCAGAAGAAGTTCCTCCGCCCCCTTGTCCGTTTGAATGACAGTCTCTGTGTCCTCTTTATGTAGCGTCACAATTCTCAAAGGGTCCTGCATTAATAAGCTCCTTTCTTCTTTCTGATTTTTTACTTCCCCCACTCTCACAACAGGTAGCTTATAGGCTGGGACCTCTGTGTGCAATGGTAATAGAATCCTTTTCCCTGCTGTAAAGATAGACGCTGTTTGATAAGCGGTCCTCCATTGAAACCTCGGTTTCGTTAACCATCTCTACCATATGTGAAAAGGATTCATACTTCCCGTTTACCTGCCTTTGAGGAATTAACAGCACTTCATGACGGCTGGAAGGCAATATCACGATATCGTCTCCATCTAACTCCGCAAATTGCTTCAAACCGTCCCCATATAAAAGAGTAGCCGCGCCCTGTAACCCTGTTTCCGTCGTCATAACCCAAAATCCGCGGTCACGAGGTATGCTTTCACGCAACATTGAGATATCTAATCCCCCGCCCATTCTCTCCGCAAAGTCCTCCATGACACTCATCATAGGTCTTATACTGACCGGATAGCAGGTACGCATATTGCACAGGGCATCCTCATAAATCCGCTCTTTTCCAACACCCCATATTTCTAAATGGTGATGCTCCACAGCGGCAGTAAGCAATTTCATGCTGTCGCTGTCTATCTCAATATAAAACACGATTGCAGTATCAAGAAACGGAATATAAGGCATTGTCTCCAGCCGGGCTTGATTCGCCTCATAGTTAATCAGCTTCAGCCGTATTTTTGACTGCACGGCCTCATAATCAGTCAGGCAGCCCGAGCCTATCATTTCCTGTATCCCGCCGTCCTCCTGTATCCTTGCAATTTCATCGACAATTTCAACCATATTCATCCCGTCAGACACATACTGATCGTAATATTTATCCAGGTAAACAAGGGGTGAAACTCCCTCCTTTTTCTTGAACACGATACCGGTTAAATGCTGCCCGTTATTGCGGGGAGTTGTCTTAATCAGCAATTCGCATGTGTCGCCCACTCTATTCCGTACTCTGTCAATTACTTCATAAATAAAATCTTTCTTTATCATCTTTTTCCTCCTGATAGCAAAGGCGCGGAGACAGGTTTCCGCCTGCTCCACGCCTTTGTTTTATCTGTAAATATACATTATCATGTTCCATCAATCCCTTTAGGCAGGGATTGCTCTATTTCCTTCATGGGCTTTGCAAAAAACGGCGAAAAGCCTACCGGGACAAAATCCTCCTTATCCCGATAATAATAGCTTCTCTTTTCCCGATCATATAGCTCCACCACATCTGACGGCGCCAGACTTCTCCCGTGATATCCTTCCGGCAATGCGCCGCTATAACGACTGAAAATCCGGTCCAGAATCTCCGTTTCCGAACTGTCCCAGGGACAGACCAGTTTATCCTCGCACATCAGCCGGTATTCCATGGCAGGCGGCTGCGTATAATCCGCTTTGTGCAGTGCGTCAATCCCTTTAAAAGCAAAGGGTATGGTTCTTCTTTCTCCGTCAAAATCAAGTTGATAGATGCGAAACCTCCGGCAGCTTTGCTGGGATTTCAAAAGTGTTTTTAATTCGCCGGCCCCGCTTTGGATATATGCTTCATACTCTGTCGATGACAGCCCCAGATATTCCATCAGGCTTATTCCCTTTTTATGTTCCGTCTGCCAGACTTCTATACAGCCATTTATAGACTCAAAGCTGCACTGGCCCCAAAGAAAGCTTTCCTTGAAGCACAGTATAGGCTTCTTCTTTGCCTGCCTTTCCTTTTTCCGAAGCGCAAGCTGCCAGTCGTCAATTCCTTTATAATTAGGATTCCAGGTCAGCGGCCGGCAGTCCATGCCATGGCTCTTTGCCATCAGGTATATCCTGGAGGCTCCCCTGGACGTCATATGATTATTAAATTTGTCCATATCAGCTGCTTCAATAATCAGTTCTGTGCCATTTTGGGCCAACACCCCAAACAAGGGGTCTAACTGCTGGGTATTGTTGGCTCCGGCGACAGCTACAAACGAGCGGTCCATCAGCATGTGCGCGATATCTGCTTTCAGAAGCCCTTCCGTGATATATATGGTACGCGAACATGGATTCCCAATAAAATGAACAGGGCTTCCTGACGTGACCCCCATATTCCTGTTGGAAGAGGAGAGCCAGATGTACTTTGTTCCCGCCTTATCCGGCGGATCGTCTTTATTCTTTATTGGAGTATCCAGCAATATCTGAGCGCCGCGAATCAAACCGTCTATGCCGACTGCAGGAATCAGGATACCCGATGTCCTGCGGTGGAACTTAACCGTCCACCTGCCGTCTTCGTCCATATAAAAACCAGGAACGCCCTGCACCGTGCAGCCCTGCTTAATTAACCGGTCTGTAAGAGAACGGCATAGAAAGGGCAACGGTGTGCTCTTAAATCCCAGAACCTCAATCTGTTCATCTGTCAGGCCGCGCTTATCAGACCGCAAATGCAATCTGTGCGGCGTCCTCAAGGTCAGCATTCCAAAAAGCAGTGAAAGAGTCTGATGTATTTCCTGTATATCCGCGCGGGGAGATTGCGGTACTTCTGCTAAAGAACCGCTGTTGTGTCCCAAACCATTTCCCGGTGCAGCCACAGGTTCCGATAATCCCGGCCCGGTATCACCGGAACCCTCTGTGACTTTAATAACTGGCCTGCTGCTGTAAGCAGTGTTTTCAATCCGAAGGGCCTCTCGTATTTCCCTGTTCGCCTCCGAGTTCGTGATATGGTTCAGCCTTGCATACAGGCTTAACATTCCCCCCTGTTCCCCGCAGTAATTGCAGCGCCAAACATTCTTGACATAATTCAGGTTCATCTTACCCCTTCGGTCTTTGCAGAACGGACAGTCTGTATAAACGCTGTTTGGACCAGGCCGGCGTCTTTGCAGGTGCAGCAGCTCCGCCACGTCCAATATCCCATACGGGAAATCCTGGGGATAAGAGTCCATCTGCTGTTTCTCCCTTCATCATGGTTGCGTGCCTATTTCGTATTCCGTTAGCCGGCCTTTTGCGCGTTCAGCGAATCCCACATAATCTGGGCCGCCGCGCGGAGAATATTGTTATTCTTCTTATAGCCGTATACATACCATTTAAGGCTTGGCGGACGGCGCTCTGCAACCTCGGCCAAGGTCCAGCCGTTGCAGGTTCCTTCATCAACCGTTACCTGCTGGGCTTCCTCAAAGGTCATTCTCTTTATGATTTCCGCCACCGGCATGTCGGCCGTATAGCTCACCTGACGGGCTTGTTCCTGTGCCGTATCCTGAATGATCTGCCCGGAAACAGCCCCGCCATTCGGGACAGGTGTATCTGCATTGGTACTTTTGGCTCTGCCTTCAGCCGCCGCATAATCCATCATTTCTGTAGGAAGCTGATCCCTCTCTCCACTAATCACCACATGTTCTCTGCGGGACAGAATTTCCTCCGCCGCCGTTGGCATGGCGGTTCCTTCTTCCCTTGTGGTGACAGACGATTTCTGTACTCCTTCCCTCTCTGCGAAAGCCGGTTGCGGAGAGTCTGTCCTGTGTTCCGTCTGTACCGGAATTTTAGAAACGTCTGCTGCCTGCTGTATCATTGTGACAGCGTTTACAGTTTGTTCCCGAGGGTCCGCATTATCTGCGGTCGGCTGCAAATCTTCGGCAGGCGGTACTGTCTGCTGTGTAGTTACAGCAGTAGTCATAGCCTGCGGCCGGCAGTCTGCTCCGGGATTAACCGCTTCTCTGTCGTTCCTGTCTGTCCGTTCGCCGGAGAGGGGAATTTCACTCCCATACCGTTCTCCATTTTTATCGCCACAGATATCGGAAAACTGCAGCCCAAATCCGGCATTTGTCAGTGCTTCGTCCAATGCCGCTTCCTGAGCCACCTTTATATAGTGACCGTTTGTGGCTTCCTCCCGGGTACAGGTAGCTGTATAGTTGCCGATGGGTTCCACATCGCTGCGGTCCAAATAAACCCTGGCTTCATAAATCGCAAGCTGCTCTGTGATACGGAGGGCGTTGAGCTTCAGCCTTCCCTGGGGATAGGCCAGCCGGAACCACAGCTTTTTGTAACGAAGATCCAGTTTTAAAACCTCTCCCTCCCCTGTCCTTGAAACAGTTCGCCGCAGCAGTTTACACGGGTCGAAGCCCTGGATCTGATTCAGCCCTGCCACAGCAGGACTCCTTTCATACAAAGATGCCACATGATGCTTCTTTTCACTCATTTGCAAAATCTCCTTCCATAAATAAAATAAGAGATACCCCATGCTTTTTCTGCACTTTGCATCTCATTTTTAACCTGCGTTTTTTAATTCCAGTTCTTCTAAATCTGCGGGTATCGGAATTCCTGCACTTTTGGCAAATGCTCTGTAATACAACCGGATTCGGTGACCCAGAAGCGTATTGCGCTTATTATTACCATTGCGGTGAATAGCCGTAAGGAGCGCTGATTTTTGCCCTACCAGGATAACCTTTGTTTTGGCACGCGTAACCGCCGTATAGAGCAGATTCCGGTAAAGCATGATTTTATGGGCTTCCAGAATCGGAATCAGTATAATCGGAAATTCGGACCCCATGGCTTTATGAACAGTAGTGGCATAGGACAGCTCGATATGTGACAGATCCTCTATCCCATATTCCAGCTCCCGCCCGACTCCAAAATCCATACCAATCCGTTTACCCTCCGGTGTGTCTTTGACATACCGGATAAATCCCAAATCTCCATTGGACACATGCTCTGTGTTTTTAGTCTGCATAATTCGGTCACCTACCCGGAAAGACATTGTTCCTGAATGTATTTCATCTTCCGTGGAACAAAACGGGTTTACCCGCTCCCGGATTACCGCGTTTAAATGTGCCGCGGAAGCAGCCCCATCCTCTCGGAACGGTGAAAGAATCTGCACCTGCTCAATTCCGTTTTCTTCAATCTCCTGACAATATCTCTCCGCTATAACCTCCGCGGCTTTCACCTGATTGACGCTGGAAATAAAAGTGAAGTCACTGCCATCATGCAGCTTGGTACAGCCCTGATTAATCAGCCTGGCATTATAGGGAATGCTGCTGTCCTTATCCTGCCGGAAGATTTCGTCCAGCACGGTGACCGGAATCAGCCCGCAATGTATCATCTCATACAATACGTTGCCGGCTCCTACGCTGGGAAGCTGGTTCACATCGCCTACCAATACAATTTTCGTATTCCGTTTCAGCCGCTTAAAAAATTGGCTCATCAGCCACATATCTACAAGAGAAACCTCATCCACAATAATAAGGTCAGCGTCCAAAAGACCGGGTTCTCTTTTCCGGCAGCTCTCATCCTCCTCACTGATGACACTTAAACCGCTGTGGAGAGTGCTGGCCTCCTCAAAGCCCGTGCTTTCCACCATTCGCCTGCTTGCGCGGCCGGTGGGAGCCATAAGCATGATGATACCCTTGGGACACAAAATCCGGAACACCTCTATGATTGCTTTAATAGCAGAGGTTTTACCAGATCCCGGCGGTCCTGTTATGATAGAAAGATTATATATACACGCCTGCTGAACGCCTTTTGACTGCATTGCGGACAGGGAAAGTCCAAACCGGCTCTTTACCTGCTCCAATAGAGAATTTATATTGGGACAAGGCGTTTTGTCCAGCAGACGCTGGGCAATCTGACGCGCTGTCTCGTCCTCCATCTCAAAGATGTCAGGTTTATAAATACAATCCTTCATAGATACGACAGTTCCGCTTAAAATTAGCTCCTGTTGCATATCCAGTACCTGCTGCTCCCGAATCCTCTGACTGGGAATCAGTATTTTTTCATTCAGCAGGTATAAGGCAGCCTTTAGCTGTTCCTTTTTTTCCAGGAATAAATGTCCGTTCTTCCCTTTTGCCTCGTCCAGCACACAAAGAAGCGCGCCCTTAATACGCAATGGGTCATGCAGGCCGCCTCCGGTTTTCTGCCGGATACTGTCTACCCGTCGAAAGCCAAAGCCTGAAATCCGGCACAGCTCAAAAGGATCGTTTTCGAGAATTTCAATGCTGGAAGGACCAAAATGCTGGTATATCTTTAACGCTGTTTTCGGAGTCAGCTTATAAGGCGCCAATAAAGTCATTAAATCCCGGAGCATACGGCTTTCCGCATAAGAGGTTTTTATATCCTCCAGCCTATTTTCCGTTATTCCCCGAATCTCCAGCAGGCGTTCCGGCTGCTTATCTAAAATGTCAATGATGTCCACTCCAAATCTGGCTACTATGTCGGAAGCCAGCTTGGGACCGATTCCCTTAATCAATCCGGAGGAAAGATATCCCTCAACGCCACTCTTTGTTTTAGGAACAATTTCCTGCCATTGCTCTACCTGGAGCTGATAGCCATGCTTTTTGTTGAGAACCCATTCCCCCTCCAGCTCCAGTTCCACCGCGTCTGTGAGTGGAAGCTCGTATCCAACGGCGATAAAGCGAATCAGGTGATCTTTTTGCCGTACAGATGAGCGGACATTTTCCGGTATTGTCTTGTCTGAGGTTTTTACACTAATAATACAGTATCTGTTTGCAGGATTATAAAATATTTTTTTATCGTAGGTTCCGGTATACTTCATTTTCGTTTCCTCCAGTTATACACGATTGCTAACAGTGTGAGAAATAAGGAGGCCAGCTTTAACGTAAAGCAAATTATAATCGGTGAAAATACCACTAGCCACTCTAAGTCAACTACTCCAAAAATTTTAAGGACAATTAAAATAAGGGCAATCGTTCCGCAAATTCCTATACCTTTGTATCTGCTTTTTTCTTTCATAAAATTTTCCTTTCATCAAACCTTTAGGCTGCTTTTCTGGACGAAGCCGCAACACGAAACCGTCTGGATTCAGAGACAGTGACAAACTCCTTATATATCTCCGGATACAGGATTTTCAGACGTATCAGATTATCTTTACTGATTGCAGGTTCCCGAACCGGGTTATAAGTAACTGTATAGCTGGTGCCATTCTGCTCGCAGACGGCGGTGCAGTTCTCCCCTAATTCGGCAATCATCTGGCCCTTTAGGCGCTCCATTTCATTTTTGACTTTTTTCGTGGGTGCTTCATAGGCGGTTTTTTGTTTCTTCAGCTCCTGGAAGCGCATCAGCTTAACTGCCATATGTTCGTCAAATGTAATGACCGGCGCGCTTTCATCTGCATTGCCTACATGGCTGCGGACACTTTTTACGATGAGATCTCCGTTTTCCGTGTATGGTGGCGGCACCTGGGCCTGTACATGATTCTGCCAGAATTCATGTTCGAGGAAAATCATTTCCTCCTCATAGGCAAGGTCCCGTTTCAACTCACGGATAATTACCTCATTCAAGTTGTTCCCGTAAAGACAGCAGTAGAAAATCCGGTCAATGTCCATGACCGACATATAATGCCGCCCCTGCGCTTCGTAATAGGACGGGACAATTTCCTTTTTATCCGTCCACCACTTGTCCCGGGCATTATAATTCGTGGTCTTTAATTCCAGTAAGGCTGTTGAGCCGTCCGGCAAGGTCACAAAGGAGTCAATATCCGCCAGCATAAACGGATACTTTGGGTGATAAAACATCTTTTTTACCTGATAAATGTTCAGCCCGGTTTTATGCTGAAAAATTTTGCCTACCAGATCCTCCAAAAGATGTCCTATTGCCATAGCTACCCAGTTTTCCTCATTATCATTGACAGATACGATGTTTAACTTATCGTAGTATAGATCCCGGGCCGTCCGAAACGGTGAAATTCCGAGAATAGCCGCCACGTCACTGCCGCCAATTCCGCGTCTCCGGTAAGATAACCATTCCTCCTCCGGAAGATGTTCCGTTTCTACAAGCACCCTGGGAATATGACGTTTCCTGTCCGGGGCTCGGCTTACACCCATTCATCAACACCCCCTTCGGGCTCTGCGGGGAATAAAAACCGATTTTACGATTGCACAACGATTCCATTTCCGCAATTCCACCTTTTTGTTTCCGGTATTCCATCTCTGTGAAACCACCCTCCTTTTTGAATTCGTTTTAAAGCTCGTTCTCTGTTTGACATTCATGTCTGTACCACCTTTCAGCTATAGAATTTATCCTCAAAGCCATATACTGGCATTTGGGCAACAAAAAAAGCGAGGATGGCTGAGGGACTAAGCACCTGATGTCCATAGTGCTCTATGAACCAAAGCCATTCTCGCAAATAAGGGAAAACCCGAAAAATAAAAAAACCAGTAAAATCATTGGCCGAAAGGGCGCAAGGATACTACTGGTACGAAAATACAAACTTGACAGCGTGTGCAATGCGACTATTTTGCATACATGCCAGAATAACCGCCTCACCCAAGGGTTTCGCACAAAAATCAATTACAGGAATAGTTTAACACAAGATATAGAATTAATCAATATCATTTTTCTATATCTTGTATTTTATGTTAAACGCTGGTCCATCAGGTTGTCCTTTGCTCCTGCTCCGACAGGGTGCGGATAAAGCCCAGTTCATATTCTGTCAGTAATATTTTCCCAGTCATATCCAAAGATACACTAAGTGGCTTTACATTATCAATTACCGATATTGCATAGCGGTATCCCAGATAAAACGAATGTCTTAATACGCCATACAACCGGCTGTCCCATGCGGAATAGACAGAAATCAAGTGTTCCTTGCGATGTAGTATGCCTCTCACCAGAGCAAAGAGAAGTGTTAGATTGCTGGTCGTCTATGTCCGAGAAGCAGCGGGATCTGTTCTTAGAACTATTTAGAAGTATCTTATAGCCCTGTGTTTATTTGACACGGGGTATTTTCTTATTATGCGGCTATTTTTTGCGCGGTTGCGTTCCGCCACCTGTCATCGCTGTATGAGACGGCCAAAGCGCGGAGACTGGCGGCCTTGGGCGATCTCAAAAAAATATTTGTTATGCCAGGACTTTCATGTTAAAATCATTATAACACCCTTTTATTAACAGTATCGGAAAGGAGCGACTTATCCATGCCGGACAACCTTTTCCTCTCCCTGCTATTCAATATCGGATTTCTAATTTTCCTGGCCTTTATTCTGACCAGAATCCCCACTGTCAGGAATATGTTAACATGCGAAAAATTATCGGTTCCTAACCAGCTTTTGGCCGCCGTCCTGTTTGGCTTTGTCAGCATACTTGCCACTTACACAGGCATAGAGACAGGGGGCGCAATCGTCAATACCCGGGTAATCGGCGTGCTGTCCGCCGGTCTGCTGGGCGGGCCTGTAATCGGAATCGGGGCCGCGCTGATTGGCGGTATCCACCGGTACTTTTATGAGGCCGGACAGTTGACCGCTGCCGCCTGTGCAGTGTCAACAATGGCAGAAGGCATGATCGGCGTTGTCTGCTCCAAGTATTTTCACCGGGGAAAATGGGACAACGGAATGTTGTTTCTGCTTACAGCGATCACGGAAGTCTGTCAGATGCTCCTGATTCTTCTGATTGCTCGCCCATTTTCCGCCGCCCTCGAAGTGGTGAAGGAAATTGCGCTGCCAATGATTATATTAAATTCCTGCGGCATGGTGGTGTTCATCGGCACCTTCCGAGCGCTGTCCATGGAAAAGGATAATGAAAGGACCAGCGGAATCAGCCTGGCGCTGCATGTGGCAAGCCAGTGTCTGCCGCACCTCCGCAAAGGGCTGGATAGTCCGGAAGATATCAAGGCGGCCGCCGATATCATCCTTCAGTCTACCTCCTGTTCGGCCATCATGATTACCAACCGGGAACATATCCTGGCGTTTTCCTGCGCTTCGGGAAACCGGGACTTTACTGCCGTTGAAAGCCTGCTGAATGTCCAGGTAAAGAACTCCATGGAAGGACAGAAAACCATCTGCGTGTCGGATGTCAGTGCTTCCGATCCGCTCGCCCCTGTAATTAAGAACTATGTTTTGATAGCGGTTCCCCTCACAAGCCGGAGCCAGGTATCTGGCTGTCTCTGTCTGTTTTATAAAAAGCGCTGGCACAGGTCCCAGTCCCGTATCGTCTTTGCGGAAAATCTCTCCGCTCTGTTTTCCACCCAGTTGGAGCTGGCGGATTTAAACTATGAGAAAAGCTTGCGTCGCAAAGCGGAAATTAAGGCCCTACGCTCCCAGGTCAACCCTCACTTTCTGCACAACGCGCTAAACACAATCTCCTGCATGTGCAGGGAAAATCCGGAGCGGGCCAGAGAGCTGTCGCGGACACTTTCCGTGTATTACCGGCAGACCCTTGAGCCACATCACGAAATGACGGACTTACATACGGAGCTGTTCCAGGTCCTCCGCTATTTAGAGATGGAAAAAGCACGCTTTGAGGAAAATCTGTCGATAGAGACAGATGTACCGGAACAGGTAAACTGTTCCATCCCATGCTTCATCTTACAGCCATTAGTCGAAAATGCCGTGCGCTACGGCGCCGATAGGACAGGGCTTAGAACCGTCGCAATACGCGTCCGCCAGACGCCGGCAGGAATAGAGATTGAAGTAGCCGATCACGGTCCTGGAATGCCTGAATACATTGCAGAGGCCATTTTATCCGATCAGGAACCCGGAAAATCCTATGGTCTTTATAACGTCCACACCCGGCTGAAAAAAATATACGGACCGTCAGGCGGTCTTACCATACAGCATACGGACGGAGAAACCAGAATCTCATTTTTGATTCCCATTTCCGCTCCCACTCACAGAGCCGGAGATTGGGTACCTGCGGAATAGACGTATTCGAATAATGCAAGAGGAGGCGCTGTGTATGAAGATAGCAATAGTCGATGATGAACGTCCCGCCAGGAGCGAACTCTCGTTTCTGATAACAGATATCCTTCCTGAAGCCGAAATTCTGGAAGCAGCAAGCGGGGCTGCGGCTTTGGAGCTTTTTCTCTCAACCCCGGATATCGGTCTGGCGTTTCTGGACATCAACTTAAACGACATGGAGGGAACCACATTGGCCGCCGCCATGCAGAAAATTCTCCCGGAGGTGCCGGTTGTTTTCGCCACCGCCTATTCCGATTATGCCGTGAAGGCATTTGAGCTGAATGCGGCCGATTACATACTAAAGCCCATTGAACCGGACCGCCTGCGGGCTGTCCTGAAAAAATGTATGGCTGTTTCCAACACAACCCCGTCCGTTTCCGACCCGATGGAGAGTAAAATCGCCATCCGCTTTAACCGCAAGGTAATATTTACAGATACCAGAGACATTATCTACATTGAGACCAGCGGCCGCGGCTGTAGGATTCACACCCGGACCAGCAGCTATGCGGAAAATGTACTGATTGGCGATTACGAAAAAAGGCTTACCCACCTGGGCTTTTTCCGTATCCATAAGAGCTATCTCGTCAACCTTGCATTTGTCTCCGAAGTATTCCCCTGGGCCAACAACGGACTGGCCCTGAAGCTGGACGGTTGTGGCTCTGAAATTTTTCCCATTGGAAGGGAAAAGACAAAAACCTTCCGTCAGAGAATGAGGATATAAGGATTGCCCTCTTTTGGCGGCGGTCCTTTTTATTGGTGACGGTGACTCGTGCGCAGAGCGTGCGAGTGATCGTTTCACCCAAACATCGAATCCCGCCTTTTCATCTGCGCTGTATGCGCCGAAGTCTGCTGTTTACGCTCCGAACTTCACATTTCCCACAAAAAATATTTTCATTTTTTATGTTTTCTGTATAATAAGACCATAAAATAAATTTAAAAAAAGGAGGCGTAACGTATGATTAGTTTCTTTATCTGTCTGTTCCTGTTAATCGGCGGATTCTTTGTTTATGGTAAATTTGCCGAGAAAGTGTTTGGACCGGATGACCGCCGCACACCGGCAATCGCCATGGAAGATGGCGCGGACTATGTACCCATGGGAACCGCCCGCATTTTCCTGATTCAGCTTTTAAACATAGCCGGGCTGGGACCCATCTTCGGGGCACTGGCAGGCGCGGCCTGGGGACCATCTGTATTCTTATGGATTACCCTGGGAACCATTCTGGGCGGCGGCGTTCACGACTACATGATCGGCATGATGTCCATGCGCCACAAGGGAGCCAGCGTGTCTGAGCTTACCGGCATGTACCTGGGAAATGGCATGAAACAGGTCATGCGCGTATTCTCCGTTGTTCTCCTGGTCTTGGTAGGCGTCAGCTTCTCCACCGGCCCGGCTAACCTACTGGCAATGCTGACCCCGGAAGTGCTGGACATGAATTTCTGGTTAATTGTAGTTCTTGTCTATTACTTCTTTGCAACCTTTGTACCGATTGATAAGCTGATTGGAAAGATTTACCCGATCTTCGGAATCTGCCTGATTGTAATGGCTCTTGGCGTTGGCGGGATGATTTTATTCAGCGGCAACTACACGATTCCTGAAATCACCCTGCAGAACCTTCATCCCAATGGAACGCCCATCTGGCCGGTTATGTTCATCTCCGTTGCCTGCGGCGCTATTTCAGGCTTCCATGCCACCCAGTCCCCATTAATGGCCCGGTGCATGAGAAGTGAAAAGAGCGGACGAAACGTGTTCTATGGCGCCATGGTCGCGGAAGGCATTATCGCCCTGATCTGGGCGGCTGCGGGAGCTGCATTCTATAATGGCACCGGCGGGCTGCTGACCGCCCTGGGACAGGGGCAGGCGTCCGTGGTATATGAAATCTGCTTTACCCTGCTGGGACCCATAGGGGCAGTAATCGCAATGATTGGCGTTATCGCCTGCCCAATCTCTTCCGCGGATACTGCTTACCGAAGCGCCCGTCTTACCCTGGCTGACTGGTTTAATTTCGATCAGAAGCCCATTAGGAACCGTCTGATTTTAACCGTGCCGCTGTTAGGCGTAGGAGCTTTCCTTACACAGATTGATGTGCAGATCATCTGGAGGTATTTCTCCTGGAGTAACCAGACCCTTGCTATGATTGCCCTCTGGGCGGCCAGCGTCTATTTATTAAAACGGGGAAGGGCTTATCTTGTGACTGCGCTGCCGGCAACCTTCATGTCAGCCGTATCCTGCACCTATATTCTGATGGCAGAGGAAGGAATGCGCCTGTCCACCTCTGTTGCCTACCCGATAGGAATTTTGTTTGCTGCCGGGTGCCTGGGAATGTTTACCTATAGCTGTATTATGAAAAAAGGGAAAAATATGGCGCTTCCTGTTGGAGATGTGAATTTTGATTAGATTCTGGCTCTGCGTTTTACGCATGGTTTAGAATAAATAAAAGACTGTCAGCGGCTTGCTCTCCTCCCCCTGGGAGGCCGCTGGCAGTCTTTTTGTCTGCTTAGCTTCATGTTCCTGCTTACCTGTCGCTTCGCCACTTCTAATCGCCTAAGTCCATTTCAAACCGTTTAATATTTTCAACCCTTCCAATCACCACAATGATATCGTCCTCTGCAAAGCGGTACTGTGGCGACACCTCGATATCCGTCGTATGCTCCCGCTCAATCGCAATAATATTCAATCCATATCTCTGCCGGATATTAAACTCCTGCACGGTAATTCCAACCATCTTGGACGAAACGGGAAGCTGCTGGATCTCCACATCGTTGTCCAGCGAGATATAATCCAGAAAATTGTTGGACACCAGCCGTTTTCCAAGCCTTAAAGCCATATCCCGTTCCGGGTAGACGACTTCTGCTCCTATTTTTTCAAGCACAGCCCCCTGATCCCGGCTGATAGCCTTGGCAATCACCTGGGGGATACCCAGGCTCACTACATTTAAAGTAGTTAGAATACTGGTGTCGATTTTTTCCCCGATACAGATAATCACCGTGTCACAATTCTGTATTCCCATATCCTCCAGCGTCTCCTTTGACAGATCCTCTGCCACAAATGCGTGCTCCGTATAATGCCGCAGCTCCCTGACCTTGCTCTCGTTACAGTCAACAACGATTACCTCCTTGCCCGCTTCCGCCAGGCTCTTCGCCAATGCCGTCCCAAAACGGCCAAGTCCAATCACACCGAACGTGGTATGCTTCATATTCTTCATTCGTATCTCCTTAACCTATAATAATGGATTCCTCTATATACCGGGCATGAGGCGCCGGCCGGCATACCCACATGGAAGCAAGGGTAAAGGCTCCCAGCCTGCCGATAAACATAATCAGGATAATCAAAAGCTTACTGAAGTTCCCCAGCTCCGGTGTGATCCCGGTAGAGAGTCCCACGGTGCCAAAGGCCGATGTCACCTCAAACATCAGTTGGATAAAGCTATATCCCGGTTCCAATATGCAGAGCAGTAATGTTCCGCCGCACACCACCAGCAGGGACAGAAATGCAATCATATAAGCCTTGGAAATCCCTTCTGCCGGTATACTCCGGTGAAACGCCCCATAGTGCTTTTTTGTCATAAGGCTTCTCACAGAGACAAGCAGGGCGAAAAAGGTACTGGTCTTGATACCGCCGCCTGTCGATCCCGGAGAAGCGCCGATAAACATTAACATAGCCAATATAAATAATCCTGCGTTGGAGAATTCCCCGATGGGATAGGTGGAGAATCCCGCTGTACGCGCCGATACACTCTGGAAAAATGCCCCCAGCCAGGATATATCCTCGGTTACCTTCAAAAGCAGGGTTCCTGTAATCAGCAGAATCCCGCTTGTCGTAATAACAACCTTTGAATGAAGGCACAGCTTTTTAAAGGACCTCATCTTCAAAACATCAAGAATAACCAGGAAGCCAAGCCCGCCAAATATAATCAGGCCGCAGGTAACAAAATTCAGTAATACGTCCGACTGATAGGGAATCAGATTTTGCAACCCTCCCAAAATATCAAATCCTGAGTTGTTAAAAGCAGCAATCGAATGGAAAATACTGATTTCCATAGCTTTTAAAGGCGGATAATCCTGAACAAACACTATGAAGCTGAGAATCGCTCCCACAGCTTCAAAGAACAGGGTAGTAAGCAAAATTGCCTTAATCAGCCTTACAACGCCCTTAGAGCTGTCTACATTCAAAGCTTCCCTTACCAGCAGCCGCCCCTTAAAGCCTACCCGTTTCCCGGCTGCCAGAATAAAGCCCACGCCCACAGAGGTAACACCCAGTCCCCCAATCTGAATCAGAAGGGCAACCACAGCCCGTCCGAACGCGGTAAAATGGTCGGCGGTATCTATTGCAATAAGACCCGTGACGCATACCGCGCTTGTGGCTGTAAAAAGCGCGTCGATTACCCCTACCTTCATGCCAGGGTTCACGGATATCGGTAACAGAAGCAGGAAGGTCCCAAGCAGGATCACTGTTGCAAAGCCTAACGTAATTAATCGGCCCGGGGGCTGTCCTTTTAAATATTGAAATACACGGTTCATAATTTTACCATTGAAATTCCGACATATACGCTTTTTCCACGAAAAAAGCACATCTCAGCCGCAAAAAAGCGCAAGACGTGCGTATGTCATAGCCAATCAAATTTTGAACGTATGTACACGGGGCAGCGTCGCCTGCGGCGTTGTCCATGGTATGGTATTCCTCCTTTCTGCATGGCAGATATTGGGCCTATTATACGGGACAACAGGCAGAACCGCAAGCCAAAATTTGTTTATTTATAAAAAATTCACGCTATCTTTATACTTATACGTTTTCATGGCTGAAATGAACCGGAACACAAAATTTGTCGAACGGTCTTATACTTTACTCACAATTAACTTACGTTTATCTAATACTTTTTTTATAAAATTAACTTATGGCAGCTGAATTAAAGCATAGGAGGAGAAAACACAGCAATAGTACCACAATAGAATACTGATATGTCAATAGGGGGACTTGTCATTTATAAAATGATGGGATCTCCCTGTTATATTTTGAGGGATTTCCAATATTGTAACACCACAATCACATATATCGGCAGGGTGGCAGCTCGTGTTGCCAAATCCCGGACATGAGAGAGGATGAGACGCCGCCTGTGTGCCGTCCGCATAGCTGCGGGCCAGGAGCAATGTTATGGATAAAAAAACTATCCACAACATTGAGCTGTTCAAAAGCCATACAGCTCCACGACACACAGCTTTCAGGATACATGACCCAATAGGACTTTTTAAATTACTTCAAGAAAAAGTATCTGTCTTTTTATGGATACCACCACTTTTAAGAAGTGATGGGCTTACTATTGAACTTCTCAATGTATCAGTCAGAAAAGCAGCCGTTTACGTTTATTGGCGTAATCACGGTTGCTTTCTCTGTTTTAAGGTTTCCGCCCGTTGCCGCGGACCACCATTTTCAAAAATTTTACAAAAATTCTTGAAAATGGAGGAAAGGCCATGTGGCAGAGAAATAATGGACAGAGCGAAGCAGAGAAACTGCAGAACCGTTTTACATCTTATCTGGTAACCGCTGTAAACAGACGCCGGAAGGATTACATGAACCAGAGGAGCCGAAGAATCTGTATGGAAAGTTACCTGGAGGACGAAGCCTGGTATTTAGAATTTGACAAACAATTACATAGTAACCTGCCGCTGCTTTTGCAGCTGGAAAATGATGCGCTTGTGTCAGCACTGAAACAGATCACGGAGCGGGAACGGCACGTTTTTCTTTCTCATGTCCTGGAGGACAAGGGCTTTGAGGAGCTTGCCACAGAGTTAGGAATAACCTATAAAGGAGCAGCCGCAGTTTATTACCGTGCGCTTCAAAAAATCAAAAAGAAGATAGGAGAAGATAGAGATGGATTTCATGGAACTGCTGAAGCAGGCAAAGACCGGAAATGAGCCGGCTATTGCTGAGATTATGAAGATGTACCGACCGCTGCTTATTAAGAATTCAATTATTGACGGCAGCTTTGATGAAGATTTGTTCCAGGAGCTTAGTATTACGTTGTTAAGGTGTATCAGACAGTTTAGAGTTTAAGATAAGGGGCTTCGGATTATTAATCTCCGAAGCCCTTAATCCTGAGCTTTAAACTATTTCTTATCTTTATTTTTAAGCTTAGTTAAGGAACCAGATATCAATCCCAAAGCTACTCCAAGTGCTAAATTATTAATCGCAAGGCCGGCTATCACTCCTAAAGCTAATCCTAATCCAAACCTGTCATCTGAATCTGTTTTTTTCATCGTCAATTCTCCTCTGTAAACCCCGGCTTATTTATCCAGGTCTGTCATTAAAGTTGCTAACTGTCTGCCCAACTCCGATATACGGCGGATAATGATTTTCTACCGTTTCCTTCAAGTATCTGTCATCGAATTTCTCATAATTCAGAGTATCCTTCACAATCAAATTCTCAAATTCTATCGGCAGCCCGGGAGAGGAATAAAAGCTTTTCCCAAGCTGCACCTGAAAATGGAGATGCGGCTCCGAGGTGTTCCCGGAATTTCCACATTCCGCAATTTTTTCTCCCCTTTTTACGGATTGCCCCACAGAAACCTGTATGCTGTCCGGTTTTAAGTGTGCTGACAATGTGTATTCCTGATCAGAATGACAAATCAGAATATAATTCCCTCTAATATCCCGGGCTTTACATGAAACAGCCCTGTTTTTCGTGATTCCGCTGTCCAGGTTCCCGGTACAAATTTCCGCAACACTGCCATCTGCAGGAGCCAGGATATCCCTGCCATAGCAATAAAACGAGCCTGCCTCTGTCTCATCCCCCTTAAAGCTGCTTCCAGTGTTATCCAATATTATAAAATCATAAGCATACCTCTGCGTTGGTATCTCCCAGGAATGTGAGGTTTTTTCAGTTACTCCCCCATTTGCAACCACCCATTCACCATCAAATGGAAGAGAGTATTTTACCTGCGTATGATAGTTTTCAATATTGGGAAGATTGCCGTGATATTTATATTCCAGCACAATCATTCCCCACAGCTGCTTCAGTGACTGGATCAATATAGCACCGCTCATTTATGTAATAGCACCTCCCCCAGTTCTGGTTGAAGCAATTATACCAGATAACCGGGAAGAAATGAAGCAATATATGGTTTTTCATAATATCAGGATAAATATTTTCTCTTTTGCAGAAATATCTTAACCGCCCCCTATTTATATAGTGTATAGCTTAAAACCGCGATACCAGATATTGTTATATTCCTTTTGCACCTTGACAATCCCATACCCCATTCCAGGAGTTATACAGGCGTTTCGGACAGTATGCGATGACCCTTTGAGCGTGCCCGTTTCTTAATCCGTGCATAGCACAGCCTGCCAATACGCGGCATAACTTTGGCGCAGGAAATGACCTGGAGTGTACATTCAAAAATATTACTATCAAAAATAATCTGCTAATTGCAGTTGAAAAGTCGTAGGTTCACCTCGTATAAGATATATGGAGAGCAACAGACAGGGATTGTGCTGATTCCCCCTTCAACTGCAAAAGAAAGGAGTAAACATGGCAGTTGGAGAATTTAACCACGACAAACAAGCCGTTTCAGAAAAGCGAACCTACTCAGTTCAAGAAATTGCAGACATCCTGCAGATCAGCCGCAGCATGGCATACAACCTTTGTAAACAGCCGCTTTTTAAAACGGTCAAGGTTGGCAAATATGTCAGAGTCTCAAAACCCTCCTTTGATGAATGGCTTGACACACACAAATAAGAAGGAGAATCAGTATGGCATCTATCGTAAAGCGAGGTAAAACATATTCCGTAGTATACTACGAAGGGGAAGGAAAAAAACGTCAGCAGAAATGGGAATCCGGACTGACATATTCCGCTGCAAAAGCCATGAAGGCAAAAATTGAGCATGAACAGGCACAGCAGACTGCAGGTGACGAATCAAAGAACCGTCTTAAAGAAATGACCATCAGTGAATTTCTATATGAGTTCATAGAGAAGTATGGATATAAAAAATGGGCTGCCTCAACCTATGATGGCAATGTAGGGCTGTTGGAGAATTATGTCCATCCTCATATAGGTGATAAAAAGCTTCTTTCTCTCACAACCAAAATGATTGATGATTATTACGACTTTTTAGAAAAGGAAGCGGAGCCTGCCACAAATATGGGGAAACCCACAAGAGAACACATTACAGCGTCCACAATCCATGACATTCACAAAATCCTGCGCTGTGCCTTTAATCTGGCCGTGCGCTGGGATTACAGAAAGAAAAATCCGTTCCTTAATGCAACTCTTCCAGAGCATAAAGAACAGGAGCGGGTAGTCCTGGAGCCTAACCAAATCCTAAAGGTTTTAAAATATACCTGCCGCCCTGACAATTACGATTACTACCTGATTCACTGCGCCGTATTAATTGCCATAGGCTGCACGATCCGCGGCGGCGAAATCGGCGGGCTGCAATGGGACCGTGTCCATTATGAGAAAATGATATTTCACATTGACAGAGCCATTGACCGGATCAGTAAGAAAAACTTGAAACTGCCCAAAGTAAGGATACTGTTTAAGTTTCCCAATCTAATTCCCGGAGCGAAAACCTGTATTGTCCTAAAGCAGCCTAAAACTGATAATTCTGCGCGAGATGTAGATGTCCCGCAGATGGTTCTCAATTCGTTACAGATACTAAGACAAATGCAGGAAAAATTAAAGGCAGAATTAGGCTCCGATGGATATATAGACTACAATCTGGTAATCTGTCAGGCAAACGGCCGCCCAATGATGACTGAGCATTTAAACAAGCGCTTTAAAGAGATTCTGGTAGAAATGAATGATCCGGAAATTAAAGCGGAAGAAATTGTATTTCACAGCCTTCGTCACACAAGCGCCACTGCAAAGCTGTTTGTATCCCAGGGAGACTTTAATTCAGTCATGCAGGCCGGAGGCTGGGCAAACTTAGAGATGCTTACCAGACGTTACGGCAAACATTCCTTCCAGGACAACCGTGAAAAGCTTGCTCACAAGATGGACGACTTCCTTGGCAATGGCCTGGAAGAAGCAATCGGAAACGATGGCGGAACCGGCATCGCCCAACCCGGCGCAATAGAACAGGCGTTGCAAACCCTGTTTCAGACCAACCCTGATTTGCTAATACAAGTCATCCAGTCTGTCCAGTCTGCTAATAAAGAATAATTTTATTAGCAGAAAATTTTGGGGGCTGAAAAATCGTATTAGCAAATCAGCCCAAAAATATTTACCATGGGATCAAAAAAAGACCATTTTATTAGCAAACAGAATTTCATGTAAAAACAGCCCCAAACCATTCACCTCGTATTAGCAGACCCGGTTTTATTAGCAAGGACACAATTTTATTAGCAGATTTTAAAAGGTTCACCAAAAACAAAAAAGCCGAAAACCCAGTAAAATCAAGGCTTTCGGCGATGTGTCTGGTGTTCCTGAGCGGATTCGAACCGCTGGCCTTCCGCTTAGGAGGCGGACGCTCTATCCTGCTGAGCTACAGAAACACGTATTAAATTTTGCGGGGCGAATCCCCAAAAAGCGAGCGCTCTAAGTTCTCTTAGGAGGCGAACGCTCTATCCTGCTGAGCTACAGAGACATCTATTCAATTAAAATTGGTAACGATCACTTTTCATCGTAAGGCGGCCGGTAGAGCATAACCTTAGGAGGGGGACGCTCTATCCAACTGAGCTATTGGCGCGTATATCAAATGAAATTGTAAATAGTGAGGAATGAACAACCGCTTAGGAGGCGGACGCTCTATCCTGCTGAGCTACAGAAACATCCCCTGTGCCGCGGGTCTTCCGCGAACAGGCTGTATATTATTATATTAACAATTAGGCGTTTCGTCAAGTTTTACTTGAAGAATCTTTCAAAATCCCCCGGCATAGGGTGTTTTTAAAAATTCATATTCAAACACGGCCTAGTCCGCCGCCTCATCAAACACCACATTGCCCTGCATCCAGATCTGTCCCTTAAACCGTCTGCCAACCGCCGGTTCTCCGGTCAAATCCTGCTTTGCGATTCCCACATGAAATACGATGTCGCTGCATTCCAGCTTCAAATCGTAAACGTCTTCTCCGGTAATCTGGTTTTTCTTCTCTACTATTTCCGTAATCTCACCGATTACCGAGTACTGGTCACATTCAATTCCGCACGGCATAAAACAGGAATCAATGATCGAATACAGATCTTCCTTCATCACCCGTCTGGAAATCTGGGAATACATGTCGATGTCCTCGATGGTCAGAGTCTCCATGGCGTCCTCATCACCGTTCTTGGCTGCCTCCAGGAGCGTGTTCCGCTCCTTTGCCGTAACCTTTGCATTCTCCCGCTGCTTCTCTGTCTTCTGAATCGGCAGAAGAATCTTACCACTGACCGCCAGCCCGGTTAAATTAGCCCGCTTTGTCTCCAGGGAACTCTTATCCATGATTCTCTCCCTGCATTCGAATGAATTATCGATATAAAAAATCAGGGAAATACCGACCTTATACTCATCAAGCAGTCCCGCATACGTCTCGCGCTCTGTATGGCGCTGAATGGAACAGGACACATCCGATGTCATATCCTCGCTTCTCAAAAAAGGATAGTAATAATTCCGGTGAAATACTCCATCCCGGTCCATCTGTCCAAATACGGCGATTCCCATTCCAGGCGCTACCTCTTTTCTGATCTCACAGAGGTTCGTCTCCTCATCCAGCTGAATCCGCTTCATGCCGGATAAATCTTCTGTCATTTGATCTAACAATTTATCGATATCCCGGTCCTTCTGGTAGAGGCTGAATCCAATAGACCTTAAGAATTTATGCATAATGTCGTCACCTGCCTTTGCTTTACTGAAATTTACTTCTTTGCTCAAATTTACTGCTTTCCTGTTCCCCTGTCTCTATTTTCTCACATTTCAGGAAAGAAAACAATGAGGCGAAGAAAACTCCGCCTCAAGTCTTATCGCTTATTATATACTATAATATGAGATAATGCCAGTAATATTTTATAAAATTATTATGATTTTATCCCCAATTATAACAGTCCAGACGGCTTTCCACAGATTGTCAGCAGCTGTGAAAATGTCTCCATGCTGTAACTTGCCTTTTCGCACAATGCCGCATCACCGATACCGGCGCTGTCCATCCCGGCGCGGCACGCCGCCTCGATGCCTGCCCTGGCATCTTCGACGACCAGACAACGCTCCGGATCAACCGCCGCGTACTGCGCCGCCAGAAGAAATACTTCCGGGTCCGGTTTGGATCGCGTGATATTCGTTCCATCTGAAATGGCGTCAAAATAGCCGTCAAGACCGATCCGCTCCAAAATCTTTTTCGCATTTTTACTGGAGGAACCGATCGCCAGCTTTATTCCCATGGCTCGCAGACCGTCAAGCGTGTCCTTCACCTCCGCGCTTAAATCGTCTGGTGACATCTCATCTAAAAGTCCCTTGTAGATCTCATTTTTCTCAGCACAGGCCCGTCGTTTCTCCTCATCCGTCAATGTGGTCAGCCCGCCATGCTTTAGAATAACCTCCAGGCTCTCCTCCCGGGACACGCCCCGTAAAAGATTATTGACCTGTTCGTCAAACGGCACTCCCAGCCGGTCCGCCAGCGCCTTCCATGCCTGATAATGGTATGCGTCCGTGTGACAGATAACTCCATCCAGGTCGAAGATTACCGCGTCATACTGCGGTGCATTCTTCTCTCCCATGGAAAACACAGCAGTTCCCGTTAAAGAACACTGTTTTCCGTAAATCGTCACCGTCTGCGGCTTTCCTTCCAGCAGAGTAAGCCTGCATCCCTCCCGGTTCACCTCCACCGAAATCAGGCTTCCGAGATAAACAAACGAGAAACGGTAGGCGTTCCATTTTTCAGGCAGATACGGGTCAAGGAACAGCCCCTGCTCCTTAACCTTCAGGCCGCCGAAGCCATAGACAACCGCCATATAGACGCCGCCCATGTTGGCTGTATGGATTCCATCCCCAGTGTTATGGTGCGTATTGAACAGATCCAGCTTTGCCGAGTCTCCGAAATAGCTGTATGCCTTTTCTCTTCTGCCCAGACGGGAAGCCATGATGCTGAAAATACACGTAGACAACGAGGAATCGTGCGTTGTGATCTTCTCATAGTAGTCGAATGACTTCTCCATGGTTTCCCTGGACTGCATGTCCTCAAACAGTACGTGGGCCAGAACCGTGTCCGCCTGCTTGCACACCTGATGGCGGTATAAATACAGCGGATGATAATGAAGGAGAAGCGGGAAATTTTCCCTTGGCGTATGGTCTAAGTCCCAGATCTTTTTAGACAGAAATGTCTCATCCTGCGGATTGATGCCCAGTTTCTCGTCATACGGCAGGTACATGGCCTCCTCCGCCTGCCGGAAAAGCGCCGCTTCCTCATCACTCATCCCGATCTTCTCCGCCACCGGTCCCAGTGTTCCCGCTTCCTTTAAAATCTCCCAGGATCTTACGGCCCAGTGCAGGTTGTATTTTGCACACGCATTTGTATAGTAATTATTATCCACCAGGCACGTGTATTCATCCGGTCCTGTCACTTCATGAATCTCAAAACGGCCCTCATGGAAATTCCCTGCATCCATCCAGAGCCTGGCTGTCTCAAACAGAATCTCCGCCCCCATATCCGCGAGGAACTCCCGGTCCTCTGTCACCAGATAATACGCCGCCACCGCATAGGCAATGTCCCCATTGATATGGTATGCGGCCGTTCCAGACGGAAAATATCCGGAGCACTCCTTTCCCATAATGGTTCTCCACGGATATAATGCCCCGCTTTCGTGTCCGGCGATCCGGGCATTCTTCCTGGCCTCGTCCAGCGTTCTGTACCGGAACGACAGAAGCCTTCTGGAGATATCCGGATTTGTCAGAGTGAAAAACGGCTGCATATACATCTCCGTATCCCAGAAGTAATGGCCTTCGTACCCCTCTCCGGACAGCCCTTTCGCTGCAATATTACAGAACTCATCCCGGCCTGCGGACTGAAGCAGCTGATAGAGATTGTAACGCACCGCCACAGCCGTCTCTTCATCCCCATCAATATCGAGATCCGAACGCCTCCAGAATTCCGCCAGGTACTCCTGCTGCCTCTGATACCAGTACTCCAGTCCCATTCCTACGGCCTCACTCATCTCATCCATAGCCCCGGCCAACACCTCCGGACGGCGCACAGAATCCGTAAATACCGTGTATTTCGTCAGGGAAATGGTCTCACCCGCCTTCATCTGAAAAGCATACGTCCGGGTGATCCGGTGTCCCGCCGTCTCCCTTATCTCCTTTGCCGGGACGGAAAGCCGGTGGCATACCGCACTGCAGGCCAATAGGCCGGAAGCCGCGGCCGCTGTGACCAGACAGGACACATTTCCTTCCACCACTGCCTTTACCGGACGCAGGTGAGAGATACTTTCCCCCGCGACTCTCGGATCGTCGGGATTACAGTAATTGCTCACCTCCCCGTTATGATCCGATATAATTTCAGCTTCTCCGCTGTAATTTAAGGATTTCACCTGATACTCCATCGTGAAAAGCGGTAATTTAACAAAAGAAGCCATACGCCGGCAGATGATCTCCACCTCTTTCCCTTTGGGAGAACGCCAGACCATACTGCGCTCTGTCACACCTTTTTCCATATCCAGACGGCGGCAGAACCGGAGGACGGTTCCCTCAAACAGGGAAAATTCCTCACTGCCCAGTTTTAAGCGGATTGTCTGGGTATCGGCCACATTGACCATGGTCTGCTTTTCCTCAACAAAGCCGCAGAGCTTTTCCGCCTGGGGCATTTTCATAAAATCGTAAAATCCATTGATATAGGAGCCGCGGATGGTCTTCTGTCCCTCCGGATACCCCTCCTCAAAATTAGACCGCACACCGATATAGCCGTTCCCGTTATGGAACACGGTCTCGTGCAGCACGCAGCTTTCCTCATCGGGGCTGAACCCGTCTGCCTGATAGACCCATTTGCTCATGGATTGTCTCCTCCTTCATGCTCATCTTTACTGTGAATACCCGTTTTCTTAAAATAAAGCACACGGCCAGAGCCGCGGCAGTCATGGCCAGCCAGCCGAAGATCGTCACCTGCCAGCCCACATGCTGTACCAGCACACCAATTCCATAGGTGGAGATGGCGCATCCCAGGTAGGCCATCGCATTTAAAAATCCCGAAACGGTAGAAACTCTCCCCTCCTTCTCGAAATGGAGCGGGAGCAGATTGACAAACAGCGTATTGACCGCCATCATGGACGCTGTAATAACGGACAGCAGTCCCGCCGTCAGAAACATATTGACCGCGCTGAACCACCAGAGCAGAACCAGCGCGCCGGTGGCAATGAGAAAGAAAAAGGACGCCGTCTTAACCTCATGCTTCTGAAAGAATTTCCGGTACATAAACTGGGCGGCATAGGCCCCGGTCAGGTTGATGACCGGAAGCATGGTCGTCACCAGTATGGACAGCGTCGGCGAGGCCATAAATGTCTCGCTGATATACGTTGGAACCCACGAAGTCACACCGTCCTTTAAAACGCCGTGAACCACCACCGGGATCAGAAGGAATAGAAGGCCGGATGCGGTCAGAAGCCGTCCAAATGGCATGGAGCCGGTGTCTGCCGTTTTCCCTTGTTCTGTCCTCTCCTCATATTCTATTACCTTCCCCCGTTCTGTCCTCTCCTCATATTCTATTACCTTCCCCCGTTCTGCCCTCTCCTCATATTCTACCACATTCCCACATTCTACCACACCCCCATGTTCATCCGCAGCCCCATGTCCCATTGAATACGCCTCGACCCTTGCAAACCCGCGCCAAAATACCAGCGCCGCCCCGCACATGCATACGGCGGCAGCATAAAACACAAACCGCCAGCCCGCAGCCGCGATCATCGCCGCGGACAACAGATAGGAGGCAAGCGTTCCTACTGCCATGGTGGAGGTGATATGCACGCAGTACTTTACTTTTCTCTCTTCGGTCATCATCTTTGCAAAGATTCTCATAATTGGAGGCCAGATCATCGCCTGGGTATACCCGTTGACACACCAGAACAGCGCCATCATCCCAAAGCCTGATAAGAAACCCATGGCCAGATTCAAGAGACCGGAGGCAAACAGCCCGGCAAATATCATTTTCCCCGGATGGAGGCGGTCTGCCAGCATACCGTTGAGAAACTGCCCCGCACCGTAGGCAAAAAAGTAGACCATACTGATAAACCCGGCCTGCGAGGCGGTAATCACAGAACCGCCGATCATGGCCGGCATGGCCGATGAATAGTTAAGCCTGCCGATATAGGAGGCAAAATACACCAGCCAGCACATCCAGAATAAAAGCGCCTGCATATGGCCGTCATAAATCCGATTTAATTTTTTCTGCATCTTCTTTCTCCCGTCTTTCGTCCTATACTTCCGCTGTAAACCCGTCGCAGGCTACCAGAAAGCCTTTTGGCGCCGCCAGCGCCTCCATCTCCTCATGGGAGAGCCCGTGACCGCAGTTATGGGAGAAATGATTGAGGATAAACACGGTATTGTCATGGACGCAACCCATGGCCTCCAGCCTTTCCTTCGTTCTTACGTCCCCATTCCAGCCCATATGGGTCGCTCCGTCCCCCAGAATCCCCATGGTGCAGTCAAGGCTGACCAGATCCAGCCGCCGGCCGCGCAGCTGCTCCCACGTCTCCTCCGGAAAATACGCCGTATCATTTCCATACAGAAGCGTCTTTCCCGCCTCATCCTCGATCAGAAAGATCAGACAGCACTCCGCCGGATCATGGGCGGCCCGAAGAGGCGTCACCCGGTAATTTAAGACGGAAAATGGCTGAAACGGGTAAATCTCAAAGAGTTTTACACAGTCATCCAGATTTTCACAGTCGTCATCCACATCCCGCATGCGTTTATACAGTTCCCCGATCCGCTTTGTACCATAGACATGAAACGGCGCGGCACTTCCGGACTGGGCATAGGGCCTGGCCTTCATCATCAGATCCGTGGCATAGAAATGGTCGCAGTGCCCGTGAGTCACGATACAATGGTTTATTTCATGAAGCTTCAGACCGTCTCTGATCACATGCAGATACGTATCCGGTCCAAAATCGATTAACAGTCTGCCATCCACCACCGCCTGGGCGCGTGTCCGGATATTTTTACCGCCCAGCTCCCGCGCCATCTGGCAGGATGGGCAGTCACAGAACAGCGCCGGCCAGCCTTCCGCGGCCGCGGTTCCCAAATACTTTATTTTCATGGTATAATCTCCTTTCCAGCGGTGTAAGCCGCCGCATCACTCAGCCCTTGACCGCCCCGTTGGTCAGCCCGCCAATGATCTGTTTCTGCAGGACCAGATACACCAGGAACACCGGGAGCATGGACAGGATGAAGGTGGCAAACACCAGCGCATAATCCACTGTAAAGGTGCTCTTGAAGTTGTACTGAAACAGCGTCAGCGTCCAGTACTTCGTCGATTTATTCAATACCAGCAATGGAAGGAAAAAATCGTTCCAGATCCATAAGCCCATCTTGATCAGCACCGTGGCCGTCATGGGTTTTAAGAGCGGCAGAATAATCTGGAAATACGTCTTGGCCGTGGATGCTCCGTCAATGTAGGCCGCCTCCTCCAGCTCCGTCGGTACGCCCTGGATAAACGCCACGTAGAGGAACACGCCCTCACAGATGGAGCTGGCTACATATACGATGATGATTCCAGTGGGAGTCAGCATATGAAGGCTGCTCATCGTCTTGATCAAGGGCATCATTTTTACCTGGAACGGCACAAAGATGCCGACTAGCAGGAAAAAATAGAGGTATTTATAAAAACGGCTGACATCCATCTTTCTGGCAATGGAATAGGACACCATGGGAAGAACCACGATCATACCGGCCAGAGACAGAATCGTTATGTATAAGGTATTTCCAACCGCCTGATAGTAATCGGGACGGCTCAGTATATTTTTGAAGTTCCCCAGGTAAAAGCTTTCCGGCAGCGCCAGAAAATTCTTTGTAATCTCCGGTTCCGTCTTGAAGGCCGAAATGACTGTCAAAAACAGGGGATAGATGATGAGCAGGATGCCAATTCCCAGAATGAGATACGTGCCGGCTGCCCGTTTCGTCTTTGTTTTCATAGGTCCTCCCTCCTAATAGACTTTCTTTTTATTGTTGACGGCAATCTGGATAAAGGAAATCGTACACACCAGAATGCACAGAATAATGGATTCCGCAATACCGTAGCTAAACTTCATTTCCTTAAACCCGTGGTTGTAGATGAGGAGCGCCACACTCTCCGTGGCTCCCGCAGGTCCGCCCTGCGTCAGGCCCACCACGTAGTCAAACAGCATCAGACCGTCTTTAAACATCAGAACGACCACCACAGTCACCACCGGGAGTACGAAGGGCAGCGTGATGTGTTTAAACAGCTGCCATTTATTCGCGCCGTCCAAAGAAGCCGATTCAATCAGTTCCTGCGGAATCGACTGAAGCCCCGCCATCAAAAGTACAGTAGGTATGGCCACGCTCTGCCATACGTGAACGAACAGAATCCCGTATTTCGCCAGGCTGGGATTGGACAGGATGCTGGTCTTCAGTACTTCGATGTTAAAAAGCCCGCCAATCCCCGGGAGCACCCGGTAAAAGAACTCGTTGAATATCAGGCCCGCAGTCAGCATACTGATGACGGCCGGGAAGAAATAAATGGCGCGGAAGGCCGATTTATACTTAATCTTGCTGTTCAAAAGGAGCGCCAGCACCATGCTGATCACCAGAACCAGAGCCAGGAGCATCAGCGCATAGACCAGGGTAAACAGGAAGGACCCGCGGAAACGGGCATCCTGCACGATGGATAGATAGTTGCCCAGCCCGATAAAATGAAACTTCTTCGTGATCCCGTTCCAGTCCGTCATGCTGTAATATAAACCATTGATAATGGGGTAAATAAAAAACATGCAGTAGAGCGCCACTGCCGGTATCACGAACAGAAACAGCGTGATATCCCTGTTGTTTGTCTTTTTCTTACTCTTCATAGTAACCCTCTCTTTTTGAAAGAAGGTGCTGTGCCTGCTTTCTTATGAAGCGTAAGCACAACACCTTTTGTTTTAGAACGTATTCAACGTCTGCTCTCAAGTATATCTGAAAATTAATTTCCAAATACCATCTAGGATTCTTTGTAGTACTGTTTCACAATCCTGTCGGTCTCTTCCAGAAAATGGTCCACATTCTGGTCGATCAGAAGCTGCTGCATCGGAATCGCCCACTCGTTGCGCATACCGGCCGGCCAGTAGTTGACAAGGGTCAGGAAGGTCTTGTCTCCCGCCATCTTCTCTTTCATCAGGGCCAGGGGGGCAATGTGGTACTCTACGCCCTTGATGACCGTAGGCGTTCCCTCCTTGTCCGCCAGAATCTGGTTGATCTCAGGTCTTGCACAGAATTCGATAAACTTAAGCGCCTCCTCCGGATGCTCTGTCGTCGCAGAGTATCCCAGGGCAATGTCCACATTGATTGGAAGGGACTGCTCTTCCCCTGCGGGATTAGGAATCGGAACCATGGAAAGGTTCATTTCAGGCGCTGCTTTTAAGATGGCCGCCAGTCCCCAGGTTCCGCTGATGAACATGGGATATTTGTTATTGACAAAGTCAGAGGTGGCCTGCTCTCTGCCGATAGCAAGAGAATCCTTGGGACCGTACTTTCTCAGCTCCAGCATGGCTTCCGCCATGGTACGCACGTAAGAAATATCCGCGTCCGTAAATGAAGCGTCACTCGTTCCAACCGTCTCAAAATCGTTGTAAACATCATTTTTAATGATACCGATGATTCGCTCCGCCTCCTGTCCCAGTGCGACAGAATCCTTATCATTGCAGGCGATGGCGGTAATTCCCGCCGCCTCGAAGGTCTGGCATGCCTTTATCAAATCATCCCAGGTCTCCGGAAGCTCCAGATTCTGTTCCTCAAACATGTCCTTATTACAGAAAATGCCGAATGAACTGAGGGCAAATGGCATGGTATATACCTTTCCGTTATGCTCGCACATCTTCACGGCTGTAGCTTCCGCGTTCTCAAGTACCTTCTCACCGGTCATATCCGCCATGATGCCTTCGTCCATAATGCTCTTATATGTCGCCTCCGCCGGATAGACACTCATGATATCCGGAATATCGCCGGTGGAAATATTGGTTAAAAATACGGTCTCGGAGTCTGCCGGGGATATCTGATTAATCTTGACACCGGGATTTTCCGCCTCAAACTTTGCAATAATCTCATCATAAACGGATTTAGCTTCATTTTTCATCTGAAAGAAATCCAGTGTGACAGATCCCGCCGCCGCTTTGGAACTCTCACCACCTGTTTGATCGGATGCCCCTCCGCATCCTGTCATAACGCCTGCCGCCAATGCTGCTGCTGATAAAACTGCCATTATCTTACGATATCTCATAACCTTTTCTCACTTTCCCTTTTTTCAAACGTGCACGTCTTTTTGATGATCTAATCATAATCAATTTTTTACAGGAAATGAATACCCCTACTTTATATTTCTTACCATTTCTTCACATCCTCGCTCCGCCGGCTTGCATCCTGTCATTTTCTGTTGCTATAATAGGTCTGTACCACAGAACGGTCAGATTGGGGAACGCCATGAAAAAAAAGATATCACTGAAGCATTTAGGAGTCCGCAAACGTCTCTTCATTATATTGTTTTTAATCGTCCTGCTGATGGCAGGCTGTTTTACCTATATCTTTATAACGCTTCGCAGGCAGACCTACGCCCGGCTGGACACCGCCGCCTATCAGACGGCTGCGACCCTGCTGGAACAGGCCTCCGGCAAGGTGGATACTCTGGATAAGGTGACTTCCTATCTTCTTCAGGAGCATTATCAGAATAATGGAAACGGTTCCATTTTCCCTTATTTATCGGATTATGCGACTTCAGAAGAGACGAGCGCCGCTCTCTCCAAGACATTTACCACTGCCACGAGAAAGCTCTTCTACCTATTTCCCTCCCTGGAAGGCCTCTATCTCTACACCAACGATGGTGATCCCATCATCTTCGACAGCAGGGACTTCACCCGCCTCACCGCGTCCTCTCTCACAGAGGCCCCCTGGCGGGAGCATGTCATAGACCGGAAGGGCAAACTTGTGCTGCTGAAATCGGATCAGATCCCCTCTGATTTCAATGAATCCGGGGAAGATCCATCCGGCAGAGCCTCCCGGCACTACCTCTACGGCACCCGTGTCCTCATTAACCTGCGCAGCTCATTTGCCCCGCTATGCCTCGTCCTTGCCCAGTTGGATATCAATGACCTCCAGTCCTCCTTTACCCGCCTGCATTCCTACAAAGGCCAGTCCTATGCCCTCTTAGATGCAGATAATGGCTTGCTGTCGTCCTCTGACAGTTTTCCGCTGGAAACCATGTCCAGCCGGATGCCTGCCCCCGGAACCTCCGAGGCGTCGTCCGAAGCGCCTTATACTTATGTAAACTTCAAAGATAACATAAATTTCAAAGGAAACGGCTATTTCTTCCATATGGTGACCGATCATTCTACCGGCCTGTCCTGTGTGATATCCACTCCGGCCGCCGTAATCTCCTATATGCCGCTGGTAATGATCCTGGTGTCCCTGCTGCTTCTGCTCTTTCTGATCATCCTCTTCGTCCAGTACACCTTCCGCGGTATCTCGAAACCGATCGAGACCCTGGTGTCCGCCTGCGGAAAGATCGGACAGGGGAATTTCTCCGTCCGTGTCGGGATTCCTCCGGATGCGGAGCTGGGATATCTGACCAACTCTTTTAACCAGATGGCCGGACAGGTGGAGCATCTGATCAATACAGTTTACTTAAAGGATATTGCAGAACGCGATTTGGAGCTTCAGATGCTCCGTAATCAGATTAATCCTCATTTCCTTTACAATACGCTGGAAAGCATGCGTATGGCGGCCTACACGGAAGGCGCCCACGATATCTCCCAGATGTGCCTGCTGCTGGCCGATGTCCTGCGCTACGGGGTCTCCTCACCGACCGAGCTGGTGACTCTGAAGGAGGAAATTGAGCATTTAAAGGAATATATTACACTCCAGCAGTACCGCTTCCACTACGCCGTGAAGATCAATGTCATGGTGAGCCAGGACTTATATGAATTCCTGTCATTAAAACTCATGTTCCAGCCACTCGTGGAAAATGCGCTGAATCACGGATTCGAGGGCTTTACAGGAAATGAACGGATCGGTATCTTCGGATATCAGAAAGAGGGAATCCTCTATTTTCAGGTAACGGACAACGGCGTGGGGATGGCGCCGGAACAGGTGGAGGCACTGAACGGCTATATCAGAGGTGAAAATGAGGCATTTACAAGCATTGGCTTAAAGAATGTGCACCGCCGGATCGAGCTATATTATGGAATCGGCTACGGGCTGACGATCGAGAGCCAGGAGGGACGCGGAACCTCAGTCTGCATTAAAATTCCGCTTACGTCTGCGAAGTGAGGCGTGCAGATGACAGGAATGAATTTTAAGACACGTTCCAGCAAGGAGGAGGAAAATCATGTATAAAATACTGGTGGTTGATGATGATCCCAACATCCGGATCGGACTGTCCCGGATGATTCAAAATGCTTATCCGGACACCGTTATTACGGACACCGCGGAAAATGGACGAATCGCCTACGATCAGGTGGTTAAGTTTCATTTTGATGCCGTCATCACCGACATCAAGATGCCCGTGTGGGGCGGTTTAGAGCTGCTCACTCATTTAAAGGAAGAATACGTCATCCCTCCGACACTGGTGCTGAGCGGATATGACGACTATAATCTGGTCCGCAGTTCCTTAAAGCTGGGAGCCATCGATTATCTGTTAAAACCGGTAAATGAGGGACTGCTCTTAAATGCCCTGGATTCTATCTTTAAGTCGCTGGAGATCAATTCCTTAAATCCACCGGCCCTGGAGGCCGATTTAAAGAATCAGATTCTTCTGGAGGGCTTCTTCGGATCTGCCCCGGTAGACGAGGAGAAGGAAGCATTTTTGAGGCGCAGCCACATCACCCTGGATACGCCCTGCCGCGTTCTGTACGTCGATATGTCCCACGGCCTCTATTCCCGCAAAAAAATCATCCGCAATTTTATTGAGACCCGCTTCGAGTCCTGCTTTCCTCCTTCATCCTCCTACTGCCCGATATACGGTGAGATCGGCCAGTACTGGATTCTGCTGCTTTTTGAACTGGGAGAGACCGCCAGATGCGCGGCCCTTACAGCCGCATTTCTAAAGCAGCTGGAAGACGAGGGACTTTTCGTAAGCGCCAGCTTAAGCCCTCTGCCCCTGGCCGACTTATCCTTTTTAAAGGCGGAATGCCTGCGGGGCTTTGAGCGGTATTTCTTCGACCTGCCCTATACGGCTGATTCAAAGGAGTGGACCGGCTCAAAGGAAGGAGAGCAGACCGGCATGAAGCGGCATACAACGGCGGAGCAGGAGCTTTTAGACTTAACGACCGCCGCGCTGGCCGAATACGATTATGCCGGCGCCCTCGAACACCTTTCCCGGCTGTTCGCGTACTTTAACAGCCGCCGCCCCCCAGTCGCGCATCTGCGCAGGACCTTATCCAACGGTATTTATGACCTGATGGGACGCAACGCCAACTTCATCCCGGTCGTCAGTCAGTCCAGCCTGACAGACTATGACATTCTGGCGCAGATCGAGGATGCTTCCAGCTTAAAAGAGCTTCAGACCTCCATGTTTGCCACGCTGAACTTTTATGTGGAAAAGGCCATGGATTCCCTTAATAATAAAGAGGACTTCGTCATAAAAAAGGCCAGGGAATATATCCGGAATAATTACAGGGATACCATTACCCTGAACGATGTGTCCGCCTATGTATACTTAAACCCGAATTATTTCAGTACTCTGTTCAAAAGCAAGACAGGAATCACCTTCCGCCAGTACCTGCGGGATTTCCGCATCCAGACCTCCAAGGAGCTGATCCGCCAGGGAAACTTGAAAGTCTATGAGGTGGCCGACGCGGTGGGCTATCCCGAACCGGCACATTTTGTGCGGGCATTTAAGGAGGTGGAGGGCATCAGTCCTACGGAGTATAAAAATTCATTGTGATTTGTATCAATTGCTATTTCTACGATTTATAAAATCAAAAAACCGGAAGCATGAAAGGATCGGTATCCCTTCCTGTCTTCCGGTTTTTAATTATTTACGTTTGTCTCATAAGCAGTCTAATAGAAAACCTCAGAATCCTACACAACGCCCTGAGCCATCATAGCTTCCACAACCTTCTCAAATCCCGCGATATTGGCGCCGGCCACATAGTTGCCCTTTACGCCATATCTCTCAGCCGCATCCGCTGCTTTCGCGTAGATGCCTACCATGATGCCGTGAAGCTTCTCATCCACTTCCTCAAATGACCAGGAAAGTCTTAAGCTGTTCTGGCTCATCTCCAGTGCGGAAGTCGCCACGCCGCCTGCGTTAGCTGCCTTGCCAGGCATAAACATCATGCCGTTCTCCTGGAAGAAGTCCGTTGCTTCTCTTGTAGAAGGCATGTTAGCGCCCTCTGCCACTGCGAAGCATCCGTTTGCCTTTAAGGCCTTTGCATCGTCTAAATTCAGTTCGTTCTGCGTCGCACATGGAAGAGCGATGTCACATGGAATGCTCCAGATTCCCTTTCCTTCTGTATAAACAGCGGTAGGAACTGCATCCACGTACTCTTTGATACGTCCCCGGCGAACCTCTTTGATATCCTTGACAATATCAAGCTTAATGCCGTCTTTATCGTAAATGTATCCGTTGGAATCGCTTAATGCAACCACCCTGGCGCCCAGCTGCTGTGCCTTCTCTGTCGCGTAGATTGCCACGTTGCCGGATCCGGATACGACTACTGTCTTTCCAGCCAGTTCATTTCCGTTGTGCTTCAACATCTCATCTACAATGTATACGAGGCCATAGCCAGTCGCCTGTGTACGTGCCAGGGAACCGCCGTATGTTAAGCCCTTACCGGTCAGAACGCCTTCATATAAGCCGGTCAGTCTCTTATACTGTCCGTACATATAGCCGATCTCTCTAGCGCCTACGCCGATATCGCCGGCCGGAACATCCTGATCTGCACCAATGTACTTGTAAAGCTCTGTCATGAAGCTCTGGCAGAATGCCATAACCTCTCTGTCAGATTTACCCTTTGGATCAAAGTTGGAACCACCCTTGCCGCCGCCGATCGGAAGTCCTGTTAAAGAGTTTTTAAATATCTGCTCAAAACCTAAGAATTTTAAGATACCCTGGTTTACGGACGGATGAAGACGTAAGCCTCCCTTATACGGTCCGATTGCGCTGTTGAACTGCACGCGGTATCCCTTGTTGACCTGTACCTGCCCGTTGTCGTCAACCCACGGAATACGGAAGGAAATGACTCTCTCCGGCTCTACGAGACGCTCTAAGAGTGCCATCTTACGGTACTTCTCCTCATTAGCGTCAATGACCAGTCTCAAAGAATCCAGCACTTCCTTTACTGCCTGGTGGAATTCGGCTTCTCCCGGATTCTGTTTTACCACTCTCTCATAAACTTCATCAACATACGACATAGATTTTTCCTCCTTGTGATTTTCCACATTTACCATACGACTTCACATCAGTGAATATTGCTTCCAAAAGGGCAAAAAGGGGCCAGAACATACGTTCCGGCCCCTTTGCCTTTTGTAACTGATAGAAATTATAGCAAGTAAAGATTATAAAGTCAATAATTACCAAAACTTTATTTTATTAATTTCAGCTAAATTTAAACTGCTTATTATTATTCCCTTCCCACTTTTAATACCATGGCAAAATTGTTAACTATATATCATTTTTAGTTGACATCTTTTCATATGCATGATACAATTTTTTAATAAAATTCTTACCATAACTATAGATAATTTAGGAAGGGAGTTTCTATCATGATATTACCAAACACTACTAACACTGCCGCACCATCAAGACGCATTACCACGAGAGATTTAGTATTTGCGGGAATGATTGCAGCCATTCTTACTATTATATCACAGATATCAGTCCCCATGCCTACCGGAGTTCCCATAACAATTCAGGTATTTGGAATCACTTTAATTGGTGTCACATTTGGATGGAGACTGGGACTTTACGGCTCTCTGGTCTATATACTCCTTGGCGCTGCAGGTCTTCCTATCTTTGCAAACTTCCGCGGTGGTTTCTCCGTTCTGGTTGATTTCACAGGAGGATATATCTGGTCCTGGCCGATCATGGCTGCATTATGCGGCCTTCATATTAAATCAGAAAATAAGAAACTGGAATCTGCGTCTATTTTTCTTTTTTCATTTATTGGACTGGTTATTAATGAGACAGCCGGCGGGATGCAGTGGGCAGCTCTGGCCGGTGACATGTCTGCATGGGGAGTATTTACCTATTCTATGACAGCATTTGTACCAAAAGATATTGTACTTACCATTCTGGCAGTTATCTTTGGTATTCAGCTCCGTAAAACACTGAAACGTGCAGGTATAACCAGATAAGTAACAGTTCAGGCGATATCATCCATTGACTTTCCGCTCTGCATCTGCTATGATTTCCTGAATACAACCGTGATATAGTTCATGATTATAGATAGAAAGAAGGCTTTTCACGCATGATTCAGGAAATTGCACCCCACCGCTTCCGGAACGAATTTTATATTAAAACTCCATCTCCGGACAGTTATATTCTATATTTCCAGGATGGTTCCATCCTGCTAAATCATACTGATTCATTAAAGATCCCTAAATTTTCCGAACTTATGGCTGCGGATGGCGGCTCCGTATCCGGCCACTGCGACTATCTCTTTTCCATCGATGATAAAGAATACTTTTTGATTGATGAAACCGCCATATCTCTGTCCGGAAACGAGACACTGGCGCTCTATCCCACTTCGGTAATCCGTGATTTAGAACCGCTGTGGATTTCATTTGCAGCTGCCAACGGCGCAGAACTCCACCGATTCTACCGCAATAACCGTTTTTGCGGCCGCTGCGGTACAGCAAACATGAAAAGTAAAAAAGAACGTTCCATGGTCTGCCCTTGCTGCGGCAATACCGTCTATCCCAAGATTGCACCGGCCGTCATTGTTGCTGTCACTGATGGTGATAAGCTTCTCCTCACCAAATACGCTGGCCGTGAATATACCCGCTATGCCCTGGTAGCCGGCTACACGGAATTCGGTGAAACACTGGAGGAAACCGTCCGGCGCGAGGTCATGGAAGAAGTCGGACTGAAAGTAACAAATATCCGCTATTATAAAAATCAGCCATGGGCTTTCAGTGACTCCATGCTGGTTGGTTTTTTCGCTGAGCTGGATGGTTCTCCACAAATTCATCTGGATGAAACAGAATTATCCACAGCAGTCTGGATGAAACGCGAAGATATCCCCGGAGACTACACGAATGTAAGTCTGACTCATGAGATGATTCTTTTATTTAAGAACGGGCTGGCTTAGCCCTTAATCTCTTCAACTTTTACTTTTCTGTCTTCCCGCAGGGAAAGTGTCGCTGCATCTGCTGTTGCAATCGCCGCCCGTGCAGCTTCTCCTGTCAATAACGGTTTATATTCCTCGGAAGCCTCCTCACCATGCATAATACCATTAAAAAACTTCATCTCTTTTTTCATGATGCTGTGCAGCCACATAGGAGGTTTCTTTCCCGGATGACCATACATAATAGCACCATCCATCTCCAGACCGTTGTATATCCGTGTTCTGTCATCATCCTCCTCTCTGCTTTCATGCACCAGAAAATACTCCTCTGTTCCGTCCGCATGCTTTAAGGTCATCTTCACATTTGCCATATCGATTCTGATCGCGCCTTCTGTTCCCTGAATCATCAGATAATGCTCCGGCCAGTGGAATGCAGAACCGTATTCCATAAAAGCATACGTATTATTTCCAAACTCCATGGAAATAAGAAGCATATCATCCTCATCCCCAAACCGAGGACCGCTATGTGCCACATTTCCTCCCGTCATCGTAACTTCCGTTGCAGGCCCCATTATGAATTGAATACAATCAAGTTCATGAATATGGTGATAGAGATGCCCCCCCGATTTTGCGCGGATCTTTTTCCAGCTGATGCTCTCCTGCGGCTCTTCCCAACCATTTCTGGCCGCATGACAGTACAGTACCCTGCCGATTTTTCCCTCGTGGATTAGCTGTTTCGCTTTATGTACACCATTGAAAAAATTCATTACATGACCGGCCATAAATACAATGCCGCTGTCCTGAGCCGCTTTTACCATCTGATCACAATCCTTATAAGACAGTGCAATCGGTTTCTCACAGAACACGTTCTTTTTGTAGCGTGCCGCCATCAGAACCGGATCGCGGTGTAAATAATTGGGTGTTGCCACAATTAACGCATCCACATCAGGGCGTGCACACAGTTTTTCCAGGTCTGTTTCTACATCACACCCTAATTCCTCTGCTGTCTGTACCGCATTTTCAGGATCAAGTACTGCCGCAATCCTGGCTCCTTCCTGATCCTTCATAATTCTGGCCAGTTCCGCCCCAAAATATCCGGTACCTACAATTCCATATCCAATTGTATCCATAATTGTTACTTCCTCCATTCATTTATTTTAGTATCCCTGTAAACTTAACCCTACTTAATCGACCCTTGTGAAAGTCCGCCCGCAATTTTTTTCTGAATCAGCATAAAGAAAATAATGGATGGCACTACTACGAGAACAGAGGCTGCCATCATGGTTCCCCAATCCAGAATTTCCTGGCCTTCTAATGATTTTAAGGCTATGGAAACCGTCATTTTACTGGTACTGTTAGTCATAATCAAAGCATATAACAGCTCATTCCACGCATTAATAAACGTATAAATCGCCACAGCAACAAGTCCCGGTGCAACAATAGGAAGCGCTACATTGACAAATACCTGTATTTTATTTGCTCCATCCACCCTGGCTGCTTCCTCAATCTCTAACGGAACCGTTTGAAAAAAACCTACCAGAAGCCATATTGCATAGGGAACGGAAAATGACAAATATACGATTACAAGTCCAATACGCGTATTCATAAGTCCCGCTTTTCCCATAATAATAGAATACGGTACAGCCAGCAATATTGGGGGAAACATATAAGTTGTAATTAACACCCTTGTCATAAGCTTACCGAAACGAGGGTAGAACCTTACAATTCCATAAGCTCCCAAAGCAGAGATGGTAATGGTAATCAAAGTAGATGAAAATGCAATTATTATACTGTTTCCAATATTGTTTAAGAAACCAAGATTTATCAGCACATTCTTAAAATTATCAAGTGTAACGGCACTGGGAATCAGTTTGGTCGGATTGCTTAAAAGCTCTCCCTGTTTTTTAACAGAGCAAAGCACAATCCAAAGAAGTGGAAACACTGCCATCACAGAAAGAACCGACAGATAAAGATAACTTATTGTATCGCCAACCCATCCACTTTTTAAACGTTTGTGCTTTTCCATCATGCCCCCTCCTTATCCCATTTATCAAGCAGCTTAAAATATAAAAGGCAAATTACCAGAAGGAACATCAGAAGCAGTACTGTAACCGCCGATGAGCGTCCTAACTGCTTAAGCCCCCATCCCACATTATAGGCATAAATCGGAACCGTCTCTGTTAAGTTTGCAGGTCCGCCGCCTGTAATTAAAAATATTGTGTCAAAATTATTGAAAACCCATATCGTCCTGAGAACCACCAAAAGCCCTACAACTACACGGATGTGAGGAATCGTAATATGCAGAAAGGACTGCCAGGGCGCTGCACCGTCTATCTGTGCTGCTTCGTATTGATCCCTGGGAACCGTTTGGAGGGCACTTAAGACATTTACCATAATAAGTGGTGCTCCAAACCAGATATTGATCATAACCAAAGTACCAAATACAAGGGATTCATTACTTAGAAACTGAGGCGTAGACTGACAGATTCCAATCTGTACCAAAAGATTGGGAAGAAAACCGTATACTCCGCTTAAAATCCATTTCCATGCAAGTGCAATAACAATAGAGGGGAATGCCCATGGAATAATAAGTGCTGTCCGGAACAGACCCTGACCCTTTTTTATCCGATTTAGAGCCAGCGCTGCTGTAAATCCCACTCCAATCTGTCCAAGCAGAGAAAACACTGTCCATTTAATTGATGTCAGGAATGCTCCTGTAAATTCTTTATCTGACAGAATTTTTATGTAATTATCAATTCCAACAAACTTGTAATTCTGCTTAATCAGATGCTTGCTGGTAAAGCTATAAAAAACACTTGATAAAACAGGATAGAGCAATAACCCTATAACGACTGCAAGAGCCGGCAGTAAAAACAGGAAACCGGATATCCGATTCCAGTTCAGCAACTTTTTTTTCTTCATGGCAACGCTCCTTTAAGATAAATCGGGGCGATGTATCCGCCCCGTTTCATCAACTTGTTAATCATTCCAATGTTTCAAAAAGCTCGTTCAGCTTATCTTCTGCCGCTTTAGCCGCTTCCTCCACAGGCGTTCCCTTCAGTATAATTTCCTGGAACATATTCTCAATTACACCCTGACTTGTAAGCAGACCTGCCTGCGGCTTAGGACCGTATTCCATTCCGATTGCAGTTCCGGTTCCAACCGCATCTGAGATTACCTTCATTTCATTAGAAAATTTCTGAATCATCGGATCAGAAAGAAACTCTTCATTTGATGCAATGTCCTTAAGTGCAGGCAGCATGCCTACAGGAACAGACTGAAGGAACGGAACGTAGTATTCCGGCTGATACAGAAACTTAATAAATGCTTCGCAAATCTCGGGATGCTTTGAATTTTTCCATATTACCATAGGAATATTAGAGGTTTCATATCCTCTCTGCTCATCACCCTTGTTTATTGTTGGCATTGGAGCGCACGCTACATAATCCAACAGCTCCGGTGCATTAGTATCAACACCACCAATCTGGAAACCGGAATTAAAATCAAATGCATTTTTTCCAGTATAGTACAGTGTGGCATGATCCAAAACGTTATAGTTAATTGATTCAGCCGGCGAACAATCTTTATACATCTTAACCCAATAATTAATGCCGTCTATTGCTGCCTGGCTAGTTAAATTAGCGGTTCCATCCTCTTTAATAAGAGTTTCATTCGCGCTTCTAACATAAAAATTCAAATAACGCGTCGCCATCATATCATTGGTACCCAGAGGAACCGAACAGCCGTAGACCGATCCGTTTTCTCCGTCTGAAATGGTTTTCGCGGCTGTGTATAATTCATCCCAGGTAGTAGGCACCTCAAGATTATACTTATCAAGTATATTGGTAAAATACCACATTACCTGCGCATGAGAATAGATTGGAATCGCATAGCAACTGCCGTCCACCGTCATTTCCTTAATTGGTGCTTCATAAAAACGATCTCTACCTATCTTATCAATCAGATTATCCATCGGTAAAATGGCATCCGCATCAATCATTTCTACAACATGGTTCGGAAGAGCAGTACTCATATCCGGCACATTACCCGATGCAAGACCGGTTGTCCATTTTGTATAAAAATCCGGCCAGGAAAATGTCTCAATCGTGATTTTAACATCTGGATTTTCTTTCATAAAATCATTCGCGGCTGCCTGAATGGTATCCAGGCGTCCCCCCTGTGTAAAGGAATGCCAAAACGTAATCTCACCTTTTAAGGGTTCTTCTCCTGGATCTTCTTTCACTGTTTCTGCTGTTTCCTCTTGTTTTGCGTTGTTTTCTGCCGTTGTCGCAGGTGTTGAGGTGTTGCTGCTGCAAGCTGCCAGACAGGCAATAATCGGGAGTGTCAAGAGCAACGATAATGACTTTTTCATAATTTTCTCCTTTTTTATTTATTTTTTTTGTGCATTTTTATGTATTTATCATAATCTATCTTGGCACCTGCATACAAGATGTAAATCGCTTAAAATTAGCATAAAACAATTAATATTTAAACGTATGTGGCTATTTTCTTTTAAATTCTACCGTACTGCCTTCTCTGGATACCTTACGATATTCCTGAGGAGAAATTCCGAAAACCGAATGAAACGTACGGGTAAAATAATTGGGATCATTATAACCCAGGTCATATGCAATATCTGATATTCTTCGTTCTGACGCCAAAAGTTCCCGGGATGCAGTCAGCATGCGGAGCTCTTTAATATAATCTCCAGGAGATTTTCCTGTTTGTATTTTAAAAAGACGACGCAGTGAAGATTCACTGACTTCCGCAATACTGCAGAGAAGCTTTAAATCCAGAGGATCCTTTGGATGTGCTACTATATAATCCTCTACAGCCTGTATTCTTGGATCCCTGCTGACATTACCAGACTTTCTTGCACGCTGCTGCAGTTTCTCAATTGTATATGCAGTTGAATTTAGTTCAAGTTGAGACTGCTGCCTTTTTTCCCCCCGCTCTGTCAGCCATGCAATAATCAGCTCTAGATATCCTCTAATTTTAAACATTTTCCCAATGCTTTTATTAAAGCTTGCAGTCTCATAAATCTCTCTGAAATAAGACAAAACCCTTTCATCTTCCGCCTCTGTCACATCCAACACATTAAAATAGTTCGATAAAAAATCATTATTCTTAAGTTGTATAGTCGTTACAAAACGGATACTCATAAATTTAAAATCATCGGTAAATGCTTTACAGTCAAGAGTTGTCCCCTGTGGGATATAAACTACCTGATTAGATTTTACATTATGTCTTCGTCCATCCAGAACAAATTCACCTTCGCCTGCCAGAATATAACGAAGCAGCCCATATGGCAATACTGTTGTAGGGTAGATCCACATTCGTGTGAATGAATATACATCAACATAAATAAAGTTAAAACGAAGTGAATAGATAAGTGAATGATTCTCCTCCATTGTACCTCTCCTTAATAATTCGATTGAAATATAGTTGTTTTGTCTTGATTATAATCAAAATATTACTATCGGTAAAGTTATTTTATGACTATAATAGTTTAAAAGGAGGTGTGCTATCATGCCAAAAGAACTATTTTCAGAAGCTCAAGCCTTTTCTTGTTATCCATCATCACATGAAATTGACAAATGGGCCTCTGATTTACTAAAGAAAAGTCAGAATATGAAAACGGAAGTGTCCATTTTACCAAACTCACCAATCCGTATCGAGTTTGGTAACAACCCCTGTACTCTTCAGAATAAATTTATTCAATTTAAAACTGAAGAAAAACGACGTACTTTTTATGGTTACTGGCAGCCATCTATAAGCTCTCCTGCCCCGCTGCTAATAAACCTGCCGGGTTACGGAGGTTTCATAAACCTTCATCCACAGCTTGCAGACATGGGGTACCATATACTTCACATATCGCCTCAGGGTTATGTTAGTCCCTCCGGTCCAGATACTTCAAAGACAGCACCGGATGGAAACTGGCCTGTACTTCATAATACAATAACGGGCAAACCGGGAGGTTACGAAGACTGGCTTACAGACTGTTTACTGGCAATACGCTGGGCAGTCTTGCAGCCTGATGTCCTTCCTGACCGGCTCTCTGTCTTTGGAACCAGCCAGGGCGGAGGAACTGCCCTTTTACTGGCATCTATTTTGGGATCGGCAGTTCGATGTGTCTGCGCAGACATTCCTTTCCTGACTAATTTTCCGTCCTCCAGGCTGAAAGGAAACGCTTACGGCATATTAAGTCCATATCGTCAATCTGTACCCGAGGATATCTTCTGGAATCGGTTGGGATATATCGATACGCTTTCTCATGCCCATCGGCTGCATATACCGGTCATGCTTTCAGGAGGCGGTCAAGATGAAGTTTGTCCTCCCGATACGGTAGAAAGCCTGTTTACAAAACTATCATGTACCAAACAGTACACACGTCTCGAACATGGGGTTCATACTCATTCTCGGGAAAGTATGGTTTTATTTGGAGCTTGGCTTCGGTTATTTGCTTAATTTATATAACACAAAGGGCCGCCCCGCGAATCGGGTACGGCCCTTTGCCACCTATTTAAACTTATTTACCGTAGTAAGCCTTTAAATACATCTCTTTGAGCTCGCTCATCAGCGGATATCTCGGGTTAGCCCCGGTACACTGATCATCAAATGCCTGCTCTACCATAGCATCTAACGTATCTAAGAAGTACTTCTCATCTACACCATACTCTTTGATCGTCTTCTTAATTCCTACTGCCGCTTTTAATTCTTCAATCTTATCGATAAATTTCTTCAATACTTCAGCATCATTCTTTCCCTGAATTCCGCAGAAACGTCCGCATTCCGCGTATCTTGCAAGTGTATGCGGATATTCATACTGCGGGAAAGTGCCCATCTTGGTTGGTACTTCAGATGCATTGAATTCCATAACCAGAGTGATTAACAAAGCATTTGCAACACCGTGTGGAAGGTGATGGAATGCCCCCAGTTTATGAGCCATGGAGTGGCATACCCCCAGGAATGCATTATTAAATGCCATACCAGCCATACAAGAAGCATCAGCCATCTTGCATCTTGCCTCAACATTAGATCCGTCATTATAAGCTGTCGGCAGGTATTCCAGTACATTCTTCATAGCCTTTAACGCAAGGCCGTCTGTATAATCAGAAGCCATAACAGATGCATAGGCTTCCAGAGCATGAGTCAGAACATCGACACCGGAAGCGCTTGTTAAGCCCTTCGGCTGGCTCATCATGTTATCTGCATCGACAATAGCCATCTTAGGCATTAATTCATAGTCAGCCAGCGGATATTTAACGCCTGTATCCTGGTCTGTAATAACTGCAAAGGAGGTAACCTCGGAACCAGTACCGGAAGAGGTCGGGATCGCGATGAAGTATGCTTTCTCACCCATCTTCGGGAAGGTGTAGACTCTCTTACGAATATCCATGAAACGCATAGCCATATCCTGGAAGTCTACTTCCGGATGCTCATACATAACCCACATGATCTTGGCTGCGTCCATAGCGGAACCGCCGCCCAGGGCAATGATGGTATCCGGTTGGAATGCTCTCATAGCCTTTGCACCTGCCTGTGCGTTGGCAAGCGTCGGGTCTGGCTGTACATCGGAGAATACCGTGTATACGATGCCCATTTCGTCTAATTTATCTGTAATCGGTTTTGTATAACCATTCATGTAAAGGAAGGAGTCTGTTACAACGAATGCTCTCTTCTTGCCATATACATCCTTTAATTCGCTCAGTGCAACAGGCATACAGCCTTTTTTGAAGTAAACCTTTTCAGGATTTCTGAACCACAGCATGTTCTCTCTCCTCTCGGCAACGGTCTTGATATTTAACAGATGTTTTACACCTACGTTTTCAGATACGGAGTTTCCGCCCCAGGAACCACAGCCTAATGTCAGGGATGGAGTCATCTTGAAGTTGTAGATATCACCGATACCGCCATGAGAAGATGGAGTGTTGATCAGGATACGGCACGTCTTCATAGCCTCGGCATGCTTCATGATTTTCTCATGCTCGTTTACATTTACATAAAGGGATGCCGTATGTCCATAACCGCCGTCAGCAACCAGCTGAGCTGCTTTTGCAAGCGCCTCGTCGAAATCCTTTGCCTTATACATGGCAAGAACCGGAGACAGCTTCTCATGTGCAAATTCTTCATCTATATGAACGGAATCAACCTCGCCGATTAAGATCTTGGTCGCTTCCGGTACCTCGACACCTGCAAGCTTTGCAATTGTGTAAGCCGTCTGTCCAACAATCTTGGCATTTAAAGCGCCGTTGATGATGATGGTCTTACGAACCTTCTCAATCTCATCACCCTTTAAGAAGTAGCAGCCTCTTGCCGCAAATTCTTTTCTCGCTTCATCATATACCTTTTCCAGAACGGTAACGGACTGCTCGGAAGCACAGATCATACCGTTATCAAAGGTCTTGGAATGGATAATGGAGTTTACTGCCAGTTTAATATTAGCTGTATCGTCGATGATAACCGGTGTATTGCCTGCGCCTACGCCCAGTGCCGGTTTTCCTGAAGAGTAAGCAGCCTTAACCATTCCAGGGCCGCCTGTGGCCAGAATGATATCTGCGCTTCTCATAACTTCGTTTGTTAATTCCAGTGAAGGAACATCAATCCAGCTGATGATGCCTTCCGGAGCGCCGGCCTTAACAGCTGCCTCTAAAACTACCTTTGCTGCTGCAATAGTACAGTTCTTAGCACGCGGATGTGGGGAAATGATAATCGCGTTTCTTGTCTTTAAAGAAATCAGTGTCTTAAAGATCGCGGTTGAAGTCGGGTTTGTTGTAGGAATAACAGCCGCTACGATACCGATCGGCTCTGCCAGCTTCTTAATTCCGTATGCCTTATCTTCTTCAATAACACCGCAGGTCTTTGTATCTTTATAGGCATTGTAGATGTACTCGGCTGCGTAGTTGTTTTTGATAACCTTATCTTCCACAACACCCATGCCGGTTTCTTCCACTGCCATCTTGGCGAGAGGGAGTCTCATTTTATTGGCTGCACTAGCTGCTTCATAGAAGATCTTGTCCACCTGTTCCTGTGTGAAGGTTGCAAATTCTCTCTGAGCTTCTCTCATTGCTTCCATCTTTGCAACCAAAGCGTCTACATTGTCAATGATTTCCGGAACTTTTACCTGTTCTTCTTTCTTTGCCATCCTGACTTACCTCCAGTTTTTTTAATAAGTTTAATAGGTTTTTTTTATGTTCGATATTTTTTTAACGAACTTTGTAGTATCATTATATGATTTCGTTAAATAATTGTCAATAATATATTTGACAAAAAAATAACAATATCACCCCCGTTTTTATTCAAATCTAATAAATACTTTTATACTGATATATTTTCCAGATACAGCCAGCCGTTTTACCAGTGATTTGCCCCCTTTCTCAGCACAGCCAGCTCCGCAACGGCCTTGTTATACTGCTCTTTATCAAAGGTCAGCTTTCCTTTCGTGATCCCGATCATGCCGGTATCCTTTAACTTCTTAACAGTTCTGTTCAAGGTCTTAATATTGATTCCCAGTTCCTCCTCCAGCTGATTCCTGGTAAATGGAACTGTAATGCTCGTCTTATTTCCCGTCATATGCTTATCGGCGTACTGTACCAGATACTCCAGGAGCAGAAAGTTCGGCGGATAGAACAGCGTCGCCCCATTCTTCGACGAGGAACGGTACAGCTTAAACGCCACCTTGCTGGCTATTAAATAGAGAAGATCAATATCTTCCTTAATCCACCGCTCAAAATCCTTCCTCGGCATCTGGAGAAGAACACATTCCATAATGGTCTCCAGGGTGACAGAGGTCCGCTCCTGCCCCGCCAGGATTGTTACCTCGCCCACAAAATCTATGGCCTCGTTCTTCTCAATCATATATACGTTACCGTTTTCAAATTCATTGATGGCCCGGTGATCTCCGCAGCAGACAAATGCAAAATAGTCCAGCTCGTAATTCTTCTGGTGGATAATCTGTCCCGGCGGTATCACCTTAATGACACTGCGGGCCTTGATATCCGGCGGCATATGTTTGATATACGCCTCAAGCTTTGGCGCTCGTTTCAGCAATTCCTCCCAATTCATGTTCCGGCTCCTTTTCCGATGTTTTCGCTTCTTTTATTATACAGCGCGAAAAAACAAATGTAAAATATTGATACCAAAAACAGAAATAAAATAATTTTCAGAATTGCTTGACAATTTTTTCGTACTATGATATCATGATAGAGTATTTTAATGAGATTTTGATTCACATATTTTTGTAAGTCATTATTTGTTAATAATGCTTTACAAAAATATGTGATTTTTAGTTTCAGAACAAATATAATAATATTATATTAGGAGGTACCTCATGAATAAGGGTACAGTAAAATGGTTTAACAGCTCAAAGGGTTATGGCTTCATCACAAACGACGAGACAGGAGAAGAAGTTTTCGTTCATTTTTCCGGAATTATGACAGATGGTTATAAGTCTCTGGAAGATGGCCAGAGAGTTACTTTTGATACCACTCAGGGCAACCGTGGAATCCAGGCTGTCAACGTATACGCAGCTTAATCAGTTTCAGATTCTGAACTGATTCAAAAAAGGTTTGTACAGAGCAACGGGTACTCCCCGTTATCTGTACAGACCTTTTTTTATTGCCTGTTTATTCATCAAATCTCCTACAATTTAGTACTATCTTATAATTATAAAAACATTTTCCCCTATTTTTGTGCAAAATATCTCATTTGTCCTTTTTTATCTGCTTCTCTTCCGCTAGAATGAAGCTATCAAACATATTTGAAGCGAATGTTACCATTTTACCAAAAGGAGCGTAAGTGTATGAAAAAAGAAACCTTCCAGTATTCCTCCCTAAAGGAGCGGATTAAGACAGAGTACCGTGTGTACATCATAGCCTTTATCTTTATCCTGATTGCAGACAGCATCGGCCAGATTAAGATTCCTCTCGGCCCCGGAATGCTGATCCTGTTCCCGATCTTCTACTCTCTCTTCATGGGTATTTTATCAGGACCGCAGATATTAAAGGTCATGAAAGAAAAAGAAGTAACCGCAGCGTCAAAGCTGGTAATCGTGGCTATCTGCCCCTTTATCGCAAAGCTCGGCATCAATGCAGGCGCCAGCCTTTCAACGGTTATTCAGGCCGGTCCCGCTCTCTTACTGCAGGAAATCGGCAACCTGGGAACGATCTTCCTCGCTCTGCCATTTGCACTTCTCCTCGGCTTAAAGCGTGAGGCAATCGGAGCAACACATTCCATCAACCGGGAAACCAATCTGGCCCTGATCACAGATATGTACGGACCGGATTCACCGGAAGCCCGCGGCAGCCTATCCATTTACATAGTCGGCGGTATGATCGGAACCATTTATTTCGGATTTATGGCTACCATGGTAGCGGCTTTAAATATTTTCCACCCATACGCACTGGGAATGGCCTCCGGCGTCGGCGCCGGCATCATGATGGCGTCAGCTACGGCCAGCTTAACAGAGATTTACCCGGCTATGGCCGATAAGATTTCGGCGCTTGCCAGCACCAGTGAGACCCTTTCGGGAATCACCGGTATCTACGTTGCTATATTTATAGGAATTCCGCTTTGCAACAAGCTGTATGCGTTCCTGGAACCAAAGATTGCACGTCTGCGCGGAGAAAAATAAGGAGGACTGACGATTATGAGATATAAAGAATGGGGATTTTTACTGGTTATTGCCTGCCTTGGCATCATGACGGCAAACTTTGTTGGATTTAAGGTAGCATTTCTCGACTCTCTGCCGGGTGTATGCGTGCTCCTTGTCATCTCCTGCATCGGAGTTGTATTAAGCAAGATTATACCGTTAAAGCTTCCTATCGTGGCCTACTGCTCGATTGTGGGACTCTTAGCGGCATGTCCGATCTCACCGATCTCTTCCTTTGTAATTGAGTCCGCCAACAAGATCAATTTCACGGCTCCTCTGACCATGGTTGGCGCGTTTGCCGGTATTTCCATCAGAAATGAGATTAAGGCCTTCGCAAAACAGGGCTGGAAGATGATAATCATCGCTCTACTCGTCATGACAGGAACATTCTTCGGCTCCGCCCTGGTTTCTAACATTGTTCTGTCTCTGACTCACGCAATTTAGACGTTGTAGTTCACAGACCGGGAAGCAGAGACCGACCGGGCTGTGAACTGCAACATTTAATTTGTTACAACTCGTATGAATTTTGGAGATTATTATATGAAAGAACTCATCTATGATATATTGATTCAAAATACGCGCATCCTGACACCGGATATGACCATTCGCTCCGGTGTAGATGTCGCCATAAAAGACGGTATGATTTCCTCGATCTGCTGCTCTGGCTCCCTCTCCTGCCCTGAGGCGGAGCAGACTGTAGACGGGAGCCGCCTCCTCTGGATGCCTGGCCTGACAGACGGTCATATGCACACCTGTCAGCAGCTGCTTCGCGGAAAGATTCTGGATGCTCTGCCGATGATCTGGACACGGATTATGCTTCCCTTTGAAAGCACGCTGACTCCGGAGGCCGTATCCTTAAGAGCCGCTCTCTGCTCCCTGGAAATGATCCGCGGCGGTACTACCTCCTTCCTCGATGCGGGAGGAATTCATATGGATGAAGCAGCCAAAATTTACATAAAATCTGGTCTGCGAGGCGCACTTACGCTGTCTACCATGGATGATACGAAAGTTCCTGATTCCATGAGGGCTGACGCGGCAGAATCCATTTCCCGTTTAAATGAGTACTACAACACCTGGAACGGCTCCGGCGACGGAAGGCTGAGCGTTTACTACTCTCTCCGCTCCCTGATTTCCTGTTCCGAGGAACTGATTCGCGGTGTATTTGAGGCGGCCTCAGAGCGCAGCGCCATGGTGGAAGCTCATATGAACGAATATCCGAATGAGATCAACTACCACCTGGAGCGCTATCAGATGCGGCCTATGGAGTATTTAGACAGCCTCGGAGTGCTTTCAGACCATTTTGTCAGTGCACACAGCCTCCTGCTGTCAGAGCACGAGATTGAGGTTATGGCTGCTAACGGAGTTAAGGCAGTCCACTGCCCGTTCAGCAACTGCGGAAAAGGTGTCCCCAACACCCCAAGACTTCTGGAAAGCGGAATATCCGTGGCATTTGGAACGGATGGAACCGCACACGGAGGCATGAGCCTTTTCCAGGAGATGAAGATATTCCGCTCTATCATGAACATCCGTTACGGTGTCCCGGAATCCAACCCGGTAATTATGCCTGCAGAGACGATTCTCTCCATGGCTCTGGAAGGCGGAAGCTGTGCGCTCGGTTTACATAAAAAATTAGGTCAGCTGAAAGAAGGCTTCTGTGCCGATTTAATTGCGGTTGATTTAGATCAGCCTCATCTTTACCCTACAAATAATCTGGTACACACCCTGGTAGAAAGTGTTTCATCTCAGGATGTAATCCATTCCATCGCCGCAGGGAAATTTCTGATGAAGAACAGAGAAATTCTCACGCTGGACGAAGAAAAAATACGCTTTGAAGCGCATTCCTGGCTTACGAAAAACCATCTTATGGAGGACGAATTATGTTACCGGTAATAGCTGTAATGAACCTGATTGTTGGCACCCTGGTAGGAGTCTCCGGCATCGCCGGATTCCTGCTTCCCATTGTATTCACTGGATATTTAGGCATGGATTTAAGCCTCTCTCTGGCCTTGAGTTTTATCTCCTTTCTCACCTCGGGAATCATCGGTTCCTACCGCTATCAGAGGCAGGGACAGATGGATCTAAAATTTGGTGTTCTGGTGGGAATCGGAAGTATCGCGGGGGCGGTGCTCGGCGTCAAGCTGAATTTTATGATTCCTCTGACTACCGCTAAGATGTTTCTTTACCTGGTGGTGCTGGCGTCCGGCCTCTCTATCCTGGTTAAGAAGGATAAACCGGAGGCTGCTTCCTCTGGTGATTCATCTGCTGTTTTACCGTCCGGCTCTCCAGTTTATACCGGATTACTTGGCAACAAGCCATTCGTACTGCTGTTTGGTTTTATCACAGGCGCCATCTGCGCTCTTTCCGGTGCAGGCGGGCCGATTCTCGTCATGCCTATACTGGTTACGCTTGGAATGCCGGTTCGGACTGCTGTGGGTGTCAGCCTGTTTGACTCCATTTTTATTGCTCTTCCTGCCTGCGTGGGATATCTCTCCAATTGCCCGAAGGAGGGACTTCTCGTTCTCTGTCTAATCAGCTTTGTATGCCAGGCCATCGGCGTTTTCTTCGGAGCAGGACAGGCGGGACGAATAAATGTAAGGGTTCTTAAGAAGGGCGTGGCTGTTTTTTCAATTGCTATCGCGGTTTATATGATTATTGGATTGATTTAAGAACTTTGCATTCCTGCTAATCTATGATATACTAGGGTCACTGTAATCAATCAAAGGAGATTCTTGACCATGGGAATTATCATAGGAATTGACATCGGAGGAAGCACCACCAAAATTGTTGGTTTTGAGAATAATAACCTGAAAATTCCAACATTCGTGAAAGCTAATAATCCTATCGCATCTCTTTTCGGCGCGTTTGGGAAATTTATTTATGACAATGCAATACAGTTAAGTGATATAGAAAAGATCATGATTACAGGAGTCGGAAGCGCTAATGTGGAACAGCCGCTTTATGGCATCCCTACTTTCAAGGTAGATGAGTTTACCTCCAATGGTCTGGGAGGCCGCTACTTTACCGGTATGAATGATTTAATTGTGGTCAGTATGGGTACCGGCACCTCTTTTGTCCAGGTAAACGGCGATAAGATCGTACATACCGGCGGTATCGGTATCGGCGGCGGAACTATCATCGGATTATCCAGTTTACTTTTAAAGACACAGGAGATCAGCAAGATCATGGAGCTGGCCAGCGGCGGCGATTTAAGCCACGTAGATTTACAGATCTGTGATATATCCAAGGAAGCGCTTCCTGGACTCCCACTCACCGCTACGGCCTCTAACTTTGGCAAGGTAAGGAGTCAGGTCAGCGAAGAGGATATTGCCATTGGCCTCATTAATATGGTACTTCAGGCAATCGGAAAATCCGCCATTCTCTCCTCTCTCAATAGTGCGATTAACAACTTTGTTATGATAGGAAACCTCGCTAAGTTTCCTCAATGTAAGGATATTTTCTGTTCACTGGAGACGATGTTCGATGTACATTTTATTATACCGGAACAGGCAGAGTATGGCACTGCGATCGGAGCCGCTTTGACAGAGTCGCATCATGCGAATATGTCTCAGATATTGTTATGATATATACAATTACAAAACCCCATTTCATTTGTGAGGAACAATCTCCTCCTAAATGAAATGGGGTTTTTGCTTTAATGATATCCCAGTGCCTGCTCCAAAGCGTCTTTCTCTTCACTTCCCAGCAGCACATCTGTTTCTCCCCGCTCTACTTCTTTGATATAGACGTAGCAGCCTTCTCTGCTGTGTACAGAGTTTAAGACGAATCCAGTGTTGGTATAATCGAGAAGTGCCATGGCAAAACTTAAATTTCCGCCCATACCTTTGAAAGCATTGTATTTCACGAGACCAAATTTCTGGAAAGCGCTTCTGTAATTCTTATTCGTATTGCGGATTGAGTCTTTATTCGCACGGTCTTCCGCCTTCAGCGCCTCGATATCTCCCATCTGTTCCATGATGATTTCCTCAAGGGTTTCCGCGTCTTTCCCTCTCATAAAATAATCGTATCTGCGGTAAAGCCTTCTCATCTGAATCAGGCAGATGATTACGATAATCAACAATATTAGTGTAAGTACAGCCAACCCCAGAATAATATAGCCCGGGTCGACCGGCCATAAATCCATCATACTGTTATCCATTTCTTTCGTCCTCACTTCCATTACTACTATCTTATGGATTCTATCAATTCTACTATTCTTTCCAATTCTGACTCAGAATAGTACTCAATTTCTACTCTTCCTTTATTTTTATCTTTTCTGTTGATGCTTACTTTGGTGCCCATTGCTGATTTCATCCGCTCTTCCAGATCACGGAAAATCAATGCCAGACTCTCATCTTCCACATTCTTTTCCTTCGGATTTTTCTTCTTAGACAGTGATTTGACGATCTTTTCTATCTCACGGACGCTTAAGTTTTCAGCAATAATCTTGCCTGCCAGCTTATATTGAAGCTCGCCATCCTCTACAGTTAAGAGTGCGCGCGCATGACCTCCGGTTATCTGATTCTGAATCAGCATTTCCTGTACACGTTCATCCAGCTTCAGCAATCTCATACTGTTCGTAATGGTAACGCGGCTCTTACCGACTCTGGCTGCGATCTCCTCCTGCTTCAGTTCAAACTCCTGGATCAATCGCTGGTATGCTTTCGCTTCTTCAATAGGATTTAAATCTTCACGCTGTACATTCTCAATGAGAGCAATCTCCATTGTCTGCTGTTTCGTATATTCGCGGATAACGACCGGAACTTCTTTGAGACCAGCCAGTTTAGCGGCTCTCCAGCGGCGTTCACCTGCGATTATCTCGTAATAATCACCCTTTTTCTGTACGAGCAGAGGCTGTAAAACTCCATATACTTTCATGGATTCGGCCAGTTCCCCCATTGCTTCCTCATTAAAGTCCTTTCTGGGCTGTTCACGATTCGGTTCTATGGATGTTACCTTCACCATTAATTCCCTGCCAATGTCGCTGTCTTCTTCTTTTTTCTCCGGTTCCTGAGCCTTTTTACTCTTTGCCTGATGTTTTGCTTCCTGCTCTTCTGCCGCAGATTCCATCACTTCATCTCCAAATATTGCTCCAAGACCCTTTCCTAATCCTGTTCTTTTCGCCATAGCTATATATCTTCCCCTCTGCTAATTACTTCGGCTGCCAACAGCCGGTAACTCTCCGCACCTGCCGATCTGGAATCGTATAAGTTAATCGGCATTCCATGGCTCGGCGCTTCTGCGAGTCTGACGTTCCTCGGTATAATTGTTTTGTAAATATTTTGATTCAGATTATTTTTCACGCTTTCCACGACTTCCAGTGACAGATTTGTCCTGGCATCATACATGGTAAATACGACTCCTTCCATCTCCAGAGAAGGATTTAACTTCTTCTTAACCAGGTTGACTGTTTTAAGTACCTGATTTAGCCCTTCCAATGCATAATATTCGCACTGAATGGGAACCAATACAGTATTGGCGGCCGTCAGGGCATTGATCGTTAATAAGTTTAATGATGGTGGACAGTCTATGATGATAAAATCATAGTTGTTCTGGATTTTAGAAAGATATGTCTTTAGAAGAGATTCTTTGTTCTCTATTTCTAACAGCTCTATTTCAGCTCCTGCAAGATCTACATTGGAGGGCAGTAGATCCAAATTTTCCTGCATATTAGAAATGAGACATTCCTCAATATCACACTCTCCAACCAGCAAATCATAAACTGTTTTATCTATTTCGCCCTTCTCTATTCCAAGGCCGCTAGTGGCATTTCCCTGCGGATCGAAATCAACAGTTAGTACTTTCTGTCCTGATTCTGCCAGACATGCGGACAGATTAATTGCGGTCGTCGTCTTACCGACACCGCCTTTTTGGTTTGCAATTGCAATAATTCTACCCATTTTTATATTTCCTCTCCCTGTAACAACCGGAAATTACGGTTCAAAATAGAGTATAGCACATTTCAATTCTTTTTCCTATGCTTTATACGAAAAAAATAGAGAAATAGGATAAAAATGTTTCACGTGAAACATTTTGCCTAAGATTAAGAATTTTTTAATATGTTCCCCGTTGTAACTGGGATTCTATTATATTATAATAGGAATATATCTGTGCGGACTGGTGCACTGAATGGAGGAAATCATGAAAGCAATAAATAAATTACTCACACTGCTGACTCTGGCAGCCGGTGCTGCTACTGCTACTGTGGTGATAAATAAATGTATTAAAGTATCTGCCACCTCCAAAAATCTTCTGGCAGAATCAAAATCTCTTTGCTATAAATGGCGTTTTGGCAATATTCATTATACAAAAACCGGCACTGGAAAACCCATTTTATTGGTTCATGATTTGACTGCATTTTCCAGCGGCTACGAATGGACACAATTAGTTAACTATTTGAAGGATCAATATACGGTGTATACGATTGACTTACTTGGATGTGGACGCTCTGAGAAGCCAGATTTAACTTATACGAACTTCCTATACGTACAACTGCTATCGGATTTTATTAAGTCTGAGATCGGGCACCGGACTAATATTATCGCTACAGGTGCCTCCTCTGCTCTCGTGATTATGGCCTGTAATCAAGCTCCGGAACTGTTTGACCAGATCATGCTGATTAATCCGGACAGCCTTGTCACATGCAGCCAGATACCGAATAAGCATGCAAAGCTTTATAAGTTTATTCTCGATCTTCCGATTATTGGTACTTTGCTGTATCATATAGCCTCCAGTAAACAGGCGATTACGGAGGAATTTACAAGAGACTATTACTGTAACCCGTATTCGGTCAAGTCATCTTATGTAGATGTCTATTATAAAGCCGCACACCTGGGTGAGTCTCCGAAATCGTTGTATGCAAGTGTGAAGTGTAATTATACGAAATGTAATATTGTAAATGCATTAAAAAAAATAGATAATAGTATTTATATTGTTGGTGGAACTGCGATGGACTCGATCAGGCAGTTAATTGGAGAGTATCATGAGTACAATCCGGCTATTGAGAGTTCATTGATTAGTGAATCGAAGTACTTACCACAATTAGAAAATCCGATGGAGCTGTATAAGACGATACAGATGTTTTTTGTTTGATGCATCTAAATCAAGATTAGAATATAGATATTGTTGAGTGGGTGAGGGCGAAAGGAAGAAAAGAGTAAATGGCTTCTTGCTTTAGTTTCTTTTTTGGAGTCAGGAACTAAAGCAGGAAGTCAGAAAAGTCTAAAACTTGTGCTTTTTTTTAACTTTTAAAATACACATCTTTTATGTTTGTTTAAATCAAGCTTTGATACAAGATTTCACTACTCTTCTTTCTTCTGTCCTGCTACATTTACTATGAACCGTGAAAAGAAAACGGTTTATTCTTCCGCTTTTCTCACAATATGTAGAATTACTGAGTTTTCTTTTTCTCTATTAAAATAAGCATTATTAGTTTTTTGATAAATAATTTATCTCCATATTCAATAGTATAGTTTTTATATAATTCTTAATGATTTAACTTTTTTGACAAAACCACCAATTAATAAAGATAAGATGGTTACCATATAGTAATCTTATTTTGCCAAATAACTAAATACTCAACTATTATTTTCGTGCTGTCTCTATACATATTATAAATCAAATATTCTACACTGCTTCCCAAACTCCAATATCATTACAAATTCGTCTAATATAATACGTTATAATACAACATAGAAAAAGAGAGAGCACAGTTTTTTTATAACTATGCTATCTCTCTTCCCTCAAAAATAATCCTTTGCAATCCCTATCCAACCTACTACTTTTCATAGTAATCATTAATTCTTCAACTGATGCAGCAAATGATACGAAACACACAATACCTCCAGCAACATCCAACTGCAAAATCACATATAATACTGGAAACATAAATATCAACAATCCCGAAGCTTTATTAAAGTAAGTATGCAGTGAAGAAAACGTACGATATTTATAAAATCCTATACTATATGTAATAATACGAATCAGGAAAATCAAACTTATAAAGCACCAAAACCTTAATGGCAAAAATATACTTTTAAGTACTATTATAAATATTGAAACAGCAAAGACGAAATCTGCTATACTATCAATTTTTGCTCCTTTTTCACTTTGCTGATTTAAAGTTCTGGCAACGAATCCATCCAGAAGATCACTTAGGCCTCCCAGAAAATAACATATCCAGAAGACTGTCGAAAATGGTTTTATATATAGAATTGCAATGGCAAAGACAATGCGTGAGGATGTTATAATATTAGCCAGGTTTTTAATGACTCTCTCTCCTTTCTATTTTCTGGATGGTTTAGTATATTAATAGCCGGATGTTTCACGTGAAACATCCGGCCATGGTTTGATTACTTTAAAGGTTCTTTAGCAGGTACCCCTGCTTTGCGTGGATATTTTTTTGATATTTCATTTACCTTCTCTATTTTAACTAAGGTACGCTCTGCGTCTGCTCCATCCAGTGTAAAGCTTTCAACGCCTGATACTTTACCACTTAAAAGAAAAATCGCATGTTTTGCCGATGTAAGTTCTTCTTCTATTTTTCCTGATTTGTATGAGATAAAGTAGCCGCCTGGTTTTACAAAAGGCATACAGTATTCCGAAAGCGTTGATAAATTCGCAACTGCTCTGGAAACTGAAAGATCGTATTTCTCACGATACTCTTTTTCTCTTCCCAGATCCTCCGCTCTGCTGTGAACTGCCTGAATCTGCTTTAGTTCTAATTTTTCAATAACCTCGTTTAAAAATTTAACCCTTTTATTCAGAGAATCCATCAGCGTTACTTTTAATTGTGGAAATGCAATTTTTAATGGAATTCCAGGGAAACCAGCTCCAGTGCCAATATCAATAATACGATAAGGATTAAGTGATATCTCTTCTACTGATTTTATTAAAGCAAGGCTATCGACAAAATGCTTTGTAATCACTTCATTCTGCTCTGTAATCGCTGTCAAATTCATTACCTTATTCCACTCAACTAATATTTCGTAATATTCGTAAAATTGAATTATTTGTGAATCTTCCAATTTTATTGAAAATTGGTTTAATTCTTCATTTAATCTATCTTTAAATTCTACTGTCATCTGACACATCCTTCCCTGTCATCTCTTCTGTTCCCCTGGATGACGCCAGTCTCTCTGCCTTTCGATCAAGCTCTGGTTCTGGCTCTGACATGGAATCCATTTCCATTCGCTTCTGATAACGCAGCTGCTCTAAATGAACAAGAAGAACCGAGATATCGGCAGGGGATACTCCTGAGATTCTTGAAGCCTGTCCAATGGACATGGGTCTGTATAAATCCAGCTTTTGAGCGGCTTCTTTCCGCAGACTCTTTACACTGCTATAGTCAAAATTCGCGTCCAGCTTTTTATTTTCCAGCTTTTTATATTGGGCCACCTGTTGTTTTTGGCGACGGATATAGCCGTCGTATTTTATATTTATGTCAACCTGTTCAATTACATCGGTTGGTAACTCTGGTCTTTTAGGATCCAAATCAGTTAACATAACATAGTTCAGCTCTGGTCTTCTGATCAGTTCAGCCAATGTAGTTCCTGTCTTTAAGAGTGTGCTCCCATTTCTCTCCAGAAAATCCTGAACTTCTTTAGAAGCTCCTATATTAGTGCTTTCCAGACGCTTTATCTCGGCTTCAATGGCGGCTTCCTTCTTCTGAAGCTTCTCGTACTGTTCGTCAGTGACAAGTCCTATTTCATGACCGATTCCCATCAGTCGCAGATCCGCATTATCCTGACGTAAAAGCAGACGGTACTCCGCACGGGAAGTCATCATGCGGTACGGCTCATGGCTTTCCTTCGTTACCAGATCATCAATTAAAACGCCGATATAAGCCTGGGACCGGTCCAGAACAAAGCTCTCTCTTCCCAATACCTTCATAGACGCGTTTACACCGGCCATAAAGCCCTGAACTGCCGCTTCCTCATAACCAGAACTGCCATTGAACTGACCGCCGCTGAACAGGCCGCTGATGGCCTTAAATTCCAACGTAGCATTCAACTGACGGGAATTGATACAGTCATACTCGATCGCATATGCATTTCTCACAATTTTTACATGCTCCAGTCCCGGTACAGTCCGGTACATGGCATGCTGCACATCCTCAGGAAGGGAACTCGACATACCGCCTAAGTACATTTCATTCGTATACAATCCTTCCGGCTCCACAAAGACCTGATGTCGGTTCTTATCCGGAAATTTTACCACCTTGTCCTCTATAGACGGACAGTATCTCGGTCCCGTCCCCTCAATCGCACCGGAAAACAGCGGTGAACGATCAAGATTGGCCCGGATAATCTCATGGGTCTTCTCGCTGGTATACGTAAGCCAGCAGGATACCTGCTCCTTCTGGATGGTTTCAGGATCCGTGGAAAAGGAGAACGGTACTATTTTCTTATCACCGAACTGCTCTTCCATCTTGGAAAAATCGATGCTCCGCTTATCCACTCTCGCCGGGGTTCCCGTTTTAAAGCGGTACATCTCAATCCCATGTGCCTTCAACGATTCCGTCAGATAATTCGCCGCCTGAAGACCATTAGGCCCTGTGGCATTGCTCACATCGCCGTAGATACATCTTGCCTTTAAATACGTACCTGTAGCCAGAACAGCCGCCTTACAGTGATATACCGCTCCGGAAAATGTCTTTACTCCTGTAAGCACTCCATTTTCCACAATAATATCGGAAACCTCTGCCTGGCGAATCGTAAGATGATCCGTATTCTCCAGTGTATTTCTCATCTCTCTGGAGTAATTCTGCTTGTCCGCCTGCGCACGCAGGGAATGGACGGCAGGCCCCTTCGATTCATTCAGCATTTTAGACTGAATAAAAGTTTTGTCAATATTTTTCCCCATCTCGCCGCCCAGAGCATCCAGCTCTCTCACCAGATGGCCCTTGGAGCTTCCTCCTATATTGGGATTACAGGGCATCAGCGCAATGCTGTCCACGCTGACTGTAAACATGATGGTCTCAAGGCCCAGTCTGGCTGCCGCCAGCGCCGCCTCGCAGCCGGCGTGCCCGGCTCCAACCACCACAATGTCATATGATTCTTCTAAATTTGGCATAACAACCTTCCTTCTCTCTATTTACCCATGCAGAATTTACTGAATATCTCATTGACCAGATCATCTTCCACCGCTTCTCCTATAATCAGGCCCAGCTGCTCATAAGCATCCATCAGATCGATGGAATAAAAGTCTTCCGGCATAGCGTTTTCGATGCTCTGCTCCACCATTTCCAGGCTTCTGTATGCCTGTTCCAAAGCATTCTTATGTCTGACATTTGTAATTGTAACTTCATCATTAAAATCAATCTCACCATGGTAAAACATGGCCTTAATCTCATCTTCCAGATTCTCAATCCCCACCCGCTCCTTCGCAGAGATGGCGATAACCCGGTGTGTCGTCCTGGATGCCAGCATTTCCGCGCTGATCTCCATCGTCAGATCCGATTTATTCAAGAGGACGACTGCCCTTCTCTCCCTGATAAAATCCAGAATTTCATCGTCATTTCCATCGAGAGGACAGGAACCATCCACCACATAGATGATTAAATCGGCGGCATCGGCGGCATTTCTGGCCTTCTCCACGCCGATTTTCTCCACAATATCGTCTGTGTCACGGATGCCTGCCGTATCGATCACATTCAGAGTGATGTCTTCCAGCCGGATGGTTTCCTCCAGCGTATCTCTCGTGGTTCCCGCCACATCCGTAACGATGGCGCGCTCTTCTCCCACGAGAACATTCATCAGGGAAGATTTCCCTGCATTTGGTTTTCCCAGAATGACTGTCTTGATTCCCTCCGTCATCACTCTGCCGTTATCAGCCGAGCGAATCAGCCTCCATAAGCCTTCTTTCATCCCCCTGATTGCGGATAAGAGTGACTCTCCATAACCATCCAGAGAGATGTGTTCCGGATCATCCAGCGCAGATTCAATAAATGCGATCTGATAGATAATCTGCTCCCGAAGCGCCTTTACCGCCTTCGAGACCGCGCCATCCAGCTGGCTGACAGAAGCCTTTAACGCATAATCATTTTTGGAATTGATCACGTCGATGACCGCTTCCGCCTGGGCCAGATCCATCCGCCCGTTTAAGAACGCCCTCTTCGTAAATTCTCCAGGCTCCGCAGGCCGGACTCCATATTTTAATACCGTTTCCAATATCTTTTTCGTAATCAAAACGCCGCCGTGACAGTCAATCTCAACCGTGTCCTCGGCCGTAAAACTCTTCGGTCCTCTCATTAACATGACCAGAACCTCATCGATTATCTCATCCCCATCGGCAATATATCCATAATGGATGGTATGGGAAGGTGCCTCCGATAATTTTCTGCTGTTTTTTCCTTTTCCTCTGTAAATCTTATCTATAATTGTAAATGCCTCGTCTCCGCTGATCCTGACGATACCGATTCCCGAACTGCTCATGGCAGTGGCAATTGCTGCAATTGTATTCATCTTCATATTTTTCACCTGAAAAAGAAAAGGGGTGAGGTGCCTTCCGACAGCCCCAACCCCTCAATCGACGTTACTCTATTTATCTCTGTTATCCTGATAGCGTTCCTTCTTCGAATAATCCTTCTTTAAAGAAATGACTACGTGACGGAATGGCTCCTCGCCCTCGCTTCGTGTTACGACATACTTATCATTCTGAAGTGCAGAATGAATAATTCTTCTTTCATACGGATTCATAGGTTCCAACGATACGGAACGTCTCGTTCTCTTCACTTTATAAGCAATATTCTTAGCCAGTGTCTCAAGTGTCTCTTTTCTTCTCTCCCTATAATTCTCTGTATCCAGCTTCACCCGGATATAATCTTCGCTCTCCCGGTTTACGACAAGGCTTACGAGATACTGCAGAGAATCTAAGGTCTGACCGCGCTTTCCGATCAGGATTCCCATATCGTCGCCTTCCAGATTGATGGAAAGTTCTTTCTCCTCCTGATTAAAAGCGGTCTCGATATTCACCCCCATATCCATCGCGCCGAATACCTCTCCGAGAAATGCAATCGCTTTATCATCAATAGTCTCTTTCTTTCTTGCACGAATGATGGCCGGTTTGGAGCCGATGAATCCCAGAATTCCACTGTTTCCTTTATCAACAATCTCATACTCCAGCTTGTCACTGGTTGTTTCCAATTCGATTAATGCCTTTGTAATTGCTTCATCTACGGTTTTAGCTGAAACTGTAATCATATCCATCCGGAACCCCTCCTATTTACTGTGCTTTTCGTTATATTTCTGAACCATGCGGGCCTTTGCAGAAATACTGTTGGGATTAGCTGCTCCGCTGCTGTAATAATCATTGGATGCCTTCATCTGCTCCTGTGTCTTCTCAATCTTTTCCTGTCTCTCAGTCTCTTCTCTCTCATTCGCTGCCTGGATGCTCTTTAAGTTGGCAGTTGCATTCTGAGAAACCTTCTGCGGAGGAAGTCCCTTTTTGGCACGTTTCTTGTTTGCCTTCTCAACGTTCTGCTTAACCATTTCATCTATATCAATTCTATCCATATAACGGTTCACCAATAACTGCTGGATTACCTGGAACACACTGGATGCAATCCAGTAGATACCAATACCGGAAGCAAAGGTGAAACAGAAGAATACGGACATAAGAGGCATCATGGTATTCATCATCTTCATGGACTGAGCCATGGAATTCCCATCATCATTACCGGCTGACGGCTGATTAACAGTCATTAATTTTGCACTTAACCACTGAGACAAACCTGCAAGAATCGGGATTAAAATCGCCAGGCTGAAGTTAAAGCCGCCTGTAAAGCCATTGGGGAACATGACACTAAACGGTGTGCTCGCCAGGTTAATGCCCAGGAAAGAGTTCATATGCTCTATCTTAGCAGCATTTTCCACGATTGTTCCCTGTATGCTTGGGAATAAGTCCTGAAGTGCAGCCCACTGAGTCGGGTTCAGCTGATAAAGAAAGTCAACAAGGCCATTATTAGTAGCTATGTCCTTTACCATCGCCATATTTACCTTATTATCTGTTGCAAACTGAGTCAGCATTCCCACATGATCCACACCGAGAGACGTAATCGATGTTACTACGTTCATGAATACATCCTTAACGCTGGATACATAGGCCGGAATATGGTAAATAACCTGATAGAGAGCAAACAGAATCGGCATCTGAATAACGAGCTGTAAACAGCCGCCTGTCATGGATGTGCCGTATTTTTCATATAAAGCCTGGATTTCCACATTTTGCTTCATCATGGAATCCTGGTCTTTTTTTCCTTTATACTTTGCCTGAATGGCGTTCAGTTCCGGCTGCATAATACTCATCAGCTTGGATGATTTCTGTTGTTTTAACGTCAGTGGGAACATAAGAAGTTTTGTAACGAGTGTAAATAAGATAATACATAAACCAATGTTCTGAATACCGAAAATACTGGTCAGCTTAAACAGCCAATCCATAATGATTCCCAGAACAGTTGCGAATGGCCCCAAAATGCCTCCGACTTTCGTGAGTACTAAAAATTCCAATGAACTACCTCCTCATTTTCCCCTGTGCGAATACGGTGGGGACTTTCCTGTCTGTTACGGAACTGGATCATAACCGCCTTTTGCAAAAGGATGACACCGAAGTATCCTCTTACAAGCCAAAAATGTACCTTTGAACACGCCGTACTTCTGCAGTGCCTCAATGGCGTATTGAGAACACGTAGGCGTGTATATGCAGTGAGTTCTTACTTTCAGCGGGGAAAGGAATATCTGATATCCCCGAATCAACAAAATCATGATTTTTTTTACCATAAGATCACTTCGATTCTTTTTTTAAAATGTTATGCAGTCCGCACAAGTGCAAATATGCACTCTCGATCGTTTTATAGCTTTCTTCTTTTGCTGCCGCTCTGGCGACAACCACGATGTCTAACCCGGTCTCTGTCATGTCTTCATGAAGCCTGAAGCTTTCTCTCAATAATCTGGTTATATGATGCCGGACCACACTGTTGCCAACTTTTTTGCTGACCGAAATCCCGATTCTGGTTTCCGGCCTGTCCGTCTTTTTCACATACATGACAAGTAACTTGTTTGCATAGGATTTCCCAGTCTGGTAAACATCCTGAAAATCCCGGTTTTTTTTAATCGAATTAAAATGTTTCATGAATTTCCTCACTCCTCGCTGCTCACGGAAATGAAGAAAAGAAAAGGCCACAATTACTTGCGGCCTGGTCCATCATTTCCCCTGAACGCATGTGAAGGGGCTTTCCATGATTCCCCTGTACAGATGCGAGGGGCTTTCTTTCCTTAAGCTGATAATTTCGCTCTACCTTTTGCTCTTCTGGAAGCTAAAACTTTTCTTCCGCCTGGAGTGCTCATTCTGGCTCTGAAACCATGAACTTTAGATCTCTGTCTATTCTTCGGCTGAAACGTCATCTTCATATCTACGGACACCTCCTCTTATTACAATAGCTTATCATAGCAATATGAATAAACATATTGAGACTATTTTAGTTAAACATCGTTTCAATTATATAGAAGAAATAAAGGTTCGTCAAGCTAAAAATGCGATTTTTTCTTATAAAATAAGGGTTATACCATAAAATGTAGCTACTCATAAATTCATTTACTACATTTTGTATCAAAAAAATGCAGGCGGCCTTTCTATTTGCTTCCGGCCGCCTGATTTTCTGGGATTTTATAATATTTTTTGTTTTATTTCGTTACGATCTCATGATTTCTTCCATCCGCTCCATAGATATATGCAGGATTTCGGCAGTCTCTTCCGGAGACTTCCCCTGCAAAAGGAGCTTTAATGCATCAACTTCCTCCTGCTTCTTCTTCATCTCTTTTTTATGTTCCAGCTCAATAATATCAATATCCAGAATCAATGCCTCTTCCACTGCCTCACTCACCCCTTCATCCGCTACTTCCTGATATTTGTCGTAGATATGATGATATAACTGCAGAGTCAGACTCTTTAATTTACGTCCGTCAGTCGGTGTAATATTACCTGCCTCCACATTCATTGCTATGGAATTAATTATATCATGTGTGACCAGGTATTTCAACGCCTTCAGGTTTTCCTCAGTTCTCTCTTTTTCAATTTCCTTCCTGAGTTTTAAGAGTTGGAACGGGATTAAAATAATCATATTTTTTTGATGCAGTTCTTCCTGAGACAGGGCAAGATACTTGATCACCGGAACCTTGTAATGATAGACACCTTGATTTCCGAACCGAATTTCCAGTGTCTTCTCTGCCGGCACTGCTTTCGCCTCATAGAGACAGATCAGAATCGGCTCCGGAAATTCCAGAACCGCCTCATCCTTCTGTTTTTTTATAGCATGATTAAATCCATATTCCAGAATTCGAAACGTAATACTTCCATCCTCCGACATCTGAAACTCCAGATGGTAACTGCTGATTCCCCCAATTGTAATTATTGTATCTGCCAGCGTCTTTCTCAAATCATCATCTTCATGTTCCGTCCAGTTATACGTTACTTCACTGTCCAGAGGATGGTTTACCTCGTAAATGCCATTGATAAACTGAATAATTGCACGGTTTGACAGCATCAAACACCGCTTAGCCATCCGGTCATACATGTCGTGATACTCATTCATCCGATCACTTTCCCCTTTCATCAATACTTCGCCTTTTTTGCAGCACAAAAAAACATCACCGCCACGCATTCATACGCATCCGCCGCCTTTCCCTTTACTGCCCGTATAAAATTAAAAATTTGCTGAGAATTTTCGGAGGAACCTCCATGGAATTCCCTGACAACCGGTTTTGACCAGCCTAACCGGCGATTTGATCAGATGTTCTTATGAAAGAACAGATTAACGTTAAAATTTCTCTGTAGTACTGCCTGATAATCATACCACATTCCGTCTTTATCGTAAACACAAAAAGCTTTATATTCCTGCACCCTTTCCAATCAGCCACTGTATGCTCCTGCTGGTTTAGAACGGAGTACGGAAATGTATCCCTTTTCATCTTCTTTCAATGTATTATAAGATAAGAACATCATAAACTTAACAGGAAAGGGGAAAGCTGCAATGCAAAAGAAATACAGAGCCGCTCTGATCGGCTGCGGCGGCATGGGGGAGGCTCATATCCAGGAAAATTACTACAAAGACGTGGTACATTTTACATATGTATGCGACTGTGATATCCAGAGGGCCCTGCTGTTTCAGAAAAAGTACGGTGTTGACCATGTTACCGATGACTACCGGGAATGTGTATCTTCGAATGAAGTTGATATTGTTATAATTGCCACCAGGCCCAAAAGCCATTTGGAGATTCTGCAGGCCTGCATTCAATCAAAAAAACATGTACTCTGCGAAAAACCGATTTGTGATACCCTGGAATCCGGTCGTACCTTCATGGAACTTGTCAAAAAGCATCCAGAAATCAAAGTATTAATTGGCCATCTCCTGCGCTTCAACAAAACGTATCAGCATGCGGCAGAGATGATTCAAAATGGCGCCATTGGTTTTCCCATCATCTTCCGGATGGTTCAGAACCATCACACCATGAACTGGGAACGCTACTTATCCATGCTTCGTGAAGTATCTCCTCTCATAGACTGCGGCGTTCACTATGCAGATGTGATTCACTGGTTTACCGGCGCCAAAGTAACGGATATACAGGCTATCGGCACCCGGAGTGAACCGGATGTTCCGGAGGGCCAATATAATTACGGTCTCGTGACCCTGTGTATGTCGGACGGCTCCATCGGATATTATGAAGCAGGCTACAGCAACACCCTGTCCGCCCAGAATATCAAGGAATTTGTGGGTCCAAAAGGAAGAATACGCCTGATCTTCTCCAAAGACAGGCACGAGCATCAGGAGGAAGGCGATTTCATCGAGTATTACCAGTACCCTCAGAAAAAATATGAAGTAATTAATGTCCCCTGCAAACGAAAGCCCACCGGAGAACAATTCGATTATCTGATCCGTATGATTGAAGAAGATCTGCCGCCTGTCCCCAGCATGGAGGAGGTAATGGATGCTTTTGAAACCATGCTTACTGCAGATTCCATGATAAAACAGCATTTATCATAGCATCTATATAAATGCTACGATTTCAAAAAAAGAACGCCGGCATCCGCCGGCGTTCCAACATAAATTATATCTTATCTTCCATTATTTCACTTATCTCTTCATCGCCTTAAACAGCGCCTGCGTAATGGCCACAGTCAAAACTCCCGCCACAATGGCCTCGGGAACACCATTCATACAGATGATTCCCAGGATAACTGCATAAATTCCCTCAGACAGTCCTCTCGCCGCTGCTCCATACTCTTTTCCAAAACATAAGTAGATCAGATTCATTACCAGAAGTGTGTTGGTTAATGATCCGGCAACTGCCGCCGCAGCCAGAGCGATGCTTCTTCTTGCCTTGTTCGCTTTCAGGGTCCTCATAATACCTCTGAATACGTAATACGCCACGATTCCAATCAGAATTCTCGGCACCAGGCAGATCACCAGGCTCCAAAAATTCCCGCCGTACTCTCCGATCTTAATAAATGGAGAGAAGACAAACGATGTGGCATTCGGCATGTACGTGTTTTTCCACAGACTGGTCAATCCGAACACCAATCCTAAGAATCCGCCATATTTTGGTCCAAGTATAATGGCTCCAATTATGACCGGAACGTGAATGATGGTGGCATTCATGAATCCCAGCGGGATATACCCGAAAGGCGTAAATGCCATGATGATGATAATGGCCATAAAAACTGCGGCCAGTACCAGGTTGCGGGTTTTGTTCTCAATATTCATTTTTTTCCTCCTGTGCTACTGTTCTTTTCTCAAGATACAATGCAACGGTTACAAGCGCATTATACCGAGCGGAGGCCGCCGCGTCAATGGTCTTATGTGTACTTTTTCACATGCATTTTGTTAATTTACATAATGTTATCCCCAAAATGTGGATAAGTTGTTGATAACTCTCTGGATAAGCTCTGGATAAGCTCTGGATAACCTGTTTTTTGTTCACACCCCGCATTCAGAAGGCCTCTTAGATTCAAATCTTTCTGTCTGTGTATAAATGAACTTAGAAATATCCTCATTTTTGTGGACAACTCCCCTTCAAAATAATTATCAACACACCATAAACAACAAATTCACATGTCTTACACATACTTATCCACAAAAATTTTCTATTATCATTGAAAATTGTTCCGAAATAGTATAAAATGGTTTTAGATTGGGCTAATGCGCACTATTCCCCCAAACAGGTGTGAGGGGGGACTTTCCGTTATTTGCATTTTGATAGATGTAGGAGACTTGAGATGTTAGAAAAGTTAAAAGAAAAATGGGACGAAATCTTACTGAATTTGAAGGAAGAGCACGAGATTACTGATGTTTCCTTCAAAACCTGGCTTCTCCCACTGAAAGTACATTCCATAAACGGAGACACCGTAACGGTTACCGTCCCGGACGTGGAATTTTTAGGGTATATCCGTAAAAAGTACGGTTTCCTTTTAAAAATTACCATTGAAGAGGTAACAGGATTTGAATGTAACGTGGACTTCGTTGTGGAAAACCAGGTTCCGCAGGAGGAAGTTCCAAAGGCCCAGACCGGGAATACGCTGATTAACAACGCGCTTAACACGGTCAGCCAGTCGGCCATCATAAACGCCAATTTAAATCCCAAATATACATTCGATACCTTTGTAGTCGGTGCCAACAACAATCTGGCCCATGCTGCATCTTTGGCGGTTGCCGAATCCCCGGGAGAAATCTACAATCCGCTTTTTATCTATGGAGGTGTGGGACTCGGAAAAACGCATCTGATGCATTCCATCGGTCATTTTATTTTGAAAAATAACCCGAATGCAAAGGTTCTTTATGTAACGAGTGAGAAATTCACCAACGAGCTGATTGATGCCATCCGTAATAAGAACAACTTCTCTCCTACTGAGTTCCGCGATAAGTACAGGACGAATGACGTTCTGCTGATCGATGATATTCAGTTCATTATCGGCAAGGAAAGTACACAGGAAGAATTCTTCCACACGTTCAATGCATTATATGAATCCAAAAAACAGATTATTATCTCCTCAGATAAACCGCCGAAAGAAATTGAGACGCTGGAAGAACGTCTCCGTTCCCGGTTCGAATGGGGCCTGACCGTAGACATCCAGTCTCCGGACTACGAGACGCGGATGGCCATCCTCCGGAAAAAGGAAGAGATGGAAGGCTACAATATCGATAACGAGGTAATCAAATACATTGCCACCAACATTAAGTCCAATATCCGTGAGCTGGAAGGCGCCCTGACGAAAATCGTTGCTCTTTCCAGACTGGACAACAAGGAAATCACCGTGGAGCTGGCAGAAGAAGCCTTAAAGGACATCATTTCCCCTAATGACAAGCGGGAAGTAACGCCGGAACTGGTCATCCAGGTAGTAGCGGACCATTACGGAATCACCCCCCTCGATATCTGTTCCCAGAAACGGAACAAGGAAATCGTCTATCCGCGCCAGATTGTCATGTACCTATGCCGCGAGATTGTTGGAACGCCGCTCCAGATGATCGGAAAGTATCTGGGAGGCCGCGACCATACGACTATTATCCATGGAATTGAAAAGATAAAGGCCGATATTGGCAAGAATGATTCCAATTTAATAAACACTCTTGATATCCTCAAGAAAAAACTCAGCCCACAGTAGCTTCATCCACAATTTCATGTGAATTGGATGTTGATTACCTGTGGATAACCAAGGGGTTCTTTTCCTTTCTCAGGCTCATGTGGATAACCTGAGAGTTTTCCTGAAGTATTGTGGACGTTATTCACACTCTTATTCACAGGGAAAAGCCTGTCCCCCTCGAAGGTTTTAAGGCTTTTACACAAACCCACAGCCCCTACTACTAATACGACGGAATTTATCTATATATCTATCTATAAAATTCGTGAATTTACTGAAAAGGAGTTATCAACAATTATGAAGCTGACATTTCAACAGGATGCCATTTTAAACGGCATCAACATCGTTTTAAAAGCAGTTCCATCCAAGACAACCATGTCGATCTTAGAATGCATCTTCATCGATGCCAGTGGATCAGAGATCAAACTGACAGCCAACGATATGGAACTCGGTATTGAAACTAAAGTAGAAGGAACCATCCATGAACGCGGAAAGATTGCTCTGGATGCCAAGCTGTTATCCGAAATCGTTAGAAAGCTTTCATCGGCAGGTGACTCTGTTGTTACCATTGAAAGCGATGAGAAATTTACCACCACGATTTCCTGCGAAAAATCCGTATTCCATATTCAGGGACGTGACGGAGAAGAATTCGCATACCTTCCCTATATAGAAAGAGATAATTACATCTGCCTTTCCCAGTTCACACTGAAGGAAGTCATCCGCCAGACCATTTTCTCCATTGCTCCCAACGACAGCAATAAGATGATGACCGGTGAATTATTCCAGGTATCGGGAAGCCAGTTAAAGGTCGTTTCTCTGGATGGCCACCGTATTTCCATCCGGAACGTGGAATTAAAAGATACGTACCATGATATAAAAGTCATCGTTCCTGGCAAGACTCTCAGTGAGGTCAGCAAGATTCTGGGCGGCGACAACGAAAAAGAAGTGCTGATATTCTTCAGCAGCAACCATATTTTATTCGAATTTGACGATACCATCGTGGTATCCCGACTGATCGAGGGCGAGTATTTCCGGATTGACCAGATGCTCTCCAGCGATTACGAGACTAAGATCACGGTCAATAAGCGGGAACTCTTAGACTCCATCGAGAGAGCGACCATCCTGATCCGTGAGAACGATAAGAAGCCCTTAATCATCAATGTGGTGGATCAGGAGCTGCAGCTTAAGATGAATTCCAGCTTCGGATCCATGAACGCCGAAGTGACGGCCCATAAGACAGGCAGCGACATCATGATCGGCTTTAATCCAAAGTTCCTGATTGATGCGCTCAGAATTATTGATGACGAAGAAGTAACTCTTTATATGCTGAATCCGAAATCCCCATGCTTTATCAGGGATGAAGAAGGAAAATATATCTATTTAATTCTTCCGGTCAACTTCAACGCCGCATCCGTTTAGGATTACGGAGTGAAAAAAAGGAGAAATAATGGAAATAATCAAGTTAAGAGATGAATACATCAAGCTTGGCCAGGCCCTGAAAGCAGCGGGTCTGGTCGGCTCCGGCGTGGATGCAAAATACGTAATAGAGGAAGCCTTAGTCAAAGTAAACGGCAGGACTGAGCTTCAGCGCGGCAAAAAACTGAGAGCCGGAGACATCGTCGAGTACGACGGAAAGACGATTAAAATCGAGGAATAAGAGAAGTCCATGATTATCGAGTCAATAGAGCTTAAAAATTACAGAAATTACGATAAACTACATATGGATTTCAGTCATGGGACCAACATCCTTTATGGAGATAATGCCCAGGGGAAAACCAATATCTTAGAAGCAATCTATGTCTGTGCTACGACAAAATCCCACAGGGGAAGCAAAGATAAGGAAATTATACAGTTTGACAGGGATGAGTCGCATATCAAATTAAACGTCAGAAAAAGAGATGTCCCATACAGGATCGATATGCATTTAAAGAAAAACAGAGCAAAAGGCGTGGCGGTCAACGGCGTTCCGATTAAGAAGGCCAGTGAGCTGTTTGGGATTGTCAATGTTGTATTTTTTTCTCCGGAAGACTTAAATCTCATAAAAAACGGCCCCGCCGAAAGAAGGCGGTTTATTGACTTGGAGTTATGTCAACTAAATAAACTGTATGTTCATTCTCTGGTACAGTACAATAAGATTGTGACTCAGAGAAACAAGCTGTTGAAGGACATCATGTTCCGGCCGGACTATGAGGAGACACTGGATATCTGGGATATGCAGCTGGTCCAGTACGGACGGGAGGTAATCCGGTGCCGGGAGTCCTTTGTAGGCCAGTTAAACGATTTGATCGGCGGCATCCACCGGCAGCTGTCAGGAGAAAAAGAATCTTTACATATCAGCTATGAGCCAAATGTCACAGTCGATATGTTTGAAGATACATTAAGAAAAAGCAGGCCTTCGGATTTAAAGCAGAGGACGACGCTGACTGGACCCCATAGAGATGATTTAAGCTTTATCATCAATGATATTGATATCAGGCGGTTTGGTTCCCAGGGACAGCAGAGGACGGCTGCGTTATCTTTAAAGCTTGCAGAAATTGAACTCGTCAAAAAAATAGTAAATGATTATCCAATCCTTTTGCTGGATGATGTGTTATCTGAGCTGGATGGCAGCAGACAGAATCACTTGTTATCGGGAATTAATCATATACAGACCATGATCACCTGCACGGGGCTGGAGGATTTTGTCAATAACCGGTTCCGGATCGATAAGATATTCAAGGTTGTGAGTGGTGAAGTTTACAGTGAGAATTAGGAGGAAAATATGAGCGAAGAATATGGTGCAGATCAAATCCAGATATTAGAGGGGCTTGAGGCGGTCAGAAAGAGACCTGGTATGTACATTGGCAGTACTTCCGTAAGGGGACTCCATCACCTTGTATATGAGATTGTCGATAATGCGGTGGATGAGGCTCTGGCCGGCTACTGTGATACAATTTATGTAACCATTAATGAAGACAATTCCATTACAGTTGTCGATGACGGTCGGGGCATCCCTGTAGGCATCCAGAAAAAAGCCGGAATACCAGCGGTAGAGGTAGCATTTACCATCCTCCACGCGGGCGGTAAATTCGGCGGTGGGGGATACAAGGTGTCCGGCGGCCTTCACGGCGTTGGTGCATCCGTCGTAAACGCGCTGTCCAACTGGCTGGAAGTCGAGATCACTCAGGATGGAAAAACGTATAAGCAGCGTTATGAAAAGGGAAAAACCATGTATCCCTTAAAGGTCATCAGAGAGGCAGGACCGGATGAACATGGTACGAAGGTTACCTTCCTTCCGGATGAAACCATTTTCGAGGAAACCGTGTTTGATTATGATACTCTGAAGATTCGTCTGAGGGAGACCGCGTTCTTAACAAAGAACTTAAAGATTATATTGAGAGACAACCGGGAAGAGAAGCACGAGCATGTATTCCATTACGAAGGCGGTATCAAGGAGTTTGTCACTTATTTAAACCGTGGCAAGTCTGCGCTTTACGATCAGGTATTTTATTGTGAGGGATCCAAGGACGGTGTGTACGTGGAGATATCCATGCAGCACAACGACTCCTATACAGAGAATATCTACAGCTTTGTGAACAACATCAATACACCTGAGGGCGGAACCCATCTATCCGGATTTAAAAACGCCCTTACCAATACACTGAACGACTATGCGAGAAACAACAAGCTGCTGAAGGAGAGCGAGGCCAACCTTTCCGGTGAGGACATCCGGGAGGGATTAACCGCCATCATCAGCGTGAAGATCGAGGAACCTCAGTTTGAAGGCCAGACGAAGCAGAAGCTGGGCAACAGTGAGGCGAGAGGCGCCGTGGACAGTATTTTAAGGGAGCAGTTTACGTATTTCCTGGAGCAGAATCCGACTGTGGCCAAGACGATCTGTGACAAGTCTATCCTGGCTCAGCGTGCCCGTGCGGCCGCGAGAAAGGCCAGAGACTTGACGAGAAGAAAGACGGCACTCGAGGGCATGGCACTTCCGGGCAAGCTGGCAGACTGTTCTGACAAGAATCCGGAAAACTGCGAGATTTATATCGTCGAGGGAGATTCCGCCGGCGGTTCCGCAAAGACGGCCCGTTCCAGAGATACCCAGGCCATCCTTCCACTTCGAGGCAAGATTTTAAACGTGGAGAAGGCCAGACTGGACCGTATTTACTCCAATGCGGAAATTAAAGCAATGATTACAGCGTTCGGTACCGGAATTCATGAGGATTTCGACATCTCGAGGCTTCGCTATAACAAGATTATCATCATGACCGATGCCGATGTGGATGGAGCGCATATCAGTACGCTTCTTCTGACCTTCCTTTACCGTTTCATGCCGGAGTTAATCAAACAGGGCCATGTCTATCTGGCTCAGCCGCCGTTATACAAGGTGGAAAAGAACAAGAAGGTATGGTACGCGTACAGCGATGAAGAGTTAAATAACATCCTGAAAGAAATCGGACGTGACACCAATAATAAGATACAGCGTTATAAAGGTCTGGGAGAGATGGATGCCGAGCAGCTCTGGGAGACGACCATGGATCCTGAGCGCAGGATTCTGCTTCGTGTTGCCTTCGACGAGGAGACTGCATCGGAGATTGATCTGACATTTACGACACTGATGGGAGATCAGGTAGAGCCAAGACGTGAATTCATCGAGGCCAACGCCAAGTACGGCAATCTGGATATATAAAAAACAATTAATATTGCGTTATAAAGGAGAAGAAATATGGAACCAAATATCTTTGATAAGGTTCATGAGGTAGATTTGAAAAAGACCATGGAAAAGTCGTATATCGACTACGCCATGAGTGTTATCGCTGCCCGTGCGCTTCCTGATGTAAGGGATGGTTTGAAGCCGGTTCAGCGAAGAGTCTTATTCTCAATGATCGAACTGAATAACGGACCAGATAAACCCCATCGTAAATGTGCCCGTATCGTCGGTGATACCATGGGTAAATACCATCCGCACGGCGACAGCTCTATCTACGGAGCTTTGGTAAATATGGCGCAGGAGTGGTCCACCAGATATCCTCTGGTAGACGGCCATGGCAACTTTGGTTCTGTCGATGGTGACGGAGCGGCGGCCATGCGATACACGGAGGCGCGTCTGAGTAAGGTCTCCATGGAGATGCTGGCTGATATCGGCAAGAATACCGTTGATTTCACGCCGAACTTCGATGAGACCGAGAAGGAACCGGTTGTACTTCCGGCCAGATTCCCGAATCTTCTGGTCAACGGAACATCGGGTATCGCGGTAGGTATGGCGACTAACATCCCGCCTCATAACTTAAGAGAAGTGATCGGCGCTGTTGTTAAAGTTATTGATAATCAGGTAGAGGAAAACAGAGAGACCGAGATGGAAGAGGTCCTTGAGATCATCAAGGGGCCGGATTTCCCCACAGGTGCAACCATCCTGGGAAAGATGGGGATCGAAGAGGCTTACCGCACAGGACGCGGAAAGATAAGAGTCCGCGCCGTGACGGATATCGAGACGCTTCCCAACGGAAAGAGCCGTATTATCGTAACAGAACTTCCTTACATGGTGAATAAGGCCCGTCTGATCGAAAAGATGGCGGAGCTTGCAAAAGAGAAGAAAATCGATGGAATCACGGATTTACGAGATGAGTCTGACCGTACCGGTATGAGAATCGTCATTGAACTTCGCCGTGATGTCAATGCCAATGTTATTTTAAACCAGCTTTTAAAACATACCCAGTTACAGGATACATTCGGCGTCATTATGCTGGCGCTTGTCAATAACGAGCCTCGTGTCTTAAATCTGATGCAGATGCTCAAGCTGTATTTAGCGCACCAGAAGGAAGTCGTAACCAGAAGGACCCAGTACGATTTAAACAAGGCGGAAGAGCGCGCTCATATTTTACAGGGCTTGCTGATTGCTCTTGATAATATCGATGAAGTCATCAGGATTATCCGTAATTCGCAGAACGTTCAGATTGCGAAGGCAGAACTCATGGAGCGCTTTGGCTTAAGTGATGTTCAGTCCCAGGCGATCGTGGATATGCGTCTCCGTGCTCTTACAGGTCTGGAACGTGAGAAGCTGGAGAACGAATTTAAAGAACTGGAAGCGAAGATAGAGGAGTTGAGAGCCATTCTTGCAGATGAGAAGAAGCTTCTTGGCGTAATCCGGGAAGAGATCATGCTGATCTCCGATAAATACGGGGATGACAGAAGAACCTCCATCGGATTCGATGAATTTGACATGTCCATGGAAGACTTAATTCCGGATGAGAGCACCATTGTTGCCATGACAAAGCTGGGCTATATCAAGAGAATGTCCGTGGACAACTTTAGGAGCCAGAACAGAGGCGGTAAGGGAATCAAGGGAATGCAGACCATCGATCAGGATTATATCGAAGATCTGATTATGACCACCAACCACCACTATATTATGTTCTTTACCAATACAGGACGTGTATACAGGCTTAAGACGTATGCGATTCCGGAGGGAAGCAGGACGGCCAGAGGCACGGCGATTATCAATCTGCTTCAGCTGCTTCCGGGAGAGAGCATTACCGCCATCATCCCGATGAAGGAATACGACGACGACAAGTTCTTATTTATGGCGACAAAGAACGGTATGGTAAAGAAGACCCCGATGATGGAATACGCCAATGTCAGAAAGAACGGACTTCAGGCCATTGTACTCCGCGAGGATGACGAACTCATCGAGGTAAAGGCAACCGATAATTCAAAGGATATTTTCCTGATTACGAAGATGGGACAGTGTATCCGTTTCAATGAGACCGATGTCCGTGTAACGGGACGTGTATCCATGGGTGTAATCGGCATGAAGCTTAACGATGATGACGAGGTCGTAGGCATGCAGATGGATACGCAGGGTGAGAAGCTGTTAATCGTATCCGAAAACGGTATGGGCAAACGTACCCCGATCGACGAATTTACCCCGCAGAAGAGAGGCGGAAAGGGCGTACTCTGCTATAAGATCACAGAGAAGACCGGTATGATCGTGGGAGCGAAGCTGGTGCATGACGATCACGATATTATGATTATCACTAATGAGGGAATTGTAATCAGAATTACCGTGGAAGACATCTCCGTAATCGGGCGCAACACCTCCGGTGTGAAGCTTATGAATATCGATCAGGAATCCGATATCCGCGTGGCAAGTATTGCCAAGGTTCGTGATGACGGAAGCAAATCAGAGGGCGAAGGCATGGAAGATCTGGACCTGGAAGATGAAGAGAGCGCTCCGGAAACCGAAGAATAAAAGGCTGCAGCAGAAAACTTAACATTTTTTTAATAGAAATTTTTCGCTCTTTATATTATAATAATACTATCAATAAAGGGGAGTAGCCGGCATAACCTTATGGATTCCTGTGCGTCAGTACGATTAATGAACGCTTTAGCGTGGATTGAAAAACAAATAATCCGCTGGGAATTGAAATGGCAAGACTTTTATTGCAGTGTGGAATAATCCATGCTGTAATAAAAGTCTTTTTTTGTAAGAGGAAAGTGTTACTCTTACAAAAAAGCCCTCCGGGCAGGAGGCGCCCTCCGCGAGGGTCAAATACCCCGCCGCTCGCGGCGCTGCAAATTTGATACCCCGTTGCTTGCGGCGGGGGTTTTGACTTAGAGGAAAATGCCGGAATACCCAACCCAATTAAAGGAGGAATTAAGCTTGGACAGTGACCCAGGCGCGGCTGCGATAGCCGCACAGATTTTACTATTAATAGCCCTTACCATGATGAATGCATTTTTCGCAGGGGCAGAAATGGCAGTTGTATCTGTCAACAAAAACAGGATCCGGATGCTCGCCGACAATGGCAATAAAAAGGCGGCCCTGATTCAAAAACTATCAGAAAATTCCACAGGATTTCTGTCAACCATCCAGGTGGCAATCACGTTTGCCGGATTCTTTTCCAGTGCATCTGCGGCGACTGGTATTTCACAGATACTGGGAAACCGCATGGCGCAGTCAGGAATTCCCTACAGCCAGAGCATAGCGATGGTGGTGGTTACGATCATCCTGTCTTATTTTAACCTGGTATTTGGTGAACTGGTTCCGAAAAGGGTTGCGCTGCAGAAGGCGGAGGCCTTCAGCCTGTTTGCCGTTAAGCCGATTTATATCATTTCTAAGATCATGGCCCCGTTTATCGCCCTGTTGTCCGCGTCCACCAACGGAATATTAAGGCTTCTGGGACTTAAGACGGAGAACCTGGAAGAGGAGGTTTCTGAAGAAGAGATCCGTTCCATGCTCCAGACCGGCCGGGAAAGCGGCGTGTTCAATGAAATTGAACAGGATATGATAACCTCCATCTTTTTATTTGACGATAAGAAGGCGAGAGAAATCATGACTCCGCGCCAGGACATGATTGCCGTGGATTTAAGTACGCCTCTGCTGTCCAGCATCGACGAAATACTAAGCAGCAGACACTCCAGAATCCCGGTTTATGAGGATGAGATTGACAATATAGTGGGAATCCTGTTTATGAAGGATTTTATCATAGAAGCGAATAAGAAGCCCGTCAGGGAAATCGATATTCGCGCCATCATGCAGAAACCGTATTTTATTCCTGAAAACAGGAAGACGGATAAATTATTTCAGGAGATGCAGAAGAACAAGCTAAAGATGGCTGTGCTCGTCGACGAGTACGGCGGCGTGTCGGGGATTGTGACCATGGAAGACTTAATCGAGGAGATTGTGGGCGATTTACACGACGAGTATGAAGACGTGGAGCCGGAGCTTGTGGAGGTGGAACCCCATGTGTACCAGGCGGCCGGAAGCATCCTCCTGTACGATTTAAATGAGGTCCTTCACGAGGAGATCGAGAGCTCCTGCGATACCCTGTCAGGCTATCTGATCGAATGTCTCGGATACATACCGAACGACAAACAGATGCCTATAGAGCTGTATGAGGATGGCATCCATTACACCATCCTTAAGATGAATGAAAAGGTTATAAAGGCAGTAAAAATAGAACTGAACCGGGAAAAAGAAAAGGGACACTAAAAATTAGGACAATAGAGAAAACAGGAGGATGAAAATGGAATTCTTATTAGAGGGAATTATGTCTGTTACTTGGCAGCAAATACTCATGTATCTGGTGGGAATTATCCTGATATGGCTTGCAATTAAAAAAGAGTATGAACCGGCACTGCTTCTGCCCATGGGATTCGGTGCAATTCTGGTGAATCTGCCGAATACAGGGGTTATTAATCAGGTGCTGGCCGGTGTCGGCGACACCAACGGAATTATAGAATGGCTGTTTCATGTGGGGATCGAAGCGTCTGAGGCGCTTCCCATCCTCCTGTTTATCGGAATCGGAGCCATGATTGATTTTGGCCCCCTGCTGTCCCAGCCGGTGATGTTCTTATTTGGTGCGGCCGCTCAGCTGGGAATCTTTATCGCGATCTGTGCGGCGGTACTGCTGGGATTTGATTTGAAAGACGCAGCATCCATCGGAATTATCGGCGCGGCAGACGGACCCACCTCCATCCTCGTGTCCCAGATTCTCCATTCTAAATATATTGGAGCCATAGCGGTGGCCGCCTACTCCTACATGGCCCTGGTGCCGATTGTACAGCCATTTGCCATCAGGCTGGTCACGACAAAGAAGGAAAGAACCATCCATATGGAGTATAAGCCTGCGGGCGTTTCGAAGGCCATGAGGATAGCATTTCCAATCGTTGTAACTATCATTGTAGGCATGATCGCCCCGATGTCGGTGGCTCTTGTGGGATTCTTAATGTTTGGCAACCTGTTGAGGGAATGCGGTGTTCTCGGCAATCTTTCCGACACGGCTCAGAACGGGCTCGCCAATTTAATCACCCTGCTACTGGGAATTACGATCTCCTTCAGCATGCGTGCGGATGCGTTTGTGAGAGTCGATACGCTGATGATCATGGGTATTGGCCTGATTGCCTTTGTATTTGACACCATTGGCGGCGTGCTGTTTGCCAAAATATTAAATCTGTTCCGTAAAGAGAAAATCAACCCGATGATCGGCGCAGCCGGAATCTCCGCGTTCCCCATGTCTGCCAGAGTAGTACAGAAGATGGCCCAGAAAGAGGAGCCGGGAAATATTATCCTGATGCACGCAGTCGGCGCCAACGTATCCGGCCAGATCGCCTCAGTCATAGCAGGCGGCCTTGTCATCAGCCTGGTGACAAGGTTCTTATAGGAGGGAAAGACGATGATGGAAAATTTCTTAATAGCTCTGGAAATCATGGGAAAAGGGATGGGCGGAATCTTTGTATCCATCCTAATCATTATGGGCTGTGTTGTAATCATGGGTAAAATATTAAAATAAATTTGTTTGAAAATTCTTTTGGTTTGGACTTGACAAAAAAAACTGTAACTGATAGTATTACGATATAAACTGAAACAATAATAATTACAGATTGAAGTTTCAGGGAAGAGTATGAATCAGACAGGGGGCGAATCACATGACAAGTGAATTTGCAATAGCGGTCCACGCCTTGGTATATTTGAATCACCGTCAGGAAACCATATCCAGCGAGGCGCTGGCTTCCAACGTATGCACCAATCCGGCCAGAGTGAGAAAGGTCATGGCCAAGTTAAAAAAGGCCGGGATCATTTCAACAAAAGAGGGGCTGGAAGGCGGATACCATTTTGAAAAAGACTCATCCTGCGTGAATTTAAGGCAGGTATGCGATGCTCTGGAGGTCGATTTTGTATCGGCTTCATGGAAATCAGGTGATAAGGAAATGGACTGCATGATCGCATCCGGTATGGCGGCCATCATGGATGGAATCTATGCGGATCTCGATGAATTATGCCGGAAGCGGCTGGAAAGCATTACGATAGCTTCGATTGAAGCGAAGATATTCAAGAAGGAATAACAAGGATTCAAAATATGGTTTGAAAGAAGAGCCAGGATTGAGAACGCCGGATATAAAAATAAAAAACGTGGTAATCCCGATAGGATCAACAGCCTTTAATCGGAATTACCACGTTTTTATCTGTTCCTTGTTTTTTATCTGTTCCTTTCACCCGAAAGATATTACTCCAGATTAAGCTTCCTGGTAAAGATATAATCTGTTATTGCATAAAATCCCGCTGTGCAGGCCACGCTGAAGATGGTGGTGAACAGCATATAATTCTTAACCGTCTGAACGGCGTACTCCGAATTGCTGATTAGAGGAGAGGAGTAACCGCATATGGAGAAATACACGCTGCTGATAATCTGCATTACCACATAGATAACAAAGTAAGAAATTATAGCCCAGAGGACTCTGTGTTTCCGGAATAAGTGACCAAGCGCAATCGCCGCATACAGCATCAGAGGTCCGGAAATGAGACCGGCGATGCAGGTAATGGTGACTTCAATCAGGAAAATCGGCATATTTAAGTAATTTGATGCCTCCCGATAGAGAGTCCCAAAATCACGGAGCAGCTGCTGGAGATCAGTCAGATGCAGGTGTCCGGTGAAAAAAATGAAAATAGATAAGATAAACAGCACGCCGGCGATAATCTCCCACAGGACCGCTGACAAAAGCTTTGCATTGATCAGAGTGCTCATCTTCACAGGAAGTGTGTTGGTTAAGTATCCCTGATCACTCACCATGGTTTTATAAAAGTGCATGACGATAAAGACGGAAGTCATGACAAACAGGGCGATGATATAAATGAAGTACAGGACGAAAAAGATTGCTGTAATCGTTTCCATCAGCCGGCTGTTTCCCAAAAATGCGCTGTAGCTGCTTTCAAATGTAAATTTGCACAGAAGCGTAATGGCAATGAATCCGATCATCAACGGTAAAAATAATCGGGATGTGGATTTCATTTCATGTTTGAATACTTTACCTAGCATTTGAACACCTCCCTGAACAGAGCATCTACAGATTTACCGTTTTCTTCCCGGATTGCATCGACGGAACTGGTCAGAACAATCTTTCCATCCTTGATAAAGATGATGTCATCCAGAACTGGTTCAATATCGGAAATTAAATGGGTGGAAATAATAATGGAACCCTGTTCATTGTAATTCGATAATATGGTATTTAAAATATAGTCTCTGGCCGCCGGGTCGACACCGCCGATCGGTTCATCCAGAAGATAAAGATCGGCGTTTCGGCTCATGACCAGAATCAGCTGAACCTTTTCCTTCGTTCCTTTGGATAGCGTTTTCAGCCGGCTCTTCGGATCGATGTTCAGACGTTTTAACATCTCGTAAGCCTTGTTTAAATCAAAATTGTCATAAAAATCGTGAAAATAGTCGAGAATCTGGTTGATTCTCAGCCCGTCATTTAAGTAATTCTTATCAGGCAGATAGGAGACTCTCCGTTTCGTCTCGACACTGACCGGAAGATCGCAGATGGTGATGGTTCCGGTTGTCGGCGTTAACAGGCCTGTGGCCAGCTTGATAAATGTAGACTTGCCGCTTCCGTTAGGACCCAGAAGCCCTACGATTCTGCCTGGTTCGATGGTGAAATTCACATCATTTAGAGCCGTTAAAGAGCCAAATTTTTTTGTAATATGGCTGCACTGTAGTATAGAATTCATTGACTCATCTCCTTTGCCGCTTTTTCTACTAATTTCAGTGTATCCCCCGGTTTCAGGCCAAGGCTGTTCATGACCTTAAAAAATTCTTTGATTTTTTCTTCTGCAATCTCTTCTTTTACATGTTCAATCATTGCCGTGTCCTCCGTGACGAAACGTCCCGATGTTCTTTGAGAATAGATAATACCGCTTTGTTCCAGCTCCGATAATGCCTTCTGCATCGTATTGGGATTCACAGAAGCGTCTGCCGCCAGTTCTCTGACAGATGGCAGGCGGCTGCCTGCCGCATAGATGCCTGATATAATCCGAAGACGTATCTGCTCCAAAAGCTGAGTATAGATTGGTCTGTCATTTTCAAAATGCCATGTCATTCGCTCACCTCCATTTGTATTACTGTACTAATTACTTAATACAATAATACACCACGATTCATCCATTGTCAAGAGTAATTACAAAAGAAATAACACATGATTATACTTGATTTCAACGGATCAATCCCTTATAGTTAGTAAAAGAGAGTGATGGATTTCATCATTTATATGGAGGAATCGTATGATAAGAACCATTCAGGCCGAAGAGATAACAAGAAATATTAAAGAAATGTGTATAGAAGCAAACCATGTTCTGTCAGACGACATGAAGAATGTATTCTGCGATGCGGTAAGACGGGAGAGGTCGCCGCTGGGAAGGCAGATATTAGAGCAGCTGGAGGAAAATTTAAAAATTGCGGGGGAAGACAGGATTCCCATCTGCCAGGATACTGGTATGGCTGTCATCTTCCTGAAAATAGGACAGGACGTACATATAGAAGGAGGCAGCCTGGCCGACGCGGTGAATCAGGGCGTGCACGACGGATATGTGGAAGGTTATCTTCGTAAATCCGTGGTAGAGCCAGTAGACCGGATCAACACAAAGGACAACACTCCGGCTGTCATCCATTATGAGATCATGGATGGAGACCAGATTGATATCACCGTAGCTCCTAAAGGCTTTGGAAGTGAAAACATGAGCCGTATTTTTATGTTAAAGCCGGCGGATGGAATCGAAGGGATTAAGGAAGCCGTACTTACGGCAGTCCGTGATGCAGGTCCCAATGCCTGTCCCCCTATGGTAATCGGAGTGGGAATCGGCGGAACCTTCGAAAAATGTGCGGAGATGGCAAAGCATGCCCTGACCAGAAACCTGGAGGAGGAGCCTCCGGCGGGCTATGCAGGAGAGCTTGAGAAGGAACTGCTCGAAAAGGTCAACCGCCTTGGAATTGGGCCGGGCGGACTCGGCGGAAGCGTTACAGCTCTGGCGGTAAACATCGAGACGTACCCCACCCATATAGCGGGCCTGCCTGTGGCGGTCAATATCTGTTGCCATGTAAACCGCCATGCGCATCGGATTATATAAGAGTACTCTAAGAAAGAGAAGGAGGGTTTACCACAGTATGGACCGTTATATGAAAGCACCAATTACCAAAGACGACTCAGCCGGCCTTTTAGCGGGCGATTACGTTTATTTAACAGGAACCATCTATACGGCCAGGGATGCGGCACATAAGAGGATGCAGGAGACACTGGACCGGGGCCAGGAACTGCCGTTTGAAATCAGCGGCAGCATGATCTATTACATGGGTCCATCCCCTGCAAGAGAAGGAAGACCCATCGGATCGGCAGGTCCTACGACAGCCAGCCGCATGGACCGGTATACGCCTCAGCTTCTCGATATGGGGCTTGGCGGCATGATTGGAAAGGGAAAGAGAAGTAAAGAGGTGGTGGATGCCATTGTCAGAAATGGTTCCGTCTATTTTGCTGCAGTAGGAGGGGCGGGAGCGCTTCTGTCTAAGCGGATTCTTTCCTCAGAGGTGATCGCTTACGATGACCTGGGCACAGAAGCGATCCGCCGTCTGGAGATAGAAGATTTCCCTGTGATAGTCGTTATCGACAGCAAAGGAAACAATCTATATGAGACAGCGATAAAAGAATACAGGGAAGAATAGTTTTTCTGTCCAATTACAATACAGAGAAACGCAGGAGGAAATCATGAACCGTATTGCATATATGGTGCTTCGGAATTTTTTTCGGGCTCCAATATGGTTTTATCATATATGGAAGCTGGGGAGATCAGGGGACACACACACAGAACAGCAGCGATATGATTATATTAGGAATGTAGTGAAAACGGTAAACCGCACAGGCCGTGTGGAAGTAGAAGTCCACGGAATTCAAAATCTGCCAGAAAAAAACGGTTTTATCCTGTTTCCCAATCACCAGGGCCTGTTTGATGTTCTGGCCATTATGGAGAGTTGTCCCAATCCGCTGGGGATTGTCGTCAAGAAAGAGGCCTCTAATATTATATTAATCAAGCAGGTCATTGCGGCCATGCACGGCATGTCCATAGACCGCCAGGACGTAAAAGCATCCTTAAAGGTCATCACAAAGATGACGGAGGATGTGAAGCAGGGAAGAAATTACGTGATATTCGCCGAGGGGACCCGGAGCAGGGAAGGAAATCATCTTCTCTCTTTTAAAGGAGGAACCTTCAAGAGTGCGGTAAATGCCATGTGTCCAATTGTGCCGGTTGCACTGATTGACTGCTTCAAACCTTTCGATGTTAATTCTATAAAGAAGCAAAAGGTCCAGGTACGCTTCCTGGAACCGCTGCAGCCGGAACAATATGTTGGGTTAAGGACAATTCAAATAGCAGATATAGTACACGACAAAATTCAACAGGAAATAAATGAAAATATGTGTTGACAATCGAAATATTCTCTAGTATAATTGTCAATGCGTCTGGGAACAATCTTGTTGCAGGACGAATCATATGGAGACTATGAACTACGGAGAAATACTCAAGAGGCCGAAGAGGCGCCCCTGCTAAGGGTGTAGGTCGGGTAACCGGCGCGAGGGTTCAAATCCCTCTTTCTCCGCTCTTTTCCAAATGATTATTTTTTTGCCCTTTCGTGGAGAAAAAAGTAAAATTATGGTTGACAGAGATAAGCCGTTGTGCTATACTGTAACTCTACCGCGAAAAACGGTGAAAAAGCAAGAAAAAAGAAATTAAAAAAGTTGTTGACAAAACAGAAACGATGTGATAAGATATACGAGTTGCTGTTGAGAACATAACAACACAAAGCACTTTGAAAACAGAAGATTGAACAGTATGTAAAACCCTGAAAATTCTAATAAAACAAGCCATTGTTTGATGGCTTTGAATGAGAAAATTCAGAACGAATACAATTATTGTATACGAACCAAACAACAAGTAAAACGGGAAATAAATTAGCTAGTTAGTTGATTTTGACCCCGGATCAAACGAATCATTTAACATGAGAGTTCGATCCTGGCTCAGGATGAACGCTGGCGGCGTGCTTAACACATGCAAGTCGAGCGAAGCGGTTTCAATGAAGTTTTCGGACGGAATTGGAATTGACTTAGCGGCGGACGGGTGAGTAACGCGTGGGTAACCTGCCTTACACTGGGGGATAACAGTTAGAAATGACTGCTAATACCGCATAAGCGCACAGGGCCGCATGGTCTGGTGTGAAAAACTCCGGTGGTGTAAGATGGACCCGCGTCTGATTAGCCAGTTGGCGGGGTAACGGCCCACCAAAGCGACGATCAGTAGCCGACCTGAGAGGGTGACCGGCCACATTGGGACTGAGACACGGCCCAAACTCCTACGGGAGGCAGCAGTGGGGAATATTGGACAATGGGCGAAAGCCTGATCCAGCGACGCCGCGTGAGTGAAGA
>OKVV01000039.1_pt1 | contig 127175 bp, 95 predicted proteins | sample 1606871 | NCBI WGS metagenome assembly OKVV01 (sample SAMN03281011, study PRJEB24777) | human gut metagenome | isolation source: fecal sample PR176 from 1 month old male Indian infant, caesarean delivered... | place: Singapore | collected 2006-01-13
GCCGCGGACGGCGCTGCCGCGAACCCCACGGTCGCGGCGGCACCCGCCATAGCGGACGCCTTCAGGAAGCTGCGGCGAGTCAAAGATAGTTTCGCCATATGCCCCTCCTCTCCTTTTCTGATTCGTTTCTCCTTCGTCTCCCGCATTGGGAACGCGGCGCCGTGCCGGCACCCTGCCTCCGCCTGCAAGGGGGAAGGGAGGGAGGAGGTGGCGGCCGGGCCGGATGCGGCTACGGCGCAGCGTTCCCAATGCGATGACCCGATGGTACGGCGGTGCGCCGGACGGGAATCATAAGGGTGGGATTGTATGAGCACGCGCATATCATCCTTGCGGGATGATTTTGCTCTGAACTGGGCATTTATACTTTGATTAGCGAAGAGGACGCAGGCGGATGACCTGGGACGAACCCGATTCGGGTAGCCCGCAAGGCGTTCGCCGAACGAAGAGTTAGGGGTAAAGGACATGGCACAACCAAGGCCTTCGATGACGCTGATACTGGACCTGGACGAGCGCGTGGACTGCGAGGAGCTGCGACTGGAGATCGGCCGCAGCTACGCCTACGTCGGGTCGACGCTGGTGCGCACGCACGCCGCCGCGGGCGAGGACGCCCCGGTGGAGAACACCATGCACATGCTGGTGAAGCTGGGCACGCGCCAGTATCTGACGGCAGGCGATGAGGGCTCCGACGAGCTGTGGAACGACGTGATGCGCGATTGGTTCCGCAACCAGTTCCGCAAGCTGGGCAACCAGGCGCTCATCTACAACAAGCGCCAGAAGGAGATCGAAGACGGGCGCGAGCTTGCGTTCACATGGCTTGAGGTGGACCTGCAGAACGGCACGCTGCCCGTGCGCCTGCGCATGAACGACGTGAGCGGCATCGCCGAGGACGCCGCCGACATGCTATCGCTCGTGCGCGACGCCTACAACGAGGGCAAGCTGGGCAGCACCGACTCAATCGCCCGCGTGAGCATGCCCTCGGATGATGATTGGGCCGCGCAAATGGAAGCCGGCGCAGCCGCGTTCGCCGAGCGCAAGGCCGCCGAGGAGGCAGCCGTCGCAGAGGCCGAGGCAGCTGCCGAAGCCGAGCGCGCCGCCGCAGAGGCAGCAGCCGCAGAGGCGTTCCTGGAATCGCCCGAGCTGATGGAGGCCGACGCGCATGCCGCTGACGGCAAGGACGCCGTCGGCGGCGGCATGGAGCCGCCGGAGCTTGTGTTCGAACTTGATGAGCCTACGTTCGCGCCGACGTACCGCACGTGGACCGTGGAGTATACTGACGGCACGAGCAAGGTGTTCGAGGCCTAAAGGCCTTTTGCGGGGGCCGCGAGCGCGCCCCGCCGCAGAACAGCCGCGCCCGTCGGAAGGCGCCGCCTGTGCGGCAACGCCTTCGCCACCTTTTGAAAACCGCCCCGTCGTGTGCCGTGCGCACGCGACGGGGCCCCAGATAGCCGCTACCGAAGGGAGTTTCACATGATAGATACCATCGCCGCATTCGATGGGCGCCTCGCCAAGGTCGAGGGCGCCGAGCGCAGCGGCAAGACGCAGGCGCTCGTGGCGCGCTGCGCGCACCTTATCCAGAACGGGGAAGCTCCCGCATCCATCTTGGTAGCGGTCACCAACGCCTTCGCCGCGCAGGCCTTCCGCAAACGCCTTCGCCGCGCCCTTCCCGCAAACCTCATCGGCGCCGCCCTGTCGGTGCGCGTGTGCACCGCGCTCGACGCCGCCGTTTCGGTGCTCGACCAGCCCGCCGCCCGCGAGGCCACCGGCCGCGTGCCGCGCATCCTCAACAGCGCCGAGTACAACTTCTTCCTGGAGGATCTGAAGACCATCGGCGAGCATCCGCGCAAGCTGCGCAGCATGCTGGGCTTCCTGGACCGCAAGATGGCCGGCTACGAGCCGCGCGAGGAGTGGAACGCCGGCACCGCGGCGGACAACCTGCTGGCCTACGCCACACGAATCCTGAAGCTGCGCGGCGCCATGCTGGCCGGCGAGGCGCCCATGCTTGCCGCCGACTTCCTGAAAAGCGACGCCGGCGAGGGCGCTCGCGGCAGCTTCGCCTACGTGCTGGCCGACGACTTCCAGAACTTCTCCCACGCCGAGCAGACGGTGCTGTGCCTGCTGGCCGACAAGCAGATCATGGTGGCGGGCAACCCCAACCAGATGATGTCCAAGCGCGGCAACCACCCCTACATCGAGGGGTTCCTGAAGTTCGAGGCCGTGCGCCGCGACGTGGAGGTGTTCCATCTGCAGGGCGCGTTCGGAAACCCGCAGGTCATCGCGCTGGCCGACGCGCTGTGCACCGAAGGCGACATGGATAGCGCCTACATCGCCGGCAGCGCCACGCCCATCGAGCGCGCCGCCGGGGCCGAGGGCCTGCCGCAGGGCGTGCAGTCCATCAAGTGGAACACGCCCGAGGACGAGCTCAACGGCCTGACGAAGTACCTGCGCAAGCTGATGGACGGCCAGGAGGATGCGCGCGAGGCCCTCACCTGCGTCGTCGTCCCCAACCGCCGCTGGGCCGTGATGGTGGAGAAGATGCTGCGCCGCCGCGGTTTCAACGCGTCTGCCGCCGGCGCCGCCGGCACGCTTGCGGGCGACCCGCGCGACTCCACGCGCTCCCGCGCGCTCGTGGCGTACACGAAGCTGGAGCTGCTGGCCGATCCCACCGACATGATCGCATGGCGCAGCTGGTGCGGCTTCGACAACGCGCTGACGAACTCCGACGCCTGGATGGGCCTGCAGGACTTCGCCGAGGCCGAGGGCCTCACGCTGTACCAGGCGCTCCAGCAGGTGGGCAACGCCGGCTTCGGCGCGAAGGAGCCGTTCCTGCGCGCTCGCACGCTGGCCGAGAAATGGCGCTCCGGCCAGGACTTCCTCGAGAAGAACGCCACGCGCCGCGGGTTCGGCCTCATGAAGGCCATCGGCGCCGAGGGCATCAGCGAGTTCGAGGCCGTCGCCGCCGACATGGTGGGCGACGAGACGGCGAAGAGCCTGCTCGAACTCGAGCAGGCCGCCATCTCCGACCCGGTGTGGACCGAGGACCCGCACGTCGTGCACATCTGCCTGCCGCAGAACCTGTGCGGCACCGAGTACGACAACATGTTCGTGGTCGGCTGCATCGACGGCTTCTTCCCGCAGCGCAACGCCTTCGAGGTGATCAGCACCGACGGCGAGCGCAACCGCATCATGGACTCCGAGCGCCGCGACTTCATGGGCGGCGTGGCGAAGGCCAAGCACCTGCTGGTGCTGTCGCACTTCAGCAAGGCCGAGCTGGAGCTGGCCGAGCGCACGAAGATGCAGGTGGTGCGCGTGAAGAGCGAGAACGGCAAGCGCATGGCCATCGTTCGCCCGTCCTGCTTCCTGAGCGAAGCCGGCGACGCCGCCCCCACCACCATGGGCGGCCAGGCGCTTCTGGCGGAGTACGGCCTGAACTAGGCTGCAACCGGATACGAGCGGGCTTTGCGCGAATCGCAGCCCGCAAGCGCAGGGGCGCGGCAACAGCCGCGCCCCTGCGCGTTCCAACACCCAAACCCCAATGCCTCTGCCAGCAGATTTCCCGAAATGTCCGGCGAACGCGGCTTTGCGCTGCCGTACAATCGGGGAAGTTTCCAAATGAGGAGTTGCATTATGGCCGTTATCGATGCGCATGCGCATATCTATCCCGACAAAATCGCCCCGAAGGCCGTGGAGGCCGTCGGGGACTTCTACAACGTTGACATGTTCGGCGATGGCACGGCCGACGGCCTGCTTGCAGCGAAGGACCGCGCGCCCATCACGCACTTCATCGTGCACTCCGTTGCCACCACCGCGCACGCCGTCACCGCCATCAACGACTTCATCGCGAAGCAGTGCCAAGCGCACCCCGAGTTCATCGGCTTCGCCGCCATGCAGCAGGACTTCGAGGACCCCGCTGCCGAGCTGCAGCGCGCTGTCGAGCTGGGCCTTCGCGGCGTCAAGCTGCATCCCGACACGCAGAAGGTGAACATGGACGACCCGCGCCTCATGGAAGTGTACGCCATCTGCGAGCAGCTGGGGCTGCCCGTGGTCATCCACACGGGCGACTACCGCTACGACTACTCGCACCCACGCCGCCTGGTGAACATCCTGCGCACGTTCCCCGACCTGGTAGTGGACGCGGCGCATTTCGGCTGTTGGTCGCGCTACGAGGTGGGTTACGACATCCTGCACGAGGTGGCCATGAACGACCGCGTGTTCCTCGACGAATCCAGCTCGCAGTTCTTCCTGGGACAGCGCCGCACGGTAGAGCTCACGCGCATGTGGGGCACCGCCCGCATCATGTTCGGCAGCGACTTCCCCATGTGGGACCCCGCCGAGGAATACCGCACGCTCACCACCGCCGGCTTCACCGAGGACGAGCTAGAGAACATCCTGTGGCATAACGCCGAACGCTTCACCGGCGTGAAGGTCGAGTAGGCACATGGAAAAACGAAGGCCTCCCGAATGGGAGGCCTTCTTGTTATTCTTCTTCCTCTTGCTTGGGCTTCGGGGTGAGCACCAGCTTCACGCGGTCGATGCGATGGCGATCCATGCGCACCACGGTCAACTTCGCCGTGGCCTCCTTGCCCTCGAGCGTCAGGCTCTCGCCCTCGGAGGGGATGCGGTCAAGCACGTCCATGATCAGGCCGCCGAGCGTCTCGCAGTCCTCGGCATCCTCGGGCACGAAGCCGATGAGCTCCACGAAGTCGCCCACGGCCATGCCGCCGTCGATCATCATGGTGTCGTCGGTGAGCTTCTTCACCAACTCGCTGTCGGCATGGCGGTACTCGTCATCGACGTGGCCCACGATCTGTTCCATGATGTCGGTCATGGTGACGATGCCGGCAGTGCCGCCGTGCTCGTCGACCACCACGGCGATCTTCGTGGAGCCCTCCTGCAGCACCTGCAGCAGCTTCGCCACAGGGATGCTCTCGGGCACGGCCTCGATGGTGCGCACGGGCAAATCGTCGATGGTGGAGCCCTTCTGCATCAGGTACAGATCCTTCACGTGCACGAAGCCCACGATGCGGTCCTTGGTCTCGCGGCACACGGGGTAGCGCGTGTACTTGTAGCGCGTGACCAGCGCCATGTTCTCTTCCAGCGAATCCTCAAGGTCGATGCACACCAGATCGGTTCGCGGGGTCATGATGGCCTCGGCGTCCTTGTCGCCCAGATCGAAGATGTTGTCCACGAACTCGTTCTGCTCGGGGTCGATGAGACCGCTTTCCGTGGACTCGTCGATGAGCAGCTTGATCTCGTCGCCCGTGTACACCTCGCGCTCGTTGGCTGGGTCATGGCCGGTCAGGCGCACCACACCGTTGGTGATGCCGTTGAACAGGATCATGATGGGGTAAGTGATCTTGTAGAACGCCATAAGCGGACCAGCCGTGAACAGCGCATAGCGCTCGGTAGCGAAGATGGCGAACGACTTGGGGATCAGCTCGCCCACCACCACGTGCAGCGTGGTCATGATGAAATAGCCGATGGCCACGGCCACCACGCTGATCAAGGCCTCGGGCAAGTGCAGCATCTCGAACAGCGGGCGGATAAGAGCGGAGAACGCGGGCTCGCCCAACCAGCCCAAAGCCAGCGACGCTAACGTGATGCCCAGCTGACAGGCGGACAGGTACTGGTTGACGTTCTCGGCAATGTACATGGCGCTTTTCGCACCCTTCTTGCCTTGCTCGACGGCCAGCTCGAGCTGGGATTTTCGAACGCGCACCAAAGCGAATTCGGCGATAACGAAAAACGCGTTCATGGCCAGGAACAAAACGACAAGAATCAGGCTTAAGCCTATGTGCATAAAAGCGGGTCTCCTTATGTCGGGTACATATCGAAGAGGCGGGCACTTGGCCCGCCTCCGAGCTTCCGACGCACCGGAAGCTTGCTAATCAGGTAGCTCTTCTATTTTGGCATGCGAACCAGCATTCACAGGGTTCCTTTACGCTATATCCAAAAGTCAGGCTGCGTTTTACGGAACCGTTACTTTTCGGAAGCCGCGACCTTGACCTCCATATCCCAGGGCAGCACCAGGTTGGCCACGAACATGGCCAAGATATGCTAGATGCCGTACGGCACGGAGCGGACGAACGGGACGTCGCCGTCAAGCTTGAGCAGCTCGTCGTGATCGAAGGGCTTCATGCGCATGTTCATCGGCGGAATTCGATCTCACCGGTTTCGGGGTTCATGGACTGCACGATGGCCAGCGACTCCAGGTGGTAGCCGCGGCGGCGCAGGTCGTCGCCGCCGGGCTGGAAGCCCTTCTCCACGGCGATGCCGATGCCCTCGACCGTGGCGCCAGCTTCCTCGACCAGGTCGATAAGGCCGTTCAGGGCGCAGCCGTTGGCCAGGAAGTCGTCGATGAGCAGCACGTGATCGTCGGCGTTCAGGAACTTCTTCGACACGATGACGTCGTAGATGCGCTGATGCGTGAACGACTGGATCTTCGTGGAGTACACGTCACCGTCAAGGTTGATGGACTGGCTTTTCTTCGCGAACACCACCGGCACGTTGAAATGCTGTGCCACCACGGCGGCGATGCCGATGCCCGACGCCTCGATGGTGAGGATCTTGTTGATGGGCGCGTCGGCGAACAGGCGCTTGAGCTCCTTGCCCATCTCGTTGAACAGGTTGATGTCCATCTGGTGGTTCAGAAAGCCATCCACCTTCAGAACGCCTTCCGACTTCACCACACCGTCGCGCCTGATGCGCTCTTCAAGCAGTTCCACAGTCCAGTCCCTCTTCCGATTCCTACCTATATCATGCGGCTTGCGTTAAATGGAAACCGTTCCCGTGACCAGCAGGCCGATCGACACGATGGCCGCGATGAGGATGACGGCGGCAACCACGCGATCGAGCGTGTTTTCCAAGAACGGCTGGTTACGCTCCTTCTTTCCCTTGATATACACCAAGATGCCAGGAGCATACAGGATAGACATGAGCGTGACGCCGACGGCGCCGCTTGCCCACGCAAGGAACACGCTATAGATGACGCCGAGGACGGCGAACACGCGCCAAACGGGCACGGGAACGCCCAGCTTGCCCTTGAAGGAACCCGCCTCGGTGAACGCAACCTTGGCGAAACACGCAGCCGAGAGCAGGTACGGCAGCAAGATCATGCCAGCGGACAGCGCGTAGAAGAACTGGTACGTGCTCTCGGAGAACAGCATAATGACGAGGAACATCTCGATGATCAGGTTCGTGACGACCAGCGTGACGATGGGCGCGCCCTTCTTGTTCACACGGGCGAACGCCTTCACGAAACCGCCCTGGGCCGCCGCCTCGTAGGGGCACTCGGCGGAGAGCACGGTGTAGCCGAGCACGGCGCCGACCAGGGACAGCACCACGCCGCCGTTGATGAGCGTAGCACCCCACGGGCCCACGGCGCGCTCCATGACGCCGGCGAGCGCCGGGTTGGAGAGCTCGGAGAGCTCGGAGAGCGGCATGACGCCCATGGACAAGGTGGAGACCAGCAGGTAGATGGTGAGCACGCAGACGAAGGCGATGACGGTGGCCTTGCCCACATCGCTGTCCTTCTTGGCTCGGCCGGAGATCGCCACGGCGCCCTCGATGCCGAGGAACACCCAGATGGTGACCATCATGGTGCCGCTGACCTGCTCGAAGAACGACATACCCTCCACAGAGCCGTGCGCCATGTTCTCCATGAAGATGTTCACGTCGAACTTCTGGAAGAAGATGATGGCGGTGAGCGCGACGAAGATGGGGACGAACTTGCTGATGGTGATGATCAGGTTGACGCCCGCCGCCTCCTTCACGCCGCGGCTGACCAGGAACGCGTAGAACCAGATGATACAGCTGGCCACGATGACGGAGGCCAGGTTGTTGCCCGTGCCGAAGACGGGGAAGAAGTACGACAGGGCGCCGCACAGGAGCGCGGAGAAGCTGACGGTGCACAGGATGGCGGAGATCCAGTAGCCCCACGCGCTGTTGAAGCCCAGAAAATCGCCGAAGCCGGCGGCGGCGTAGCTGTAGATGCCGCCCTTGAGCTGGGGCTTAAGGCGCGACAGCGCGAAAAACGTCATGACCAGGCACAGCACGCCCACGGCCGAGATGCCCCAGGCCGTCAGGATGGCGGCGCCGTTGGCACCATGGGCGGCCTGATCGCCAGACAGCGTGAACACGCCGGCGCCGAGAATCAGCGTGATGACCGACGCTACTAGACGGAAAATGCCCAGCTTGCCGTGATGTTCCAGGTCATGCAGCGCGCCGGACCCGGTTGCCACCGTGCCGGAAGCGGCCATAGAAGCGCCTGCCGCTTCGTTAGCGTTGTTCATCGAACCCTCCTCGTCAGAGTAAATAGTCCTCACCACTATACCCCACACGTGGCTATATATAGGATTCGTATAGGATATTTTCCGATGCAAATGAATAATGCTTGGGGCGTATGCGCGTTTTTGCGTGGGATGATTCGCGCGGCGGGGACGCGCACGAAGGCGGGCCGGGGCCGCAGGGCGGCGCGCACCGAGGGGAGCGGCGGCCCGAAAAGACGAACGCCGTGCGCCGGAATCGCCGCGGCCCGGGGAGAACGTCTCCCCCCAGGGCCGCGGCAACGCCGCCGGGGCGGCGCCGGTTACTCGTAGGTTCGCTGGTCGATGAGCACGCGCGACAAGGCGGATCGATCGAGCGTGCAGCCCAGGCCGTGCTCGTGGCCTCGGCGTTCGAGCGTGACCATCCCGCGCTCCACCGTGTACGGCGGATCGGTGACGTCGACGTCGAAGTAGCGCGAGGTGGCGCCGATGTCGCCCGCGTCAACCACGCCGGGCAGCATCTGGAACGCCGCATGCATACGCCGCGAGATGCCGGTGTCGTACATGCCGCCCATCCACACGCTCATGCCGCGCGCGTTCGCCATGCGCACGAATTGCAACGCAGGCTGGATACCGCCGAATTTCCCGATCTTGAGCGCGTAGCACTTCAGCTCCTGGTGCTTGAGCGCCTTTGCCAGATTGCCTGCGCTGAAGATGGACTCGTCCAAGCACACCGGCGTTTGGATGCGGCGCTGCAGCTGGGCCAGACGCGCGAACAGGTCGTGCGGGCCGTTGGTCGGCGTGCGCCGCGGATCGAGGGGCTCCTCGATCCAGGCGATTCCCAGCGCGTCGAGGCCGCGCAGCACGTCAAGGTCGCGTTCGGTGAAGCTTTGGTTCGCATCCAGCGATATGACCAGGTCAGGAAACGCCTCGCGCACCGCCTGCACGCAAAACGGCGCCGTACCCGGCGTCACCTTCAGCTTCACGCGCGCGTACCCGTCGTCCACGCAGCGCTGCACGGCGGCCAGCGTGTCGGGCACCGAGCCCACGGGCACGGCAGCACTCGCCGACGCCGATGCGGGCCGACCATCGTCGGGCGCCTGCCCGCCGATGAGCCTCCAAAGCGGCTGGCCGACGATCTTGCCGTACAGATCCCACAACGCCGGCTCGATGGCCCCGCGCGCCATGGGCAGCGCGTCGGCGCCCGGGCACGCCGCCAGCAGGCCGTCCGCCTCGGAGGGGTGCAAGAGCACCGTGTTCAGCACCAGGGGGATGAGCTGCTCCTGCAGGATGCGCAGGTCCTGGTCGAGCGTTTCGGGCAGATACCAGTCGGTGGGGAAGGCCGCGCACTCGCCAAGGCCCGTACGACCGGCATGGTCCACCACTTCGACCAGCAGCGATTCGCGGAACGACAGCGTCCCCTTCGCCGTGGCGAAGGGTTTGCGGAACGGCAGGCGGATGCGGTACAGGTTCACGCGCTTGACCTCGATACGCTGCTCATAGAGCTTGCGCAGGGCCGAGCGGTCCACCTTGCCGATGCCCGTGCGCGGGAACGCATCGAGCACGAACAGGTGCTTCGGCTGATACACGCGCGACAGCTGGGACGCCACGCTGCGCGCCGCCTCCTGGGCGAACATGCGGTCGGAAACGGTGCGGCCGCGCTGTCCCGCGGCGCTCGAGGCGACGGAGGCGGACAGGGGCCTGGGCAGGTCGAAGGCCGCATCGCGCTCGATGAAGCCGACCGGACGGCGGCCCCATTTCTCGTCGGGCGCGCCGAAGATATAGACGTCGGCGACGCCGGGCACGCGCAGCAGCTTCTCGCGGATCTCGGCGGGGTAGACGTTCTCTCCACCCGAGACGAACATGTCGTCGGTGCGCTCCTTCACGTACAACTTGCCGTCGGGAGCAATGGCCGCCGTGTCGCCCGTGAGGAAGAACCCATCGGCCGTATAGGCGGCACGGGCGTTCAGATAGCCGGAGAACAGCCCGGGGCCTCGCACGGCAAGACGGCCGAACCCGTCGGGCCCGGCGTCCACGATGCGCGCCTCATAGCCGGAAAGCAGCTGCATGCCGCCCGTGAAACCGGGCAGCACCAGGGAGTTCGCGATGTTGCTGGATGTCTCGGTCATGCCGTAGCTGGCGTACACGCGGGCGCGCGCGGCCAGGGCGCCGCCGAGCGTCTGCGCGTTCAACGGGCCCCCGCCCAGCAAGATGCACACATAGCGGCGCAGCTGATCGGCGTTCGGCGCCGCCAGCATGTCCTGAAGCATCTTGTCGACCACCGAGATATGGGTGGCGCCGCGACGGGCGGCGTCGGCCAGCACGAGGCGGGCGTCGAAGCGCTCGTAGAGAATGAACGGGTTCGCGTTCAGGAAGCTGCGCACCACTATCTGCAGGCCACCCACGTGGTACAAGGGCAGCGCCGCCTGCCACAGCCCCTCGCCGCGGCGGTTGAGCGAGGCATTCGAAACAGCCGCCGAGCCGCACAGGTTGTCCCAGGTCAGGGGCACGGCCTTCGAGCGGCCGGTGGTGCCGGAGGTGAACATGACCACCGCCACGGCGCCGTGATCGAACACATGCGCGCCGCGTTCGGCGAAATGGATGACGCTTTCCACGGCATCCTGGCGGGCGACGTCCTCGCGACGGCGCGCCGCCTGGCGGCCGTGGCCCGCGCGGCCGAGCGCGCGGGTGGTGCGGGCCTCGGCCGTGGCGATGTTGGTGCGCGCCGCGAACGCCGTGCGCTGCGCATGACCGCGACCGTGCGCAGCCGCATCGGCGGTGCCGGTGGCCTCGTCGGCCACGGTCTGCAGCAGGTGCGCCGCGTTCGACATATCGACGGTGTAGGCGACGTTCACGGCGCGGGAGCGCTGCAGGTCGAGCAGGCGCGCCTGCTTCTCGGCATCGGTCAAGCGCGTGTTCATGGTGATGAGCGAGAACCCGCCGTAGGCGGCCGCGAGCAGCATGATGACGAAGGCCGGGTTGTTCGGCAGGTCGATCACCACGGCATCGCCCGGCTCGACGCCCCTTCGACGCAACAGGCTGGCCAGGCCCGCCGCCATCATGCGGGCTTCCCTATACGAGAACGCTTCCACGTTCCCTTCCTTATCGACAAACGTGAAGCACGTGCGCTGCGGGTTCTGCCGCACCATGCCTTCGAATACGCCGATCATGAGGGTTCTGCGCCTACCTTTACCTTGAACTGCTGAAACGACTTACGGGAACTTCGGGTACTTGGAGAAGTCGGGCTTGCGCTTCTCCTTGAACGCGTCGCGGCCCTCCTTCGCCTCGTCAGTGGTGTAGTACAGCAACGTGGCATCGCCGGCGAACTGCTGCAGGCCGGCCAGGCCATCGGTGGCGGCGTTGAAGGACGCCTTCATGAAACGCAGCGCCGTGGGGCTGAACTGCAGCATCTCGCGCGCCCACTGCACGGTCTCCTCCTCCAGCTGCTCAAAGGGCACCACCTTGTTGACCATGCCCATGTCGAGCGCTTCCTGCGCCGTGTACTGACGGCACAGGTACCAGATCTCACGCGCCTTCTTCTGGCCGACCATGGCCGCCAGGTAGCCCGCGCCGTATCCGGCGTCGAAGCTGCCCACCTTCGGGCCCGTTTGGCCGAACTTCGCCGTTTCCGCGGCAATGGACAGGTCGCACAGGATGTGCAGCACGTGGCCGCCGCCGATGGCATAGCCGTTGACCATGGCGATGACGGGCTTGGGCACCACGCGGATCAGGCGCTGCAGGTCGAGCACGTTCAGGCGGGGGATGTTGTCCTCGCCGACGTAGCCGCCGTTGCCGCGGATCTTCTGATCGCCGCCGCTGCAGAACGCCTCGTCCTCGTGACGGCCGCCGTGATTGGCGCCCGTGAGGATGATGACGCCGATGGAGGCGTCATCGCGCGCCACGGAGAACGCGTCGTACATCTCGTTCACCGTCAGGGGCGTGAAGGCGTTGCGCCTGGAGGGACGGTTGATGGTGATCTTCGCGATGCCCTCGTACGTTTCATAGACGATCTCGCGGTATTGCTTTCCAGGTTGCCACTGGATATCGCTCATGTGATTCCTTCCGCTGCTACGCGAAAACGCAAGGGTTTGCGCGAAGTTTTACGTGTACGAAACAACGGTAGCGAATTCGCCCGACATAAGCACGCTCCGCACGATATCCGCATCGTACAGAGCGTCTGAGCGGGTTTCCCGTTCCTTGCGCTGCTAAGCGCCGTTGCTTGCTACAAGGCGGCGCGCAGCGCCTCGACCGTCTTGCCGTACTCGGCCTCTACGGGCTCGAACAGCTCCTTCGCCCGCGTGAAGTCGGCAGGCTTGGCGCGCAGCTCCTCGGTCAGCGCGTTCGACGACTCGTACAGGCCGGTGAATCCCATGTTCTGTGAGACGCCCTTCAACGTGTGGGAGGCAAGGAACGCAGCATCCGCGTTGCCGCTTCGAAGCGCTTCGCATAGCTGATCGAAGCTGCCGTCCTCCAGGAACTTCTCGGCGAATCGCACGATGAGCTTCTCGCTGGTGAAACGGCGCAACACGTCGCTGAAATCGGCTCCTATCTGGTTATATGCATCTTGAATCGCGCTCATTGCCTATCTAACCTTTCCTTGTCGGCCCATTTTCATCATCGGGGCGCCCTTCATCGATCAAGCTCCCGCTCTTTCCCGCCCCCTCATCATTCACCGAAATAGGGGGGGGGTGAATCTTGCTCGTCCTTCTCGACGATGATACGGTCCTGCAGATCGATAAGGCAATCGATGAGCAGCGGGTTGAACGCTCCACAATCACCGTTCAAGATCATGCGCATGGCCTTCTCGTGCGGGAACGCCTTCTTGTACACGCGATCGCTGGTCAGGGCGTCGTAGACGTCGACCAATGCCACGACCTGCGCCGATATGGGAATCTCCTCGCCCTTCAGCCCATCGGGGTATCCGCTGCCGTCGTAGCGCTCGTGATGCCAGCGGCAGATGTCGCGCGCAGCGCGCACCAGGGCGCTGTCGCGGTACTGCACCATGCCCTCCAGCATATCGGCGCCGATGGTGGTGTGGGTCTTCATGATCTCGAACTCCTCGGGCGTCAACTTGCCCGGCTTGTTCAAGATACTGTCGGGGATGGACAGTTTCCCCAGGTCATGCAGCGTGGATGCGGCGGCAATGGTGCTGCGATCGCTTGAGGTGATGCGGTAGCGGTCCTTTTTGCGCATCAGATGTTCCAGCATCATCTCGGTGAGCTTGCGTACGTGTTTCACGTGCGGGCCGCTTTCGCCGTTGCGCAGCTCCATGGCTCCGCCCATGATGTCGACGAGCATGCGGCTTTCGCGTTCGCGCTCGTAGAACTGCTGCGCGAGCATGGCGGAAAGGCGCCGTTGCTTGGTGTAGAGGCGCATGATGTTGCTGACGCGCTGGCGCACGATACGCGAGTCGAAGGGGCGGCCGATGTAGTCGGAAGCGCCCAGCTCGTAGGCGCGCAGCACCGAGTCGTCGGAGTCTTCGCTCGAAATCATGATGACGGGGATGTCGTCGATCCAGCCGTTGCGCGACATGAGGGAGAGCACGTCGAAGCCGTCAACACCGGGCATGACGATGTCGAGCAGCACGATGGAGATGCCGCTTCCATGCTGTTCCAGGCACGCGATGCCCGCTTCGCCGCAATCCGCCTCGAGGATTTCGTACTGATCCTTGAGCATCTCGCTCAGGATGACGCGGTTCATCTCGGAATCGTCCACCACCAGCAGCAACGGTTTATGGAACTCATAGGAATCAAGGTCATCGGAATCGGTTATGACGAGGTTCTTGCGGCCCTTCGCCTTGTACATGAGGCCATCCGCCTGGCGTACCGCCTCCTCGACGGTGCGACCTTCGGACAGCACGCCGCCGACGCTGACGGTAAGGTTGATGTTCTCGTATCCGGGAACTGGCGTTTCGGCCACCTTATCCGCCATATCGTGCAGCTTGCGCGCGAAGACGTCAGCGGAAATGCCGGGGATGACCAGCACGAACTCGTCGCCGCCGTAACGTACGAGCATATCGCTGGACCGGATGCAGCTCCTGAGCGCGCTCACGGCCGTTTTGATGGCGACATCGCCGGCATGATGGCCCAGCGTGTCGTTGACCAGCTTGAAATCGTCCAGGTCCAAAACCGCCACGCCGGCGAACACGTGCTGATTGCGCAGGTTGTCTTCGTAGAATCGCCGGTTGTACGCGCCCGATAGCGCATCGTGATAGAGCAGCTCCTCGGAAAGCAAGCCGCCAGCGACCGCGTCGATGGGCTGAGCGCACATGAGCACACCCGGCTTGCCATCGACGTTCACGTACCAAGCCGATGCGCGATGGACCTGATCGCCCATGAGCACCCTATGCGTTCGAGAGCCTCCGTTGCGCAGGACGTCCTTGCACACCCCGCGCACGCAAACGCACGCGCCGCCGTACAGAAGGCAAGATTCATCTTCCTCTATCTCGCGTTCGTCAAGGAAGCGCACGACGGGATAGACGCCGAGCAAGCGGCCGATCTCCGCATCGAGTTCGTCCCTCGACATATCGGATAGCTGGTCTTGCTGCTCGGTACCTTGCGTTTTGTCATCCATAGCCGGTGAGCCTCTGTTTCGAGTTGATTCGAACTTGCGTGCATACTGGTTTCCAATGAGTGCATTGTAGCAAAGTCGCACCACGTCAAGACGCTGATCGGCAATGCACGGGAACATGGCACGGAATGGAAGGGGCGAAACGGGCGCTTGCCGCAAGTACCGTGGAGCAAGGTTACGGCAAGCACCTTCCAGGCCGTTGAGAGGGGACTGACGGATAAGGCCGCGGAGTTCGCAGCCCGGCACCACGTTGCACGAGTGGACCGAGGACGCCCCGCTAGCACGTCGCCACGCAACACGGGCGGACGGCGACGCCCCGCTAGCGAGTCGCCACGCTGTGCACGCAGGCGGCGAACACCTCGGGGGCCTCCAGATGGACGTTGTGCCCCACCTTCGGCGCGATACGCGTCCTCACGATGCCCTCCTCGTGCAGGCTTGCTGCGAGCTTGCTGTATTTTGCGTCCTTTTCGCCGGCCAGATACAAGGCCGGGTAGCCGCGCAGGCCGAGGTCGCGCAGCGCCGCCGTGGTCTCGCGATACGAGGGCATGCGGTGCTGACCTGCGCATTCCACGCACTTCGCCAGCGCCTCGGGATCGTTGGCAAGCCTGTTTGCGCGGACCGCGGCGCGAACCTTTTTCGGCAGCGCCTTCTGCGACTCGAACAGCGGCAGGTTCTCCCAGTAGGTCATGAAGTCCTTCAGCGGCGTCTCGCGCAGGCGGCGCGCCATATCGGCATCGCGTTTGATGGCGGTATCGCGCTCCGCCTGCGTTTTCGGCCCCATGCCCACGTTTTCCAGAAGCAAGCCGCTCGTTTGCTTGGCGAAAGCCGCGGGACCGACCTCAAGCAATGCGGAAAGCGCTACGCGCCCACCCATCGAATAGGCCACAACCAGGGGTTTTCCCGGAATCAGCTTGATAAGGGCAAGGAGCGCCTCGCCCATTGCGAGCAAGCTGTACGGCGCCGGATGGACCGGGACCGACGACCCGCCGTGGCCGACGAGGTCGATGCCGTACACGTCGCGCTCAAGGAAGATGGTGCGGCTTGTGGGGAACCAGGACAGCGCGTTTTGCGCGAATCCGTGCACAAACAGCACCGGGGTGCGGCGACGACCGCGAGCGGGATCATCCTCCTTCATATACAGGTAACGATATCGGACTCCGTCAACGTCGAAGCAGGCGGTTTCCGACTGCTCGTTCATCATTTCCATGAGCTCCTCCTCGATCCCTTAGCGCTTTATCGTTGTATGTGTTGCGTACAACACAGCATGCCGGCAACGCCAGTGCGCAAAGCGCCGGCGTTGCGGCGATGGCTGCGCGCCGACCGCCGACCTTGCGGCGACGGTTTCGCGTCGAACGCCTACCAATACCTGGCGTAACGTTCGCGCAGGCCCTGCAAGGGCACGGGCACTTCGATGAAGCTGATGCCCGGAACATCCAGCGATGCTCGATACGCCCGGTCGAACTCGGCCAACGTGGCCGTTTTGCTGTAGGGCACGCCGAATGCGGCGACCGCGGCCTGAAAATCCACGTCCTGAGGCGTGAGGAACAGGCGCTCGAAATACGCTTCCTGCGACTTCTGCGGCAGCATGTCGAATATGGCGCCGCCGTTGTTGTTCAGCAGCACGATGGTAATGCCTTGCTCGCCGGCGTTTGTTTCGCAGCTATTACGCTTGGCGCCCTGTTTCGGCGCGCGGTTCTCGTCGCCTGCGGCGTCGGCGAGCTGCCGCTGCACGCGCAGCTCGCGCTGCAACGCCAGGGCATTCAAGTCGTGTTGCATGGTCAAATCGCCCGTGATCAGCGTGGTGCGGCCGAAGCAGCGCGAGGCGCCGATGGCCGTGGAAACCGTGCCGTCGATGCCGTTCAAGCCCCGGTTCGCCAACACAGTCAGCTGCTTTCCGCCCTTCAGGTAGAAGGTGTCCACAGCACGCACGCTCATGGAGTTTGCCGCGAACAGGCATGAGCCTTCGGGGGCAAGCTCCAACACGCGGCGAACGTAGGCGCCCTCGAAGCCGTCGGCACCGGGTTCTTCGCCGGTATCTACCGCGGCTATGCGCTTTGCGGCAGCTTCCTCCACCCGTTGCCAGGCGTTGGCGAACGACAGATCGTTGGCGCCTGCCGCCGCGGGGCCGTCCTCCATGCGCAGCGCGCGCAGCATGCTTTGCGCGAAATCCGCGGGCTTCGTACGAACGAATACCGTGGTGGCGGCGTTGGTGTCGCGCGTTTCCAGGGGGTCGACCACTACCTGCAGCACGCCCTCATCCTCGCGCGCGCAGGCCCACTGCGTTGCCCTCTTCGACACAGGGTAGCGGCCGAAACGTACGATAACCTGCGGGTTCAGCGCTTCATCAGGCGATATGCCGCCAGGCTGGAACACGCTGTCGTAGTTGCCGATCACCAACGGGTCGTCGAAGGAGCGCAGCCCCGAGAGCGGGTCGGCAAGCACAGGGATGGCGAAGGTGCGCGCGAAGGCCAGCACGCGCTGCGCCTCCTCGTGCGTGGCGCAGGAGCCTTCGCCTGCCAGCAGCAGCACGCTATTGGCCAGCAGTTCGCGGACAAGCTGCGCTGCCGCAACGCCTTCCATGCCCCCATGCACGTGCGCGACGCCAACGGGAAGCGATGGTTTGCGGGCGGGTTTTGCCCCGAGAGCCGCGCTGTCTGCAGCGAACTCGGCACAGGGGATGCCGGCGTCGAACAGGTCGGGGAGCGTCACATCGGGCTTGAGCGGCTCGTCGAACGGGAAGTTCAGGTGCACCGGACCACCGAAACAGGCTCCGGAAAGACGATGGGATACGCTCGCCGTTGCAGCCGGAGATGCTGCCAAGGGGGTTTGCATTTCCTGGTTTTGCGCGGGATCGCACGACCCGATCGCAGCGATACACGCCTCGCGGGCGGCTTGACGGGCGAAGCGCAGCGATCCTTCGTCATCTGCGGGCAAGGGCATCCCGCGATAGGCGCGCACGTGCGTGCCATAAGCGTGCGATTGATCGCAGGTTTGCGGAGCGCCCAGCCCCTGCAGCTGTGGCGGACGGTCGGCCGTCAACACGATAAGGGGCACACGCGACGATTCCGCCTCGAGGATGGCCGGATAGTAGTTGGCGATGGCCGTGCCCGACGAGCACACCAGCGCCGCCGGACGACCGGACGCCTTCGCCATGCCCAGCGCCAGGAAGGCGGCGCCGCGCTCATCGATGTCCACATACGTGCTTATCCGCTGCGGAGCGCGGCAAGACAGCTCGTAGGCGGTCATGGACAGCGGGGTGGAACGCGAACCGGGGCTGATCACCACGTTTTGCACGCCCCATTTCACAAGCTCGTCGAAGAACGCTCCCAAAAAGCGCGCGGTTGCGCGCGGATCGGCGACGGTCATCGAGCTTCCCCTTTCCCTGCGGTCGTGGTTTGCGGGTCGGTTTGACCCGCGCTTTGCATTGCGGTTTGACCCGCAACCTGAGGGATCTCCTGCAGGTCAGCCGGCGACGCGGCTTGCGGGTTGGTTTCGCCCGTGGTTTGCGGCGCGTTTTGCGCTGTGGTTTGCGGGCTGGCTTGCGCAGCGTGGGACGATGCGGCGACGGCTTCGCCATCGAACGCCGAGAGCACGGTTTTTAGCTTCAGCGCGATCTCGTCGTACTCGTCCGCCGCGCGGCTTCCGTCGACGATACCGCATCCGGCGTACACGTAGCCGATCTCGCCGTCGAACACGCCCGTGCGCAATGCCACGCTGAACTCGCCGTCTCCCGCGGCATCGACGTAGCCGCACGCACCGGCGAAAAAGCCGCGGTTATAGGCTTCAATCTGACGGATGAGCATCTTCGCCTCGCCGACCGGCGTGCCCGAAACCGCGGGCGTGGGATGCAAATCGCCCATCATCGACCACAGATCGACGCCTTCGAGCAGCTTTGCGCGCGCAGGCGTCATCAGATGCTGGATGCGCGTCAGCGGCATGATGGTCGGCTGCTTCGGGACATCGACCGCGTAGCACGTACGGCCCAGCACATCCCGGATGAAGCGCACGACGTAGTCATGCTCGGCGCGGTTCTTCGCATCGTTTAGCAAGCCCTGCGCAAGACGCTCGTTCTCGGCGGGGTCGAGCGATGCCGGGCATGTTCCCGCCAGGCACATGCTTTCCAGTTCGCAACCGGTTTTGCGCACGAGTAGCTCGGGAGTGCAGCCGCAGAAGAACACGTCGGCATATCGGTACAGCAGCACAGTTCCGTGCGCGGTGCCGTCGATTAGGTTCACCAGCAGGTCCTTCGAGGAAAACGGCTCGTCGGCACGCAGCTTCAGACGACGCGAGAGCACCACCTTCTCCACGCGGCCGCTCTTGATGGCATCAAGCCCGCTTCCCACCGCCTGCTCCCAAGCGGAGCGCGAATCGAGTTCCAGCTGATACGAAACGGTGCGTCGCGTGCGATGCGGCGCCGTCAGGGCAAGGCGCGCGAAACGCTCGACACGGCCGGCGTACACCGGGCCAAGGGAGTTCACCTGCAGGAAAGCGCCGCACTCGTTCTCGATGAGCACCACTTCGGGCAGCATGAAGTGCAGGTTGGGGAACGATTGGAACAGCTCATCGGCCGGCGCGGGATTATGCGCGTCGAATCGGTTGAACGAGAAGAACACCGGCTGCTCGGCGGCCGGCCCTGTCAGTTCGCACTCGGCATCGTCCAAGGTCGGCAACGCGATACAGCGCCCCAAGCCCATGAAACGGGTGGGGCGGTCCTTGCGGTAATACACGAATTGATCGGTGAAGCCCTTCTGCATAAGGCAGAATGCGTCGACGATATCAGCATCGAGCGGTTGGGTGTACGAATAGATTCGGGTCATTCGACTTCTCCCTGATCGTCTGATGGGTCACGGTTTCCTATTATAGCGGTGCGCAAAAAGGCCCGGAGTCTGCGACTCCGGGCCGTCGTTCGGCGGCTTATATGCAAGCGATTCGGCTTACGCCCTTGTTCGCAAGCAGCACGATCCGATTCGAGAACTAAATCTTGTACATGAACTGGAAAACATCCTCGCGTTGGATGGTGATCTGCACTCCCAGCTCAGTAGCGACCCCTTCAAGCTTCTCCTGCACAGCGTTGAAGTCGGCCTTCTCAGTGTCCAGCGTGGTCAACATGGTCATGGAGAACATATCGCCCAGGATGGTCTGGCTGATGTCGTCGATGTTGGCGCCGCATTCAGCCAGCGCAACAGAAACAGCTGCGACGATACCGCTACGATCCTTGCCAAGAACGCTAATAACGCACTTCATGTTCGAATCCTTTCACCCGCGCGACCGACGCGCTCGTTTCAGTATGCTTCCATAGTACCTGATTGTCATGCACCTTGTATTTCCAGGTGATGTTTCACGTGAAACATCCGCAGCCAGCGGCAGGCTGTTTCACGGCTTAGGCGACGAAATCCCAAATCACCTTCGCGAAGAAGGTGACCAGGACGACGATGGTGATGGGTCGGGCGACCGCACCGCCGTTCTTCGAAAAGCTGTGGGAGCCCAGGTAGTTGCCCACGATGTTGAAAGTGCCAGCCACCAAGCCGAGAACCAGCAACACCTGGCCATGCAGGAGGAACACCACCAGCGCCGTGACGTTGGTCGTAAGGTTGATGGCTTTCGTGATACCGGCGGCGGATTTGAGCTTCAAATGGGCCACGCCGGTGAGCAGCAGCATCAGGAACGTGCCCGTTCCAGGACCGTAGAAGCCATCGTATACGCCCACGCAAAACGCCACCAAAGCGCAAAGCGACGCGGTGCGTTTCGGCGAAAGCGGCTCTTTGTCCTGCTTACCGAAGCTCTTCGACCTCATCACGTAGATGGCCGTGATCGGCAGCACGGCCAGCAGGAACACGTGCAGGAAGGCGTCGCTGGTGATGAGGACCAGATTCGACCCGATGGTCGATCCGGCTACGGCAAGCACCACGCAAACGCCCGCCAACTTCCACTGGATGTAGCCCGATTTCGCATAATGCCAGGTGGCGATGGTGGTGCCCATGGTCGAGCTCATCTTGTTCGTTGCGATGGCGGCATGCGTGGGCAGGCCGGCGATCATATAGGCGGGCAGCGAGATCAGCCCGCCCCCGCCCGCGATGGCGTCGACGTATCCCGCCAGGAACACGAGCAGGCACACCAGCAGCATAGCCCCTGGGGCGATGCCGAACAGCTGTTGACATACGTCGGCAACGGCTTCCATAACCAAGCCTTTGCGTTATCGGGTTTCGCGCAAGATGAGCGACATGGCCTCGGAGCGCGAGGCGCGGGCCGCATCGGTGCTGCCGGCGAACACGCCGCGCACCGCGCTGGTGACGGTATGGCTGCCGGGCTTCTTCACGCCGCGCATGCTCATGCACATGTGCTCGGCCTCAAGCACCACCACGACGCCCTGCGGATTCAGCTGCTCGACCAGGGTGTCGGCGATCTGCGAGGTCAAACGCTCCTGCACCTGCGGACGCTTCGCATACACTTCGACCAGACGCGCCAGCTTCGACAGACCGCACACGCGACCATCGGCGGCGGGGATGTAGGCGATGTGCGCCTTGCCGAAGAACGGCACCAGATGATGCTCGCACATGGAGTAGAAATAGATGTCGCGCACAAGCACCATTTCGCTGCAGTGCTCATCGAACGTGGTTGCGAAATGCACGGCAGGGTCCTCCGTCAGGCCGGCGAACACCTCTTCGTACATACGGGCAACGCGCGCAGGCGTCTCCTTCAGACCCTCGCGATCGGGATTCTCGCCCACGCCCTCCAAAATCATGCGAACGCCGGCTTCGATCTTTGCAGTATCCATATAGTTGTTTTCCTTCTAGCAGTACTAAGTTCAGGTCCGGCAGCCTGACATCCAGCTGCCGCAGCCTCTCGTTTCGAACCTTAGCATGATACCACGCGCCACCAGCAGCTTCGCCAACCCCCATCCCAGACACATTGGGGACCAGACACTTCGGCCTGAGCTAGCCCAGGTCGAGCTCGAGGCCGACAGGGCAGTGGTCGCTGCCGAACACCTCATTGTAGATGCTGGCGGCTTGGATGCGCGGCGCCAAAGCATCACTGACTAGGAAATAGTCGATACGCCACCCTGCGTTGTTCTTGCGTGCGTTGAACCGGTAGCTCCACCAGGAGTACGCGCCGGCAAGGTCGGGGTGTGTGCTGCGGAACGTGTCGGTGAACCCGGCATCGAGCAGCTTGTCGAACTTCTCGCGCTCCTCATCGGAAAAGCCCGCATTTCCACGGTTGGGACCGGGATTCTTCAGGTCGATCTCGTTATGCGCCACGTTGAAATCACCGCACATGACCACCGGCTTCGGCTGCGCCGATTCACCGGGCTGCGTCAGCGGAAGCCATTGCGTGGGCAAATGGCCGTCGCCCATGGGAGCCGATTCCGGGATCACGTCCGCGCCGTTCTTTCCTTCGCCACGGCCTGCCTCCGGGCGCAATACCACGTTGCCGTCGGCGCCGGCACGTTCCACCGGGACGCCTGCCGGGAGCACGCCCTCTTCCAAACCCTTGCAAAAGCCACGGAACGCGTCATCCCATTCCATGCGATGGTCGATGCGCGCCAGCTCGTTTTGCGCATTCGGCGTGTAGACGCAAACGAACCAATACTCGGGAAACTCGCACGCCACGATGCGCCCCTCGGTATCCAAATGAGGAAAGCCCAGGCCATGAAGCACTTGCAGCGGCTCTTCCTTGGTGAAAACCGCCGTACCGGAATAGCCCTTCTTCTCCGCATAGCTCCAAAACTCGCGATATTGCGGCAAATCCAACGCCGCCTGGCCCGCCTGCAGCTTCGTTTCCTGCAGCGCGACCACATCGGCATCGAACTGGCACACGATATCCTCGAAGCCCTTCTTCAAAACAGCGCGCAAGCCGTTCACGTTCCAAGAAATCATCCGCATAGGGAAGCGCCTCCTTCACAGGCAAATTCGTTCCGAAACAGTATAAGAAGCTCGGCAATCGCGGGCAAACGCTTGCTTCTCACATGGCGACCGAAGCAAAGCGGGGCAGATACCGGCACGCCCCTGAGCGGCCGCGATGCGAACAAGGGTGCTGGCGAAACAACGATGATTGCGTAAATCCGCTGTTCAGTCAGAGCGGTACCGTGCGTTCATCCCTGAACTGGACATTTAACGACACGTCCCCTAAGTGTCACTAAATGTCAGCTAGGAGTCAGTGCGCTATGTTATTTGTGGTAAGGCTCGCCGTGGGATATTTTTTGGGAGCGGTAGAGCTGCTCGAGTAGGACTACGCGCGCTAGGTTGTGGGGGAGCGTGATGAGGCCGAACGATAGGAGCTCGTTTGCTCGTTTGCGCACCTCATCGCTTACGCCGTCAGATCCGCCGATGACGAATGCGAAGTTGCTTTTCCCTTGCAGCATCAGGTTGTCAAGACGCTTCGACAGACCCTCGCTCGAACGTTCCTTGCCGTCGATGGCCAGCAGCACCACATGCGTGTCCGCACCAAGCTTCTCGATTTCAGCGCAGATCGCGGCGCCTTCTTTATCGCGTGCGCCATCCACGCCGCCAGCCTTACGCGGGTCGACGTCGGCGATCTCGCGCACCTGGGTTTTCGCATAAGGCTGCAGGCGCTTCAGGTACTCCGCGCACGCATCAGCCCAGAATCGCTCCTTCAGCTTTCCAACCGCCACAACCGTGAACTTCATCCTTACCCTTTCATAGCGCAACATAATATTGAGCAAAGCGATTACAACAGCATCCGCCGGGTTCTGCCCCCCTTGAGAAGCAAGGGCGGGCAGTCCTGCTCACAAGGGGACGAAGCTCTCTTCAGACAGCCCTTTGCATTGAATAGCCCGGGCTTGAACCCGCTTGTTGTGAGAGCAGATGCAGCAATCATTCGCCCGTTCCAGGTCGAAACCATGTTAACAAGGCGCACTCCCTAAAACGAAGGTGCAACCCTTATCAGAAAGAAACATCCACCTCGACAAACAAGCCGGCATCTTCGCAAGAAGCCATGCGCAACGGTATTAGTACAACATTGCGTTCAATCATTCTTGCACAAGAATCTCCTCGGCGTTCATTCCTCATCCCGGCCTTAAAAACCGTTCTGTCTCATCCCGGCCTTTTTTGTCCACTTGCCCAAAAAGTTACACGTTCGAAATATTAGGGTGTTTACAAGCCGTTACCCCACTGTTAAAGTTCATGCCACAATTTCATAGCGTCACCCCGTTGATATGTTCTGGATCGCAAGAAACAGGGCAAGCAGGGGCCTCTGGAGAATCCCAACTATGGGTGCCGAAGGGGCAAGGTGAAACGCAGGCCGCAAGACCTAACCGCAAACAGCTTCGATCAAGCTGCAGCGGCGAACCGTTTCGCTGAAACTCTCAGGCAAAAGGACAGAGAAAAGTCAGTGACTTGTCGCAAACGTGAACGAAACTCAAACTCGGCGTTCACCGAAACTTTTCCCTTTCCATAATCCCATATTCCAGAACCCCGTAGCTTTCGCTGAGCTCTCTTTCCGTGCATCCTCAGGGTCTCGCAGAGATTGTACCGGTTCAGAGTTTTAGTTAGGAGTGAGTTGTGGAAGGGTTTTTCGACGTCGTCAATAACGTGATCACCGCCATTGACGACTTTGTATGGGGCGTCCCGTTGATGGTGCTCATCCTGTTCGGAGGCATCCTGCTGACGGTGCGCCTGGGTGGTCTGCAGTTTCGCCAGCTGCCGCGCGCTTTGCGTTACATGGTCAAGAATGAAAAGGGCGGCTCCGGCGAAGTGACCAGCTTCGGCGCGCTGTGCACCGCGCTTTCAGCAACCATCGGTACGGGCAACATCGTGGGCGTTGCAACCGCTGTCGTGGTCGGCGGCCCCGGTGCCATGTTCTGGATGTGGCTGGCAGCGCTGTTCGGCATGGCCACGAAGTACTCTGAGGGCCTGCTTGCCGTCAAGTTCCGCAGCATCGATGAGAACACCGGCCACGTGCTGGGCGGCCCGTTCTACTACATCGAACGCGGCATGGGCAAGCGTCTGCCTAAGATCAGCTGGCGTTGGCTCGCCAAGATCTTCGCCTTCTTCGGCATGTGCGTAGGCCTGTTCGGCATCGGTACTTTCACCCAGGTGAACTCCATTAACACCGCCATCACGAACTTCTTCGATCCCGAAAAGTCCTTCACCGTCAGCGTCCTCGGCATGGATTACTCCATCGCCACCGTCATCGGCGGTATCGTGGTTGCCGTGCTGGTCGGCCTGGTGGTCATCGGCGGCATCAAGCGCATCGCCAGCGTCTCCGAGCGCGTCATCCCCGTCATGGTCGTGCTCTACGTGGGCTTCTCCCTTGTCCTGCTGCTGACCAACCTGGATAAGATCCCCGGCGCATTCGTGGTCATCTTCCGTTCCGCTTTCGGCCTTGACGCCGCTGCCGGCGGTATGCTTGGCGCCATCTTCATCGCCATGCAGAAGGGTATCGCCCGCGGTATCTTCTCCAACGAGGCCGGCCTTGGTTCTGCGCCTATCGCCGCTGCTGCCGCTCAGACGAAGGAGCCCGTCCGTCAGGGTCTGGTTTCCATGACCGGTACGTTCCTCGACACCATCGTGGTCTGCACCATGACCGGCCTTGCTCTGGTCATGACCGGCGCTTACCAAATTCCCGGCCTTGAGGGCGCTGGCGTCACCACCGCCGCTTTCCAGGCTGGCCTGCCGTTCATTTCTCCCACCGTCGTGTCGTTCGTGCTCATGGCATGCCTGGCTCTGTTCGGTTTCACCACCATCCTTGGCTGGGACTACTACGGCGAGCGCTGCCTTGAGTACTTCAGCAACGGCAGCATGAAGGCCGTGAAGGTTTACCGCTGGCTCTACATCGCCGCTGTGTTCATCGGCCCCTACATGACCGTTTCCGCCGTTTGGACCATCGCCGACATCTTCAACGCGTGCATGGCCGTGCCGAACATGATCGCCTTGATCGTTCTCTCCGGTGTGGTCGTCCGCGAGACGAAGGACTTCTTCAAGCGTCTGAACGACGCAGGCGGCAAGGAAGAGGACATGGTTCCGCATGAGAATCATGACGACGTGCCGCCGATCGACTCCCTTACTGATCGCCTGGGCGCCAAGACCGCCCAGGAGGACCGCGCAGCAGCTGCACAAGGTTTCGCCACCGCATAGCAACTGCCTGCCCCTCATGCTGGCCCCGATGTTTCACGTGAAACATCGGGGCCTTTTTGTTTCTGCCAGGATGTTTCACGCGGATTTGCTGCGTAATCTTTAAGCGCCGCACCTATAAGCAAAGGGGAGTCCACGATCAAACTATGACCGATCTTTACCAGCAAAACCAAGGCCAAAGCGCGATAAAAGCTTAGTCGAGGATTCTATACCCGGGTTCAATAAGTGGTGTATAACCCTATCCCAAATGCTATCGCCTTGTTTGGAACTCTAGCGTTGCTAAATCCCCCTACACACCCCAAGCCTCTGCAGTAAGCCCCAATCCGGCTACCTCCAAAACCGCAGCAGTAACGTCATGCCATCTATCCGACGGCCTTCATTGCCTCATAAACGCCATGACGCGCTGTCCGGTTTCCTCTTTCAAGCTGAAACGCATCGATGCCCGTAGCTAGCCGAGTTCCATAAAGGGCTTCGCCACCGAACCGCATGTCGTGGTTTTCCGAACTCTACAGCGCAGCAATGTTCAACTGCTCAACTTGCTCGCGTGCACAAGAAAGGCCACCTTTCGGTGGCCTTTCAACATCTAATGTTTCACGTGAAACATTACTTCACACCTTCATGCGCAAGCGCATCTGCAACCTTACGAGCCGCAGCGGTGATGGACAGGTCGTTCACGTCCACCGTGATGCCGGCGTACTGCTCGTACAGCGGCAGACGCTCGTCGTACAGCTCCTTGAGGCTCATACCGATGCCACCCTTCAAAACGACGCCGCGCTCCTGCAGGTCGCTCAGACGATGCACCAGCTGGTCATAAGAGATCTTGAGATACACAACCGTGCCGATCTCCGCCAAGTGCTTCATAGCCTCATCGGAGTACACGGCGGAACCACCCGTGGCGATAACGCTGTTCTCCGCATCGATCTTGCTGAGAATCTCGTTCTCGACCTCGATGAAACCCTCAGGGCCACATGCATCGATGATCTTCTGCAGCGTCTTGTCGCACTGGTTCTGGATGACGATGTCGGCGTCGATGAAGTCCTTCGTCATGATTTTCGCCAACACGATGCCCAGCGTGGATTTACCCGAGCCGGGCATGCCGATAAGAACAACGTTGTTCTTCTCCGCCATGGTAAGTCCTCCTTGATCGGTCATGTACGTCCGAATTGTATCATGCCTGCTCATGCGTCAAGACAACGGTAACAAGCTGTTCTTATATGGCCTCCCCAACGGCGCCATCAGGCTGTTTGCGCTTCAACGGAAACGTCTCGCTGATGATGATGGCCACGAAGATCAAAGAGAAACCCATCAACAAGCGCAAGCTCAGCTGTTCGCCGTACAGCAGCACGCTGAACAGCACGCCGAACACCGATTCCAGGCTCAGGAACAACGATGCTTGCGCAGGAGGAATATGCGCCAACGCCACGTTCTGGATGCCGAACGCCACGATGGAAGCGAAAATGGCCAGAAACAGCAGCTGGCCGATGATGCCGGGCGTAAATACCGCGAACCCCGGAAACGTCTCAAAAGCCGCCCCCGACAGCAAGCCCATGCAACCTTCAGCGACAAACTGCACAGCCGTCAGGGCCAGCACGTCATGGAAGCGGGAAAGCTTCGAAACCAACACCATGTGCACGGCGAACAAGACCGCGCACAGCAGCGTCATCACCTCGCCAAAGCCCATGTTCATGCCGCCCGACTGGACCGACACGAGCCAAATACCCACCAAGGCAAGCACGGCGGCGCCGATGTTGAACACCGTTGGACGCCTGTGGGCGACGATCCACCACAAGAAGGGGACGATCACGCAATACGTCGCCGTCAGAAACGCGTTGATGCCTGGAGTGGTGTGCTCCAAGCCAACGGTTTGCGTCCAGAACGCCAGAAAATCGGCAAGGCCGAGCACCGTGCCGGCAAGCACCATCTTGCCGCTGAACGCCTCGCGAACACGCTTCCATAGGATAACGGTCAATACGATGCCTGCGAACAGGAATCGGAACCCCAGCAGCCACGCCGGCGGGATAACCGCCACAACGCCCTTCATGGACACGAAGCTATAGCCCCAGATGATGGTTGCCACCACGATGGCAATCTTATACGCCCAAGCGGGCAATTCCTTCTTCATACAGCCTTCCCTTTGCCTTCTATCGCAGCTCGCTACCAGGGGCATAAAGAAACGCCAACCTACAGCCGCACAAAGCGGCGCAGATCGGCGTTTCACTTTCATCAAGATTCGCCGCAAGACGATGCGACCGCTATCTTAGCAGACGGGCGGCGTCAAGCAAGCTGAAAGCATGCCGCGAGAATCGAGCGACAAGCCAGCGGGGTGTGCGCAGATCGCGAACCTGCCTATTGCAGGCTTGGCCTTCGCCGAGATCACCACATCCGCAGCTTCCTTCTCGACGACTAGCGAGCTCCGCCGCCACCGCCGCCGAAGCCGCCGCCACCGCCGCTGGAGAATCCGCCGCCGCTTCCGCTGCCGCTCGATTCAGCTTGAATCGCCTCGTTAGCGGTCTTCACAGCTTGGTTGAACGACGAGGAAAGGAAGCTTCCCACATCAGGCATCCCCACGTTCGCGCCGCTCTCGTAGGAGGTGTACCAACCCCACCAGGGCACGTAGGTATCTCCGTACGTCTGGTCGACCGCGAACAGCTGGGGCTGCGTCTTGCGAAGCTGCTCGATTGCCTGCTTCGCAACGCCGAACAAGTACGCGTACACCATGAACTCGCCCCACACCTTCACGTCGGTGGGCGGGCGCTCCTCAAGCGAGCTGAAGTCACGCAGCCAATTGCGCAACGCCTTGCAGTGCGCAACCAGGTTGTTGCCGTCGATGCTGCGTCGCGTCATATTGTTGCCGATGAACGCCAAGGCCGCAGCGGTCGGGACGGCGCACATCATCGGCATCATGTTGTCGGACATGAACCAAATCACCATGGCGATAACGAACAACGCAACAGCGATTGTCCATGTCCAACCGCGCAGGTTATTGCCCTTCTCCTCGAAGAAGCCGTGCTTATCCGTCTCCGCGGTCAGCACACTTTGCCAATTCTTCACTGCGTTTACCAGCTGCTCCGAATGGTCTTCGCCGTACTTCTTGATGCTGCCGAACCATAGCGAGTTCTGGCCTGACGCCACCCTGTCGAACAGCAGATTGAACGTTGCCCTGTCGATCGGGTCGCTCACGGCATCGGCTTCCACCAGCTTCGTGACATAGAAGTCGTTCACAGTCTTCGTGCCGCCATGCTTCTTCGGCACCATGTACGAACCGGAATCGATGCGCACGGCGCCCGTCTGCGCCAGGTGCATGATCGTTGCCGTAAGGTCGTCGGTGCTTTCCCTATTCCAACGCCACAGGCGGCCGATAACGGCCGGGTGCACGCCCTGACGCGGCACATCGCGCCAATACTGCTCCGTGAAGTCCGGCTTGTGCTCTTTGCCGTGGCGGAAGAACATGACGATAGCCCAAACCAACGCCGCAACGCATACGGCCACGCATGCTGCGGAGAACGCCAGCGACATCATGCGCTTGCTATTCGCGGTATCCGCCCAGGCCTTCTCCTCTTTCAGGACCGTGTCCAGGCGCTGCTCGCCGGCATGCAGGCGCTGCGTGCCCAGCGAAACGTTCGTCAGCCACTTGGAGGGGATGCACACGCGCATCTCGGCATATTCGCCAGATTCCACGCGGGGAACCGTGCACGTGACAGACCCATCGGCGTTAACGGAAACGCTGCCGCTCAGCGGGCCATGACCCCACGCACGCACATTCTCGCCAGGATCGACCGTAACTCCCTGGGGAAGGGGAAGCTGAAGCGTGGCCGTCACGTTCTCGGAAGGAACCGCCCAGGCGGAGCCTAGATACTGCCAGTACACCTCAGAGACATCATCGTAGACCTGCGCCATGTTGGTGATGGTGTAGTCGAGCTCCACGACCACACGCTTAGGCTGGGATCCGAAGAATACGTACACGGTGTTCTTCGGGCTATCGACGGAATACGAATCCTTTCCCGGTCCGCCTTCCTCGCGCCATTTCAGCTCGAACGGAACCTCGGGCATCGCCGACATGGACCCTTCGGTATCGTTTGACCCGTCGACGCTCATCATACGAACGCCGTTCACGGCGAACTCCGCGTTCGTGGGCAGCAGATTCAGAGTCCACCATACGGCGGAGAACGAGCCGTCGAAATCAAACGTACGCTGCTCAACCACGTGAAGCGTGCCGTCGGTTTCAAGCTGGGCCTGGATATCCACTTGCGGCATGGTGTACGACTTTGCGTAGGCTTTGCACGGCAAAACCGCCAGCGTACAAGCGCAAGCAACAACCACTACAGCGACCGCAACCAACCACACGACGCGGCAACGCGCATCATCCCGTTGGCTGCCTGGGAAATGAGGTGTCCTTGTGTATTGCATCGAGAATGCTCCTTGCAAGTTTTCGACAGTCAAGGTATTATATCTACCCGCACCTATTATAGCGTGGAGAAGTGACCGAGAGGCCGAAGGTGCTCGCCTGCTAAGTGAGTATGCCCCACAAGGGCATCTAGGGTTCGAATCCCTACTTCTCCGCCACGTATTTTCAGCCCTCGCAAATGCGAGGGCTTTTTGTTTCGATTACCAACTATAAAAGAAGGCGCCCGATATCGGGCGCCTTCGCGATCATCTTCGTCCCCAAGGCCAGCGGTGCAAACGCTTCGCCTTCATCGGCTTCATCCGATACGAGGGGTTGTGCTTCAGGAACACGGCGCGGCATATCCGCGTGACCCCCAGCGCCACCAACGCCGTAACCATGAACGAAAGCGTTAAATCAAGCACATCGCCGTTGCTCTCCGACAGCGCATACAAGCTTGCCAAGGCGAAGAATGCGGCCAGCGCCACGTTCAGCACGGTGAAGGCCTTGATCAGAATCTCCTTCGCCCGTGCCGGCGAGTAGCGCCATGCCGCCACCACGTACACTACTCCGGCCACGAAAGTCAACAATAGCAGCAACGGTATGATGCGCGTCAGCCTCGCAACCATGCTAGAACGTCACCTTCGGAGCGGCGGAGGCACCCTCTTCAGCGGTAAAGCTCGGGCGCTCCTTGAATCCCATCACGCCCGCAAAGAGCACGGCGGGAAACGTCTGGATGGCGGTGTTGTACTTCATCACCGTATCGTTGAAGCTCTGACGCATGTAGCTAATCTTGTCTTCAGTGTTCGACAGCTCGGCTTGCAATTGCTGGAAGTTGGCGTTCGCCTTCAAATCAGGATAGGCTTCGGCCACCGCGAACAAGCTTTTGAGAGTCTCGGTAAGGTGGTTGTTGGCTCCCATGCGACCCTCGGGAGTGCTTGCGCTCGCCACAGCCGCGCGAGCCTGCGTCACGGCGTCCAACGTAGCGCTCTCGTGCTGAGCGTAACCCTTCACGGTCTCAACCACGTTCGGGATAAGGTCCAAACGCCTCTGAAGCTGCACATCGATCTGCGCCCAAGCGTTGTCCACCATATTGCGAAGCTTCACCAGCTTGTTATAGAACGCAATGATGAACACGATGAGCACTACGACTATCGCAACAAGGATGATTACCGCTGTCATGGCTTCCTCCTTCTACCGGTTGCCTGCATTACGCGACCTTGAAGATCGCGCTTTTTCATAAATCGCAGTCCGAGTTCCTTGCAAGGTCGAGGTCTCCCAAGACAAGGTGCCCCACTTTGGATACAGCATAAACGACATCGCTACGCTGGAATCCCCTACGCTGCAAGGTTTGTCTAGCAATTCGTGGTAAGCGTCGCCTTGAAGGGACCGAACGTGGTGGTGCGGGCCCACCATCCCTTGGCCTGCGCGTCGGTTGCCACCTTTGCCGCCGATGCGAAGGAATCGCATACCGCGAACACCACGGCACCGCTGCCGGACATCATGGCATTGCATACGCCCGGCTGCTCCTGCAGCCATTCGCGCACAGTGCGGATTCCCGGATTCAGCTGCTCGCTGGCCTTCGCCATATTATTCATCAACGGCACGCTCATCGCATACTTCGCCGACTCCGCAGCTTCAGCGTCCTTTGCCGAGATAGGCTGAGGGTCTTCGTCGAGCTTCTTGTACGACTCGGCGGTGGAAACGCCGCCTTCGGGCTTCACCAGCACCAGGAAATCATTCATCGGCTTGAGCGTGCGGACCAGATTCTCCCCGATGCCGTCGTAAAGAGCGCACCCACCTTGCAAGAAGAAGACCACGTCGGCGCCCAGCTGGGCGGCAACCTCTTTGATTCGCGGATCGAGAACGCTTTCGGCCCACAAAACCGCTGAACCCAACAGCGCCGCCGCCGCATCCGACGAACCGCCGCCCAAGCCCGCCTGAACAGGGATGCGCTTCTCAAGATGCACGCGCATCGTTTCCTCTTCGCCCAGCGTGCGACCGAACGCCTCCGCCAACTTCAAGATGGCCTTCACCACGATGTTGTCCTGCGGGTCGACATCCAAGGGAGCTAGCCCCTCGAAGCTGCGCGTGGTCAGCTTCACCGCTTCGCCGGTGCCTGGGATGATCTTCATGCGCAGCACGTCGTGCAGCATCAGCGCATGCATCGTCGTGGACACTTCATGGTATCCATCATCGCGCACGCCCTTGACGTTCAGGTACAGATTCACCTTCGCCGGGGCAACCAGCTTGAGCGAGCCCATGCCTGCGAACTCGCGCGCTTCCACGTCCTGGGCAACGCGGGCTATGTCGAGCATATCCACGGACCCTTCCAATGTTTCACGTGAAACATTCTGTTTTTCGTCTTGCTGTATCACTGCTGCTCCGTTCGTTTCTTTCGACGCGCCTTGAAGAAATCCCGCAATATGGTTGCGCATTCTTCGGACAGTACGCCGGCCTTTACATCGAATGTATGATTGAGGCGCTTATCCTCGTGAATGGAATACAGCGTACCCAATGCGCCCGCTTTCGGGTCGGGCGCACCGAACACGCAGCGGTCGACCCGAGCCTGGAGCATAAGCCCGGCGCACATGATGCACGGTTCCAACGTCACGTACACCGTGCAGCCCGTAAGCCTCCACACGCCAAGTTCGGCCGCCGCCATCTTCATGGCAACGAACTCCGCATGCCCTGCGGGATCTTGCTGCGTCTCGCGGATATTGCATGCCCGCGCAATCACGCGAGGCTCGGCAAGCGGTCGACGCGTTGCTTTGTCGATAGGGTGGTACACAACCACAGCGCCGATGGGGACCTCTCCCATAGCCGCCGCACGTTGCGCCTCCTCAAGCGCCATGCGCATGTATTCTTCGTCATTCATAAGCATCATTATATGGTATCCTAGCAAGCTACATGGAGGAATGGCCGAGTGGTTGAAGGCGGCAGTCTTGAAAACTGTTGAGCCGCAAGGTTCCGTGGGTTCGAATCCTACTTCCTCCGCCAGAATGCTATCGCCCGGGTCCCCGGGCGTTTTCTTTTTTGAAACCAAACCAGCCCCAGTTACCCATTTGAAAAGCAGAGCCACGCGAACGTCGCGACCCGAAAGATAGCGATAGAACTGCTTAGTTTTATGTAACCTTAAACTCTTTCGCCTACTTACTCATCCTAAAACAACGCAAAAGCGCCCGGAAGTGATCCGGGCGCTTCAACAGGGTTTTGCGTTGCGTTGCGCTTAGCGCTCGTCCATAGGGATATACGCGCGCTTCTTGCTGTAGATCGACTTGTACGCGGGACGGATGATGCGCTTGCCCGAGACGATTTCCTCGAAGCGATGCGCAGCCCAGCCCGACATGCGAGCACAGGCGAACAGCGGGGTGAACAGATCCTCCGGAATGCCCAGCATGGAGTACACGAAGCCGGAGTACATGTCCACGTTCGCGCACATGTCCTTTCTCGTGCCTTTCTCATTGAGGATCACCTCGGGTGCCAGGCGCTCGATCTTCTCGAGCAAACGGAATTCGGCTTCGAATTCCGTGCCTATGGCCAGCTTCTCGGCAAAGCGTTTGCAGATGACGGCGCGAGGGTCGGACAGCGTGTACACCGCATGGCCCATGCCGTAAACCAGACCGCTCTTGTCGTAAGCCTGCTTGTTCACGATCTTAGCGAGATACGCCGCAACCTCGTCATCGTTCTCCCAATTGACGACGTTGTCTTTGATCTCCTTCTGCATGGCAAGAACCTGGTGGTTCGCGCCACCGTGCTTGCGGCCCTTCAGCGACCCGATCGCCGCCGCGTACGTGGAATACGCATCCGTATCGGCGGACGTCAGCACATGCGTGGTGAACGACGAGTTGTTGCCGCCGCCGTGCTCGGCATGCAGGCACAGCATGATGTCGAGCATACGCGCTTCCTCAGGCGTGAACTGCCTGTCGGGGCGCAGCATGGACAGAATGGTCTCCGCCGTGGACTGACCCGGGATGAAACGATGCATGATCATGGACTCGTTGTTGTAACGCGCGCGAATCGCGTAGTACGTCAGCACCATGATGCGGGGGAGACGGGAGATAAGGGAGATGGCGGTGCTGATTTCGTGCTGGACGGATCGATCCTCGGCGTTTTCGTCGTAAGCGTACAAAAGCAGGATGGTTCGAGCCAGCACGTTCATAATGTCGGGAGGGGTGTTGCGCATAATCATGGACGCGGTGAAACCATCGGGCAACTCACGCTGGGCATCGATGGTGGCGATATAGTCGGAAAGCTGCTGCTCCGTGGGAAGCTCGCCCATCAGCAGCAAATAGGACACCTCTTCATAGTTGAATCGGCGATCCTTCGCATCAACGCCCAGAAGGTCGTATAGGTCGTACCCGCGCAGGCGCAGCTCGCCCTCGTCGGCGCGTTTCTCGCCATCGGACATGACGTAGCCATGCACGTTGGAGATGCCCGTCAAACCAGCCAGCACGCCGGTTCCATCGGCATTGCGCAGGCCGCGCTTCACATCGTAGCGTTTGTACTTTTCAGCATCGATAGAATTGATGCTCTTGAAATTCTCGTACAGGTCGATTTTCTGCGTGCCGCCCATTACGCTCCCTTCCTTTCGTGTCATTCATTCCCGCCGCTTCAAAACCAGCAATGCCCGCGCGAGGCGGGCATTGCTGGTTGTTGCTCAAACGATATGCTATTTTGCAGCGCCGATGCGGCAGATGGTGGTGCCGCAGTCAGGGCACTTGCCCTTCGTGATAGGCTTGCCGTTCTTCGTGACGCCCTCAACGGGATCCTTCATGATCTTCTTCGCCTTGCATTTCACGCAATATGCCTCGATAGCCATAGTAAACCTCTCTAGTTGCCGTATAAGAGTGCAGGCGCCGTGAATCGGTGAATGCACTTTCAGTTCGTGCTCGCGCGGGCTGAAATTATAGGCCAGCGGCCGTCCAGTCTGATAACGAGCATGTTACAGGCCTTACATATTCTTCAACAACTCCATAAGAAAGTCCACGTTGGAGGCCAGTTTCTTCTCGTCGATGTTCTCGACGATGTCGTCCTGCTGGCCATACAGCGCAGGCTTGCCGCCTTCCATGCCCACCAGATGGGTAACCTGGCAGCCATGCTTCGCCGCATACGATGCAGCGCTTTCCTCGCCGAGCAGCGCACCGGATGCCACCTTGATGCCGGTAGCCTGCGAGGCCTTGCGGATATAACGCTTCATACGCGACGATGCCTTCGAGGGCTTCAAGAAGCCCTCGCGCTCGATCATGGTCAGATCGCCGGCGCCGATAGCGTCGATATCGACGATGAACGCACCTCGCAGCTCGGATTGATGAGCCTCGAGGAACGCCTTCATGCCGGAATTCTGCGCAAGCTCGGAACCCAGGGCCACGAACCACACCTCGGCATCGATGTCGGGGTTGCGGAACTGGTATACCTCGTTGAGCTCCTCGTTGAGCTCAACAGGCATGGGCACCGCCGCCGCGGCCGCTTCGTCGGCAAGCTCCTCGGAGGACAGGTTGCTGTTCTCCATGCGACGTGCGGAATATGCGCCGCCATGCCACGGACGGAAGCGGTTGGACCCGGACTGCTCGTCGTCTGCCACGTCGTTGACATCGAACGAAGCATCGTACGCAACTTGGGAAGCCTCTTGGCCTGCCGCCTCGACGTTGATCGGCTGAGGCGTCCATGCCTGAGTTGCGCCGAGGTCGCCACTCTGCAAAGCGGGCAGAGCCTGCGTAGCCCCAGGATACGCTACAGCATCCTGATCGGCTTCGACAGCGTAATCACCCTGATACTCGCCCTGCTCGTAGTGCTCTTCCTGGAAGCTCTCCCAGCCGCCGCGCGCCTTTCCGGCGGCACGGGCCTCGAAGTTGTCATCCACGTCAAGCCACTCCTGCGGCGTATCCTCTTCGTCGTCCTTGCGATGAAGGAACTTGTCGAACAGGCGGCGGAAGCGTGACTTGGGCATCTCCATGTAGCCAGGTCCCGCAAACGCACCCGTTTCGGTGAAGTGGTCGTCGTAAGCAGAATCATCCGCATCGTCGACGTACATATCCTCAGGATCCATGGTGCTGGCAAGCTCGCTGCTCACCGGAGCGAACGAGCCGGTTGCACCGGCGGTGCCGAAGCTTGCGGCAGCGCTCACACCCGGCTGGGCCTGAGCAGCATCCGCTGCCTTGATCGAGCCGGACAGCGAAGGCAGGGATGCGAGCAGGGAAGACTTGGAATCCTTCTTCTCACCGGGTTCCCCAGCCTCTTCGCCCTCCTGCTCATGGGAGGCCTTGATATCGGAGGACCCGATGGAGGGAAGCAAGTTCAGCAGGCTGCGCGCCGCGGTCTTGCCGGCGGATTCGACGTCGGCAAGCGGAGCGCGCTGCTTCACTGCCGCCGCAACGGGGGCAGCAGGCGCAGTCGCGGAGACTTCCGGCAAGGTGACGGGAGCCACCGGGGCCACGGAGACATCCGGGATATCAAGCGGCTTGGCCTGCAGCTCCGGCACCGTCTCATCTGCGGACTCAGACGCGGGTGCGGGCATAGGCACCGCGGGAGCGTTTGCAGCATCGACACGACCGGCTTCGTTGATGGAAGCTCGCGTCACGTCGACGCGATTGCCCGAGCGAGGAGCGTCGGATTGGCGGGACTGGGTCTCTTCCTGCACCTTGCGCGGATCCAGGAACGCCGGCATGGAAACGTCGCCCATCGGGGGGACATCCTCAAGATGGAGCTTCGTGACGTCGATCGGGGGCGTAGCCGCCGTGGCGAAGGGATCGGCAACCTCGGCAGGAGCGACAACTTGGGCCTGAACAGGATCAGGTGCGGAAACCTGCGCGGGAGCAAACTGCGCGACGGGCTGCTGAGCGGTCATCTGCTCGAGTGCGGGCTCTGCCACGGGAGCAGAAGCCTCGGGGACGGGAGCTGCAATCACGGCATCGTTTTGAGGCGCTGCAGGCGCCGTCTCGTCAGCGGAAGCCGTCTCAACCTGCGCATCGAGCTGCACAGCCTGCTGAGATGCGGGGGGCTGGATAGCAGGATGCTCTTGCACAGGTGCCTGCTGCATCTGCGAAGCCTGCTCAACCGCCGACACCGCATTCACGGAGACTCCGGAGGATGCGGCGTTCGCGACCGGTTGCTCGGCTTCGGGCTGCACCGCGGGCTGCACGGGCGCGATGGTCGCCCACTGCGGAGCGCGAACCTCTCGGATAGTGTCGCGATCAATGTCGAAGGAGCGCTCGAGCTCATGCTCCACGATGTTGTTCGCCTTCGCGAAATGACCGGCACTTTCGGCAACCGCGGCATCAAGGGCGCTAGCGTAACGGGAGCGCTGCGCCGGCTTCTCGGCGTTGCGGGGCTTCTTGGCCTTTTCCTGAGCGCGGGCATACCAATCAGGCACGCTTGCCTGCGCTGCGCGCTGTTGCTCCGCGGCGGGCTGCATCTGCTGGGCAGCGGCTTGCTGAGCCGCTGCTTGCTGGGCCTCGAATTCCGCCTGCTGCATTGCCGCCTGCTGGGCCTCGAACTCTGCCTGAGCCTTTTCGGCTTCCTCTGCCTGCTGGGCCTCAAGAGCCTGCTGCTCCTGCTCTGCCGCAAGACGAGCCTGCTCGGCATCGCGGCGGGCGCTCTCGATGGCGCGCGCCTCCATGCGCTGCATTCGAGCTTCCTCTTCAGCTTCTTCGCGATCATGTCGCTCGATCTTCTGGAGATTGCGCTCAACCTCTTCAGCGGTCATGCCGTCGACGGGCTTGCCCGACAACGCCGAGATTGCAGCCTTGGCGGCAATGAGGCTCTCCTCATCCTCCATGGAGGAACGGGGGTGGGAGGAATACACTAACTCGGCACCTTCAGGAACAAGGCCGCTCTCATACGCGGCCTCCGGTCCATGCATCAGGGCATCCTCGCGCTCGGCGATCTCGGCTTCGCTCACGCGGCCTGCGCCGATACGACGAGCCAGCTCAAGCAGGGCGGCAACGCCGGAAGCATTGCAGTTCGCACCCTCGTTGTAAGCAGCAGTCTGATGTAGCGCACCAAGAGCCAGCGGGATAGCAGTGAGCAGCATGGCGATAACGATCAGCAGCGTGAAGATCGTGGTAAGCGTACCTTCGGAAGAACCCAGTGCAACGCCCTTGATGAGTAGCAGCACGGGAAGGGCGACCATCGCACCGAAGGAGATCTTACCGACAAGCGGCATGACCTGAGCCGTGGGACCGGCAAGCTCAGCACGCACCTTGCCGGTGTCATAGCGAGCCACCAGGATAACCTTTCGGCGACGAGCACCTTCGCCATCCTCAGGCGCTGCGGGGACGTACTTAGCCACAACGTTTTGGCTCACACCTTTTCCCAGAAGCTTCGAGATGATGGGCTTATCCAAATATTCCGCCGCGAACAAGCCGGCGGCTGCAAGGCAACCGATAACCCCGATGATGCTCAGCACGGGCACAATCAACGACAGCAAGGCGAGCACCACAGCTGCGCCGCAGCAGATCATGCTAGGCAAATGAGGGTCGCCGACCCCATTGAAATCCTCGATGTTAGCAGGCAAGCCTGCTTCCTTCTGGAATTGCTCGGTAATGTACAACGCAGCCTGCTGTTCCTCTTCGGTGCCAGCGGGACGGGCGCCGATCTCCTGCGACAGGTATGCGATATGCTCTTTAATATCCGGCATTTTTGTGCCTTTCGTTCCTCAATTACAGCAAGGCATATACGGATTGCAGTATACGCTATTTGCCTTGCGCGCCCAAATAATCACGTATAACTGCATCACTGGCACCGGCAGCCGCGCGCTGTCCGACATAGCTTCTGATAGCCTCAGCCCACGTTGCGAAATACGCATCTTTGACCAATTGCTTCGGGTCGCTTGGCAAGGCTGCAGCCATCGTCGCAGCTTCCTCTTCGGCAGCGTTATACGCATCGTTTCGAGCAATAGCCTCATCCTTGTTTTTCGCGGCGAGAGCCTCATCGGACTGCACGGCCAAATCCATCGCTTCCATCCGCTTTTCCACATACTTGATCAGCGGTGAGACATCAGCTGTTGGGTAATCCGCTTGAAGCGTCTTGAGCTGTTCCAGACTTTTGGAAAACGTTTCCTTCGCTTCCAAGGTACGCTCTTTGGATGCATCAACCTCGTTCCGTCCGGCCTGTTTCGTTGCCTCGCGAACCTGGGCATCCGCATCCAGCACCAGTTGCCACGCAGCGTCGCATTCCTTTGCCGCCTGCTCAGCATCTTCCGACGTCTCAACCAGTTGCATGCCTTGCGTTATCATGCCTTGGCGCGCCGTTATCGATATCACCGCCTGATTGGCAACTTCGCGGATGGAAGGATCGGATAGCTTTTCTGAAACGTTGTGCGCCTTTCCATCGGCATCGATCAGCAACTGCTTGGTTTGCTCGACGGAGGATAGAACATCTTGCCTCTTCCCTTCGCTTTCAACTGCAAAGGGATCATCCGCTATCGCGTCTATTTGCAAGATGGTCTCATCAGCTTCGGAAACCAGTCTCAGCGCATCCATAAGCTCGGATTCGTATCCTTGCTGCTCAATGACCTGACAATGCCACGCCCAAACGCCAACGGATACGATTACCAACGAGGCGGCTACCACAACGGATACCGCAGCAATCCTTCCCTTGCGCCGGCGTGCTTTTCTTCGAGCTATCTCTTGCTCGATGGACATGCGCTTAGCAACAGCCGGCGTATGAGACGAAGCTTCTTCGCTATAACCTGATGCGTGGGTAGCCTTATTGCGTTGAGTTGCTTGCTTAGCGGATTTCCGTTTTAACCAGACTCCGCTTCGCCGTCTGTGAGCACCACTTTCGGCAGCATGCGAACCGGCCAACGCCCTATGGTTGGATGTTTCACGTGAAACATGTTCGCCTGTTTCACGTGAAACACTCTGAGTATTCGTATCTCTGCGATTGGCAAGCAAATCCCTCAGGCTGAATCGCTGAGTTGTTTCCTTATATTTAGCAGCATCGAGAACGCTGAACGATATCTCGTTGGACGTTCCGTGCGTCCTCTCTTTGATATGAGCTGCTCGGGCGATTTTATCGTCTCGTCTTCTCATATATGCCGCCAGGTTCAGCCTCGGTTCGTTGCCGCCAATTCAGCAACGATTTGAGCGGCGGGCAGCACCTTGATGTTGCTGCTTGGCAAGGAATTCAGGAACACCTTTCCGTAGCTCTTCGAAACCAATCTATGATCTGCGAGGATCAGCGCGCCAGTGTCATCGGCGCGACGAATCAATCGACCAGCCGCCTGCTTCACCTCGAGCACCGCCGCGGGCAGCACATAATGTCGCCAAGCTTGGTCATCGCGTTCCGCACGCTCGCAAGAGAGCGGATCGGTGGGCTTCATGAAGGGGAGCTTAGGAATGACGACGCCTTTCAGCGTTGCACCCGGGGCATCGAACCCTTCCCAGAAGCTTTTCAGCGCGAACAGCGACAAGTGCTCGTCAGCAAGGAACTCATCACGCAGGCCCTTCACCGACACGCCCCACTTCTGGCACACCAAGCGCAAATCATCGCTTTTCAGTTCAGGTTGAACATAGTCGAAGCAACGCTCCATCTCGCGACGGTTCGTGAACAGCGTGAGCATCGAACCTTGCTGCGCTTTATGCGCCTCAACAAGGAACTTTTGCAGAGTGGCCATATAGCTAGGCTCGTTAGGCTCGGGCATATCGGCCACAACGTACACCGTCATGTTCTTATCGAAGTCATAGCTGGAATCAAGCTGGCAGGTTTTGACCGGAGAGAACTCTCCTTGACCCAAGCCCATAGCGTTCGTGAAGCCATCGAAGCTCCCATTGACAGACAGCGTTGCCGATGCGAACACCACCGAATGCGTGGATGCGTAGAGCGTATCGTTCAACTTTCCGCCGACGTTAACGGGCATGCCTTGCAGCTTTTCGCCGACACGGTCCTTCTTCCGGCACAGCGTTGCAGCGTACGCATAGCTTTCGTTGGGGTCCTCAAGGATCACCTGCACTGCATTGACCTGTTCCTTCAAGTCAATGGCCATCGCGGCTATCTCGCGTTGTATCGCGGCTGCGTTCTCGATGTCTTCAAGATATGCCACCAGATTCTGGCAAGCCGCGATCAGCTTCTCGGCAGATTCCCGCATCGCGACGCCCTTGTCCACGATATCGCCGAACGTAGCAGAACTCCGGATATCGCTGTTCACCCACAGCTCTACGATTTCGTAGCCGCGCCCATGTCGGTTTGTGTCGAAGAACAACAGGCCCTTCAAGCTGGCGCAGAAAGCCTCAGCGGTCTGACGATACGCTTCACCCGCACTCTTACCCTTTTGCGTGAGCGTATAGAACAGCGTTTCGCTTTCCTCTTTCGCGCCGTTCAGGACCACACGGCGCTCCGCGCGGGAGAACACGTTCCTACGAGCATCATCTGCCGCTACTCGGCGCGCCTCTCGAAGGATATTCTCAGCATCAAGCTCGATGGAAAAAGCACGGCGCGCCTCGCTTTCGGCACCATGGGCCTCATCGACCGCCCAGTAGCGAACCGGCGGCAGCAGGCCGCCATCAGCGGCCATGTCGCAGAACAGCAGGCTATGATTGGTAACCAGGATATCCGCAGCTTCGGCACGCTTGCGCGCCCCGTGGACGAAGCACAGGTTGCCGAAGAACGGACACTTGCGGCGCAGGCATTCCTGGCTGCTCGTCGTGATCACCTTTCGCGGCAGCAAGCGATAGTCAAGCTTCAATCCGTCGATATCGTCGTATTCCGTTTGCTCGATAAACGAAAGCAGCGCCGCCATCGCAGGGGCCTGCGACAGCTCTTTGCCCTGAATCTCCTTCATCGCAGCGCCATCATCCACCACGCTGCGAATCTTGCGAAGGCAAGGATAATGGGAGAATCCCTTCAACGGTGCACACGTCAAAGACTTTGCATCGGGATCGGATATGCGTAATGCCTTCGCAAGCGCGGGAACCTCTTTGAATACCAGCTGATCGAGCAAAGCATTCGTTTTGGTTGCCACGCCGACGGTGATGCCGTTCCTCTGCGCAGTAAGCGCTAAAGGAACCAGATACGCCATGGATTTTCCTACGCCGGTTCCGGCCTCAACCACAAGATTGTCCCCAGAAGCGAACGCATCACGCACCGAAGTGCTCATATCTCGCTGCTCGGCACGCGGCTCGTAATTCTTATACAAGTTGCCCACAAGACCCTCTTGGCTGAAGGCTTTGTCAATCTCCTCGACAGTGGGGTATTCCATGCTGCGCATAGGGTCGGAGGCGATCGCATCCGCATCAACCTTCGGCCTGCTCTCGATCTTGCGAAGACGATCGCGACGAATGGATTGCAGCGAGAACAAATCGAGCTGGCTCGTTGCCCACGAGAGCTGCCCCTCGTTTGTTTCACGTGAAACAATGTCGCGCGCAGCGTCTTCGACCAAGGCGGCTTCATCGGACGCTATGTCAGCAGCATCGCCGGAATGGTCGGCGAAGTACTGGAAAACAACCTGGGTTTCCCACTGCTCAGGCGTTGCAAGGGATGCGATTTTAGCCACAAGGGGCTTCGGCATGGCATCCACCGCAGCCAGCAGAATACGGAACACGGCACACGTAGCCGCAACGTCATCGTCTGCGCGATGCGTGGAAACCGGCGCCCCGAAGGTGCGAACCAAGTCGATAAGTCGATGGGATTTCAGGCGGGGGAGAGCAATGCGAGCAAGATCCAAGGAGTCAAGCCAGGTGTTTTCCAGCAAAGGATAGCCGCTTGGATGTCGCGTGGTGAAGGTGCGATCGAAGGCGGCATTATGGGCCACAAGCTTCGAATCACCAACAAACTCGGCGAGCTGCGTGAGTGCTTCTTCCGGAGAAGGAGCGTCGGCAACGTCCTCGTCATGAATATTGGTCAGATGCGCAACATCTTCTGGAATAGGCTTTCCGGGGTTTACGAACGTTACGAACCAATCGACAATCTCGCCCTTATCCATGCGGGCTGCCGCAATCTGCGTCAACTCATCGTGATTGAACGAGAAGCCGGTTGTCTCGGTGTCTATAACGACGATATCGCGGTCAAGCTCACCGTAATCGCTTTCTTTCGAAGCATCAGCAAGCGATGCATAGCGATCGACGATCGCCTGAGGGGTTCCATCACTGATATACGCGAGCAAATCACCACGCACGGCATATTCCTTATCTCCCACATGGATGCTTCCATGTTTGCTTCTATCACTTTGTAACCTTCTTATTGTAAGTCAGCCGGCATCGATGGATGCCGGGTATTCCGCTTCTTCGTTTGTGTTACGCTTTTTTCACTTCATTTCAGATAGGAGACCCCATGCTGCCTGATTGCTATTTCGGCGCATATGCCCGCTTTGACACCACTTCAAAGAAAGATGCGGCGATTCTGCTTGGATCGAATTGCATCATCGGCGACGTTTTCAATATCGAGTTCAAGCCCTTGAAAGGCCAAATACGCGCATGGGTCGTAAACGATTACGGCGATACCCTAGGCTATCTTGATGAGCAAACGTCCCATAATCTCAATTTGCTTGCCGCTAAAAGCTGGGAAATGCATGCCGTCTTGTCTTTCGTCGCCTTCACCGATCAGCCGGAATCGGGTTTCTACTGGGGCGAAGTCGCGCTCTTCTGTTACGACAAGGTGCATCAATCTGATTTCGATACTTTCATGCGCACGACCATGAAATCGCTTGCGCAAGGCATACGCCCGCGTATCGACATCAAGAATCAAGGTGTGCAATCGATTCTTGATTCCCATGGAACCTGGCAACCTTCGCAGCGAGCTGATATGCCCAAGGGCGACAGCCATACCGCCATTCTCAAGAAATCCCGGGGCTTCACCGACTTGATGGTCCAAAAAAGCAGGGAAGGGAACAAGGGCTGTTTTTTGATCAGCTGGGCATTCTTGTTAGCGCTGGTCGCATTGGTGGTGTTCGGCTTAAAAAGCTGCGGGCTGTTCTAGACGCATCCTTTCACTAAACTTCGTTGGCCCTTGGCTTTCTTAAAGGATATTTCAAGGGTTTGCTCGACACTACGGAGTTCATCCTGTCATAGGACGACATAAAGTTTTTTGGAAGATTATTCGATCTCAAATCCCCGCATCGAGGTCAACCTTCGAATCAACGGACGGCATGATGGCCTGCTCTACGAATAAGAGCCCATCCTCCGAATCAATCTTAACGCTATACAATCCGTTAGAGCATCACATGGTGCCAAGCTACAGCAAGAGGGGACTGACCCCGGAGCACTTCCGGAATCAGCCCCCCTCTGTTTGCCATGTATCCTTTGTCCAATGGCATCCATTTCTGTTTGCCACGTATTCTGTATCCAACGACATCCATTTCTCGAGGGTGCGCTGAATTGTTTTAGGTCGCCTGTTTATGGATGGGCGACCCTTTCAATCGACTGTCAAACAAACTTGTTCTGCAAACCCGTTTATCGCACAGGCTCTTCCAGGGCAAGCTCGATAAGTTTGGTGCACAGCTCGGGGAAGGTCATGCCTGCGGCGCGAGCGGCATCGGGAAGAAGAGACGTAGCCGTCATACCGGGAATGGTGTTCGTCTCCAACGCCCAGCAATCACCGTTGTCTTCCAAGATGAAGTCAGTGCGAGAGGTGCCGCTGCACGAGAGCGCTTTGTGAGCGTTTTCCGCCTCGCGCTGCATAACCTTCGTCACATCGTCGGGGATGCGCGCAGGGCAGATATGCTGAGAGCCGCCCACGGCATACTTCGACTCAAAGTCGTAGAAATCGCTCTTGGGAACGATTTCGATAACGGGCATAGCCTTCGGCTCATGGTTCCCCAGAACAGCGACAGTGAATTCACGGCCCTTGATATAACGCTCGATAAGCGCCTCGTCATCGATATCGAGCGCCTTCTGCAAAGCATCTTCGATGGCTTCCGCGCCCTCCACGATGAACACGCCGATAGCGCTGCCCTCGGTACCGGGCTTCACAACGACCTTCTCGCCCATAGACGAGATGACCTGTTGGATATCAACCTTGTCACCCTTGCTAACCGTCAAGGACGGAGGAGTGGGGATACCCTCGCGCTCGTAGAAGACCTTTGCCTTCACCTTGTCCATGGCAAGCGCGCTCGCCCACACACCAGAGCACGTGTAAGGGATGCCGACGATATCGAGCAAACCCTGCACTGTACCGTCTTCGCCATATTTGCCATGCAGGCAGAGGAACGCCACGTCGAACGGTTCCTCAATCAAACGCTTCAGGTCTTCCTTGTTCGCCGGATCGATATCAGTGACGGAAAAACCCGCCGTCTCCAAAGCTTCGCGAGCACCCTTACCGGATGCCAAGGAAATTTCACGCTCGTTGCTTTTGCCGCCGCATAAAAGAGCGACACGACAAGAACGAGGATCGATACTTGAAGACATGACTCCTTCTTTCTCCTTTAGAGATCGTATTGCTGCAGTATAGCAAAACCCGCACACAGGCTTCACAGCATGCAAGGTAAGCGCTGATGTTTCACGTGAAACAGGTATAATGACCCGCATGAATACACCAATCAAAAACTTCACCCAAAGCGATCTGGCTTCCCTTACGAAGGAGCTCGGTCAACCATCCTTTCGCGCAAAACAGCTTTACGAGTGGCTCTACAGCAAAGGCGCTCAAAGCTATGACGATATGACCAATCTGCCCGCTAAGCTTCGAGCCCAGCTTTCCGAGGAGTATCCGTTATACGTGCCAAGCGTGCTAGAGGAGGCCGTTTCCAACGACGGCACCCATAAGCTGCTCCTGGAATACCACGACGGCGTATGCGTTGAAACCGTTGCCATCCCATCACGCAACGGCGACCGTCTTACGGTCTGCTTCTCCACGCAAGCCGGCTGCCCTATGGCGTGTGCGTTTTGCGCGACGGGGAAAGAAGGCCTTACGCGCAATTTGACCGCAGGTGAGATCGTCGATCAGATCGTCACAGTGCAGCGTCTTATGGGCCGCCGCGTGACCAATGTCGTCGGCATGGGACAAGGCGAACCGCTGCTGAACTACGACAACGTCCTGAACGCGCTGCGCATCATTAACGACGAAAAAGGCTTAGGCATCGGAGCGCGTCACATCTGCATCTCCACGTGCGGCATCATTCCCGGAATCGACCGTTTTGCGGACGAGCCCGAGCAGTTCACGCTTGCCGTGTCCCTTCATGCAGCACGACAGGATGCACGCCTTGAGCTGATGCCGAAAACCAGCGGTTTCCCTCTGCCGAAACTTAAGCAAAGCCTGCTGCGTTATATCGAGAAAACGAATCGTCGCGTCACGTTCGAATACATCATGATCGAGGGCGTTAACGACACCGATGCGGACCTGACGGCGCTGCTGGACTTCTGCAAGGGCTTGCTTTGCCATATCAACCTGATTCCCATCAACTCGATCCCGGAATCACCGTATAAGCCAAGCGCTTCTAAAACCATCGACAAATGGATCGCCGAAACAGGCCGTCACGGGATAGAAACCACGTTACGAGATTCCAGGGGATCCGATATTGCCGGCGCCTGCGGACAGCTGAAGAATACGTTCACGAACGGACAGCAACAATCACCGACAATGCAACGCATAACCACCCGCTAAACAAAAATGAGCCGACGATGAAAACGTCGGCTCATTTACTTTGCCTTAAAATCGAAATTCCTTATGCGAGGTTCGAAGCAAGAATACCCTTGAACAGGCGTTCAAGATCATCTTCATCCTTGAACTCGATTTCAATCTTATTCTTGCCATTGACGGATTTCACCTTAACCGGCGTATCCAGAACATCCTTGAGCGTACGGGCAACCTTTCGGTATTCCTTCGGCATGGGAGTCTTCGGCTTAGCGTTCTCGTTTTTCTTTCCGGAAAACAAGCGCGCCAAAGCCTCGGCTTCGCGAACGGACAACTTTTCCTCAACCAGCTTACGCGTCAGGCGCTCGCGTCCTTCTTTCGTGGGGATGGAAAGGATAGCTCGTGCGTGACCGGCGGTGATTTTCTCCTCAAACAGCAATTGCTGTGCTTCCTCGGGAAGCTCCAGCAAACGCAAGGCATTCGCAACCGTGGAACGACCCTTCGACATCGCCTGAGCAACCTCGGCCTGCGTCATGTTCAAGCGCTCCATCATACGGCGATAGCCGTACGCTTCCTCAATGGGATTAAGATCAGAACGCTGGATGTTTTCGATAAGCGCAAGCTCCAGAGCCTTATCATCGTTAGCTTCTTTAACTCGAATAGGCACTTGCCGCAAACCTGCCAGCTTCGATGCCTGCCAACGACGCTCGCCGGCAATGATCTGATACGTGCCATCCTCAAGCGGACGCACCAGAATCGGCTGCAAAAGCCCGTCTTTTTGGATAGAAGCGGAAAGCTCCTCCAGCTCCTCGCGCTTAAAATTCGTACGAGGCTGATCGGGGTTAGGGGCAATCGCGTTGATATCCACTTCATTCACTTCGCGAGATTGCGCATCACCGTCGTTTTGCGCAGCAGAAGAAGACGCTACCGTGCGCTCAACCGCTTCCTGAACAGCAGGACGCGCAGCACGCTGAGCAACCCCCATGATGGTGACCTCAACGCCATTTTCGACGATCGACTCAGGCTCCTGCTCCTCATAGGAAGAGGAGGAAACAGCTTCGCGAGCCGTCCGAGGCTCAGGCGATTTTTGCGCGGGAACGGTCTCACGAATCACTTCGCGCTCAGGCTGAGGTTTCGACTGAGACTGCTGCGATTGCTCTGCCTCCACGCGCACACGTTGCGACTCCTCCTGGGGAATAGCCTCCTCATAGGCACCGCCCAACAACGAGTTCAGACCACGACCAAGACCACCACGACCATTCCTAGCCACGGGCAATCACTTCCTTAGCAAGACTCATGTACGACTGGGCACCTTTGCCCGAAGGGTCGTACAGGGTTATCGGTTGACCGAAGCTAGGAGCCTCGGAAAGCTTTACGGTACGGGGAATCAGCGTTTCGAACACCAATCGCCCAAAATAGCTGCGCACTTCCTCGACCACTTGGCGGGACAGCGTGGTTCGACCGTCGTACATGGTCATAAGCACGCCGTAGATATCCAGCGTAGGATTCAGGCGAGTTTTGACACGTTTCATCGAATCAAGGAGTTTTGTCACACCTTCCAATGCATAGAACTCGCATTGGATGGGGATAAGCAGCTTATCGGCGGCAACCAAGGCGTTAACCGTCAGCAGACCCAGAGAAGGGGGGCAGTCGATAAAGATGTAATCATATTTACCACGAAGAGTTCCGATGGCATCCTTAAGGCGATTCTCGCGCGCCATCTCGGAAACCAGCTCGACCTCAGCACCGGCAAGGTTGATGGTCGCCGGAACCAGGTCCAAGCCCTCGCACACATCGGGGATGATAACTTCTTCGACGGGAACATCGTTGAGCAACACGTCATAGATGCAATTCTGCACCTGGCTCTTCTCAACACCTAGACCGCTCGAAGAATTACCCTGAGGATCAAGATCGACGAGAAGCACCTGCTTGCCCATCTCACCAAGCGCGGCGGAAAGGTTGATTGCAGTAGTGGACTTGCCTACGCCGCCCTTCTGATTGATGATCGCCATGATCTTCGTCTGGCCGACCACATGCTTCACCGGCTTCTTATCGCGGTAGGAGCGAATGGGTGTAGGCTCGATCTCGGGGCGAGATTCAGTAGGCTGCGGTTCAGGCTCAGACGAGCTATGAGGATCGCGCTCGACCACTTCGATGTGCTCGATGGCTATCTCATCCTCAACGGTATCTTCCTGTACGCGTTGTTCCTGCTGAACCGGCTCAGCTTGCTTTTTATCTTTCCTGAGGCCGTCGAAAAATCCCACAGGAACCCCCTTTCATGGTTTCAGACGCTAGTATACCGTGTTTCGTTTCACGCGTATAAAACCCCAACCCACAATGGGGACTTTTGAACGGAAATCAACGAAACCTCGATAAGAAAAAAGCCGCCCCTACAATATCGGGAACGGCTTATATCGCTACAGCGGCTTTTTCTGAGCCAAACCAGTTCTGCGAGGCAGCTTCAGCTTCGGCTTAGCAACCTTCTCATAGCACAGGATCCTGCGAGAGTAATCATCAAGCTCGTAGGTCTGATCATCGACCAGTTCCATGCCAACCTGTTTGCCGACGACGCGAGCGTGATCAAGCTCATCCTGTTCGACAAGGGCTTTGAAGCAGATAAGACGGCCACCCATCTTCAGCAGCGGGGAAGAGAGCTCCAGCAGAACGGAAAGCTTCGACAGCGCTCGGGCACTAATCGCAGCAAATTCCCCAGCCTGCTCGCGACCGAGATCTTCGATACGGCCAGCATATGTGGATACGTTGTCAAGCCCCAGCTCCTCAATGAAGCCATCAAGGATTTGAACCTTCTTCTGAACGGAATCGACTAGCAACGTAGGCCTATCGGTTTCAATGGCAAGTGGAATACCAGGATAGCCTGCACCCGTTCCAATATCGGCGTAGCGGCCTTCGGGGCAAGCATTCAGAGCATCAAGACCAAGCAGGGAATCCTGCACATGGAGCACCATGCCATCTTCCCAAGAAGAGATGCGCGTGATGTTCGTGGTCTTGTTGGCTTCGATAACCAACTCCAAATGTCGCTTGAGCAAGTCCTCGTGCATGAACCGTTCCTTCTATCCTGTTGTTTCACGTGAAACATATTTTAGCCCTTCATGCAGCATATTGGACTCCAAGGATATGAACCCCTTGAAAAACAAAGAGGCCGCATCCGAAGATACGGCCTGGTAGGTTCCTAAAGTATCAACCAAGAGCCAAATAGAAGCAACTGCCTAGAGCGGAACAACTACAACGTGGCGCGCGGAACCCTCTCCCTCAGATGCCGTCTCGACGCGCTCGTCGTCGCGAAGCGCGATATGCACGATGCGGCGCTCATACGGAGTCATGGGGCGAAGCTTCACGCTGCGATGCTGCTTGGCAGCCTTTGCGGCGACGTTACGAGCAATGGACTCGAGCTTCTCTCGCTGACGATTCTTGTAACCCTCAACATCGACGATAACGGGATAACGAAAGCCCATAGTGCGAACGGTAATGGCAGACACCAGGAACTGCAACGCATCAAGGGTCTTACCATGACGGCCGATGAGGACAGCCAGGTCATCACCGGTGATATCGAGGATAAGCTCGCCTTCATCGCCTTCGTACTCGTCAATGGTAACCTCACCGACATCGAAGTGCTTCAGGATGTCCTGAATAGTTGCGATGGCGGTATCCGCGATGCGATCAAGATCCTCGTCGCTGATGCCGTCTTGTTCGACCTGGGCGTCTTGAGCCTCTTCTGCGGTCAATTCCACGTTCTCTTCTTCTGCCATTTGCAGCTCCTTAGAACTAAAAACCACAGTGCGCGGTGTTTCACGTGAAACACCGCGCACCATTACGCAAAATTGATTAAGCGTGCTTTTTTGAGGTGTCCTTCTTCTTCGGACGCGGCTTCTTAGCCTTGCGGGTAACGTCGACCTCGATCGGCTTCACCTCGATGGTCTCCTCCTTCTCCGCATCACGCTTCTTCATGAGGCGCATGGAGATCTGCTGCTGGCACACACCGATAATGGAGGAAACGCCCCAGAACAGAAGAACACCAGCGGGGGAGCTCCAGCTGATCCACAGCATGAACAAGCTCATGACGCCAGCCATGATCATGGTCTGATTGCGCTGCGGGTTATCCTTCTGCCCCATCTGCATCAAGACCATGGGCAGGAACGTAGCGCCAGCGAACACGATCATGAGGATGAGGTACGGAAGGAACGTGCCGAAGCCGCCGGCAACCGCACCAGACGGCGTCATAACCAGGTTGGGAACCAGGTTGAAGAACTGGTAGCCCTCATCGGAACCCAGATAGTTCGGCATCTCGCGCAGCACCTGGAACAGAGCGATGAAGATAGGCATCTGCAGGAGCATGGGGAGGCAGCCGGCCAAGGGGTTGAACTTGGCGTCAGCGTAAAGCTTCTGCATCTCCTCTTGCATACGCTGCGGGTCGTTGGCGTACTTCGTCTGAATCTCCTGCATCAGAGGCTGAACCTTCTGCATCTGATAAGAAGACTTCGTCTGCTTATGCATCAATGGGGAGATAAGCACACGGAAGATGATGGTCACGATGATGATGGCCAAGCCCCAGTCTTGGCAGAAGCCAAAGAAGAATTGGATGATGTCGAATATCCAGTTCTTGAATACTTCCCACATACTATGGTTTTCCTTCCTTTAACCGACAAAAAGCCGCCGGCTGAAGCCCCGCCCTTACGGAACGGGATCGTAGCCGTGCGGCCCTCCAGGTCGACACCGTAGAATACGTTTTACCGTCAGCCTTAAGCCCTTTGCGAAACCGTAGCGTTGAAACGCGATAAGCCCGTATTCCGAGCACGTCGGGGTAAAACGGCAGCACGACGGGAACATAGGCGAGATCGCCGCCCTATAAAAGGTAATGAGAAACATAGCCACCTTGCACGGTATGCTTCCTAAACCTTTCTTCATTCCAATCAGACCCTACCGAATTCCAGGGCGTTTCAGCGCTTCGTCGCATGTTTCGAGCACTTTACTATACTTAGCGCGGCAAATACCCGACTTCGCGAGAAATATCACATCGAGATTCGGGAATGGGCCGCCCAGCTCATGGCAAATGGCTCTCATTCGGCGTTTTGCGCTATTACGCCATACAGCGTTACCGGACTTTTTTCCTGCAATAAAAGCAACACGACCGTGAAGGCCGTGCTGCTTCGCTGGTAACACTATGAGCGTAAGGTACGGTGTACGCAGGCGCTTTCCGCTAGAGAACAGATCGGAGATGTCCGCTTTGGACTTGATAGTCTCCAATCGAATACTCTTTACACGCAGAGACGCTTACGACCCTTAGCACGGCGAGCAGCCAGAACCTTGCGGCCGCCCTTGGTTGCCATGCGGGCACGGAAGCCGTGGCACTTGGCACGCTTACGAGTGTTAGGTTGATAGGTGCGCTTCATATCGTTTCCCTTTCATGGTTTAGAGCAACTTGTTGAGTATAACCGGAACAGCCCGACTGTCAAAAGGTTTTTACCTATATATGCCAACCGATGCACAAGATACCCACATTATGAAAGCCCACCTGCGAAAACACGAAGTTTTCCACAACATTGCCAGTGCTCCGTAAAACGTTGTTTTCAACAATTCATTGGGGGATCGAAAATACGGGTCGCAACATCTAGTGGAGACGTCTTTCCAGCGATTCGAACGCACCGGTATGAGAAAAAATCGAAAAGGGAATCCCCCTCCTTATGTTGGCTGGGGCGCCAAATCCTCTTCATCTAACGAAGGCGCTTTCGGCAACCCGAGGGAGATTGCGCGAGAAGCACGCTCCACCGACCCCGGCAGCACCTGTCCTCAACACATGAAGGGATATCGGCGGAAAACCGAGGCGGGTAATGAAACGACGCTCAAAGAAAACGGACCTTACAGCCGATCGATGCCTGCAAAAAGAAGGAAACACGCCCCGAAACCCGCAACGAAGGGCTGGAAAAACATGTCTCTCCTCATCGAGCGATTCCGGCGATTGTGGAAAACGTTGAAAACTTGGAATTCATTCGAAAATCGCGGTGGAAAAATATCGAAACGCGCGGTTTCCAATTACTCAAAACTGTAAGCAGGCAAGCGATTGACCAGGCAATTAAGCATGCGCATGGTTTTCAACACGCTTCTGAGCAGGCATTTTCCGTTCTTTATGGCACCATCAGGATATTTTTCGTTGGAACGCACAACTGACCTGGTGTTTTCCGAACCCTGCAGCAAAATCCTCTCACCAGTTGAAAAAAGCCGTCGAAACTTGTCGGAAGAACCCGGAATTTCAACAATGTCGAAAGCCTTTACACCTCCGTTTTTCACACTTATTCGAGTTTTCATTCCAGTTTTCAACAATCTTTGAATAGAAAGTGGAAAACGAAGGAAACAATGAGTTCATCGTTGTGAAAAACTTTCAATCGATAGTGGTTTTTCCACATTCGATTCCGGAATTTGCCCAGTTGAATGGAATTCAACGGGAAAAGAGGGTACACTTTTCAAGGATTTTTCCCGAAAATGTGTAAAACTTTGGAAAACGACGAATGTGGAAAGCGGTAAAAGCGCAGATGAGCGAGCAAGAACAGCATCAGGAATCGCCTGAAAACAACGATGATGAGGGTTTCGACTTCACTCACGTGAATTCGGTTGCACGCATCGCCCTATACGACAACTTGCTGAGCGCGCCGCGTGTCACCGAAATCCAACCCGCTCCCACCGGCGAATTCATCGAAAGCCTGGCAACAAACGTATACCAGCAATCGCAGGCGGCAGGCGGCACCATTCCCTATACGGTTATCCGCGAGGTTTCGGAGAACTTCATACACGCACGATTCCAGGAAGCCACGGTATCCATCCTCGATCACGGCTGCACCATCCGTTTCGCAGACCAGGGGCCGGGCATCGCTTGCAAAGACCGTGCGCAACTGCCCGGATTCACCTCCGCCATCGAGCCCATGAAAAGCTATATCCGCGGCGTAGGATCGGGCCTCCCCATCGTGAAGGAATACCTCGATTTCACCCACGGAACCATCAGCATCGAGGACAACCTCGGCACCGGATCGGTGGTCACCATCAGCGCCAACGGCAGCAATCCTCAGCTCCCCAAGGAACTGGAGATCGACCACGTCGAGGAAGACGAGGACGCAGAGCATCCCGAACCCACAGTGACGCGCTATCGAATCGCCGAGGAGGATCACGAACCCGCATACAACGCCCAGCCCGCATACGCTCAGCCTTCGGCTCAATACGCACCGGGGTTTGCGGCCCAGCCGCCTATGCAGGCATATCAGCAGGCTCCGCAGATGGCATACGCAGCCCCTCAGCAGTTCGCTCAGCCCGGATATGCGTCAACTGCTCAGCAGGGCTACATGCAAGCACCTATCCAGCAACCGATGGGCTATCCCTACGGCCAGCAACTGCAGCAGCAACCGCAGATCCAACCCGCGCCGGTGGATGCACAGCCGATCATCGCGTCACTATCCCAGCGCGAGAAGGACTTCCTCGTCATCTACCTGAAAGAAGGGGTGCTGGGTGTATCGGACGTGGTCAAACTGACCGGAGCAGCGCAATCAAGTGTGCATAACACGCTGAAAAAGCTGGAAGGTATCGGCCTTTTGAAAATGTCCGGCAAAAAGCGCATGCTCACGAACCTGGGCATCCAGGTTGCACAGCTGCTGTAAAACACGGCGACTATCAGTTTTCAACAAACCGAAACCGCGCAAGGTGAACACTCCCGAGCGCGCATGATCAAAGGCCTGCTTATGAACACGGAAGAAATCAATCAGCTATGGGCGGAGGTATGCAGCCGCGTTAAAAGCTATGAGGGAATCATAGGCCCCCAGGTGGATGCGCTGTTCAGCCAGTTATTTCCCCAGGCCGCAAGCGACGGGTTCATGATGCTGACCGCTAATACGGAATTCATCAAGAACTTCATCGAGCGCCATTACATCGACTACATCAAGCGCGCCCTCGAAGAGATTCGCGGGGTGCCTTTCGACGTGCTCATCGGCATCGACGAATCGCAGGCTCCTGCACCGCAAGCTGCACCGGCTCCGGCAGCCGCACCCGCTCCGACCGCAGCGCCGGCGGCAGCAGCGCCGGCCGCAGCCCCCGCGCCCACACCGCAAATGACAGCGCAAACCACCGCTACGGCAGCAGCCGATCCCGTCGCCGCACAACAAGCAACAGTCCCTGCAACAGCAACGATGCCGGCAACCGAAGCGCCGCCCGCGATGCCTGCTCAAATTACAACGCAGCCCAACCCCGGCCAGCCGGCAGCCCCGGCGCCCGTCTCCATTGCAGCACCGGCTACCGCAATGGAGCAGCAAGTCGCCGCTGCCCCCGTTGCTGCTCCCGCAAGCGCACCGGGGCAACAAGCTGCTCCGACACCTGTTGCTCCCAACCCGGAAGATCCCGCCCTGCAGGCCATCTCGACCGATAGCGGCGAGACCGGTCAACCTGCGCCGAACAACTCCGTCACCTCAACGCTCACGTTCGAGAACTTCGTCATCGGCGACTCGAACCGCATGGCGTATTCCATGGCCGTCTCCGTTGCCGAAACCCCGGGTAAACCGCATCTGAACCCGTTGTTCATCTACGGAAGATCGGGCCTGGGCAAGACGCATCTGCTTCGGGCCATACAGAACTACATCAACAGCAACATGCCCAACCTGCAGGTCGTCTACAAAGACTCGAACGAACTGCTCGAGGACTACATGGACGCATCAGCGGCGCACGACACGGAGAAGTCCAGCTACAAGAATTTCAAGATGTACTATGAGGAGGCAGACGTCCTCCTCGTCGACGACGTCCAGCAACTGCAGGGCAAGAAGCAGACGCTCGACATCATGTTCCAGATATTCAACAAGCTGACAAGCCAAGGCAAACAAGTCGTGCTCTCCGCCGACCGCGCGCCGAAGAACATCGACATCGACGAACGCTACAAGACGCGCTTCAACTCCGGCGGAACGTTCGACATTCAGCCGCCCGAGATCGAGACCAAGCTGAGCATCGTCAAAAGCTTCATCCGCGAATACGAGGATATGGAGCAATCCGGGCCTATCAACATGCCCGAAGATGTACAGATATGCATCGCCGAGAGTTCAGGATCGAACATCCGAGAGCTGAAAAGCGCGGTAACCAACGTCATCGTCAAGATGAAATGCGGGGAAGGCTCGGATATCACCGTAGCCGACGTGCGCAAACTGCTGGAGAACCACTTCTCAGGCGGCCCCAGCAAAAGACTCACCGCAGACGACATCCTGAAGGTGACGGAGGACTTCTTCAAGGTCAGTCACACCGACATCGTGGGAAAAAAGAGGACGCGCAACATCGCCCACGCACGCCAAACCGCCATTTACTTGTGCCGACAACTGCTCGACATCCCCTATGGGGACATTGGGAAGAAGTTCAACAGGGACCACTCGACCATCATGTATTCGGTGGGCAACATTGAGGCGAAGATGAAGGAGAACCGCGTAGCCCGCGAGGAGATGGAAGCGCTCAGGCAGATCATTCGCGAGCTATAACGCAACACCATCGAGAAAAATGCAATGTTTCACGTGAAACAACAAGGTTGACCAGGCACTTTAAAGGATTCGGGAAAACATGGGGATAAACATCGTAAAACATGGCAAAAACCATCGAACTCAAGGGGAAAGATAATGTAGTCAATAATCGCGGTGGATGGAGGGAACAGGCAACCCACATTCGAAGTTTAATTACTTTTCAAGGATGACATGGAGTTTTGCGAGTTCTCAACATTTCCACCGCGCTTATTATTACTACTATTCAAAAACCTATTATTAAAAGAAAAGCATTGAAGATAAATAGCAACGTTGCATGAACCATCTATCATGGAGCAACGTCTTACGTAAAAGGAAAGAGGAGCCAGTGAAATTCAGCATCAACCAATCGGAACTGCAGGATGCGCTCGCCGTTGTGCTCAAGGGCATTGCCACCCGTTCCACGCTGCCCATTCTTTCGGGTATCTATCTTGATGCCCATAACGCCAACCTGACGCTGCAGGCAACCGACTTGGAGCTGTCCATTCAATTCACCATCCCTGCCTTGGTGGAAGAGGAGGGCCGCTCGGTATTTCCCGGCAAGCTGTTCTTCGACATCGTGAAGAACCTGCCCGATGCTGCCGTGCATGTTGAAACGGGCGAGGATTCCGCCGTCATCACGTGCGACGCCTCTTCGTTCTCCATCAAGACGTTGGATGCCGAGGACTTCCCGGGATTCCCTCATGTTGATACCCAGCAGGCTATCTCCATCCCGTTCTCCCAGTTCTCGTCCATGGTCAAGCGCGTGGCACGCGTGGTTTCCAAGGACGAGAGCCGCGCCATCCTCACCGGCGTGCTCATCACGTTCGAGGGCGAAACGCTGAAGATGGTCGCAACCGACTCCTATCGCCTCGCCATCACCGAGGCTCAGCTTGGCGAGCCTGCAGCCGAGGGCTTCCAGGCCGTTATCTCCGGCTCGTTCCTGCAGGAGCTTGCCTCCCTGACGCGTACGGACGACCCGCTGACCATCGCCTTGGCGGAGAACCAGATCGTGGTGACCTATCACGACACCGTGTTCATCAACCGTCGCATCGAGGGTAATTTCCCGAACTATCGTCAGCTGCTGCCCGATTCCTACGCGACGCGCGTTCGCCTCAACGTAAGCCACCTTGTCTCCGGCGTGAAGCGTACGTCGATTCTGGGTCAGCAAAGCTCGCCGGTGAAGTTCGCCATCGATGTGGAAAGCCAGACCGTGCAGCTTTCCGCCGCCGCCCAGGATGTGGGCAGCGCCCAGGAAACGCTGGCGTGCCAGGGCGAGGGCGAGAACGTCGAGATCGCCTTCAACTACGCGTACGTGCTCGACGGTTTGGGTTCGGTGAACACCGACGACGTGTTCCTGGAGGTCCAGTCGGGTATGAAACCGGGCATCTTCAAAGCCGGCGAAGGCGAGAACTTCCTGTACCTGGTCATGCCTGTGCGCATTTCCTAACAACGAAGGCGTTGCATGAGCCTTCGCATCAAAGACATTTCGTTCGATGATTTTCGCAGCTATGAGCATTTCCATTTGGGCGGTATCGGGCCCCTGACCGTGCTGGTGGGGCCCAATGCCGTCGGCAAAACCAACGTCGTGGAAGGGATTCAGCTGCTTACGGCGCAAACGTCGTTCAGGAATCCCACCGGAGTGCAGCTTGTGCGCGATGGCGCCGATTTTGCGCGCCTGCATGCAACCGCCGCTGACGAGAAAAGGTTGCTGGAGCTGGGCCTGACGATCGAGGCGGGGAAACGCCGGTTCACCCTCAACGGCAAGCAAAAGCGTACGGCGGACCTGAAGGGAGTCATCCCCTCGGTCACGTTCACCCCTGACGATCTAAACCTGGCGAAGGGTTCGGGTGCTACCCGCCGCAACGCGCTCGACTCCGTGGGATCGCAACTTTCGCGCAACCATTACCTGATACGCCGGGACTTCGATAAGGTGCTGCGTCATAAGAACTCGCTGCTAAAAGACGAAGCATCGCCGCTTTTGCTGGAAAGTTTGAACGACTTGATGGTCACCTGCGGTGCTCAGCTGGTGTGCTATCGGGCGGCCCTGTTCGGCAAGCTGGCGGCGTCCATGGCAAGCTATTATGCCGAAATCGTGGGGAATCGGGAAACGCTGTCGGCCCGTTATGCGCCGTCGTGGCTTGCCGAGGGCGAATGGCTCGATGCCGGCGAAACGCTCGATCGCGACGAGGCTCGCGAACGCTTCGCCGCAGCTCTTGCAGCGTCGATGGCGCAGGAGCGTGCCCGCCATCGTGCGCTGGTGGGACCTCACGCCGACCGCATCGAGTTCTTCGTCGAAGGGCGCCCGGTGGGCGTGTACGGAAGCCAGGGCCAGCAGCGCTCGGCGGTGCTGGCGTTCAAACTGGCGGAAGTCACGCTTATTTGCGATCTTCTGGGCCAGCAGCCGGTGCTGCTGCTCGATGACGTGATGAGCGAGCTCGATGAGCAGCGCCGCCGCGCGCTGGTGAAGTTCGTCTCAGGGGATATCCAAACGTTTATAACCACGGCGAACCTGGCGTATTTCGACGAGGATCTGCTCGCAGCGGCCCGCGTCGTGCGCTTGCCCCTTGAGCGGAAGGACGGTGAATGATGGCCGATCTCGGCAGCGGGCTGCAGCAATTGCTGCGAAGTCTCGGCGCCTCCGGCGCGCAGGCGGCGCGTTCCCAGCGCGTTGCGGAGGTGCACGTGCGCTGGAAGTGCGCGGTGGAGGCCGTGTATCGCGATTCGGCGCCGCTCGTGCTCGACCATACCAACGGTGTGTACATCATGAAGCCCGAGCAGGCCAATGACCCCATGGCAGCGCGCGTGCCCGCAGGCAAGACCCTGCTCGTGGTGTATTGCGATGATGCCATGATCCGCTCGGATATCGATGCCCGCCAGGAGATGCTGAAGATCCGCCTCAACGAGCAGGGCGAGCATGTGGCCCTATTCTCCATCAAGCCCGCCCGCTTCGATATGAAGGCCCGCCACCCGTTTCGCGAGGAGGCTGCGCGCGCTGCGCAGCAGGCGGCCCAGGCCTCGCGCACCCCGGAGCCGCTTATCAGCTCCGAGGCCGCGGCCCGTTTGCGCGAGCAGGCCGCCTGCGTTGAGGACAAGCGTCTCAGAGAATCAATTTTGAAAGCCTTGGAGGCAAGCGAAAAGCCGGGAAACTCAAAAAACGGCAAAAGTGGTCTTTAGAGCGAAAATCATGCCTTAGAAGGCATCTGAAGGCCTGTAAAGGGCGTGGAGAGACCCGGTGCCAAGACTCGTTGTGGTAGAATTAATAGGTTCCAGAACCATCCGGAATCGAAACATTCAATACTAGAGGAGCGTGTCAGTGGCAGCAAAACCTGATCATTACGACGGCTCGGACATTCAGGTCCTCGAGGGCCTTGAACCCGTTCGCAAGCGTCCTGGCATGTATATCGGCTCCACGGGCCCGCGCGGTCTCCACCACCTGGTTTACGAGGTCGTGGACAACGCGGTCGACGAGGCTTTGGCCGGTTACTGCAGCCATATCGAGGTGACCATTCACCCCGACAACTCCATCACCGTCTCCGACGACGGACGCGGCATCCCGGTCGATGAGCATCCCAAGGAGAAGATCCCCACGGTCGAGGTCGTCCTGACCGTTCTGCACGCCGGCGGCAAGTTCGGCGGCGAGGGGTACAAGGTGTCCGGCGGCCTGCACGGCGTGGGCGTGTCGGTTGTGAACGCGCTGTCCACGCGTGTGCAGGTGAACGTGCGCCGCGACGGCAAGGAATACCAGATCGCCTTCGAACAGGGAAAAACCTGCGAGAAGCTGCACGAGGTGGGCACCTCCGATCATACCGGCACCACGGTCACCTTCTGGCCCGACCCCGAGATCTTCACCGAGACCACCATCTACGATTACAGCGTGCTTGCGGCGCGCTTCCGTGAGATGGCGTTCCTGAACAAGGGTCTGAAGATCACGCTGACCGACGAGCGCGCAAACCCGAGCCTCATCGTGTCGGATGCCTCGCCCGAACCGCATAGCGATGTATTCCAGTACGAAGGCGGCATCATCGACTTCGTGACCTATCTTAACGAGGGCCGCGAAACGCTGAACAAGCCCATCTACTTCGAGGCCGAAAGCGCCGACGGCGCGGTCGAGGTGGCCATGCAGTGGTCCACGTCGTTCTCCGCGAACTCCGTCATGGCGTTCGCCAACAACATCAACACGCACGAGGGCGGCACGCACCTCGACGGCTTCAAGCAAGCCGTTACGCGCACCATCAACGAGTACGCGCGCAGCAAGGGCATCTTGAAGGAGAAGGACAACAACCTCTCCGGCGACGACACTCGCGAGGGTTTGGCCGCCGTCATCTCCGTGAAGTTGCATGACCCGCAGTTCGAGGGCCAGACGAAGACGAAGCTCGGCAATTCCGAGATCCGCCCGCTCGTCCAGAACGCCGTCACGCAGGGTTTGGCCGAGTACCTGGAGGAGAACCCCGCGCCGGCCAAGCGCATCATCGGCAAGGCAACGCAGGCCCTGAAGGCCCGCGAGGCCGCCCGCAAGGCTCGCGAGATGACGCGCCGCAAGGGCGTGCTCGACTCGTTCGCCCTGCCGGGCAAGCTGGCGGACTGCTCGTCCAAAAAGCCCGAAGAGTCCGAAATCTTCATTGTAGAGGGCGATTCCGCAGGTGGCAGCGCCAAGCAGGCGCGCGACCGCAAGACGCAGGCCATCCTGCCGCTGCGCGGCAAGATCCTGAACGTCGAGCGCGCCGGCCTGCATCGCGCCCTTTCCAGCGACACCATCAGCTCGCTCATCACGGCCATCGGCACGAACATCGGCGAGGACTTCGACGCCGACCAGGCGCGTTATCACCGCATCATCATCATGACCGACGCCGATGTCGACGGCGCGCACATCCGCATCCTGCTGCTGACGTTCTTCTATCGCTACATGCCCGAGCTCATCAACCGCGGCTATGTCTACATCGCATGCCCGCCCATTTTCGGCGTGAAGAAGAAGAACACCCGCTCCACGAAGATCGAGCGCTATATCTACGACGAGAACAGCCTGAGCCGCGAGCTCGAGGAAATGGGCGGTTCCGAGAAGTTCGACGTGCAGCGCTACAAGGGCCTGGGCGAGATGGACCCCGAGCAGCTGTGGGAAACCACCATGGAGCCTGCTACCCGCACGCTTCTGCAGGTGAGCATCGACGATGCCGCCGAGGCCGAGCGCACGGTCAGCGAGCTTATGGGCGATCAGGTCGAGCCGCGCAAGGAGTTCATCCAGAAGCACGCCCGCGACGTTAGATTCTTGGACATCTAGGAGAATTGAATGGCAGATAACACTGACAACCGCGATGGTCAGGGCGGCGAGGAGCTTCCCGACGACCTGAAGCGCTTGGTCGATGCCGCCGAGGAAGACGCGACGGACGCCGGCGAGCAGGACGTCGAGCAGCCCGAGCCCGGCCATACGGTAACGTCGGGCCCGGTGTCCGAAGAGGACAAGGCCCGTTCGCTTATCGACATGTCCACCGTCGCCAACCCCCACGGCTCCATCATCGAGGATGCAAACGGCGGCGAAGGCACCACCGTTCGTGCGGCGTATCTGGGCAAGGAGATGGCTTCTTCGTTCCTGGAGTATTCCATGAGCGTCATCGTCAGCCGCGCTCTGCCCGATGTGCGCGACGGCCTGAAGCCGGTCCATCGCCGCATCCTGTACGCCATGAACGAGTCCGGCTATACGCCGAACCGTCCTCATATGAAGTCGGCCCGTACCGTCGGCGACGTTATCGGCAAGTATCACCCCCATGGTGACTTCGCCGTGTACGACACCATGGTGCGCTTGGCCCAGCCGTTCAGCATGCGCGTTCCGCTTATCGACGGCCATGGCAACTTCGGCTCCATCGACGGCGACTCGGCAGCAGCAATGCGTTACACCGAGGCGCGTCTGGGCAAGGCGGCCATGGAGTTGTTGCGCGACCTCGACAAGGAAACGGTCGACTTCCAGCCCAACTACGACGAAAGCCTGGAAGAGCCCACGGTCCTGCCCGCGCGCTTCCCCAGCTTGCTGGTTAACGGCTCCAACGGCATCGCCGTCGGCATGGCGACCAACATCCCGCCGCATAACCTCGGCGAGACCATCGACGCCACGTGCATGATGCTCGACAACCCCGAGGTCTCCACCGCCGAGCTCATGACTGCCCTTCCCGGCCCGGATTTCCCGACCGGCGGCATCATCATGGGCAAGAAGGGCATCCTGGATGCCTATGAGACGGGCCGCGGCAGCCTTACCGTGCGCGCGAAGTGCAAGATCGAAGAGGGCAAGAACGGCAAAAACTCCATCGTGGTCACGGAGATCCCGTACCAGGTGAACCGTCAGCGCCTGCTTGAGAAGCTCGGCGAGCTGGTTCGCGAAAAGAAGCTTCCCGAGATCTCGAACATCCACGACGGCGCCGACCGCCACGGCATCGACATCATCATCGAGCTGAAGAAGGACGCCATTCCGCAGGTGGTGCTCAACAAGCTGTATAAGCACACGCAGCTGCAAGTGGGCTTCGGCGTCATCATGCTGGCGCTCGTCGACGGTGTGCCCCGCGTGCTCTCCCTGAAGGAGACGCTGCACTACTACATCGCCCATCAGGAAGACGTCATCGTGCGTCGTACGCGCTACGAGCTCTCCAAAGCCGAGGAGCGCGCCCATATTCTGGAAGGCTATGTGGTTGCACTCGACCACATCGACGAGGTCATCAGCATCATCCGCTCCTCGCAAACCGACAAGGAGGCGGCGGCTCGACTGACCGAGCGCTTCGGCCTTACCGACAAGCAGACCACGGCCATCCTGGAGATGCGTCTGCGCCGCCTGACCGGTTTAGAGCGCGAGAAGATCCAGTCCGAGTTGGAAGAGCTGCGCGAGAAGATCGCGTATTACAACCGCGTGCTCTCCGACCCTCAGCTGGTGCGCGACATCATCAAGGAGGAGCTGCAGGAGATCAAGAAGAAATTCGACACCCCCCGCAGAACGCAGCTCTCCGATGCTGCCAAGGATCTCGACGTCGAAGACCTCATCGCTGAGGAGAGTATGGTGGTCACGGTCACGAAGGCCGGCTACGTCAAGCGCCTACCCGTTGCCACGTACCGTCAGCAGAAGCGCGGCGGCAAGGGCATGCAGGCGGTGAACTTGAAGGATAACGACTACGTCGAGCACCTGTTCGTCGCGTCCACGCACTCCTTCATGCTGTTCTTCTCCACGAAGGGCAAGGTGTACCGCCTGAAGGTCTACGAGCTGCCCGAGGCATCCCGTCATGCGCGCGGCACGGCCATCGTGAACCTGTTGCCGCTCGAGAAGGGTGAGACCATCAGCGCCGTCATCGCGACGAAGGACTTCCCGACCGACGAGTACCTTATGTTCGCCACCGAGTACGGCATGGTGAAGAAGACGTCCATGGAGCAGTACGACCGTACGCGCCGTGACGGCCTTATCGCCATCAACCTCAAGGACGGCGACCGCCTTATCAGCGTGCGCCGCGTGGCTCAGGGTGAGAACGTCATCATGGTGTCGTCCGCCGGCAAGGCCATCATGTGGCCCGAGGACGAAGTGCGCGCCATGGGCCGCGGCACCATGGGCGTGCGCGGCATGAACGCGCCGGCCGATGCCAAGGTGCTCGGCATGGAGATCGCTCGCCCCGAGACCGATTTGTTCGTCATCACCGAGAAGGGCTACGGCAAGCGTACGCCCATCTCCGAGTATCCGTCGCATCATCGCGGCGGTCAGGGCGTCTTCACCATCACCATGACGGAGAAGAAGGGCTTATTGGCCGCTATGAAGATCGTCGGTGCCGACGATGAGATCATGATCATGTCCGAGGAGGGCGTCGTGGTGCGCACCCCCGTCGAGGGCATCTCCGAGCTCGGCCGCTCCACGCAGGGCGTCCGTGTTATGAACGTTGCCGAGGACGATCGCGTGACCGCCGTCGCCATCGCCGCCCACGGCAAGAAGAAACACGCCGCAAATGCCGATGGCGCCGAAGAGCTGGATGAGTCGTCCATCGACGAGATGGAAGAGTAGCCAGCTTCAGGCATACGCAAACAATAGGGAAAGCCGCTCCGCAAGGGGCGGCTTTCCTGTTGCATGGGCACGTTGCTGGCAGCATGAGATGTTTCACGTGAAACATCTCAGTGGGAGGGTGCGGTTTGGCCGGATGATCACGTGGAATGTCGGTCTGAGGGTATGGTGGTCGCTGCAGTGCTACGAGAAGTCCTTTGGGTCGAGGTCCTCCAGGAAAGAACGGAACTTCTCAAGCTCCAATTCGGAGGACTCGTCCTCGATGGGCTTTCGAACGATGTAGGGGTAAGAAGCGCGCTCTAGGACGTCCTCGTTGATATAGAGCGGGGCATCTTCGCGCAAAGCAAGGGACAGAGCGTCACTTGGGCGGGCGTCCAGCTCGATGAGCCTCCCGTGTTGGCTCAGCGTGAGCTTCGCGAAAAACAGCGATCCTTTCACCTTGTCGATAAGGACGTGGTCGACGCTTGCATCAAGGTTGGTGAGGGCGTCGAGCAGCAGGTCGTGCGTCGTGGGGCGTGCAACCTTGGTATGCGTGATGGCCAAGTGCAGCTGAGCCGCTTCGGCGGCGCCCACCATAATGGGCACGATGCGCGATACGCCACGCACGGGGCTCTCCTCGATAGGCTGCAGCACAAGGATGGAAGGACCTGGTGCGCTTCCGATAATGATCTTTTGCACGGCGATGGGAACCAAGCCTGCTCCTAACTATAAGCGATTCACTCATATATAATATCGAGCCCTTCAGACCCCTCTTTATATGGGATTATACGCGTGATTAAGGCCCTGACCTGCGGTTTCTTCTGTAAAACAGCGGTTGGAAATAATTTTTCAAAAAGTTGAAAATTCTTCTTGACCATTCTTGGAAGACCAGGTTATAATAGACGAGCACTTTTCGAAGGGGCCCGTAGCTCAGTTGGTTAGAGCGCACGCCTGATAAGCGTGAGGTCGCTGGTTCAAATCCATTCGGGCCCACCAGTATTTGCGATAAACGCTCCACCGTGAGCCGAGTTTGCCGGTGGAGCGTTTATTATTGTAAAGTGCGAGTTGGGGGTTTAGCTCAGCTGGGAGAGCGCGGGCTTTGCAAGCCTGAGGTCAGGGGTTCGATCCCCCTAACCTCCACCATTTAAGATTATTTGCAGGTCCGGAAACGGGCCTGCATTTTTTTACCCGCAGGTCCGGAAACGGGCCTGCTTTCGTATCGAGGTAGGAAACGGTCGAGCTGATAAGCGAGGTGTCATGAACCGTCTGGAAGCATTGCGTGCCTTGGGATTGGATGAGGACGCTACTGACGAGGATATCAAGACCGCTTATCGCGAGACGGCACAGATCTTGCATCCCGATCGCTTCGCCACCAATAAAAAGCTGCAAGACCGGGCAACCGAGCAGTTTAAGAACCTGCAAGAGGCCTACGATTTCCTGACGTCGTCCAAGGGTCGCAGGAAAGCGGGCGGCTCCTCGGCCTCGGCACGTTCAACGCGCGCGGCCTATGACGATGTCGATGCCCGCCTTGCCGGCATAGCCGCGGCCCGGACGCAGCTGGTGCGCCAACGCGATGCGGTGTACGACGAACGCCGCAACGGCCTTGGCATGGCGGCTATCGGCGGGCTGGTGGCCCTGTTCTGCGGCCGACGTCCTTTTGGGTTGTTCGGTGTGGTTGCCGCCATAGCCGGCACTGCAGCCATCTGGGGCATTGTACAGGTGGTATCATCGCAACGTTCCATCAACACGCTTACCGAGCATATTGACGAATTGAATAGGGAAGAGCGCAAGATCGCGCAAGAATCTGAAGAGGAGTAGCACACCCGTATGAAGCAAGAAGGCCTTCGCAACGTTGCCATCATCGCGCACGTCGACCATGGTAAGACTACGCTGGTCGACCGTCTGCTGTGGTCGTCCCACGTATTCCGCGAGAACCAGGAAGTGCAGGAGCGCGTCTTGGACTCCAACGATCAGGAGCGCGAGCGCGGTATCACTATCCTGTCCAAGAACATCTCCATCCACTATAAGGGCGTCAAGATCAACGTCATCGACACGCCAGGCCATGCCGACTTCGGTGGCGAGGTGGAGCGCGTGCTGAACATGGCCGACGGCGCCCTGCTCATCGTCGATGCTTACGAGGGTCCCAAGCCCCAGACGCGCTTCGTGCTCTCCCATGCTCTCGAGCGCGGCCTGCGCATCGTAGTCGTCGTGAACAAGATCGACCGCCCCAACGCCGATCCCGAGGGCGCTGTGGACAAGGTGTTCGACCTGATGGTCGAGCTGGGTGCTTCCGACGAGCAGCTTGATTTCCCCGTGGTGTACGCTTCCGCAGTCAACGGCTATGCCCGCCTGGAGCCCGAAGACGGCAACATGGATATGATCCCGCTGCTTGACACCATCATCAACGAGATCCCGTGCCCCGATGTGGACGCCGAGGGTCCGGTGGCCCTGCAGGTCTGCACCGTCGACCACAGCAGCTACGAGGGTCGTATCGGCGTTGGCCGTCTGCACAGCGGCACCCTGCATGAAAAGGAGCAGGTGCTGGTCGTGCAGCCCGACGGTAATCAGTACAACGCCACCATCCGCAAGGTCTACACCTTCGAGAACCTGGGCAAGACCGAGGTTTCCGAGGCCCATGCCGGCGACATCGTGGCCGTGATCGGCGTCGAGGCAGCAGACATCGGCGACGTTATCACCGACCCCGAGAACCCGGTGGAGATGGAGCCCATCGCCGTCGAGGAGCCCACTATGGCGGTCGTGTTCGAGGCTTCCACCAGCCCGCTGGTCGGTCGCGAAGGCGACATCGTCGGCGCCCGTCAGCTCAAGGAGCGTCTCATGCGCGAGAAGGAGAGCAACATCTCCATGCGCATCGATGAGACCGAGGATAAGTCCGGCGTGCGCGTCGCCGGCCGTGGCGTGCTGCATCTGTCCGTTCTCATGGAGACCATGCGCCGCGAAGGCTTCGAGTTCCAGGTCGGCCGTCCGCAGGTCGTGTACAAGAACGACGAGCACGGCAACAAGCTCGAGCCGATCGAGGAAGCAACCGTCGACGTGCCGAACGACTACTCCGGCAAGGCCATCGAGGTCATGGGCACCGCCGGCGGCATCATGGAGGACATGTTCTCCGACGAGAGCATGACTCACCTGACGTTTAGCATCCCGTCCCGCGGCACCATGGGCCTGAAGACCCGCATCCTCAACGCAACGCACGGCGAGGCGGTGCTGTTCCATCACTTCCGCGAGTACGGCCCGTATTCCGGCGAGATGGACGGCCGCAAGAACGGCTGCATGATCGCTATGGCAACCGACAAGGCCGTCGCCTATGCGCTCGATACCCTGCAGCAGCGCGGCCGTCTGTTCGTCAAGCCCGGCGACGAGTGCTACGAGGGCATGATCGTCGGCGAGTCCGCCAAGGAAGGCGACATGGTGGTCAACGTGTCCAAGACGAAGAACCTGGGCAACCAGCGTTCCTCCACTGCGGACAAGGCCATCCAGCTGACCCCGCCGATCACCTTCACGCTCGAAGAGGCGCTGGAGTATATCGAGGATGACGAGCTGGTGGAGGTCACTCCCGAGTCCATCCGCCTGCGCAAGCGCATCCTGAGCACCATCGAGCGCAAGAAGGCGAACAAGAAATAGCGCAAAAGCCATTTCCGTATCGAACTTGCATTCGGACGTGGTGTGATTAAGCGCTGGCAAAGCGCGATAGAATCAGCTTGAACTCCAAAAGGCGGCCTCCGGGCCGCCTTTTCTTATGGGGAAGTACCCCGAATGTTGTAGGAAAACCCAATCTCCTGTGAAACCTGCATGGGCATATTGTGCTGGGAGAAAGGCGTATTCCGCCGTGTGGGAAAATACGCACGAGACATTCGATTTGACCGTGGGACGCGTTTATCCAGCGGTTTTGTGCGTTTGAGGAAGGGTTTTATGAAGGCATCTCGCATTATCTCAACGGTTTGCGCGATGGGTCTTTCGGCGGCGTGCATCATGGGCGTTGCCGGCTGCTCCAGCAATAACCAGAACTCCGGTTCGGGCGCGGTGGCCGCCACCATTAACGGTACCGAAATCTACGAGGACACGGTTACCGACTATATCCAAAGCGTTCGCGAGCAGCAGGGTCTGACCGACGAGGATTCTTGGGGCAACTACCTGGCTCAGATGGGCACCGATCCGGCAGGCGTGCGCGAGCAGATCATCAACACGTACGTCACGCGCGAGCTTATCAACTCCGGCGCCGAGGAAAAGGGCGTTACCGTCGACAGCTCCGAGGTCGATAGCTATGTCGACAAGATGAAGTCCAACTACGACAGCGACGAGAAGTGGCAGTCCGCTCTCGAGCAGGCTGGCATGACCGAGGACGAGTATCGTTCCGAGATCGAGCTGCAGCTGAAGGCAAAGGAGCTGTACAACACCTTCACCTCCAGCGAGGAGCCTTCCAGCGACGACATGCTCCAGTACGCGCAGATGTACGCCAGCGCCTACGACGGCGCCAAGCGTTCCAGCCACATCCTGTTCGATTCCGATGACGAGGCAACCGCTCAGGACGTGCTGAACAAGATCAACTCCGGTGAGCTCGACTTCGCCGAGGCTGCCAAGCAGTACTCCAAGGACACGGGTTCCAAGGACGCTGGCGGCGATGTGGGTTGGGATAAGACCAGCTCGTTTGTGAAGGAGTACACCGATGCGCTGAGCGGCCTTCAGAAGGACCAGGTCAGCGGTTTGGTTACCAGCAGCTATGGCATCCATATCATCAAGTGCACCGACGTGTACAACGCTCCGAAGGAGAAGGCCGACGACGGCACCGAGACGGTGAAGATCACCAGCCTCGACCAGATCCCCTCCGAGTGGCAGGAGACCATCAAGCAGTCGCTGCAGTCTCAAGGCCAGACCACGAACTACCAGAACTGGCTGAAGGAGAAGAAGGAGTCTTCTGACCTCAAGATCAACGACATGCCCTCCGGCCTGCCCTACGACGTTGATATGTCCAAGTATCAGACCGAGGATTCCAACAGCGCTGATAACGCCGATACTAACGTTTCGGCTGCTGACTCGACGGACGGCGACGCCTCTGCCAGTACCGATGGTTCCGCTGACAACTCCGCCAGCGCCGCCGACGCAGATGGAAAGTCTTCGGCAAACTAGCCTGCAAGGGCGCGTGAAGCAAGTATAAGAAGGGAACCCGTTTCAACGGGTTCCCTTCTTCGTTTGGGAAGGAATGGGTGTATGAGCGAAGAAAACACCGAAGTGCAGCCTCTGTTCGAGCTCAACGATGCCGAGGTCGTGCGAACGGGCCGTACAATCCTGCACGTTGATAAGTTCTTGCTTGCTAAAGGGGAGAACATCGCGCTTTTAGGTCCGAACGGCGCCGGCAAATCGACGTTCGTGAAGCTGATCACCAGGGAAGTGATGCCGCTGTACCGTGAGCAGCCTCCGGTGAAGTTCAACGGCAACCCGCGTGCGACGTTGGTGGATGTGCGCAAAACGCTGGGAATCGTGTCGTCCACCATGCAGGCGCAGATCAACGTTCATCTACCTGCCGTGGATATCGTGGAAGGCGGCCTATTCGGCACGCTCGGCCTTCCGCGTCACGTTCATCCGGATGAGCGCACGCACGCGAAGGCGCTTGAGGCTATGGAGATGCTGGGCGTGGCGAAGCTTGCCGATCAGGACATCATGACCATGTCGAGCGGTCAGGCACGCCGCGTGCTCTTCGCTCGCGCCCTCGTGCACGATCCGAGCACGTTGTTGCTTGACGAGCCGTGCACGGGCCTGGACCCGGAAGGCATGTACTATGTGCGCTCGAGCATGCGCGACCTTGCAAAGGCGGGCAAGGGTATCGTGCTGATCACCCACTATCCGGAGGACATCATCCCCGAGATCAAACGTTTGGTCCTGGTCAAAGAGGGAAGGTTGTTCGCTGACGGGGCGAAAGAGGAGATGCTGACCGACCAGATGATGAGCTCGCTGTTCGACGTTCCGCTGCAAGTTGCGAAAAATGGCAAAAACAATGAGTATTTTTCTCTTGTGAGTTCGTACTAGATAGTGTAAAATACTTAACCGCTGCATGAGCGCACGAGAGAAAACGTGAATGTAATGCAAGCTGTAAGCAAGCGGAGAGATGACCGAGCTGGCCGAAGGTGCACGATTGGAAATCGTGTATACGCCAAAAGCGTATCTGGGGTTCGAATCCCCATCTCTCCGCCAGATTATCCTGGCGGAACCTTTACGGTAACGCCTTTTTTGTAGGTCGGCATAAATACCCAGCCGACCCACCCCATGCGGAGGGGTGGCAGAGTGGTTGAATGCGGCGGTCTCGAAAACCGTTTCACCGGAAACCCCGGTGACGAGGGTTCGAATCCCTCCTCCTCCGCCAGGAAACTTGAAGCCCTTGCAAATGCAGGGGCTTTTTCATTTTCCGGGCAATTGCATTATTGCTTTGGGATTTTCAAGAAAGAATCTTATTCATGAATAATCATAGGTATGAATATAACCTGGGGAAATAGTAATCCACGGAATGTTTATGGATAACAATGTTTCACGTGAAACATTGTGTGGGCAACACTCGTATACTCAGGTTATTCGACAATCGGTATACCTTATCGGTATAGAAAGGAACCACCATGAACGAAGTCGCAAAGTCTTTGGCTCAGATGAAGAAAGCAAACAAGCTTGTACGCCTGGCGTTCCGCAAGAACGGTCCGAAGAGCTTTAAGCGTGGTCAGGGCGCACTGCTTCAGGCGCTGTTGGTTGATGATGGCGCTACGCAGCGCGATCTCACCAAGACGCTGGGTATGAATCGCAGCAACCTTAAGGACATCGTGAAGAAGGCTGAGCGCAACGGTTATGTGACCATCGAGTCGGTCGATCAGCCGCGCACCTACACGGTGAAGCTGACCGATCTTGGCCGTGAGCTTGCGGAGAAGCGCGTTGCAGCCAACGATAAGACCGCCGAGGACATCATCTCCTGCTTGAGCGCCGAAGAGGTCGCCCAGCTCGACGCCATCACCGAGAAGCTGATCCTGGCAATGAAGGATAAGGGCATCTGCGGCAAGAAGAAGGGCTACAAGGTGCGCCACAAGCGTCATCGTCGCTAAAGCCTGAACGCGGATTTTCAGCGGTTCGTTGCAACAACGATATCGCGGGTCGAAAGCCACGCTACACTGGATGCATTATGAAATGCATGCGGGGGCGTGGCTTTCGCATTGTAAAGAATAGAAAGGATACGGCAATGGCAGATCGCGTTGTTGAAAATCAGGACAACGAAGTTCCCGAGATCTTGGAGATCTTGGAGAAGGTGCTGCTGTTCTCGCTGGATGAGGCGAAGCAGAAGCTGACCCAGAGCAACGAAGTGGTCCCCTTCACCGCGCTGGCGGTCAAGGAGAACCTGTTCATCGAGAACCACCCCGGTGAGTCTGTGGAGGCGTGTTTCAACGCAGCTCGCCATACGGTGCAGCATGCCCAGGGCGCGCAGGCTTATGCGCTCTGCTACGACGGCTACGTCGAGGTTGATGAAGGTACGAAGGATGCTCTTATCGCTGAGGGCGGCGTGCCCGGCGCAGATAAAGGCTTTGCTGTGGGCTATCTGTACGAGTGCTCCGAGGATGGTGTTGTCGAGTTCGAGGACGAGCCGGCATACATCGGCGAGGCCCCGAACTTCATGATCGCTCTGAAGGCCCCGGGCGAGTACAGCGACGATGAGATCGACGAGAAGTACACCGCAGAGGATGAGACTGAGTTCGAAGTGGTGGACGACGGTTCCGAAGAGGAATAAGCCCAAGCGACTCGGACGATGATTGGTGATGGCGAAACGAATCAGACGATGATTCTTTCCGAAAGCTAGGCATCGCGTTCTTCTGAAAGAATGTCGATCGGAAGCTTGAACGGTATGAAATGGGTAAGCCGTGCAAGCTTATCCGGTTACGCAATGGGCTGGCGATAGACGTGAAGGCGGTTCACCTGCAAGGTTCAGGTGAACCGCCTTCGTCATTTCAACAAGGGTCCTGCAAGATGGAGTACCTATAGTTGGAGATGCGGGCAGATGACGGGCTGTGGAGCAGGGGCCTGCCGTCTGAGGTGCGGCGATGTGTTGAAACGGTGCAGAAGGAAGAAAGCAAGGTGAAAGGCTGGCATTGAGGAATCGGGCTTGATAATATAGTCAGGCTAATTCCTGCCCCGGTGTGCGCCTTCACCAGCCCGGGGCCGTAAAGTCCAAAGGAGGTGAGCTGATGAAGGCTTACGAACTGCTGTTTATTGTTGCTCCGTCTACCGACGAGGAAACCCGTGCAAATACGATGAATCGTATCCAGGGCGTTATCACGTCCGCCGAGGGTTCCGTCGACAACGTTGACGAGTGGGGCAAGCGTAAACTCGCTTACGAGATCAATGGTCTGACCGACGGTGTCTACACCCTCATCGATTTCCACGCTGATCCCGCCGAGGTTGCAGAACTCGATCGCGTGCTGCGCATCTCTGATGTCGTTGTTCGCCACATGATCGTAAAGCGCACCGACCGCGAATAGGATTACGTAGGGGCCCACAGGGTCCCAGCATGAGAAGAGGTAGATACACATGAGCATCAATCGTGTCATGATCAGCGGAAATCTTACGCGCGACGCCGAAATTCGTTCCACGCAAAGCGGTATGGCCATCCTGGGGTTTGGCGTTGCGGTCAACGACCGCCGCAAGAACCAGCAGACCGGCGAATGGGAGGACTACCCGAACTTCGTCGACTGCACCATGTTCGGCACCCGTGGCGAGAAGCTGCAGCCCTACCTTACGAAGGGCACGAAAGTGGCCATCGAGGGCAAGCTTCGTTACAGCTCGTGGGAGCGCGACGGTCAGCGCCGCAGCAAGCTTGAAGTGATCGTCGACGAGTTGGAGTTCATGTCCAGCCGCAACGGTAATAACGCCAACCAGGGTTACGACAACGGCATGACCGCAGGTTATGCGCCGCAGCCCGCTCCGATGGCCGCTCCCGTTGCAGCTCCGATCGTAGATGCCTCTGCTTCGGTTTACGACGAAGACATCCCGTTTTAAGCGAAAGAGGTTTACCAAATGTCCGACTACGCGAAGCAGCCTCGTCGCAAGTACTGCCAGTTCTGCAAAGAGGACGCGGAGTACATCGACTACAAAGATACTCAGATGCTGCGCAAGTATGTTACCGACCGCGGGAAGATCAAGCCGCGCCGCGTGACGGGTGCCTGCACCCAGCACCAGCGTGACATCGCGAACGCCGTGAAGCGCGCTCGCGAGATGGCTCTGATGCCCTACGCGGTTCCCGCAATTAGCGGCCGCGGCGACCGCCGCAATCGCTAGGCGCAAGGAGGAACCATGAAAGTCATCCTGCTCCAAGAGCTCAAGGGCAAGGGCGGCGAAGGCGACGTCGTGGACGTGGCCCCCGGTTTTGCCAACAACTACCTGATGCCGCAGGGCATCGCCATCCTGGCTACGAAGGGCAACCTGAAGCAGCTGGAGATGCGCAAGAACAACATCGCCAAGCGCGAGGCTACTCGTCTGGCCGATGCTGAGAAGCTGAAGTCCGTGCTCGACGGTGCTTCCGTGAAGGTCGACGCGAAGGTCGGCGAAGAGGGCCAGCTGTTCGGCTCCGTCACCGCCACCCAGATCGCCGAGGCCATCAAGGAGGCTCTGGGCGTGGAGATCGACCGCCGTCGCGTCGAGGCTGGCAAGGCCATCAAGACCGCCGGTCAGCACGAGGTCGTCATCTCCATCTACCGTGACATCAAGGCCACGGTTACGCTGCTGGTGGGCATCGACGAGGTTGCTGCCGAGGAAGAGGCCGAAGAGGTCGAGACCGAGGCTGTCGCCGAGGAGGCTGCTGCTGAAGAGGCCGCTGAATAACTCAGCGCTTTAAAGCGAACTAGCAAATCCCTCGCACATTAGTGCGGGGGATTTTTCTATTTGGGGGATGTTAGTGTTCGGGTGACGCTCTGCGGCATCCGCGGCTCAACTCCGAGTGCGGTATGATAAGCCGGGTACAAGAAAGGATGAGCAGCATGCCCGTTGACGTTCCCTACAATCCCGATTTCGCCCCTGAGGTGCCTGAGAGCTCCTCGATTCGCAAAATGGAGCCTCAGAACATAGAAGCCGAGAAATCGGTGTTGGCGGCGTGCCTGCTCAACCAGGAGGCCATCGAGGACGTTGCCGCCAAACTTATCCCTGACAACTTCTATCGAGCTGCCCATCAGCGCATTTTCGAGGCCATGCTCGACCTCTACACGCGTCACATCCCCCTTGACCAGATTTCGGTTGCCGACAACCTGAAGGCCACGGGCCAGTTGGAAGCCGTTGGCGGCCAGGCGTACATCCTGGAGCTTGCCAGCAATTCGTTCGCCCTGGTCAATTGGCAGAATCATGTTGATATCGTCAAGCGCACATCCATCCTGCGCGATCTGATCCGCGCATCCGGGGAAATCCGCTCGCTTGCCTACGATGCTCCCGACGACCTGGGCGTTGTCGTGGAGCAGGCGGAGAAAACGCTGTTCGCGGTCACGGAGAAGCGCGTGTCCAGCGCGTTCACGGGCATCGATACGTTGCTGGTCGACGCCTTCGAGGAACTGCAGGAGATGGCGGCGCAGGAGAACAAGATCTCAGGCGTAGCATCGGGCTTCAAGGACGTTGACGACCTGTTCCACGGCTTTCGCGGCGGCGACCTGGTCATCCTTGCTGCGCGTCCTGGTGTCGGCAAGACGGCCTTTGCCCTGAACTTGTGCACGAGCGCGGCGAAATTGGGCGCTACCGTGGCGTTTCTGTCGCTGGAAATGAGCGCCTCCCAGCTGGTCCAACGTGTTCTCGCATCCGAGGCGCGCGTGAGCTTGTCGAAGCTGCGTGCCGGCCAGGTGCAGGACGCGGACTGGGCGGCCATCATCGAGGCATCCAGCAACCTTTCCAAACTGAAGATCGAGTTCGACGACACGCCGGCGCTTTCTATCCTGGAGTTGCGCGCGAAGGCGCGTCGTGAGCTGCGCGGCGCCGAAAAGGGCCTGATCATCGTCGACTACCTGCAGCTGATGCAGCCGCCGCAGGCGCGCCGTGACGGCAACCGCGCCGTCGAGGTCGCCGAGATCTCCCGTGGTTTGAAGGTGCTTGCCAAGGAAATGGACATGCCCGTCATCGCGCTGTCGCAGCTCTCCCGTGCCGTCGAGATGCGCGGCAAGAAGCGCCCGATGCTGTCCGACCTACGTGAATCCGGCGCTATCGAGCAGGACGCCGACATCGTTATGTTCATCGACCGAAGCATGGACGAGATGGAGGCGGAAAGCGAGGACCGTCCCAACCTGGGCACGGCAGAGCTGATCGTCGCCAAGCACCGCAACGGTCCCACGCGCGATATCACGCTCGCTTTCAACGCGGAATACACCCGCTTCATGGACTTCATCGACGATTCGCGCGTTCCCGACTATATGTAGCGCACGCAACGACGGGGCCGGGGTAAACTGAAGCTATGACTGAGAGCCTGACATTCCTCCACACCGCCGATCTTCACCTTGGCGCGCCCTTCCGCGGCCTTGCCAAGGTGTCGCCTGCGTGGGCTGCCCGACTGGTGCAGGCCATTGCCGAAGCGTTCGATCGCGTCATAGACACGGCTGTTTCCCGCAAGGTCGACTTCGTGGTCGTCTCGGGCGATGTGTTCGACGAGTCGCGCGCATCGTACGGAGACTACCTTCGGTTCTTCGAGGGGATGCGCACGCTGGGAAAAGCGGGCATCCCGGTATACCTGATCACGGGCAACCACGACCCCTACACCTCTTGGCAGCAAAGCGCGTTCTCCTTGCCGGAGAACGTCCATATGCTGCCGGCGGACAAGCCGGGTTTCCAGCTGTTCAGGCGCAATGGGAAGCCGCTTTGCATCATCGGCGGTCGTGGATACTACAACCAATCATGGCCCATGGACGAATGCATCGCCGACGGCATCACGCGCACCGCCGCGCTGTCGGCCCTTCATCAGCGCGAGCCAGACGTCGCGCAAGCCCCCTTCGCTATCGGCATGCTGCATACCGGGCTGAACCTCGATCCCGTAAAGGCGCCGGTCAACCCTTCGGTGCTGCTTTCCGCCGGCATGGACTACTGGGCGTGCGGGCATATCCACATGCGCTACATCCATCCTAGCGAGAATGGCCCGCGCATCGCGTTCTCCGGATGCATCCAAGGGCGCGACATCAAGGAAACGGGTCCGCGCGGAGCGCAGCTGGTAACGCTTTCCGAAGGCGTGGTCCCGCAGCTTGAATTCATCCCCACGGCAAGCGTGGTGTGGCAGCGCCTGCGCGTCGATGTGTCCGATTGCACCACGTTGCCCGAGATCAGCGACCTGATCATCCGGGAGCTGTTCCGTGCGAACGGCAAGGCGCATTGCGAGGAGATGATCTCGCGCATCGCACTGACGGGCACGACTGCGCTTCACGAGGTGCTTTCCCGCCCTGACGTGCTCGAGGACCTGCGCAAGCACGTGAACGATTCGTATGCGTCGTTTTTCTGCGACACCATGGTCGACGAAACGCAGGAGCCGCGCGATAAGCAGGCCCTGCGCGAGGAAGGGCTGTTCCCGGCGGTGTTTTTGCGCGTGGCCGAAACGCAGCGGTCTCTTCCCGAAGAGCAGATAGCCTTCCTGCAGCAGGAGTTCCTCGATCGAGGGCTGCAGATGCCGTCAAGCTGTGCCGGCAAGGTGGGGAAGCTGTCTGAGCAGGCCGAGGATCTGGTGCTCGATATGCTGTCGCAAGGGGAAGAGCGCTAGTGGGCAAGTATCTGGAACATATCAAGATGGACGCGTTCGGCGCGTTCTCCAACCGCCTGATCGGGCCGTTCGGGCCGGGCATGAACGTGGTGTTCGGCCGCAACGAGGCCGGCAAGACCACGTTTGCCCAGTTCGTCGGCGGCGTCTTGTTCGGTTGGGAAGAGGCGCGCGGTCAGCGCAACACTTACAAGCCCGACAACGCGGAACGTGCGGGAACGCTGTTCTTCGCCAACGAGGATGGGTCTGGGGACTCGCAGGCATCGCGCATCCGCAATGTCGATGGCCTGCAGGGCGACACGTCGGTCGTCGACGACATCGACCGCGAAACGTACCGCACTATGTTCAGCTTGACCAGCGACGAGCTGCGCCAGCTGCGCAACACCACCGACGTGACGGCTAAGCTGCTCACGGCCGGCTCCGGCACGGGGGCTTCCCCGGCGCATGCGCTGACCGCGCTGCAGGAGCGTCTGGCGCAGTTCACCTCAAGGGCTGCCGCGTCCGAGAAATCGCTGGTGAAGCTCGAATCGGAGCAGGATGAGCTGCGCCGTCGCATCGCCGTCGAATCCGATCGTGTAGAGCGCCTGAAGCGCGAGGACCACGAGTTCGCCGAGCTGAAGCCGCAACGCAATGAGCTGCTGGCGAAGATCGGCGACCTGAACACCGCCATCGAGACGCTGAAGGCGAATCGCAAAACGCTGGAGAAGACCGAGGCGGACGAGGTCGAGCTGCAGAAGAAGATCGCTGATCTGCGTGCTCAGGAGGAGAGCCTGCGCTGCGAGCATAGGCTGGCGCAGCGCGAGCATCCCGAGGAGCTGGCGGGCATCACGGCTACCGAGGAGCGCCATCTGCGCGACCGCATCGAGGCGCTTGCCGTCCAGGAGGCGAAGACGGAGCACGCCGTCGACCTGGCGCGCGACAACTACGCGACTTCAAGGGCTGCCTACGAGGCGATGCTCGAGACTCAAGACGAGCAAAACGAGGCGATTCGCGCACGCCGTCAGCAGCGTGTGCAGATCGGCCTTTCCGTGGCGCTGCCTGTGGCCTTCATGTTCGCGGGCATCCCGCTGTTCATGCATGGCCGCGAGATAACCAGCCTTTCGTTCACCGCGCTGGGATTTTTCTTGGTGCTGGTGGCGGTGGTGCTCGCCGCGGCCTCGTTGATCATGCTGTTCAAGCCGGGCAGGAAAGACGATGAGCGCTCCCAGCGCGTTCAGGACCGGCACTGGGTTATGCTGCAGGATAAGAAGAAGCTGGAAGCATGCCTGGCTGAACAGGGGAAACAGCGCCAAGCTGTGCAGGCTGAGCTTGCCGCCATGGGGCTTTCCGAAGCGAAAGACTCCCTGCGTCACGCTCGCGCGCTGCTCGACGAGGCGAAGGACGTTCGTGCGGAGAACGCTCTGTACATGCAGCGCAAGCAGGCGCTCGTGTCGCGCCGCACGGCGTTGGAGGAGTCGCTTGAGAAGGCCCGTGAAACGCGCGAGGGCCTGTACGCGGAGATCGGCATGCGTCGCGAACGCGGAACGCTTGAGGCCGTGGATGCGTTCATCGCCCGCAAGACGCGCCAGCGCGAGGGCCTGATGGAGACGAGCGAGCACCTGAACCGTCGCTATGGCGAGCTTTGCCAACTGCTTTCCCAGGCGAAGGGCGAGCGCAGCTTCGACGAGCTGAAGCTTGAGGCCCAGCAGCTCCAAACGCGCCGCGACGAGGCGGCTATGGAGTTCGCGAAGCTGCTGCTCTCACGCCATATGCTCGAGGCGGCCATCGCGTCGTGGGAGAGCAAAAGCCAGCCCGAGGTGTACGCCCGCGCAAGCGAGCTGCTCGGCCTGATGACCGACGGCAAGTGGGTGAAGGTGTCCATGAGCGCCGATGGCCGTCTTCAGGTGACCGACGCGCTGCGCACCGTGCGCGAGCCCGTGCACCTGTCATTGGGCACGTGCCAGCAGCTGTACCTGGCGCTGCGCATCGCGCTGCTCGTCACCGCCGACAACGTGGGACGCGCCGTTCCCATCATCGCGGACGACATCCTGGTGAACTTCGATTCCCAGCGCCGTGCGGGCGCTGCGAAGGCGTTGGCCCAGCTGGCTCACCATCGCCAGGTCATCTTGCTGACCTGCCATGAAGAAATCGTTGAAACCATGCGCGTGGCCGATCCGGGCCTTACCGAAGTGGTTCTGTAGTACACTGTGAGGGTTGCGACACTGTTATCGAAAGGATGCGCACACATGCCCAGCACCGTTCTGGTTGGCGCCCAATGGGGCGACGAAGGCAAAGGCAAGATCACCGATCTCATTGCTAGCGAATACAATTACGTCGTCCGTTATCAGGGCGGCAACAACGCAGGCCATACCGTTATCCACGGCGACAAGAAGCTGGCGCTTCATCTGATGCCCTCCGGCGTCATGTACGAGAACGCCATTCCCGTCATCGGCAACGGCGTGGTGGTGGATCCCGGCGTGCTGGTCAAGGAAATGGCCATGCTCGAGGCCGAGGGCATCTCCTGCAAGAACCTCAAGATCAGCTGCGACGCGCATGTCATCATGCCGTACCACAAGGATCTCGACGGCGCCGACGAGAAGAGCCTGGGCGATCACAAGATCGGCACCACCAAGCGCGGCATCGGCCCGTGCTACCAGGATAAGGTTGCCCGCAAGGGTATCCGTATCCAGGACCTCATGGACGAGAAGATCTTCCGCTTGAAGGTAGAGACGGCGCTTATCCAGAAGAACGCCATCCTGGAGAAGATCTACGGCCTGCACACCTACACGGTCGAGGAGATCTGCGAGGAGTACCTGCCGTACGCCCGTATCCTCAAGCCGTATATGGCCGAGACCAGCCAGATGCTGAACAACGCCGTGCGCGAGGGCAAGTCCATCCTGTTCGAGGGCGCGCAGGGCACGCTGCTCGACATCGACCATGGCACGTACCCCTACGTCACGTCCTCTTCCTGCTGCGCCGGCGGCGCAGCTACCGGTTCGGGTGTGGGCCCGGTCAACATCGACCGCGTGTTGGGCATCCAGAAGGCCTACATCACCCGCGTCGGCGGCGGTCCTTTCCCCACCGAGCTGACGTACGCCGAGGACGGCGGCGAAGGCCTTGAGGCCGAGGAAGGCGAGACGTTGTGCCAGGTCGGCCATGAGTACGGCGTGACCACGGGCCGCAAGCGCCGCTGTGGCTGGTTCGACGCCGTCATCGCGCGCTATGCCGCCGATGTCAACGGCCTGACCGACGTGGCCCTGACCAAGCTCGACGTGCTTTCCGCCTTCGACACCATCAAGGTGTGCGTGGCTTACGAGTGCAACGGCGAGCGTTACGATTACTTCCCCATGCAGCAAAGCGTGCTGTTCCACGCCAAGCCGGTTTACGAGGAGCTGCCCGGCTGGAAGGGCGAGGACATCACCGCCTGCCGCACGTTCGACGAGCTGCCGGAGAATGCCAAGAGCTACGTTGAGTATCTCGAGAAGAAGGTGGGCGTGCCCATCAGCATCGTGGCCGTCGGCCCCGATCGCGACCAGACCATCATGCGCGGCTGGTAGGGCGCCGATAAACTTGATGGACTGCTGTCACTGAATAGCGAAGCGAATCCCGTGCGGGGCTGCATGAATCTGCGGTCCCGCACACGCATATTATTCGAGAGCTGGAAATGGAGGGTTAGTTACATGAACATCTTGGTTTTGGGCGGCGGCGGCCGCGAGCACGCCATTGCGTGGGCCTTGGCGAAATCCCCCCGTACCGACAACCTGTACGCGGCCCCGGGCAACGGCGGGACGGACTCCGTCGCGCAGAACGTGGCGGGCCTGAACGCCGAGGACGGCCAGGCCGTCCTGGAGTTCGTGAAGGGCAACGCCATCGACCTGGTGGTCATCGGCCCGGAAGCGCCGTTGGTGGCGGGCGTGGCCGACGTGCTGCGCGAAGCCGGCGTGGCGGTCTTCGGCCCCGATGCGCAGGGTGCGCAGCTCGAGGGCAGCAAGACGTACAGCAAGGAGTTCATGCAGGCCAACGGCATCCCCACGGCTCGCTATGGCAGCTTCACCGAGTTGGAGCCGGCGCTTGAGTATGTGCACGAGCTGGGCGCCCCCGTCGTCGTGAAGGCCGACGGCCTGGCAGCTGGCAAGGGCGTCGTGGTCGCCGATACCATCGAGGTGGCGGAGAACGCCGTGCGCAGCTGCTTCGACGGCGCGTTTGGCTCCGCGGGCTCTAAGGTGCTTGTGGAGGAGTGCCTGACCGGACCGGAGTGCTCGCTGCTTGCGTTCGTCTCCGGCGGCAAGGCACATTGCATGGCAACCGCTCAGGACCACAAGCGCGCCTTCGACGGCGACCGCGGCCCGAACACGGGCGGCATGGGCGTGTACTCCCCGGTGCCCATCGTCACCGATGAGGAGCTTGCCGACATGACGCACATGATGAAGGTCGCCGCGGCGGCAACGGCGCGCGAGCCCTTCAAGAACGATTACCGCGGCGTGCTCTACGGCGGCTTCATGCTGACGCCCGAGGGGCCGAAGGTGCTGGAGTACAACGCCCGTTTCGGCGATCCCGAGACGCAGGTCGTCCTGCCGCGTCTGAAGACCGACCTGGTCGACGTCATGATGGCCGTGGCCGAAGGCCGTCCCGACGACATCGAGCTCGAGTGGGACGACCAGTGGGCTGTGTGCGTGGTGCTGGCTTCTGCTGGCTATCCGGGCAAGTACGAGAAGGGCAAGGTCATCCTGGGTGTTGAGGATGCCGAGGCCATGGAAGGCGTGACGGTGTTCCATGCCGGCACCGCCCGCAACGCCGATGGCGAGCTCGTCACTGCCGGCGGCCGCGTGCTGAACGTGGTTGCGCTGGGCAAGACGTTCGACGATGCCCGTGCGAAGGCCTACGAGGCATGCGACGTCATCAACTTCGAGGGCAAGCAGCTGCGCTCCGACATCGGCGCGAAGGCCGCCGCAGGTCGCGGAGCCTGGGCGTAAGGCCGCGCCTTTCGTGCACGGGGAGCGAAGCTTTCGTCGAGATTATATGAGACTGAAACGGTAGGATATAATTCCTACCGTTTTCACTAGGACGAGAAAAGGAGCGCGCGTACATGCTGTCAGAGCGCCTGCTTACGAACGTGGTTCGCCAATGCACAAACCAATACCTGAAGCTCAAACCCACCGATGAGGTGATGATGCCTGCACCTGAGCAGGGGAAACGCTACATGCTGTACATGCACGTGCCGTTCTGCGAGCGCCTGTGCCCGTACTGCAGCTTCAACAGGTTCCCGTTCAGCGAGGATCGCGCCCGTCCGTACTTCGAGAATATGCGCAAAGAGATGCGCATGCTGAAGGATTTGGGCTACGACTTCGACAGCGTCTATATCGGCGGCGGCACCCCCACCATCATGATCGATGAGCTGTGCGACACCATCGACCAGGCGCGCGAGCTGTTCAATATCCAGGAGGTTTCAAGCGAGACGAACCCGAACCACCTGATTCCCAGCTATCTGGACAAGCTGCAGGGCCGCGTGCAGCGCCTGTCCGTGGGTGTGCAAAGCTTCGACGACGGCCTGCTCAAGCAGATGGACCGCTACGACAAGTACGGCTGCGGCCAAGAGATTCTCGAGCGCATTCAGGATGCCAGCCCGTACTTCGTGTCCATGAATGCGGACATGATCTTCAACTTCCCGGCGCAGACTGAGGACATCCTGATCAACGATATCGAGCGCGTCATCGAGAGCGGTTGTACGCAGACCACGTTCTATCCGTTGATGGCTTCACCGTCGGTCGAGCGCAGCCTGGCCCGCACCGTGGGCAAGGTGGACTACGCCCGCGAGCAGAAGTTCTACGAGATCGTCAGCGAATTGCTGACGGGCGGTCCCTTGCACCTGTTCGAGCACGGTTCGGCGTGGACGTTCAACAAGAGGAACACGTCGGCTGCCGGCGAGGACGCCATGATCGACGAGTACGTGGTCGATTACGAGGAGTATCCGGCCATCGGTAGCGGCGGAATCACCTACCTGGGTAGCAACCTGTACGTGAACACCTTTAGCGTGAAGGATTACAACAAGTGCATCGAAGCAGGTCATATGTCCATTATGGGCAAAACCACCTTCAGCAAGCGCGATCGCATGCGTTACCGCTTCATGATGCAGCTGTTCGGTCTGCGCCTGGATAAGCGCCAGTTCAAGAAGGACTTCGGCTGCTCGGTGGAGGTCGGCCTGCCGGTGGAGATGGCGTTCATGAAGGCCTCGGGCGCGTTCGCCACCGATAGCGCCGACGAGTTGACGTTGACTCCGAAGGGCCGTTATCTGCTGGTCGTCATGATGCGCCAGTTCTTCATCGGCGTGAACAACTTGCGCGACCAGGCTCGTGCCGCGCTTCCCGGCGAGGAGAAGGAGCTGCTGTTCGGCAGCGGCTGCGCTGAGTGCAAGTAGCGGGGTGCGTCGCCGAAAGAACGTGCGAGTCGCGTTTTTGGTGGTGATTTATCGGTCATCTGTTCAGCGAATGTGCACGGATTCGTTGCCGCTGTCGGTTGCGAGCTAGCCAAGTCCTCCTTGGCGTACGGTCTGGTTCGGCGACCGATTTCGCAAGCCGTTGCCGAGCGGTCTTAAGCGAGTTGGCATATCTGCTGGTCACGCGTTCGCTTGAGGGCTGGTTGGGCGCGTTTCCCTGAGGGGGAACGTATCTCAAAAAAGTTCGGAATCGGGGTTGACGAAAAGCGCTTGCTGCCGTAATATACTAACTCGCGTTCGTAACGAACGACTTCTGGTCGGGTAGCTCAGTTGGTAGAGCAGGGGACTGAAAATCCCCGTGCCGAGGGTTCAAGTCCCCCTCCGACCACCATGAACTTTACAGGCCCGATGGTGAAAGCCATCGGGCCTGTTGCTTTCTGGACCTGCTGCTCGAGTCTCGTCATTCCGTACCTGTTACTCGAGTCTCGCATTCCCGGTTTCATATTTCCGAACCCGTTGCCCGGACCTGCTTTGAGTCTGCTGTTCCGTAGTTGGCAAGCTCTCATGCTAGCTGGAGTTCTTCTCCGACTCCGCTTTCACGATTTTGCTTCCTTGGCTTTGGCATGTTTCGGTCTCCCATAATTTGCGTGCGGTTTCCCCTATGCTCCTGCGTTCGCGTTACACTACCTTGGAAAGCAAATCACGTGTTGAAAGGACTGCGAAATGTCTTGCGATCACAAGAATCCCGTCATCGGCATCATCATGGGTTCCGAAAGCGATATGCCCGCCATGGAGCCTTGCATGAAGCAGCTTGAGGAGTTCGGCGTCCCGTACGAGGTGAAGGTTGCCAGCGCGCACCGTAAGCCTGCTGAGGTGCACGAGTGGGCCTCTACTGCGCATGAGCGTGGCATCAAGGTTATCATCGTCGCTGCCGGCAAGGCAGCTCACCTGGGCGGCGTGGTTGCCGCTTACACCCCCGACCCGGTTATCGCCGTTCCCATGAAGACAAGCGACCTGGGCGGCCTGGATTCGCTGCTGTCCATGGTGCAGATGCCCTCAGGCGTGCCGGTTGCCACCGTCGCCATCAACGGCGCGAAGAACGCGGCCATCTTGGCGGTGCAGATCATGGGCACCGGCTGCAACGGCGCTCGTCAGAAGATCATCGATATGAAGAAGGCCATGGCCGAGGCGTAAAGCCGGCCACTTGCGAAAGGGCGACGGGGCAACCTGTCGCCCTTTTGCTATCATGAACAGGTATCAAGACGATTCTCTCCACGTTGTTTCACGTGAAACAACGTGGAGAGCGATTCCTGAAACCAGGCTTTGAAGCGGGGAAACATATGACGAAGAAACTGCTTATGGGCAACGAGGCGTTCGCCCATGCCGCACTTGAGGCAGGGGTGCACGTTGTTGCGGGCTATCCCGGGACGCCGTCGTCCGAGGTGACGGAAACCGTGGCGAAGCTGCATGCTTCCGGCGCCGCTCAGGGCATCCATGTGGAGTGGTCCACGAACGAGAAGAGCGCGCTCGAGCTGCTGGCCGGCGCATCGTATTGCGGTGCGCGCACGCTGTTCACTTGCAAGCAGGTGGGCCTGAACGTGGCAAGCGATCCGCTGATGAGCTTGAACTACGTGGGGGTGAAGGGCGGCACGGTTCTGTTCGTGGCCGACGACCCCGGTCCCATCTCGTCGCAGACCGAGCAGGATACGCGCAGGTTCGGCAACTTCGCCAAGGTGCCGGTGCTCGACCCGGCAACGCCCGATCAGGGCTTCGACATGATGAAGGCGGCGTTCGAGCTTTCGGAACGCTACAAGACGCCGGTCATCGTACGCCCCACCACGCGTGTGTGTCATGCTTCCACGTTCTTCGACGTTGCCGAGGAAACGCACGCCAAGCCCATCCCCGAGGAGGGCTTCGAGCGCGGCCCGCGTTGGGTCATCTTCCCGAAGCGCGCCTATGAGGGCCATGGAGAAATCAACGAGCGCCTGCGCGCGATTGCCGTCAATTACTCGACGAACCCGGTTTTGAGCGCATTCAATCCCGTCGACGAGCGCCGCGTGGCCGGCCAGCTCACTCGTCATGGCGTCGTCGCGGGCGGCGTGTCGGCTGCCTACGCGCTTGAGGCGCTTCGCTTGCTGGAGGAGCGTGCGAACGAACGCGGCGTGCAGCTGCCGGCATATCGTTTCTGGCAGGTGGGTACTCCCTTCCCGTTCCCTGAGCGCACGTGCACCGAGTTCACCAAGGGTCTGACCGATGTGCTCGTGCTCGAAGAGCTCGACCACGTGCTCGAAGACGAGCTGCTGGCGTTTGCGGGCAGGACACATGCCGAATACAACACGCACGGCAAGCTGACGGGCGAAGCGCGCGATCGCGGCGAGAACGACGTCGACGACATCCTTGTCCGTCTGGCCGTCTACCTCGGCGTCCCCGAATTGGCGGAGGCAGAAGACGCGGCAACCTACGACAACGCCGACCCCGAGCAGCCCCTGCCGGTCCGCCCGCCGGTGCTGTGCCCGGGCTGCCCGCACCGCGGCAGCTTTTATGCCGTGAAGCGCGCACTGGGTAAGACGCCTGCCGTGTTCTGCGGCGACATCGGATGCTACACGCTGGGCAACGCCATGCCGCTCGATGCGGTGGATACCTGTCTGTGCATGGGCGCCGGCATCACCATGGCGCAGGGCTTCTCCGTGGTCGAGCCGCAGAAGAAGGCCTTGGCGTTCGTCGGCGACTCGACGTTCTTCGCAAGCGGTTTGCCGGGAATCGTGAACGCGGTGTACAACGGCCACGACTTCACGCTGTGCGTGTTGGATAACGCCACCACAGCCATGACGGGCAGCCAGCCGCATCCGGGCACGGGCGTGACGCTGATGGGTGAGCGCCGCAAGCCGGTTTCCATCGAGGCAGTGCTGAGGGCGGTCGGTTTCGAGCGCATCGTGCACGCTGACCCGCTGAACCTGCAGCAGTCCATCGACGCCGCGCGTGAGGCGATCGGTTTCGAGGGGCCGTCCGCCATCATGTTCGAAAGCCCCTGCGTGCAGTTGTTCAAACCAGCGGCTCCCGTTGTGTTGGACGCTCAGCGTTGTACGGGTTGCAAGAAGTGCATCACCGAGATCGGGTGCCCCGGCATCGGCTTCGATATCGACGTTCGCGGCCCGAAAAGCGGGGAGCGTGGCCAGGCGTTCATCGACGCCGGACAGTGCAACGGGTGCGGGCTGTGCACGCAGGTGTGCCCGTTCGACTGCATCTCCGTGGTCGACGCCGCATCCGCCGCAAGCGAGAAGAAGGAGGCCTAGCATGCTGAACATCCTGCTCACGGGCGTAGGTGGTCAGGGAACCGTTCTGGCTGCGAAGGTGCTTGCCCAGGCCGCTTTGGAAAAGGGCTGGCAGGTGCGCACGGCCGAGACCATCGGCATGGCGCAGCGCGGCGGCAACGTGGTGTCGCATGTGCGCATCGGCAACAAGGGCGAGCAGGTGCATGCGCCCCTGGTCAGCCGGGGTACCGCCGATCTGATCATCGCGTTCGAGCCGGCCGAGGCCGCGCGCGTGCTGTCTTATCTTGCCCCTGCGGGGACGCTGGTGTTCGCCACCACCTCGGTCCAGCCGGTTACGGCGGCGCTATCGAAGAACCCGTATCGCGCCAGCGACGTGATCGCGAATATGGAGCGCGCTCTGGCGGGCACTCAGGCGAAGCTCGTGCCCGTCGACGATGCCGCGCTTACGAAGGTGGCCGGCAGCCGCAAGGTGCTTAACAGCCTGCTGTTGGCAAAGGCCTTGCAAACCGGATGCGTGCCCATCGATGTCGAAGACCTTCGTGCCGCGATTGCGGCTTGCGTCAAGCCGCGCTTCGTGGATATGAACCTGCAAGCCATCAACGTGGCGGTAGGGGAGTAGTACCGCAAAACCCTGCATTGCAAGCAACGGGACCGCAAATCGGTCCCGTTGCCGGTTTTGGGGGTTGCTTGCGGTTTGGTTTGGCCTACAATGACCAGTATGATTTCGGTATTCGACATCCACTTCTCCTCAGCCGCGCGCATCGCGTTGGCTGGTCGATGGCTTTAGCTTCAAGACCTGTAAGGCTTGGGGCCGATTTACCGTGCTTTCCCGCAGCCTTTTCGGGCTTGAAGCGCCTACGCACTTTTCCTCACACAGCATGAATAAAACGAAACAAGCCATTTGAACAAGGGAGCATACTATGCAGATGAAGCCGGAGCAGCTTGAGATCATCAAAGAGCAGTTCAAAACCCTGAAGGACCGCTCGGCCTTCTATGCCCGTAAATTCAAGGACGTCGATCTGTCCGACGTGCAAACCCAGGAAGATTTCGAGAAACTGCCGTTCTCGGAAAAGGCGGATTTGCGCGAGGCATACCCGCTGGGACTGCAGGCCGTGCCGGACGAGAAGATCATCCGCATCCACAGCTCCTCGGGCACCACGGGCACTCCGGTCGTCATCCCCTACACGCAGAAGGACGTCGACGATTGGGCCACCATGTTCGCGCGCTGCTACGAGACGGCGGGCATCACGAACACCGACCGTATCCAAATCACCCCTGGTTATGGCCTGTGGACTGCCGGCATCGGCTTCCAGCTGGGCTGCGAGCGCCTGGGTGCCATGGCCATCCCCATGGGTCCCGGCAACACCGAAAAGCAGCTGCAGATGATGCAGGACCTGCGCTCCACTGTCATCACGGGCACGTCCAGCTATGCGCTGCTGCTTGCCGAGGAAATCGAGAAGCGCGGCCTGCGCGACAAGCTCTACCTGCGCAAGGGCGTCATCGGCTCCGAGCGCTGGGGCGAGAAGATGCGCCAGCGTATTGCCAACGAACTTGGCATCGAGATCTTCGACATCTACGGTTTGACCGAGATCTACGGCCCGGGCATCGGCATCTCCTGCGAAGAGCATCACGGCATGCATATCTGGGAAGACTACGTGTACTGCGAGATCGTCGACCCGAAAACCGGTGAGCAGCTGCCTGACGGCGAAGTGGGCGAGCTAGTGCTCACCACGCTGCGCAAGGAGGGCGCGCCGCTCATCCGCTACCGCACGCACGACCTTACGCGCATCATCCCCGGTGACTGCAAGTGCAAGTTCGGCAGCCACCATCCGCGCATCGACATCCTGACGGGCCGCACCGACGATATGGTCAAGGTGAAGGGCTGCAACATGTTCCCCTCCCAGATCGAGGAGGTGCTGCAATTCACCGACGGCGCATCGTCCGAGTATCAGGTCATGATCGAGGCCATCAACGGTCGCGATGTGCTCACCGTGTTGTTCGAGACGCCGCTTGAGGGCGAGGAACGCGAGCGGTGCGAGGAGCAGCTGGCGGCGATCTTCAAGGCGAAGATTGGCTGCACCCCCGAGGCGAAGGGCGTTCCCATGGGCGAGCTGCCGCGCAGTGAGAAGAAGACGAAGCGTATCTTCGACTCCCGCTATTAAAAGCTTGCGAACAAATTGAATGAGAAGTGAAGCCGGGTCACGTGCCCGGCTTCACTTTTTCTAATTCGAACCGCTTTACTAGGAAATAATGTTGCCGTTCAGGAAAATCCTGGACGGAAAGGCACTTGACTGTGGTAGAGTAGCGCCCATGAGCATCGTGAACGGACATATCACCGCATCCCGCAGCGCTCAGCAGCCCGCTGAGTTGACTGCCATGCTGTGTGTCTTCGAAGTCCAAACGATGCCTTTTGCGGGTAAGACCGCCTGTGAATGCGGTGCGACGAAGCCCTGCCTTCCTTCCTATTATTATTCCTATCGATATCTGTAGCACACGGGGCTTAGCCGCTGCGTGCGTCCGTTAGACGTGACGTATGTTCGCAGCGAACTCGGGCTTGTGTCGTGTGCGTTTCCAGGTTGGGTGAATCAGATGCGTTCGCTTGCCCAGCCGTGTCCTTGACGAGGGACAGCTGCTTTCAGAACAGGGAAGATTTCACGGTCTACACGATATCGATCGGTAAAGGAACGATCATGGTCGCAAAAATCTGCATGGTTTTGATTTTCGTCGGCGTGGCGGTTGGCGTCGGCTTGTACTGCCGCCGCACCACCACGAGCGTCGACGGTTTCGTTCTAGGCGGGCGCAACGTCGGCCCTTGGATGAGCGCTTTCGCATACGGCACCAGCTACTTCTCCGCCGTGGTGTTTGTCGGCTATGCCGGCCAGTTCGGTTGGAAATACGGCATCGCCGCCGTGTGGGCCGGCATCGGCAACGCCATCCTCGGTAGCCTTTTGGCCTGGTGGGTGCTCGGTCCGCGCACGCGTGAGATGACGCATCGCCTGGGCGCCACCACCATGCCCGAGTTCTTCGGCAAGCGTTTTCAGTCGAAGGGCCTGCGCATCGCCAGCGCGGCCATTATCTTCGTGTTCCTGATCCCGTACACCGCAAGTGTGTACAACGGCCTGTCCCGCCTGTTCGGCATGGCGTTCGGCCTCCCTTACGAGGTGTGCGTCATCGGCATGGCCGTTATCACGTGCCTATACGTGGTCCTGGGCGGCTACATGGCAACCGTCATGAACGACTTCCTGCAGGGCATCGTCATGCTGTTCGGCATCATCGCGGTCATTGCGGCGGTCATCCTGAACAACGGTGGCTTCAGCGAGGCGATCACCACACTGTCGCAGATCCCGGCCGAAGGTTCGCAGATGGCCGGCCCGTTCGTCAGCATGTTCGGCCCCGACCTGTTCAACCTGCTCGGCGTTGTAGTGCTGACCAGTCTTGGTACCTGGGGTTTGCCGCAGATGGTGCAGAAGTTCTACGCTATCAAGTCCGGCCCGGCGGTGAAGCAGGGCGCCATCATCTCCACGCTGTTCGCGTTCGTGGTTGCCGGCGGCAGCTACTTCCTGGGTGGTTTCGGCCGTCTGTACGCCGACAAGATCGAGATCGGTCCCACCGGCATCCCGGTGTACGACTCCATCATCCCGACCATGCTGTCCACCTTGCCCGATATCCTCATCGGCATCGTCATCGTGCTCGTGCTATCCGCCAGCATGTCCACGCTGTCCTCGCTGGTTCTGACCTCGTCCTCCACGCTGACGCTCGACCTTCTGCAGGGCAACGTGGTGAAGAAGATGAGCGAGCAGAGCAAGCTCGGCTGGATGCGCGTCCTTATCGTGGTGTTCATCGTCGTGTCCGCAGCGCTGGCGTTGGTGCAGTACAACTCCTCCATCACGTTCATCGCGCAGCTCATGGGCATCTCCTGGGGTGCGCTGGCCGGCGCGTTCCTCGGCCCGTTCCTGTGGGGTCTGTACTCTGGGCGCATCTCCAAGGCCGCCGTGTGGTGCAGCTTCATCGTTGGCGTGTGCCTGACCTGCGGGAACATGGTGCTCACGCTGATGGGCACGCCGCTGATCGCCAGCCCCATCAACTGTGGCGCCCTGGCCATGCTGCTGTCTTTGATCATCGTGCCGGTGGTCAGCCTGTTCACCAAGTCCGTTCCCTTCGAGGTGAACCCACCCAGTCCCGAGGGCGCCATCGACCGCGAATACCAACACGAGTTGGCCGCGGAGCGCAAGGGCGCGGAATAGCCTTTCGATTACGGTTTGCCGTTATGGGTTAGCGAATCGCGCAAAACCGAGTGCCTTCAAGGAAGAGGCGGACGAAGCCTATCGTCTGCCTCTTCCTATATATATAGTTGAGTTCGACGTCCGGGGTTCCGTATCCGCCAGCCAGTGCATAAGGCGATGTGGTTCAGCGAGGGTTCCGTTGCGCGAAACGCCTTCTTCGATGTGGGCTCCGCACTGCTCAAAGTGTCCCCTTTCGGTATACCGGTCTGCCGCTCGATCGGGCGGAGAACCCGCCTCCCGACAACCTATTCCTTTTGTTTCACGTGAAACCCCTCCGGCGGAATCCTAGTGCGGTTCGACCGTTGCGCTTGTATACTGATTCGCAATGGACTTTGAGGACCTTATGGAGAAAGGGAAGGGAAATGGAAGAGGCTTTCGAGCTTATCAGCACCGGCGCTTGGTCCATCGTGCCGCCGTTGCTGGCGTTGGCTCTGGCGCTCATCACCAAAGAGGTGTATTCGTCGCTGACCATCGGCGTGTTCGTCGGCATGGTCATCTACCAGTTCACCCTCAACGGTGTCGGCGTCGATCAGCTGGTCACGGCATTCACCGACGTGCCGAACGCGATGGCGCTGCAAATCGCCGATAACGGGGCGTTGCTGTTGTTCCTTGCGTTGTTGGGCGCGCTGACCGTGGTCATCGCCACGGCGGGCGGCAGCCGCGCTTATGCCGAGTGGGTGTCAACCCATATCAAGAACGCGCGCGCCGCGCAGGTGCTCACCGGCTTGCTGGGCATCATCATCTTCGTCGACGACTACTTCAACTGCTTGACGGTCGGCGCGGTCATGCGCCCCGTGACCGATCGCTTCCATGTCAGCCATGAGAAGCTGGCCTGGATCATCGACTCCACGGCAGCCCCGGTCTGCATCATCGCGCCGGTGTCCTCGTGGGCCGTTGCGGTCGGCGGTTACCTGGGAGACGACGGCTTCACCACGTTCGTGCAGTCCATCCCGTACAACTTCTATGCGCTGCTCACCATCTTCTTCGTGTTCTTCATGCTGATCACGAACAAGAACGATTACGGTCCGATGCGCGCTGCTGAGGCGGAGGCGAAGACTTCCGAAGACGCTGCTGCCGAGGGCGGCAAGCTGCTGGAGAAGCTGTCCACCATGGGCCTTTCCGATCAGGCTGAAGCCGATCCCGACGACCATACGAACCTGGAGTCGGTCGTGACCGAGCAGGCCGATATCGAGCAGTCCGCATCGGCTGCCATCGACGAGTACAAGGGCCTTGACATTTCCGAGAAGGGCAAGGTCTACGACCTGATCGTGCCTATCCTGGTGCTGATCTTCTTCTCGATCCTAGGCATGATGTATACGGGCGGCTTTTTCGAGGGCGTCGACTTCGCCACCGCTGTCGGCGAGAACCCGGTCGGCGGCCTGTGCATCGGCGCTACGGTGGCCCTGTGCGTTGCCGGCGCCATGTTCCTGCCGCGCGGCCTGACCACGCTGAGCGGTTTCGTGGAGAGCATTTCTGAGGGCGTGCGCTCCATGGTCGGCGCCATCATGATCCTGGTGCTGGCATGGAGCTTGGGCGGTTGCTGCCGTTACATGCTCGGCACGGGCGACTTCGTGAGCAGCTTCCTGAACAGCCTGGGTGTGAGCTTGGCCATCCTGCCGTGCATCATCTTCCTGGTGGCCGGCTTCATCGGCTTCGCCATGGGCACGAGCTGGGGCACCATTGCGCTGATCCTGCCCATCGTCGTCGGCGTGTTCAACGAGGGCGATCCGCTGTTCCTGGTTGCCGTGGGCGCAACGCTGGCAGGTGCCGTGTATGGCGACCATATCTCGCCGATCTCGGACACCACCATCCTGTCGTCCGCGGGCGCGAAGTGCAACCACCTGCGTCACGTGGCAACGCAGCTGCCGTACGCGACCACCGTCATGGTCGTCTGCTTCGTGTGCTACATCGTCGCCGGCTTCACGGGCAATCCCTGGATTTCCCTGGTGCTGGGCGCGGTGCTCATCGTGGTTGCAGTGAAGATCCTGCACAAGTCCAACATCGGCATGAAGAAATAAACGCTGATGCGCGGCGCCAGCCGCAATAGTGGCAAGAATGCGAAGAGAGAGGGCTCCATTCGGGGCCCTCTCTTTTTTACTGAACAGCTATTTTCGAAAAAAGCGCGGGGTTTGACTTCACCAGAAGGCCTGCTGATTCAGCCTTGTTTTCGGGTGTGCAAGGTACTCGTCCTTGCTAGCGGGCGTCCCTAGAAGATGCAGCGGCCTACCAATGCTATTGCCGTCCGTTCCTTTCCGCGCCATATTGCCATCTTGCCCGCGTCCGCGTTATGCCGAGAAGATGCGGGGAAGGGGGAGGTCGTGAGGTTCGGTGGGCACACGGTCGACGCGCTGCTCTTCGAATGCCACGCCGGCTACGAAGCAGTCATCACGCAGCTTGAGAAGGAACCGGTCGTAATTCCCGCCGCCGTACCCGAGACGCATGAGGCTGCTGTCAAAGGCCACCAGGGGGATGACGGCGACGTCGAACAGCTGCTCATCGGCTTCCCGCCAGCCTTGGGCATGCAGGTCGTCAAGCAGGTAAGGGCGAGCGGGGTGGTCGAGGAAGGCGGGGCGCTGTTCGGTCAGGTGGTTCTGCTCGATAGGGAAGAACACCATGTGCGCAGGCGCATCTTGAGCGTCCCTGGCCATGCAAGGTAGGTACATCTCCCAGCCGCGTTCGTATGCCGCAAATAACAGAGGGTGTACATCGACTTCGCTGGTCATGGGCTCGTAAGCGGCGATGCGCAGCTGCTTGGCGGAAGCGCATGAGGGTGTTTCGCCTGCAATTCGGTTGTCGATCTCCGCAAGGAATCGCTCGCAAATCAGACGGCTCTTCTCCTCGCGCAAGGCGGAAGGGATCTGCTTGCGTCGGGCGAGGACCGAAGCCCGCGTATCTTGTTTCAGAGTCATATCATATTCCTTGAAAATGGACGAAATCTCAGCATCGTGTGAAAAAGCATAGCAATAAAGTAGAGGTTTATAGCTTGCGCTAGTATGTAAGCATACTCGTTGGGTCTGGCGATGGCTATGGCAACAACGGGGAAACGAGGCGGCGGCGCACCCAGATGAGGCCCTGACAGGCGGCGCTTCACGGTGCAGCTGGGGACCTGGCGCGCATCGCTTCGCAGTACAGCTGAGGCTCCGGCAGGCTTCGCTTCACCGCCCGAGCATGGGCGCGGAATCGCGATGCACTGGGCTTCATTGCGTTTGCGAAAGCCTCTATAGCAGATGACCAGGGATTTCGTTGACGAAGAAAACAGGGAAGGTGTACATCGTCCGTCCCTGTTTGGAGCATCGAACACGAAATAGGAACGAGGGAAACGGTGCACTTCAAGGCTTCGGTCGAATATGGGATGCGTGCGGTGCTGTATCTAGCGGAAAAGGGCTCGATATGCTCGTCTCGCGAGGTGGCCGATGAGATGTCCATTCCGCGCGATTATCTGATCCAGTTGGCGCAGCTGCTGCGCAACGCCGGGATCATCCATGCGCGCCCAGGCAAAAACGGCGGCTATAGCCTTGCGAAGGACGCTTCCGAAATCAGCATGCTCGACATCTTCAACGCGCTGCAGAACGACCGTCTGCGTTCGGAGCGCAAGGAAGCGGAGGATGCGAGCGATCTGCTACAGGACATCACTGCTGCATGTTCCGCCGTCGAACGCGAAATGGAGGAGTATATGTCCTCAATCACCCTTCAGAATATGATCGAACGCATCCACGGCAAAGAATCCGACACCGCTTCCGGTTCTACCCGATTCCGAACACCTGCATAACGAGCAGAATCGCGGTGAGCACGGAGACGATGCCCACGGTGACCCAGATGAGCACCTTCGTCACGCGGCCGGACTTGAACTTGCCCATGACGCGCTTATCCGACGAGATCAGCGCCATGAACACCAGCAGCACCGGCAGCACCAGGCCGTTGATGAACTGAGCCATGAGCATGACGCCCATGAGGTCGATGTTCGGGATGAGCACGATCACGGCCGAGAACGCGATGACGAACGTGAAGATGCTCTTGAACAGCGGTGCTTCCTTCCACTTGAAGGACACGCCGGCCTCCCAGCCGAATGCCTCGCAGATGACGAATGCCGTGGTCAGCGGAAGCACGCATGCGGCCAAGAATGATGCGGCGATCAGGCCGATGGCGAACAGGGCCTCGGCATATTTGCCCGCGAACGGCGCCAGCGCGGCAGCCGCGTCGGCGGCGTCGCTGATGACGATTCCCTGCGGATACAGCACAGTGCCCGTGGTGACGATGATGAACCACGCGACCAAGCAAGCAGATACGGTGCCGGAGACCACGTCGACCTTCTGTGTGAACAGCTCGTCGGGTTTGATACCCTTCTCAACCACGTTGCTCTGGTTGAAGAACATCATCCAGGGCGCAATGGTGGTGCCGATCATGGATATGACCAGTGAAACGAAGCTTTGCTGGTACACCACATGGGGAACGATGGTGTTGATAGCCGCATCCTCCCAGTTCGGCTGCGCCAAGAATGCCGCGATCACGTAGGTGAGGAACACCAGCGACAAGATGAGGAACACCTTCTCCACGCGCTTGTAGCTGCCTCCTACGATGAGCAGCCAGACGGCTAACGCGGCGACGGGCACGGCGATGTATTTCGACACGCCGAACATCTCCATGCCCGAGGCGATGCCTGCAAACTCGGAGAACGTGGTGCAAACGTTGCCGATGAGCAGCGCGAGCATGGCTAGCGCCGTGAGCCTGATGCCGAAGGATTCGCGGATGAGCGCGGCGAACCCCTTGCCGGTGACGGCGCCCATCTTTGCGGCGGTCATTTCCACCACGATGAGCAACACGCACATGATAGGGATGACCCACAGCGTGGCGAATCCGAACTGCGCGCCAACGGTCGAGTAGGTTGAGATGCCGCCGGCGTCGTTGCCGGCCATGGCCGTGACGATGCCCGGGCCCATGGCGGCCAAGATGAGCAGCAGTTTGCTTTTCTGTTTGTTGGAGCCGCCGGTTTGCTCGAGCGCCTGCTTTTCCGCAAGCTGTTCGGCGGACAGCGTAGCCTCGCCGGTGTGGAAGCTGCTGCGCTCTAACGGGTTATGCGAATCGATGTCGACAACGCGCCCGGTCTTGCCGTTCTGCTTCAAAACCACGGCTTACCTCCAATGGAATCCTGCGATTTGCAGTACGACAAGGGTGTAGAGGATCAAGAAGATCACGGCACCGGTCGCAATGCCTACCCACTTCCAAGCGGAAGTCTTCGTTTTGTCGCTACTGACGTCGTCCTCGATGGCATCCCAGGCGTCGTCGACGGTGACGATGCCAAGCAGCGTGCCGCGCTCGTCTACGACGGGCATGGCGGTCAGGTCGTACTTGAAGATGTCGGCGGAGACGTCCTCTTCGGTTTCATCCGGCGTTGCGGTGATCAGGTCGTCATACATGCACTTCGACATGGGCGTTTTATCATCGGTGAGCACCAAAGTGCGCAGCGAGCAGACGCCAACGAGCTTGTCGTATTCATCCAGCACGTATACGAAGTGGACGGAAGGATGGTCCTCCGGAAGCTCGCGAAGCACCTCGATGGCGTGCCCGACGGTGTCGGTGTCTGCGACTGATACGAACTGCGTGGTCATCATGCCGCCGGCGGTGCCGTCCTTGTAGCCGAGCAGGCGGCGAATCTCCGTTGCGTCTTCCACGCCCATAAGGCGCAGGAGCGTTTCGGCGCGCTCGTAGGACAGGTCGCGCACGATGTCGGCTGCGTCGTCCGGGTCCATGTTGCCCAGCACGTTAGCGGCCTGCTTGTTGTCCAAGCTTTCGATGAAGTCGGACTGGTATTCGTCCTCCATCTCCGAGATGGCCTCGGTTGCCTGGGCATCGTCGAGGTGTTCGAACACGTTTGCGCGCTGCTGCGGGTCCAGCTGCTCCAAAATGTCCGCGACGTCGGCGGGGTGCAGCTCGTCCAAGCGCTTATGGGTGACGGATAGCTGCACCTCGGACAGGTCGCGGTCCAGCAGATCCATATAGTTCCACGCGATGATCTGCTCGTCGATCTTCTTGCCAAAGACCTTGGCGACGGAGACCACCGAGCGCTCGATCCAAGGGGCTAGGCCGCGCAGGATGCCGCGGACGCCTACCTCGGCGCCAAGCAGGCGAAGCTGGGCTCCGGATACGGAAAGCTTCAGGTCGTTTACGCGCACGACTTTCAGGCCCTGCGTGTCGACGATCTGGCGGTTCATGAGGTCGCGTGCAAGCAGCACCTCGTCGGGCTGCAGATAGCTGAAGCGGATATCGTGCGCTTCGACCTGCAAGGTGAGGCCGTCGTCGTCGAACTCATCGACGTACTTGCGCCATGAGATCATGAACGGGATCTTGCCCGGACCCTGGAAGGCCAGACTGGTGATGCGCGGAAACACCTCGCCCGTGGAGATGGCGAGGTCAGATACGGTGCCGATTTTCTCACCGGTGCAGTCGACCACCGGTTTTCCCAGCATTTGAGAGAGATAGAGCATGATCAATTCCCTTACTGTCCATGCTCGCGTTCGGCAGGGGCTTTTACAGGTGCCGGATAATGCTACGTCCGCCATGCGGTAATGGCGTTATGGGCACGTAAAGCTTCTGTCAAACGAGAGCGCGCTGCAGCCTGCTCCTTCGGCTGCCAGCGTAAGGGAGGAGTCGAAGGAAGGCTACATACTGTGAGGTTTCGGTTTTCGAACCTTCAACAGGGTTCCTTTCTTTGGCCTACAAAACAAAAAACCGCATGTGCTCGGTGGAGCCATTGCGGAATTTCAAGCTAAATGGTGCGCCGTGAGGGATTCGAACCCCCGACGTACTGATTCGTAGTCAGTCCCTCTATCCAGCTGAGGTAACGGCGCACATCGAAACAGCAACGATTATTATGCGCGTATATCGACAATGAGTCAACACCTAATTTTGGCCAATATCAAATTTTTTGCGATTAGCGATGCTGGGCGCCGGTGCTCACCTGGGCGCGCATTCCGCCCTAAAAACCTGAAAGCTACATGCGATTAGCCCCAGATATAAAGAAAGGACCCCGTTCGGGGTCCTTTCTTTATGAGGCAAACGGGAGACGCTTGCCGTTGGTTTTAGTTGCTGGAACTGCCGCCTCCGTTGGTGTTGGAGCTGGAGCCGCCGCCGTTCGTGCCGTTGTTGCCGGAGCCGCCGTTGGTAGAGTTGTTGTTGCCGGAGCCGCCGTTGGTAGAGCTGCCGGAGCCTGTGCTGATGACCAGGTGCACGGTCTTGCCGGGATCGAGTTCGGTGCCGCTGGTGGGCGTCTGGCTGATGACGTTGCCAGAAGAGACGGAGCTGCTGGCCTGGTACTCGGTGGTCACCTTAAAGCCTGCGTTGTTGAGCGTGGTCATGGCGCTGCCTTCGGATTGGCCGACGACGCTGGGAACGCTCACGGCCTTGCTCTCCTTGCCCTTCGACACCACGATGTTGACGGTGCCCTCGGCCTTGAGCTTGCTGCCGCTGGACGGGGTCTGGCTGATGACGAGGCCCTCTTCGACGGTGTCGGAGTACTGCTGGTCGACGGTGACGTAGAAGCCGGCGTTGTTCAGGGTTGCGGTGGCGCTGCTGCGGGTCTGGCCGACGACGTCGGGCACGCTGGTGCCCTCAGAGCCGAGCGACAGGTAGTAGGTGACCACGGTGTCCTTGGCGACCTTGGAACCTGCGGCGACATCCTGGCGCGCGACGCGGTCCTTCTCGACGCTGTCGGAATATTCCGCGGTGCCAGCCTTGTACTTCAAGCCGTTGGCTTGCAGCAGTTTCTTAGCCTCATCTGCGGTTTTGCCGACCAGGTCGGGAACCTCTATCTCCTGCGAGCCTTGCGAGACGGTCAGGTTGATGGTGGAGCCCTTCGCCTTCTTGGTCTTGGCAGTGGGGTCCTGGCTGATGACCTTGCCCGAATCGACGCTGTCGGAGTAGGACTGCGTGACGTTGCCAACCTTGAAGCCGGCGGACTGGATGGCCGACTTCGCCTGGTCGAGCGTCTGGCCGGTGACGTCGGGGACCTCGATCTGCTCGCCGGAACCGCTGTTTCCGCCCAGGGCGAACGCGGCGATGGCGATAAGCGCGACCACGGCTGCGACGGCAGCCACTATCGCGGCAACCTTCTTGCCCTTTTTCTTCGGAGCGGTGTTGTCCGACATGTACGAATGGTTTTGCGAGCTGCCGCCGTGCTGGTTGCCGCCGCCGACCGCGGGCATGACCGCGGTGCCGTCGGGCATGGGGCCGATGTTGGGCACGCCGCCCATGATCTGCGTTTGCGCGCCGGTGAAGCCCGCGCCCAGGGCGACGGGTCGGCCGGCCAGGTAGTCGTTCAGGGCAGAGCGCATGTCCTTGGCGGTTGCGAAGCGCTCCATGGGGCTCTTCGACATGGCCTTGAGGATGATGGCCTCAAGGGAGGGATCGATCTCGGGGTTGAGCTCGCGCGGCGGCACGGGCTCGTCCTGCACCTGCTTCATGGCTACGCTGACTGCATCGGGGCCGTCGAAGGGCAATTTGCCCGTGGCGGACTCGTACAGCACGATGCCGAGCGAGTAGATGTCGCTGGCGGCGGTGAGCTCCTTGCCCTGCGCCTGCTCGGGGGAGATGTAGTGGGCGGTGCCCAGCACGCTGGAGGTCTGCTCCTTCGTGGAGTTCTTCGCGCGTGCGATGCCGAAGTCCATGACCTTCACGTTGCCGTCGGGCTGCACCATGATGTTCTGCGGCTTGATGTCGCGATGGATGATGTCGAGGCCGTGGGCGACGGAGAGCGCCTGGCACACCTGGCTGCCGATCTCGGCGACCTTGCGCTGGTTGATGGCGCCGCGCTGGTTGATGGCGGTCTTCAGGTCGGAGCCGCGCACGTATTCCATGACGATGTAGTACGTACCCTCGTCCTGGCCCCAGTCGTACACGTTGACGATGTAGGGGCTTTGCAGGTTGGCGGCGCTAGCGGCTTCTTGCTTGAAGCGCTGCGTGAAGCTTTCATCTGCGGCATATTGGGGCAGCATGACCTTCACTGCCACCAAACGACCCAAGACGTTGTCTTGTGCGCGGTACACCTCGGCCATGCCGCCGATGCCGATGCGCTCGGTGATTTGGTAGCGGTTGTTGAACACCCTGCCGATCATGTTTCCGGTCACGTTTGAACTCCTTTAGGTCACATGCTGGGCGGAATTTTGAGTAAAACCCATAGTACCCCGCTCAGCATCGTTTTTCTATATAAGCCCCTGAACTTCCAAAGCTGTTTGCAAGATGTCATGGGCCTTCTGGGTGCCCACGCCTTCGTCGCCGTCCTCGATGACCACGGCAACCACCACGCCGGCGTTGTCTGCGGGCGCCATGCCCACGAACCAGCTGTCGTTGCTGTTGGCCTTCTCGGCCGTGCCCGTTTTACCGGCCACTTCCACGCCGTTGATCTGCGCGGCGGTGCCGGTGCCTTGCTTGACAACGCCCTTGAGGATATCGCGGACGCGCTTTGCGGTGTCGGAGCTGATGGAGGTGCGCAGTTTCTCGGGCTGCGCCGTGAAGCTGCGCTGGCCGTTGGCGTTGTACACGCCGTCCACCAGATAGGGCTTCATCTCCACGCCGTCGTTGGCGATGGCGCTTCCCACCATGGCCATCTGCAGCACGGTGGCCTGCGGGCCGGCGGGGCTTTCATGGTTCATGGGGTTCACCGGCTCGCCGGCGGCTGCCCAGGCGGTCTCCCATTCGGTCATCTCGCTCGGGTCGGCCATAAGCGACGTGTACATGACGATGGGGAAGCCCAGGTCCTGGTTGAACCCGAAGCGCTCGGCGCCTTCCACCAGCTTATCGGCGCCCATCTGCACGCCCAGCTGGCCGTAGACGGTGTTCGCCGACCACCACGTGGCCTGCTCGAGCGTTTGCGTGCCGTAGCTGGTCTTGTTGAAGTTCGACACGCTGGCGTTGCCGATGGTGATGGTTCCCGGGGAAGAGAATGTGGTGGACTCGCTTGCCACGTCGTCCTCGAGCGCCGTGGCCAAGGTGACCATCTTGAACGTGGAGCCGGGCGCGTACAGCGTGCCCGTGGCGCGGTTGATCAGCGAGGTCTCGGACGTGCCGGAGTTCGCTTGGGCGATCACCTGCTCGAAGTCCGCGGCGTCGTAGGTGGGCGCGCTTGCGAGCGCCAGGATGGCGCCGGTCTTCGGGTCCATGACGATCGCGGCGCCCTTGTTGCCGGCGAGCGCGTCCTGGGAGGCCTGCTGAATCTTCGAGTTGATGGTGAGCGTGACGTCGTTGCCGGCGGAGCCCACGCCCGCCATGTCGTTGAGCACGTCGGTCCAGCTGGCGAAGCTCTCCTGGCCCTTCAAGGTCTCGTTGTACGAGGCCTCGATGCCCGAGGTGCCGTACTGCTGCGACACGTAGCCGACCACGTGGGTGGCCAGGTCGCCGGCGGGATAGATTCGCTCGTAGCTGCCGTCGTCGTCCACGGCGCTGCGCGCCAGCACGATGCCGTCGTAGGTGGAGATGGTGCCGCGCTCGCTCTTCGCTTCCTTGGCGAGCGTGTGGTTGTTGCCCGGCATGGTCTGGTACGAATCGGCCTGCACCACCATGATCATGGTGAGGTTCGCCACCAGCAGGGCGAACAGCGCGCTGCACAGCAACATGCCGTTGGTCAGGCGCTTGCCCAGGCTGATGCGGCCGAGCACGCTGTTGGAGTGCAGGCTGGAGGTGGTGCCGTTGAGCATCTCGGTGCCCACGCCCGTGGCCTCGTCGCCCGCGCGCAGCAGGAAGCCGACGATGATGAAGCTGCCCAAAAGCGAGGAGCCGCCTTGGCTGATGAAGGGCAGAGTGAGGCCGGTCAGCGGGATGAGGCGCGTGACGCCGCCCACGATGATGAACGCCTGCAGCACGATCATGCCCGTCAGGCCCACGGCCACGAAGCTGGACACGTCGGACTTCGCGCGCGCCGCGGTCAGGAAGCCGCGGATGGCGAAGCACAGGAACAGCAGCAGCACGCCGGCGGCGCCCAGAAGGCCGATCTCCTCGGCGATGTCGGCGAAGATGAAATCGCTTTCCACGACGGGGATGGCGTTGAACGCGTCGGTGCCGCCCGCAAGGCCGTTGCCCAGCCCCACGCCGAACAGGTCGCCGTCGGCGATGGAGTAGAGCGCCTGGCACAGCTGGTAGCCGGTGTTCTGCGCGTCTGAGAACGGGTCGAGCCAAGTGTTGACGCGCACCTGCACGTGGCCGAACGCCGCGTAAGCGGCAAGGGCGCCCACGGTGATCAGGCCCAGGCCCACCACCAGGTAGAACTTCTTACCCGTTGCAACGTAAAGCATGAGCAGGAACACGAAGAAGAACACCATGGCGCTGCCCAGGTCCTTCTCGAACACCACGATGACCATGGCCACGCCCCACATGAGCAGGAGCGGCAACAGCGATCGGATGTCTGGCAGGTGGAACGGGCCCATGCGCACGGTGAACACGGACAGCAGCTCGCGGTTCTCGGCCAGATAGCTTGCCATGAACAGCACGATGACGATCTTGGCGATCTCGCCGGGCTGGAAGGAGAAGCCGCCGATGTGCAGCCAGATGCGGCTGCCGTAAATCTCCTGGCCAAGGCCGGGGACCATCGGCGAGAGCAGCAAAAGGATGCCCACGAGCATGAGGGTGTACTTATAGTTGGCGATCTTATCGAGGTTGCGGAACAGCGCCAGCACCACGATCATGCAGGCAACACCCACGAACAGCCAGACCACCTGGCCTTGCGCCATGTTGGGCGCGTCCGTGAACGGCGCGATGCGCGTGATGAAGGCGATGCCGATGCCCGATAGGCCGAACGCCAGGGGCAGTAGGGCAGGGTCAGCGCCGGGTGCGAGCTTGCGCACGGCAAGGTGGGCCACCACGAAGGCGGCGAAGATGCCGATGGGCACGCTGAGCGAATCGACGTTGACCTGCTGGCCCTCGTTGATGGCGATCATGACGAACAGCAGCGCCACGACCGGCGCCGCCACCAGCAGAAGGACGAGTTCTATGTTGCGACGGGACATGATGCGCTACCTCTGCGTTCCCGTGCCGCTTTGCGAGGCGACCGCCGGCGCGTTCGCGGCGGCGTCGTTGGTGGTCGCGGTAGCGTTTGCCTGCGTGGATGCGGCCTGCTCAGAGCCTTCCGGCTTGCTGCGCTGAGCCGCTTCGTCGCGATATTGCTGCACCAGGTCATGCGCGGCGTCCATGTTGTCCACGCGGATGCCCTCCTGCAGGCGCGTGGCTGTGCCCGGCTGCAGGCTGTCGACGCTCACGTCGGTGACTTCTTGTTGCTTATATAAGTGCATGCCCAGGAAATCGGCGGGGATGCCCTCGTAGACGGCCACCTTGCCGTTGTCCTCGCCCAGGTATGCGGTGGTGTGAAGCCATGTGTGCACGCCCCACGCGCCGCCGCCCAGGATGGCCAGGAACAGCACGAGCACCAGCGCCACGGAAAACTTCGTCTTGCGCGCCAGCTTGCGGCGGCGCTTCTCGGCGAATCCGGTGACGTTGGAGACGATGACGGTGACGTTGTCGTGGCCGCCGGCGGCGATTGCCTCGTTGACCAGCTGCGATGCGCAGCGTTGCGGGTCGGGCACGCGTCGCATGACGGCTTCGATCTGCTCATCCTCGATCATGGACGACAGGCCATCGGAGCACACGAGCAGGCGATCGCCCGTTTCGACGTTGATCTCGTACATATCGGGGCGCGTGTTGGGATCGGACCCGAGCGCGCGCGTGATGACGGAGCGCTGCGGATGATGGCGCGCTTCCTCGGGGGTGAGCTGGCCGGCTTCGATCATGTCGGCCATAAGGCTGTGGTCGCGCGTGAGCTGCTGCAGCTTGCCGTGGTGTAACAGGTAGGCGCGCGAGTCGCCGACCTGTGCGATGATGAGGCGCTCGTTTTCCAGCATGCAGGCGGTCAGGGTGGTGCCCATCCCCTCGCGGCCGCGCCCGTCGCGCGCCGCGCGGATGATCTCGTGGTTTGCTTCTTCGACGGCATGCTCAAGGGCGGCGCCGTCGAGGTCTTTCGGGGCCAGCTCGGCCAGCACGTTCACCGCTATCTCGGAGGCCACCTCGCCTGCGGCGTGACCGCCCATGCCGTCGGCGACGGCGAACAGCGGCGGTGCCACCACCAGGCTGTCTTCGTTGTGATCGCGCACGCAGCCGACGTCGGTTCGGCTTCCGAACGTGGTGACGGCGCCTCTGCGCGTGCGTTGGGTGGAGCGGTAGGAACGTTTATCACGGGACATTATGCAAACCTCACGCGAATGGCCACGTCGCCTACGTTGACGGTGTCCCCGTTACGCAAGGCGGTGGGCTCGTTGATGAACTGGCCGTTCACGGCCGTGCCGTTGGTGGACCCCAGGTCCTCCACGAACAGGTTCTGCCCCATGAGGCTGAAGCGGGCATGCCTGCCGGAGACGTAGCCCGCGCCGATGACGATGTCGGCCCCGGGGTTGCGGCCCACGATGACCGGGCCGCGTACCACGATGGATACGCCGCGCAGCTCCTTCGGGCCCTTTTCAACCGAAAGGCTCCACGTGCGCTCGCGTTTGCGCTGGCCGCGCACCGCCCCGATGCCGGTTTTCATGATGGCGAACAGGAACAGGTACAGCAGCGCGACGAACAGCAGGCGGATGAGAAGCAGCGCGTAATCGATCACGGGGAATCCTCTCGCTTTCGCTTAGGCCAACGTGAAGACGAAGTTCGTGGACCCCATGGCGATGTGGTCGCCCTCGTTCAGCGGCTGGCTGGCGACGGCGCGACCGTTGACGTACGTGCCGTTGGTGGAGCCCAGGTCGGTGATGACCCATGCGCCCTGCGGGCTCAGGGAGATCTCGGCGTGGGTGCGCGACACGTTGATGTCGGGGATGGTGATGTCGTTGCGCGACTCGCGGCCGAGCGTGACGCGGGCGCTTGCCAGGTCGATGGCGCGGTTGGCGGCCGTGTCGATCAGGCGGGCGCGGGAGGCCTGCTGCGGCTGAGCGGGCTGCTGGCCCGGCACGCCGGCGCCGGCGAACATCACGGTGTTGGCAGCCTGCTGGGGTGCCGCCTGCTGCGGCATGGCCTGGGGTCGCGGAGCGGCAGCGGCAGCCTGACCTGCGGCGTAGCCGGCAGCGGCTGCTGCAGGGGCGGCGCCGGCGGCATAGGCGTTGAACTGATCCACCGCACCGGCCGCGGCCTGCTGCGCCGCAGCGTAATCGGGAGCGGCAGCGGGCTGGTCCCAAGATTCCTGCGCGGGAGCCTGATAGCCCTGGGCCTCCCAGCCGTTTCCGGCGGGCATCTGCTGATAGCCCTGGTTGCCGTACTGATCGTATTGGTCGTACTGACCGTATTGATCGTGCTGGTCATATTGGTCGTACTGGTTGAAGCGCTGGTCGGGCATGGCTGCGCCTGCGCGGCCGAACTGCTGCGCAGGGTATGCGGCGGCTGCGCCGTAGCCGGCGTTCGCCCCGCCCAGGCCGTAGCGTTCCATCTCCTCGTTGCGCAGCTGGGAGATGATGGGCGCGGCGACGGCTTCGGCGATGACGTCGAACTTGCCGTGCTTGAGGCCCTCGTCCACGATGAAGCGCACGAGCGGCTGGCCGTCCATGGTCAGGCCCTGCTCGGAGGCCTTCGCGGCTAGGTAGGTTTCCGTTTCACCCGCGAGCGTGGGGTAGTAGCCGAACAGACGGCGGTCGTCGTCGGGGTTGACCAGCACGGTGTAGAGCGTGGGCGCGTACTGCTTGCCGGCGCCGACCATCTTCTCGCGGCGCATCTGCTTTTCGGCCTTCTTGGCGATCTGAACGGGGGAGATGGGGGCGTCGAACATCTTGTCCGCCGTGCCCTCGAACGTGTCCTCCATTTTGCCTTCGAACTTCGAGAAGATGCCCATTACCGCTCCTTGCAACGCTGTTCCATATCATGGCGGCGATAAGCCGCGAATTTACCGATGGTCCATCATGCCACAAACATAATGGCGAGATGGCGTCCTTTATGCAATCGTCATTTTATTGTAAGCGGGGAATCGCCAGGTGAAGCGTCGGGAAAGCGGGGGAGGGGGTCTAGGGCGCGGGAGCGGCGCCCGCGCATGCGCTTGTTGCCGAAACCCCGGCGTTCGCGTTCTCCCGAGCCGTTTCCGCACCGGGCCAACCCGGCCCCGCGCTGGGCCAGGGTTGTTGGCGGGTCGTGCTCCGCGCTGGGCCAAGCCGGCCTCGCGCCGCTATTCCGTCGGCTGCGCGTCCTCGACCATGCGCATGAGGTCCTGCTGGTTGTGGATGTCGCACTTGCGGTAGATGTGGCGGATGTGCGTCTTGGCCGTGCCCTCCGAGATATAGAGCTTCTCCTGGATGTAGGCGGCGTTATGGCCTTTGGCCAGGAAGAACAGGATCTCGGTCTCGCGACGCGACAGGAGGAACGTGTTTGCAACGGTCTCGCATTTGCCGCGGAAACGGCCGCCGCCGCGCGCCGGTTCGCCGGGTTTCGCGAAGCGCGCTTCGGCAATCGCCGCGGGTGCGGGGTGGGTTGTTTGCCGTTCGCGCGCGGTGGGCAGGGCGGATGACGTTGCGGTCGAGTCCGCCGCGTCGTCGTTCCCGTTCGTGGTTCCGGCAGGTTGTGCAACCGTCGCGCTTTCGGGTTCGCCTGCGCTTCCAGCTGCCCCTGCGCCCATCGCGCCTTCGCCGCCTTCACGCGCGGCGCGGTCCGCGGCGGCGTTGCCGGCTGAAGCGGGAACTTCGCAAGAAGCCGCTTCGGCCTCCCCACGGATAGCGGCCGCGGTGACGGCTGCCGAGGAAGCGTCCGCCAGCACGGATGCTTCGCCTTCTGCTGCCAGGTCGTCCGTCGCCCGTTCGCGCTGCTCGGCGCTCTCGGCCACCCCCTGCTCGAGGGCCTCCATGCCCTTGGAGGCACCGCAGTTGCGCAAACCGGCAGCGCGCTGGGACTCCTCTTTGCGCTCGAAGCTGGCGGACACGGCTTTGACCAGGGGGCACGGCATGATGATCGACTCGATCTCGCGTTCGCGGGGCAGCAGCGCATAGGCGAACACGATGACGAGCAGCAGCAAAACCACCAGTGCCTGCTCGCCGAACGGCAGCAGGTGCGCGTAGCTTGCAAGGGCGACGGGCACGAGCGCGCCGAACATGATGGCGATCGCCAGGATGGCGCGGCCGAGCCCGAACACGAAGATGGGCGACAGGCGGAAGCGTTGCGACAGGTCGGCGAAGAAGATCCACATGAGCGACTCGAAGCATAGGAAGCCCACGAGCATGATCACGCTGGTCAGAGCCGTGTTCTCAGTGCTCGCGAGGGGCATGATGAACACGGTGACGGCGATGAACGGCACGAGGGGCTGGAAGAAGCGGCTCCAGCGGTCGCCGCCGCCGAGCGCCATGATGGTCACGAGCACCAGCACGGTGGCACAGCCGGCGGCCAGCAACAGCATCGGCTGCGCGCCGACGCTGGTCTTCGTCACAAGGTTCTGCAGCGAGTTCGATCGCAGCATGCCCAGGGCGATGCCGAGCACCAGCACGGGGGCGCCGAAGCGCACAACGAACCTGCCGCGGTTGATGGGCAGCGGTTTGAAGATGGGCACCTCGTCGCGCTCATGAAAGGGCTTGGGCGTTTTCTTCAGCAGAATAGCCAGCTCAAGCAGCGGAACGCAGGCGATCGCGATGGCGGACACGGGGAAGGGCGCATAGTGCAGCACGGTCGCGAACAGGCCGATGGCGATGGAGATGGCGATGGCGGTGTTCAGCACGATCGAGGCGCTGTCGGTGCGGGCGAACGCCGTGCCCCAGTACACGATGAGGATGGCGGAGCCGATGCCGGTCATGATGCCGGACGCCGTTTCCGCCAAGGGGGTTCCGAAGAAGGGAACCGTCAAGAGCAGCAGCGAGCCCACGCACGAAAGCGCGGCGCCGATGCAGAGCAGCTTGCGAGATGTGTACAGCTTCAGGAAGCGCTGGTCGGTGGCTGCGATGAGCAGCATGGCGAATACGTAGACGATGGTTGAGATCAGGTAGGGGACGGTGACGCTGCTGCCGTAGAGCCCTTGGAAGCAGGGCATGGGCCCGAACACCGAGGCGGTGCCGAACATGGTGGCGTACACCCACGCCTGATGCAGGCCGTAGCCGACCGATAGCAAGCTCAGCTCGCCGAATGCGCTCTCGTCGCCGAAGTCGGCATTGAGCGTGATCCTTGGAACGCGTACCCCCATACGCAAACCCCTCCCGGTATTGTATTGTGCATCCTCTTCGCCGTCTATGATACCGGGCGATGGGGGGATGATGCACGCGACTGATGGGGTGATTTTGATGTCACCCTGCTAAAGTCAGGCTATTGAACTGCGGAAATGGAAAAATCATCCCAGGAGGATGATGCTGCGGGAGCGTGTCTGCTTCGCATTGGAGGCGTCTTCGTGCAGCCAAGCGCCATCGGTCTGGCCGAGCGCGTTCGCCGGCCTCGCTCGCCCCCGTGCGCGCTGCGTTCTGTCCGTCGGTTCGATTGCGCACGCGTTCGCAGCTGCGTTCCATCGATCTTGCCGCGCCTGCCCGCGTTCGCTGTTTTGCCGCGCGCGGGCCGGCTGGCCGACCGGCCCGTATGCGCGTCGGGCGCTAGGCCACCTTGATGACCACGTTGTCGTAACGGTTGAGCTGGGTATCCTCACCCGTGGTGCCCTGACCGTCGTGCGTGGTCTGCGTGCCCGGCTTCTGGGTCTCGGCGGCGTACACGGTTGCCGTGTACTGCTTGCCGGCCAGGTAGTCGGCCAGGCTGGTGACGTCGTAGTTGTGAATGGCCTCAAGGCCGTTCTGATTCTCGCTGGACATGACATCCTCGTTCAGCAGGTCCTTGACCGTGCTTCCCTCGGGAATGATGACCAGCTCGCTACGAACAGCGCCGCCCTGGGCGGTTTCGTCCAGCACGCACGTGACCTCGTACACGCCCTTGCTCTCCACCTGGACGCCCTCATCGCTGTGGACGTAGTAGAACGCATAGGCCGGCACGGCGATCATCGCGCACGCGCAGCACGCGACCGCGATGGCAAGAAGCTTCTTGCCCCAAGATACGTTTGCCATTTGAGCCTCCCTTCTCGTAAGAGTCGAGGAATGGAAGCCCCGCTTTCGGCAACGTGGTTCGCAGTATACGGGCGCATGGCCGCCCAGGCAACCGATTCACAAGCCTGTGACCTGGGGAAATGAGGAATCAGCCCCCGCGTATGATGCTGCACGCGCCTTGGATGCCGCGGATGTGGCGACAACTTCGCCATTTTAGGGTTTGCGGGATGATGGCCCGCTTCCCGCGCTTCCTATAATGGGCGGCAGCGAAGAGGAAACACGCCTGCGACCTGGTGGTTCGCAGGCGATTGGCCGCGCGTTCGAGGTGAACGCCGGCCGGCCCTGCGCCGCGCGCCGGGGCCCGACGTAGAACAGGGGGATTTGCGATGGCCGAAAATCAAATTGCTGATTTGTGGGACGAAGAGGACGAGTTCGACCCGCTGGCCGTGGACGATCTGGAAATCAACCAGGAGGACATGGACGACGACAACCCGCTTGATACGGTGGACTATCCCACCATGCGCAATATGCCCGAGGACATGCAGCGCGAGTCGGTGTACAGCCCCGAGCGCCAGGGCGGTGCCGTGCAGGCCGTGCTGGCTATGCTTGATCACAACCCGGCGCGTCGCCCGGTGCTGGTTTCCATTCTGGGTTGGTGCGAAGGCGGTTGCGTGAACAGCGAGCTTACGGAAAAGGTTGACGCGCTGCAGGCCGACAACCGTTCCGTGTACGGCACCACCACGCTGTGCCGTATGCTGGAGCGCACCGGAGCGCTTGAGCTGGAGATGCCGGAAACGTCCGAAGAGCGCGAGGACGCGGCCGAGGGCGTTGAGTACCTGGAAATCAAGGAGCGCGTTGACCCCACGTGGCGCACCACCGAGGCCGGCAGCGCCGTGTTCGCCCAGATGACTGATGGTTCGGCGTTCCGCGACATGGTGTTCAACCGCGACGTGAAGTACCTAGAGGTATACCGCGCGGTCATGAACTTCGTGGATGCCGCGCCGCGTTCGAAGGACGACATCGAAACGCTGGTGGACGGGTTCGACGTGGTGAAAAGCCCGCGCCGCTTCGGTGGTCACTTCATTGACATGCTGGAGAAAACCGACGCGCTGCATTGGAAAGATCACTCGTGGCAGCTGACCGACCTGGGACGCAAGATGATCCCCGAGGTTGAGGCCGCGTGTGCGAAGAAGGGGGAGTAACCGATGGCTGAGAACATGGCTGCAGCACCCGCTGCTGGGGAAGAGATGGACCTGGCTGCGCTGATGGATGGCCGAGCTCGTACGTACGGCCTGATGGCGCGCCTGTTTCTGAAGGAAGTTGACAAGGCTGCGCTGACGGAGTTGCAGGGCATGCGCTTCCCGGCCGCCACGAGCAGCGCCAAGGTGGACGAGGGCTACCACATGCTGTACGACTACCTGCGCACCAGCTGGGACGACAGCATCACCGAGCTTGCCATCGACTACGTGCGCACATTCATCGGTCACGGCGTGAACGGCTTTTCTGCGGCGTATCCGTTTGAGAGCGTGTACACCTCCGAGCGTCGTTTGATGATGCAGGAAGCGCGCGCCGAGGTGCTGCAAACGCTGCGCGAGAACAACCTGAAGCGTGGTCGTTGGACCGAGGGCGAGGACCACATTGCCCTTGAGCTGGAGTTTATGCAGCGTATGGCCATGCGCACGGCCGAGGCTCTGCGTGCCGGCGACGAGGACAAGGCCATCGAGAAACTGCGCACGCAGCAGAAGTTCGCGCAGGACCACCTGCTGAACTGGCTGCCCATGATGACCGAAGACATGCGTCGTTTCGCGCGCACCATGTTCTACCAGGGTTTGGCCCAGCTGGTCATGGGCTATGTGGAAGAGGACGCTGACCTGCTGGAAGAGCTGCTGGACAGCGTGGAAGAGGCTGCGTAGTGGCGGCGCGTTGCCGCCGCGTTATAGGAAGCGCTGCGCTGTGCGCGGCGCTGGTTGCTGGGCTCGGCGGGTGCGCCGGGTTCAGCCCTGTTTCGGGGGCGGATGCACAAGGTGGTGCGTCGGCGGGTGTCGAGAAGCAGGCGGCGGAGTTGTCGCTGGTGCACGAGGGTGCGTTGACGGTGGCGTGCCCGTTGGACTGCCTGCCGTATTTTCAGGATGCCAACGGCGTGCAAACGGGGTTCGGCTGCGAGCTGATGGATGCGGTTGCGCAGCGGCTTGACGTTGAAGTTGCCTGGTCGAAGGCAGATTCGGCTGATGCGGCGCTTGCGCGTGCGCAGGTGGCAGGGCAGACCGTTCGTGGTGCGCAGGTGCGGGCCGACGCGGCCATGACGGTGGCGGATGCCGTAAGCGGGCAGGTTGGCAGCGTTGTTGCAGATGACGCGTCGGGCATGGTGCGCGTTCCGTTCGTAGACGTGAGCCAATGCTTGGTGGCAAAGAAGTCTTCCGCTGTTGAAAGCGTTGATGACCTGGGCGGATGTAAGGTCGGCGTGCTTGCAGGCTCACCCGGCGCTGCATGGGCGGCATCTTCGCTTGCTGATGTACAACTAGTTGAGTACAACAACGTGGGTGAGCTGTTTTCGGCGCTGCAGGCGCGTAATGTGGATGCCGTTGTGGCTGATGAGCAGGCCGCGAACTACCACTTGCGCGTGTCGTATGGCGATGAGCATGTGGTGCAGCACATCGAAGGGGCCGACGCGGGCTATGCGCTGGCGTTCGACGCTGGCAACGAGGCGCTGGCGCAGGCTGTGGCGCAGGCGCTTTGTGCGATGCGGGAAGATAGTTCCTACCAGCAGCTTTGCGACGCGTGGTTCTCCGAGGCCGACAATTCGCGCGGCAAAGTTGAAGCTCGTACGCCCGAACAGGGTGCCCCCGGTCACGACAAAGGCGGCGGCGTGTAGGCGAAACGCTGCGCGATGGTGTAGGCTAGGGCGCGTTACTGTTTTCGGTTGAAAGGGTTTCGCCATGAGGGTTTGCGTGTTCGGCTCGTCGAGCCGGGACCTGGATGTGCTGTACATCGATGCCGCTTACGAGCTGGGACGCACGTTGGCCGAGCACGGGCACGACCTGGTGTTCGGGGGCTACGACGTGGGCCTGATGGGCGCGGTGGCGCACGGCGTGGGTGACGCGGGCGGTAGCGTCATAGGCGTCGTCACCGAAGGACTGAACAAGAAGGGCCGCCCCGTGTACCCGTGCACCGAGCTGATCTGCGAATCCGACCTTGCCACCCGTAAGACGCGCATGACCTCGCTGGCCGATGCGTTCGTCACCTTGCCCGGCGGCCTGGGCACGTTCGACGAGTTCTTCGACATCGTCTCCCAGGTGAAGGCTGGCGAGCTGGATGCGAAGAGCGCCATCCTGAACGTGGGCGGCTATTTCGACCCGCTGGTCGAGATGCTCGACCGCGCGACCGCCACGGGTCTCAACTCTACCGACTGGCGCAGCAACTGCGACGTGTTCGACTCCCCCGAGCCGTTGGCGGCGTGGCTGGAAGCCTAAATAGGTAACGAAACGCTCCCGTTTCCCATAAATACCTGCCTGCATCTAGCACTCGTGGACAAAGAGTGCTAACTTTCTTTGGTAGCAAATATCGTTATGCACGTGCTCAAGGAAGGGGCTCATAGCATGGCTAAGGAAATCGCATACGACAACGAGACGCGCGAGAAGCTTGCGACCGGTGTGGCGAAGCTGGCCGACGCGGTGCGCGTGACCATCGGCCCGAAGGGCCGTTACGTCGGCGTCACCAAGAAGGGCGAGCGTCATCCCAACGTCTCCAACGACGGCGCTACCGTTGCTGCGCACGTGGGCGCATACGACCACGTGGAGAAGATGGGCCTGCAGGTGGTCCGCGAGGCAGCAACCGCCGCGAACAACGAGGCTGGCGACGGCACCTCCACGGCAACGCTGCTCGCTGATGCCATCGTGCGCGAGGGCGTGCGCTACGTTACCGCCGGCAATGACCCGCTGGCCCTGCGCCGCGGCATCCAGAAGGCCGCCGACGTCGCATCCGACGAGCTGCTGAAGGCCGCCACGCAGGTGACCACGCGCGAGCAGATGGCCGAGATCGCCACCGTTTCCTCGGGCGACCCCGAGATCGGCGCGAAGATCGCCGAGGCCCTGGACGAGATCGGCCAGGACGGCGTCATCTCCGTTGAGAAGTCCACCAAGTTCGGCATCGACCTGGAAGTTAAGAAGGGCATGCTGTTCGACCGCGGCTTCATCTCCCCGTACATGGCCGACGACATGGGTTCTATGACCGGCGAGCTGGAGCAGCCTTACATCCTGATCACCGACCAGCGCCTGGCTGACAACTTCAAGGACGTCGTGCCCGTGCTGGAGGAGGTCATGCAGTCCGGTCATCCGCTGCTCATCGTGGCCGATGACGTGCGCGGCGAGTCCCTGAACTCCCTGCTGATGAACCGCCAGAAGGGCACGCTCATCAGCGCAGCCGTCATGTGCCCCGGCGCCGAGGAGCGCCGCAAGGCCGAGCTGGAGGACATGGCCATCCTCACCGGCGGCGAGGTCATCTCCCCCGAGCGCGGCCTGTCGCTGGCCGATGCCAAGAAGAGCATGCTCGGCCGCGCCGCAAGCGTGCAGATCACGAAGAGCCGCACGCTCATCATCGGCGGCAAAGGCAAGCAGGAGGCCATCGAGAAGCGCTGCGAGGCTATCCGCAACGAGCTGAAGACCCCGCATTCCGATTATGAGCTGGACGTCATGCGCGAGCGCTTGGCGAAGTTGTCCGGCGGCATCGCCGTCATGAGCGTCGGCGCTGCAACCGAGACTGAGATGAACGAGATCCGCAGCCGCATCCAGGACGCCCTGCGCGCAACGCGCTCGGCTGCAAGCCAGGGTCTGCTGGCCGGCGGCGGCGTTGCCCTGATTCAGGCATCCAAGGCGCTTGACCAGGTGGAAGTCGCCAACGAGGAGGAGCGCTTCGGCGTGGACATCCTGCGCAAGGCGCTCGAGGAGCCCATGCGCGCGCTGTGCAGCAATGCCGGCTACAACGGCGATGTCGAGGTCGCCAAGGCGCTTGAGGCTCAGCCCGGCTTCGGCCTGGATTGCGAGACCGGTAAGTACGGCGACATGATCTCCATGGGCGTTGCCGACCCGGCAAAGGTCACCGTCACGGCCCTGCAGGCCGCCGCGTCCGTTGCCTCGCTCATCCTCATCACCAACTGCAGCATCACCGAGGCTGACAAGAAGGATAAGGAAGAGAAGTAGCAGTCGCGCAAGCAGCTGCCGCGCTGATCGGGGAAGCAGTTCCCCAACGCGAAGCTTCAGCTTCGCCAACCCCTTTCAATAGAGCACGCAGAACGAGAGCCCTACAGGGCTCCCGTTTTTTATACGGAACGCGAAATCGTATAAAGAAGCGCTTGAAAACGCGCGCTAAGTTATACGAATCCCGGAGATCGTATAAAGTAAATGAGATTCCAGGCCCCTTCTTTATACGAATCGCGAAAACGTATAACTGAAAAGTCGAGGGCGGCGGGGCGGACCCTAAGAAGAAGCAGGGGTAGGGAATCGTGTTCATGCTCATGCAATACGAGACGTTCGGGCTCACGCAGCAGTTCAAGGAAGAGTTCGGAGTAGTGCCGGTGGTCTGGCGGAATCCTTTCGAGTAGGGGTTTGTCGTGTGCAGAAGGTTCACGGTCGTTACATGGGATGAGGTTGCGGAAGTTGTGCGCGAGCTGCAGGCGGATTCGCCTGTGAACGCGCAGCCCGATTGGCCTGCGCGTCCGATGGCTGGTGAAGCCGCGACAGCGCAGGTTGAGCCGGGCGAGGATGCGTTCCCTGGCGCGGGCGTTGACGTAATCGTCCGCGGTCCGGAAAGCCAACTGGCTGTTGAACGTTTGACCTGGGGATTCCCTGTTGAATGGCAGCAACGCCCCGTGTACAACACGCGCTTGGAAACGGCGATGGGGCCGAATCCGGGTATGTGGGAGCAGCCGATCGCGCAGGGTCGCGGCATCGTGGTGACGGGCGGTTTCTTCGAAGCGCATGCGACCCAAACGACACGCAGCCCGAAAACGGGGCGGCGAATCAAGCAGCAGTATCGTTTCGAAAGCGGCGAAGATTCGCCGCTGCTGCTGGCGACGGTATGCGGTCAAGGTCGCTTCTCGGTAGTGACCACGCGCCCGAACGCCAATGTTGCGCCCGTGCACAACCGTATGCCCCTGGCGTTAACGCTCGCCGAGGCCTGTTGGTGGTTGCGCGCGCCGTGGCCCAGCCTGGTGGCCAACTGGCAAAAGCTAGCGAACCGCGAAGGGTTTGCGTTGACGGCCGCCCCGGAGCAACCGCCAGCCCCGGCAGCACTCGGGCAGGGGACGTTGTTTTAGTAGGTGTGAGTCGTTTGGGGGTCGCGGGCTAGTTTTTGCTGTTGCGCAACGGCTTTTCGCCTCGGCGTCTTCCGTCGAATTGGTTGTTGTCGAACGGAGTGGACGCTGGCACAATTGCAGTATGGCTTCGAGGGATGCAAACATATCGACTAAGGTGGAAACAGCGGAGGTGCCGTTCCCTCTGGCGAGCATTGATGGTTCGATATGCGTTGATGACTTCCTCCCGTACACGAACTTGTCGATCGAACGTGCGTTGCGTTTGATTCCTCTTGAGGATGATCCAGAAAGCCATCGCAACCTATATGCGTGGTTTATGAACGAAACCGGGAATGAAGGCATCCGATTCCATGGCAGCACGTTGCCCGGAGTTGAATTCAAGCATGTGGCGCAACGTGGGATTCATGTGCCGAGTCGCCATAGGTATGCGGCAACGGTGACAGTTGCTTATAACAGCTTATACAGCGATAACAACGATGGTGCTCGAGTTGATTTAGGCGATGGAACGTGGATCTTGTATTACTCCGCCCATCAAAACAATTCCGGCGGTACGACCGATATGCACTGGAACCAAAAGCTGGTGAATTGCCTGATGGACGGCGTTCCCGTCGGCGTGTTTCTTCAGCAGAACTCGTCGTCGAGTTCGTATCTGCGCTTTCTTGCATTCGTTGAGGAATTCAATCCCGAGAACGAGTTGTTTACCTTGCACGGGCCCGTTACGCCTGAGACCGAGCATTTATTTGCCAGTGCGACTCCGCAAACCGAAATGGGGGAGTCGGCAACGGTTGATGAGCGTCTTCAAACAACCGAGATATGCGATCCGGAAAGCATGGAAGAAGACCGCCGTCGTTTTTCCGTTGCTCGTCGCATGGTGCGTCAAGGGCAGCAAGCATTTAGAAGAGACCTGTTCAAGGCTTATGAAGGGCATTGCGCGGTTACGGGGTTCGACACGAACGAGGTGTTGCAAGCAGCGCACATCCTTGATTACCGCGGTACCCAAAGCAATATTGTAGAGAACGGCATTTTGCTGCGCTCCGATATCCATTTGCTATTTGATAGCTATTTGCTGGGCATTAACCCTGCCTCAATGTGCCTGGAGGCAAGTCCGCGGATTTCGGACGGGCAGTACGCAGATCTCGATGGCAAGAAGTTGTTTCTGCCTAAAGAAAAGGCCTTGCGTCCGAACGAGAATTTCCTTATCGCGAAATATAAACGTTTTAAGTGTTGCGTTTGATCCCGATAGAGTGCCGTGGCATTCCTCTTAGTTGAATCTGAATGCTGCGGCACTTTGCCTTTCTGCCATTTCGCTAGCGATTTTGACCTGTTGCAATCCATTGATGATCGGACTGATTGCTCCGTCTCTCAAGGGCTTTCCCGCATTAGCTCACGGTTTGCAGATGCCGCAGGGGGAGTAGCCTCGGGCTATGAGTTGGTCGCGGATGCCGGTGAAGTCTTGCTTGTTTGCGCTTGAGATGTCGCTGGCGGCGGAGCAGTCTGGCTTGTGGAACTTCTTGTTCTTCACGTTCAGGATGTAGTCCTGCTGCTCGGACGCGCCTTGGCTGCTGGCGCTGTTGCTACCGGCTCCGTCGCCATCGCCGGCATTGCTTCCGCTGCTGTCGGCGCCGCTCCCGCCGTCGGCCTTGCTCCCGTTGGCGCTTCCTGCTGCTGCCCTGTCCGCCCGTGCGGCTGCTGCGGTGGTGATGGTGGCGCTGCCTTTGCTGGCGACTTGCGGGGTTTCGGACGATTCCCAGCTTTCGCCGGTCACGTAGTCGATGGCAACGCCCGGTTCCATGTTGTACACGAACACGTTGAACTGTACGGCTTCGCCGTTGTCCTCGACGGACTTCGCTTCCATCTGAACCCCGCGCGCCACCAGGTCGTTTGCGGCGAACAGTGGGGTGACGCGGTAGAGCACATGGTTGCCCGTGCTGCGCACATAGTCGCCCACCAGCTCCTCGTAATACAGCATGCCCACCGCGTTGAATGTGCGCGTGCCCGTGATCAGGTTCTTCTCGTTGGCGTTTTCTCCGCACAGCTGATGCGCGATCAGGTGGCTGCGGTTGTACAGCATGCCGTCGTCGACGAAGCTGTATTTGCGCTGCACCCACCCGCTTGGGTGTACCTGCGAAATGTCGCCGCGCTTCTCGTTGGATACGGTGTCGGGTCCGATGCGTGCGAAGGCGGTGCCGCAGCGGCCTTCGAAATCCAGGTCGCTGAACTGCATAAACGTTCCGCGCGCCTCGTCCTGCGCCGTAAACCCGGGCATGCCGTGGTTGATATCGATGCACAGCGCGCCGGTATACGCAGGGATGTCGGCGATGGTCGCCTGCGCGGATCGCGCATCGTCGGAGTCGCCGTACGTGCCGGCGCTTCCGTCTGAGCTGCTGATGGAGCTGCCGGATCCAGCGGCGTTATCGCCGATGCTGACGGTGCAGCCCGTTGCGGGAAGCGTGAACGAGAACGCCAGCGCCAGGGCGGCTAATGCTGCGGCGATGCGCTGGGGAAGCGAAAGCGTGCGGTTATCTTTCAACGGCGACCTTTCTGTTGTTGCTTAGGCTGCCGATTGTAGCGAATGGATTTGATGTACCTATGGCGCGCAAGCGCCCTGCAATATAATGTGCGCATGACTAAAACGCAGCTGATACTCAATCGATACAAGCCCCTTGCCAAGGCGGGGGCCGGCGGCTTCGGTACGGTGCAGGTGGCATGGGATACGCGCATCCAGCGCAAGGTGGCCATCAAGTGCATCCCCCTGTCCGAGGCCGAGTTGTTGCGCGCTGCCCTCCCTGGGGCCGATGCGCTTGACGTTTCCCCTGATGAACGCGGCGAAAGCTCGGCTGGTTCTCAAAGCTTCGGCGTAACGGGTGCGCATACGGCGGGTTCCGCGGCATCTTCGGCGACCGCCATCGATCCGGCGGACGTTCCCCCTTGGGAAGATTTGCCCGAGGAAGCGGGTTTTGCGGGGGTCGAGGATGCTGGGGTCCCCGACGGTCCCGATGTGCCGGCGGAGCCGACGAGCGCTCCCGCCCGCGAAGTTGGGCCCGGCTTTGCGGGATTCGATCCTGCGGACCCGTCGAGCGCCGATTCATTCCCTAGCCAGCTTTTGCCCGGTCAGTCGGTCAGCCTGACGAATAGGGTCGACCCTGCCAGCCGCCCGCTGGTGCGCACGCTCTCGCGCATCCCCGGATTGGACGAGGCCCGTACGGCGGCCATGCTGTCGGACCCGAGCATCGTCGCGGTGTACGACTTCGAGATCCAAGATTCCACGGCGTACCTGATCATGGAATATGTCGAAGGCATGACGCTCACCGAGCTGTTGCGCGACCACGACGATCGGCTGACGCTCGACGTGGTCGCTGCCGTGTTCGAGGCGGTGGCGCATGCGCTTGAGGTGGCGCATGAGAACGGCGTGCTGCATCTTGATATCAAGCCCGATAACATCCTCATCAACGCATCGGGCCAGGTGAAGGTGACTGATTTCGGCCTGGCGACCTTGGCCGACGCGCAGGGGTTCGGCGTAGCAGGCGGCGGCACCATCGGTTACATGCCGCTTGAGCAGATGCGCCAGGAGAACCTTGACGCGCGGTGCGACGAATGGGCGTTCGCATCGGTGACGTACGAGATGCTGGCGGGTGAGAACCCCTTCTTGGCGCCGAACCTGTTCCAAGCGCAGGAGGCTATCGAGGACGGTGAGCTGGTGCTGCCGTCGCTGTGCTGGGACAACCTCGACCCGGCCGCGGACGACCCCATCTTCTACGCTTTGGACCCTGAGCGTGAGGAACGCTACGAGTCAGTGGCGGATTTTGCGGAGGAGCTCTCGCCGTTTTTGGGCGACCCGGCGAAGGGTCGTGCGGAGTTGGCGGGCATCGTTGCCGGTCCGGAGGAGGAAGAGGAGACCGAGCCGCAGCTTCGCGAGCCGGGCATCCCGTTGCGCGATCGCATCACCCCCGAGCTGCTGTTCTTCGGCTCGCATGCGTGCGGCGCGGCGGGATCGGCGCTGCTGGCGTTTGTTGCGCTGCAGAACCTCTCGCAGACCGAAGGGTTCGCCAACCCCCTGTTCTGGGGGTTGCTGCTGCTCATCACGCTTGCCGGTGCGCTTCGTCCTCACCTGGGTGCGCTTTTGGGATTCGTTTCCCTGTCGGCCATGCTGGTGATGTGCGGCGTGCCTGCCGCGGGATGCGTGCTGCTGGCGGGCGCCGGCGTATGGTGGTGGTACCTGGGCCGTGCGGGCGATGCGACCGCGAACGCCGCGCTGGCGACGCCGCTTGCCGGCGCGATCGGGTTGGGGCCGCTCGGCCCTCTGGCGGCGGGTTTTGCGCTGCGCCCGGTTGCGGCGATGGCGACCGCGGCGTTCCAGGTACTGTGCGGGTTCATGCTGGCAGGCTTGGGAAGCGCCTCGTTCATGGGGTGGGATATGCTTGCCACCTGGCATTTCTCGGCGGCGGCGTTTGCAAGCGATGCGGTGATCGATCGGATGGCGGCCATGCTGTTGGAGCCGGGCACATGGATCACGGCGGCGAGCTGGGTGCTTGCGGCGGGTGCATGCGCCCTGCTGCGTTGGCGCCCCACGCGGCTGTTCGCGTCCTTCGGCGTGCTGGCGGGCGCGGCCGTGCTGGTGGCCGGGTTCGTTTTGGCGGCGATTTGCGGGGCTCCTTCCTCATCCGCCTTCACCGATCCTGCCGATGTGGCCTCGTTGGTCGTTTCCGCGGGCATTATGCTGTTCGCCGCCTATCTTCTGCCCGACCCCGAGTATTATGACGAGAGCGACGAATAGCTTCTGCCCCTGACGTTCGGGCGAAGAGGCGTTGCAGGATAACGCAGGAACGGCCGACGGCGCGGTGCCGCGGCCTTACAGGGATAGGAAGGAAACCCATGATCGAGCTTAACGACGATAAGACGTTGTTCTTCTTCGACCGCGATCTTGAGCCGGTGCTGACCGTGAAGTCCGGCGAGACGGTGCGCATCCGCACGAAGGACTGCTTCAGCAACCAGCTGACCGGTCCTCAGGACACCATGGATGACCTGGATTGGGACGCCGTCAACCCGGCGACCGGCCCGGTGTTCGTCGAGGGCGCGAAGGCGGGCGGCGCGCTGAAGGTGCGCATCGAGAACATCGAGTTCGACGAGCAGACTTGCTCCGCAACCGGCCAGGACGAAGGCGTGTGCGGCAACCGCTTCACCGAGTGGGCCACGCATTACTGCAAGATTCAGGGCAACACGCTGGCCTGGGATGAGCGTCTGAACATTCCGCTGCGCCCCATGATCGGCGTCATCGGCGTGGCTCCCGAGGGCGAGCCGGTGAACTGCGGCACGCCGGGCAGCCACGGCGGCAACATGGATAACACGGCGATCACCACCGGCGCCACGCTGTACTTCCCCGTTGCGGTCGACGGTGCGCTGTTCGGCTGCGGCGACATGCACGCGGCCATGGGCGACGGCGAGGTCAGCGTCTCCGGCGCCGAGGTTGCGGGCTACGCCACCGTCACGCTGACGGCTATGCCCGAGCTGAAGCTGGTGAACCCGCTGATCGAGAACGACACGCATTTCGGCATCATCGTGTCCGCGGAATCGCTGGATACGGCCGCTGAGCTGGCCGTTCAGCAGATGGTCGACCTGCTGGCTTCTCGCACGAACGAGTCCGAGGCCGACCTGGTCATGCTGCTGTCGCTGGTCGCCGACGTGCAGGTGTGCCAGATGGTGGACCCGCAGAAGACGGTACGTTTCATGGTGCCGAAGTACGTGCTGGATGCCATCGGCTTCGCGCTGTAGCTTCAAAACGGGAAACGAAGAGCCCGCAAGCGTCGTGCTTGCGGGCTCTTTTGCGTTCGGGCAAAAAGAAACCGCCCCGCGTATTGGCGTTGCGGGGCGGTTCGGCGGCAGGTGTGAGTGAGTGGCCGCCGCGTGGTTATTCCGAGTCTTCCTCGTCGTCATCGTCGAAGAAGGACCAGTCGTCCTTGCCCTTCGGGCGGTCGACGAACGTTTTGCGGGTGCGACGTTCCATGATGATGCATGCGATAAGGCTGATGACAAGACCCGCACCGATCATAATGCCCATGCCGGCATATGTCTCGAAAAGAAAGTGGTACAGGCCAATCCAATCCATGCTGTTCCTAACGGTTCGCTCGCAAGCGCTCGAAGGCGCGTATTACAAAGCCAAAGTATACTACACCGTTTCCGATCCGGTCGCGCCAAGAATGAAGAACAACCGACGATTAGCAACAAACCGCAAGAGTTCGAAGGTCTCGAGGGCCTGACGGGTCGGGCCTGACGGTTTGGACGGACGGTTTGCTCGGACGGTTTGGGGACGTAGGACTAAGTGTCCGGTTCGGACACTTAGTCCTACGTCCCCAAACCGTCCGACCTGTCCCCGAACCCAAGCCTTCAGGTTTCGGACAGATAAGCCTCCGTCCCCATGTGTCTGTGGAGGTGGCACCAGCAGGTGTGTTGGGGGTTGCCGAACGCCAGCGGCGAGGGGCGGCTGGTGGTGAGCGTGTTGATGCAGCCTCCGACGTCGATGGGCTCGGCGGCATCGGCGGTGCGGGCGTTGGCGACCCCAGGCGTGTTTTGCATGCTGTGGCCTTCCGCTTGCCACCAGGCTCCTTGTGGCATGACGATGGTGCCGGCGATCACGTCTTCGGTGACGTGCGCGGGAAGGCGCAGCGTGCCGAAGCGGTTCGATGCCTCCACCAGGTCGCCGGTCGCGATGCCCCGTGCGTCGGCGTCCGCGGGGTTGATCGAGATGACCTGCGGCACGCGCCGCGAAACCGCGGGCACGTTGCCCCATGACGAATGGATGCGCGCGACGCTATGGAAGCCGAACACGCGAAGCGGCTGGTCGCAGGCGGGTTCGGTGTTTGATTCGCTTTTGCGACCGCTTATGGGAAGGCCGGCGTCCGATTCGTATTCCTGGCCGCCTGCGGGAAGGAATGCGCTGGATTCACATCCGTGGCCGTCCTCGCGCAGCTCAGCGTCCGGTTTCTGCGCCCCGTCAGTTGCGGGCCGTTCAACGGCGAACTCCGCCGGGCCCCATTCGGGAACGTAGGTGGGGATGGGCGTGATGGCGCCTTCGTCGGGTGTGCCGCGCAGCGCTTCGGCCGCGACGGCGAGCTGTTCGCTGAACAGCTCGATCTTTCCCGACGGCGTGTCGAGCGGGTGCGCGTCGGGGTCGCTTCGCCAATCGGCCAGCGCCACGAACGGCTCGGCGCAATCGGTGCGCCAAGCAAGCCCTTCCTCGAGCAGCCGGTCGAACGTCGGCAACCCGGTGCTATGCTCGCGGTCGCCCTCGTACAGAAGGCGAATCCATTCGCCTTCTGTACGCCCTTCGGTGAACGCATCTTCGATTCCCCAGCGTTTTGCCAGTTCAACGCATACTTCCCAGGCGCCGCGTCGCTCGAAGCGGGCGCCTAGCTCCCCGGTGCTCGCAGCGATGCGCCGGCCCCAACCGTCGGCATCCATCGCGCTTTCCTGCTCCATGCGGAACAGGTCGGGCAGCACGATGTCGGCGTAGCGGGCGGAGTCGGTGAACTCTACATCGATGTTTAGGATGAGCTCGCATTTCGACGGGTCGCCCAGCACGCGATGCGCACGGTTGACGTCGCCGTGCTGGTTGGTCAGGCAGTTGCCGCCGTGGCATATGATCGCCTTGATGCTGCAGGGAAGGTGTGCGGCGTCATTCTGATGTTGTACGGAATATGTTGCACGGTTGCTATGAGAAGTCTTCTCCAAGCTCGTTTTCGCAGCGAGGGCGAATCCCCTTGCTGCGTCGTTTTCTGCCGGGGCTTCCTGCGTGGAGCCTGGTCCTTCTGCATTACCGCAACTTGCTTCTGGCAGCCCGCGAACGCCCTCGCGTGCGCCTAACGCCTCGCCGTTCTCGATGGCGTCGAGGAACCGATACGCCGGGATGCGGAAGGGAACAGCGTTCCGGCCTGCGGAAACACGCGTGAGAAAGCCGCCGCCCCAGGCGATGTTCATGCCGTTGTTCGTGCCGGGCAGACCTACCTGCCCGAGCGCCGCGGCCAGCATCATGATCATGCCGCTGGTCATCTCACCGTTGCTGCGACGCTGCGGACCCCAGCCCTGCATGATGAACGCGGGCCGTGCGGTAGCAAGCTGTGAGGCCAGTTCGCGGATGTCGTTTGCGGGGATGCCGGTGATCGCCGCTGCCCACGGAGGCGTCTTCGCCATATGGTCGTAGCCGGTGCCGCGCAGGTAATCCATTACGGAAAGCCCCAGGCCGCGCCGGTGCTCGGGCAATGTCTCGTCGGTGAACCCGATGCAACGCTCGCGCAGGAAATCCCAATCCAGCGCGTTGTGCGTGAACGCAAGCTCGTGCAGGAGCGCGGCTGCCAGCGCACCGTCGGTCCCAGGGTTGATAGGCAGCCAGGAAACGGTTTGCCCGCCTGGCGCGGCATCTGCTGATAGCGCGCCGCCGCAAGCGGGTGTTGCTGGTCGTCCCTTGTGCGTGCTGCTGCCTGTCAACGATGCGCCGCAGACCGCCGACGCCTGCCTCTCGTTCTCGTCGCCGTTTGCGGGCCTTTTGCGCTTGGGAATGGAGCCGTTGCGGCGTGGGTCCACCATCACGATGCGCCCGCCGCGTTCGCCCACCTGCTCGACTACGCGGTCCCAGGCGCCGTGCCAGGTGGCGCGGCCCGTCCCCGTTTCCGCTGGCGAAGCACCGAACACCAGCACGAGCCGCGCATCGGCGGCGGCGTCGAGCTCGCTTCCGCCAGGGTAGAGCGCGCCGGGCCCGTACGTGCTGCGGACCATGGCGTTGATCTGCGGATTCGAATAGTTGTTGTAGTGGTCGAGGAAGCCGCCGAAGCAGTTCATCAGCCGCTCGAACGGGTCGGCGGTGGTGCACGATTGGCCGGTGGTATAGGCCAGGTAGATGGACTCGTTGCCGTGTTCGCGGCGGATACGGGCCAGCTGGTCGGATATCTCGTCAAGCGCTTCGTCCCAGGTCACGCGCTCGAACTGCGCGGAACCGCGCGGCCCGACGCGGCGAAGGGGCCACATGAGGCGGTCGGGGCTGTTCGCCCACGCGCGCATGGACAGCCCGCGGTGGCACGCAGGGGCGGCCTTGTTCGCCGACACGCGTGCAAGCTCGCCGTCGCACAGGTGCAGCTCAAGCGGGCAGCGGCCTGGGCAGTCGATGGCGCAAAACGCCGGTGTGCGGGTTTCGGCGGGGAAAGCGGTGCAGGTTTGCGGTTTGGTTTGCGCTCCGGTTTGCCCCGATGTTTCTCCCGCAGCGCCTTCTACAGCCGCCCCGGCAGCTTCGCTTCCGAAAGAGGAATCGACCGGCTCCACCTTGCGGAACAGCCGGTCGGCTATGTTCGTGATCGTCTTCATGCCCCCATTATCGCCGGTGCCCTTCGCGCTCCGTTGCATGCGCTGGTTATTGCGCCATTATCACATAGCTGCGATCCCGCCGCCTTCGCATGCCGCTCCCGTGAAGGCCCCTTATCGCCCGCGCCGCACGCGCGTTCGCTGCGCTATACTGGGAAACTGCTCTACTACAACCGATTCATAGAAGGGGAGCGCGCAATGCTAGATCTTAAGTTCGTTCGCGAAAACCAGGAAGCCGTCGCCCAGGCGATGAAGAACCGTCATGCTTCATGGGACGCGTCGCGCTTCTCCGAACTTGACGAAGCCCGCCGCGCCGCCATCACCGAGGAGGAGGCTCTGCAGGCCGAGCGCAACGCCACGTCCAAGAGCATCGGTCAGATGATGGCCGCCGGCGAAAAGGACAAGGCCGAGGCCGCCAAGGAGCGCGTCCGCGAGATCAACGACCAGCTGGCCGCCGTCTCCGCCAAGCGCGAGGCCGCCGATTCCGAGCTGCACGACATCCTGCTGCGCACGCCGAACATGCCGGCCGACACCACCCCCGTGGGCGATGACGAGAACGACAACCCCGAGGTGCGCCGCTGGGGCACCCCGCGCGACTTCGAGGCCGAGGGCATCCAGATGAAGCCGCACTGGGACCTGGGCGCCGACTTGCACATGCTCGAGCCCGAGCGTGCCGTGAAGCTGGCTGCCAGCCGCTTCGTCCTGCTGCGCGGCCAGGCCGCACGCCTGGAGCGCGCCATCATCAACTTCATGGCCGACACGCACACCAGCCGCGGCTACACCGAGTGGTGGTGCCCGGCCATGGCCAACGCCGACACGCTGACCGGCACCGGCCAGCTGCCCAAGTTCGAGGACGACCTGTTCAAAACCCGTGAGGGCCTCTATCTGATCCCCACGGCCGAGGTGCAGCTGACCAACATCCACTCTGGCGAGGTGCTCGAGGCCTCTGACCTGCCGCTTCACTACTGCGCGTTCACCCCGTGCTTCCGCGAGGAGGCCGGCAGCGCCGGTCGCGACACGCGCGGCCTCATCCGTGTGCACCAGTTCGACAAGGTGGAGATGGTCAAGTACGCCAAGCCCGAGGAAAGCTACGACGAGCTGGAGTCCATGGTCAACGACGCCGAGAACATCCTGCAGCTGCTGGGCCTGCCGTATCGCGTGATCAGCCTGTGCACCGGCGACATCGGGTTCTCCGCCGCCAAGACCTACGACCTGGAGGTCTGGCTGCCCAGCTACGGCGCTTACAAGGAGATCAGCTCCTGCTCCAACTGCGTCGACTTCCAGGCGCGTCGTGCGAACATCAAGTACCGCGACCCCGAGAACTTCAAGGGCTCGCGCTACGTTCACACGCTCAACGGCTCCGGCCTGGCGGTGGGCCGCACCATGGCCGCCATCATGGAGAACTACCAGCAGGCAGACGGCACCATCAAAGTCCCCGAGGTGCTGGTCCCCTACATGGGCGGCGTCGAGGTCATCGGCGACCAGGCGTAAAGCCGGCGCGGCATTCTGAAGGAAAACTGCACGTAGATAAGGTATTTTGCACGTGGTAACGAAACGAAAGCCACCGAAGCAGAATAACGAACAGGGCGCGCCGGGCAAACCGGCGCGCCCTTCCGTTAAGGGCAAGGCGGTCGCCCGTCCCGAGGCGCGTCCCGAGGCGGCTGCGGCGGGGTCGAACGACGCCGCCGCGAGTGCGGCGAAGCAGGCCGGCGCCCAGGTGGCGGCACCGGGCAAGCCCAAGCGGCGCATCGCCATGCCGCAAAGCTCGACGCGCCTGAAGCAGAACCAGGCGGCGAACCAGGCCGCCCCAGCTCAGGCCGGGGAAACGGGTGCAGCGCAGTCAGCGCGGCAGCCCGCCTCGCGGCCTGCAGGGGCTTCTGCATCGCAACCCGCGCGGCAGCCCGTCGCGCAACCCGCGGGGTCATCCGCTGCGCAGTCTGCCGGACCTTCCGCTTCTCAGCCCACCAGGCCTTCGGTCTCGCAACCGTCGAGGCCTTCCGTGTCGAAACGCGGAACCGGCAAGCCGACGAAGGCGCGCAAGCCGTTGAACGTCCCCTCGGTGCAGCCGGGCGGTGACGGGAACGCCCCGGCGTCCGCGTCCGCCGGGGAATCCGCTGCGCCTGCCGAGCAGGCCTCCACGGCGGAAGGCAAAGGCGCCGCGCTGAAGCGCCGTCTGAAGCGCTTCTCGGTCGCAAAGGCCGAGAAAACCGCTTCCGATCAGGCGAAGCAGATGGAGGGGGCCGTCTCCGAGGCCGATGCCGAGCAAGCGAAGGACGCCGCTCGCGCCGCCATTGCCGGCGAGGCCGCCAAGCGCAGGCTGGAGCGCCGGCAGCGCATGCTCAAGCGCGCCGGAGAAGGCGAAGGCGCTGATGCTGCAGGTCAAGGCGTTGCCAAAGGCGATGTCGCGCAAGGCGGGGAAGCCGGCGAGGTGTCGCAGGCCGGCGAAACGGCGCGCAAGCTCCCGTTTAACCTGTCCGAGCTGCACCTGAC